>ENA-UOOR01000003-UOOR01000003.1-fermentation-metagenome-genome-assembly--contig:-NODE-3-length-419123-cov-89.076136_pt1 | contig 419123 bp, 422 predicted proteins | sample MGYA00245780_ERZ724029 | MGnify/ENA primary metagenome ERZ724029 (study PRJEB28704, sample SAMN03018315) | fermentation metagenome | biome: anthropogenic terrestrial biome; feature: soil...
CCCGCAAAGGTGACCCCCGACATCATGAAGGGCGTCATGTTCATGCCGTTCCACTATCGGGAGTGTGCGGCGAACATCCTGACAAACAACGCGCTCGACCCTATCGCCAAGATCCCCGAGTATAAGGCCTGCGCCGTGAAGGTTGAGAAGATCAAGGAGGCGTGAATAATGGCAGGAAAAGGCGATTTACTCTATGCGTGGACGACGGACGAGGGCCTCCGGGAAAAAGCGGAGACAGGCGGGGCGGTCACTGCTCTGCTGCGCCACGCCCTCGAGAGTGGTATGGTCGACGGAGTCTTTGCGGTCCGGAAAGGCGCGGATGTCTACGACGCGGTGCCGGCCCTGATCACGGACCCGGCCGAGATAGGGGGGATTGCCGGTTCGCTCCACTGCGGCACCCTGCTCCTCCCCAAACAGATGCGGCGATGTCTCCTTGCTCCCGATCCGGCTATGCGGATCGCCACCGTCCTGAAGGGCTGCGATGTCAAGGCGATCTACGAGATGGCCAAGCGCAGCCAGGTCAACCTGGACAACATCATCGTGATCGGCCTCAACTGCGGCGGCACCATCCGGCCGGAGACGGCGCGGATCATCGTCCGGGAAAGACTCGGTCTTGATCCCGACGATGTTGTCAAGGAGGAGATCGACAAAGGGAAGTTCATCGTTAAGACAAAAGACGGCCATCATGCCTCGATTTCGATCGACGAACTTGAAGAGGGCTCGGAGGACCTCCTCGGGAACGAGGGGCTCGGCCGCCGGTCCAACTGCCGCCGCTGCGAGATCAAGATCCCGCGCCAGGCGGACCTCGCCTGCGGCAACTGGGGCGTTATCGGTGATTTGGCCGGTAACGCCACTTTCGTCGAGGTCTGCTCCGAGAAGGGCGCGAACCTCCTCAACGGTGCTGTTGCGGCCGGGGCCGTCGCCACCGAGCCCGCAAACCCGAAGGGCATCGAGATCCGCGGCAAGGTCGAGAACGCGATGTTGAAACTCGGCGATAAGTGGCGGGCGCGCTACTTCGGGGCGCTCGGTGAGGGTACGGAACGCTTGAACCGGATCCGTGAGCAGACGAGCCGGTGCATCAAGTGCTATGCCTGCGTCGAGAACTGCCCGATCTGCTACTGCATCGACTGCAGTACGAAAAAGGACTACCTGGTCGAACCGGGTGTGATCCCGCCGCCTTTCATGTTCCACCTGATCCGGTTCGCGCATATCTCCGACTCCTGCGTCAACTGCGGCCAATGTGAGGAACTCTGCCCCGTGGAGATAGCAAACTCGGTTTTTCTCCACGCCATCCAGACCGATCTCGAGAGACTCTTTGGGTTCCACCCGGGAGCGGATATGACCCCGCCGGTGCTTGCGCTCGTCGAGGAAAGTGCGGAGCGTGACCGGCTCGTCTCCACCGGAAGCGATCAGATCTTTGATATCTTTAAATAACGCCGTTCCGAAGGATCGTCGTTCGAGCACCGTGAGGTGCGTTTCCGCCGTTCCGAAGGATCGTCGTTCGAGCACCGTGCGATGTAGGTCGTGTGTGGGGTGCGGGGCCGGGGTCTCTCCGCCGCTCCCCTGGCGCGGTCCCGGCCCCGCTCCCCCATACGGCTGTGGAGTGCGACACCCATACACCGCTGGCCACAGAGACCCGACAACGTCCCTGGTTCCTCGGATATCGCCGGAGAGCACCATACGGACCTCTTCAGGTGCGGGTTTGCGGCCAAGGTCCTCCCTGCAGTCTCGCCTCCTCCGGCTTCTCAAAACGCGCAGGTGTCCTCCAACTATTTCCCCGGGTCGTCTGTTGCCCCGACGCGAGTATACGCGAAAATCCGGAGACCTGCGCGCCCGCCCCCGTGCACCCGCTCAAATACTCTCCAGAAGCCCACCTGTATTCCGCGTAACTTCAAAGGGATGGATGAAACCACGATTTATCGACTCCTCTCGTTTAACGACAGAAATTAACTTACGACAGGGATAAACGCTTTAATTTAGATTGCGCACTCCGTGCGCCACTATCATTTCGAAACCTATTAATAGCACTCTCAGTTTACTGATTAATTAGACCTATACACTCTGATTACTTGATGGTATAGGTAGGACGTTTAGAGAGGTGTATGAAAAATGGTGTTCCATCCTCCAGTTGCTATCGTAGCAAAAGCGGGTGATTCTGGAAAGTATAAAGTCGGACTACCCGTCTGGAACATGATCCTCCGTGGTATCATGTCCGGGGCTTACATCGCTATGGGTGGTGCCCTGGCAACGGTCTGTTCCACCGGTATCATGGCATCCGACGCTGCGATGCGGTTCGGTTTTGCAAGTCCGGGTGTCGCCCAGCTCGTTCTGGGTGCCGTCTTCCCTGTGGGGCTTATCATCACGGTCCTGACCGGTGCCGAGCTCTTCACCGGTGACGCGATGCTCGCCCCCATGGCAGCGTTCATCCACAAGGTCAGCTGGGCAGGCGTGCTCAACCTCTGGCTCTGGGTGTATATTGGAAACTTAATCGGGTCGTTAATCTTTGCGTATATCATGGCATACGGCCCGTGTGTCAGTTTCGACGCCGCCGGAAACGCAACGCTCACGGCGTTCGGTCTACGCGCAATAAGTATCGCGACGGCAAAGACGAGTTACGTCGGCGGTATGGCGCTGTGGTCGGTCTTCCTCAAAGGAATCGCCTGTAACTGGCTCGTCAACCTCGCCATCCTGCTCGGTATCTGTGCCGACGATGCGATCGGTAAGATTGCCGGTATCTGGTTCCCGATCTTCGCCTTCGTTGCCAGCGGGTTTGAGCACAGCGTTGCGAATATGTACTTCATCCCCACGGGTCTCCTCTGCACGGGTCTTGACCCCTCGAAGGCAGTCGATACGCTCACCTGGACGACCATGTGGACCAGCAACATCATTCCGGTCACGATCGGCAATATCGTCGGTGGTCTGCTCTTCGTAGGTATCCTTTACTGGGTCGCGTTCAGAAAGGAAATTGCAGCCCTCAAGTAAACCTGATTGACGATGCAGATCGGAAATATTAAAGTGAGGGTGACGGTCGTTACACTGGCCGTCTTCCTCTTTTTTATGGTCCTGATCGCAGTATACGTCCTTGCTACCGGGGACGTATCCGCGCTGATCTGGAGCGTTCCTGCGGCTGTCATGCTGATCCTCATACCGCTTGCACTTAACTACATGAGCCAGAAGCAGTATGCATCACTGGTGCCGACCTACGAAGCGGAAGCAAGAACCGTCCGGATACGGGAGATCAACCTGAACATGCTCGGGACACCGGTGCGTGTGAAAGGAGTCGTGGAGCGGACGTATTACCAGTTCCTCAACCGCCCGCAGTATCTCGTCGCCGACCGGACAGGCGAGATCTCGGTCAAGATGTTCACCTCCCCCTTAGAAGATGTGCAGAAGGGGGATGTAGTCGAGGTGCTCGGCGTCATCGTCAAGCGCTATATCCTGACCGGGGACGCGGTCATCAATTGTGTATCTATACGAAAAATAGAGAACGTTCAGCAATCCTGACGCCTTCGTGCGTCAAGCAATTCAGTGAAGGGACGGTTGACATCGGATAGCATCCTGCCAACATCACCTTCGCGCGTTGCCCTTAAAACGCCGTGTCAAGCCCGTCATCTATCGATTTTGCCCCTGGCTTTCTATTGAGGTACTCGATATACTCCTCAAAGAGATGGATCCGGGTGCTCACCGGAAACGGGATCCCTATTGTGCTGATGACCGCCTCTCCCGGCTCAAGCGTCTGAATCTCGGTGTCCAGGCGTGAAAGGTCCTGTTTTGCGCTGCTTGCGATGGTGTCGCGGTCCCCCCGGTCGGAGAGCCCCATCACCACGAAGGTGTTAATCTGGGCCAGAACCCGGGCATCGATATTCTTCGGCTGCTGGGTGACCACACAGAGCCCCACACCGAACTTTCTCCCCTCCATCGCGGCTTCCCGAAAGATCTGGGTGCTCCCCGGCCCCGACCCAAGAACCCGTTGCGCCTCCTCGATGGTGATCAGCACCTGTCTTGGTTCCTCTTCGCCCCCGGCCCCTTCTCCCTGGTGGTTGCGCATAATCTTGCGCGTTATGATGGAGAGCACGAAGAGTTCGCTCTGTTCGCTCATCCCCGGGATATCGATCAGGACGACCTTGTTCTCGTGGAGTTTCTGGAGGATATCGGGGATCGAGGAGCCGCTCTGCCGGAGGAACCCCCTGTTCCGGTTGAGCATGCCGGTGATGCGCCGTTGCATGACCGAGAGCGTGCTCGGCGCGAAGTTCTTTACGTCGCGGGCAATCCGGGGGTGCCGCCCGCTGTAGGTCCCGGCGTCAAAGGTTGCAAAGTCGGTGTTCTGGAAGAAGTCGATCACGTCGGAGCCCGGCGTGCTCTCGAGCATCTCCACCACCTCGCGCTGGGGCGGGGAGTGTTCGTAGAGCAGGAGGAGATCGGGCGCCCGGAAGTCGTTGTAATCCAGGTAGAGCTGGTCCAGGTGGTACCTCTTCCGGAACTGCTCCGACCGTGTGGAAAAGACGGAGAGCCCGTCCCTGCCGGCCTGGTAGTGCAGGAGCCCCCGGGTGTCCTTGCCGCTCGACGACCGCCCGCCGGCCACGTACTCGCCGTGCGGGTCGACGATGAGCAGCCCGAACTCGCGTGCCCGCATACAGGATGCACAGAAGACCTTCATGAAGTTGCTCTTTCCCATGCCGGTCGTGGCAAAGACTCCCATATGCTGCCGCATCACCGCCGCGTGGAGCGCCACTTTCACGTCCTGCAGTACGCCCTGACCGGTCTTCATCACTCCGACCTCGATCTCGCCCATCACCTGCCGCAGGAACGCAAAGTCGCCGGCCTGCGGCCGCTCCACACGGGAAAATTTCGCAGGGATCGTCCGGGGTTTGCGGAAGGCGCCGTCTTTGCTCACGTAACCGAGGGGGATCGCCTCCACGAGGATGAAGACGTCCTCGTCGATATTGTAGAAGTGCTCGGTATGGGGGCGGGTGTCCCACTTCGGGTCGGAGAAGTTACAGTCGTGGAGCAGGTCGCTTATTTTGGCAAAGAACGTCAATCCTTTGACGTGATCGGTGATCTTCAGGATGTCCCCGAGGTAGAGTTCTTCGTCGTGAGGAACGGCAAACCGGTAATTGAGCACCCGGTCCCCGATCAGGCGGTATTTCGAGGCGTCGTCGCCGTCAATATCGGTCAAATTCATCGTGGTAGTCTCCAAAGATGCTGATGTAATCGGCAAGGCTCATCCCGAGCCGGTCCATGCCCCGGAGTATGTCCTGACGGACCTGGCCGATTGTATCCTTTCCGATCCTGGTGGTGAGGTGGGCGTCGAGGAGCGGGTAGGGGTAGCCCGTGACCCTGCCGTCGTCGGCAAAGGACGCAAGCGCGGAGAAGACCTCTTCGACCAGGTCCTGGCTGTAATACTTGGGAATCTCCACCTTGAAAGCCCGCTGCGCCCGCGGGTGCAGCCGCGCTACATACTGCTCGCCCCGCTGCTTCCAGAGGTGCGTCTCCTCCCGGTCGAGAAGGCCTTTTGCGGCGGAGACGCAGAGGTACCAGGGTTCGGGAGCCTCGAGGTCGCGGGCAAGCCCTTCCGCCGCCGGGACGATCGGGTGCCCGCCCCCCCAGGTGAGCGACGTCCGTTTCGTCACGGCGGCGACGAGCACTCCCCGGAGGTTGCAGAGATTCAAGAGTCCCTCGATGACCTCGTCGTGGCTTGCGTGGCGGACCTGGAGCGTGCCGTCAAGCACGATGAGGTCGCCGGCGTCGAGTTCCGCGGCCATCTCCGTCGCCGCCCAGTACTCGAGGGTATCCCGCATGACGGCGGCGTTCCGGACCGGATCGTCGTGGTCGAGGTGCACCTTCGGGGGAGCGTGAAAGCAGTCGTGGAAGAGCGCGTCGAAGTCTTCGTTTCCGTTCCCGGGGTTGACGGTGACGACGTGCAGGGGTGTTGTCCGGCGGCAGATGCGTGAGGTGCCGGCATATGAACTGACCGCAGCCCGGACGGCCGCAACGGCAAAACTGCCTGCATCGAGGACGATGGCGTTGCTCCCGTCCACCGCACAGACCACACCGTCGAACTCGGGCCGGCAGCGGTGGTATGACGACGCATCAAAACCGCTGCACGCCGTGAACTGCCCGGAAAGGTCGTCCGGAGCCGCATCCCGGATCTTTCCTGCAACCCGCCGGATCGCATCCCGGTAAAGGGCCTTCTGGTCCATCACTCGCACTCCCTGACCTGGCTTGCCTGGTCCGCCCCCATCTCGACCATGAGCGTCGTCGAGAACTCATCCTGAACCTCGGTGATGTGGGAGATCAGGATAATCTGGGGGAAATGGGCCTCCTGTGTCCTGAGTGCGCAGAGCAGGTTGTTCCGCCGCCCTTCGTCCTGGCTCCCGAAGATCTCGTCGAAGATCAGGAACGTGGAATCATGCACCTCGTTCACTTCGGCAAGGAACCTGGAGAGGGCGATCCGGAGGGCGATGGCGATGTCGTCCTGTTCGCCGCCGCTGAACCGGTCGGCCGGATAGTCGTCTCCCAGGTCGTGGACGAGGACGGTGAAATCGTCGTCGAGCATCACGGTGCCGTAGCGTCCGTCGGTGATCTCGGCGAGCACCCTTCCTGCCTCCTCCTCGATCCGGTCCCTGATCACCTGCAGCAGGTAGTCCGTGTAGTCCTTGATGAGCGACCGGGTCAGTTTCAGGCGCCCGATCTCCAGGGTGAGAGCCTCCTGCTGTCTGGCAAGGTCCTCCGCCCGGGCAAGTTTCCCGGTCTCGGCCTCGATATCCGCTTTCAGGCCGGTTATCCCGGCGGCGATCGCGTACCTCCGCTCCCGTGCCGCCATAATCTCCCGCTCGCAATCCGCGAGTGCCTCCTCCGCCGCCGCGACCATCCGTTCGTCAAAACCAAGGTCGACGATAGCCGCTCTGACCCGGGCGAGTTCGGCCTCCCGGTTCGCGAGAAGGGTCTTCCTGGCTTCCAGCGCATCGAGGAGCCGCGGAACCTCTTCGAGACGAACCCGGAGTTCAAGCGCTTTCCGGTGCGCCGCTTCGGCGCGGCTGCACTCCTCGGTGCAGCGCGCGAAGCGTTCCGGATCGAACGAGAGGCGGATGAGTTCGCCTTTCGCGGATTCCTGCCTCTCCCGGAGTTTTTCGCTCCTTGCAAGAACCGTCTTCTGTTCTTCTTCCAGCGCCGGCCGCCGCAGGAGTCGGGCCTGCGCCTCCGTGTAGGCCCGGAATGCCTCCTCAAGCGCCTGTGCTTCCGCATCAAGGCGCTGAAGGACCTCCTGATCGAACCCGAGTCGGGAGACCTTCGCCTCAATCTTCTCTTTGCGGGCGAGGTAGCCCTCGACGTCGACGATGAGCCGCTGCCGCTCCTCCTGGAGGACCGGGAGGCGGCTGCACTCGCCCCGGAGGGTATCTGCCGTCGCCCGCTTCTCCGCGAGATCCCTGATCCGCTCCTTGAGGGCGGTATGCGCTGCCGGGTCGTAGCCGTCCATGCCGAGCGCCTGTATCGCGTCACGGTGCTCCCCGGCCTCTGCCCGCCACCGCTGCACGGCGCTCGCGCTCTGCTCGTGTCGGGATACATACAGCGCGTGCTGCTCTTTTAAGCGCTGGTACTCGGTGCGCTGCCGGTGCAGGTCCTGCAGGGCGGCGATGAGGCTCTCGCGGTCGGCGGTCGCCTTCGTGTACTCCTGTTCGAGGTCTGCAAGCGCGGCCTGCATCGACGCGGCAGCAGCCGTAAGGTCGCCGACCAGTTCCTCATAGTGTTCGCCGAGGCTCTGGTGGCATGTGGGGCAGGACCCTTCCGGACCCGCAGCGATGATCTCCGCCCGGTGTTCGGCCGTCCGCCGGATCTCTTCGCGGAGTGCCTCCCGGCGTTCGGCGCAGGCACTGATCCGCGAGGTCAGGGAGTCTTTCCGACTCTCCGCGGACTCGATCTTCTCATCGATGGCGTCCATCCCGGCGAGGCGCCGGGCAAGGTCGGCGATCTTACTTTCGAGCAGGCTCATCTCTTCGGATGCGGTGCGGACCTCCTTCAGGCACCGCTCTTCCTGCCGGGCCTTCTCCAGAGCCGCATGGAACGCCTCTTCCCGGTCCCGGAGGGCGTCGAGGCTGCCGATCTCCGTTTCGAGCGCACGAAGGCGCCGTATCTTTTCTTCGATCCCTTCGATCTCGACCCGGTTCTCCCGAACGCGCCGCTCCGTCTGGGCGAATCGTTCGTCCATGCGGGCAAGTTCTTCCCGGAGAGCGTCGTACTCCGGCTGGAGGGCCTTCATAGCCGCGATACGGTCCCGGAGGGTCTGCCGCTCCACGACCTTCCGGGCACGGTCGTCAGCCGTCTTTTCGGCATCTGCAAGTGCGGCGAGTTCTGCTTCGATCTTCGCGCGACGCTCGTCGTACTCCCGGACCTGCTCGTCCACGGTCTTCACTTCGAGGGTCAGGCGGTCCGAGGCGGCCTTCTCCTCCGTCATCGCGGCAACCTCCGCCTTCAGGGGTTCGTAGCGCCCGGCGAGAGGCCTGAGTTCGTCGAGTTCGGCCTGCAGGTTCCTGCGCTCTGCGACCTCCGCCTCCCTCTCCCGGCATTCGCTTTGGAGCCGTGCGATCTCGCCCGTGAGCCCCTCGTCTTCCCGCGCGAGGTTCAGGTACCGGTCGCGGACGGCGAGCAGCCGGTCGCGCTCCGCCCGGGCACGTTCGAGCGCCTCCCCGGCTTTTCTCTCGGCGTCGCCCGCTCGCTCCGCCTCTTCGTCTGCACCGGCGAGATCGGCGCGGAGCGCCGAAATCCGGTCGCGGACGGCGTCGGCATCCACCTCCCGAATGCGGCCGGAGAGTTCCAGAGCGGCGCTTTCCCGGGCATCGATGACCTGTTTGAGGTCTTCCATACTGTCCTTCTTGAGGTAATCGATGCCGAGCACCTGCATGAACCAGTCCTTCCGGGACCCGGCCCTGCTCTCAAGCAGGGTCATGAGTTCCTTCTGCCCGGCGTAGATGGTGTTCCGGAAGTCGCCCGGACCCATGCCGACGATCCGCTGCACCTCCTCTCCCACCTTCTGGACGCTGCTTGCAAGAAGTTTCTGGTTCAGGTAGAGTTTTGCTTCGTGGAGGGTCGAGGAAGGGCGCCGCTTGAACCGGCGGACGACAGCGTACTCGTTGCCGCCGACCAGGAAGTCCAGGCGTACCTCACAGACGTCCTGTGGACCCGCAAAGGAACTGACGATGTAGTTTCCGTCGAGCCCGGTCCCCTGGAGCCCGTAGAGCGCGAAGAGAATGGCGTTCACGATGCTGCTCTTGCCGGTCCCGTTGTTTCCGACGATGCCCGTGATCCCGTCCTGAAAAGTAATCTCCTGGTCGCGAAACCGCTTGAAGTTCCGCATCCGGAGTTTATTCAGCAGCACTCTCTCCCTCTCTATGGCGTGCGATGACCGACCGGAGGACTGCCGTCCCGGTCTTCTTCACGAACTCCTCTTCGCCGGGTGCGAGGTGCTCCCTCTCCACAAAACGCTCGAATTCACCGATATAGTCCACACCGACAAGCGAGTCTTCATAAAAGATCCGGGACGGAGCGTCGACGGCAATCACCTGCAGCTTGAGGTTCAGCGCCCGGCTCCTGACCTCCGAGAGGGCCTTCTGGTCGAGCGCGCGGAGTGTCTCGCGGCGTATCCCGTCGAGCGTGACCTGGCAGATCTGTCGGTCGATCCCGGTTTTATCGGCCGCGTCAAGGATGCCGTCCATGACCTCCCGGGCCGAGAGCCCGTCGCAGTTGATCCGGCCGAGGCTGATCATGGGGGTATGCGGGAGGTCGATATGTTCGACCTCTCCGGAAGCGAGGTCCACGGCGAGGCCGCCTTTGGTCTCTGCGATCTCGCCGTAGTTGCAGTATTCAAGAGACCCGCTGTACCAGGCGTTGTCGGCGACCTGCACCTGGCCGTGGTAGTGGCCGAGTGCGATGTAGTCGAACCGGTCGGAGAGGATCGTCGCGTCCAGTTCATGTTCGGCGACGGTGTGCAGCCGCTTATCCGAGAGAATGCTCGCGAGGCCGTGGGTGACGAGAACGTTTGTGCCGGGAGAGTATGCGATCTCCTCGAACGCCGTGCGGTATCCTTCGGGGAGGAGCATATTCGGTATCAGGTGAAATACGACATCGTCCAGTTCGACCCGCCTGTAGCGGTTGTGGTGGGCGACGTAGAGGTCGTTTGTGCGGTAGCCGCTTCGCTCGAGCACCTCGAACGGTGAGGCCGTGTACCGGGTCTTGGCCATGCTGTGGTTTCCCGCGATCACGAGCACCGGTATCCCTGCGTCCCGGAGGCGGGAGAGAGCGTCGAGCGCCGTCGTGTAGGCGCGGGTCTTCGGCTTGACCTGGTGGAAGAGGTCGCCCGCGTGGACGAGCGCATCGGGGTGAAGGTCGATGATCCGGTCGACGGCGGCAAGGAAGTTGTCGTAGACGAGATGTTCGCGCAGGTTCATCCCGGTCTCCGGATCTACGCGGTTAAAAGCCGATAACCCGAGATGCGTGTCTGCTATGTGGACGATCTTCATGCTCCATTACTCTCCATGTCCCCCGTGCATAAATGCCTGATCTCCGTGGCGTGAAAGTGTCCGGTGCCGTCCCGGCGCCCATAATACGCTTAATCTAATATATCCTCACTGATATTTGTATGGTGATCTTTTGTCAAAAAGGGCCGTAGATGCAGTTTTTCAGGCACTCTTTATCCTCTCCGACATCCGGTTCCTGCTTCGGGAGACCGCTCCGGGGCATGACCTCGATGAAACGCAGAAAGCACGTGCTGCAGCCTCCCTTGAGAACGTGAAGCGGCAGATTGCAATCATCGAGGAGGAGTTGATCCGGTGAAATGCGCGGCCGATATCGATGTCCGCGACGTCGAGGAGATGTACATCAACATCGACCCGATCCAGGCGGGTGGGCGGCTCACTCTTGAAGCCATGAAAGCGGCAATTGCTTTCGGCGACGGCTACTCGGTCTGTGACAACTGTCGAAACCCTCCCCGGCTCGACTACATCCGAAACCCCCCCATTGCACAGTTTCACGCCGACCTCGCCGCGTGGCTGAATATGGACACGGCGCGTGTGGTCCCCGGGGCGCGCCGGGGGTTTCAGGCGGTCGCGAGCACCCTCGTCTCGAAAGGCGACCCGGTCATCCTCACGTCGCTTGCCCACTACACCGAGTTTATGGCGGTTGAGGAGGCGGGGGGGGTTCCGCGGGAGATCCCGAAGGACGCAGCGAACCACATCACCCCCGACGCCGTCGCGGAGAAGATCGAGGCGGTGATCCGGGAGTTCTCGAAGACACCGCCCCTGCTCTTCGTCGACCACGTCGACTACCAGTATGGGAACGTCCACGACGTCGCGGGCATCGCGAAGGTCGCCCACCAGTACGACGTCCCGGTCCTCGTCAACGGGGCCTACACGGTCGGGGTCCTGCCGGTCGACGGTAAAGCGCTCGGCGCCGACTTCGTGGTCGGGTCGGGGCACAAGAGCATGGCGGCCCCGGCGCCCTCCGGCGTCCTTGCGACGACGAATGAGCACGCGGCGAAAGTCTTCCGGACGACGCAGGCAAAGGGGGACGTGACGGGCAGGACGTTCGGACTAAAGGAGGTTGAGATGATGGGCTGCACCTTGATGGGCGTCACCGTCGTCGGGATGATGGCCTCGTTTCCCCATGTCCGGGAGCGGGTGCAGCACTGGGAGACCGAGGTGGCGCACTCGCAGTCGGTCGTTGACGCCCTCCTCTCCGTCGAGGGGACGAAGGTTCTCTCGGACTGCCCGAGGCAGCACACCCTGACCCGGATAGACACCCGCGGTTCGTTCGATACGGTGGCGCAGCATCACAAAAAACGCGGCTACTTTCTTTCAAGCGACTTGAAAAAGCGAGGAATCACCGGTGTCATCCCCGGCTCCACGAAGGTCTGGAAGTTTAACACTTTCGGGCTGACCGCAAAGCAGATCCGGCATGTCGGGGAATCGTTTGTCGAGGTTGCCCGGGAGAATGGGCTGAATATTCTCTGAAAATTCTCGGATTTTTTTGGGCGAGTGCGTGCAGGCCGGAGCAAGCCACGGTCTCACGCTCGATGATTTCCTTGCGGACGGTAGTTGGCCTCTAACTTCGGAATCCGCGTATAACCTGGAGTAAGGAGAATGGGCGTCCTGCGAGTCACACCCTCCATGGCTTTTCATCTAAAGTGCATTTCCGATTGAGGAGCCCCTTACCTTTCCTCCTCAATTACCCCGTTCTTTGCGCGGTACCGCCGCACCGTCCCCACCGCCCGTGCCGCGAGGCTCTCCACGTCGATCTCCTCTTCTATCGCCGTGATCGTCGCCGCGGGCGCAGCCGTCGAGGGATAGCGGGGGGCGACCGTGCATTCGACACTTCCCGGCCGGGCCTCGAACGTCCCGATGGCGCGGGCGCGCTCGACGATCTCCGCCTTGTCGGACCCGATGAGCGGCCGGAGCACCGGAACGGAAGCCGCCGTGGCGATCACCGTCATGTTCGCGAGCGTCTGGGACGCCACCTGCCCCAGGTTATCGCCGTTGACGAGCGCGGAGATGCCCCGTTCTTTCGCGAGGATGCTTGCCACCCGGAGCATGAACCGCTTGCAGAGGATGCACCGGTAGCGGGGCTCTTTCAACGCCGTGATCACCTCAAAGAACGGCTCCATATCCACGACGAGGAGGTCGAGGGGGTGCCCTGGAATCCAGCCGGAGAGCCGGGCATGGTTCTGCAGGACGTTCTTTTCCACATCCGCACCCCCGTACCGCCCGCTTTGCATGTGGACGTGCACCATCCGGCACCCCCGGCGCATCATCAGCCACGACGCAACGGGCGAGTCGATGCCGGCCGAGAGCAGGGTCATCACTTCTCCCTGTGTCCCGTAGGGGAGCCCGCCCGGTCCGCGGATCTTCTCATCGCAGACGAGACCGCCGAATTTCCGGGCTTCCACGAAGATCTCGTAGTCGGGCGCCGTCAGGTCGACCCTCGCCTCCGGCACCCGGTCGAGAACGGCCGAGCCGACCGCCGCCGCCAGTTCTTGACTGTTGAATCCCTCGACGCCCGACCGCCGCGCCCTGACCGCAAACGACATCCCCGATCGGAGGCGCCGCTCTGCGTGCTCGACGGCGGCGGCCGCGATGCCGGCGATATCGGCCGTCGTCACCGTACAGACGCTGGCGCTCACCACCCCGAAGGTTCTTGCGGCCGTTACAGCGATCCGCCGCGGCTCGTCGCCGAAGATAAGGACCCGTTCCCGGTGGATCTCGATACCGGGTTTGAGTCCTTCGGCCTCCAGCGCGAGCCGGATGTTTTCGGTCATTGTCGCTGTGAACCGCCGTTTCACCCGCTCGCTCTTGAGGAAGATCTCGCCGTACCCGATCATCACCGCTTCCATGAATCCTTATCCCTCTCCCGGCCGCGTCGGGCCGGATCGGTATCGACCCTGGTGCCGGTCGCCCGGATACCCGAGGGCGCGACTGAAATGGGCCCGCAAGATTCGTGGAATGTCTCAAGCCCGAAATATCCCACCATCTGCTCTTCTTATGCTCGCTCGTCATAGATGAATCTTCGCGGGACCGTGACAATCCGGGTTCCCTGCGCGAAGAGCAAATGGTTTTTAACAGAGCACTCAGAATGTGTACAGAACATGGCGAAGAAAGCGAGTGCCAAACAGGCAGAACCCCTGAAACTCTTCTATATTTTTTATAATCAGGAGCGCTGGGACAACTGGATTACAACGCTTGAGGGCGCAAGTTTCGAGCCCGCCGAAGGCGAAGAGGTATCCGAAGGCGAGCAGATGCTCTACAATTTCAGCGAGGACATCACGCTCTCGGTCTTGAAGATCATCCGCCTCTACCAGAACGGCCGGTTCACGAAGGAGGAAGCCACGGAGAAACTCGATGACGTGGAGTTGATTGTCATGACCGGGCTTCCTGAGGGAGACCTTGAGGAGATCGTCGGGTCGCTCCAGCTCTCCTTGCTGGTGCTCTTCACCGCCTGCCGGAAGTACCTCGAGGGCGAGTTCGACAAGGACATCAAGGCGCTCGTGAAGAAGGGCCGGGATCTTGACGAGGAGAACCTTGAGGAGGTGCTCGAGGTTGCGGCGAATATCGGTGCCGCCGTGATCGACGGCGCCACCTGCTGTTCGAAGTACATCAAGGACGATGTTGAGAATCCCGGCCTCTTTGACGAGTGGCTCATCGAGATAGAGACCATGGCTGGCGCCATGAAGTCTCTCGCGAAGTTCGACGAGGAGCCCGGCGAGGCGTCGTGATTGCGGATAAAGCCCGGTTCCGGGCGGCACGGAAACTGGAACGAGCTTGCGGGTTCCGGCTCCCGGACCATGTTTTCTCGGGTGCGTTCCTTGAGTCGCTCGGAAAATCGATCAACTTCGAGAACCTCGACCGGCGGACGCATGAGCAGCTTCTCGCCTTCTTCCGCGACTTCATGGACTGTAAATGCAAGAATGCCCCGTTCTGTGGATGTCCGGAGCGGAAGTTCACCCTCACTATCATCGAATTCCGGGAGATGGGGCTCGACCACCGTCAGATCAGTTCCCATCTCCTCGAAGAATACGGGATTGACCTCTATCCCGCTGATATCCTGAGTTTTCTTGAAGACTCCGTCCATACGCTCGAAGCGATACGGGATGTCGCCGAGCTGCAGGGGCGGGAGAAACTGGCGGAGAACGCCATCGATCACATAAAAAAGATCGAGCATTAGGCCGGGTTCTTCCCCGGTACCGGCAGAGTCTGTCGGTGCTTATCGGTTGGGGTTCCGCATCATGGGGGCGACGTTGCACCCCTCCATCTCCCCGAAGCAGAAGATAAATCGTTCCTTGATGCTCGTCGGCAGCCTCGCCTCGGGAATGGGCTCAAACCCGAGTTTTCCGTAGAACTCGATCAGGGGGAGGGTCGAGTGGATGTAGATCGTTTCGGAGCCGCATTCATCGAGGAGTCTCTGCACGACTTCCTTTGCATACCCGTGTCCTCGATACTCGTCCAGGGTGAAGACGCAGTCCATCTCGAGGCCGCCCGGATGACGGGTGCAGCGGGCCGTCGCCGCAAGAACGCCGTCAACAAAGACACCGAAGATCTTCTCCCGCGTCGCGTCCGCTTTCTGACCCCGGTAATGCGTCCAGACCTTCTCTGCAAGCGGAAACTCTTCATGCTTCAGTTCACGGACCTCTTTCTTCATTGTCTTCCTCGCGTAGGGATTGCCGCACCTGCTATTTCAACCAGATGGTTCCCCCACCCGGGCGGGGGCCGGGGGTCAGAGTATGTGGGGCCAGGGGAGGCCGAGTTTTTCGATGAGGTCCTTTAGTTCGTCGTGGATGCCCCTGTCGAGTTTAAGGAGAACCAGGATATAGACCAGCCCGCCGAGTGCGACCGCCGCAAGGACGAGGAAGACGTTCGAGAGTGGGATGATGAACGAGCATGCTATGACGACGGCTGCCATAACGAGCGCGGCAAGAACGATGTTGCCCACGGCCCCGGGCTCTATCCGCACACGGATGCTCCGGGAAAGGGCCCGGTGGGCGAGTACCGCGTTCAGCACCATGGTGACGAGCGTTGCCGCCGAGGCCCCGACGATGCCGTATGCCGGAATGAGGAAGAGGTTTAACCCGATGTTTGCGGCAACCGCGACCGCCGTCACCCGGAACGAGTCTCTCGGCCGGTCGAGGGCGTTCAAGCACATCGTCTGGAGGAACATGAAGACGTGGGCCACCTGAACGGGCAGAAGGAGCGCGAGAGCCCCCGCCCCGGAAACGGATGACGCCGTGTAGAAGAAGTAGAGGAGCCGTTCCCCGAGGAGCCAGCCCCCGGCAACGACCGGGACCGCGAGCAGGAGCGAGTAGGTGAAGGCGCGGGCCAGCGCTCCCTCCACCGAAGCGAGGTCGCCCTGCTTCCCCCAGTAACTGATCTTCGGGTAGAGGGTGGTATGGAGCGCCAGGGTGATGAACGTCGCAATCGTGGTGAGCTGGAGCGCCACGCGGTAGGTGCCGACGTCGGTATCGGTCATGAAATAGCCGATCATGATGGTGTCGGCGTAGGAGAAGATGAGGTAGCCGCCGGAACTGAGGAACATCCAGAACGAGAAGGTAAAGAGGCTTGCGATATGCGACCGGTCGAACGGCGCGAGTTTGAGATCCAGGAACCGGAAATCGATGAGCCCGGCCGCAAGGAGTCCGGCAACGAACCCGCCGGCGAGCCCCGCAACGCCGTAGCCGAGGATGACCGCGATGACCTGGGTGGTCACCCGGGTCAGGTTGTCGATCAGGCCGCCGATCTGGTTGATGCCGACCTTTCCGGTGCCGTAAACGCCGTTTGAGGTGATGTTTGTGAAGGTGCTGATGATCAGCGCGAGGACCAGCCAGGGGAAGATCCCTGATGCGGCGATATCGACGAGGTACGGCTGTACGATGAGGAGAAAGCCTATCGATACGACCGTCAGCATCACCCGGAGGACGAGAAACGCGGTGAAGTAGGCATTCTGGTCTTCTCTCTCGCTGATCCGCTTCACCGCGGCGCCTCCGAATCCGCCGTCTCCGATCAGGTTGAAGACGCTATAGTAGGCGACAAAGAGGTAGTAGGCGCCCAGCACCGCGAGACCGACGGTATGGGTGAAGAACATCGTGGAGAGGAACCCGATCGCGGTCAACCCCAGTGTCGAGGCGAGGCTGATGAGGCTCTGGCGCTGAACGGGGTCGATGCGCATGACACGGGCAAGATACCCGGAGGGCCGGAACACGAGCATTGATTTTGCCGTGAAGAACGATATTGGTTTTGAACCGGAGCGGGAGGGGTCCGGCCTGGAAGGAGGGCTTAGCGATACTGTCATAGCGTAACGGTGTCAAACGTAAATGAGTAGCACCATACTTACGGCGGTGAGATCTTGGATGTAGGGGTAATCGGTATCGGAATGATGGGCAGGAATCACGCCCGTGTGTACTCGGAGTTAAAAGCGGTGGACTCTCTCTACCTGTACGACCTTGACCGGAAGGCGGCCGGCGACCTTGCCGAAACCTTCGGGGCAACGGCCTCCCCGACCGCCGAGGCTCTGCTCGGAAACGTAGACGCGGTGAGCGTCTGCGTCCCGACGCCCTACCACTTCTCCGTTGCGGCGCAGGTTCTCGATGCCGGGGTGCCGCTGCTCATCGAGAAGCCCATATGTGCGACGGCGGAAGAGAGTCGGCGGCTTCTCGCAGAGATCCCGGACGGCCTCGTCGCCGGCGTCGGGCACATCGAACGGTTCAACCCGATCGTCCCCGAGATCAAGAAGATCGTTCAGGCCCCTCTCTACATCGAGATGAAGCGGCACAACCCCGCCTCTTCCCGCGTGAGCGGCTCCTCGGTCGTTGAAGACCTGATGATCCACGATATAGACATCGTGCGTAACGTCCTTCTTCCTGCCGGCGCCTACCGACTCTCCAGCAGCGGGAACGAGGATGTTTGCAGCGCCCTCTTCTCCTTCGAGGGGACCCCCGTCTACCTCTCGGCAAGCAGGAAGTCCTCGAAGAAGATCCGGATGATCTACATCGAAGAGGAGGAGTTCACCATTGAGGGGGATTTTATGGCTCAGGAGATCTACATCCACAGAAAACCCGGGCAGTACGCGGTCGAGAACGAGCGGTATGTGCAGGAGAACATCATCGAGAAGGTGCTCGTAAACAAGCAGGAGCCGCTGAAACTTGAACTCTCGACGTTTCTCTCCTGCGTCGACCGGGGGCGCGAGTTCCCGGTCAGCCCCGCGCAGGCGTTGCGGAATATGGAGATCTGTGAAGATGTCGCACGGTGTTTTGCGTAAAGGTGGTTTTCCATGAGCGGCAGGTTAGAGTCGATAATCAATAACAAAGGCCCGATCAAAAAAATCGGCGTTGTCGGGATGGGCTACGTCGGCATCCCCGCCGCTGTGCTCTTTGCGGACGCGCCCGGGTTTGAGTCCGTCATCGGGTTCCAGCGGAACTCTCCGTCCTCGGGCTACAAGATCGATGCGCTGAACCGGGGCGAGTCGCCGCTCAAGGGTGAGGAGCCGGGACTGGAAGACCTCCTCGCAAAGGTCGTCCGCGCGGGGAAGTTCCGGTGCACGTCGGACTTCTCGAAAGTCGCGGAGTGCGACGCGGTGACCCTCGCCATCCAGACGCCGTTTGCGGACCCAAAGGACCTGATCCCCGACTTTTCTGCCCTGACCGAGGGGCTCAGGAACGTCGGGCGCCATCTCGTGCCGGGCATGCTCGTGGTGCTCGAGTCGACCGTCACCCCGGGGACGACCGCCGGGATGGCCCGCGAGATCCTCGAAGGCGGGTCCGGGCTCGTCGCCGGTGAGGACTTCTGCCTCGCTCACGCTCCCGAGCGGGTGATGGTCGGGCGGCTGCTCAAAAATATCCGGGAGCACGACCGGATCGTCGGCGGGATCGACGCCGTCTCGACGAGACGCGCGGTCGAACTCTACCGCCCGGTCCTCACGACGGGAACGATCGTCCCGATGACCGCGACCGCGGCCGAGGTGACGAAGACCGCCGAGAACGCCTTCCGCGACCTCCAGATCGCCGCCGTAAACCAGCTTGCCCTCCACTGTGAGGCGATGGGCGTCAACGTCTACGACGTCCGGGCCGGGATCGACTCCCTCAAGGGGGAGGGGATCACCCGGGCGATCCTCTGGCCGGGGGCCGGGGTCGGCGGTCATTGCCTGACGAAGGACTCCTGGCACCTCGAGCGGGGCGCGCAGGTCCTCGGGCATGGGGACCTCTGGTATCCCCACGGGGCGGAGTCGATCTTCGGCGTCGCGCGGAAGGTCAATGAGTTCATGCCCCGGCATATGGTCCACCTGACCGTCGAGGGGCTCAGGCGGGCCGGGAAGTCCCCGGAGGGTGCAAAGGTCGCGCTCCTCGGGTGGGCGTTCATCCAGAACTCGGACGACGCGAGGAACACCCCGGCGGAGCCCTACCTTGCGGCGATGGAGGAAGCCGGTGCGGAGGTCCGGGTCCATGACCCGTTCGTGGACCGCTACCCGGGGGTCGAGGTGTCCCATGACCTTGACGAGACCCTCGCGGGTGCGGAAGTCGTCACCCTCTTCACGGCCCACCACCACTACGCCTCTCTTGACCCGGCGCGGCTACGGGAACTCTCGGGCCGGGAGCACCCGGTGATCGTCGACGGCAGAAACGTCGTCGACCCGGACGCGTTCATCGGGGCGGGCTTCATCTACAAGGGCATCGGCCGGGGCGATAAGAACAATCACCCGATCGTTTCGTATCGGCGGCAGCCATGAAGATCGCATCGATCGTCGGCGCCCGGCCGCAGTTCATCAAGTGCGCCCCGGTTTCCCGGGAACTCCGGAGCCTGCACGAGGAGGTCCTCATCCATACCGGCCAGCACTATGACTACGGGATGTCGGCGGTCTTCTTCGAAGAACTCGCCATCCCGAAGCCCGACTACAACCTCAACATCGGCTCCGGCAGCCACGGCCACCAGACCGGAGCGATGCTCGGGGCGATCGAGGACGTGCTCCGGGAGGAGGAGCCGGATGTCGTCCTCGTCTACGGCGACACGAACTCAACCATCGCCGGCGCGCTTGCGGCGGCAAAACTCCACGTACCGGTGGCGCACGTCGAAGCGGGGCTCCGGAGTTTCGATCGCCGGATGCCCGAAGAGGTGAACCGGGTGCTCACCGACCACTGCTCGGATATCCTCTTCTGCCCGACGGAGACGGCCGTCGCGAACCTTGCGGCCGAAGGGGTCACGAAGGGCGTCCACCTCGTCGGGGACGTGATGGTCGACGCGATGGAGTACAACCGCGCGGTCGCGGAAGAGCGCTCCCGGGTCCTCGAGGACGCCGGGGTTCGACCCGGGGAGTACCTCGCCGTCACCGTTCACCGGCCGTCGAATACCGATAGCCCGGAGAACATGGCGGCCATCATCGGCGCTCTCGGGGAGGTCGGAAGGCCGGTCGTCTTTCCTGTTCATCCCCGGACGCGGAACTACCTCGGCGAATACGGCCTTCTCGATGCGATGCCAGAAAACGTCCGGGTCGTCGAACCGCTCGGCTACCTCGATATGCTCCGCCTGATGGCGCATGCGGAAAAGATCCTCACCGACTCGGGAGGCGTCCAGAAGGAGGCCTACGTGCTCGGTGTCCCCTGCATCACCCTCCGGGAGAACACCGAGTGGGTCGAGACGGTCGAGGCCGGGTGGAACGTGCTTGTCGGGGCGAACCGGAGGAATATCGTCTCGATGATTTATGAGTTTACCCCGGCAGGAGATCGGCCGCCGCTCTTCGGGGACGGCCGGGCTGCCGCCGTGATTGCAAAGGTTCTTGGTTCCTGAAGTCGCATCGCGTCCCGGTATACAGGGGTGCAGGCTTCTGGTGAGCGATGGTAAACCTGCCGTCTCGGTGGTCATCCCTCTCTACAACAAGGCTTTGTATGTCGAGCGGGCGTTGCGCTCGGTGTTTGCCCAGACCGAACAGGGGTTCGAGGTCGTCGTCGTCGACGATGGGTCGACGGACGGGGGTGCGGCAATCGTCGAGCGGTTTGCGGACCCCCGGATACGCCTGATCGTGCAGGAGAACCGGGGCGCCTCGGCTGCACGGAACCGGGGGGTTCGGGAGTCGGGTGCGGCGCTCGTGGCGTTCCTGGACGCGGACGACGAGTGGTGTCCCGCTTTCCTTGAGGCAGTCCTCGACCTGCACCGACGCTACCCGGGGGCCGGGGCTTACGCGACGGCGTATGCGGTCTGCAATCCTGACGGTAGCAGGCGTGTCGCCTCGATTGCAGCCGTGCCGTCTCCTCCCTGGAGCGGGCTGCTCCCGAACTACTTTCGATCCGCAACCCTTGGGGAGCCGCCGGTCAGCGCCTCTTCGGTGGCGATACCCCGCGCCGTCCTGCAGGAGATGGGGGGATTTGCCGAAGGCCACTGGTGGGGCGAAGACGCGGACCTCTGGGGGAGGATTGCGTTTCACCACTCGATCGCGTTCACCTGGGCAGTCGGTGCGGTTTACCATACCGACGTGGTCGGCAGGGTCTGCACCCGTGTCCGGTCCGTCGCCGAGAACCCGTTCGTTGCCTCGGCATACCGCGCGATAGAACGCGGGCTGATCCCTCAGGAGGTGCTGGACGACCTGCTGGAGTACGTCGCCGTAAAACAGCTGCAGACCGCCGCGCGGAACATCCAGGCCGGGCGCCCCGACCTTGCGCGGACAAATCTTGCCCGGTGTCCGACCCGGCTGCACCGCCGGCAGAAGGCCGCATATGCCCTCATGGCTCTCATACCCGCCCCGTGTTACCGGAGTTACCGGCGGGTGAAAGCGGTCTTTGTCCGGCAGCAGTGAGAACATTTATCACCTCCTACGGCTCTCTCCGTGGCGATGGCTTCCGGGAACGGCGACCACCTGGTGGTCTTCACCATGTCCTACCCCTATAGCAGGGTCGGGGAGTCGTTCCTCGACGGGGAACTCCCGCACCTCTGCATGGCGTTTGGTACTGTCACGTTCGTCCCGCGCCTCTATCCTCCACCCGGTGAACGGCTTCTCCGGCCGCTCCCGGAGAACGTATCTGTCGAGACTTCGATCATGCACGATGCAGAGAAAGAGAGCACGGCGGTCTACTACCTGCGCCTCGCCCTCGCGGCGCTTGCATCCCCGGCGTTCTACGCCGAGTTCCGGAAGAACTACCGTTCCCTCCTTCACCCGGCCGGGATGAGGAAGGCGCTCGGCTACCTCGGCATCGCGCTCGATGTCCGGGGCTGGGTCGCGCGGAGGGTTGAAAGGGGTTTGATCGATCCCGGCCGTACGCTCCTCTACACCTACTGGTTCGACGGCACCGCGCTCGGTGCCGCGCTGGTAAAGAGGGTCTATCCGGAGATCCGGTGCGTCTCGCGGGCGCACGGCTATGACCTCTACGCTGAACGCTACGCCCCGCCCTACCTGCCGTTCCAGGAGACGCGGGCCTGTCTGCTCGACCGGGTCTATACCGTCTCGGAGCACGGGAGAAGGTACCTTTCGGCCCTGCACCCCTCGTACGAGTTCCGGGTGGCCCGGCTCGGTACCGGGGACCCCGGGTTTTTTGCGTCCCCTTCCGTCGACGGGGTCTTTCGCATCGTCTCCTGCTCCCATCTCATCCCGATAAAGCGCATCGATCTCCTGGTTCGGGGGCTTGCGGAGGCGGGTCGGATGTGGCCCGACCGGGAGTTTGGGTGGGTGCATATCGGTGGAGGGCCGGAGCAGGCGGAGATGGAAGCATATGCGGACGCGACGCTGCCCGGGAACGTCGGTTGCCGGTTCACCGGATACGTCGCGAACGCTGCGGTCCTGGAACATTACCGGAAGAACCCCGTCGATGCCTTCATCAATGTCAGCGAGTCTGAAGGCGTCCCGGTCTCGATTATGGAGGCGGAGAGTTGCGGGATTCCGGTGATCGCGACGGCGGTGGGTGGGACCCCGGAGATCGTCTCCGGCGCCACGGGTATCCTGCTCCCGGAAAATCCGTCACCCGGAGAGATCGCAGACGCCGTCGGCAGGCTCGCCGCCGACCCCGGCGGCGGACGGGCGATGCGGTCGGCGTGCAGGGAGAACTGGGAGCGCCGTTACGACGCGGACCGGAACTTCAGTGCATTTGCCGCCGATCTTGAGGTCCTTCTGCCGGTTGCCGGCCGTCCAGGAAGAGTTCCAGAAACTTCGCCGCGCTCTTCTCCCATGTAAACCGCTCGTCGACGGTCCTCCTCGCGTTCATCCCGAGGCTCCGGGATACACGGGGGTTTTCCAGCAGGTAATCGATCCGCTCTGCGATTGCTGCCGGCTCTGGCGGCACGAGGATGCCGTTCTCGCCGTCCCGGATCGCCTCCGGGATACCCGCCACGGGGGTTGCGACGATCGGTCTGCCCGCGGCCATGGCTTCAAGGAGCGCTATCGGCAACCCGTCCCCGAGAGTGATGTGGGCGTATACGTCGCAGAGGGAGAGCGGCACAGCAGGGTTCTCGATGTTCCCGGTAAAGACGACGTGCCCGGACAACCCTTCGTCCCGTGCGAACGCTTCCACCTCCGGAGAGAAGACCCCCTTTCGCGTCGCGATGAGGACGATCCCGGGGTACTTCTCCTTGAGGATGTTTACGGCCCGGATGAGTTGTTTCAGGCCTTCTGCCTTGTACTTCAGTGCGGTCAGGCCGAGGGCGAGGAGCACCGGCCGGCGGTCGGCGATACCGAACCGCTCGCAGAACAGCACCGCTTCGTCGGGTGTCACTCGACCGACCTTCGGGGCCCCTGCGTAGGTGATCTCGGTCTTCGGGAACTCCAGGTTCCAGACCTCGATGGTCCGTTCCCTGAGCCGGTTCGATACGAACGTCACGTGGTCGCACCGGTTGAGGAGGGCCTGGTAGAAGAGCCTGAACCGGTCCGTCAACGCCTCTTCCGGTTCGGTATGGAACGTCTGGACGACGGTGCAGCCGTGGAGGAGTTTGTAGGCGACCGCCGGAAAGAGGCAGTGCCAGCCGCCGTGTACGCTGACGACGTCGGGCCCGTAGTTGCGGAGGGCGGAGAGCGACCGCACCGCAAAGACCCGCTGGCTCGCCGGGATGCAGACCGCGTCGGGGTCCTGCCCCTCCCGGAATATGACCCGCACGTCGGCGCCGCGTGCGTCCAGTTCCCGGACCAGGTTCTCCAGGTAGACCCTGATCCCGCCGCCCTGGCTCCCTCTCCAGTAGTTGGTGACGATCGCGACCTTCATACTATCCGGGGTGATGGGTGCCGCGTCGCTATATCAACCTTTGTGCACCCGTTCGCGCTGCTCCGGCCGCCGCTGGTTGTTCGCCCGCCCCGCCGAGCGGGAACCGGGATGTTGCGGGGACCGATTCTGCCAGGATTCATTCGAGGGAAATTATATATACTTACCTCATAAAAGTGGGGCCGTTCAACTCCTCTCGTTCACACCCGGGGATATCCGGGGGGAAGGTCCCGTGCAGAGAGGCCTGAACGGGCTCCAGTCCCATGAAGGTCTGTATGCTTACCACAACGCATCCTCCTCACGACGGGCGGATCTTCGAAAAAGAGGCGAAGAGCCTTGCGAAGGAACACGACGTCACGATCATCGCTCCTTCGGATGCCGGAGACGTTGGGAATGAAGGGGGCGTCCGGATCGTCACCGTCCGGAAACCATCCTCTAACCTTCTCCACCCGGTGACGCTCTGGAGGACGTTCCGGGCGTGTCTTGCCGAGGATGCCGATGTTGTCCACTGCCACGAGCCGGATGCGCTCTTTGTTGCGCTCCTCCTGAAGGCGTTGAAAGGCCGAAAGGTCGTCTACGACGTCCACGAGCACTGGCCGAGCGAGATCCCGTATGATCTCGGAATCCGGAACGGTACGCTGGTGCAGAGAGCACTTTCTGCATTCGTCTCAAGTGTAGAAATCGCAATGGCGCGCCGGACCGAGAATTTATTCGCCGTAAGCGAGAGCGTTGCCGCCCGATTCAAGGAGAGAGGGCTTGAGCCGATCATCCTCCCGAACTACTCGCTCGCCGCCATCGCCATCCCTTATAACCCAAACCGGAGCGGCCGGAAACTTATGTTCATGGCGGGAAATATCAATTCCTTCCATGGAGTCGGCGAGTGCATCCGGGCAGTATCGCGGGTCAGGGAACGCTACCCTGATACCTCACTCACGCTCGTCGGAAACGTTCGAGAAGACCTCAAAAAGCATACTCACGGCTCAGACCGTAATGAGTTCATCCTCTCCACCGGATTCCTCCCCTACAGGGAGATGTACGAGAAATTGAACGAAGGTACGGTCGCTCTTCTTGTTTTCCAGCCGACGTATTATAACATCTTCATCGGTCTGCCGAACAAGCTCTTCGACTACATGCTCCTCGGGCTTCCGGTCATTGCAAGCGATCTACCGGAGATCCGTAATGTCGTTAGCAAGGCGGACTGCGGCATCCTTGTCGATCCGGGAAATGTGAGTGATATTGCCGATGCAATCGCCTACCTCTTCGATCACCCGGAAGAGGCACAAAGAATGGGTGCGAACGGCAGACGAGCGGTTCTTGAGACCTATAACTGGTCCGCTATGGAGGCAGACCTCTTGCAGGCATACCGAAACCTGGACGGCGCCTCCTCAAGACCTGGGTGATCAGCAGACAACAGCGCTCTTCTGCACCCTGTTCTGTCCGACTGTCGTCGGTACTTACTAGTAGTTGGCCATCGACGTGAGTACATTATGCTTCACGTCCTCCTCCTCGACTTCGACGGCGTCATCGTCGAATCCATCCCCCTAAAGACCGCCGCGTTCCGGAAGATCTTCTCCTTCGCCCCCGATCACCTCGACGAGATCATCGCCTTCCACCTCGATAACGGCGGCATGTCGCGGTACGACAAGTTCCGCTACATCTACAAAAACATCCTGCACGAGGCTCTCACCCTGGAACTTGAGGAGCGGCTCGCGGGCGAGTACGCCGGGCTGATCTTCGACGCCATGCTCACCGTACCGTACGTTGAAGGAGCGGAGGAACTCCTCAGAGACTGTTCCCGGGTGCTCCCCCTCTACATCGTCTCCGCGACCCCGGAGGGGGAGATGCACGAGATCGCCCGCCGCCGGGACCTTACAAAGTTTTTCGTCCGGATCTACGGTGCGCCGAAGACAAAAGCCGCGTGCATCCGGGAAATCCTGGATTCGACCGGGGCGTCACCCACTGAGGCTCTCTTTGTCGGCGACGCCCCGAACGACTGGGAAGCGGCATACGAGACCGGCGTCCGGTTCGTGGCGAGGGTCGGGCCCGGCGACCCGAACCGGTTCACCGACCGGCCGGGGGTGGAGCGGATCGTGGCGAACCTTCATGAACTCCGGGAGTATCTACGGGGGAGCATATGCTCATCCCGATCTCATACCCCCTGACCCGGGCAACGCCGCTCTACCCCGGGACCGAACCGCTCACGATAACTCCCACGAAATCCTTTGCAGAGGGAGATGCGGAAGAGAAGAGCCAGATTACATTCTCCAGCCATGCCGGGACGCACATCGACCTCCCCCGGCACTTCTGCCCGGACGGGGGTTCGGTCCGGTCTCTCCTCGCGCCGGAGGCGGTCTTTGCACCCGCACGGTGCATCGCGGTGCAAAAGACCGGAGAGGAGCCGATCCGGATCCACGACCTCCTCCCGCACCTCGACGCGATCCGGAACTCACGCGCGCTCTTCATCAGGACCGGTAACGGCCTGCTCCGGGAGACCGACCGGGACATCTACGAGCAAGCGCACCCCTGGGTGCACCCCGAAGTGCCGGGTTTCCTCCGCATGGAAAACCCGGCTCTCAGGCTGTTCGGGATCGATACCATCTCCGTCGCCGTCCCCGGAGAACCGGAGGAGGGCGCGGAGGTTCACCGCGCGTTCCTCTGCACCTCCCCGCACATCTTCGTTCTCGAAGACGTGGACCTCTCCTACGGCCGGCTGCTCGAAGAGCCCTGGATTCTACGGATTTACCCGGTGGTCTTCGACGACCTCGAGGGGGTGCCGGTGGTGGCGCTCGCGGAGTTTGGGTGACGGGCTGCAGTTCAGACTCTAAAGAGAATCCACCTATAGACCGGTTGAACCGCTCTCCGCGATGTGCTCCTTCATAACGAGAGAACTCCCGGAGGACAGCAAGATCATGCTGCAGGATCGCATACACCTGTTTGAGATCCAGATTCCAGTAGATGTGGACGAGCACGTTCCGGAATCCCGCCAGGTTTGCGAGATCTCTTGCCAGGGATTCATGGATGATCCCCTCATCAGCGAGGACCTCAAATGTCTCCCGGTAGGTGAAAGGCTTCCTCAGTCTCCCCTCTGCGATCACATCGGTCGCCATGTCGATCGCCGACTGGATGGATAGCAGCATGGCATGGTGAACCATATTCTGCGTATCCCGGTCTTGCAGGAACTGCTCTTCCGGGATGCGCTGATACCGCTCCCAGTCGCGCAGAGCCTCCTCCAACTCCCGCATATGATGGAAAACCCTCATTCTCCCACCCTGGCAAGAAGAGCCCTGTCGATCCGGTCGTAGAGGTATTTCAGATCGAGGAACTTCGTTATCACGCCGGCCTCAAAAGCGACGCGCGTATCCTCGTCCCGGGCGACAAGAAGGCGCCCGGTTTTCACCACCTCGTACTGGAACTCAACGGGAGCATCATTCAGGATACGGAGATCGATCTCATATCGCGGCGTGATACACCGCTCGAGGTCGGATGCGATACCCATGGCATACTTGTAGAGTTCATAGGGCTCCCTCTCCCCCGAGACGAGTAGCCCGATATCGATATCATGGAATCCATTACGACAGAGAAAAGAGCCGTAGAGATACCCGAGCAATATATCCTCTCTTCCGGTGAGGCATCGGCGGAGCTGGCCGATGATCCGCTCTCTGTCAATATTATCCACTTCTCCTTTCACCTCCCGGCCCCCACAAGGGTTCGTTTCCACGTACAATCTGATCTGCAGGCAAAGAAGGGTGCTCCCTCCCGGCTCATTAATCCTTCCCTGCGGCAGAACCCGGTATCGTATAGCGCCCCTGCCGGAGGTGGAAAAACCGTGCGCGGGCCCTGCACTCACTCGATTTCTGGAGATCGCCTGGGTATAAGGGGCTGCTCACGGTCCGCACGCAGTGCCCTTCCCGGCAAGAATATCCTGGAGCCGCTCCCTCCCGACAGGCTCGGGGATCGTCCTGCCTTCTTCGCAGGCGGCCTCAAGCCAGAGGGAGACGGCAACCTTCACCTCGCGGAGCGCTTCCTCCTCGGTCCCGCCGAATGCAGAGCACCCTGGAAGTTCCGGGACCACGGCGATGAACCCCTCTCCTCATCGCTGTAGATGATCTCAATTGCATACATGTGGCATCTCTCCAGGGGGATCACGCGGAACCATGCTCATCCACCGTTCCGGGACGCCGCCGTTTCGCGAGCATCTGGTGCATCTCGAGGTATCGGGCACGGGAGAGGGCGTAACTCCCGGCGTTCGCAAGAAACGCATCGATCAGATCGGCCTGCTCGCGGCTCCAGACCTCGTTAGGGACTCGCCTGACCCAGAGAGCATGTCTCCGGACAAAGGCCAGCCTCTCCTGCCGGTTCTTCTCCCGGTCAAACCCCAATTCCATATGGCTCCCCCCGGACATGCAGGCGCTCCATGAACGATCGCGTGAGATCCCCGTCCAGCATCTCGCGGAACAGCACCCAGAGGTAGACGGCATCCTCGATATCCTTGTCGCTCCCGAGATAGAATTTATACGGGATCTGCAGCTCGATGGGCGATATGAAAAGCCGGATATCGTCGAACGTTACCGTCCTTGCCATAGCCATCGCGCAACGGTCGAAGTCGTCCGCCTTGAACTTCATCTCGATGTTCGGGATGACTCTCTCCTTCTCTGCAATCCGCACGGCAAGTCCGTCGCGGAGCATCGAATAGATCTCGCCGACGTCGTCCGAGTTCAGGAAGTAGAATCCTGCGCCAGGAGTTCATCGGTAAACGACCGGAACGTATCGCGGTCCATATAGTCGATGAAGAGATCGATGTCTTCCGTACCTCTGGCTCTTCCAAAGAGGATTGCAACATATCTGCTGACGATCACGTAGCCGGTATATCGTCCGATGATCTCCGTCGCCGACGCCACAAAGCGATCGAGCGCGGTCACAACCTTGCCGTCGATGAGGATGGTCCCGTCGGGAGCACTCGTGATCTGCATTATCTCTCCTCCGTTAGAGTCAGACCGGGCACTATATTAACGAGGTCGTCCCAAAACACCTCAGCCGGGGGGGGGGGAAACCCCCTCCCGGCCCCTCCCCCGCGTGGCGATGCCCAGAGGGAAGCCGTGTCAGCAACTTGATGCCAAAGATTACTCATTTTTTCGTGGGGATGTGTCAGAATACTCTGAATTATATAAATCTTCAGCCGCTGGACACTTTTGGGATGACTTCAACTGTACGCTCCTCGAGTGCCAGAGCGTTCCACAGAGCATTTGCATCTGGATCCATCCGCGTGAACCACCTCCTCTTGCGCAGGGGTCTTCCCGCTCCGCTCCTTCAACCCCGCGGGGATAAAGGCCCGCACCCGGGTTTCCTAAGTCCAGTTCTTCAAAAAAAAGATTACTCAGTTCCCCGGCACCATCCCGGGAAGGTCTTCCTCGACCGTCGCAATCCCCCGGACCCCGAAGTTCTCGACGAGTACTTTCAGGATACCGGGCGAGACGAAGGCCGGGAGACGGGGGCCGAGGGTGATGTCCCGAACCCCGAGTGAGAGGAGGGCAAGAAGGACGAGCACCGCCTTCTGCTCGTACCAGGCGATGTTGTAGGAGATCGGGAGTTCGTTGATCCCGACGCCGAATGCTTCGGCGAGGGCCTTTGCGATGACCACCAGGGAGTAGCAGTCGTTGCACTGTCCGGCGTCGAGGACGCGGGGGATGCCGCCGATATCCCCGAAACCGAGGCTGTTGTAACGGTACTTCGCGCACCCGGCGGTGAGGATGACCGTATCCGCGGGAAGGGCCTCTGCAAACCGGGTGTAGTAGTCCCGCTCGCCGTGCCGTCCGTCGCAGCCCGCCATCACGACAAAACGCCGGACGGCGCCGGACTTCACCGCACCGACGACCGTATCGGCGATGGTGAGGACCGGGGCATGGGCGCACCCGGTGACCAGGTCTCCGCGGGAGAGGTCCTCCGGGGGGTTGCAGCGCTTCGCATGCTCGATCAGGGCCGAAAAGTCCTTCTTCCCGTCCGGCGAGGCACCGATGTGGGTAAGCCCGGGATATCCGACGGGCCCGGTAGTGTAGACCCGGTCGCGGTAGGAGTCCTTCGGGGGCACGAGGCAGTTGGTGGTGACGAGGACCGGGCCGTTGAACCGCTCGAACTCTTCCCGCTGGAAGGGCCAGGAACCGCCGTAATTTCCGACGAGGTGGTTGTACTTCCGGAACTCCGGGTAGGCATGCGCCGGGAGCATCTCGCCGTGGGTGTAGATGTCCACCCCCGTCCCCACGGTCTGTTCGAGGAGGTCGGCGAGGTCTTTGAGGTCGTGGCCGGTAACCAGGATGCCCGGGCGCGTGCCCGCCGCGGTGCCGACCTTCGTGATCGCCGGCGTCCCGTAGACGGCGGTGTTCGCCGTATCGAGGAGGGCGAGGACCTTCACGCCGATCTTACCGCATGCGAGCACGTAGCCGACCATCTCCTCCACAGTGTGGTCCTGCAGCGTGGCGGCGAGGCCCTTCTGCATAAAGGTCGTGACCTCTTCGTCATCGTAACCGAGGACGGCTGCATGGTGCGAGTAAGCGGCCACCCCTTTGAGCCCGTAGACGAGAAGCTCGCGGAGCGACTGCAGGTCCACGTTCACGGTCTCACGCGCGGCGGCGATCTCCTGCGCTTTTGCCGCAATCGCCGTCGGCGAACCTGGCGCCCAGGTGCAGGCGTCGGGTTCCCCACTCCCGGAGGGCGGGAGGGCGTCGCGGATACGGACCGCCTCCCGGACGGCATCCCGGAACCGTGCAGGGTCGAAGTTCACGTTGGTCAGGGTGGCGAAGAGACACTCCGCGATGAACCTCCCGGCTTCCGGATCGCCGCCGCCCTTCTCTGCCGCCGCAAGGTTCCGGACCGAGACCCCCTTGAGGAGGTAGATCAGGACGTCCTGGAGCCCGGCGGTCTCCCCGTCCTTGCCGCAGACACCACGGACGGTGCACCCGAGCCCTTTTGCTGTTTCTTCACACTGGTTGCAGAACATTCATGCTCACTCCAAAGTATCTTTTTGATACAAAGTATCTATGAGATACCAACGTATAAGTAGGAGAAGGTTTCTCTCATTATACCATGCAGGACGGCTGCACGGTCAATCAGACCGTCAAATACCTCGGGAAGAAGTGGATGCTCCTGATCATCCTTGAACTCTACAAAGGGGACGGCTACACCCGGCGGTTTACCGAGGTGAAGGAGCGACTCCCGGGTATCACGGCAAAGGTCCTTTCGGCCCGCTTGAAGGAGCTCGAAGAGGAGGGCCTCGTCGAGAAACGGATGGAGACCGGAACCGTCCCCGTCAGAAGCGAGTACACGCTCACCGAAAGCGGGCTTGAGATGGTCGAGGTAATCAAGGATATCAAGCGATGGGCCCTCCGGTGGAAGATCGAGAACCTCGCATGCGGGGCGCAGGACTGCCGGAACTGTGTGTTGTGAATTCCGTTCCGTGGGCACCGCTGGGTGCAAAGAAACAGAGTTCGAGAAAGACGCGAAATATTTTTCGAGTAACGACGTTCCGAAGGGCGACGGTTCGTTAGAATCAGAGCGCGAGCACCGGAGGTGTGAAGAAACGGAGTTTGCGGTCTTGCATGGATATGGGGGGAACAGCACGTTCGGCCTCCGGGAGATGCATACGGGCTGAAGAGGGCAGTCCTCTCCGTCATTTGAAGGTTTTCCCCCGCTCAATCATCCATCCGCCTCCGGAGGGACTCCGGCCGGACCCGGCGGAGCAGACTGCAGAAACCAACATCAGGGGAGGCGCAAACCTCATCACCGCCTACGCCAATCATTCTACGATGAGACCAAGAGACCTCTCTTTTAAGGAGAAGCAGCGGCTCTCCAATCTACTCGCCGGGCTGCTCTTAGAGAGAGAGGAGATTCTCTTTGCCTACCTGTATGGGTCATTGCTCCACGGTACATTCCGCGACATCGATATCGGCGTCTTCCTGCGGGACGAAAGCAGCGGAGCAGCCGTTTCTCTCAGGTACGAAACGGCGCTCGAGCAGGAACTGGAAAACAGTACGGGGGTGCCCATCGACGTCAGGGTCCTGAACGTTGCGCCTCTGCCGTTCGCCTACTCGGTCCTGCAGACCGGGGAAGTGCTCGTTTCTCGCGACGAACAGGCACGCTGCGATTTCGTCTGCAGGATATATGCCTATTTATTACCACGATTTTGCCTACTACCGAAAGCGTTACCGGAGGGAAGCACTTGGTCTCCTACGAGGACGAGAAAGTCACCGCACTCTCGTCGGAGCTGGTGCAGGCGTGCGGGCGTCTGAAGGACCTCGGCCGTATGCCGAAAGAGGTCGTTGTTAGAGACCCTCACCTGGTCGCCAGCGCAAAGTATCACCTCATCATCGGCATCGAGGCCGCCATCGATCTCGCCAACCACCTGATTGCAAGAAATCGATGGAGAGCGCCGGAGGACTATGCAGATACATTCCGCATCATGGAGGAGCGTGGTATTGTTGACGCAGAGTTTGCAGAGCGCCTTCAAAGGATGGCACGGTTCAGAAACCGCCTGATCCATATTTACTGGGATATCAACGACGAAACCATCTAAAATCTCCTCCAGGAAGATGTTTGCGACATTGAGGAGTTTCTTGATGAGTATCTCCGTTTTCTTCGAACTGCGTGAGGGAGTGACGGTCGCATACTCTTATCCGCTCTCGATCTTCTCTCACCATGACCACCGCAGAACCCAGTAGGTCTACAATAGACTGGTCAGAACCTGCTCTGGAATCTGGAACAGTGGAGGAAGTTCGTGGCCATCCGGTCCCGGATCGAGGATGTCTTCAAGGTGGCCAAAGAAGCGTTCTCGTTATGGAAATTACATCGATATTCATGACTCTCAGTCGCAAAGGTCGTCGCTGTGGATTTACTTCTGCTAGAGACGACAATAGCGGCGGGATTTGACGAAAAGAAGAAGGTACAGAGGGTCGCGGAGTGGTGAGACGGGGAGGGGGCTAATCTTAAAAGGATCCGGCGAGCGAGGATCCGCACGAATAAAACACTCCGACACATGTTTATGTGAATATGAGTCGCATCTGTTGCTTTGTTGTGAACGCGGCTTTTTCTGAGTTTCATCACGTAAGGGAGGGAGCAGGGCACGGCAGGGAGAAATTTGAGAAGATCAGGCCCTTTGAGCGACGGTTATCTCGCTCCTACCAGATTTAAAGTTGACATCTATTTTGTTTTCATAGCGAGATACGCATAGTATGGAGGGCCCCATTTCAGTTTGCCTTCACCATCGGCCCGGATATTTTCGCATTCCTTATACTTTTTAAAGCGTTTTATGAGATACTGCTCCATCAAGCACACTCTCTCTTTAGATTGCGTTCGATACAGGACGATCATGCGGTCGTAGTCATTCAACAAATAATCATCACCTTCTGCTCGGTGATTATAGTCAGTTGTAATCCCGATCTTAAACTTTGAAGCAGCCTTTCTCTGCTCATTCATGATTAAAGTAATTTTGAGGATTAGAGGTCCAGCAGGAGGTCTGCGTCCGGATCAGCTGACAGTAGGGTGACGTTTGTGATTTTGTGGTAGAACCTCTGAGGGTAATAGTAGGTTGTTTTCCCGCTCCGGCTTTTTTGTGCGAAAGGTTTGAGGATATCCTCCGTCTCATACTCAAGCGAGTACGCCACCCCGGTTTTGAGGACAGGCCCCTCCTTCACCCGGAACATGACCCTCCTGAAGCCCTCCGTCGAATGGTCACAGTCCGAGTAGTCTGAGGCGAAAACAAGCCCGTCTTTCCGGATCCTGTCGATCACAATCCTGGTTCGTAGCACGTTCTTCACCTATTTTGATTGGTGTCACCCCCGTCAGGTATTAAGATGCGCCGTGTGGGGTGAAAGTGCTTCCGACGAAAGGGCCCCGCTCTAGATAACCCCCATCTCCGACAACCTCGTCGGCAGGTACTCCTTCGTCACAAAATCGAGCCCTCGGCTCGCGAACGCCTGCTGTTCCGACTTCATCTGCATATCGAGCTGCAGGTTGATCTGGTTATGCCAGTACTCGGTTGCAAACCGCGGATCGGTCAACTCTGCCTTCAATGCGTTGACGTCCTGCTCGGTGAGGTGGTCGGAGGGGAGATTGTAGTCCGAGATGTCGGAAGGCTGCACCCCGACGAACTGCGCCTGGGGGGTCGCCAGGAGTTCCGACATATGGGCGCTCTTGATCGAGCCGTAGGCGACGCTCGCGTAGATCCGGTAGGACCAGGGGTCGCCGTCGGTGAAGACCACGACCGGAAGGTTGAGCGACTCGTTGAGCCGTCGTAAGACCCGGCGCGTCGAGCGCGCCGGCTGCCCCTTGAGATGTACCAGGATCGCCCCGTACTCCTCGTCGAACCCGTTCTCCATCAGACGGGCGTACATACCGCCGGTCTCGATGGCGATGACGAACTTCGCGTCGTGGTCGATGAAGTCGAGGTTGTCGACGTTGTTCGGGATGGGGTAGCCCGCCTCCCCGACGTCTTCCTGACAATGCATCTCCTTCACGCCCCGCCGGGTGGTCTCGCGGATTCGCAGGGGCCCGAAGATCGAGGCGCCGTCCTCCTCCGGCCGGAGGTGGAACGCCTCGCGCTGCACCTCGGTGATGATCTCCAGGTCCTCGATCAAGAGGTTGCTCTCGTCCTGGGCGGCGAACTTCGCCTTCTTCCAGCCTTCGGAGATGTAATAGAGTTCTCTCAAGGTCGACGACCGGTTCTCCACGAGTTGCTTCTTTAAAAACCAGATGACGTAGGCCATCTTCAGAAGGTGGACCGCGCTCTTCTCGGTCGTCGCCGCCCGGGTGCTCTCTTTCTCGCCGTACTTCCAGACCTCGCTTACGTCGTCGTACGCGATATTCCGCTTCGTCCGCGTCGGCAGCCGGATGTAGGGCACGATACCGTCCCGCATCTGGTCATACCACCCCCGGGCGATCTTCATCAGCCGCTCCTTTGCCAGCGCATCCATCTCATCCTTAGACATCGAGATCCACCACCACTTTCATGCCGTCCTCCACGCCGCGGAGGTCAAGCGTTCCGTCGCCCGCTCCCGTGTAGGCGACCTGCCAGGCGGCGCCGGAGCCGAGCGTGCACCGCCAGACCTTGTTGTACTCCCCGTCCATCTCATCCACGAAGTCGGGCCGGGGCTCCGCGTCCGCGGCCGCATCACGGGAGAGGTTGTAGAGGACGATGGTCACCTCCTTTGCCGTGTAGTTGTTCACGTCGATACGGACCCGTCCGTCGTTCGTCCTCTTCTTGGCGACGACCTTGCGCATGATCTTCCCTTCAATCGGGGAGGTGTCCACAAGGGGGAGTTCCACGATCTCGCTCACCTTCGCAGCGATCTCGGGGATGATCGAGCAGATTGCCCGGGCGCGGTCGTCCTGCAGTTTCTTCCTCTCCCGCCGGGAGAGGTACATCTTGAGTTCCCGGCCGAGTTCCTGGAGGACGAGGACTATCTCCCGCTCGATCTCCGGGATGGACGCGACCGCGTCCTTGCTCTCGCTTGTGAAGGGGACGTTCGTGGACGCCACGTGGACCATGACGAGCACCGGGCCCATGGGAAGCCCCTGCTGCGAGAGGCCGTAGTTCTTCCAGTTCACCTGCGAGATGCAGTCCGTGATCGCGCAGGCGCCCTGCTGGTAGAGGAGCGGGACGCGGTTTGCAAACCGGAAGATCAGGGCGTTTCCCTCGGGAGGGATCTTGCCGCCGTAGCCGATAGCCGCCTCGATGATGAACGAGTGCCCGCCGTAGACCGCGCTCGGGCGGGTACGGGCCTTGATGAAGTCAAGCTGGATCTCCTTCTCAAGCCCCTTGCAGATCAGGTCCTCCCCGATGGGGGAGAGACACTGCTGCGCCAGCGGCGCCGGGACCCTCACGCTCTGCATGGCATCGAGGAGGTTCTTCAACTCGTCGGCATCGAGTTTGCTCACCTTTCGGGAAGGCTTGAGCCCGGCAAGGGCGATCATCTCGTCTGCGGTCTTCTTTCCTACCCGGGAGAAACTGCTGATCAGGAACTCCTCGACGGTCCCGGTGCTCGCGGCCGCGATCCGTTTCAACGCCCCGAACTCGATCCCGTGAGGGTGCGGGAGGACGGGCTTCGGGCACGGCGGGACCTCGCTCGTCACCCGCTCGAACGTCATCACCTCACCGTCGATATCGGCCGTGATCCGGGCGTGGGGGTTGACGATCGCGGTGAGACGAAGGTAGTCGACCAGCCGCTTCTTTGCGGTAAGGGTGCTCTTAAACTGGATCTCGATCCGTGTCCCGTGCGTCCGGTCCCAGTCAATCTCTTCGTGGCTGACGATTTCGGGCTCGTTGGTCTCGGTCCGGATCATCAGTTCGAACCGGTGGGCCGATGTCTTCGCCCCCGTTCGTGAGGTGACCCGCGCCGGGGTGCCGGTGGTGAGCTGCGCATACAGCACCGCCGCCGATATCCCGATACCCTGCTGACCCCGGCTCTGCCGGATCTGGTGGAACCGCGACCCGTAGAGGAGTTTTCCATAGACCAGCGGAACGTTCTCCGGCACGATCCCGGGGCCGTTGTCTTCGACGGTTATCCGGTAAACCTCGGTATCGATTCTCCTCACGCCGACAAAGATGTCGGGGAGCACCTCCACCTCCTCGCAGGCGTCAAGGGCGTTGTCCACCGCCTCCTTGACGGTGGTGATGATGCCGCGCGTCGGGGAGTCGAAACCGAGCAGGTGCTTGTTCTTCTCGAAGAACTCCGCGACGCTGATGCTCCGCTGTTGTTTGGCGAGGTCCTCAGCAAGCACCATACCGTGCTACCTCAGCGATGGCGTCCTCAAGGCTCCTCTCCTGCTGCTCGCCGGAGCGGAGGTCCTTCAGGGTAACCGTACCCGCTTCGACCTCGCGCTGTCCGAGAATCACGACATAGTCCGCTGTCTTTGCGGCGTGCGCGACCTGGGCGCCAATTCCCCGCTGCATCAGGTCCGTCTCGGCCCGGACCCCCGCTTCCCGAAAGGCCCGGGCGACCTCGAGCGCCCGCGGCCGTGCTTCGGGCGTGCAGACGACGCCGACGACGGGCTCGTGCGCGAGGGGAAAGTCTCCGACCGAGACCATGACCCGGTCGAACCCGATGGCGAACCCCGCGGATGCGACGTCGTCGCCGCCGAAGAGGTGGGCGAGCCGGTAGGTCCCGCCGCCGAGGATCTGGTTTTCAGCGCCGAGGTTATTGGCGAATCCCTCAAAGACCATCCCTGTGTAGTAATCGAGCCCGCGTGCAATCCCGAAATCGGGCCGGTAGTCGATGCCCTGGGAGTCAAGGAGCGCGAAGGTCTCCTCGATCCGCGCGCGCTCCGGGATGTCGCCCACGATCTCAAAGACTTCCGCGACGGTGCGGCACTCCGAAAGGGCGGCGAGAGGTTCGGCAAGGCGGGTAAGACCCCGCCCGACGAGCGCTGCTTCGAGCCCTTCCCGGTCGTGTTTGTCGAGACAGGCCATGATCGCCCGCTGGTCGCCGGGCGAGAGGTCGGAGAGGAGATGCTTCATCGGCGCGAGGTGGCCGACATGGAGTTCGAAAGTGACTCCGCTCGATCGGAGCGCCTCGTCGGCGAGCATGATCACCTCGGCGTCGGCGCTTGCCGTGTCCGCGCCGATGAGCTCGACGCCGAACTGCCAGAACTGCCGGTAACGGCCTTTCTGGGGACGCTCATAGCGGAAACAGTCGGCGAAATAGCACCAGCGGATCGGTTTCGGGAGGACCTTGCCCTCGTTGACGTACATCCGGAGGACCGCCGCCGTCACCTCCGGCCGGAGCGTCATCTTCCGGCCGCTCTTGTCCTCGAAGACGTACATCTCCTGCATGATCCCTTCGCCGGATTTCATCGTGAAGAGTTCGAGGTGCTCGAAGTCAGGGGTGCTGACCTCCCGGTATCCCCATCTTCGGGCCGCGTCGCGCATCCGCCGTTCGATCAGCCGCCGCCGTTCCATCTCGTCGGGTAAAAAGTCCCGTGTTCCCCGTGGTTTCTGAAGCATTCGGTAGTCTCCTGAACTAAAGTCTCTTGCCTGAACCCTTATCTTTTGTGCGCTTCGCCCTGCCGAAGAATCGCTCGGCGGCGCCCTCGCCGTGCCATACGTTCTCCCGATCGACCCGGCCCTGGAGGTAGAGGGCCAGAAGGACCAGGCCGAGGCCGAAGAATTCCCACGCTTCGGCAAACGCGGTGACGAAGAAGCCGAACAGGGCGAGTGCCGTGCAGGGCACCCCGACATAGGCCGCCTTCCGGTATCCGGGAAGACCGGTACGGAAGAATATCCGCAGGTCGCGGAGCCACAGGAAAACGGTGACGGCAACGCCGAACCCTGCGACATAGGCGAGGTATGACATGAGATGAAGTAATATTATACTTCCACCCCTATTTTTGTTATCGAACTATGCTGCCGAATGCCACCATCAGGGACATCCTCCGGATGTATTGTAACGGTGAGGTATCTGAGGACGAGGCGACGGCCGCCATCGAAGGGCTCCGTATCGAGATGATCGACGGCATGGCCCGGATCGATACCGGGCGGAGCGTGCGTTGCGGGATGCCCGAGGTGGTGCTCGCCGAGGGAAAGGAGCCAGAAGCCTTTGCCGAGATCATGCTCGCGCAGGTGAAGGCGGTCGGCCGGTGCGTCGCGACCCGGGTCTCGCCGGAGCACTTCGCGGCCCTGCGGGCCAGACTGCCGCCGGAGGTCCGGATGGAGCATCGGGAAGCGGCGCGTGCTGTCGTCCTCTCGACGGGGGACCGGCCGGCTCCCCGGGGCGGAACCGTGGCCATCCTCACCGCCGGGACGTCCGATATCCCCGTCGCCGAAGAGGCGAGGCTGATCGCCGAAGAGATGGGGTGCGAGGTCCGGACTGCGTACGATGTCGGGGTGGCGGGGATCCATCGCCTCTTCTCGGCAATCAGGGATATGATACCGGCGGACGTCTTCATCGTGGCGGCCGGACGTGAGGGCACGCTCCCGGCGATCGTCGCCGGGCTTGTCGACCGCCCGGTGATCGGCGTTCCGGTGAGCACCGGCTACGGCTACATGGGGGGCGGCGAAGCGGCGCTTGCGAGCATGCTCCAGGCCTGCTCCGTGCTTGCGGTCGTGAACATCGATGCCGGGTTCACGGCGGGCGCGTTTGCCGCGCAGATCGCGCACGGGGGCGGCCGGGCATGAGCCGGGGATTCTACATCGGGCGGTTCCAGCCTTACCACTACGGGCACCAGGCGGTACTGGAGCAGATAGCCGGTTCCGTCGATGAGATCGTCATCGGGGTGGGGAGCGCCCAGGTCTCCCATACCCTGGATAACCCGTTCACGGCAGGAGAACGGGTGCTGATGCTCACCAGGTCGCTTTCCGGCCTCGAGAGCCCCTTCTACGTCATCCCGATCGAGGACGTCCAGAGAAACGCCCTCTGGGTCGCTCACGTTCGGTCGATGACGCCGCCGTTCGATATGGTTTACTCGTCGAACCCCCTCGTCGTGCAACTCTTCACCGAGGCCGGCATGTGCGTACGGTCGCCCGATATGCACGAGCGGACGGTATACTCCGGCACCGCCATCAGGCAGCGGATGCTTGACGGCGAACCCTGGGAGCACCTGGTCCCGCCTGCCGTGGCGGACGTCATCCGGGAGATCCGCGGCGTGGAACGCCTCCAGAGGATTGCGGGGAAGGACGACGGCAAGGAGGAACTATGATGGGGACGACCGTCACAGGGTACATTCAGGTGGACTATGTTTAAGCAACTGCGAGACCTCTTTCGGCGAACCGAACCTGAAAAGGAGGCTCTAGGGCTCGCCTTTGACGACCTTCCCGCATGGCTGGATTCCCGCGAGGAGAAGATCGAGAACGAACTCGTCGGCGCCACGAGTTCGTCGCGGGAGGCAATCGACGGTATCCTCGATAACCTCGAGGAGGTGGTCGCCCGTATGGAAACAGCGGAGGGTAGTGAGGAGGTCCACCCACGGCTCCGGGATATCTCCCGGAAGGCGCTTCCCGGATTTGCGAGGTCGATGACCCAGATCCTCTGCCGCAGGCCTTCCGGCGACCCGGAAACCTTCTACACCGCCGCCGCCGAGACCCTGAAGAGCGCTCTCAAGGCGGTGAAAGGGCAGGGAAAGTATCTCTCCTCCCTCTACCCGGACGAGATGAAGGAGGTGCGCACCACCGTCAGGGACCTCGGGCGGGAGATCAACGCGATGACGGAGGCGATTACCCGGGCGCGTGCGGATCGGCAGCCGGTGGCGGATGTCAGAAAGTCGTATGACTCCCTCGTCCATATTCGTGAGGAGTATGCCGTCGCCTCCGGTCAGGTACGGGTCTGCGGGGCGGCGCTCGCAGAAGTGGAGGCGGCGATCCGGAAGGCTGAAGAAGACCTCGCCGCCCTCAGACAGCACCCGGATTACGCAGAAAAGCAGGATCTCGAAGGGAAGATCCGTGAACTCGATTCTGCGGACGAAAAGATCGAGCGGGAGATCGCGGCCCTGCGGGTCCCTGCCGTCCACGTCTTCCGGAAGGCCGAGAAGGTTGCCGAAAAGGCGGGAGATAGCACGGCGGCCGCGGCAGTCGGGCGGGTCCTCGATGCCTATACGGGCAGCCTCACGGACGGCAGTGAGGACCCGGTCGGTCTGACCGAAGCAGCGATGCCGGCAACCCTTGCCATGATCCGTGAGGGGTCCCTCCCTCTCAAGAACCAGGATGAGGTTCACCTCTTCTCGGACCCCGATACCCTGCCTGCCGGAATACGGCAGGTTCTGGACCGGCGGAGGGAGGTCCGGGAACAGCGCGCGGCACTGCAGGAGACTCACGCCGCGCTTCCGGGTGTGATCGAGGAGCACCGCCTCACCGCGACGCTCGCGGAACTGCGGCGGGAGCGCGAAACGAGAACCGCCGCGCGGACCCGGGCGGAGAACCAGCAGGAGGTCTTGCGGACCTCGTATGCTGCCGAGCGCGAAAGGCTCCAGTCCCGCATGATTGCCCTTGCCGAAGGGGAGGTGGAGGTCGATGTGCCCGACCTCCCGTCTCCTTCCTCATGACCTATAAAGGGCACGGGAAAGCGGCCTCCCTCTAAAAGCGCCGGTCCGCCGGAGCCGGAGGGCGGGAGCACCCGGCGGTACGAAAGGAAATCCTGTTTATGCTCCGGGTGCAACCACTCAGAGAGAACTACTGATGACGCTGGACAACACCACATCCGGGCCTCTGTCTCGTCTCTGGATAGCGGTTCCTGCAGTCTCGTTCGGGGGTATCGGGATTGCATTCCTGCTCGCCTTCGTCGGCTTCCCATACGCCGTCTGGGCGGGCATTGCAGGGTGCGTGATCGCCTCGTGCATCCTCTGCTACCAGGCATACCTCAAACCACGCAGGGATATTGTCTCGCTCTTCGTGCCGCTCTTTGCGGTTCTGATCTTTCTTGTGCCGGGCGAGATCAGCACGGGCGTAATAACGCAGGCGTTCTTCGCGGCGACGATCACCGTCCTCGCGGTTCGAGTAGAAAAATTGTTTAATGCGCCGAAGCGAGAGAAGAGAACAATGAAGCAGATACTGAACGACTACATCGGCCGGATTGCACCGCTTATCGCCGTGGTGGATGAGGAGACCGGCCACCTGATTGCCCAATCCTTGCTGACCTATAAGTTCGAGCTCTATGGGAACGCGGTCGAGAAGAGCACGGCTGCGCTTGCCCGGCTCAACGCGATCACCCCGCATCCCGATGCTCTGGAGCGTGCCCTGCTGATCTTTCGGGAGCGTGCTGGCGACCTCGCCGATTCCCGGGTGACGGCAAGCCCGAAGTACACCTTTGCAGGGGCGGACGCCGACGACCTCGCCATCCACCTTCCTCCCGACCAGGTCGAGGACCCTGCGGCGCTCGACCTTGACAACGCGCTGGTCCTGCTCTACGCTGTCGGGATCGAGACCTCCCCCGACGATGAGCAGGCCCTCGAAGAGCACCAGCGCTTTATCCTCCAGATCCTGGAATCCTATTCCAAAAAATGACCGTATAATCGGCCCGATCTGGGATAGTTTCCTTCCGTGCCCCCGGGCCCGGCCTACGTACGGTTTTCAGCCCTCCCTTTCCCCCGGAACGGCGCGCGGCCTGCCCGATCGAGAATGAAAAGAACTGATAAAAAAATCAGAGCGAGTCGAGGCTGATCCCGCTGAACTCGTCGGCGACCGCGTTGATGTCCTTCACACCGAACGCGGTCTGGACCGTGGCAAGTTCGAGGTCGCGCGCCACGTCGCACATATAATCGAGGATGTCGACCGAAAGCTCCCGCTTCTGCTTGGACTTGCGGAGCTGGTCCACAAGGAACGTCATTCTCTCGGGAGGCTCCATGCGAAGTTTGGCGAGGCTCATCACGCACATATAGATTCTCGTCAGGTTCCTGTCCGTTCCGGTGATGGTATCGAAGAAATTCCGGAGGACCTGTGCCTGATAGACCTCGCCGCTCATACTGATCGACTATTTCCTCAATGCTCTATAAATGCCTGCCGGTTCACTTTCGGACGCTGACGATCTTGATGATATCCCCGTTCTTCAGTTCGTGGGTATCCTTGATCCGCATCCCGGTCCTTGCGTCGATGGCGTACAGGAACCCCTCGCCGATATCGGTGTGGACCTGGTAGGCAAGGTCGCGGGGGGTCGACCCGCGCTTCATCAGGAACGCATCGGGAAGCACCCGACCCTTGCCGTCGGTGAGTTTATGCTCGTCCTCGACCGGGAAGACGACGATCCGGTCGAGGAGGGTGAAGACCGCGGCATCGAGCGCTTTCTGGACGCCGGTGCCGTCGAACTTCTGCATGAAGTCCGCTATCTGCTGCAGGCCGGCGCGTTGCGCGGCGCTGAGGTTTGCCCCGGGGTTCAGGGTGAAACTCTCATCGCCGGGGAGGTAATTGATGAACTTTCCCTCCGCGGCCATTCGGAGCGCAAGTTCCCCGGCCGCGCTTGCGAAGATGACGTCGTGCTTTGCGAGCCGGTCTAGGCACTCTTCCGGTGCCTGGTCGGCCTTATTCCCGACGATCAGCATCGGCTTGCTGATCGTCATCAGTTCCCGGCAGAACCGGACCAGGTCTTCCTCCCCGGCGGTCCGCAGTTCGACCCCGGCGGCCTCGACGGCATCGCGGACGTGCTCGAACGTCACCCCGAGACCGGCAAAGACCTCGGCAATCGCGGCTGCAAGCGAAAAATCCTTTGTCTGCGCCTGCCGCACGAGTTTCGCCCAGTTCCGCGAGAGGATGCCGTACATCCACATCGACATCTCGTACTGGAGGAACTCGATATCTTTCACGGGGTCGCGCGAGCCGATATCGACCGGGTTTCCCTCGGCGTCCGTCGCCCCGCTGGCGTCGACGATCTGGAGGATCGCGTCCGCCTGTCGAAGGTTGTCGAGGAACTGGTTTCCAAGCCCCCGCCCCATATGCGCCTCGGGGACAAGGCCCGCCACGTCGATCAGCCCGACCGGGACGAACCTGACTCCGTCCCGGCAGTTCTCGCACGGCACGTGCATCTCCCGGCAGGGGCAGGCGGTCCTGACATACGCGACGCCGTGGTTGGCGTCGATGGTTGTGAAGGGGTAATTGGCGATCTCCGCCTGGGCCAGGGTCGCGGCTCTGAAAAATGTCGATTTACCACAGTTGGGTTTTCCTGCAATGGCCAGTGTGATCATGAGTAACTCCTTTTATCTCACTGTTCGGTTAAGAATAGTGTTGGGGCATGCACCATTTATCCTCTTCTTCCCGGTCATCCGGTCCGGTTGTCTCGTTCGTGGATAGCCGTCGGTAGAGCGGATACCGCATGCCCCGGGTTCGCCGGCCCTTGCGGTTGCGATCCCGTGGCGCCGCCCGTTGAAACGGGGGGTTCAATTAGGAGAGAGGACAACATGATTGCATGGGCTTCGTAACCAGAAATACCTACTATTTCGATGCCCCCGGCGAACAGAACACCCGCGACGCCGCCAGGTTCGCCGTCGAGCGGGCGCGGGGGCTCGGCATCCGGAAGATTGTGGTCGCGAGCACCAGCGGTCGGACGGCGCTTATTTTCCGGGACGCCATCGCGGGGACGGATCTCGATCTGATCGTCGTCACCCACGCGGTCGGCTACTCAAAACCCGGCGAGTGGGAGTTCTCAAAGGAGACAGCCGAGACCCTCCGATCCGAGGGAGCGACCATCGTCACCGGCACGCATGTGCTCTCCGGGCTCGAACGCGCGATCTCGCGATCGCCGAAGCTCGGCGGGAGTTCCCGCACCGAGGCGATCGCCGAGGCGTTGCGGCGCGTCGTTGCGGTCGGCCTGAAGGTCGCGGTGGAGTGTGTCCTCATCGCCGCAGACCAGGGTGTGGTCGGCGTCGATGAAGAGGTGATCGCGGTGGGCGGGACCGCAAGCGGTGCCGATACCGTCTGTGTCATCCGCCCGGCGCATACCGCGACGTTCTTCGACCTGCAGGTGCGCGAGATCGTCGCCATGCCGAGAAACCGGTGATTATGGCGTTCAACTCTCTTACCGGTGCCGCCGCACTCCTCCGGCAGCACCCGGTCCTCTGGTTGATCGGTCTTGTCATGGGCGCCTTCGCGGTCCTCGACATCGTTGTCCCCGTGTACGGCGGGACGTTCTACGTGGAGCCCCTGGCACTCCTGCAGGTCCTTGTCGTGCCGTTTCTGGCCGGCGGGGTGTACGGTGCGGTCAAGGAAGAGGCATTCAAGCCCGGAGAGTTCCTGCGGTTCGGCCGGACCTACTACTTCCGGATACTCCTCCCTGCGCTGGTCATCCTCTTTGCGGTTCTCCTGACGGTCTTTCTGCTCGCGATACCGCTCTCGCTCCTCGGCACCAATGTTGCCGCGGGGCTGACGCCGCTCCTCTTCGGCGTGGCCCTCTCGATCGCCTTCCTCACGTTCTTCTACGACACCGCGGCGGTCTTTGAGGAGACAACCGTCTTTGAGTCGATCCGGCGGGGCATCGAGTTCGTCGTCAACAACCTCGGCAGCGTCCTTCTCTTCTATCTGGCAAACATCGCCGTCCTGGTGGTGCTCGGGCTCGCGGCACTCTTCGCCTGGACCGCCCTGCTCGTCGACAAACTCGAACCGCTCACCCTCATGAACCAGACCGAACTCCAGACGCTGATGCCGCAGGACATCGTCGCTCTCATCGGGACGGACGGCATATGGGTATCCGCGGTCGTCTATGCGGTTGTGATCTTCCTCTACTCGGCTTTCCTCTACGCCTACAAGGCAAGTTTCTTCCGTAACCACGCCGAAGGGGCACGTATGCCCCAGGGCGAATACGACGAGAAGGGCCGGTGGTATAAATACTGACACGGGTGTCCGGCGGGACACTACATCTCTTTTTCGTGCTCTGTTCAGGCGATTAAATCCGCCTGGGCCACTGGTTATCTCACCACGGGCAGGTTCTATTGAGTCCTGCAGTTCGCACCTTCGTCCCGGCGCACCTCACGCCTCTGGTGTCCGTATTCCGTTCCACCGGGGGTATTATTGCAGAAGAACAATGTGAGTTTCCCCGGCTCGCCCGATACACCGGATTGTGGAATTATCGCCACGCAGGGAACGACTGCCGGTACGGCAGGAGTTTGAGACGACTGGAGGTCTTCGAGAAGCGACTGGTCGTAGAGCAAGAGCGGGAGAAGACTGGAGGTCTTCGAGAAGCGACTGGTCGTAGAGCAAGAGCGGGAGACGACCGGAGGTCTTCGAGTGAGGGACCGGGAGGGGGCACCCGCTGTTTCGCCGGGTGCATGAGAAGACCGAAGGTCTTCGAACGGGTGCCCCCCTGGTTACAAGGTGGCATCCTTTTACCCCACCCTGAGGGCGGGGGCAGTGCGTGGCGATATCCTCTCGAAATCCGTACAAGGGGATAGCGATAATTGTGTTGTGCGAAGTGTACAGTCCCATGCTCCACTGTTTCAGGCCTTTTAGTCATTGAAAATTTCAGCAATTACGAATTTTTGAAGAGACTAAAAGCCAAAACCGCCCCGGAGCCCGCACGTTTCCTTCACACCACCATGTAGAGCAGCATCCCCGAGACCCCGCCGAAGAACGTTGCAGCCAGGTTTGTGCCTGCATTTCCGATCCTGCCGCTGTTCTCGAGCGTTGCGCCTACGACGCTGTCAACGTTGGTGCCGATGAACCCGGCGACGACCGTAACGACGACCATCCAGGGGTCGGCGACTCCCATCGCCCAGGCGACGGCCGCGACGATGACGGCCGCGATGACGGCTGCCGCTTCCCCCAGCAAGGTCACTCCGCCGTTCGTCCCCCGGGGCACCGGCCGGAGCGTCGTGATCAGGTACGGTGTCTTTCCCGTGACCCCGATCTCGCTTGCGGCGGTGTCGGCGGCGGCGGAAGCGACGCTCCCCATGAAGAGCGCCACGAAGGCAGGACTCCCGGTTATCCCGTAGAGAATGGCGGCACCGGTTGCTACGAGGCCGTTTGCAAAGACGTTAAAATAACCGCGCACCCCCCCGTGCTCCTGGGCGACCCCGAGCCTCTCCTTCTCCCCGTAGCGGTACCGGGTCGCACCGGCGCCGATGATGAAGAACGTGAGCATGATCAGGAACCACCGAACGTCCGCAAAGACGATGAGGATGATGCCGATCATGGCACCCGAGAAGAGGCCGCTGATGTCGGCCACCCGGAACCAGTAGGCGGTGTAACCGAACCCGAACCCTATCGCGGCCGCCGCGACGAGAATGGTCAGATCAACCTCGAAGTGGAGTTCTTCAAAGAGAAACATGGTCATCGCCACACCGAGCGCCGTGATCATCAGGGCGTCGTTCCGGCCCCGGAGAACCGCCCGGAGCAGCACCGCGGTAACCACACCCATAACCGCGACGAGCGGTGCGGTGTAGTCGAGGTAGAGCATCACCGCAAGCGAGACGCCGATGGCGGCAACCAGGTGGTAGAGGTAGGATGCCTGCCTCCCCCCGGTAAGGCGGAACGCCAGCTCGCCGATCACCACGATACCGAGCGTACAGGTGAGGACGAATGTCGAGAGCCAGCCGAGCCCGTAGAGCACGGCAAGTGCGATGATCGAGAACGACATGTACCGGGTGTCCCGGATAAGGGAGAGGACAAGCGAGAGCGGGATAAGGAGGAGCGTGAGCAGCCATGCCGGCTGGAGCAGGGGGGCAAGGCCTATGCAGGCGAGGGTGAGTATCGACGCCAGAACCAACCCCAGCGGTCTTGTCATTCATACATCATTGGCGGTACTGGGAAAAAGCCTTTAGGTTCGAATGCTCGCCGTCTCCGCTGCTTGTTGTGGTTAACCCCCGGGAGACTTCCTTTTGGGACGGTGGAGCCGCCATACGGGTGAGGGTGCTCCACGGCAGGAAAACCCTGTAGAACAATATATCTCACTGGAAAGAGAGAGATTATACACTGAAAATGTCGCCGTCACATCAACTACCAAAGAACTACGATAGCGAAGAAGTGGAGAAGCGCTGGCAGAGCATCTGGCGGGATGAAGATAACTATTTCGATCCCATCTCACCGAAGCCCCGGTTCATCATCGATACGCCGCCGCCGTACCCCACCGGCAACTTCCATATCGGGAACGCCTTAAACTGGTGCTATATCGACTTCATCGCACGATACAAGCGCATGCGCGGCTACAACGTCATGTTCCCGCAGGGGTGGGACTGCCACGGCCTCCCCACCGAGGTGAAGGTAGAGGAGACCTACGGGATCACCAAGAACGATGTACCGCGGGAGAAGTTCCGGGAGATGTGCCGCGACCTCACGCTTGCAAATATTAAGAAGATGCGTGTGACCATGCGGCGGCTCGGGTTCTCGACCGACTGGAGCCACGAGTATATCACCATGCTTCCGGAGTACTACAGAAAGACCCAGGCGTCGTTCCTCAAGATGCTCAAAGCCGGCGACATCTATCAGAGCGAGCATCCGGTGAACTTCTGCACCCGGTGCGAGACGGCAATCGCGTTCGCCGAGGTCAACTACACCCCCCGTACCACCCGCCTCAACTATTTCGACTTCGACGGCGTCGAGATCGCAACCACCCGCCCGGAACTCCTCGCGGCCTGTGTTGCGGTGGCGGTTCATCCCGACGACGAGCGATACCGCGACCTTGCGGGGAAGCGGCTCACCGTCCCCATCTTCGGGCACCAGGTGCCGGTCATCGAGGATGCTGCGGTCGATCCGGGCTTCGGCAGCGGTGCGGTGATGATCTGTACGTTCGGGGACAAGACGGACGTTTACTGGTGGAAGCAGCATAAACTGGACCTCCGGAAGGCAATCGACCGGAAGGGTGTTATGACCGCGGTGGCCGGCCCCTATGCAGGGATGTCTTCGGAGGCCTGCAGAAAGGCGATCCTCCGGGACATGGAGAAGGCGGGCATCCTGAAGCGGCAGGAAGAACTCGAACAGCGGGTCGGAACCTGCTGGCGGTGTAAGACCCCGATCGAGATCCTCTCGGAGCGCCAGTGGTTCGTGAAGGTCCACCGGGACCAGATCCTCGAGACGGCCCGGCAGATCTCCTGGACGCCGGAGCATATGTTCACCCGGATGGAGAACTGGGCTCAATCGATGGAATGGGACTGGTGCATCTCCCGGCAGCGGATCTTCGCGACCCCGATCCCGGTCTGGTTCTGTGCCTCCTGCGGCGAGATGGTCCTTCCGGCCCTGGAGGACCTCCCTATCGACCCGACCGTCGATAAGCCGAAAACTCCCTGCCCGAAGTGCGGCGGTTCGGACTTCATCGGCGAGAAGGACGTCCTGGATACCTGGATGGACTCATCGATATCGGTGCTGCACGTCACCGGGTGGGACGGAACCGACGCAAAACCCCCGCTCTTCCCGGCGCAGATCCGCCCCCAGGGCCACGACATCATACGGACGTGGGCGTTCTACACGATCCTCCGGTCAAAGGCGCTCGTCGGCGGCCACCCCTGGGACAAGATCCTCGTCAACGGCATGGTGCTCGGGGAAGACGGGTTCAAGATGAGCAAGAGCAGGAACAACATCATCGCCCCTGAGGAGATCGTCGGGAAGTACGGCGCGGACGCGCTCCGGCAGTGGGGTGCGGGAGGTGCGGCGATCGGCTCGGATATCACGTTTAACTGGAACGACGTCGTCGCCGCGTCCCGGTTCCAGACGAAACTCTGGAACATCTTCCGGTTCGTCGTGGGGCACCTGGACTCCGGGACGGAGAACCCGGCGCCGGTGACGGAACTCATCGACCGGTGGCTGCTCGTCAGGCTCTCCGATACCGTCGCAGAGGTCACCGCCGCAATGGAAGGCTACCAGTTCGACCGGGCGCTCAGGGCGATCCGGGAGTTTGCCTGGGGTACGCTCGCCGACGACTACATCGAGATCGTGAAGGGCCGCCTGTATGCAGACGAAAGCAGCAGGGCAAGCGCATGCAGCGCACTTCGGACGACCACGGATGTCCTCTGCCGTCTCCTCGCCCCGTTCATCCCGCATTTTGCGGAGGAGTGTTACCATTACCTCGCCGGGAGAAGCGTACATAAAGAGGCCTGGCCCGACTTCCAGTATATCGACGATGCGGCGCGGCGCCACGGCGACCTCCTTGTGAAGACGGTCGCTGAACTCCGACGCTACAAGCACGACCGGGGTCTGGCGCTGAACGCCCCGCTCGGCCACGTGACGATCTACGCCCCGGAGCCGGTTGACGACGCCGGTGACGCCGGGCGGGCGCTCAATGCCGCTGCCCGCTGGAGCACCGGGAAACCCCTCCTCGAAGAGGTCGCAAGCGGTGTGAACTTTAACATGGCGGTCATTGGCCCGGCGCTCCGAAAGCAGGCCCGCGGGTTCATGGAGGCCGTGCAGGCGCTTCCGTCGGAGCAACTCAAAAATCCGCCCGCAACCGTCACCGTCGACGGTGCGGAGGTCCCGGTGCCTCCCGGCTCCTTCACGCCGAAGGTCGCCTATCGGGTGGCGGGAGAAGAGGTGGACGTCCTCACGTTCGAGGACGCTGTCGTGACGATCGGACACTCGTCCTGATCTCGTCGGCGATGAACCCGGCAACCTCCTCTTTCTGGAGCAGGGCATCGACGATGACGAACCGCGCGGGGTCCCGGGCGGCAAGGCCCAGGTAATTTTCCTGCACCCGCGCGAGAATTTTGGCATTTTCGAAATATTCTCTCTTTTTCGCAGGGTCCAGCCTTGCGACGGCATCCTCCACCGGGAGGACGAGAAGGAACGTCCGGTCGGGCCGGATCGACCATCCTTCGTGGATCCGGCGCAGCCACTGAAGGGGATCGGGGAGGAGCCCGTCGAGGACGACCGGCTGGTAGGCAAACCGGGAGTCGGAGTAGCGGTCGGAGATGACGAGCCGCCCTTCGTCGAGCGCCGGGCGAATCACCCTATCGATGTGCGCGGCGTGGTCGGCGCAGAAGAGCAGCGCCTCGGTGATCGGGTCTATCCGCTCGGCGACCGCCCGCCGCACCGGGTCGCCGACCCAGGTGGCGCCGGGTTCGCGGGTGAAGACGGGGTCAAGGTCGGCGAGGAGTTCCCGGAGACGGGAGAGAAGGGTGCTCTTGCCGCTCCCGTCGATCCCCTCGATGGTGATCAGCACGGGTGGCCCCTCCGGACCCAGAGTAGCGGCACCGCGCCGTGATGGACGGCGGTTGCGACGATTGCCCCGTCAAACCCGGCGTCGTCGAGGAGACGGATGTCGTCGATCCCGGCAACGCCGCCCCCGTAGATGAGGCGCCCGGGGTAGCACGCCCGCATCTCCTCAAGTTCTTTCCGGGAGAGGCCCCGCTCCGTTCCCACGGCGCCGATGTTCAGGATGATGCATCCCTCAAACGAGAACCTGGATGCATGGTGCAGCATCTCCGTCGGCCGGATGCCCCAGGGAAGAACCCGACCGTCTTTGATGTCGATGCTGAGGTAACCTCCCGGATAGGCCGCAAGGTCTTCGATCGCCCTCGCCGCCGTCTCGGTACCGACGACCGGTGTCGTCCCGGCGACCGCCGTGCAGTCGGCAGGCGACCGGCAGCCCCGGTCGAGGTAGCAGCGCTCGACCAGCGCTGCAGAGCGGCGGACAAGTTCGTCCTGCGGGGTCCTCCCCTGAATGCTTTCGAGGTCCGCAATGTAGAGAAAACGGGGCTGCAGGGTGGATATGAAGGTCTCCGGCTCGGCCGAGGGGGAGATCCCCCAGGTGAGCGGTCGGTAGTCGGCGCGCTTTCCGGACTTCCCGTGCACCACGAGACCGGCTGCAAGATCGACTGCAAGAATCAGTTCCATGTCCTCAACGCAATCACTATTAGGGTGCAGGATCATTAATTTCTATGCAATTACTCGTCAGTCCAAGCAGCACTGAAGAGGCAAAACGTTCGCTTTCTGCTGACATAATCGACGTGAAGAAACCCTCGGAGGGCTCGCTGGGTGCGAACTTTCCCTGGGTCATCCGGGAGATCAAGGCTCTCGCCGGGAAAAAGCCTGTCAGCGCTGCAATCGGGGACAATGAGTATAAGCCCGGAACTGCGGCTCTTTCGGCTTACGGTGCCGCGCACGCAGGAGCGGATTTTATCAAGATCGGTCTGATGTTCGACGGGGCCGACCGTGCCCGTGAGGTCATCGAGGCGGTGACCACGGCGGTAAAGCAGGAATTTCCCGGGAAGTCCGTTGTCATCGCCGCTTATGCTGATTTTCAACGACTGGGTACGATCTCTCCGTTTGCTGTCAGTCCGCTGGTTGCAGAGGCAGGAGCCGATGTCGCCATGATCGACACCGGTATTAAAGATGGGAAGAGTCTCTTTGAGTTCATGGACGAGGAGACACTGGCCCGGTTCACTGAACGGAACCGGGAGCTCGGGCTTCAGACGGCCCTTGCCGGTTCGCTGAAGTTTGAAGATCTCGCTGCCTTAAAGCGCATCGACCCGGAGATCATTGGCGTCCGGGGGATGGTCTGCGGGGGCGACCGGTCGGCCGCGATCCGGACCGAACTGGTGGAAAAAGCTATGATGATGATCAGGTGACGTATGTACAGCGAGAAGATGAATCTGGAAACAACGTTTACATTTGACGATGTGTTGCTTGAGCCCGCTGAATCCTGGGTCGAGCCCGACGAGGCCGACGTCAGGTCGCGGTTCTCACGAAACATCCCCCTGAATATCCCTCTGGTGAGCGCCGCCATGGATACGGTGACCGAGTCGGTGATGGCGATAACGATGGCCCGCGAGGGCGGCATCGGCGTCATTCACCGGAACCTGCCCGCGGAGCGCGAGGTCGCCGAGGTCAGGATCGTCAAACAGGCCGAGGACCTGATCGAGCGCGAGGTCGTGACGGTCGGCCCCGAGTCCACGGTAACCGATGTGGAACGGGTCATGAAACAGTACGGTATCGGCGGCGTGCCCATTATCACGGATGACAGGGTGATCGGTATCGTCAGTCGTCGGGATATCCGGGCGATCCTGCCCCGACAGGGCGATGCAAAGATCACCGGCTACATGACCAAGAACCTGATCACCGCATCGGAAGACATCACTGCGGACAGTGCGCTCGATACGATGTATTCGAACAAAGTCGAGCGCCTGCCGGTTGTCGACGGGCAGGGTCGCCTTGTCGGCATCATCACGATGCGCGATATCCTCGAAAAACGGCAGTATCCCCGCGCAAACCGTGATGCAAACGGGAGACTCCGGGTCGCCGCCGCGGTGGGCCCCTTTGACTTCAACCGGGCCATGATGCTTGTCGAGGCGGGCGTCGACGCCCTGGTAGTGGACTGCGCGCACGGCCACAACATGAACGTCGTAAAAGCGGTCAGGGAGATCAAGGCGAGCGTCGCCGTCGATGTGGTGGCCGGGAACATTGCCACAAGAGAGGCTGCCTCCGTCCTGGTCGATTCCGTCGACGGGTTGAAGGTGGGTATCGGACCGGGTTCCATCTGTACCACAAGGATCGTCGCGGGCGTGGGCGTGCCGCAGATCTCTGCGATAGCAAACGTCGCCGAGGTGGCGCGCGATGCCGGCGTGCCGGTGATCGCCGACGGCGGCATCCGTTACTCCGGAGATATCGCAAAGGCGATTGCCGCGGGCGCGGACTGTATCATGGCGGGCAGTCTCTTTGCCGGCACCGATGAAGCGCCGGGACGGGTTACGACGATTAAGGGCCGGCGTTACAAGCAGTACCGGGGGATGGGCTCGCTCGGTGTCATGAGCAGCGGGGAGTCGAGCGACCGCTACTTCCAGAAGAAGGGGATCGGGAGGACCAAGTTCGTTCCCGAAGGCGTCGAGGGGGTCACTCCCTACGTCGGTCGGGTCTCGGACGTCATCTATCAGCTTGTCGGCGGTCTGAAGTCTGCGATGGGTTACACGGGGTCGAAGACGATACCCGACCTGAAGAAGAACGGCAAGTTCATCAGGATCACGCCTGCGGGCTACGGCGAGAGTCACCCTCATAATATTATGATCACCGATGAGGCACCGAACTATCGCCTCTTCGAATGATATCTTTTTATCTTGAAATCACTAACATTTAGTAAACATGCTTGAGGGCAGCGACGTTTCCCGTTTACTCGATATCCTGGGAAACCGGAACAGACGGCGAATAATAGAATTGCTGAGGCAGAAACCGTGTTTTGTGACTGAGATCTCCGAGCGCCTGCTGCTCAGTCCGAAAGCGGTGATAGAGCACCTGCAGCTGATGGAGCGGGAGGAACTCCTTGTTTCCTGCCAGGACGAGCGCAGGCGAAAGTATTACTACCTCTCGCAAGACATCAATGTCATCGTAAACCTGCAAAAGCAGGATGGGGTTATGCTCCCCTCTGTTGAAGAGGACCAGGAGACAAGATTTATGCGAAATCTCACGGCACTCCGGCGGATGGTCCGGGCCCGCGACGAACTTCTGGATAATCTCGAACAACTGGAGCGGGAGATCGAATCGAGGTTCGACGAGGTCCTGCGCACGAAGGGAGGTTTCCTCACCGACGATGGGGATCTGGACATCATTCTTCCTCTCTCCCATGCCGACCTGACGTTCGTTGAACTCGAGGAAGTGAGCAGCCTGTCCACGGATGAGCTGAAACAGAGACTGAGCAATCTCGTGTATACCGGGGTTGTCGAGCAGGTCAACAATCGATATCGAATACGTGGTACACATGGCGAATGATCCATACGACGAAATGTTTCGGAATATCGCGCGGTTGATGGAGAGGATCTTAAGCGAGATGCCCCTTCACGACCCAAGGATCATCGGGTTCACCATCATCAGCGGATTGCCCGAAGGGTCGCCTTACCTTGACCCGTCCGCGGAGAACGAGAATGAAGGGTCCGATGTGGAGGTGGTCGAGGGAGATGACTGTATCTACATCACCGCGATGACGGATGCGCGGGCAGAGGGCGCTCCTTACGTCACATTCCAGAAAAACTCCGTAACGCTCTGCACCGGGGGCAACGAAGAGACGGTCATCGATCTCGACTGCGAGATAGACATTCTGCACAGTTTCTACAATGTGCAGCACGGCGTGATCGATGCAGTCTGTCGTAAGAAGAGCGTCCCGGGCGAGATTGCCCGGTCCTGAACCGGGCCCGGAGTTTTTCCACTCTTTTATATCGGGTTAAAAATAAAGTGTCTCATTCCTGACATTCTTCAAGGGCGAGCTGGTACATCCAGTCAAGGAGGAGCGCACAATCTTCAGGTGTGCACTCCCGTTCGCAGCCGATGCACGGGAGGATCTCTCCTCCTGCCAGGATGACGCAGGGGTCGATCGCTCGCCTCTTCGCCCGCAGAAGGTAAGTCTTGATGCCGTCGCTGCGGAACTCGACGCGTTCGATCAACCCTGCATCCAGCAGCCGTTTTACAATCCTTGAGCACTTCCTGCTGTCGATATTGAGATGTTTCCAGAGCGTGCTCTGGAGAATTCCCTGGCGCTGGGACTGAATAACCTTGAGTGCTTCTTCCTCCTGGTCGGGCATGGCTATCAGAGCACGGGTGCAATGGTCAGGATATTGTTGCCGCGGATGACGACGGTTCCAAGGGTGCGGCCTCTCTGATCGCCGGTATACTCGGTAGTCTCGTCCATATGCAGATTCAGGTGTTCATCCACTGCCACGAGCCGGCCCTGGAGTTTTCTGCCGTCATCTTTGATCTCAACGACGATTTTAGAGTCGACGAGCGAAAAAACTTTCTTTACGGGGAGTACAATGCCGTTAACCATCTGTTCCTATATGGTTATCTTCACGCATTAAGGTTTCCCCATGACTGGTTGCAGGCGTCGCGGCACCGTTGAGCGCATACCTCTGCACCCGCCGGCCGATTCGAAAAAAAGTGAGTTACTCGGGAAGGTCTTCCCAGCGGTCCTTAAACTGCTTCTCAACGCCCGGGAGCGTGGTGTACTCCATCTCCTCAAGCGAGAGGCGGTGCGGTTCAAACGGCCCGTGGGCCCGGAGAACGTCGGAGAGCTCGCAACACCGGTCGCGAACGCGGTTGAACGCCGGATCGTCGAACATGTCCGCAGGCCCGATCAACTCTCCGTTGCTGACCTGGAACCCGAGACAGATGACCCGGGGCGGTCCGTCGAACTGGGTGCAGTTCGCATCGCAGACGCCCACCGGCATGAACGGTCCGTGGTGCGAGCCGCGCATCCAGCCGGCCACGAGGATGGGTGTCCTGAAGGGGTCGATGACCTCGCCGACCGACGGGAACCCGCTCTGTGCCCTGATGACCATGACCGGGTCGTCCTTACCGACGTAGCGGCCGGCCATCAGGTTCAGCCGCTGGGTGCTGGTGGACGCCGCGATCGTGCCGTCCCTCTTCCAGACGTACTTGATCACGTAGCGGCTCGGAGCTCCGATGTACGCAAGGAGGCTGTAGGACTCTTCGGGCGTGTTGAAGCGGATCCTCCGCTTCTCCATGACGTCATGAACCTCGAACGTGAACCCCTGGTGCATCGACGGGTCGATGACGAGGCCGGATGTGCTGAAGGGGTCGGCGAAGATCCGATAGAGGAAGTAGTTCCATGCCCCGGGCTCGGTCTTATCGGCCATGAAGACCAGGACCGGGTCGGAACCGCGCTCTTCAAACTCCATCTCTGCGACACCGGGTCCCATTCCCTTGACGTTGCCGCTGAACGCGTCGCCGAGCAGGTCCTGGCCGGCGCCGTAGAGTTTCATCTCTTTCGCGATCCCGGCGCACTCCATGAAGATGTCCCACGCCAACTTGTGGATCTCTTCATTGTCCTCGCCCTTGTTGTGCGTCATAATCAACTCGAGATCATCACCGCAGTGGGTGACGTACGAGTCGATGAGGGTGCTGCCTTCCGCTTCTTTGAGCCTCCGGGCGGCTACCTCAAGAAGCTTCGGGTGGGTCCGGGAATGCCCCGGGAAACTGCCAACATCTGCTTTAATTACGGACACGGTGGTTTTAACCATTTCATCACACTACCTGGCGGGCGTAGCCCTTACGACTAGTAGATAGGTATTACCGTATATGTAGGTGTTGTTGTCTTGAAAAACGTTGGCTGCGGCAAACCCGCATATGCGGTTTGCCTGGTTTCTGGCGGGCCGATCCTTTCGAAGCATATGCGCCGGTTAGTGTTCCCGGCGGGCGAGATCATCGGGGATGCCCGATGGGAGAAAAAACTGTTGCGGCCTTGCCGGGGTTTGGGCCGGCAGGCAGGTTCCGGTCAGTCGATCTTGATGGGCTTACCCCGGGAGAACTTGACCTCCAGGACTCCGTGCTTATAGTTTGACTGCATGGAGTCGGGGTCCACGGTCGGGATCTCCACCGAGGTCAGCTGGCTCGCGCCCGCGATGATCGTCAGCGTACCGTTGATGAGCGACAGGTGAATATCCTCCCTCTCGACGCCCGGAAGATCGACTGCCACCGTTACGTCATCGTCGGTCGTATACATCTCTGCTATCGGCTCAATGGTCCCTTCTGACTGGGCCTCTGCAGGATAGACAGTGGATTCAGTATCCTCTACGGCGGGCTCCGTCGCCCCGGCATCGTGGAGGACGATCTTGAACCCGTAGGCGAACGGCCTATTCTGGTCTCCCTGCTCTTTGAGCCCCTGCTCCATGAGGCGTTTCATCAGTTCGTTGAGCTGCTCGAAGATGTCTGTTGGACTGTCACTCATGTGCATCACGTTGTTTCTTCATCACTGCTGGTAGGGGGCGAGCCCCCTCCTCTGGGGACGCCCGGTCAGAACGCCGTAGCCGTCTGCGGCAGCGGGCGTTCGATCCTGGTCTTTAACTCCTTTGTGAGGCGCTTGATCTCCCCGAAGTCTTTCCTTCTTGCGTAGACCGCCTCTTTGAGGGCCTGCGCCAGGTCCTTGACTTCCTGCTCGACCTTTCCGGTCTCCCGCATCCCGGCACGGTTAACGGTCGAGACGGCATCCTCGAGCGTCGACCGCTGCTCCTGGTTATAGAGGATCTCCCAGGAATGACGTTCGTTCTCCTCCAGCCGGTCGAGATCCAGCGTACCCCTCACGCGGGTGAGGGCGTCCGCGAAGTGTTTCTTCGTGATCCTCACGTTGCCGATCGCCCGGCGCCGTTCCTCCTCGCTCTTTCCGCCCATCGCCGCGATGAATTCGCGCATGGCGGATAACTTTGCTTCGCGGACCAGTGCCTCGATATCGGCGCCGACGTAACCCTCGGTCTTCTCGACCAGGTCGTCGATGTCGACGTCGTTTGCGAGGATCTCCCTGTTCTTGAGGTACACCTCGAAGATCCTCTTTCTGCCTTCCCGGTCGGGCGGCGGGACGTAGATGATCCTGTCGAATCTGCCGGGGCGAAGCAGCGCCTCGTCCAGCATGTCCGGGCGGTTGGTAGCGCCGAGAACCACGACATTGTTCAACTCCTCGAGGCCGTCGAGCTCTGTCAGGATCTGGCTTACCACACTTTCAGTTACGTGTGACGATCCTATATAAGCTCCGCGCTTGGGCATAAGTGCGTCAATCTCGTCGAAAAAGATAATCGACGGTGCTGCTTGCCGCGCTTTTCGGAATACCTGACGGACGCCGCGCTCAGACTCTCCGACCCATTTTGAGAGGAGCTCCGGACCTTTTACGGAGATGAAATTGCATTCGCTCTCGTTTGCTACCGCTTTTGCAAGGAGAGTCTTCCCGGTCCCCGGGGGTCCGAAGAGCAGGATGCCGCGGGGGGGTTCGGTATCGAGAGAGGAGAATACTTCCGGATATTTGAGCGGCCATTCAACGGCCTCCGCGAGTTCGGCTTTGACGTCGTCGAGACCCCCTACGTCCTCCCATTTGACATCGGGAATCTCTACGAGCACCTCCCGCATCGCGCTCGGCTCAACATGCTTGTGCGCTTCGATGAAGTCCTCGTTTGTTACGCGGAGCTGGTCGATGATCTCGGCGGGGATCTCCTCCTCGATCTTGATCTGCGGTATGATCCGGCGGAGCGCGTGCATTGCGGCCTCTTTTGCGAGCAGCGCGATATCTGCGCCGACGAAACCGTGCGTGGAGCGGGCATAGTCGTCGAGGTTCACATCCTCGGCAAGCGGCATGCCCCGCGTGTGGATCTGGAAGATCTGCTGCCGCCCCTTGGTGTCCGGGATGCCGATCTCAATCTCACGGTCGAACCGGCCGCCGCGTCGGAGGGCGGGGTCGATGAGGTCCGGGAGGTTCGTTGCGGCGATAACCACCACCTTGCCCCGGGTCTTTAACCCGTCCATCAGGGCCAGGAGCTGGGCGACGATCCGGCGTTCTACCTCTCCTTTCACTTCCTCACGTTTGGGTGCGATAGAGTCGATCTCATCGATGAAGATGATTGAGGGTGCGTTCTCCTGGGCTTCTTCAAAGACCTCCCGCAGGCGCTCTTCGGACTCGCCGTAGTACTTGCTCATGATCTCGGGGCCCGAGAGCGTGATGAAGTGAGCGTCCACCTCGTTTGCTACGGCCTTTGCGATCAGCGTCTTTCCTGTTCCGGGCGGGCCGTAGAGCAGAACACCTTTCGGGGGTTCGATGCCGAGACGCTCGAAGAGTTCAGGGTGCCGGAGCGGGAGCTCGATCATCTCCCGGACGAGCTGGAGCTCACGGTCGAGCCCTCCGATATCCTCGTAGTGGACATCCCCGACAACCTCGCGCTGCCCTTCCTTGGGCTCGTACGGGGTCTCTTTCAGTTCGATCTCGGTGCTGTCGGTGACGATGTCGATGCCTTTCGGGGCCACTTTGGCGATGACGAACGTGAGCGGGTTGCCGAGGATGCTGACCCGGATCTGCTGCCCCTCGGTGACCGGCCGGCCCCGCAGGATTCTCCCCAGGTACTGTTCCCCGCCCACCAGGCGGATGGGCTGCGTCGGCTGGATGGTCACCTTTTTCGCGTATCCGGCTTCGGTCTTCCGGATCCGGACTTTGTCGTCGATCCCCGCCCCGACGTTGCTCCGGGTGTTGCCGTCGATGCGCAGGACCGCCTTGCCGGTGTCCTGCGGGAATCCCGGCCATATGAGCGTCGCCGCCTTCTGACGGCCCTCAATCTCGACGACGTCGCCGCTGACGAGACCGAGAGTCTTCATGGTGTCCATGCTCAGTCTTCCGATCCCACGGCCGGCATCCTCGTGAGCCGCTTCTTTGATGGTTACCTCAACGGATTCGGTATTAGGCATGTGAACAATCTCCTCTTTGGATGGTTTACTATAAGTAAGTGTTATCTAGTATTTATATATTCTCACTGTCCCACTCGCGTTGCACCCGGTAAATCCCTTTTTCTGTAACGATGTAATCCATCTTCACGTCGTTCTCGTCGACAGGAATGCTCTGTGCCTGCTGACAGGAGAACGCGATGCCGATCTTCTGCGCGTGCGGGCAGCGGCAGAGGAAACGGTCGTAATACCCGGCACCGTAACCGAGGCGGTTTCCTCTGGCGTCGAATGCAAGCATCGGTATGACGACGACCCCGATGTCTCCCGGCCGTGCCGGAAGTTCGTGTCCGATCGGCTCGGGCACGTTGAACGTGCTCGGGACAAGGACCGCGGGGTCCGGCAGATACGACAGGCGGAGGCTTCGGGTCTCCCGTTCGATGAGAGGCACGACAACCCGCACGCCCCGGCGGTTCAGGTCGATGATGAGGTCGTCTGTCCGGACCTCCTGGGGCTTTGAGACATAGACCATGACGGTCGTAAATCCGTTCAGAAGTTCGAGGAGTTTTCTTTCGATGCTGCTGCTGTACGTGGCGATCGCTCGAGGCGAGAGAAGAGACCTGGCCTCCTTTGCCTGCTCCCGGAGGGCCGCCTTTGTCTGGCTCATTGTGAAAAAGGTTTGGCTGAATCAGACCATAAAGTATGCATGCCCCGGGGTGTGCGGCCTACTCCTCCGCCCCCTGTTCTTTGCCGTAGACCTCCCGGAACTGGCGGAGGGAGGACGCAAGGACCCGGGTTTTGCCGACCATGGCGGCGATCAGGAGGGTGTCGAGGACCTCGTCGCGCGATGCCCCTTCCTTCAGGGCGGCTCCGAGATGTACTTTCAGGCAGTTTTCCGCCCCTGCTCCCGCAGCGGCGGCAACGGCGATCAGTTCCGCGGTTTTTGCGTTGAGGGAGTCCGGCCGGGCGATCCGGGAATCGGCGATGGCTGAGAGCGCGAAGGTGTCGGGCCGGTCCCGGAGAACGGTGAAGATGAACGGCACGACGCCGAGCATCTCTCTTATGTCCTCCGTGATATCGTCGCCGAGATCGTCTGCATGGGTAAGAAAGTCGCTCACCAGTTTTTCGGTATCGGGTTTCATGAGATCTCCTCGTAATGAGTGTGAACGGGGAGGAGGATAACGGTGTGGTTTTTGTATGCATCCGTTGGTACGGGAGTCGAGTATGAAGTAGGGGTGTACACGATTGATAACCGCGAGTTCGCTCTATGGGTATAATATCCATGAGGTCAAACCTGCGTTATGGACGGCATTGTATGTCCTGATCTTCAAGGTACATCCGTGGGCTACAAAACCGGTCCGGATGTTATGCCCGGAGGCGAACGAAAAAATGTCAGTATCGAAGTCCTGGGACTGGAACGCTGAAAAGGATAATGTATGGCTCATACCCGGCGAAGAGAGTCACTATATCGCCTATCGCTGGAAGGAGGCGGGGTTTAAAGATCTGCTGGATTTCGGTTGCGGTTTAGGTCGCCACTCCATTTTTTTTGCGAATTACGGGTTTTGCGTATCGGCGTTTGATCTATCATCCGACGGGGTTAGGCATCTGAGAGAATGGGCAAACCGGGAAGGTTTATGCATTGATACCCGGGTTGCCGACATGCTGCAATTGCCGTATTCAGACAGTTCTTTTGACTGCCTCTTTGCATATCACGTCGCATCTCATACCGACACCCGCGGGATGAACGTCATTTTGAGGGAGATCAAGCGAGTGTTGAAGCCCGGCGGTGAGTTTTATTTGACGCTGTGCTCCAAGGAGACCTGGTCGTTTACTGAGGCCGGGTATCCCAGACTGGACGAAAACACGATTGTGAAGACCGATGAGGGTCCGGAAAAGGATATCCCGCATTTTCATGTGAACCTGGACGATGTGCTCCGGTTGTTTTCAGATTTTACGCTATTGGACGTTCGACACACCAATGACTGCTTCCTTGAAGGCAGAAAGCAGGATAGCAAGCATTTCTTTATACTTGGGAAAAAGTAAGAGCGGTGATGGGGAGAAGAGTCCGCCGAACCCCCTCCTTCTTTCTATCCTTTAGAAGTTGAAATGCCGCCCGACGATCTTCAACGCACAGTAGTCCCCGCACATCGTGCAGGCATCGGTATCGGCCGGCATCCGCTCGGCCCGGATCGCCCGGGCGCGCTCGGGGTTGATCGCGACTGAAAATTGCCGCTCCCAGTCGAGGTCCCGGCGGGCGTGTCCCATCTCGAGGTCGGCATCCCGCTTTTTGAGCTTGATCATATCCCCGACGTGGGCGGCGATCCTCGAACTGATGACGCCCTCGTAGACCTCCTCGGGCGTGGGGAGCGCCAGGTGCTCCGCCGGCGTCACGTAGCAGATGAAGTCGGCGCCGTAGGAGGAAGAGAGTGCGGCCCCGATGGCGGCCACCCGGTCGTCGTAACCGGGCGCGATGTCGGTGACCAGGGGCCCGAGCATGTAGAACGGTTTCCGGTTCGTAACCCGCTTTTCGAGGACGACGTTCGTCTCGATCTCGTCGATGGGGATATGCCCCGGTCCCTCGATGATCGCCTGCACGCCCTCTGCATGCGCCTTGTCGGCAAGCTCCGCGTTGATGAGCAGTTCCTGGATCTGGGCGCGGTCGGTTGCGTCGTGGACGGCGCCTGCCCGCATACCGTTGCCGAACGAGAGGGTGACCTCGTGCTCTTTGAGGATCTCAAGCAGGTAATCGAACTCAGCGTAGAGCGGGTTCTCCTTCTCGTTGTGGAGCATCCACGCGGTCATGAAGGCCCCGCCCCGGGAGACGAGCCCGGCATGGCGTCCCTGGTTCTTCAGGCGCTTCATCGTTTCGTAGTTGATCCCGGTATGGATTGCCATGAAGTTGGTCCCGAGTTTCGCCTGCTCCGCCGTGATCCGGAAGAGGTCGTCTTCTTTCATGTCGACGACCGCGCCATACTTCCGGGCGGCCTCGATGAACGCCTGGTAGAGCGGGACCGACCCGACCGAGAGGGTCGTCGTCCCGACGACCCGGCGCCGGATCTCCGTCATGTCGCCGCCGGTGGAGAGCTCCATCAGGGTATCGGCACCGGCACGCTCGGCCTGCCGGGCCTTCTCGATCTCCATATCTACATCGACGATATCCGAGGACGTCCCGATGCTTGCGTTGACCTTCGTGCGGAGCCCTTCGCCGATACCGCAGATCTTTACCTTCCGGTAAGGAGAGACCGGGATGACGATGTGACCCTCGGCCACGCCGCGCCTGACGAAATCTTCAGTTACACCTTCTGCTGCTGCGACGGTTCGCATCTCCTCGGTGACGACGCCGCGCTGTGCGTCTTCTATGAGACCCATGGCCATATGTTTGTAGAAAAGAGTTGATAAAGGCTTGTTTTTTCAATTCCGGCTAAGATATTGTTGATCTCTCCTCAAGTAAAATTGTTTTTACCTTATTCAGATCCTGTTACGCTATCCGGAAAGCCAAGGCTTACAAGAGATCGGGGAGCACCAGTATACCGTCTGGTGATCCGTTGTACGTTAATTTTGGGGGTTTCATCCCGATCAGCACCGTCGACTGGCGGGGGCGGGCGGCCTGCACCGTCTTCCTCCGGGGGTGCCCCGCGCGTTGTTTCTACTGCCACAATGCCGCCCTCCAGGGTGGCGAAGACCCCCGCGACGCTGAAGAGGTCCTCTCGATGATCCGGGGCTCCCGTACTCTTGCAGGCGCCGTGGTCTTCTCCGGCGGGGAGCCTACCCTGCAGGGGCCGGCGCTCGTCCACCTCGCCGCCGCCGCCCGTACTCTGGGTTTCTCCGTCGGCCTGCATACGAACGGGATGTTCCCCGGGGTGCTTGAGGACTTGATCGACCGGCGTCTGGTGGATATGATCGCGCTCGATATCAAGACCACGTGGGAGCGCTACGACGGCCTTCTCGGGCTTGCGGCCGTCGATGCCGTGAAGCGGTCGCTCGCCGTTTGCAGGCAGGCGAGGGCCGACGGCAGCCTCGAAGATTTCGAGGCCGTGGTCACTCTCTTTCGCGGCCGCGAGTGCGACCTCCCGTCCATTGCGGAGGCGGTCGGGGAGACGGACCTCGTGCTCCAGCAGGGAGTCGCCCCGGGTTTTTCTCCTCTGACCCGGCCGGAACTCGAGACAGCGGCGGCACCGCTCGGGCGGAGCGTCCGGATAAGGACACGGGAGGACGGAGAGGTCCGCTACGACCCGGAGCGGTGACTGTTCCGGCGGGTGCACCGTTCCCGGTTCTGCCGGTGCAGCGGTGACGTTAAGCATAAGAGCGTCGGGAACGCAAAGTTTATGGAGATGGCTGCGGCGACCGCCACAGCCCGCTGTTCTGGATATACTATATAAAGTGGAGAAGCCTCGATGAAGGTCATTGGAATCGTAGGTATGCCGGCAAGCGGAAAAGGAGAGATATCAAAGATCGCCCGGGACCTCGGGATTCCGGTCGTGGTCATGGGGGACGCGATACGGGACCGGGTGAGAGAGGCCGGGCTTCCGGTGACGGACGCAAACTGCGGCACGATCGCCGGAAAGTTGCGCGCGGACCTCGGCATGGACGCCGTCGCCCGGATCACCATCCCGGCCATCGAGGCCCGGTCCTCTCCGGTGGTCCTGGTCGACGGCATCAGGGGCGACTACGAGGTGGCGACGTTTCGGGAGCACTTCCCCGACTTCACGCTCATCGGGATCGTCTCTTCGTTTGAGACCCGTTATCGGCGGCTCGCGAACCGGGGCCGGCCCGACGACACCCTCACCGCCGACGAGCTCCGGGTCCGCGACGAGCGGGAGCTCGGGTGGGGGCTCGGTCGAGCCCTCTCCCTGGCAGACTGTCGCGTTGTGAACGAGGGAACGCTCGAAGAATTTACCGCGGAGGTCCGTGCCCTGCTCCGCCGTCTCGGAGGGAGGGCATGAGTCTTATTCCGTATTTTTCATCTTCATCCAAGGTCTGGGAGTCGCGGGACTGGGTCTTCGGACTCGAGGACATCGGGTACACCGGCTGGGAGATCGTTGCCGACGGGAAGTATCGCCTGGACAACCCCGAAAATTTCGCCGCCATCCGGGAGAACCTCGAAAGCACCGGTCTACTCGCGACCGTCCACGCTCCCTACAGCGACTTAAACCTTGCATCGCTGAATTACCCCATCTGGCGCGAGTCCATCCGTCAGACCTGCTGCTGCATCCGCTACGCGGCCGACCTGACCGACCGGGTAACGGTTCACCCCGGGTTTGTCTCCCCCGTAGGAAAACTCGTCCCCGAGAAGGTCTGGGAGATGCAGAAGACCGCACTTGTCGAGATCGGGAAGTATGCGGAGGAGCACGGCGTCCTTGCATGCGTCGAGAACATGATCAGCATCAAGGACTTTCTCTGCCGCTACCCGGAGGAACTCCTCGGACTCACGGAAGGGATTGCGGGGATCGGGGTCACCCTCGACATAGGGCATGCCAACACCAACGGTCTTGTGGATGCGTTTCTCGCCCATGTCCGGGAAGCCAGTCACCTGCATGTCCACGACAACCACGGAAAGTCGGACGAGCACCTTGCCCTCGGCGACGGGACCATCGCCTGGGAGAAGGTCGGGTGGGTCGTTGCCCGCGATTACTCCGGCCGGGTCGTGATCGAGGGCCGGACGCTTGAAGAGGCAAAGCGGAGCCTTGCAGCATTCAGGGAGTGGTTTGTATAGCCGGCGAGACCCTGCACGTTCACTTCCTCGGTACGGCGGGTGCGCTCCCGTCGCCGCAGCGAAACCCCTCCTGTATCCTGATCCGACGGGGTTCCGATACCCTGCTCTTCGACTGCGGGGAGGGTACCCAGCAGCAGATGATGCGCGCCCGGACCGGGTTCACCGTGAACGCCATCTTCATCACCCACTGGCATGCCGACCATTTCCTCGGTGTCTTCGGGCTTATCGAGACCCTTGCGTTCATGGGACGTACCGACCCGCTTCCGATCTACGGCCCTCCCTGGGTGGAGGAGTTCGTCGAGATCGTGCAGAAGATTAACCGCCACACCCGGGGATTTTCCGTCACCGCTCACGCTCTCGACCACGGTTCGGTCGTGCCCTTCAGCGGCTACACCGTCCGGGCGTTCGCCACGTCTCACGGCATCCCCGGGCTCGGCTACGTGATGGAGGAGGATGAACGGCCCGGCCGGTTCAACCGCGAGCGGGCGATTGCGCTCGGCATCCCGCCGGGTCCGCTCTTCGGGAGGCTGCAACGCGGGGAAGCGGTCCGCATCGTCCGCGACGGCGTCGAGACCGAGGTCCTGCCCGTCGATGTGCTGGGAGAGCCGCGCCCCGGACGGAAGGTCGTCTATACCGGGGACACCCGACCGCTCCAGAACCAGCCCGAGACCGCGGCGATGATCCGGGACGCCGACCTCCTGATCCACGACGCTACGTTCGACGACCAGGAGAGCAACCGCGCCCGGGAGGTCCTGCACTCCACCGCCGGTGAAGCCGGTGAGGCCGCCCGGGCCACAAACGCCCGTATGCTTGCCCTGATGCATATAAGCTCCCGGTATACGAGCACAGCAAACCATATACGCGATGCAAAGCGACAGTATGAGGGAGACGTGATCCTGCCGGCAGACCTGACGGTGCTGGAGGTCCCGTATCGAGGTTGATTGCGATGGACGGTGATGGTGATGTGGCAGGGTCTCTTCAGCCAGAACCGCCTGATCCTGACCGGTCTTGGCGCTTTGCTCGCCAGCGCCGCTGCCTTAAGCATTGCAGGCATCTATCTTGGCTCCGTCCGTGAAGTCCTCAGCCTGATCCCCGGCCTGATGGTGCTTCTGCCGTCGACCATCAATATGCGGGGGAGCATCGCCGGGGTTTTTGCATCCCGCCTCTCGTCGTCGATGCACCTCGGGGAGTTCTCCATCGACTTTCGGGACGGCTCGGTCCTCGGCGATAATATCCGTGCCTCGCTCGTGGTGACGGTCGAGACGGCCTTCGCGCTCGGCATCCTCGCCTACGCGGCGGGTCTTCTCTTCGGGTTTCCCACGGTGGGCGTCGTCGACCTCGTGCTGATCTCGGTTGTGAGCGGGATCGTCTCCGGGCTTGTGGTGACGGGAGTCACCCTGGTCGTTGCGCTTGTAAGTTACCGTTACGGCCTCGACCTCGATATGATCGCCGCACCGACCGTCACCACCTCCGGAGACATCGTCACGCTCCCGATCCTCATGCTCTCCGCGACATCGGTCATGCTCCTTTCCCCCGGGGCACGCCAGGCGCTCGGTGTCGTCGTGGTCGCCGTCGTCATAGCCACGCTCCTCTACACCCGCCGCCGGTCGGAGGGGACGGGAGCCATCGTCCGCGAGAACCTCGCTCTCCTCATCCCGCTCGGCGTCTTCGGTACGCTGGCCGGGCTGACCTACTCGTTCAATCTGGACAACTTGCTTGTGCTTGCGGTCTTCCTCATCCTGATACCGCCGTTCACGGGCGGACTCGGATCGATAGGCGGCATCCTCGCATCGCGCCTATCGACGGAGATGCACACCGGCGAAGTCAACCCCTCGTTCCTCCCCGGGCGCGGTGTCGTGCATCATTTTATTATTTCCTATCTCTATACGTTGATACTGCTTCCACTGCTGGCGCTCATCGCGCATGGTGCGGCGGTGCTCATGGAGTTAAACAGCCCCGGCCCCGGGGTACTGGTCACCATCAGCCTTGTAGCAGGTCTGGCCGTCGTGACACTGGTGAACGGCGTGGCGTATATAACCGCCAGCCTTTCGTTTCGGTATGGTCTCGATCCCGACAACTTCGGAATCCCTGTCATCACAAGCCTGATCGACCTGATCGGCGCAGCCACCCTTGTGACAGTGATGAACCTGCTGTTGTAGTAAAACATGAGAAAATGGTTGACAGACCCATGACGGAACGTGAATATCAGCCGATCAGCTTCAAAGACGTTCTGATCGAGATGAAGGACGTCTCGGAACTGATGGTTGACCTCGCCTATTCTGCGATACTCTTCGACAGCAAAGAGATAGCGCTCGAGGTGATTAATCTCGAGGAAAGCATGAATAAACTGGTTTATCAGGCCAGAATTCAGAGCGTCCTTGGTGCTCGAAGGCTCGAAGAGGCGGAAGCGATGAGCGGTATGCTTCAGGTGGCTGAGGCAGCGGAGCGAATTGCGAACTCGGCTTCCGACGTAGCAAAACTTATCCTGAAAGACATCAGGTTCCCGGCAAAACTCAAGCGCGTCTTTCCCGAAGCTGAAGAGATTGTCACCCGGGTTATCGTCGGCCAGGGAAGCGAACTTGTCGGCCGCACGCTCGGCGAACTTAAAATCCAGAGTACGACGGGTATGCAGGTGATTGCCATCCGTCGCGGGAGGGGCTGGATCTACGACCCCGATAAAACCACCCGGGTGGAGAGCGGCGACATCCTGATATCGCGGGGCTCGGAGGCCGGAGCGGCTATCCTCTCCCGGATGGCGGGGGTGACGGAATGCGCCCCGGGAAAATCCTCGCATGCGGCCGAGGTCGATGACCTTGACCGGGCGGTCCAGTTGATCATCGAGATGAAAAACCTCTCGGAACTCTCCGTTGGACTGGCATACACCTCCCTGCTCTTCAACAACAAGGAGGTCGCGCACGAGGTGGTCGCCCTTGACTCGACGCTCGACGACATGCGCTACGACCTGGACCTCTGGATCCTTGAAGCGGCGCGAAAGATCGACGATGTGCGCTACCTCCGGGGTCTTTTGTATATGTCCTCTTTTGCACAGGGGATCAGTGATTCTGCCCACGCCATTGTCGACGTAATCCTGCGTGATATTGAGGTCCCGCCGGTCTTTAAGAAGATCGTCCGTGAGTCGGATGAGATTATCACGCGGGTTCCTGTGGCCGGCTCGTCGCTGCTCGTGGCGCGGACCCTTAAGGAGGCGTCGCTTTCGACGGTGACCGGGATGGTCGTGCTCGCCATCAAACACCGCGACCGGTGGGTCTACCGCCCGGGGAAGGATGTCCGACTAGCGAGCGGTGATATTATCATCGCCAAGGGCAGACGGGATGGTGAGTGCCGGTTGTATGAACTTGCCGGATACCCCGCCAGGGTGCCCGAAGAAGAATGATTTGGTGAACTGTTATGGAAGATACAAACGACATGATTGTCTATCGCCTCGGGGCGAACTGTGACCTCGACGAGGTGGAAGAAGGAAAGACGTATCTTGGACGGGTGCAGGGTTTCGCCCCGTTCGGCGTCTTCGTCCAGTTGAATGATCGGGTTAAGGGGCTCGTTCATAAGAGTAATGTAAAGTTGCAGCATACCGAGCGCGACCCGATCATCGTTCACGTCCTCCAGATCCGGAGCAACGGCAACATCGACCTTGAAGAGGTTACGCCGACCGTCTACCAGACCCAGAACGTGAACAAGAAGACGACGAATGTGCTTCTTTCCGATATCGGGAAGAAGATCGGCAGGACGGTACTGATCGAGGGCGAGATCGCCCAGATCAAGCAAACATCGGGACCGACGATCTTTACGGTCGTGGACGAATCCGGCACCGCAAACGCGGCTGCATTCATCGAGGCGGGTGTCCGCGCCTACCCTGAGGTGAACCTCGGTGATATCGTTTCCCTCACGGGTGAGGTGATGCAGCGCAACAACCAGCTCCAGATCGAGGCCAGGTCCATGGCGGTCATGGACCCGGGGGACGCGGGCGAGGTCCGGGGGCGTATCGATGCGGCGCTTGAGAAGCGTGCGGAACCGCCCGACCTTCCGTTCCTTATTGAGAGTGAGGTCCTTGACGCTCTCCGGCCCCGGATGCGCCAGGTGGCAAAGGAGATCCGGAAGGCGGTCCTGACCGCGAGGCCGATTATCCTCCGGCACCATGCGGACGCTGACGGGATCTGTGCTGCCGTTGCTATTGAGCAGGCGGTGACCGCGCTGCTCCGTGAGAGCGCCGGAGACTTCGATGCAGAGTACTTCCTCTTCAAACGGTCGCCGTCCAAAGCCCCGTTCTACGAGGTGGAGGACATCACGCGCGACCTCGACTTCGCTCTCAAGGACAACGTCCGCTACGGACAGAAGATGCCGCTGATCCTCCTGATGGACAACGGGTCCACCGAGGAGGATATGCCGTCGCTGAAGTTGACCCGGATCTACGGTCTCCCGGTGATGGTTGTGGACCACCACCATCCCGATAAGGTCGTGGATGATTACCTGATCGGGCACGTGAACCCCTATCTGGCGGGGGGAGATTACGGGATCACGGCCGGGATGCTGGGAACGGAGATCGCCCGCATGGTCAACCCGGCGATCGAGGACCAGATCCGGCACCTGCCGGCGATTGCGGGGGTCGGCGACCGGAGCGAAGCACCGGAGCGTGCCCGTTACCTCGCGGTGGCCGCACCCGGCTACTCGGAGGACGATTGCCGCGATATTGCTCTGGCACTCGATTATGAGCAATTCTGGCTCCGGTTCGGCGATGGGAGAGAACTTGTCAAAGATATCCTGAACCTCTCCGGTAAGCCAGAACGCCATGAACAGTTCGTCGACCTGCTGGTCGAAGAGGCAAATCACGCGATCGAGGAGCAACTCAGTGCCATCATGCCCCACGTCGAGAGCCGGGTGCTGCAGAACGGGGCTCATCTCTTCATGCTCGATGTGGAGATCTTCGCTCACAGGTTCACGTTCCCGCCGCCCGGCAAGACTTCGGGAGAGGTGCATGACCGGCTGGTCAAAGCGCATCCGGGAGAGCCGGTCGTCACGATCGGGTTCGGGCCGGACTTTGCCGTCTTGCGTTCCCGGGGCGTCATGATGAACATACCCCGGATGGTGCGCGAACTCCATAGTGAGATCTCCGGCGGCGGGGTGAGCGGCGGCGGTCATCTTGTCGTCGGGAGCATCAAGTTCGTCGAGGGAATGCGCGATGTGGTACTGGATAGCCTGATCCAGAAGATTGGCGAAGCACCAATCTGATCGCTACTTCTTTCTCGCTGATATTCCTCTCTGCCGGGTTCTTCTCTTTTGCGGCCCTGGTTCGGGTCTTTTCACGGGCACTGTGTCTTCTTACGGCGCTTGTTTCCGTATAACGATCTCTCCAGCATTGCTATGTCTGGGAGAACCACTACCGGTGTATCTTTGATTGATACCGAAATATAAAAATAGGTTTATACCGAATCGGGGTCCTCATGGCAGGAAATCGATGGACATGGAGAGGACTCCTGGTAGTGCTCTTCGTGACAGCAGCGGCCCTTATGTTTCCCGTGACGGCCCAGAGCACGGCATCCGCAGAACCTCTGACCTGGACTCTCCCCCCGACCCCCGAAGAAACTCCGGATGATGCGACTCCGGAGGCAACTCCGGATGAGACGCTGAGCAACGAAACTCCGGATGACGAGACAATCAACGAAACCGTTGTCGATGAGACTCTGGACGACGTGACTCCGGACGAGACTCCGAGCAACGAAACCCCGGCTGACGGGACAACCAACGAAACGGCTAACGAAACCCCGGGCAACGAGACTCTCAACGAGACTGCTGTGGAGACCGGACCGCCCATCATCATCGGGACGGATGAGGTGACGACGGAAGCGACACCGGCAGAGACTTCAACGGCCGAGATGCCGACCTTCACGCCGATACAGGCGGCACAGGTCAACGTAAGCCCGACAGCTACCGCCCCTCTCTCGCTTGTCGGCGTCGTTACGGCGGTTGCAGTAGCCGGGCTCCTTGTCGTGATGCGGAGGAACAGGAAGTAACGAGAGGATACAGGGTTCCTACCGGATCGGTGCCGGACGGCCGCGTCTCCGGGTCAACGGCGCCTATACCGGGCGCTCCACCGTTATGCAGCCCCGATAAAAGAGGGGGCCAGTCCCACCCCTTCCGGCATATCGACCGCCTCGCCTCACCGTTCGGCGCGCCGATGCACAATAATATCCGGTGATTTGTATAGATCTATGGAGATATTTTGGTGTCAAATGAGTAGGTTTTTATAGTGCTCGCTACAAAAAGCACTTGCTCACGAGGGAATGAGTCGATGTCGACAAAAGATCGAATTAAAGAGAAATATACCGATACCCAGAGGAAGATCCTGTACCACCTCAAATCCGGGCTGAAGACAGGCAAATCCTACTTCAAATCAAAGTATATCGCGACGGACCTGGGTCTTTCCCCGAAAGAAGTCGGGATCAACCTTGCTATCCTCTCGGAGATCTGCGACGAGCTGGATATCAAGCGCTGGAGTTACTCGAACAGTACGACGTGGCGTGTTACCCCCCGGGCAGCATAGTTTTATTCTGGAACGCCGTACTCTACGGCATGAAGATCGTCGAGTTCGAAGCACCTGTCGAGTTTGTGGCCACCATCAACGACCACAAAGACTGCCTCATGTCCCAGGACAAGAGTCACGAGAACCCTGCTGTGCTCTGGTTTAATATCGATGTCCCGAAGGGGCACGGTATACAGGCCGGAGACCGTGTCCGGGTCACGGTCGAAAAGATCTGAGTTAAGGCTCGCTGCGGTTGGGGCCCCCCTCCTCGTCGCGGATGGGACCCCAACACGTTCACGGTGCGTGGGAAAAGAGGTTCTATTCGATAGGATTTTCCAGGTATTCAGGGAGCGTCTCCAGAGTGATGCGGTAGGAGTCGACCTCATCCACACTGACGATGACGTAGAAGTCCTTACCGCCCCTCTCGACGTTTTTGATGATGCCGCCCGGGTAATGCAGGTCGGCCCCTTCTACAATGGTCCCGCTCTCGAGTTCCACAAGTGCCATCCTGAAGTGTGCCGCTTCAGGCCTTACCGTTGAAGAGAAACTGCAGTTCAGCCTCCAGATCGCGTAGGGCACATGGAATGCCTCGGTGATGCCTCCTCTTGTTTCCTCGATGTACGCGAACGGGATGATCTTCGTGGTCTCCTTCCATGGCGGGTCGGAACCCCCATAGAACGTGAGATTATCGGGGAGGTGACAGAGGGGGTAACTCCAGAACCCGGCCGTATAGGTGAGCCTGGCAGGTTCGGGCGGTACGGGCGATGTCGGCGCAGGGGCAGCGGTGACGGTGGGCGGCGGGGGGATGTTTTCCGGAATTTCCGACCCCGCATCCGCTACAGGCGGGCGAAATATCACCGCTATTGCGGAGACGATGATCAGGGCAGCAACGATGCTCAATGCGTCGCCTTTATCCACAGGTATAGTAGGAGGGAGTACAAGGCAAAAGACCTTCTGGTTTGAGATCTGTATTCTCCCCTGGTAATCGTGGAAATTGTCGTTTGAGATTTGAATAATCCCGGTTTTATCATGTATCCCCTCTCGATTGAGGTTTTAAAACGGAACCGTTAATACAGAGGCAGTTCCAATGTCCTGATGAGAGCATGGACGTCACTGAGGTTCGCACGTGGGTGATCTTTTATCTGCTCTCGTTTGTGGTGCTCCTCGTAGCGGTCTTCATTACCCAGAGCGACAGCCAGCTCTGGGTCAGCCTCATGCTCATCATCGTCGTCGTCGGAGTAAATTTTTACCTGCTCTTCTCTGAGTTGAGGCGTTACCAGGCCCGGAAGGCGTTCATGCACCGGATGTCGCAGTTCGACGAAACCGAGACGGACACGGACTCTTCCGGCCACCGCTGGTAATGAGGTTGTCCCAAAATTCTGCTCTGCCAAGGCCCGGATGGCAAACACATGACATGCAAGCGTTTTGATCAAGGTAGTACAAAAAAAGGTTTGCGGACCTTTTTGGGACGATTACGATCTCTCCCTATGCAGCTTTTCGGAATATCTTTTGCATCGTGTTGTACGGCGTAAAGAGGCTCTCCACCTCCCTTGAAAGGTACTCCGTTTTACCTATGATATAGAAGCCGTCGTTCGCAAGTGCGGAGTAAAAAAGGTGCGTCAGGTCATTTTTTTGCTTTTCCGTGAAGTAAATGGTGACGTTCCGACAGGTGACGGCGTCAAGGTATCGTGCGATGGGAACGCCCGACATCAGGTCGTGTTTCCGAAACTTGACGAGGTCTTTGATGTGAGGACGCACTTCAAACTTACCATCGTCATGGCTGATAAAATGCTTGCGGATTCTCTTCTCATCCACATTTTCGAGCGCCTTTCTGTCATAGATCCCGGCCGCGGCTTTCTGCAGCACCACGGCGTCGATATCGGTCGCGTATATCGTTACGCTGACCCCCGGATGGAGTGCCATAAGTTCGTGTACGAGGATCGCTATCGAGTAGGGCTCTTCACCCGTGGCGCAGCCGGCGCACCAGATCCTGATCGTGTCTCTCCGACGCGCAAGGTCCGGCAACACGTCCCGTCGTATCACCTCAAAGACCTCCGTGTCCCGGAAAAATTTGGTGACGTTGATGGTGAGAGCATTGCGGAGCAGATTGATCTCCTCCGGGTTTGCGAGGAGATACTTGTGATAGGCCTCGTAATCTGCAGTATTCGTCAGGCGCATCCGCGAGAGGATACGCCGTTTGATGTAATCCTCTTTATAGTTTGAACACTGGATCTGGACCAGCTTCTCGATGCTCCTCTGGAGTGATGCAAATGCGTCCATGCCGTTCTTTCTCTCGTCCCGGACGCTTTACGGAGCGTTCTGGTAGTGCCCGATGTCGCTGATCACTTTCTGGACATTGAGCCAGATGATGAGGGTCTCGATCTTCTCGTCATCTTCGCCCCCGATCTTGATGATTGCTTTGACGTAACTGCTGATCGACGATGTGATACCTTCATTGATGTGTTCTATCTGGTCGTCACGAACCGAAATGACGCCGTGAACATCGTCGACGATGATCCCCACGTTCGACCCGCCTGCTACGTCCGGCATCAGCACGATGATCTTTCGGCTATCGGCCTCTTCCGATTCCGGGAGCCCGAGGAGATTTCTGAGATCGATGATGTTCGTGATCTCGCCCCGCAGGTTGATGATACCCGCAAGGTACTCGGGAGCGCGGGGGAGGGGAGTGATTGGCATCATCTCCACGATCTCCCGCGCAATCTGGATGTCCAGCGCGTAGTGTTCCTCCCCGAGCTGGAACTCTACAACGTCTACGGGTGCTGTCATCGTCTCCTCCTTCTAGTTAATCTTGAACTGTTTGAGTGCCGCTTCCATCTGTTCGGCCATACTTGCCAGTTCGTGAGATGCGCTCCCGACCTCCTGCGTTGAGGCGCTGACCTCTTCTGCAAGCGCCGCCATGTCTTCGGTGCGGTCCAGGCTCTCCTTGGTCATGTGGTTGGACTCGTCCATCTTCTGCATGACATCGTTGGTGGAGCCGGCCTGGTCTTCGGTGGCCTTCGAGATCTCGGTGATGCCGTGGGCGACTACCTCCACACTGTTGACGATCCGGTTTAAGCCCACAATGACCTTGTTGACGCTCTCGATGCCTGCCTGGATCTCCTGATGAGACGCCTGCATCGAACCGGTGGTCTTCTCGGTGCTGGCCTGGATCGTCCGGATCAGGTCCTCGATATCCTGGCTCGCACGCTTGGACTCCCCGGCAAGGTTCCGGATCTCGCCTGCGACCACGGCGAATCCACGACCGTGCTCTCCGGCGCGGGCGGCCTCGATTGCGGCGTTCAACGCAAGGAGGTTTGTCTGGTTGGCAATGTCGGCGATCAACTTGACGATATTGTTGATCTCCCGCATCTGGTTGTTGAGGGTGCTGATCTCGTCTACGGTCTGCTTGGAGATCCCCTCAACAAGCTGCATCTTCTTCGCCGCGACTTCGCCGAGCGAGGCCGCTTCTTTCCCTTCTTCCGACGCCTTTGCGGCCTGGTCCATGACCTCCTGCGACGTGCTTGCGATCTCCTCGATAGACGCCGAGAGGTCGTTGATATCCTTCCCGATCTCTTCGATCTTGTCGAGTTGCCGGCGTGCATCTTCCGACGACTGCTGTGTCGAGGTGGCAACCTGCTCGGTGGCCCGGATGATCTCGTCGGTGCTCTTGCTGACCTCTTTTGTCGTCAGGTCCACCTGGTGCCCTGTTTTTGCCACTTCTCCGAGGAGTGTGCGGATGGCGGTCAGCGAAGCGTTGTAATCGTTCTTGACGACCTGGAGCGGGTCGTCGTTTCCTGCATTCACAAACGCCGTCAGGTTGCCCTGTGCCATGGCGGCGAGTGCTTCCCCAAGCTCTTCGGCGCTTTCGGCGAGTCTCTCTTTCTCCTGCTTTGCAGTCTCCATCAGGTTTTTAACCTGCTCTTCTCTCTCCCGCTGCTCCGTGATATCGTTGTAGACGGTGAGAACCGAGTCCAGATTGCCGGTACGGTTGAGGAGCGGGATGTTGTGCCGATCAAGGAGGTAGGTGCCGGCCGGGAACTCTATTGCTGCCTCTCCGTGGCTTGCCTGCCGTGTCCGTATAGTGTCGAGAATCCCCTGTCCCGACTGGGAACGGTATTTGAAGTCCTGTGTGGTGAGCCTCGACGCCTGGTCTTCGGTGTACCCCGAGAGTTTCAGGAACGCCTTGTTTGCCATCTTCAGGGTCGCATCAGGGTTCCAGAGGAGGATCGGCATCGGGTTCTCCTGAACCATGACGTCCGTCTGTTCCTGCAGTTCCTTGATCTCTTCCATCTCTTCCTGCTGTTTGGTCCAGTCGTTCCAGACGTAGAAGGCCATCTCGATCTCGCCTTTCTTGTCGAGGATGGGGATGGCGTTCAGGGTGAGGTATTTCTTCACGCCGTCGGGCCACTTGACCATGACATCGCTTCGTGCCGGTTTCTTCGTCTCGTAGCAGGCGTAGAAGTGCACGTCGTTGAGGATGGTGATGTCGTAGTCGTAGAGTTTCTTTGCAAGGGTCTCTTCCCGGGTCCCCCGCCACATCCGGACGTACTCGTCGTTGATATCGATCCGGCTCTTGTCCGAGCGGAGCGTCGCGATTGCAAGCGGGTTCTGCTTGATCATCGCATCCACCCGGTATTCGGTCTTCTTGACTTCTTCCTCCTTCTCATGGAGGTCGGTCCAGTCGTTCCAGACGTAGAAGGCCATCTCGATCTCGCCCTTCTCGTCGAGGATAGGGATGGCGTTCAGGGTGAGGTATTTCTTCACGCCGTCGGGCCACTTGACCATGACATCGCTTCGTGCCGGTTTCTTCGTCTCGTAGCAGGCGTAGAAGTGCACGTCGTTGAGGATGGTGATGTCGTAGTCGTAGAGTTTCTTTGCAAGGGTCTCTTCCCGGGTCCCCCGCCACATCCGGACGTACTCGTCGTTGATATCGATCCGGCTCTTGTCCGAGCGGAGCGTCGCGATTGCAAGCGGGTTCTGCTTGATCATCGTATCGACGCGGCGCCGTATCCGCCGGCTTTCCTCCTCCCCCTCCCGCTGCCGGGTGAGATCGTTGTAGATGATGAGGATGCTCTCGATCTCGTTCTTCTCGTCGAGAAGCGGAATGCCATACTGCTCAAGTGTATGGGTCCCCGAGGGTAATTCGACGACGACTTCCCCGTACACGCGTTTTCTCTCCCGGATGGCCTGCCGGAGGCCGGAACCATTCAGTGAGAGTATCTTGAAGTCCGAGAGTCTCCTTGAGAGCACCTGCCCCTCCGGGATCCCGCTCATCTCGGCATAAGCAGCGTTTGCCAGGGTAATTTTGAACTGCGGGTCGACAACCAGGATGGGCATAGGGTTTTCCTGGACGATCGTCTCGGACCGCTGCCGGGCGGCTCCTGCCGCCTCCAGTCTGTTCTGGAGGTCCCGCTTCTCCTCCTGCGTCTTCTCAAGCAGCGCATTAATCGAAACTGCGAGCGGCCGAAACTCCTCCGGAACGCCGGCAAGGTCGATCTTCGCCAAGTCGTCGCCGTCGATCCCTGCGTGGAGCGCACCTTCGATGGCCTCCGGCAGTACCACCGGCCCCTGTTCTATCTTCTGTCCTGCAGTACCCGGCACAATCGGCCCGGTGAATAGTGCTTTCCTTCCAGGTTTATCGGTCATTGATTACACCTCATCATGTTCATTGTCCAGTTCCAGGAGCGCAGTTGTTATTGCTCGGTACTCTCTGCCCGCCTCGTTTTCGGGCGCGTAGTGGGAGATTGGAAGTCCTCGTTGTTGTGATTCATAGATTGCAGGTGAGTAGGGGACGGTGAATACCTGTTTGAACGTTTTTTTGACCTCGGATTCAAAAGTCTTCAGCCGCTCCTGCTCTTTTTCCTCTTCTGCGGAGGAGCCGGGTGAGAAGATCCGTTTCAGGAAGAGCGCGAGGCCGCGCGTTCCGGTCGCCTGGCTGCCTGAACCCTTCCAGCGGGTCAGGATGGCGAAATCCGCTACGACGTCCTCTCCGAGCATCTCTCTAATGTCATCAAAGACCATTGAAAGGGCTTCCATACCTCTGAGGGCAAAAGTACCGGAATCGAGGGTGACGATGGTGTGGTCCGCTGCGACGAGTCCATTGATGACGAACTGGCCCATGCTCGGGGGCGTATCGATCAGGATGAAGTCGTAGTTATCCCTCACCCGGGCGAGCGCCTCCTTGAGCAGCCCTGCTCTGTCCTCGATACCGTAGAGATAGGGTTCAACCCCCACGAGGTCCAGGGTTGCCGGGGCCAGGTCGATCCCTGATGCCGTAGGGATGATGATATCTTCAATCACGACGTCCGGAAATCCTTCGAACGTGCTCATGAAGACGTCGTACATGCTCAGTTCAAGGGTTTCGGGGACGATCCCGAGTCCCGTGGTGGCATTGGCCTGCGGGTCGCAGTCCACCACCAGAACGCTTTTTCCGTCTTTCTGGAGGTATCCCGCAACATTGAGGCACGATGTCGTCTTTCCGGTGCCACCTTTGTGGTGGGCGAACGCTACAGTTGTGATATCCAGCACCCCTCAATACCACTATTTGAAATGCGGGTTATTAAACTTACTTTTATGATACTCACGTATGCGGGTTATGTTTTGGATTTTGAAATGACTGAGAAACCCTGTTAATTAATCCGGTTTGTATCTGCGAGGAACATCTGGACGGAGGGATCGACATGAGGCAGGGGCCGGCTATTTTCTTCCCGCTCTTGTGTTCGACGGATGATAGGTGTGCAGCGACGTCTCCTGCGAGACAGGGTTGGTCCGGGCCGATCGGGAGGATGGAGCGTGCATTCACCGGACCGGCCGGAAAACGGGATGATTGCAATTTGCGCTTTTTTCACAATATATTAATATTAGCAATCAAAATGGTGAATGAATAGAGGTGAAAGAGTAATGCGGAGGATGCCCGACCCGCGCTACACCGGCACGGTGCGCCCCTCCGGTTCTCCAAGCGAATGCCCAGCAAATACGTTGGTTTTCTGATACTGATCCTTACTGTTCTCATCGGGACTGCCGGATGCTTATCTGCGACATTTGAAGCGGTGACCTACAGCGGCGATGCCCTGCAGATCCATGTGACGAATTCCGGCGAACCTGTTGAGAACGCTGTACTCCAGGTAACGATCATGGAGGTGAGCGCGCTTGAACAGCACAAGGTCTTTTCCGAAGCACGATATGTTTACCTTGACCGTGGAGAGAACGAATATACAATCCCGATTGACCTGCAGCCCGGATCATACAGGGCCTTCCTGACCGTCTTTGTCGGTACCGAACGGAGAGCCTCCGTCATCCGCGACCTGGGGGTAGCAGCCTGACCCCGGCATTGCTCGCGGCGGCCCGGGGACTTGAACCGGCGGATGCGGTCTTTTCCGCAGGTGAGGTCTTCAACCCGTTTGCGTGCGTCTGGGAGCGTGCGGACTTTGCGGTGAAGGACGGTTACGTCGTCGGCCTCGGGGAGTACGAGGGGAAGCGGGAGTACGACCTTGCGGGGACCTACGTGGTGCCCGGGCTGATCGACGCCCACGTCCATATCGAGAGTTCTCTTCTCACGCCGGCGGAGTATGCCCGGCTCGTTCTTGCGCACGGCACGACGACGGTGATCGCCGACCCCCACGAGATCGCGAACGTCTGCGGAGCGCCGGGAATCGAGTATATACTCGCCGAAGGAGCGCGAACGCCGCTCGACATCCTGGTCATGCTCCCCTCCTGTGTCCCGGCAACGCCCCTTGATATGGGCGGCGCCGTGCTCACGGCAAAAGACCTCGCCCGATTCCGGGGGCGGGAGGGGGTCGTCGGGCTTGCCGAGGTGATGAACGTTCCCGGCGTTCTCGCCGGGGACGGGGACCTCCGGGCAAAGATGGATCTCTTTCCCGTGATCGACGGCCACGCACCGTGCCTCTCCGGGAAGGACCTGAACGCCTACATCGCCGCCGGGGCGAGAAGCGACCACGAGTGCACGACTCTCGCGGAGGCAAGGGAGAAACTCCTCCGGGGAATGTACGTCATGATCCGGGAGGGGTCGACGGAGAAAAACCTCCGGGACCTCCTGCCGCTCGTGAACGCCTGCACGGCGCCGCGGTGCTGCTTTGCCACCGACGACCGGCACGCCGACATGCTTGTCGGGGAAGGGCATATCGATGATTGTGTGAGAAAGGCGGTTGCAGGCGGCCTCAAAGTCGAGCAGGCGCTCCGTATGGCCACGCTCTCCGCTGCCGGGCGGTTCGGGCTCTCTGACCGGGGCGCCCTCGCTCCCGGGAGGATCGCCGACTTCTGCGTCGTCGACGACCCCGATCGTTTCCGTGTCGTGCGGACGTTCAAGCGCGGCGTCGAGGTGGTCGACGCCGGTTACCGCCCGCCGGTCTGTCCTGCGGCACCCATGCACGCCCGCGTCCCGGGACCCCGCGACATCCGGATCACCGGCCGGGGAGAGGCGCGGGTGATCGGGATCGTGCCCGGGCAGATCGTGACCCGGGACCTGCGCTGTCCGGTGGACGCCGCCGCGGTCCCGGACACCGACCGCGATATCCTTAAAGCGGTCGTCACCGACCGTTACCGGGCGAACGGCTCCGGTGTCGGGCTTGTTCACGGCTTCGGGCTGCAGAATGGAGCGATAGCGGGGTCGGTCTCCCACGATTCCCACAACATCGTCGCCGTCGGGGTCGGCGACGCGGATATCATTCACGCCGTCGGCGAGGTGGTCCGGCTCGGCGGGGGGCTTGCGGCGGTCTCCGGCAATGACAGGACCGTGCTTCCTCTCGAGTGCGCCGGGCTCATGTCGGCGCTCCCCCACGATGAGGTCGTGAGACGCCTTGCGGCTCTTGAGGCGCATGCCCGACGGCTCGGAGCGGTCGAGAATCCCTTTATGTACCTTTCGTTCCTCGCCCTGACCGTCATCCCGGAGGTGCGGGTCACGGAGCGGGGAGTTTTCGACGTCCGGGCCTTTGCGGACGTCCCGATCTTCTGCGAGTGAAGAGGGGGCGGGAGAGCACCTGACAGATGCTCTTTCTCTCACAATCAATCGTTTTTGGCGTTCGGTTGTCTCGACGGGTGGGCAGCCGGACGAGAGGGGAGGAATGGTGATGCAGAAAAGAGAAAACGGGCCACCGTTCCTTTCCAGGTTCGGTGGCCGGGGACGAGTCGCTGCTGAATACAGGTCACTCGTCGTCTTTCTTGGGCTCCTTTTGGTCTTTTGATCCTGAACGGGCCGTCTCTTCCGTAAGGGCCGGGGCGTCATCGGCATTGAGGTTCTTGAGGGCGGGGCAGGCCCCGGCCTGCACTTCCTCCACCACCGGACAGGTTCCGGTGCGCCGGTTCCGGATCATGGATGCGACGACGGCCACCCCCAGGATCAGGAGGATGACGGCAAGTGAGACCTCCACCGGGACGTGGTAGATATCGGCGATCAGCATCTTGACACCGACAAAGCTGAGGATACCGGCCAGACCGTACTTCAGGTAGCAGAAGGCGTTCATGATGTGCGCCAGCGCGAAGTACATCGACCTCAGGCCGAGAATGGCAAAGGCATTGGAGCTGAACACGATGAACGAGTTGGTGGTGATGCCGATGACGGCGGGGATGGAATCCACCGCGAACATGATGTCGGTGGTCTCCACCACCAGCAGGGTCACGAACATGGGGGTGGCCCAGAGCACCGTCCTGCCGGTCCGGTCCGGCTTCCTGACGAAGAACCTGTCGCCTTCGTAGTCCCGGGTGACCGGCATGATCTTCCTGAACCCGCGGACCAGGATGTTCTTGTCCGGCTCGACCGTTGTCTCCTCCTTCTTGACTACCATCCTGATGCCGGTGAGGATCAGGAAGGCGCCGAAGATGTAGAGCACCCAGGAGAACCTCTCCACCAGCGCCACACCTGCCATGATGAACGCCAGACGGAACACCAGAGCCCCTATGACGCCGTAGAACAGCACCTTATGCTGGTCCTTTGCTGGCACGCAGAATGCGGCGAATATGATGACGAAGACGAAGAGATTGTCGACGCTCAGCATCAGTTCCATGATGTAGCCGGTGGTGAACTCCAGCCCGGCCTGGGGCCCCATCCAGGCATATATCCCGATATTGAAGATCACCGCGGCGAAGATGAAGACGGCGACCTGTAAGAGCGCCTCCCTTGGTTTTATGACATGGGCCTTGCGGTTGAAGACGCCGAGGTCCAATGCCAGGAGCGCCACTATGCTGATGATGAATACGATCCACGCTGCGTCCATTATTTCTGTCATAGGATCACTCAACCCGGGGCATCGTCCCGGTCACGCCAGGATGCCTGTGGGATAAAACGGGGCGGAAATAGAACTTAAGATCGGCTTTGCTTGAGATTCCGGGCGACATCATCGTTCCCGGGCCACACCTGCCATAGGCAACGTAGCCCCCTTTAGAACTCTCTTCAAGGTGTCCCCTCTTGTGCGGATTTGCGGGAGCGGATCGTCGAAAAACCCTCCCTGACGGAAGTACCTTTATCAAAATCTCGATCAGGCAATATCTCAGTTCTTCGGTGACCGGTCCCGCACCCCATCGTCTCACCTGATCATTTCTGCTCCCCCGTCGAAAATACTTTCTGCCCCGTTCCTGCGTCGCACTTGAAACCGCTCCAGCCCTCTCACCAGAACCCCGATCCCGACATGGCCCCGGGCGCGAGGGCCGCGATCACGAGGAGAAGGAAGGGCTGGTGCAGGAAGTAGATCAGGAGCGAGTGCCGGCCGAGGAACGAGAGCGGCCGGACGGCTGCCGGCTCCGCCGCCTGGAATGAGAACCCCCGCCTCCCGTCCGGGTAGAAGAGGGACCCGAAGGCCATCCCGAGGAGGACGAGGCCGAACCAGGGGAGGAGCGGTACGTAATCGAGGCTCGCGAAGGACTCCGGGTGAATCCCGAGCCAGAGAAGAGGCCAGGGCCCCGGAACGGCGTCGGCGATATAGCCCGCGAAGATGCAGGCGGTGCTCGTGAGGATGAGATTTATGGGGTTGAACCGGGCAAACAGCGGGGCAAGCAGGACGGCGACGCCGATGAAGTGCAGGATGCCGAAGACGATGTAGACGGACGGCAGGAAGAGCCGGGTGACGGCGGTGATGACGAGGCCGTAACAAAATATCGTAAGACCGCGCCGGACATACTTGAGCGTAAGGTCCCTCCCGGCGAGCCGTCGCCCGGCCCGGGCGTAACTGATCGTGAACGAGGCCCCGACGAGAAAGATGAACGTCGACGCGGTCAGGTAGGCGAGCATCCGGAGGAACCCCCCGGAGACGTCGAGCGGGAGCACCCCGAAGAAGTTGAGGTCGAATGCCGCATGAAAGACGATCATCGTCACGACGGCGACGCCCCGGGCGACGTCGATCTCCCAGTAGCGCTCTCCCGGCATGGTCCCGGCCGTCAGAAAGATCTTCGCCGGACGGGGGCGCCGCAGACAGGGCAGGTCTTCAGATCGTCGATCTCTCTGTTCTGCTCTTCGGTAGGCTCGTTGTAGATACGGGTGAAGCCGCACTGCCGACTGCACTCGATCACGATAAACGGGCTACAGATCCTGCCCATATCTCACCACCCCGTTATCCTCTGTAAGCATCTCCTATGTCCATGGGGCGGCAATCAGATAAGCGTTTACCCCGGGTCGGGGATGGCACTGTTATTCCCGTGTCCGCCCGGGCCCTCTGCCTATATTACGGCCGCCCTCCTCCCGGCCTTGCGCATCACAGCATGTCCCGGGACCGCAGGTCCACTCGCCGCTTTGCTGACCTACCTGCCCGGGATGCCCACGTGGCCCGGGAGTTCGGAAAACGCTGCAAGGACGATATCCACCTCGATCTCCGCCGGCCGGCTCTGCCGCCAGTCGCCGTAGGCGGCAAACGCCGTCGTCATGCCTAGGTGCCTTCCCGGGGCGATGTCGCGGACCAGGCTGTCGCCGACCATTATCGCCTCCGCCGGGGCCGCATTGAGCCGCCGGAGGGCATAAATAAGGGAGTCCGGTTCCGGTTTTCGTTTTCCCGATATATCCGGGGTCACCACGGTCTCGAAGTAATCGATGAGCCCGGTTTTATTGAGCCGCCGACGCGCCTGGAACGTCTCCGCGTCGGTGACGACCGCGAGCCCGATCCCGGCGTCCGCGAGGCGCCGGAGCGTCTCTTCGACGCCCGGATACGCCTCGACCATATCGAGTTTCACGTCCTCATAGGTGCGGCAGCAGACGTCGAACGTCCCGGGCTCGTACACCCCGAGGTCTCTGAGATAGTCGCGGATGTTTCTATGGTCCTCGAACCCGTACGTCCCCCGGAGAAACTGCGAAAAGAGCGTTTCAGGGTCCCCGGTCCCGAGGTAGTCGACCACGCACCGGCATGCCTCCCGCTTTGCTCCGACGAAGTCAAAGAGCGTGTTGTCCATGTCGCAGAGGACCGCCGTTACTTTCTTATGCCGAGTGCCGCAAGTCGCCTGCATATCTCCAGTTCCCTTGTGAATTCATGGTATGTCCCGTCATCCCGAAAGCGCACCTTCAGTTCGTCGAGGTCGTTGCCCTTCCCGCCGAACTCCCCGAAGACGGTGAAACCGTTGCAGCCTATAAACCCGAAGACAGCGGCCAGGTTGAAGATCAGCCGCCGGAATTCCTCTGCCGTGCAGGTCGCCCCCTCCAGTCTATATGGGCGGTCGAAGTAGAAGTACTCGAGCCCCTCGGCCATGCAGAGGTCGGCCATGTAGATATCGGCGGTGAGGAGAACCGGGAGGGCATACCGTTCCTCCTCGAATTTCCGAAGCGCCCGAACGATGTTACGGTCGTTCTCTTCCGTCAGGTGCGTGTGGGGGCCGGGCGCTGCGATCTCCATCGCCCGGTCGCGGATGGTCCGGTACTCCTTCAGCGCGAGGTAGGCCGCTTTCCGGGACCGCTTCGTCCGCTTGTTCTCGAGTTCCCCGATGAACTCCCGCGAGCCCGGTGCGCACGCCGCCATCTCCGCGATCGTCTTCGCCGGGTACTTGCGGTTGATGGCGTAGGTGATCTCGTCCCGGACGGTATCGACGATCAGGTAGGAGGAGTGGTTGATCGCCGGGTTGTTCGACGCAAAACCGTGGTAGAAAAGGTTCGTATCCAGGCCGAAGAAGACATCCTTCTTGAGCTGCCCATAGGATACGCGCATCGATTCAAAGGCGGCCTGGTTTGTGTAACGCGCGATCCCGCTTGCAAACATGCATTCCTGAAGGTCGGCGTAGGATGGAAGTTCGCCGGCGATAGGCCCGTACCCGGAGAGCCAGTTCTGGAAGGTCTCGCGCGTTGCGGGTAGTTCGAGGGCGTAGCCGGTTCCATCGGGGTGTGCGACCAGAATATCCCCCTCATAGAGCGGATACGAAACACGGACTTCGTCGAGACTGTTGAGGAGGACCTGCACCTCGTCCTCCCGAATGACCGCGTCGTGCATCACGGCACCCCTCTCGCATCCTCCATGATATCCCGGATCTTCTGGACCTGGCGCGGGATCATCATATACGGCTTTGCGACGTCGTCGGTGCTCTTCATGGAGAGGTAGTAGATGTGCTGGATATCGAGCCCCGCAAGTGAGACCGCGATGAGCGCCCCGGCGACCGTAACCTTCCTTCCCGAGGTGATATCGATCGCCACGCGGAGCCCCTGCCGGATGAATTCTGCGGCAAGCGAGCGGATTGTCTGTCCGGCCCTTATAAAGTCCAATTCCGGCAGAATTTCCACATCTATTGCCGGGGTGAACCCGTATCCCTCTGAAACTACCCGGATTGCTTCGGCTGCGGTCGATGCATCTCCCGCGTAGGGCTCTTCTGTGACGATTGAGACCCGTTCGAGGCGCAACCCCTTCTCCCGCAGGACTGCATGATAAGCGTTGACGAGCGCCCACGTTGAGCGTCCCAGAAGTGTTATGTAGGCATCGCCGGAAGCGGGTGTCACGGGAGAGATCACTGCTCAAGACTCATCCTGCTGCTATATAGGCTTTGTCGGGAGCCCTCTTTCGGGAAAAAGATCAAAAAGTGGTAATCAGAGCACGATATCCTGTTTTCTTGGGCGGATCTGCTCAATTCGCATGTATTTTGGAACTGAATGAGATGGAATGCGGGATCGTGACGGCATTTCACTGCCGGGGTGCTTAAACAAAGCCTTTGATGCTAAAGAAATCGCAAAATACCGCAAAATATTTGGTAAATCTTTTATGATCCATACCCCCACAGTGGTATAAGAGCGCGAAAATACCCGGGAGAGATTCTGGCACATGGAGACGAGAAAAGTACAATTACGGACACCGGCTGAGATCTGGGGACTGGCGGACCCGGATCAACAGAGGAAAGCGCGTCAGGATGCTATCGACGACGGGGATCTGATCGAGATCACCAGGATGGGGAGGGATGCGGGCATCACCTACCCGATTGCAGTCTCGGCACGGGCCGCAGAGCGTATGGTTCCATTCCCGAATATCCCGCAGGAGACCGTCACGGAGAACTTATGGGATACTCTTCATGCATTCAGGGCCAAGGCCTTTGCCACAACAAAAGAAGAGTTTGAGTTCCAGGTCAGCCTCTACCAGAACGGGCTCGTTCCCAACCTCACCTTCAAGGCCGCGGTCTCGCCGGGAGACGACGGCGAACCGGTCATCACCATCATGCTGCCGGACGAGGACTGGGAGACGATCGGATGCGGCTGCCGTCATAGCGCGGGCGACAGGATGCTCACCGTCGACGACGTCGCCTCGACCCTTAACTTCACTCCCGGCCGGATCCGGGAGTTCATCCGGGAGGAGCGGATCCCGGCGGTCAAGTGTGGGGGGTCCTGGCGGATCAAGCGTTCAGAACTTGAACGGATCATGAACGAAGGTTTCTGACCGGTTCATATGGGACGGCGGAAAAACAATAGTTTTTCTGAACGTTTCTGTCGTTCGCCAGCGGTTCTGCCAGTTGCCATACCGCCTGTCCGGATAACCGTCAGGCGTTTTTCCGGGCATGGATCTGCCGCACTGTCCGGTCCTGTATGATATCCGTTCCGGTGCCTCGCATCTCATCTGGCCTGGTCCCGATGTCGTTTCCATCTGTTTGTCAGGGATATGCGCTACCTGGGCGTCGGGGCAGGAGCCCCGGGAAGAGGGTGACCCCCCCATATGCTCTCCTGAAATATGATCTATTTAAATTTTTTCTTATTGATAAGACACATAAAACAAACATTTTTAATTTTTAGACGTATAGTTCTCTTAATGTGCGTCGAGGGCCCACGAGTATTCCCGGACTGTTCTTTCGCCTATTCCATGGCGGGTATCGGCGATTTTACGGCAAAACCGTTAGATTGCGAAGGTGGGGAGGTGCCCCATCCCGATGACCGTGCCAGTTTCGGGATATCGTGTGGCCTCTGGCGTGCGATCTTCTGGGGCACCTGTATTATTCTCCTTTTTCTTGGAGCGGAGGTACTGGGGGTGTCTTCGGTGCCGGCGATCGATGCAGCATGCCCCATTGTATGCTTTCCCGGGCTCTTCGGGCCGAATGGATCTTCGTTCCTCAGGTACCGGATGAAGAGGTCCGCCGAAGGGGGCGGCAAGGAGGACGATTCGGGGGGTCACGACCCTGACCCTGGCGCCTCCCTGCCGGATTCCAGTGCGCCGGACGAACCCGCCCGTGCTGACGGCGAAGAAAATATTCTCAATAGATTTGAAAAGATCCCCGAGGCCCTTCGGCAGTTTGACAGCCTCATCTACGGGGAGAAACCGGGTGCGGACCTTTCTTCCGGCAAACCGATCGAAGCGGAGAGGCTCCCTGCCCTTCCTCCACGGCACAGCCCGGATGACGGCGCGTCCGACGACCCGGACAATTTTCCGGAGCGTTCCATGGATGATCCGCTCCCGGTGAACTCCAAACCCTTCAAACCGCCCGACTCCGACGATAAGGGCGATGAACCGTCTCTTCCGGGCCTCGTCCGTGATGCCTGCCTGCCGGAGGATGAGTCTGGTCCTGACGAACCTGCGGTAGTTTCTGTCGTGGAAGAGCGTCCCATTGCGTCACTCGTCGACGACCTCGGCAGTGACGATGCCGGTATCCGTGAACGCGCCGCACATGCCCTCGCAGAGCGCGGAATCGACGCCGTGGCTCCTCTGATCCGGGCTCTTGCTCTTGTGGACGACGGGAGGCGGTGGTGTGTCGCCGAAGCCCTTGCCCTGATCGGCGAAGATGCAATTCCGGCATTGATTGCTGCACTTGGAGATCCCGGGACGCAGGCAGGAGCGGCTGCAACGCTTGTGCGTGTCGGCGAACCTGCCGTGCCGTCGCTCATCGCAGTGCTTGCCGGCACCGACGACGAAGTGCAGTTCGGTGCCCTCTATGCCCTCCATGAAATCGGCGAGGCGGCTGTCCCTGCCCTTGTCGATGCTCTCGATGCGCCCGACGGGGGCATCCGGAGGGCTGCCGCTTCTGTTCTTCGGGAACTCGGGTGGAAGGCGCCTGATGAAGCCGGAACAATCCGGTATCTTATTGCCACCGAGGCGTGGCTCGATGTGGCGGAACACGGTGAAGCCGTGATCGATCCTCTCATCCGCATCCTGCGGTCTCCGGATCGGGAGATCTGGTGGAATGCCGCCCGGACCCTCGGGGAGGTCGGCGGTGCAGCGGTCGGTCCTCTGGTCGATCTCCTGCGCGAAGCAGGTGATGAGGTGCGGCCGCTGGCGGCGATGGCACTCGCAGAGATCGGGTCTTCCGCGGTCGATCCGCTCATCCGGTTGCTTTCCGACTCCTCCCTCCGGAATACGGCGGCGGCAACCCTGATAAAGATCGGGGAGCCGGCGATAGAGGCATGTATCCAGGCCCTGGACGGCGCGGATGCGGACGTGCAGGCGGCGCTCCAAAACGTCCTCTGTGCGTTCGGCGACGCGGCGGTCCCATCTCTGATCCAGGCACTGACCTCCGATCGGTCCCGTGCTCCTGCCGCTACGATCCTGGATCGGATGGGCTGGGAGCCCTGGAGCGACACCGAACGGGCATGGTACCTGATCGCCCGGGAGGAGTGGGTGGAACTCGCCTTGATGGGTGCGCCGGCGGTCGAGCCCCTGATCCGGACGCTCAACGGCGGCGATGACCGCATACGCGGCGAAGCTGCGGCGACGCTCGGCGAGATCGGCGATCCTGCGGCTGTCGGGCCGCTCGTGGATGCCCTTGCCGACGAGGCCGTTGCCCCGGCAGTGGCGGATGCGCTCGTTGCCATCGGGAAGCCAGCCGTACCTCCGACTCTTGCGCTGCTTGAAGAGAGGACCGGTGCCGCCCTCTCGAATGCCGTCGAGGTGCTGGGCAGACTCGGGGCGGACGAAGCGGTTCCGGCACTCGTTGAACTCGTCAGGAGCGGCGGCGACCGCCTTCACCGGAAAGCCGTCGACGCCCTGGTCGGCATCGGTGCGCCTGCGATAGGCCCCCTTATCTCCCTCCTCGGCGAGGACGGCGACGGGCACACGGGAGCAGTGGCGGCGCTCACCGGAATCGGCGACGCCTCATCCGGGTCGCTTGCCGCCGCGCTTCGCGATGAGAACGTCCTGACCCGCATGGGGGCCGCCACCGTCCTCGGGAGGCTTGGCTGGGCTCCTGCAGGAGAGGAGGAGCAGGTTGTCTACCTGATTGCGCTGCAGCGGTGGTCCGACACTCCGGCCCTCGGGGCTGCGGCCGTCGACCCCCTGGTTGCGCGGCTCGGCGATCCGGACCCCGGCGTGCAGATGGGTGCGGCGGAAGCGCTTGCCCGGATCGGGGCGCCTGCGGTACCTCCTCTGGTCCGCCTGCTCGGCGATGAGGCCGGTTCCGCGCTCGCAGGCGATACGCTGGTACGGATCGGCGAAGCAGCCGTAGATCCGCTGATCCGTGCTCTCGGCGACGATGCGCTCCGGCAGGCTGCCGCCGGGGTGCTGGTCCGGGTCGGGCGCCCCGCTGCCGGTGCGCTCGTTCCAACCCTCGGGCTTTCCGACACGGGCGAAATTACGGCAGAGATCCTGGCGGCAATGGGCGAACCTTGTGTCGATGTCCTGGTCGGTGCGCTCGGGAGCGACGACGCCCGGATCCGACAACGGGCGGGGGATGTGCTCGTCGGCCTCGGCGATATCGCTATCGGCCGGCTTATCGGAGCATTGGGGTATCCGGACGGTGCCCTCAGGATCGGGGTGATCGATACGCTCACCCGGATCGGCAGACCGTCGACGGCCGGCCTTATGGAAGCACTTTCGGACGAGCGCTACCGTGTGCGGCTGGGCGCGGCGGAGGTCCTTGGTAGAGCCGGCTGGGTTCCGGAGACCGGGGAGGAGACCGTCCTCTACCTGATCGCAAAGGAGCAGTGGGCCTCTGTTGCAGAGACCGGGCCCGGTGCCGTCGAACTGCTGATCCGGACGCTCAACGATCCCGACAGCGCAATCCAGATGGGTGCGGCCCGGGCGCTCGGCATGATCGGGGCTCCCGCGGTCGCGCGACTGACCGACGAACTCCGTACGGAGCAGGACGGCAGGCAGAGGAAGGCGGTCGAGGCACTCAAGTTGATCGGGGCGCCCGCGGTCGTGCCGCTCATCGACGCCCTTCAAGACCGTGACTGGCGCATCCGCCTGGGAGCGGCGCGTGCGCTTGTCGCTATCGGGGACCCCGCGGTCGATCCGCTGGTCCGGGCTCTTCGAGAGGGCTCCCCGGCGGTCCAGATGGGAGCTGCGGCGACGCTCGGTAAGATCGGAAGCCCGACGTCCATCAAGCCGCTTACCGATGCGCTCCTGCATGACGACTGGCGCGTGGGGCGCGTTGCGGTGCGGGCGCTCGGCATGCTGGGCGAGGCGGCAGTCGAGCCGCTTCTGTCCGTCCTCCGGGAGGGGAACGATACGGCCTGGAGGGGTGCGGTTACGGCTCTTGTGCTGATCGGCGATGCGGCGGTGCGGCTGCTCCCCGGTGCGCTCACGGACGGGCATTTCCGTGTCCGTGCCGGGGCCGCGGATGCGCTCGACCGTCTGGGCTGGTCCCCGGAGCCGGGGGAGGAGACGGTTCGTTACCTGATCGCGAAGGAGCAGTGGAGCGATCTCGCCCGGGTGGGCGAAGCGGCGGTTGAGCCGCTTGTCGCGGTGCTCAACGACCGCGACGACAGCATCCGGCGGCGGGCGGCCATGGCCCTCGGTGAATTGCGCGACCCCCGGTCGGTCCCGGCGCTCATGACCCTCCTCCACGACGACTACTACAGCAACCGGCGAGAGGCTGCGGCGGCGCTCGTTGCGATCGGAGCCCCTGCCATGGCTTCCGTCGTCTCCGCTCTCGGCGACGGGGACGGCGATGTCAGGAAGCGTGCGGCGGATGTGCTGGCCGAGATCGGGGATGCACGGGCGGTCGAGGCTCTCAGGAATATCTTCAACGATGAGGACTGGTATGTCAGGAAGGCTGCCGAAGACGCGGTGGAGCGGATCCGGGAGCGGACCGGCGGTGCATCGGGCGAGTAGCGGTGCAGAGGGGAGGTTTCGTCAAGAATCCGGGAGCCGTCCGCTGGCGCCTTCGGTGTATATTTATGCGTTCCGTCCCAACATTTCCGCATGTGGGCCGACATTTCACGGGAGTTTGCCGATTCACCGTCCCAGGGCCGGGTAATCCGTTTTATGCTTGAGAACGGGTTCGGCATCAATGAGGAGGGACGCATTGTCTGTAACGACATCGAGATCCCCAACACGCACATCGGCAGGGCGATCGACACCGACCGCAGGGTCGTCGACGCCACCGCCCGCCGCATCCTTGAAAATCCCGGGCTGCGTGAATTTTTCATCAGGATGCGCGCGGTGCCAGACCTCTCCCTGGTCTCCGAGGTCCTCGGCCTCTCGGTGATCACGCTCTACCCGAAAGATGCACATCAAAAAGGGATCGTCGGCGCGGCGGTCAAAGTTCTTGTCGACCACGACCTTTCCATCCGCCAGATCTTCGTCACCGACCCATACCTCGCAGAAGAGCCGAGACTCGTGATGATCGTGGACGAGTCGCGGGTCCCGGCGTCGGTCTATGAAGACCTGCGGGCGCTCCCGCAGGTGCAGCGGCTGGTTATCTGAAGAGTTCCATCTCCTGCCCCAGTCGGCAGATCCGCTTTCTCTGCCGTCTCGGAAGGGCGATTGCCTGCCCCAGCCGCTCCTCCATGGTGATGACGCGGGTCCCTTTCACCAGGTTATCCGCGTTGGCGACGATCTTCTCTTCGAGCGTCTGCGGAATGCAGTCGCGCGGCGTCAGGTTGAGGAGCGAGCACTCGTCGGCCGTCAGCCCGGCACCGATGTGCCGCTCGACGATGGCGACGACGCCCGGGTCAAGACCGAACGAGCGGCATATCTCGCCGCCCACCTCGGCGTGGCGAATATCGTGCGTTACTCCCCGGCCGATATCGTGGAGCAGGGCACCAATCCGGACCAGGTCGCGGTCGACGATCGGATCGGTTGCATAGGCGAGTGCAAGGTCGCGCACCGCCCTGCAGTGCGCGATGACGCCTTCGGAGCACCCGGCGCGCCTGAGAAGGTCGATACAGTCCTGCTCACGCACTTCCAAGGCTCTCCTTGATCTTGTCGACCCTTCTTCTGAGAGCAGTGGCGATGAGTTCATTGTCGAAATGTTCGAGCATCTTCTCACAGTTCGGGCACTCGAAGTTCCAGTTCGCCGCATCCGTGAAGGTGTAGATGGCGCCGCAGTTCTTGCACATGTAAAAGTCGTTCTTTTCTTCGTAGGCGAGCCGGACATCAAGGTGTTCGAGCACGTCCCGGATCTCTTCTTCGAGTACGTCGTGGATACGGTCCAGGCGGAGATGCCAGAGGTAGGTGAGCCACCCGGTCTCGGCGTTCTTCAGCCGCCGGTACTCGGCAAGGCGCTTCTCGTAGAGCGTGTACAGCGTGTGGCGAACGGTGTTGAGGTTGACTCCGGTAATCTCGGCAAGTTCCTCGTCACTGTGTTCCCCTTCTTCGGGGAACCGCCTGAGAAGTTCGATACCCTCCTCTCCGATCATGCGCAGGATGTATGCGTTGATCGCCGGATTGTTTAACAGTTCAGCGACGGATGCCATGCTAAAATCTCCCCATAGTCAGGTATTGCATAATAGTTACGGTTTCGGGATCGGTGCGCACCATATTCTGCTCTCAATCTTTAACTTCTTTTCCCGTCGAAGGGGCCGGAGAGCCCGTGCCCGGGGCTCACTCACCGGTCATCCTCCGGACCGCCCCGATGTTTTTCTCAAGGTCCACGGAGGCTTCCGCCTCCGTTTTCCCGCATCCGTAGACGCTCACCAGGGCATGCCCCTCTTCAAACTCGGTGCCGGGCCATGGAATATCGGCGATGCGGGGTGCAAGCGCCGAAAGATCGGCATCAAGCCGCATATCCCGCTCCGCAAAGAGGATCCGCCGGATCGCAACCCGCCCGACCTTCGGCCTCGTCTCCGGGAGCACCCCACGGCAGGCGTCCATGTGCATGGCAAAGACGCTCGTTCCGGTTGCCGCCTCGACCGTGTCCAGGGTGGCCTGAAACCGCGGGTTGATCTCGATCGCCCAGGGTTTCTCCCCCGCCATGAAGTCGACCCCGACCGAGCCCACGCACCCGCTCATAGCAGCGATCCGCTCGGCCGCCGCGATCATCTCCCCGGCGAGAGGGTGGGCGAACGGCGTGACCGACCCGGCAAACCCGTGCGCGCTCTCGCCGTTGCCCCGCAGGATCTGCCGGTTGACGGCGACGGCCAGCGCACGCCGACCGTCGGCAACGCAGGAGACGCTCGACGGGACCCCGTCGACGAGTTGCTGCGCAACATACGGCACGTCCGGCCAGGTCTCCTTCCATCGGCGGAGTTCTTCGCTGTTCATCACGACCGTGTTCCTCCATCCCCCCGCTCCACGGCGCGGCTTGACCATCGCCGGAAACCGCCCGTCTTCGGCAAGCGGCGGGATCGGCACGTCCAGCCTCTCGAAGAACCGCTGGATCTCCAGTTTGTCAAGGAACCGCTCTACCTTCCGGGGCGGTGTGCCGCAGATCGGGATCGTCGTCCCGATGGTCTCGGCGCCCGAAGCGACGACCAGCGCGTCGACCGGGTGGCGGGCGGCAAGTTCGGCGATCTTTCCCGGAAGGTCGGTGAGGTCGTCGAACGAGAGGCAGTCGTCCGTGCACCAGGTGAGGTCCTGGTCGCAGAAGTGGTCGACGGCGTAGACCGTGTAGCCGGCCCGGCGGGCCGACTGAGCGATGTGCCGCGTGGCGAACCCGGCAACCAGCACCCGACCCTTCACGTCTCCACCGTTCTCTTTCCCGCCTTTGTCGGCTCAATCCGGATCTTTGCATCCGGGTACTCCCGGTTGAGTTCCTTTCCCTCATAGAGGTGGTCGAGGAAGAGGGCGAGGCTTGAGATCTCGGAGTGAGGCTGGGTCGTCACCGAGACGTTGTAGTCGGCGAGGCCGTAGATCTCTCCCGGCACCTTCTCCGCGCCGACCACGACGAGCACCCGCTCCTGGCTCCGGATCTCGTCGATGACGTCGGTCATCCGAAGTCCGTACATCGTGAGGTGGGCGACCTTGCCGCCGCCCGCCTTCCAGTCCCTGATGCACCGCCGCCACGCCACGTTGTTCTCCACAAAAAAATCTCCTCCCCACCGGGAGGCTACGTCCTCGATGCTGGCGACCACGCCCCGGTCGTCTGCAGCGAGGTACATCCCCCGTGCCCCGAGCGCCCGCGCCGCGAGCCCGACATGCGTCGTCACCCGCTGGTCGCGTTCGGGCCGATGCCCGATCCTGAGCACCGCTACTTCCGGCATGTCACTCCCTCCTCTTTGCCTTGACAACGCCGTTTTCGATGACGAACGGAAGTTCTTCCTTTGCATACCGGCACTGACACTCGATCAGCGACTCCTGGATGGAGAGGAGCCGCACCGTCTCCCCGGACCGACGGACCAGAAGATAGCGCTCAAGGCGCTCAAGCGATCTCGTGACCGCATCGGCTTCGAAACCGGTGGCTGCTACCAGGTTTTCGACCGTAACGCCCCCGGTTTCGGGAATCCGGTGGTATATGGCCCAGTCCAGATCTTCCTCACGCACACCTATTCTTTTTTCCGGGTAGACCGATATAGTTATTCATGCGCCGCCTGCACCGTTCCGGCTCTGCATGCCGCTATCCGTGCGGTTTGTTCGCCGGGCATCGGGCGCGACGGAAGATACGGTGGGAACCGAGTATGGTCAATTATGCGGAACTGGCGGACCTTGCCGACAGGCTCTTTGAGGCAAGCAACGACGACGACGAACTTCTCGCGGAGCGACTCGATACGCTTGACGGAGAGACCCGGGGAGCGCTGCTCTCCTCCGACTTCCTCAACGCCTATCAGGTCTTTTACTATTACTTCCGGGAGACGCCGGACGACCTGATCCTGGAGCGGCTGCAACTCCATGCGGCATCGGACCTCGCCCGGGGGATCGTCATCGAGGAGTTCGATATCTACGAGGTGGTTTTCGGCGTGGAGGACGGGAGGCCGTTCCTCATCCTCACCGACGGCGAGACGACGCTCGCGCGGTTCGAAGGAGAGCGGGCATACGCCGAACTGGTCCGGTACCTGGACGAATCCTTCTAGACGGGCGGCCGTCCGGCCGTGATCAGCCGCTCGTCCACGTTCGCCCGCACGACCGGGGGAAGGTCTCCCCAGCGGATCACCGCGTCGCCGATGACGGCAAGCACGCCAGAGACGCCGGTTCCCGGGAGGACGTCGAGGACCGACGTGTCGTTCGGCGTAATCCGGTTGCAGACCGCCGTCGCCCAGGCGTCCGCGACGGCGACATCGTGGGCGAACACCGTCACGGCGTCGGCGATGCCGAAACTGATGGACGGTCCCACCGTAGCCGATGATGTGCAGATGCCGAGGATCTCTTTTTCCGGCGGGACCCGGAACGCAATCCTTCCACTTAAGGAAGATGCGCCGGCAAAGACGCCGACCTTTATCTCCCGGTCGCTCACGAGGGCGATATCTCCCCCGTTGTCGATGAGGCCGAACGACGCGCCGGCCGTAACCATCGCCTCCACCCCAGCCTCGGCGATGGCGCCCGCCACGGCCGCCATGGGGCCGACCCCCGCCCCTGCAGCGGCCCGCGCCATGCGGCCGGCCGTCTTCTCCGGGGATTTCGGGGTGTACGGCTCAAACGTCGCCGAAAAATAGGGATCGCGAGTGACCTGCCGCTCGACCTCCTGCCGGGCGGTCATCATGCCTGTTTTGGCCGCCGCAATCTGCCGGGGGTCGTCGGCAAGGATCGTCGCGATCGTCTGCCGAAACTCGAAGTGCTCCCGAATCATCCCTGTTGAGAGAGGGCGCCGTGCGGGCATGCCTGGATGCACCTGCCGCAGAGGACGCACCGTTCGGGCCGCACATGGAGGCGCCACTCTCCGTCGAAGGAGAAGACCTCCTGGGGGCAGATGCTGATGCAGGCCCCGCAGTCGACGCACTCGGCTTCGTCAAGCGTGACGGCGTTCTCCATCGCGCGGACCGCGACCCCCAGTTCTTCGAGGCGCCGCCGGACTCGGTCCGCATCCGTATCGGGGACGTCGATCAGCACCTCCCCTGCCATCGAGTCGATGTTGGCCTTCTCGACGTTGATGAGGACGCCGGTCTCCTTCACCACGCGGGCGATCACCGGCTCCCTTCCCGGGTCGGCCTTCCCTTTCCGCGAGAACGCGAGCAGGAGTTTCATTGCCGCCGCCTCCCGCCGAAGAGCTTCCCGAGATCGATCGCCGAGAGGATGCCGACCACCCGGTTCGCCGCATCCACCACCGGAAGCGCGCTGATGTTGTTCTGCTCCAGTTTCCGGGCGGCGATATCCACCGGCTCATCGGGGGTCGTCCGGATCACCTGCCGGGTCATGATGTCTTTCACCTTCTTCAACCGCCCGTCGTACACCACCGCCTTCGAGACGTCGTAGGTGGTGATGATCCCGGAGAGCGTGCCGTTGCCGTCCAGGACCGGGAGATGGTTCGTCTCGCCCCGGAGCAGCCGTTTTGCCGCAACCCGGATCTCATCGTCCTCCGTGATGCTGATCACCTCCCGGTTCATGATGTCGCGGACGCGGGGGATCGCGGCCGTCTCCCGCATGGGCTTTACGCGTTTTGCCGGGTCGATCCGCCGGGTGGGGAGGGCCAGTTCCATCTTTCCCGCCTCTATCCAGGCTTTCAGTTCCTGCGCCACCGCCCGTGCCTTCCGGTAACTGGAGAGCGACGACGTCCTGACCGCTTCACCGCCGATCTCAACGGACCCGCTCTTTAGGTCGGCGTAACTGACCCTTGCAAGCGCCGGCCGGTCCCGCCGGGGTGTGCCGTAATCGATGACGTCGGTCAGGATATCCTCGTCGCGCACCGCGGTGCTTCGGACGATCCCGGTATCGAGCACCGGTATCGGGACGCCGACGCCGAGATAGAGCGTCACGCCGTAGCCGTTCATCACCGCTGCGCGCAGGAATTCCTGCCGCATCTGTTTCAGGTCCCCGGTCACCATCAGCGTACCAAAGCTGCTCCCCGCCGAATGCTGGGTGCCTTCGCCGACGACCATGCCAGCCGCACCGGCAAGGAATATCGGGACGCCGCTCCCGATGACCTGGAAGTTCGGGTCGTTTGCGAGCGGCGAGAGGGTCCCTGCGCCGGAGTAGGAGACGTTGCCGCACCGCGGGAGGAGCGTCCCCATATAGGTGTGGAGCGTCCTGTCGGTGGCGTTCGTCGCCGCGTTGTAGCGCTGGTAGGAGTTCCTCGGGTTTACCATGATCGCCTGGTTCATGTCCTCAAGCAGCAACTCCGTGGTGACGCTCCGGCGCGGGTAGCAATCGGTCCCGTGGGAGGTTGCCCGCAGTTCAACAGTGCCTCCGGAGACGAGTTCCTCAAGGACATGGGCGCCGCCGTAGGGCTGGTCCCTGTCTTCAGCCTCCTCTGTTGCACCGAGGTAGGCGTCGACCGCCGCGATGCCGGCGTATGCTTCCACATCGTTGAGCCAGATACGCTCCATCCTGATGGGGGGGTCGGCGTGCCCGAAGTTGAAGAATGCGCCGGAGGAGCACATTGCCCCGAACGTCCCGGTCGTGACGACGTCGACCTCCTCCAGTGCCCCTTCCTCTCCTAATTCGTCGACAATGGCCGGCATCTCGTCGGCGGTGACAACTCGTACACTGCCGTCTCGTATCCGGGCATTGATGAGGTCGAGGGACTTTTCCATGAGCCTTTATTCATTTTAGAATATTTATAAGTGTTGATTATTACTTTTAGTAATATGCACCCGATTACGGTTCATTCCGTTACGGGATCAATCCGGGCCGAAAAAGAGGTGAATTCTGTCGTTTCAGTTCCGCTTCCGCAGGCCCACGAAAAGCCCGAGGACGCCGAGCGCTCCCACCACGGCGAAGGGCGCCATGCCTGCTTTCGCGGTCGGGTTCGGCACGGCCTCAAGCGAGGCCGAGGCAGATGCGGTGCTTCCGGAACCGACCTGGACGCTGGTCGACCAATCGTTGTAACCGGCGAGCGCCACCCTGACCGCATGAGTGCCGGCGGTAATACCGTCAATGGTCAGCGGGGTGACGCCCTTATAGGCGTTGTCGATGTAGACCCCGGCGCCGGAGGGGGAAGAGGTGACCTCAATGGAGCCCGTTGCGCTTCCGGAGGCGGGCTGGAGGGCTGCACTGACATGGGTCGTGGTCGCTTTGCTGACGGTAACCGATGTCGTGTAGTCCTGGTATCCGCCGAGAGCGACTTTCAGGGTATGGGAGCCGACCTGAACGTTCGAGATCGTAAATCCTCCGGACGGGGAGGTCTGTCCCTGAAGATTTCCGTCGAGGTAGACATTTGCCCCTGCCGGGTAGGAGACCACGTCGATAGCCCCGGTAGTTTCGGAGGGAATGGCTGCCATCCGGGCTTCGACGTAACGGGTCACGCCGGAGGTCACGGATACGGTTGTCGCCCAGTCATAGTAGCCGGCGAGATCAAGTTCGATGTTATGGTTCTTTGCCGAGACGCTGTTGAGCGTCAGGGGCGTCCGTCCCTTGTAGACTCCGTCCATGTAGACATACGCGCCGCTCGGGCTGGAAGTGACGGTGATCGCACCGTGCTGCTGGACCGGCTTCAGAGTGAACTGAACGTTCGACTGCTGTCCTGACCTGACGGTGACGGTGGTCTGGTCGGACTGGTAGCCAGTTTGCTCGGCCTCAAGCGAATAGGTGCCGGGGCTGAGGCCATCGATCGTGAGCGGCGTTACGCCCCGGTAGTTTCCGTTCAGGTAGACCGCCGAGCCGGAAGGGCTGGATGTGGCGTAGATCGAACCGACTGTCTGGACCGGCTGCAGCGTCGCGTAGACGTCCACGGTCTCGCCCGCCGCGGGGCTCGATGGCAGGCTGCCGGAATACGTCTGGTAGCCGTTCTTCTCGACCCGGATGGTGCTGTACGGCGTCCCGGTTGTGTAGACCGGGACATTGATCGTTCCTCCGTATGTGGTACCCTGATAGTGTCCGTCAAAATACACGTCCGCACCGTCGATGTTGCAGTGGACGCGGTACCATGCTTCATCTCCTCCGATACCTGCAGCGACGGCGGGGATGCCGGCACAGAGGACGAGGAGCATCATTCCAGTGATAACGTTTTTCAGCATGCCTCTATCTCCGATAGACAAATGTCGATTTTTTTGATGATAATCATTTCCATATGATATACTCGATATCTACCGGTTTTAGGGGATATTCTCTCTTTTCGTTGATGCGTTTGCGAAACGTTCAAATAATTGCGAACTCGCCCCGTCCGATACCCCATTCACCTTTTATTCTATGATGCCCATGGTATTCTCATGGATATCGAGGGCTTCATCGCCGCAATGGAGCGGATCGCTCCGCCGGAACTGGCCGAAGACTTCGATGACGGGAGGATCGGTCTCGTCGTCGAGGGGAAGGAGGAGATCGGGACCGTCTGCTGTGCGCTCGACGCAACACAGCGGGTGGTGGACGCTGCCGTTCTTGCCTGCGCGGATATGCTGGTCGTCCACCATACGCCTCTCTGGAACCCGATCTCCGCGGTCAGGGGTCCTCTGTCGCACCTGCTCCGAACCCTCCTTTCTACCGGCACGAACCTCTATGTCATGCATACGAACTTCGACCGTGCCGAAGGCGGCGTCAACGACCTCCTGGCCGCGAGACTCGGTCTTTCGCGGACGGAGCGGATGACCGTCGGCCTCGTCGGCGACTGTTCCCTCGATGCGAACGAGATCGCCCGCCGCCTCTCCGGCGGCGGAATACGGGTTTACGGGGAGACCGGGACGATCCGGCGCCTGGCGGTCGTGGGGGGGAGCGGGTTTGACCCCGACCTGATCCGGGAGGCCGTCGACCTCGGAGCGGAAGCCTTCCTCTCGGCGGAGTTGAAGCACCATGTGGCCCGTGCATCGCCCATACCCTGCCTTGAAGCCACTCACTACGCGCTCGAAGCACCCGCCATGGAAGCCCTTGCCTCCCGTATGGGATGGCATTATATCCCTGATCCGCCACACGTAGTGGTAATTCCATGAGCGGCATCTGGCAGAAGATCGAGCAAACCCGGGCGCTGACGCCGGAGTTCCGCACCTGCATCGAGCGTATCTACGGGGAGCGGGGAAGCAAGGCGCTCAGAGCCGTCGACGAAGGGCAGGTGAAGCGTTACCGCGACTTTTTCATCGTGGTGGGACGCAGCAACGAGTACATCGTCGAAGACGACTTCTGCACCTGCAGCGACTTTCTCTTCCGGGGCCGCGAATGCTGGCACATCCTTGCGGTACGTATCGCCGAGCGGACGGGATTATACGAATCCTACGATCTCTGGTACCAGGACACATGGAAACTTTAAACTTTCTGCACAAACAACTATATCGGTCACAATCATACCAGATTATGCTGCGTGATTTCCAATGCTCGAAGAAGAATATACGCTCGATTATTTCCGATCTCAGGGATTTGAACGGAAGGTCTGCAAGAGTTGCGGGGCGGCCTTCTGGACCCGGGACCCTGAACAGGAGTTTTGCGGCGACGCACCGTGCGTGACGTATAACTTCATCGGCAACCCGGTCTTCAAGCCCCATACCGTTGATGAGATGCGGGAGGCGTTCCTCTCGTTCTTTGAGCGGCACGGCCATACACGCCTCGAACGATACCCTGTGGCCGCACGGTGGAGGGACGATATTTACCTCACCATCGCATCCATCGCCGACTTTCAGCCGTTCGTCACGAGCGGGGTCGTTCCCCCGCCGGCGAACCCGTTGACCATCTCCCAGCCCTGCATCCGCTTAAACGACCTTGACTCCGTCGGCAGGTCGGGGCGTCACCTGACGCTCTTTGAGATGATGGCGCACCATGCTTTCAATACCCCGGGCGAGCAGATCTACTGGAAGGACGAGACGGTCGCTCTCTGCGATGAGTTCATCGCGTCTATCGGGGGCGACCCCACCCGTGTCAGTTATAAGGAGCACCCCTGGTTCGGCGGCGGGAACGCCGGGGCGTCCGTCGAGGTACTCATCGGCGGCCTCGAAGTTGCAACGCTGGTCTTCATGAACCTCGGACGGCAGAAGACCGATCAGCCGCCCGTCGATGTGAACGGAGTGCCTTACTACCCGATGCCGCTGAACATCGTGGACACCGGATACGGCCTTGAGCGGTTCGTCTGGGCCTCAAAGGGTTCGCCGACGATCTACGATGCGGTCTTCCCGGAGATGGTAAGCCGCCTGATGCGTTCGTCTCATCTGGAGCACCTCCTCGACAACCCGGAGTTCACGAAGATCATGGGCCTGAGCGCCCGGTTCGCCGGGGTGATGGACATCTCCGGGACGAATCTCTACAACCTCCGGCGGAAGGTCGCCGAGGCGATCGATGTGCCGGTGGAGCGGCTGGAGCGGATCGTCGTCCCGATCGAGAAGGTCTATTCGGTCGCCGACCACACCCGCTGCCTCGCCTACATGCTCGGCGACTGCATCGTTCCCTCGAATGTCCGGGAAGGGTATCTCGCCCGGCTCGTGCTCCGCCGGACGCTCCGGATGATGAACGATCTCTCGATGGACGAGGACCTGGCGGACCTCGTGGAGGCGCAGATGCAGATCGTGGGGACCGAGAACTTCGGGCAGGACGTCGCCGTGGTCCGCGAGATCGTGGCGAACGAGGAGGAGAGGTATGCAAGCACCCTCGAGCGCGGGACCAGGATCGTCCAGAAGATCGCCCGGAACTACAAGGCAAAGAGTGCGCGGGTTCCCCTTTCGGAGGTCATCACCCTCTACGACTCGCACGGCATTCCGCCCGAAGTGGTGAAGGACGTCGCTGCCGCCGAGGGGGCCGTCGTGGAGATCCCCGACAACTTTTACTCGCTGATCGCCGATATGCACTCGGAAGCGCAGAAAGAGGCGAAAGGTGAGGACCCGCTTGCCCCCTACCGCGAGCGGGCCGAATCCCTGCCCCCGACGAAGAAACTCTACTACGAGCAGTCGGGCAAGGTCGAGTTCGAGGCGATGGTGCTCGATTACTTCGACGGGGTGGCGGTGCTGGACCAGACGCTCTTTTACCCCGAAGGCGGCGGTCAGCCGTCCGATACCGGCACCCTCGTGACGTCCGAGAGCGTGGTGCGGGTGGAGGAGGCGGTAAAAATCGGCGAGGTGATCCTCCACCGGGTCACGGGCGGCTCCCTGAAGCGCGGCGACCGGGTGAAGGGTGTGGTGGACGAGGAGCGCCGCCTGTCGTTGACGCGCCATCACACGGCGACCCACATCCTCCTGTACGCCGCAAAGAAGGTGCTCGGCGCCCACGTGCACCAGGCCGGCGCCCAGAAGGGGAGCGAGGTCTCCCGTCTGGACATCCGGCACTATACGCATATCACGCCCGAGGAACTCCAGCGGATCGAGATAGAGGCGAACCGTATGGTCATGGCCGATACCCCGGTCTATATCAACGTCGAGGAGCGGACGAAGGCCGAGCAGAAGTACGGGTTTGGTCTCTACCAGGGCGGCGTTCCGCCGGGCCGGAATATCCGGACGGTGCAGGTGGGGAGCGACGTCCAGGCGTGTGCCGGAACCCATGTCCGGACAACCGGGGAGATCGGGTTTATCCGGGTCGTCGGCGTTGAACACATTCAGGACGGCGTCGAGCGGCTGGTCTTTGCTGCCGGGCTTGCCGCCGTGCACGCCGTGCAGAACATGGCGGGGCTCCTCCAGGCGTCCGCCGATGTGGTGAGCGTCCAGCCCGAGAACCTGCCCGCGACGGTGGCACGCTTCTTTTCGGAGTGGAAGGAGCAGAAGAAGGAGATCGAGCGCCTCCAGAAGAAGGTAGTGGACCTTCAGGTGCAGCACCTCGGCGGCGAGACGGTCGACGGGGTCAGGGTTGTCGTCAGGCAGGTGGATGCGGATCAGAAAGAACTCGTTGCGCTTGCCACTCTCGTCTCTGATGAGGGTGGCGTGGCGCTCTTTGTATCGGCAGACGGAACCGTGAAAGTGGTGGCGGCGTCGGGCGTATCGGCGGTGAATGCTGTCGACGTCGTCCGGGAGGTCTGCAGCATCCTCGGCGGCAGGGGCGGCGGCAAGCCGAACCTTGCGCAGGGCGCCGGAACGGATGCCTCCCGGCTCGACGAGGCGCTCGAACGTGGGCGCAGCCGGATCCTTGAAGAACTCCATGGTTGACGAAGTTGTCGTTATTCAGCCGGGCGATGAACGAGCGCAGAAGATCGCACGGGCAATGGCGAGCCAGACGGCGAATGCGGTCATCCAGACTTTCGGTGCCGGGCCGCTGACGTCGTCGGAGGTTGCGCGGCGGATGGCGATCCCCATCACCACCGCCACCTATCACATCGAAAATCTCCTTGATGCCGGGCTCCTTAAGGTTATGACGACCCGCTGGAGCGAGAAAGGACGCGAGGTGAAGGTCTATGGCCTTGCTAACCAGGTGTTCATCATCGCCCCTCAGGAAAGCGATCTCCGGTCGGTGTTGCGGAAGTACACGATGCTCTTCGGGATCGTCGTCCTCGCGAGCCTCGGTCTTCTGGCGTTCCTTCCGGCGGTACTGCCGGGCCTTCAGGACGCGTCGTCGCCCGAACCGAAGATTGCCGGCGTCAATGAGGAACTCTCGGCACTTCGGGCCCCCCTCGATACCGCCGGGGTGCCGTCGGTCCACGACCTGGTGATGGGCTTCTTCTTCGGAGCGTGCGCGGTGCTACTCGTACTGATGGTCTACGAGGTCTATTACTGGTGGCGCACCTCCGGGCGCTATCGGGCGGAAAAAGAACAGGGTGAGTGAAACAGGGTCCGGGATGATAAAAAGGGTTTTGGGTCTTTACTCATCGCCCCCTGACAACTCCGTCATTCTGGGGTTTTCCACTTCCGGCTTCAACTTTTGCCCCGCATTTCGGGCATCGCGTCTTTTTCGGGTTGATCTCTGCACCGCAACTGTAGCATTTTGGCATGGTTTATCACCACACTATGCCTGATAGGAGCCTGCTACCATAAGGTTATCCAATGGCGATCCCGGTCGAAATATCTGTATAGAAAGGAATCGCCGGTATGCGTCCCTGAATATGTCATCCGACGTTTTTTTCGCGATGTTGTTCTCTCCGTATTCGCGGGGTCGATGCCGGTCCTTGCTCGGAGAAGACCGGGTTCATCAGGGCTCTGCGTTAACCTGTTCGATACGCGTCCGGGTATATTATCCTGTAAATCGGGTCATCTGGATTTTTTGACATCCAGCATATATTTGTATGTGGATAAAAATTATAATCCCGCTCGTCAACTATGATCTATGCTCGGCATCGTCCCTGATATCGGCCCAGAGGTCTTCTCCCTGGTCATAGTCCCGTTATTCATCTTCTTTGCACGGATCTGTGACGTTACTATCGGGACGATGCGGATCATCTTCGTCGCCCGGGGGATGAAGATGGTCGCCCCGATCCTCGGCTTTTTCGAGGTCTTCATCTGGATCGTGGCCATCGGCCAGATCGTTCAGAACCTCACGAATCCGCTCAACTACTTTGCTTATGCGGCCGGGTTCGCCACCGGAAACTATGTCGGCATGCTCGTCGAGGAGCGGCTGGCGATGGGGCTTGCGCTCATCCGGATCATCACCCAGAGGGACGCAACAAATCTCATCGACTCCCTCCGCGCCGCCGGCTACGGGGTGACGGTCCTCGACGCCCAGGGGAAGATGGGCCCCGGCAAGGTCCTCTTCCTGGTGGTCAAGCGAAAGAACATCCGGGACGTGGAGAACGCCATCCACACGTTTAATCCGAAGGCGTTCTACTCCATCGAGGACGTCCGTCGGGCGGCCGAAGGGACGTTCCCGACCGTCACGCCGGGCCCGACTCCGTTTCACCCCTCTTTCGTCAGGGTCATCCGGAAGGGGAAGTGACCTCCGGATAGGTTATCCGGTAGACGGCACCGGCCCGGTCGTCCGAGACCAGGAGCGAACCGTCGTTTGCAATCTGCACGTCCACGGGCCGTCCCCAGGCTTCACGGCCCTGGAGCCAGCCTTCCGCGAAGACCTCGTAGGAGGTGGGCGTACCGTTGTCAAGGGTGACCATCGTCACCCGGTAGCCGACCAGCTCCGCCCTGTTCCAGGACCCGTGCTCGGCGATGAAGATCCGGTCGCGATACTCTTCCGGGAACTGCTCGCCGTCATAGAACCGCATGCCGAGCGCTGCGACGTGCGGCCCGAGTTCCTGTTCCGGCGGCGTGAAGTCCTCGCACGATCGCCCCGCCCCGAACTCGGGGTCGGGGATCGAAGAGCCGTGGCAGAAGGGGAACCCGAAGTGCATCCCGGGTTCCGGCGCCCGGTTCAGTTCGTCGGGCGGGACGTCGTCGCCGAGCCAGTCGCGGCCGTTGTCGGTGAACCAGAGGTCCCCGGTCTCCGGGTGCCAGTCGAACCCTACCGTATTCCGGATGCCCCGGGCGTAGGTCTCGAGATCGGTCCCGTCCGGGTCCATCCGGAGGATGGTGCCGAACCGCTCGTCGTCGGGGTCGCAGACGTTGCAGGGCACACCTACCGGAATGTAGAGTTTCCCGTCGGGTCCGAACGCGATGAATTTCCACCCGTGCAATGCTTCATCGGGAAATGCGTCGCTCACCACCTCCGGTTCGGGCGGGTTCGAGAGGTCCGTCTCGATATCGTCGTAACGCAGGATGCGGCCGATCTCGGCGACGTAAAGCGAACCGTTCCGGAAGGCGACGCCGTTCGGGGAGTCGAGACCGCCTGCGATGGTGATCACCTCATCGCCTCTTCCGTTGCCATCGCGGTCGGGGATGGCGTAGACGTTTCCGGGATCACGACTTCCGACGAAGAGCGTCCCGTTTGGGGAGATCGTCATCGACCTCGCCCCGGTGACGTTCCCGGCATAAACATCGATGGTAAACCCCGGCGGGAGGGTGATCGTATCGAGCGGCAGGGTGCCGCCGGTGCCGCCGGGCGGCATCACGACGGCCACGACGATGCAAAGGAGGCTAAACACTGCAACGGCAGCAAAAATAATGACGATCCGGCGTGTCATCTGGAGTCATCTCCAGGACTCCGGATGACGGGCGTGGATATAGCCGTTACTCACGGAGGGCCACCGCCCTGGTCGCTCATGTTTGTGCAGGCGCTTGGCCGGGCGCGCGGAGGCCCGAACGGATGCGTAGGTTTATCTATTCTGCAGGAAGAACCACCCATGTCGCCAACCGGCATAGGAGACAGACCATGATAACCATTGTTGCTAAATGCAGCGTAAAACCGGGTAAGGCAGATGAACTCGTGGAGATCGCCCGCGATGTCGTCGAAGCGAGCAGAAAAGAAGCCGGGAACGAGTCCTACAACTTCTATGCAGACCTCGCCGACCCCACGAAATTTACATTTGTCGAGGTCTGGAAAGACCAGGCCGCAATCGATTTTCACAGCGCCACCCCCCATTTTCTGGGCTTCGTGGAGAAGGCGGGACCCCTGTTTACCGGTCCGCTCGACATCGCCCAGTACCGAAAACTCACCTGAACCCTCCTTTTCCGAAACGGAAAAGTTCTTCTCACCCTCTTCTCTTTCTCCCTGCATGATTAAAGCGACATCCGGTTCGTGAAATTTCCAGCATTCTCAACACAGAACATAGTCATATGCCCGTCTGCCAATCGTGCCGGTCGTTGTGTTGATCGGCAGCGATCGGCACAGGCCCGTAGCCGGGCGCTCACGGGGCCCGCGCGAACCCCTCGTTTACAGATAAGCGAACGGATGGCGTACCGTGGAACAGGCGATCAGGACGGTCAGGCCCGGCGGGAAGATCGGGAACGTCAGCTACCCCGGCTCGGCGACTGGGCCGGGGATGGAGAAACTTGCAAGCCTCATCGAGGCCGACAGGCTCAACCTCTCTCCGATGCTCACCTGTCGGTTAAGGAGCTTCGAGAACCTCGAAAAAGCCCTGCCCCCGATGAAGGAGAAGCCGCGCGACCTCATCAGGCCTGTCATTGTGATGAAAGCCCTCACGCAAACCGCCGGATGCCGGCAAGCGGGGGGAGGACCACCGCCTCGCCGTCGACCTCCACCACCGGCTGCAGGCCGCCCGCATCAACGCGGCGGAGAATGGGCGAGAGGAAGTCCCGGCCCTTTGCGTGATTTATCACGACGCCGGGTGAGAGCGGGTTTGCGGCCGGCATCACAACGAGGTCTTTTCCGTGCACGACGCCCTGTCCGTAGAGGAAGCAGGAGAACCGCGCCATATCGATCTCGATCACCGGGTGGTCGTGGCCGATGACGAGCGTCCCGTGGTCCTCGACCTCCCGGTCGCCGTGAACCACCGTATACCCGCCGCGGTCGTAACGGTCGACCGTCCCCCCGGCGACCGCCGGGAGCATGGCGTCATGCGTTCCTCTGACGAGGACGACCTCGCATTCCGTCCGGAGGGCGGCAAGGATCGTCGAGAGCGTCTCCTTCACTCCCCGGCTCACCCGGTCGAAGGCATGGAAGATGTCTCCGTCGAGGACGAAGACCGTCGGTCCGAACCGATCGAGGACGGCCTCGAACCGGTCGAGCAGCGTCTCCTCCTCATGGAGCGGGAAGTGGAGCCCCTGCCGGTAGAGGGTCTCGGCAAGACCGATATGGACGTCGGAGACGACGCAGAGGCCGAGGTCCCGGACGTAGAGGGCGCCCTTATAGAAGCCAAACCGGCGGAGGAGGTCGGTTTCGCCGACTGCGGTCATGCCGTCGCCCCGTCTTCGATGCTGCTCATCACCCGGCGCTGGAACTCACGGAGCATCGCGAGCCGGTCCTGTGCGTAGACCGCGTCGGAGACGCCGAGGGTCGCAATCCCGAACGCAAGCGGGCTTGGTGACGCGGATCGGGTCAGGACGACCTCGATCTCGCCGGCACCGATGGCGTCGACGATCTCCCGGATGTTCTCCGCTTCGAACCGGTCCTCGATAACCTCTCGGTAGGTCTCCCGCATCACGGCAAAGTCCGGAAGACGTTTTGCAAACGCAATCAGCATATCGGCGCTCACCTGCTGGCGCCGGGCGCTCCGCTTCCTGCCCATGTAGTTACGGAGGATCATGAACGACCGCGCCGCGTTGATCCGGAAGACCCGTTTCTCGAGCTGGGTATTCCCGATGGCCTCCGTTAAGATCTCCCGGCATGCATCGGCCCGGATGCCCCTAAGGATGCGCACGGGGTCGGCTTTCTTCTCCAGAGGGACCGAAATTAAAAACCCGGTATCGCTGATCCCGACCGAGACGTTCGTCGTCACGTCCCGTGCAATCATGCAGGCGACGATCCGGGAGAACCCGTCGTTGAACCGCAGCCCGTAGTTGGTCATGAAGAAGTAGAACCGGCGGCGGTTCTCCCTGTCGGCCTGCTCTTCGACGACTATCCGGCCCGGTGTCGGGACGGCTAGATCGCCCAGATAGCGCACCTGCTGCTCGAAGATCGAGCAGATGCTCCGGGCGCTGTTCTCATCGATCGGGTACCGGGTGAGGAGCGCATCGACGAGTTCCTCCGTCGCAAACGTCTGCATCGCGCGAAGCATCCTCTCTTTGAACCGGAGGACATGGAGCCCGAGGTCGAACGAGAGCGGGAGTTTCTCCGAGAACCAGCTCGGGATCGTCGGGCGGTCGCCTGTCGGGTCGACATAGAGTTTCCCGCCCCGGCGGTAGGCGAACTTGTAGCGTCGTCCCCCGAGGACGAAGACGTCGCCCTTGTTCATCCGCTCGAGATACTTTTCATCCAGGTTTCCGGCAAAGACCCCGCTCCGGGTGAGGACGTCGCAGGAGAACTCGTCCGGGATGGTCCCGGAGTTTAAGAAATAAATCATTCGGGCGTTTCTCCCCCGCTTCTGAACCGTTCCGGTCTCCGGGTCGTGCCGGATCTTCGCGTAGATGTGCCGCTCTTCGAGCCCTGCGTACTCCCCGGCAAGGTAGCGGACGACGCTCATGAGGTCCTCCTCTTCGAGATTCCGGTAGCAGTGGGACCGGCGGAAGACCGCGAGCATCTCGCCGATCCGCTGTCTCCCGATAAGCGCCATCCCGAGGACGTGCTGAGAGAGGACGTCGAGGCAATTCTCCGGTATGTGGACCCGGTCCACAAACCCTTTCTGCCCCTCCCGGAGGATCACCGCGCACTCCACGAGTTCGTCGCGGTCGAGGACGATGATCCGGCCTTTCACCACCTCGCCGAGACGGTGTCCGGCACGCCCCACCCGCTGGAGGAGCGCCGCGACGGACTTCGGCGACCCCACCTGGAGGACGAGGTCGACATAGGGCATATCAACCCCGAGTTCGAGCGACGTCGAGGTCGTCACCACCTTCACCTTCCCGGCTTTGAGTTTTTCTTCGATGGCGAGCCTTCCCTCCGCCCCCATCGAGCCGTGGTGGCACCCGGTGTTCTCCTCCCGGTAATACTCCGGGTAGCGGACCCGGAGGTTGTGGAGGATCCGCTCGGCTCCGTTTCGGGTATTCGTGAAAATGAGCGTGTTGTTGTGCTCCTGGACCAGACGGTGGACGGCCGCATACAGGTGCCGCGAGAGGTCTTCGGGAGTGGTCTCGATCAGGTCGGGGACCGGACAGATGAGGGAGAGGTCGAACTCCCGTGAAAACCGGGTATCGACGACCGAGACGTTACGTCCGGCGCCGACGAGGAATTGCCCGACCTCCGCGAGGGGCTCGATCGTCGCCGAACACCCGATCCGCGCGAACCTGCCGCCGGTCTCTTTCACCAGTTCCTCCAGGCGCTCAAGGCTCACCGAGAGGTGAACGCCGCGCTTAGAACCCGCAAGGGAGTGAATCTCGTCGACGACGACCCACCGCACCGTCCGGAGGCTTCGACGGAATTTCGGGGAGTTTAAGAGGATGCCCAGGGTCTCGGGGGTGATGTTGAGGATATGCGGGGGTCTTTGTGCTATCTTCGCCCTCCCGGCCCGCGAGACGTCGCCGTGGCGGACGGCGTGCCGGATGGGCGTGTGCTCGACCCCGCGCTCGCGGGCGATCTCCTGGATGCCCTCAAGCGGCAGACTGAGGTTTTTATGAATGTCGTTTGCGAGCGACTTGAGCGGCGAGATATAGAGACAGTAGACGCTGTCCTCGAGGCCTTCGGTCCGTGCCTGGACGAAGAGGTTGTCGATGATTGCAAGGAACGCCGCGAGGGTCTTTCCCGACCCGGTCGGCGAGCAGATGAGGACGTTCTCGTTGTCATGGATGAGCGGGACCGCCATCCTCTGCGGGGGCGTGAACCGTCCGCCGAGTTTTCGTATGCACCATTCCCGCAAATTCTCGTCGAGGAGACCGAGGATCTCCTCATCCGAATGCCCGTTTCGCCCCGCCGGCCGTATCTCCATCTCTCTTCACCTGTTGCTGTCCCTGATCTTACGCTCGTGCGCCGCCCCGCATCGCGATGCGGAGAGCGGCAGATACGTGTTATCCCTGTTCCGTCCCCGCTGCAGGAGAATTAACCGACATCGGCGCTCTGGGATGATGAAATGGGGAAATAATGCCGTAAATTAAAATTCAAACAGCATTTATCCCGATTCTGCGATCAAAGCGCCGCGCTGGAATTTGAATATATTTTGCAGTCGACCAAGAATAGCTTTTGTGCCGCAGGGAGTAAGTGAGAGACGGAGGTCGAGACTATTGCTGAAGTTCCACCGTTTGTTCCCACATTTACGCGCGATGTTGCAGGTGCGTGATACCGGAGGGACGTTCAATCGTGAAAAGCCGTCACCATCCATAGGTATACGTATTTCTGGAGACTTTTCGTCAATTTACGGCTCTCCCTTCTCCCGGTGCGGTCCCGGGAATTGTTCCGCATCCCGGCGCATTTGAGATATTCTAATGTAGGATCTCGTGAAATGTAAGAGAGGAATTACGATGACTGATCACCCGGTTAAGAACATGATGCGGTTGATGGCGACCAAGATCCGGACCATTGCGGACGTGATGTCCGACGACCAGATCGATGCATTTTCGGACGAGATCCTGAACGCAAACCGTATCTATACCATGGGCGCCGGGCGCTCCGGGCTGGTTGCAAAATCGTTTGCCATGCGCCTGATGCACCTCGGCTTCACGGCATTCGTCGTCGGGGAAACCGTGACTCCGGCCATGAAGCCCGGCGACATCATCGTCGTCTTCTCCGGGTCCGGCGCGACCAAGACGGTTGCGGATATCGCCGAGACTGCAAAGGAGATCGGCGGGCGGGTCTGCCTTATCACCTCAAAGAAGGAGTCGCGGATCGGCCGGATCGCCGACTGCATCGTCATCATCGAGAGCCAGCGGGACAATGTGGCCGACGAGTCGGCAGAGTTCGAGATCCGGCAGATGATGGGCGAGCACAAGTCTTTTGCACCGCTCGGCACTATCTTCGAGACAACCGCCATGGTCTTTGGGGACGCAATCGTATCCCGGCTGATGGAGATCACCCAGTGCAGGCCTGAAGACCTTCAGTGCCGGCACGCAAACATTGAGTGAGCGGTAGCATGAATGCACACAGGTGTGCCGACCGGGTCCGGTCGGTAGAGATGTCGGGTATCCGGAAACTCTTCGATGCCGGGGGGCAGGATGCGATCAATCTCGGCATCGGGCAGCCGGACTTCGATACCCCCGACCATATCAAGACGGCCGCAATCGCCGCCATCCGGGAGGGAAAGACCGGTTACACTCCGAACTCCGGGATCTTGGAACTCCGCGAGGCGATCTGCGAAAAATTCGAGCGGGAGAACGGGCTCGCCTACCGGCCGGATCAGGTCCTCGTCACGGCGGGAGGAAGCGAGGCGCTCCATCTCGCCATGGAGGCGCTTGTAAATCCGGGTGACCGTGTCCTTGTCCCCGACCCGGGTTTCGTCTCCTACGCCGCGCTTGCAACGTTTGCCGGAGGGCGGCCCGAGGGGATGGGGCTCGATGCGAACCTTCATATCGACGTCGAGCAGGCGAAGGAGCAGATGGACGGAGCGCGGCTCCTCGTCCTGAACACCCCGGGAAATCCGACCGGCGCCGTCGAGAGCGAGGAGTCGGTCCGCGCGCTCGTTGAGTACGCAAACGACCGGGGCGTCACCGTCGTCTCCGACGAGGTCTACGAGCACTTCGTCTACGAGAAAAAACACGTCAGCGCGGGCCGTTTCGGCGAGGACGTCATCACCGTCAACGCCGCGAGCAAGACCTACGCCATGACCGGATGGCGGGTCGGCTACCTTGCGGCACCTCTGGACTATGTCCCGGAGTGTCTCAAGGTGCACCAGTACGCCCAGGCATGCGCGACGTCGGTCTCGCAGTATGCCGCGCTTGCGGCATACACCGGCGACCAGGGGCCGGTCGTGCGGATGCGGGATGAGTACCGCGCACGGCGCGACCTCCTTTACGCGGGGCTTTCCGGCCTTGGGTTTACCTTCCCCCGGCCGGAGGGTGCGTTTTACATGTTCGTTCCGATGGGACGAAGCCTTATCGGGAAGGCCATCGAAGCAGGTATCATCATCGTGCCGGGTTCGGCGTTCGGTTCGCGGGCACCTGACCACGCACGTTTCAGTTACGCGACGTCCCGGGAGAATCTCTCCCGGGCGATAGAGCGGCTAAAGACACTGATGGAGTAGAAGAAATATGGTAAAAGAGTTACTCAGGAAGTTATCGGACGCCTACGGCGTCTCGAGCAGAGAAGGGAACATCAGGGAGATCATCAGAGCGGAACTTGCAGGGTCGGTCGATGAGTTCCGCGAGGATGCGATGGGCAACCTGGTCGCCGTAAAGCGCGGCGACGATTTCTCCATCATGCTCGCCGCTCATATGGACGAGATCGGCCTGATGGTTCAGTACATCGACGAGAAGGGGTTCATCCGGGTCGTCCCCCTCGGGGGCTGGTTCGGGCCGGTGCTCTACTGCCAGCGGGTGGTCCTGCACGGGGTGAAGGGGCCGGTCCCCGGGGTCATCGGCGCAAAGCCGCCCCATGTGATGAAGGAAGACGAGCGTAAGAAGGAGATCAAGATCGAGAATATGTTCATCGACGTGGGTGCGACGAGCGAAGAGGAGGTGAAGAACCTCGGGATCGAGATCGGCACCCCGATCACCATCGACCGCGAGTTTACCGAACTTGCCGGCAACCGCGTCACCGGAAAAGCGTTCGACAACCGGGTCGGCGTCGTGATGCTCATCCGGGCCCTGCAGCAGACGAAGTCGCCCCACACGGTCTACGGCGTCTTTACGGTCCAGGAGGAACTGGGGCTGAAGGGTGCGAAGGTGAGCGCCTACTCCCTGAACCCCGATTGTGCGATCGCGACCGACGTCACCATTCCCGGCGACCACCCGGGAATCGAGAAGAAGGACGCGAGCGTCGAGATGGGCAAAGGCCCGGTCCTGGTCCTCGTCAGCGCAAGCGGCCGGGGGCTCATGGCCGACCCGAGGATGACCGCGTGGCTCCGGGAGACCGCGGAGAAGAACGGCATCCCTTACCAGCTTGAGGTCGGGACCGGCGGCAACACCGATGCGACGATCATCCACCTCGAACGGGGCGGCATTCCGAGCATCCCGTTCTCGATCCCGGCCCGCTACATCCACTCTCCGGTCGAGGTCGTCGATACCGGCGATATCGAGGCCGGAATCCGGCTCCTCGTCGAGGCGCTGAAGAGCAAACCCGCGCTTTGACGCGGCCGCCCACCCTTTTTTAGGGCCGGGTGGCGGTACGGGCGCCTGCCTTTTGTGTTCGGGCGAGCACGTATCGGAGAGACCCTGCGGAAAAATTGGAGTGCCCAAGAGATAGGTTCCGTCCCGGGTGCATTCCGGTCAATGATGTGGTGTTTTTTTGTTCACAGCCGCAACCGCCTTGGTCTGTGAACCACCTGCATCACCTTGATGGGCCCAGGTGATCCCACTCTCAGGCACACCCACCATAGTTCCCATAGAATATAGTTTTTCCTTAACCACAAGCATGACCATTATTCGGGGCCCGGATCGCCTCAGTCTTCGACAGAGATGACCGCTACCGGGCACGCGTCGGCTGCCTCCTGCGTGCAGTCGGCAAGATCGTCGGCGACCTTGCCTTCCGCGAGGTTGCCGTCAACACGGTACTGCTCCGCAACCTCGCTCAAGCCGTCGTCCGGGTTCTGTTCGAAGACGTCCGGGCAGAGCGTCCAGCAGGACTCGCAACTGACGCATCCCGGTCTGTCGATGGTTATCTTCACCACGGTTCATTCCTCCGTTCTATTGCCGGAGAAGGTCATCCTCTCTCTTAAACGTGACGGCCGGGGTGGGCGTCTCTCCCCTGCGGGGAGGGGTGACGGCAAAATATATCTTCAGTCCGGCCTAACAGGTGAGGATGCAGAATGCGGCCTGGATAACCCTGTTCTTCGCCGGACTCCTGGAGACCGGCTGGGCGATCGGACTGAAGTATACCGAAGGGTTTACGAAGGTCGTGCCGTCGGTGGTGACCCTTGCCGTGATGGCCGGGAGCATTTACCTCCTCTCGCGGTCGCTCTCCGGCCTTCCGCTCGGGACTGCGTATGTCGTCTGGACGGGTATCGGGGCGGTCGGGACGGTCATCGCGGGGATCGTCCTCTTCGGGGAGTCCAGGAGCGTCCTCCGCCTCCTCTGCATCCTCCTGATCGTCTCGGGTATCGTGGGGCTGAGGTTATGTTCGGAGGCCTGAGGGATGCCCGGGTCTCCGGCGAGGCCCTGTGTTTCGAGTGCGTGCGCCTCTTACGTGAGGAGGTTCGGGTTGAGCGTTTTGCCCTGCAAGAAGAGAGGTTTCTCTCACAGGTCGTGTGTCTCTCGCCCGGTGACCACGGAATATGAATATGATCGTCCTTCCCGGCCGCAGCCGGTCAGATGTCCACTGAGGGGTTCACTCATCTGACCGGTGGCCGGGAGGAGCGCGCAGTAGTCGCCGCCTGTTCGATGAAAGCGATAGCCCCGGTGAAACAGACGATTACTGCGGTGATCAGGGAGGCGATCACAGCGGGTGTTCATCGATCGGAGGTGCGGCCCCTATGGGCGGCAGTTCTCTCCCGCAGATCCCGTGCAAGAACCCCAACTCTTCGAGTCCCGGCTTTGCCGCCGCCTGGGCGACAGAGTGTGAGCCGTTATACCGGTGGCTCGAGGAGGAGTCTGCCTGGTGGGCGACCGTCTCCGACGAAGAGTACGCTGCCGGAAAAACCGTTCTTTCCGGTTGTTCGATCCTCCTCTTTATCCGGGCAGAAGGAGGAACAGATCCTATGAATGCCTGACGAAATCCGGAGGGATTTTTGTTTATGGAGCGAGGATACATTCAGGTTTACACGGGCAACGGCAAAGGGAAGACGACTGCGGCGCTGGGTATGTCGCTCCGGTGCGTCTGTGCCGGCAAGAAAGTGTTCTTTGGCGAGTTCATCAAGGACAGGGAATCCAGCGAGCTGAAAGCAGGAGCATTCCTCCCGAACTTTGAGATTGTCCAGTTCGGATGCGGGTGTTTTATCGACCGCGACCCTGAGGAGGAAGATTTCAGGGCTGCCCGCGAGGGGCTTGCGCGGTGCGACAGGGTTCTGCGGTCCGGCGAATACGGCCTGGTGGTGCTCGACGAGATCAACGTGGCGCTCTTCTACGGCCTCCTGGAGGCGGGCGATGTCATCGAGGTACTGGGGAGGAGAGATTGCCGCGTAGAGGTGGTGCTCACCGGGAGGTATGCTTCGCAGGAGGTTATCGATGCCGCAGACCTGGTCACTGAGATGAGAGAGGTCAAACACTATTACCATGAAGGGGTAGAGGCCCGCCCGGGTATCGAGCGTTGAAGGAGCGCCGTGTCTTGCAACATGCGCAGATGTGGTTGTTCTTGGATGGTATCGCAATGTGTGCGTGTGTCCATCTCTCTTAGAAAACTCATCGGCGTCCCGGATCATGGAATCTATCATGAGCGCAGGTTGTCTCAGCGGCGTTATCTTCAAGTACCGTGTCGGAAAAGGGAAAATTCCTGGATATCTGGGAAGTCATCCTAAAAGTTTTCAGCGGCTGACGATTCCTATAGTTCAGAGTATGCTGTCGCCTCCCCGCGAAGAATTGAGTGATCTCTGGCGTCAAACCTCTGATACGGCTCCTCTCTGGGTATCGCCACGCGGGGGAGGGATCGGGAGGTGCACCCGGCGAAACGGCGGGTGCATGAGAAGAACGAAGTTCTTCGAAAGGCGTCCCCCTCCCGGCTGAGGTGTTTCGGGAGCACCTCTGACTCAAACGTGCTTCCTTGCGATATCCAGCATCACCTCTCCTATGGGTGTCATCAAAGTCCTGCTCCGTACCGATGCAAAACCTGCTTCGATCATGGAGCCGGCAATTATCCCTTCATTCAGTCCCGGGTTATCCCAGTAAAGTGCAGGCATGAGCGTTCCGAGCACCATCTCTTTCGGTTTTGTTCCCTCGTCTGTTTTTCCATCTGAAAAACTGACAAAGACCCCGCCCGGGTTAAGAGAATCATGGATCTTCGTTATCACTTCGTTCATCCTGTCTTTGGCAAAATCGAGAGTCATCGAGGCCCAGACCAGGTCATAGTCCTCACCGATAGGACCGGTGATGTAATCACCCTGCAAGACTTCTATCCTGTCGCTCATTTCATAATCTTCCACCACTCTCTCGGCAACCCGGGCGACAGCCGGGCGGTCAAAGAGAACCGCAGTCATGGACGGATGGCTCATGGTCATCGATATGCCGAAGAGCCCCGGACCGCAGCCGAGGTCGAGCATCTTCTTAAACGAAGGATACTCCGGCAACGAATATACAAGACGCGTTGCCAGCTGCACCATTCCTGAACGCTGGTAATTTACCGATAACTTCGCCTGCCCTGCCCACATCTCTTCGGACTCCTGCGACCAGGACCTCACTATCTCCGGCATGCACCGTTCCCCCGGGCCGTTTCGTACAAGATTGCAGATATCGCCGGATGACATGTTGTACCACTGATAGCAGGACAACAAGAAATCTCCGAGATAGATGTCGTTTTTTACCGCAAGAAATTCATCTGCGACAGATGAATTCTTAAACCGACCGTCTTTCTTCTCAATCAGGTCCAGTGAGGCCAGTGAATTCAGAAAAACTGAGGTTTTTGTGGGGTTAAGGTGCAGTCCTTCCGCCAGTTCTTCAGGGCTTTTCCACTCGGAGAGCTCCTGAAACACTCCCAGTTCTATTGCTGCAATGAATATATTTGTCTCCTGATTTGTGAGTAATCTGCCGTATAATTCCTTGAAATCATTCTTTACTTCGGGTATTTTTTTCATGAATGTACCCCCGGGGAACTCGGTGTGCGAATGGGGGACTCAAGCGTCCATCCTCCCGCCACCTCCTGTTTCTAATATCTCCTGAAGTACCGCCCCTTTTCTTTACAGGGCTCTTTATGTGGTCCGGATTCGGTAACTCTACCGTCTTTTGGCATAACTTTCCTGTCAACATCCGCGATAGTACTTACCCGGTGTGCCAGGATAGTAGCCCTCTTATGCCCGGCCGGTTCAATCATTCTTGAAAGACCGGGGCATTTTGCAGTTTCCATCATTTATTCTCGTCCTTTTTTCCATTGATGCAAAGTTTCTGTGTTTTTACGAGAGCGGCTATGTTTCACCGCAGAATTCTGTCTTACCGCTTTTTTTCAACAGATTTTGAACTGCTGCCGATGCATTTGCCGCCATAATTTCTTTTCATTGTCGGGTGGATTGAATATTAGCCAAAATTATTTTGGATTTTTGCGGAAATTCAAAGTGAGGTCGTCCCAAAAATGTCTGCAAACCTTTGCTGTGCCTTGATCAGAGCACCCGTATGTCATGTGTTTTCCATCTGGGTCCGAACAGAGGCCTAAATGGCGAAACGGCCTTTATCCTGATATCGCCACGCGAGGAACAACTGCCGGCACGGCGGGAGTTCGAGAAGACGGGGGGCTTTGAGTGAGCGACTGGTCGTAGAGCCGGAGCGCGAGAAACTCGAAGAGTTTCGAGTGGGTGTCCCCCTCCCAGCCGAGATGTTTTGGGCCGACCTAAATGCGTGCGGTAGTCTCTGCATATAGGTGTTCGCGGGCGTGGGATGGCCGAGGTAGGAGACTTATGAAGAAGTATCTCCCGTCAACTCTTTACAGGGTTCCCTGCAAACCCCACCGCCAGGCCCACGAAACCCGAGGTGAACGGCACGGTCGCACGGTCGAACCCCGATTCGGTCAGCATGTCCTGGAACTCCGAAACGGTGGTGAAACCGGGCATATTCGCCTCACGTTGCGCAATCATACCCCGGACAACGTCGTCGGGGGCTCTCCCACGTTTCATGTTCCGGCACCAGATCTCCCTCTGGATCTCCTCTTCCCAGTCGTGCCTGGCGCGGAAGATATCCCCGCAGATGAACCGCCCTCCGGGCGAAAGCGCCCGTAACGCCCGGCGGGCGACCAGAACCCGCTCCTCTTTTGAGACGTGGTGGAGGCAGAGCGAGGTGACGATCGCATCGTAGCGGCCCTCCGGCCATGCATCCCGGAGATCCTGTGCAAGAAACCTGACCTCCGCAAGTTCCGGCTTTGCCGCCGCCTTCTTCAGCATCTCCGGGGAGAGATCGATCCCGGTTATCTCCGCACCGGGACACTCCTCCCGTATCATCGCGGTGAGGATTCCGGTCCCGCAGCCAAGCTCAAGGACCCGCCGGGGATGGGGAGGCAGGTAATCGACGATGGTGGCAAGGAGGAGAGGCTGGCCGGGAACGATAGCCCTGATGATACGGTCGTAGTCTTCCGCCTCCATGACTCCGTGGACCTGGTACGTTTCGTTCATCCTTCACCGGCCTTCCTGTACGATTGTTCTATGTCGTGAGAAAACTCCAGAATAGAGTGATAACTAATTGCATTCATTTCATACGTAATCTGAATGAACAATTATTAAATATTATCTTTACAGACGCTAATCCATGGATGCAGAGACCCATTCTCACTGCAAATACTATAACATCAAAAACGACTTCTCCGTCGCCGACCTTGCCGCATTCCACGGCCACCTTGGCCCATATATCGTCCTTGGATACCGGATCGGGAAGTATGTCCGGAGTAACTTCTGTGGCGACCCGTTCAGGATGAAGGCCAGAGTCCACTGCGCCGGGACGCCTCCTCAGTCCTGTCTGGCAGACGGGGTCCAGCTCGGGAGCGGGTGTACGCTTGGGAAGCGTAACATCGAGATCGTCCCCTCGGAGACCGTCGCTTGCGTTTTTGAGGCGGAGGGGAGAAAGATTACCGTCATTCCGCGCCCGTTCCCCCTCCCGAAGCAGGATATGGACTACGAGGCTTCAATCGAGGCCGTGGCCGAGGAGATGTACTGCCAGCGCGACGATGAACTCTTCGACCTCTCCTCGTCCTGAAGGGCCATGACTTCATCGGACCCTGTCATCAGGCTTGAGAACGTGTACACCGCTTATGAAGGGGCTGATCGCCCCACCCTGACGGACATCTCCCTCTCGATAGGAAAGGGGGAGTTCGTGGTGATAGGCGGCCCGAACGGGGCCGGGAAGACCACGCTGCTCGAGACAATCAACGGGATGCTCCCCATCACTCATGGGAGAACTATCGTATGCGGACAGGATGTGCGGGAGGACGGGGTGCAGGTGCGGTGCCGGGTCGGCTACCTCCTCCAGAACTTTGCCTTTGATCCGCTTACACCGTTCACGGTCGAGGAGGTCGTCCTTATGGGGCGCTTCGGGATGATCGGACTCTTTCGGAAGCCCCGGACGGAGGACTACGAAGCGGTGGCAAGATCCTTGCAGTTGCTCGGCATCGAGGATCTCGCTGCCCGACCCATTGGACAACTCTCCGGCGGGCAGCAGCAGAAGGTGCTCATGGCGCAGAACCTGGCCCGCAATCCTGAGGTCCTCCTTCTGGATGAGCCCTTCTCCAACCTGGACATGTTTGCCCGGGAGGAGATCAACCGCCTCCTCGCCATCCTTGTCCGGAGCGGGGTAACGGTGCTGATCGTCTCTCATGCCTTCGATGACCTGCCCGATGGGCCGGTGCGGGTTGTGGTGATGCAGGAGGGGAAGATCGTGGCCAGCCGGGAGTGCTCCCCGGAAGAGGTAGAGCAGGTCGTCCGGAGTGCCGGAAAGGGGGCGTCGCATGCTTGAGTTCATCATTCAGAACAACATCGTCTGCCATGCCGTGGAGGCCATGCTCTTCGCTTCCGTCGCCTGCGCCGTCCTCAGCGTGATCATCACCCAGGTGCAGATCTCCTCCATCGGGTTTACCATGGCCCATGCTGCCTTTGCCGGCGCGGCGGTGGGGATGTTCCTCTCCCTCAATCCGACCGTCTGTTCCATCGTCACCGGAATCGGCGTCGCCTTCCTCATCGGCCCGCTCTCGGATAAGGCCCGGGTCTCTCCCGATACGGCGCTCGGGCTGCTGTTCGGGATCTGCATGGCCGTGGCCATCTTCTTCATCGCCTACATGCAGACCCTCGGGCAGGGATTCTCCGCCATGGGCCTCCTCTTCGGGGACGTTATCTCTCTCTACCGCGAGGAGGTATACCTTCTCGCAGCCATCTGTATCGTGGCGATCGCCGTTATCGTTATCCTCTACAAGGAGATCACCGCGATCATCTTCGACAAGCGGATTGCAGAGTCGGTCGGGGTCCGGGTGAAACCGGTTTATTATGCGATGCTCTTTGTCATTGCACTCACCGTCTCTTTCTGCCTCCCCATCATCGGGGGCCTCCTCCTCTACGTCTGGCTGGTTACTCCGGCGGCAGTCGCTCTCCAGTTCTGCAACCGGCTGTCCGCGATGTTCGTGGTCGCGCCGATTGTGGCTGCAGTAGTCAGCATATCCGGCGCCCTCGTCGGCCTGGAATATTCCCTCCCGGTCGCCCCCCTGACCGCCGTTCTCTTCTCCGTCGTCTTCATCGTCGCGGTGTTCCTCTCTCCCCGGCGGCGCGTCACGTTTCGAAAAACTTAATATTAAAGTCATAACTATTCTCAATATGTATAAAATTCATATTTTATCTCTCCTACTATTCTTGCTTTTCATAACACCGGGGGCGAGTGCCCTTTCGGTGGTCTCCACGACTACCGTTCTCTGGGACCCCGCCCAGTATATCGGCGGAGAGAAGGTCGAGGCCATCTACATAGCCGATCCGACCATCTGCCCCCACATGCAGGCAGACATCATCCCAAACCGTATCCAGCTGGAGAAGGACTTCATCCGTGATGCCGACCTCTTCGTTGCCCACAACGGGTCGGTCGATCAGTCCTATGTGATGCCGTATGTCTCCGACTTCATGGCTGCCAACGACTACGGCACGGTCGAGTGGGTGACCCTTGAGAATCCCTCTATGACCTGGAACACGCCGTCGGGAGCAAAAACCCTCTCCCGCGAGGTAGCGGGATGGCTGATCGCTGCAGACCCGGCAAACCGGACCTACTACGAGGCGCGGCTGAACGATTACCTTGCAGAGATCGACGCTGCGGATCTGACCTCGGAGGAACGGGAGGCAATTCCCGGACGGGATGCCGTAGTGATGGTCTGGCAGCAGGATGCGGCGATCGAGTGGCTCGGACTGAACCTGGTGTCCATCTATGCACCGGACTTCTATCAGGGCGGACGATTCACGCCGCAGGCCGTCGTCAGCGATATCTACAACAATCCCGAAAAATACCGGAACGTGAAGTACGTCATCGAGAACATGCAGTCGGGAGAACTGGCAAAGGGCCTTGAGGAGGCGCTTCACGACAACGGGGTGCCTGCGGAACGGGTCATATTCACCAACTTCCCCAAGTCGCTCCCGGGCGTCGACTCGCTCCCCGACGTCATCCGCTACAACAAGGGCCTGGTCACCCCGGTGCAGGCTGCGTCGGAAGAGGCGGCTGCCGCATCGGCAGAGACCAGAGCCCCGCTCCCCGGAACCCTGGCCGTTGCGGCGGTCTTGGGAGGCGGCGCCCTCTTACTGTTCGCCCGGAGGCGGTAGTAACTACTCTCCCTGCTATCTTTTGACTATGGAGGAAAAGTCATGGAGCCACAGAGTGAACTCAAGAAAACCGGCGTATCGCCGTCGAACTGCCGGGATGGTGGGGATACCTGCCAGGAGATTGCATCTGGATGCCGTATCGCCACCGTTTCCTGGAAGAGAGCATCATGAATGTCGACCTGAATCCCATCGGGTACGTCTCTTCGCCGTATATGAAGAAGGAGGATGCCCCGCGGCAGGGCAGGCTGACCGACACCGAAGCTGAGATCGTCATCGACGAGCGGTACCTCCCCGGCCTATTCAGGAGCGAGGAGAAGAAGCACCTCTTCGTGCTCTGCTGGTTCGACCGGGCCGACCGGAGCGTGCTCCGCGCAACGCCCCCGCACAACCCGGTGGAGCACGGCGTCTTTGCGACCCGCTCCCCCAATCGACCGAACCCGATCACCTCTCGCTCGTCGACATCGTCGACATAACGGGCGGGAGAGTCCGGGTCCGGGGGCTGGATGCCCTCGACGGGACGCCGGTCCTCGATATCAAACCCTATTCGGAGGAGATCGACTGCCCGAAGTGAGGGGATGCGAACAGAGGTCCGGCAGTTTGCATATCCGGATGGTATTAGAACATTTTTACGGATTGCCCCAGATGCGCTCCGGTGTTTGAAGGGTACCGGGTGACCGGAAGCAGCCTTGCAAAAGAGCGGACCTTCACTTCAATCCGGTCGGCCGTGCCGTGTCGGCAAGCATGGGATCAGCGTGACGCCGGGTGTTCGGGCCGCATGAACGGCATCCGCTCCCGGACCCGCGGGGATATGGGCATGCCGCCCGATGGACGTATCTTTGAATCTTACGGCATCATCCACGCGGCCGAAACGTCCGGGAAGGACACCGCCCGCCTTCTCCGTCGGTGTCGGTCTTTTTCATAGAGAGGGCGCAGTCGCTGCAGGTCGGCATGAAAATCTTTTTCCGGCCTGATTACGAATCCGCCTTTTCCCACCAGATCTTCACCCGGGTCGAATCCCCCGGGACGATAACGGAATCTCCCCAGACCTGACATACCGCCCCAGGTACCGCCTGAGCACCTCTTTCTGCTCCCCGGTCACGAAAAACACCTCGGCGCGAAGTAGTCGACCGCCTCGTCGAGGTCGGCAAAACGGTTGACGTGCCGGAGGGGGAATGTCTCGATATTCGGATAAATGCCCATCGAATACAGCACATTGTAGAGGGTGTCACACTTGGGGGAGGAGGCATACGGCGAGCCGTGGAGGATAGGCCAGAGTTCCCGCGACATCGCGTCCCATGATATCGGCGTGGTATTCCCCCACAGGGCAGCATTGCGGACCCCGGCTTTCGAGACCGTCGAGATGAGCACCACGGGAAGCGGCAGGGCGTTTTCAGTTTGTGCGGCGATAGTTGCATGAGTATGACTATTTAAAGATTATTACTACTCCCGTCAGCCCCCCGTCATAACCGGAGAACCGGTAGGTACGGAACGTGTCCCTGCAGTCATGTGCTACTAATATTACGTTATATCATATATTTTGGAATTCTAAGGCTGAAATATAATTATTTATTAGATTGTAAATCCAGAGTCTTCGTATCTCCAGGACGCGCTGCCGTGCAGAGATCCCGGGAAAAGCCATGTACGAGAGTATCATTCAAACGGTGGTGCTGGCGGCCGATCTGCTCGGCGAAACGGTCCCGATGATGATCATCGGCGTCTTCCTGGCCGAAGTGCTCGTCGCCCTGAATATCGCCGGGAGGATTGCGGCTATCTCCCGCCCGCTTACCTCGTTCGCCTGTCTGAAGGAGGAGTGCGGTACCAGTTTTCTCATGGCCTTCGTCTCCCCCCCTGCCGCCAATTCCATGCTGGTGGACTATCATACAAAGGAGATCATCACCCAAAAGGAACTGATCATCGCAGCCGCCATGAACTCGTTTCCGACGGTCGTCATGCACTGGCGCTACCTCCTCCCGGTCTACATCCCGCTCCTTGGTATCCCCGGCCTCATCTACTTCGGCCTGTTGATGTTCGTCGGCCTAGCAAAGACTGTGGTTATCATGGTCGTCGGCCGGACCGTTCTCGACCCCCCTCCACGCATCCCGGTCGGTCCCGCGGAGGAACCGGCCGTCACGACGTTCCGGGAAGCACTGCGAACGGCGTGTACGTCCTCCAGAAAGGTCCTCGGGCGCCTGCTCTCGGTCACCGTCCCCACCATCATCATCGTCGCGTTTCTCCTCAACGCGGGCGTCTTTGACCGGCTTGCCGGGATGATGCAGGGCGCCGGAGCGGTCTTTCCCGTGCCCCCGGAAGGTTTCGCCATCATCGCGGCCCAGTTCGGCAGTTTCGTAGCAAGCGCGGGCGTCGCGTCCGCCCTGCTCGCCGCGGGTGATATGACCTGGCAGCAGGTCATCCTCACCCTGCTCGTCGGCAACGTCCTCACCAGTGTAACGCGGGGTATCCGCTGGCTTGGTTCATCCTACGTGGCGATCTTCGGGTTGCGGACCGGGACGGAGGTTATGCTCATCTCGACGGTACTCAGGAACGGCATCATGGTCATCCTGGTCGTGGTGCTGGCTTACGGGTTTGGGTGGGGGTGATCGCCTTCCCGACGATTCTCTCCGCATCTCACCCATCCTGCACCTCCCGGATCGCCCCGATCTCCGGTATATTCATCCCGCCGAGCAGCTCGACGATCGCCTGCACGTAGGGCTCCTGCCGGGTACAGCTCGGCGACGCGCGGGGGTCGCTCCGCTGCCCCCGCCGCCCCATCTTCGCATGGCCGGTGGCGATGTAGTGCAGGAAGTCTTCCTTGGGGAGACCCCACCGGCAGTTGACCTGCAGCCGGACGATGTCGGGGTTCTTCGGGTTCGGGAAGAGGACTGCTCGCGTCCCGGGGAGCGGGACCGGATCTCCGCTGTTCGATGCGGCGAGATCGAGGACCCGCAGCCAGAGCCGGTCGCAGGCTTTCTGCGCGTGCGGGCAGACCCGGCAGTAACGGTTCGACGGCGGCGTGCCGTCGCCGATGTAGCGGCAGCAGAAGTGAGGGTCCATGACGGTTACGCCTCTGTGCAGTCATTTGAGGGGCCACAAACCGCGGTTTCGGCGGCCGATCGGCTCTGATCGTTGCGTGTCACCGGTGTCGCACAAGAATTTTTGTGGGACACAACAGTGCATTTCATGCCGCACCAAAGTTGTTGTGGGTCATAGGCGTCCCGCAACCGCTTCCCGGAGATGGTTTGTGTATACTCGAGTATACACAAGATCCGTTGTGGATATTGGATCGGGGTTTTGATATACACAAATCTGCTTGTGGATATCTGGATACTCACAACCGGTTTCCCTCGGTGATGGCGAGCAGGCGCGAAAATACGTATGTCGTGGCACGCCGCCCCCCGTCCTCCGCGAGGACGGTAATGATGTCCTGTTCACGGAGTTGTTGAAGAATCCGATTTGCCGGCTTTTTGCTGCTCGGTATCTTTCGTCTGGTTGGAAGAGAAACACACGGCCGTTCCGACATTCTTTTATCCTCAGGAATGACAGCCGCTGGTATGAGTGCACTCTCGACAGGCATGCCGGCACCTGACTTCTGCCTCCCGGACGAGGATGACTAGGAGGTCTGCCTCACAGATCTGCGGGGTGCCTATGTGGTCGTCTACTTCTACCCAAAGGACAATTCATCGGGGTACATGCTCGAGGCCCGATCCTTCTCCGATGAGATGGAGGTGTTTGCCCGTCAAAACACCCCGGTCTTTGGCATCAGTCCGGATTCAATCAAGAGCCACAAGCGGTTCTCCGAGAAGCAGAACCTCTCCGTCCGTCTCCTCTCGGACCCCGATCACCGGATGATCGAGGCGTATGGCACCTGAGTCTCAAAGAAACTGTACGGGAAGGAGTACATGGGTGTCGAGCGGAGCACCTTCATCGTCGATCCCGAGGGAAAGGTTGCTGGCGTGTGGCGGAAGGTGAAGGTGAAGGGGCATGTGGCGGAAGGTGATGGCGAAGCTCGAGAGCCTCAAAGCCGGGGCCTAGGAGATGCGGGTCTTTTTCGTCGTCATCGGGAGGGGCTGTCCGACCGGTGGTGCAGGCAAGTTCGCGGGACATCCCGTTGAATGTCTCAGGTCGAGGAGTTCATCGCCGCGCTGGTAGTACATCTCCTCGACCACAGCTCCGATTGAGGCTCGGAGGCCATATCCTGCTTTTGGGGGAACGGACGCGGGTGTAATACATTTCCCGTCTGTCTCAAAGACGCAAGCGACAGTCTCTGACGGAATGATCTTGACGTTCCGTTTCCCAAGCGTTACACCCGCTCCCGAGCTGGAGCCCATCTAGCGAGTCAGGGTGGGGGCACCACCCCGATGCAACCGGCCGTGGGATGTACCCACCGTCAGTCCGCCGTGCAGGTTTCCGTGAGGTCATCCGGGGTATTCTTCGGTTCCGACACCCTCAGAACGATCCCCACGAGGCAGAGGACCGCGGCGGTCAGCATTGCAGTGGTGGTGGAGCCGGTGATCTGTGCCGCATCCGTACCGCCCGTGCCCCCGGCCACGTGCAGGTGGATGCTGAAGATGAGCGCGGCGATCGAGGTACCGGCGGTCATGGCGAAGTGACGGCCGGTGTTGCTCAGGCCTGAGGCGATGGCAGCCTGCTGCACCGGCAGGCCCCGCATAATCTCGGTGTTGACGGGGCTCTGGAAGAGGGTGAACCCGAGGGTGAAGACCACGAGCGCACCGAGGATGAGCGGGAGGTTCATGGAATCTGCGAAGAGAGCAAAAGCAACAAGCCCTGTTGCCGCGACCCCGAGTCCTGCGATCGTGTAGTGGCTTCGCGGGTTCCTATCGTAGAGTCTCCCCACGAGGGGGGAGCCGACGGTGAGAATGCCGGCAATAAGCATGAACACCTGCCCGACCTGCATGGCGGAGAAGCCCCAGACATCTTCAAGGTAGAAGGGCAGTGAGACCTCCACAACAAAGAGGGCGCAGAAGAACGCCACCATGGCAAACAATGGGCGGGTGAATGCCTGCCGCCCGAGGATCGCGAAGTTGAGCAGCGGCTGGGGGTGGCGCCGTTCGGTGCGGATGAAGGCAATGATTGACGCGCAACAGGTGACCCCGATCATTGCAACAGGAATGCCGTCCACGGTATCTCCGGCGATGAGGCTCAGGAACACCATGAAGGAGGTGACCATGACGGTGAAGGTTGCGGCCCCGGTCCAGTCCATAACGAACCGGTGCGTCAGAACGGGTTTTTTAACGTCCATCGACTGGATGCCCAGGGTGACCAGCAGGATGCCGATGGGGATGTTGATCAGGAAGATTGCCGGCCATCCGGCGAGGTCGAGCAGCACACCGCCGATACACGGCCCGGTTACACTGGCGAGGGCGATGGTGCCCCCGAGGATGCCCATGGCTTTTCCCTGCCCGTCGGCCGGGTAGAGTTCAAAGACGATGACCATGACAAGAGCGGCGGCCATCGCTGCTCCCAGACCCTGAAGGATACGCATGCCGATGAGTACCGGGAGCGTCGGGGCAAGGGCGCACCCCAGCGAGGCGATGGTGAAGAGCCCTATGCCTGCAAGGAAGATGCGGTTTTTGCCGAAATACGCAGCCATTCGTGCAAACACGAGCATGGATGCAGTCATGGCCACCAGATAGCCGGTTATAGTCCACTGTGATAAGGCGATATCCGCGTGGAAGGCCGCGGTGATCGTCGGCAGGGCGATGGTGATGACGACGCTGTCCAGGACGGTCATGTACATGCCCAGCAGAGCGACGACCATCACTATGTTCCGGGCAGCGTCACTTGTTGTCGGGGCATGCGGAGAATGGATACCGGTCTTCATATGTTTCCTCCCCCGGTACCCGCCGGGCCCGGGGTGCACTGATCAGCGGTCGGTTCGAAAAGTATTCAATCACTTACAACTCATGTGGGTTGTAATGTCGGAGAGGATCGTCGAACTCCTCAAAACACACGGGTTCTCCGAGTATGAGGCAAAAGCCTACACGGCCGTTGTCGGCCTCGGGCGGGGGACCGCACGCGAGATCTGCGAGATCTCCGGCGTGCCGCAGGGGCGTATCTACACAGTGCTGCACTCGCTCTCCGATCGGGGATTCGTGGAGGTTGAGGCAGGTTCGCCCACGTTCTACCTCGCGGAGGACCCGGCCGAACTCTTCATCGCCCTCAAGGAGGAGTACTGTGAGTCCATCGACGTGCTGGTGGGAGAACTCAAAAGCCTCCACGTCGAGGCGCACCTGCCCTCCCCCATCTGGTCCATCAGGAACGAGCGGGGCATCAGGCACCGCCTGAGGATGCTGATCCGGGACGCCGGGGAGGACATCATCATGATCGCCCGCGACTCCGGCGCCCTCCAGGCCATCGCCGACGACCTGAGGGCGGCCAACAGACGGGTGAACCTTACCGTCCTGGTGCCCGACCGGGCACCGTTCGCGGGCATCGGGCTGCGGGTGTTTCCTATGAGTGTTGCGCTCTTGAACCTCTTCAGGGAGATGCTGGAAAAAAAGCCGGGGATGAAAGACCCCACGTGGGCCACGGAGCTCTTCATGATCGTCGATGGAGTGAGCGCCATCGTCGTTGGCCGCCGGGCCGGGGTGAGGTCTGCGACGGTCTTTTGCATGCCCGCGGTCTGCTTTATGATCCGGCGGCTGATCGAACTGCTGGAACCTGCGGTGCGGGGCGAGGAGGACCGGGGCACAGAGAAAATCGGGTCCGGCTGTGAGCCGCCGGCGATGACCCCCTGACCCGCGATCTGGCCGTCCACGCGGTCTTCCGCGGCCGCGACCTCGGAAAGACTACATGGTTCTGATGGTCTACCGGCCCGCCGCCGCTCTGATCCTCGGGGTTTCGGTCGTCCCCTCCCTCTACTTCGTCGACGGCGACCGCCGGGTGGAGGTCACGGTAGGCGAGGTGTGGATTTTTATGGTGATAGGCCGTGAAATCAGAAAATTGAGGAGAGGAATCGCTGACGGCGGTTAAGGTATCGACACCTCTGACTTCTTCAACCCCTTTCGGGGTTCTCACGAACGTGTTCATGATATCGTCTCCGTTTTGCGGCTGATTCGATCGAATCTTCCGCCTTCCTGCACTACCTACGGGGATGTTGCCGTATGCACGAGTCGGAGACCCGGGGGTGAAATAGTTCCGGACTGCTCCGAAGTTGCCTGCATGAAGCCGGGGTGATGCCGAACCTCGAACCAGCAAGTGCTGGTAACTTTCGGAAGCGTTCAGCCGTCATCGGGAGCGGGCGTCCGATCCGGCGGGGCAGGCAAGTTCGCAGGCGCGGCAATGGTCGATCCTACCTCTCCCGGAGTTCTTGTCGGCGTTCATCCGCGCCATACACCGGTCCCGGCTGTATCTCCCGGTGCAAAAGGCATCCATCGGGCAGGCACGGGTGCAGTATTGCTCGCAGCCGGCACAGGGGAGATCGCTTTCCGGGGGATTCCGGGCGGGACAGTCCAGATCGGCAAAGACCGCCCGGAACCTGACTCGCGGCCCGTATCCCGGGACGAGAACGAGGTTGTTTCTCCCCATCCTCCCGATGCCTGCCATGCAGGCAGCATCTTTGAGGTAGATCCCGCCGTCCTGGAGCTGGTAGGGGATGACCCGAGTCCGGACGCCGTACCTCTCCTGCAGCCAGCGGCCGAGTTCTCTCCCGATCTTCGCGAGGGTCCGGTCCCCGGGCGTCCCCCGCCCCTCCTCCCAGAGGTCGAGTCCGGGGTCTTCTGGGTCGTGGTAGAGGCCGAGGACGATGTAGGTCCCCCGGTCCGCCCGCGATCCCTGTCGTCCGTCCGCGACCGCCGAGGGGCAGTCGATGAGCCTCGCCGCCGGGACGGCGCCCGCCGCGTCCGCCCCTAGTTCACGGGCCTTTCTGAGCGCCGCCTCGATGATCTCCCGGTCGTCCGGCATCATAGATGGGCATGGGGCCGGGAGGAGAAGAAGGATCGGGTGGTTCGGGTCAAACCGGCGTTTCGGGCTTTTCCAGCACGTAGGAGACCGTTCCTTCCTCGAACCCTTCGCCGGCACGGGCGAACCCGTTCTCTTCCAGCACCTTGATGGATGCGGCGAGATCCGGGTAGATCGCCGCCTCGATCCGCCGGATGCTCGGGAGGGAGAAGATCGCGGGGATGAGGTGGCGGACCGCCTCGGTCGCATATCCCCGGCCCCGGAACTCGTCGAGCACCGAGTAGCCGATGAGGACCGTGTCCCCCGTCTCCTCAAGCGTTGGGGGTGAGGCTGTCCCGCCGGTGCCGACGAGGACCCGTCCGCCAACTGCGGGGTCGTCAAGCACCCAGTACCAGGCGGCGAAGAGCGGGTCCCCGCCTTCGGTCGTCATCTGGATGAACGCCCCAAGCGTATCGTCGTCGAGTAGCGGCGGGGGCCACGACTCCGGGACGGCGGCGTCGAGGTGGCGGGCAAGTTCCCGGCGGTCCTCGCGGTCGCTCTTGAGGATTTCGAGCGTCGCCGGGACCAGGTCCAGGTGCTCGGTGCGGATGCGGGTGGGTTTCATTGTTGTTACAGCCATACGTATTGTTAGCCGTGGGATGGTTCTTATCTGTTGCGGCTCCCGGACCCGGCCGGCAAGTGATTGGGATACCCATTCCATCATCAGGAAGTTCTGGGACCCGGTGAGAATGAACTGTCCCGGCCTCCGGTTTCTATCAAGGACGCCCTGGAGGTACGGGAAGAGTTCCCGGACCCTCTGCACCTCATCGAAGAGACCGCTCCGGTCTTTTCATAGTGTGCAAAGAAACTGCGCGGGTCCTCCTCGGCGAAGGCCCGGGTGTCGGGGTCCTCCAGCAGCACATAGGGCAACTCCGGGAAGACGGCTCGCACGAGCGTCGTCTTTCCCGACTGGCGGGGGCTGATCACGGCCACTGCTGGAAACCCGAGGGCGAGCGACCGGATCTTCTCCTCCGCCTCCCGCCGGCTCATTCTCTGTACCAGGTGGACATATTGTAAATCGTATTTGACAATTCGTCCAGGTGAACTACCCCCCGCTTGCGCAGGGGGTCTTCCCGCTCAGCCCCTTCAACCCCACGGAGATAATCACCCGCTCGTGCCCGGGGAGTCGCTTCGTCCTTCAAAAGACTGATACGGGGTGAGCATCATACTCCCCGATAAGCAAGAAGGCAGGAGCGAAGAGCCTTTTATCCCCGAACCACAATAGTGATCCATGGAGTGGTCCCGATGCCGGTAGAGGTCGATGGAAGACTGATCGATGATACGACGATCCTGCTCGATCAGCCCCTGAAGCCCGGGGAAGAGAGGGTGGTCGTCAGGTTGAAGAAACAACCTAAGAAAATGACAAAACTCTATGCCCCGGAGGAATACGTCTTGAAACTGGCCGAAAAAGATCTGGAAGAGTTATACTGATGGAGATCTCCGAATTGGAGGACGGGTCGGCATTCCTTGACACCAATATCCTCCTCTACGCCTACACGACCACGAAGTTCTCTCTGTCGTGCGAAACGCTTCTCGAAAAGGTGCAGGCCGAAGATGTTACGGGTTATGTCAATTCCACAGTCATTGACGAGTTCTTTCATAAAGCTCTTCTCACCCAGATCTACATCGAGAAGCGCCTTTCACCACGGGAGGCGATCGCGTACATCAAGAAGCACCCGGCGATCTTGAACACGCTCAACACCCCATATTCCGTGACCCGGGAGGTACTGGAACAGTACAACCTCAGAGTCCTTGATACCTCGGACATCCTGGATGATACGCTCAGGATCTCCCAGCAGTATGGATTATTGTTTTCTGATGCGCTTCATGCCGCGTCTGCACGCAGGCACCATATCGACTACTTCGTGACGAACGACCGGGATTTTGATCGGGTAGACTTCCTCACGCTGGTGCGTCCTTCTGCGAAAGAGAGCTCCTGACTGCCCATGCCGCATGCATGCTCTCTGGAAAGAGTCTCCAATCCCGTTTCAGCAATACGGGCTCAAGATCGCCCGGATAAATGATGAGACTGTATTGATCAACCTAAAGACCTCTCCGGAAAGATCCCTACACCCAAGAACGACTTGATTCACTCGGGCTGAATGAGCGGCAGATTGCTGCCGTAAACTACCTGAAGAGAAAGGGCTCCCTCTCAAACCAGGAGTATCAACAACTCAATAGCGCGAAGAAGGCGACCGCAACACGGGATCTTAAGGCGATGGTTCAGATCGGCATTCTCCGCAAAGAGGGAACGACCGGACCGGGCGTGCCTCGTTGACGTACGCAACGAGAGAGGGATAGCAAGGGACCGACAGCAGGTTCACGATGGGATCATGATGCCGGCCCCGGTTGACGATCTCTATTCCCAAAGAATCCGGGGTTCACTCCCGGAGATACCTTCCCCCGACCGGGACGAACCGCTCGGGTTTCTTGACCGTGTCGTACTCCCGGATATCCTCGAGTTCAAGCGCCATCCAGGCTCTCTTCTTTGTCTCGCCCTTCCTGACCCTGACCCCCTGCCACCGCTCCTGTTTCTGCAGGTAGGCGCGGGTTTCGTCTTTCGTGAGGAAGACCGCATCCCCGAAGGTATCGAAGAACGCGAGGGGGTCGTCGTTGACGACGATCCGCTTGATCGTCGCCTCCCCGACGTAGCCGGTATCCTCATGCGACTGATAGAAGACGAGTTTCATGCCGCTCCGGAGGTCTTTGTAGACGGTGGCGGGTTTGATGAAGACGGTCTTTCTGTCCTTGAAGAACCGGGGCATGAGGTGTTTCGGGACGGGGAAGGTGACGCCGGTAATCTCGGGCATCGGTTACGCCTCCACTCCGGCCCGCTTGAGGATGAGCTGATAATCTTCCTCGGGGATCTCGCGCATGGCTATCCTGAGGTGGCCGCTCCACATCGTCTTGTTCGTGATGAATGTGAGATCCGGGATCAGCGGCTTGAACTCAAGGGGTTCGGCAAAGACCGCCACCGGCCGGACCTTCATGCGGTAAGGGAAGACCTCGTCGCCCATCTGCGGCGGGGTGATGAAGAGGCGGGAGTGATCTATGTAGGGTTCGGCGACGACCTCGTAGGCTCCGGTTATCGCGGAGGGGAGGATGGCGTCGTCCTCTTTCTCCTGCCGGACATATACAAGGATGGTGTCGCCGGGCTTCACCCGTTGCATGAGGGTTTTGTTCCGCTTGGGTACTCCCCAGATGTGCTTCGCATCGAGGATCTTCTGGTTGTCGCGGTTCGAGGAGGCGATCCAGTGGGTCATACAAAGAGATTCAGGCACCCGTATGAAAAACCTTTTGAAGCCGGTGGATAACTGTATTCTTTGTAAAGAGGAGATCTATAGCGAAAATCCAGTGTTAATGATCGAGAACTTTTGGATGGTATAACTATATAGGAAGACCCCCGCTTCAATAACTTGAATCTCATTTTTCTACCGCCGTCAGAATCCGCCTGAAAAGGATGCATTGGAATTTTGGATTAATATCTTTAGAATGTTCTTTCCACGCCGCTCTTTGACCCGTTGAAAAATGTCGTGGAGAAGTTATTCGCTCCTGGAAAGAGCGGGAGAAAGAATGAGGCCAAGGAATTTGAAGAATATATAAGAAGTTACAAGAGCGTGTTCTAAGGATTATCAACTTCAAGTTGCACCCTATCGTCCAAAAGTACGCATGCAGAGGCATACTTCGGTCTCGCCGACGATCTGGCACGGCTCTTCTGCCGCGAGATCGATCTCGTTGAACTATCGGCTATCGGAAACCCGATCTTCCGTGAGGCCGTGGAAGAGACCTGCAGGGATGTCTATGCCGTCGCGTGAGGGCAGGAAATATCTCTACGATATTGCAGAGGCCGCAGACTATATCGCACAGTTCACCGGTGGGAGGACCTTTGAAGAGTATCGCAACGATCCCATGCTCAGATCGGCTGTTGAGCGGCAGTTTGAGATCATCGGTGAAGCGCTGAACCGGCATTCTCCGGCGGGAACCGCCCCTCAGGGAGAAGATCTCCGACGCTCCCCTGATAATCGCGTTCAGGAATCGTCTGATTCACGGGTACGCAACCGTATCCGACGAGGTAATCCGGGGTGTCGTCGAAGGGTATCTGCCGGTCCTCGCAGGCGAGGTGCGGTCTCTTCTGAGAGAGAATGGATATGGCTGCCCGCGGAGACTTTTTTCCCGACTCTACAACAGGAACTCATCCCAAAAAGATCTATGAATGTTCTGTACACCCTTATCGGAGCACGCACCTCCGAAGTTTCTCTCCTCTGAACGATATCCAGGACAGAGAGAGTGAAACGGCTTCCTATTGGCTATCGCCATGTGGGGGAGGGTCCGGGAGGGGGTGCCCCCCTTCCGGCAAAGGCATTTTGGGATGCCCTCCAGGTCTGTCTTGTATATGAGGTCGTCCCAAAAGGACCCTAGAACCTTCGTTACACCAAATTGGAGCATTTACATCCAAGTTCTCGACCCTCTGAGTCATATTCAAGGCAATAATGGTGAAACGGCTTTCCATTGAGAGTCTCACCTCACGGTGCTCCTGCTCTCTTCCGCAGAAAGACAGCATATCGCCACTCGGGGAACGACTGCCGGCACGGCAGGAGTTTGAGAAACTCGAAGGGTTTCGAAGAGGGTTCGGGGAGGTGCACCCGGCGGAACGGCGGGTGTATGAGAAGACCAAAGGTCTTCGAAGAGTTTCGAATGAGCTCCGGGCCGAAGGGCCGGTGCTTGAGCACCGGAGGTGCGAATAACGACTTCCCCGAAGGGAAAGGGGTTCGAGAAACTCGAAGAGTTTCGAGGGGTGTCCCCCTCCCGGTAGCAGTTTTTGGGACAACCTCTATTATAACGAAGATGGGTTGCGCTCTACACTATTGCGGCGTTCATCGGAGATACACAGCGATTGATCGTTGCAGGGCAGGTTACAGCCCCAGGTCGGAGAGCCCGGGATGATCGTCGGGCCGTCGCCCGAGCGGCCAGTGATACTTCCGTTCTCCCTCGGTGATCGGCAGGTCGTTGATGCTGGCATGACGGGTGCGCATCAACCCCTGCGGATCGAACTCCCAGTTTTCGTTTCCGTAGGAACGGAACCAGTTCCCGGAATCATCATGCCACTCATACGCGAACCGTACCGCGATACGCGCCTCGTGAAACGCCCAGACCTCCTTGATCAGACGGTAGTCGAGTTCCTTTGCCCATTTCCGTTTCAGAAACTCGACGATCTCCTCGCGGCCGTTCACGAACTCGGCCCGGTTGCGCCAGGCGCTGTCGACGCTGTACGCAAGCGAGACCCGTCCGGGATCGCGCGAATTCCAGGCATCTTCAGCCATACGAACCTTCTGCACGGCCGTCTCGTAGGTGAACGGTGGTAAGGGGGGCGACTCTGTTCGGTCATACAGGTATCCACGCCCCGTGAGATGATAAGGGTATGGCCGACCGCTTCGGGGCCGACGATATCGATACGAGAGATCTCGCCTGCAAACCTCGCGGTGAAGGTTGAATTCCCTGAGAGCGAGCAGAAGCGGTCTTCCGCGCGTATGCCGGATGAAAAAGAGACCGATGCCATCCGGGGGGAGAACCCGCCGTAACTCTACGACTGAAGCGCGGTGCAGAAGAGGAGAACGTCCCGGCCGGGATTCGAACCCGGGTCGAAAGCTCCGGAGGCTTTCAGGATATCCACTACCCTACCGAGACAACCATATCATATAATCCTGTATGATATAAAAGGCCAGCGGCAGGAGGAAGGGTTTCACGCCCTCCTCGATTCGTAGAGGTGCCAGATCTTGCACGCCCCTTCGTGGCTGACCATGCAGGGGCCGACAGGGGTCCGCGGAGTGCAGGCCTTCCCGAAGAGTTTGCAGTCCGAGGGTCGGGCGACGCCGCGCAACACTTGATCGCAGATGCAGGCAGAGTGCTTGTCCACGTGCCGGATCGTGATTCCATACTTCTTCTGCGCATCGTAGTCCTCGAACTCCGGTTTCAAGCGGAGGCCCGAAGCCGGGATCACGGGAAACCCGCGCCACTCGACGTCGAACGGCTCGAAGACTTCGTACATCAGGCGTTTTGCCTTGACGTTCCCTTCCCGGGTGACCACGCGCGGGTAGGCGTTCTCGACCCGGTGCACCCCCTCGCGGACCTGTCGCACCGCCATGAGGAGGCCGAGGAGGACATCCTCGGGTTCGAACCCCGCGACCACCTGCGGGACCGGGAACCGCTCGTACTCCTCATAGCCCATCACCGCGCAGACGTGCCCCGGGAGGATGAACCCGTCAAGCGGCGCCTCCCCCTGGGCGAGGAGCCACTCCATCGCAGGCGGGACAAGCCGGTGGCAGGAGAGGATGGAGAAGTTCTCCGGCGGACGGGAGAGGATCGTGGCGGCGACCGTCGGCGCGGTGGTCTCGAATCCGACCGAGACGAAGACAATCTCCCGGTCGGGCTCCCGTCGGGCGATCTCCACCGCCTTATGGACGCCCTGCACCACCCGAATATCCCCGCCGCTCGACTCAAGCGAACCCTTCGATCCCGGGACCCGCAGCAGGTCGCCGTAGGTGGCGATGGTGCAGCCGCGCTCCACCAGGTCGAGCGCGGCGTCGATCTCGCCCTGCGGCGTGATACAGACCGGACAGCCCGGCCCCATCACGATCTTGAGCCCCTCCGGAAGGACGCTCCGGAGCCCTGAGCGTGCGATCGCCGCCTCGTGGGTGCCGCAGATGTGCATGAGCGTGATCTCCCGGTCGACGAGAGAATGAAGCGTCTTTACTATGTCTTTACCGACCGCCATGAATTCTCATATAGATCTCTCGCCGGTACGGCATATTCGTGCCGGTTACAACTCGGACCGCCGATAAAAGACTCCCCTCTCTTCCCGCACGGGCTCGACCAGGCCCCGGGCCTCAAGGACCCGCAGGCATTTCGCAACCTCTGCCGGGCGAAGGCGGAGGAGGGCGCCGAGATCGTCAAACGTGCAGGGTCGGCGCCGGATGGCCGCAAGGATGGTCTCGACGGCGTCCCCGAACCCCGGCATCGGCATCCGGTTCGTGTGCGACGCCCCGATCACCTCCGCCTTCCCGGCGAGCATCGATGCGATCCGCTCGAGGGCCCGCGGCGATGCCGGTCTCACCCGGATATCGGTGCCGGGGCGGTCGAGGGTGTTCACCTGGACGCGGTCGGGACCGATGGCGGCGACGGCGTCCCTCAGGCGGAGGACCTCTTCATCCGTATCGTTTTTACCCGGGACGATGAACACCTCGAGCCAGGCCTCTCCGGGAAACTCCCGGACGAAGGCAACGAGCCCCGCAAGCACCCGTCCGGCGGTGACGCCCGGGCAGGGGCGGTCGATTTGCCGGAAGAGATCTTCGGATACCGCATCGAGCGACGGAACCACGAGGTCCGCCTGCATAAGGGAGGCCCGGACCTCCGGGTCGGGGAGGAGTGCGCTTCCCGTCAGGACCGCGACCCGATAGCGGGGGTACCGGTCCTTCAGGAACGAGATGATCCTGCCGATCCCGGTGTGAAGCGTCGGTTCTCCGGAGCCGGCGAACGTGACGTAGTCGAGGTTCGGCCCGGTCGTGAGATAATCGTCGAGCTCCGCGATGACCCCGTCGGTCGGGACGTACTCGCGCCGCTCGCAGGTGCGATTGGTCGTCCGCCCGCACTCGCAGTAGACGCAGTCGAAGGTGCAGGTCTTCTGCGGCACCAGGTCGATCCCGAGCGAGACGCCCAGGCGCCGGGAGAGGACCGGTCCGAAGAGGTAGTGGTACGCCATGGAAGAAGTATCGGTTGGGCACGAGGTATCTTCAGCATTTACCTGGCGGCAACCCGATCTCACGTCTCGGCGATCTTGAGCATCTTCTTGCAGAAGTGGTCGATCGAGGTGAAGACCGCCCGGTTGGAGGCGTCCTGGGCTTCCCGGATATCGGTGGTGAGGAACCGGAGCAGGTCTGAGTAGTAGTCCAGCGAAGGGTATTTCCTGCGGAACTCGTCAAGACAGCGGTTTGCCGGTCCCGATTTCCGCCGGAAGAAGGCATATGCGTAGTCGATGAGGCAGAGGACATGGCCCGGCATCTTCTTCTCTTCGGCAAGTTTCCGGAACTCGCCGAATTCCCCTCCGCGGGGGAGGTAAAGGGCGGTCCGGAGGCCGTAGTAGACCGGCTCGGGGTCGTCGGGAAAACGCTGGAGCATATCGCGGATGAGGCCCATAGCATCGGCGAGGTCGCCCTGCTCGAACTTGAGATGGTAAGCCTCTCGATAAAAGAGCATATCGACGGGGAACCGGACGAGGCCGATCTGCAACATCTTTACGAGCGCCACGTCGTTGTTGTCCTGTTTTGCCCTTGCCATACCGGTCTCGAGGAACCAGCGGTTATCCGGCATCCATTCGGTCGCAAGGAAGATCATCACCCAGAACGGTTCGGCAAGCCATGGGTCCTGCTCGAGTTCTCCCCTGGCCAACCGCCGGAGACCCGGCTGCAGCTGTCCGAGTTCCTCCATATACTGGCGTGCGGCTTTCAGGTAGTTCCACCGTTCCGCGGCGGAATAGCCGGACTCGGTCGACCCTTCCTTATACAGGGTGTAGTAGCAGTAGGCATACCAGCATCCTACGGCGGCGTCGTGTTTGCGGTACGGCTGGAGGTAGACCGCCGCCGCGAGCGGCATCCCGATCTTCATCAGTTTGACGGCGGCCGCAAGATAGACGCCGGCTTTCCTCTCCTTCTTTCGTTTCATCCCGCAGGCGATATCGCAGACACGGTTCACGAACTTCGTGTCCCCGGCCCGCTTGCTGACGTCCAAGACCCGAAATACGATTGCATCAATGAACTCGTCGTACATCTGGTCGGTGATGGGGACGTCTGCACGGTCAAGGATCGTAACGATCTTGCCGAAGAATGAGGGGAAATTCTCATCGATGGCTTCGGTATTGGACTCGATGTAAGAGAATATCTCAGCCTTGGATCTCTCAAGGCGGTCCGAGACGATAACCTCCGGGAGGAAGCCGCCAACCATAGTTATCTCTATGTGGCTCTGGTGGCATAAACCATGCGACTGGATCCCTTTTACTGCCGACATGGCGGCGAGGGGCCGCCCCCGGCCGATCAGGCGCGTTGGCAGGAGTGTCGATTCCGAACTTATTTATCGTCCCGGTCGGAACATTCTCTATGTTTGGCATCTCCACTTACTGCCTTCACCGTGAGCCGCTCTCTACGGCACTTGAGACGCTCGCTTCCGTAACCGATTGCGTGGAGGTGATGGATGAAGGGCTGCACTTCCTTGAGAGTGCAGAGCCGCTGCAGAGTTATTCGTATCGCTACTTCATCCATGCGCCGTCCCGGGGGGTCAACATCGCAAGCATCCTCGAGCCCATCCGACGGGCGAGCATCGAGGTCCTGACAGGGGCGTTCGCCATCGCCGCGGAGGTCGGGGCGGACGTGGTCGTCCACCCGGGCTACTATGCGTGGAGCGAGGAACGAGCGCGGGCAACGGAAAGGTTTCAGCAGTCGCTCGCCGAACTGGCGACGGCGGCCGAAGACCTTTCGGTCACGTTCTTTGTGGAGAACATGGGGAACTGGGAGTACTTCTTCCTGCGCTCCTGCGAAGACCTGCCGCTCATCGACGGGCTCGGGCTTGCGCTCGATGTCGGCCACGCGAACCTGAACGGGTGCCTGGACTGCTTCCTCGCCCATCCGGCGGCGCACTTCCATCTGCACGACAACGACGGCACCGAAGACACGCATTCCCCGGTCGGGGCCGGGACGATCGATTTTTCGGCCGTGATGGATGCCGTGCACCGGAACAGGGTCACTCCTATCGCCGAGGTGGAGACTCTTGACGGGGTTATCGCCAGTATCTCCGCGCTGGAGGCGATCAGCGCTGCTGTGCGGGGAGAATAGGGACGGCTCCTATCCGGTTCTTCCTCCGGGTTCGGCCGTAACCTTTTATAAGGTAAACCTCCAACATAGGTGGTGCGTCATGCCTCAGTGGCTCAGCCGGTAGAGCGCGTCCTTGGTAAGGACGAGGTCGCGAGTTCAAATCTCGCCTGAGGCTCTAAGAACCTAAGTTCTTAATCCCTTCTAAAAAATAAGCCCGTAGCGCCGAGATTTTCACATCGGTTTTGAACAGCGCGATTCCTACCGTGCGCATCGGGAAACCGACACGGCGCGGGGTCGCTGCTCCTCGGGTGCAGGAGTATACAGGGTCTGAAAAAGAGAGTAGAGGTTACGCCTTCACCGGCGCGGCGATCAGCTGAACCAGAGCGTCCCACGCCTCCGGCTGCTCCTCACGGAACCGGGCGAGCGATGCCCGGAAGTGCGGGTCGTCCGGGGTCGTGCCGGCATCTTTTGCAAGCATCCTCTCCAGGAAGTCGCCGGGCGCCTCCTTCTTCTGCGGCATACCGCACACGGTGCAGAAGCGCCTCTCTCCCTCCAGGATGGCACCACACCGCGTGCAGGGCACCGGCTCCGGGGCGGCCGGGCCGGGGACGTCCGCCTCGTCGAAGACCGCCCGGATCGTCTGTGCAACCGCTGCCTTGTAGTGCTCCAGGGCTTTGCGGGAGTTGTGGCGCTCGTCGTCTGTCAGGTCGCTTTCGGCGAAGTCCAGGCACTCCAAGACCGCCGAAACAGTGGTTCCAAATTTGACGTTTGTCATGATATCGTCTCTTCTGTTGGTTTCCCCTTGACGGATGCCGCCGGGAGGCCTTGCACCTCCTCCGGACCGCGTGGTTACGGTCGGCGGTCTGCGTTCCAGTTCTCCAGGATGGCCACGACCTCCCGGACTTCCGCGCGAAGCGCCTTCGCCTCCGCGCGCAGGGTTTCCGCGTCCTCGACGGGGATCATGCAAACGACCTCACGAGGTCATGGTCGATCGACTTCGCCTGCTCCCGGTCCGCGTCGATGATCGGGGCCGGGGAGGAGAGCCTGGCGGCTGCCTGCTCCCCGGCGATCACCTTCTCCACGGCCTTGAGCGGAGCAGTCATGAGCCGCGCCTCGATCTTCACGTTCACCGCCTTACCGGACCGGGAGATCCGGGCGGTGCCGGCGTAGCCGATGAAGACATCGCGGCCGGGGCGTTCCTGCACGAACTGAACATCTACCACGCGGCCGTTTAGCATCTTCGGAACGTCCGCGGCGGCGATCACGAGTGTTCCGAGTTTCCAGCCATCTACGACCACGCGAAGGGCGCCGTGGTCCTTCTGAATCTTTCCAACGGGCTTGAACATGCTGTCTCACCTACGTTATAACATTGTTTTAACATGCAAAGGTATATACTTTTCCCTAACAATGTTATAACATGGAGAAGTTCACCGTGACCGTGAGCGGTTACGAGCAGGTCGAGAAGACGGCGGTTAAAGTCGGCAACGGTGCCGGGGTCCTCGTGCCTCGACGGTGGTTAGGTCGTCGGGTTCACTGCATCCTCCTCGACGAGGGAGAGGTCGAGCAGGATGATAACACCAAATAATCTCTTTTGCACGCCTTCATATCGTCGATTTCCCGGCCTCTCTTCTGCCGTAGGTGTAAGGTGTCATGGTGAGGGGAGATCGCCGGAATACGGCGCGATGTGAAGGCACGTTTACGGCCCGGGACAACGCCGTATAAAAAGAGTTGGAAGAGTTGGACGTACCCGGCACCCATGAGCCGGATGCGCCCGTGCTCACAACACCCCGGCGAGGCGTAGCATGTCGTCTCGTTCCGGTAAGTATCGCTCAATCAGCCCGGCATCGACCATACAAGATGTCGCGTTTGGAGACGGTTTCCCAAGTTCGGTGGTAAGGCTAATTCCACGCTGAGCGATGTTATCGACAATCAGTGCCGCCTGAAACATGCGCCCGTTCATCAGAAGATCCTCTGAGTTATCCATATTGCGGCGGGCCTCGCCTAGGTGTTGTTTTGCCCTTTCCACGTGTTCGGCGGATTCGACAAACTTTTCGTGCGCGTACATGATACCAGCTGGATCGCTGGAGTACACAACAAATTTCCCATCAACGAACTCGGAATCAATATTTGTTATATTCCCTAATCCGGCATTCTGAGCATTAACCGCTGCACGGAGTTCTCTAACGGCGGCATCCGTCGCCGTCTCGGCGGGAGTACTCACACACCCGACCGTCACCACAATGAGTAGGATTGCCCCGATCGTCACAAGAGCTCGCGCGGGGGTCCAGAAAGAGGGTTCTGCGTCAGTCATGAGAGGGAATAGGGGATATGGGTATATATAGAACAAGGATCTATTCGGCCGGGGGCATTTTCGGCAACCCGATCACTCCTCCCCGGCGGCGGCCTTCTCCAGGAGGTGCCGGAGCGCCGCGTCATATGACGGCAGCCGGAGCTTATGCTTCAGCGCCCATATGGCGGTGAAGGTGTCGTGTTGAACCGGGATCGTCCTCCGCGCCCGCTTCGGACTGCCGGAGGGGGTTCATCGGCCGCACCCGGGGAGAAGGAGAGGGGAAAAACCCCGCGCACCGGGGCATCTCGGAAGAGGTGCAGTTGGCTCCCAGGTGGCGGGGCGATCTCGATCGTTTTCATGGTTGTAGAGCAGGGTGCTCTTCCGGTCCGATGTCGTTCTCTCCGGGGCGGTCTTGCCACGGGAATGTTTGGGCAAAAGGTGCAATTTGCAACTTCACTAGCAGGAAGTCAGGATCGTCGCAGTTCAAGCAATAGAGTTGGTATGCCAGCATGCTAGCTATTCCACGATCAACGCGGGTGCGACGGGTTCCACACCATAGGGGCCACGCTGATTTCTCGAAGTGCGCTCCCCGTAGATCTGCATCCCGGAAGTCTACTCCCACGATCTCTGCTCTCCGGAAATCCGCACCGCGAAGATCCGATCCGTTGAAGTTGCACCGGAATAGGTCGGCTCTCCAAAAATCTGCGTTTTTGACATCCGCCTCCCGGACAAGTGTATGCCGGAGCTTCGCCCGGGTGAAGATAGTTCCTCGGGCCGCAATTTTGTCAAGCAGGGCACGGGAGAGGTTCGCCTCCCGAAACGTCGCTCCCGTGAGGTTGGCACGAGTCAGGATCGCGCCTTCCAGGTTGCACCCGTCCAGGTTCGCTTCCGGGAGATACCCTCTGTAGAAGATCGCTCCCTGTAGATCCGCACCGTGGAGATCTGCACCTCGGAGGGGTATTAGTCCCATACTCGCGCCACGGAGATCAACACCATCGGGGTTATCCGCTCCTCGGACAATGCCAGAGAGATCCGCGTCGGTCAAGTCGGCACGAACACCGGCCGGGTCGTTGCGGACCCATGCCGCATGGAGACGTAATATCTCCTTCAGTTGGTCCGGGGTTATTTCGGCCATATTACATCACCTCTACGCTCATACGGGCGATATCGAGACTGGCTCGTCGAACACTACGATGTCATCGCCGGTCTGCTGGCTATAATACCACGTCGCCGCCCATACTGCCATTCCTACGGAGAGCACGAGGTCGTCGTGGTCGCCTTCCCGCCATGCCTCATAACTGTCATGTGCGGTTTTCAGGTTCACCTTGACCTTGAACGCCAGGAGCTCATTGATCAGGGTTTCCGCGTCCGGGAGTGCTGCCGCGATCTTGAGCCGCTTGTTTTGCAGCGATACCGCCAGTTCCCCCACAATGTCACGCTTCGGGACCCGGAAGTATGGGCCGTCCCGGTTCACGGTGTCCCCGCCTGTGATGGTGACACAGACGGGCGCCAGCCCTTCCAGAAAGAGCATGTCGGTCACCGCCCGCCCCACCCCGGTGTTATCGACGATCAGGTCTGTGCCGGGCGGGAGACGTGCCATAATCTCCTTCACGCGGGCGACCTGCGTGGGGTAGGGTGTCCCGATCGGGAGCCGTTCCAGGTGCCGGACATGGTGCGTGAGCGGGATGCTCTCGAACGTCGTATCTACTGTCCGAAGGCGTCGGGTCTCGGGATCGCGGTCTTCGTGCTGTACGGTGTATGGCGTCGGGCGAACCTCGATCGCGCTGATCGCGGTGTAGTCGGCCGCCTGCCCTAAATCCAGTCCTACAAAGTATCTCGTCATTCGGTTGCCTCGTCAAAGAGCGGGAAAACATCGTCGTCGAGTCCGGCGGCGGTCCTCGTCGTCGGCGGGGCGAAGAGCGGGGATACGTCCTCGGAGACCGCGCCCATCACGTCGTCGTAGCGGAATACGCTATCCGTCGCCTGCCGGAACTCGCACATGTACTCTTGTTCAAACCACCAATCCCCGATCGCCCGTCGTTCCTGCTCCAGGAACTCCGGAGTTATCCGCGGGCACCGGGGCGCGGGGATCTTGATCCGCTGCCAGTCGTCGCCGCCTTCGGTCCATGCCTCGAAGAAGTGCCCGCGCTTGCCGAACGGGGTACTCATCAGGATCAGCCGCCCGCCGCTGACGGCAAGCATCGGTCGGATGGAATAGTACAGCGCGTCGGGGACCCGGGCGGCCTCGTCCTCAATCACGAGGTCGGGCGCACTGAATCCGCGGATCGTGGCTTCGGTGCCGGGGAGGGAGACCACTCTCGATCCGTTCTCCAGCGCAAACGAGAGCTTGTTGTCTTCCGTCAGCCGGGGGCGGTCGTCCAGGGCATCCAGGAACCCGGTCACTTTCTTGAACAGTTCACTTGACTGCCGGAGCGACGGGCTCACGAGGGGCACGAGGCTGCCGGGCCGGAAGAGCGCCGTGTGGAGCGCCACGATCGCGGTGGTGGTGCTCTTCCCGGCCTGCCTGGAGCAGTTGAGGAGCAGGCGGTTTGCCGGGGAGAGGAGGACCTCGACCTGCCAGGGGTCCGGCTCGAAGTCGAGTTGTTCCCGGGCGAAGGCCACGGGGTCTATGAGGTGTCGAAGAGGGGCGGTGGTCACGGGTCTTCGACCTCCTTTAGCGCCTCTGCGAGCCGGACCCGGATGTCTGGATACGGCTGAAGTTCGCGGAAGATGACCGCCTGGATCTTCAACCACTGTGGGGCTTGATAGATGTTGATCGTCGTCCCATCGCCCGGGAGATCCCCGGCGATCTGGAGTAACGGCTTTGCCAGGTCGCCGGCCGTCTTCCACAGATACGCCATCCTCCGGTCGTCCCCTTCCTCCTCGGCTCGGTTCGCTGCACGGGCGAGCGAATCGAATCCTCTCGACAACTCCTTGAGCATCTTTGCGGTGCCGGAGACGGCCTTCTGTCGCTCTGCATCGACAATTGCCGCCGAGATGTGTTTCTTATGGCGGCCGATCGCGGCTTCGGAAACGTCGAATCTCTGCGATATGCTCCGGTATTTTTCGCCTGAAACGATCGCTTGATCTATCTCGTCCCGCCGCGGGTGGGTGCAGATGCTACACCGTCGGGCCATTATCGCCTGCTCCTCCGGTCGTCGTCTCGCTTGATGCACTTTCTCAGGGCGGCCGCCTCCGCTCGATACTTCGCCGCCTGCCGGGGCTGCCGGTGGTAATCGTGGAGCCCGGCAAGCTGATCGAGCGCGTCGGCTACGAGATCCATCTCGGGGCACTGTGCGACGAACGCATCCCAGAGTAGCAGGATGCCATCCGCGCCGGTGAACCGGGACCGGAGGTAGCGCCGGGCGTTGTCCCTGCACGAGGAGGTCATAGTCGCACCTCTGCGAGACCGGCCGCCTGCCGTTTCAGGTGGTTGTAGTGGTGACTGCAAAGCGGCCAGTCGCCGTCTTTGTTCACCCACTCCGGCTGGTTGCCGCAGCCTTTGACGCTGCACCGGGCGCCTTTCCTCTCCAGCCCGCCGTGCCAGGTGTAGGTGTTGATAGTAGCGAACACAGACGGCGGGACATCCTCTCCTGACACGCCTGACACGTTTGCCGTAACTTTTTCTCGCGCGTGTATACGTGAAAAAGTTTGGGCAAACGTGTCAGTCGTGTCAGTGCCGGGTGTGGGGTGATCAGAGAGTTTGGTCTGTTCCTCAATGGTGTGGCATCCGTTATCCAATTCGGCCTCGCTCTTGAGCCGGATTCCGATCCAGTATCGGTTGTTTCCGTCGCTATAGTCATCAAACAAAGTTTTCATAAAACTACCAAACTTGGTTTGAGACAGCGTTCTCCACCCGGCAGCCTCGCACCACGAGAGATATGCGCCATAGAGATCGGACTTCCCGACCCGCTCCTGGGGACCGACCACACAAGCCTCTGTGACAAATCGCCCGACGGGGTTTGATGTGATCCGGTAATCCTGCATGGCCCGCCGCACGGCCGCCGGCTGGGTAAGTTTGCCCCGCTCTCGATATCGCCGGAGACCTTCGATCATCCAGTTGAGGATACCGGGGCCTTCCTGTTCGAACAAGACTTTCCCGTACTCCGGTTGTCGTTTCTCTGGCGGGATAACGGCGACGAACGGGAAGAGCCATATCCGCCGCCAGATGCCGTTATCGGTGCCTTTGATCTTCGGCAGGTGGTTCGTTGCCAGGAAGATTTTTGCACCGGGCACAAACTCGACGGGTTTGCCGTACAGCGGCCTCGCAGTAACTGCATGGTCCCCGGTCAGGCTCTTGATCAGCGATTCCGAAAGGATAGCGTCCTGCTCCGGTTCGGTGCAGGTCACGAACCGCGCGCCTTTGAGCCTGAGAACGTCCGGGCGAGCGCGGCCGACGTCATCGTGCCGGGACTGCATCAGCGTGCTGCTCTCGATATTCACCGCATAGTCGTTCAGTATGAGGGCGATCGCCTTCAACGTCTCCGACTTCCCGTTTTTACCCGAACCCCACAGGATACTCATGAGTTGCTCGGGGTTGTATTGCAGGAGCGAGTATCCCATCATGTCCTGAAATCCGGTGATCACCTCCTCGTCGCCGGCGAACACTGTGTGCAGGTGGTCGAGCCAGAGAGGGCATGTCGCTTCGGGGTCATACCGCACGCCGGCGATTTTCGTAAGAAGGTCCTCGCGCCTGTGCTCCCGGAACTCGAACGTCTCCAGGTCGAGGGTGCCGTTCTGGCAGTTGAACAGGTTTTCGCGCGCATCCATCTCGTCGGCGCGGACGGGGACCATATGCACAGCGCCGTCAATCATCGCGCGTCGTGCCACGAGCGAACCCGATTTGATCGCCCACTTTGCGACGGTTTCGCTGTTCGGTGCTGTCGCCGCTTCGAGGAAGATCGCCTTAGCCGTCCTCGTTGCAAGGTCGAGCATCCGGTTCGTCTCGTCCTGCTCCCACCGCCGGCCGTCCCACACGAACCACGTTTTCAACGTAGAGCAGTAACGGATGTCATCGCCGTACATCCTGATCAGGCGTTCGGAGTTCCCTATGTCCGTCAGCCCGATCCCGGTGGTCAGGTCCTCCTGATCCGCGGACAGGATCTCATCGTTTCGGTCCCTTCGCGCACGTTCCTGGTAGACCTTCGCCATTTTAGTAAGGTGCTCGATCTCCTCGGGCGTCGGGCGGACCTCTTCCGGCAGCCGGGACCATCGTTTTGAGAGGTTGCTTGCGGCCTCAAGTCCTTTGTCGTGGCAGTAGACTGCGATACGGAACAGAACCCGCCGGGCCTGCTCCCGCCGCTCGTCGGCGGTCGCCTCGTCGGCCGAAGGTATGCCGCACTCTTTCGCGAGATCGCGCGATGATGCGGGGATGTTGTAGTAAAACCCGCCCCACCACGCCACGGTGCTGAGAGTATCTCCACCGGCGAGACCGATCGCGATCTTCTCGTCCGGGGAGAGGTTGTCCGTGGTCACGCCCGCACCGCCTCCCGCCGGGCCGCCTGCATCTTTCGCCGGTACTCCACACGCTTGAGGTATCGCTCCTCGGGCGGAAGGGCACCCATGCCGCCGCCCGGGCTCCAGGTCTCTCCCACGTGCTCCAGGGCCTTCGAGATCGTCCGCGTCGCGTAGTCGGTTCGGTCCCACTTCTCGCGGTAGAGTCCAGACTGCCGAACCAGGCGTTCCAGTTGCGCGGGGTCTTGACTGTAGAAGGCGAGGATGGTGCACAGGGCGAGATCCGCTTCAGAGTGCGATCCGTATCCGGACGTATCCCCGCGCCATAGGGCGTTGAACTTCGCGGCGTTCGCGGCGCTCTGGCACTTCTCGATGATCTCCGCGTCGGTTAGATCCGGGGCGGCTGTAGATCGTGGGGTCGGGGTCTTCGCCCGGGGCGCTTGCTGCATCTCCTTCGTCCGGCCGATCTTCTCGTAGATCGCCTCCAGGCTCCCGGGCGCCGGCTCGCGCACGTCATCGGGCGTGCCGGGGATGTGGTCGCCGGTGACGGTGAAGAACCGGCCACGGTCGTACATCTCCCATACTTCGCCCGCTGCCCGGCTCCTGTCGCCCGGTTTCGTCCCGTAGGTGATCACATGGGCGCCGGCCCTTGACGGGGAGAGCTCCGCGTAACTCTGCACGCTCGCGATCTCGTCGAGGACTCCGGGCGTCCACTCCCCGGTTTCAGGGTCCCGCACGTGATCGGCATCGAGCCCGAGCCAGCCGTCGCCCAGGACGAACCCGATCCCGCTGTAGTACTCCACCGCCCGGCACGCCTCTTCAAACGTCACCCAGGTTTCGCGGTCGGTGCTCTTTGCCTGTCCTTTTCCCGGAGTGTGAGGCACCTTCGTCTTCTTCCCATCGCGGACCTCATACTGCCAGACTACCCACCGCTTCGCCTCTCGCATCGCGGCGGGGATGGCGGCGTACCTGGTAGAGGTCGCGGGGCGGCTCGTTGGTGCCGGTGCCGATCTTGCCGGCGGTTGTGGCGCTGCTCCTTTCGGGGTGCGCTCGATCTTGAACCCCGAGGCTTTCGCCAGCGCGAGGGCGTCGTCAGTCACACAATCACCGCCGCGTCGTCAGGTCGTACCAAACCCATCCGCAAAAGTAGACATCCTCGATCGCACCGGATCCTACAAGGCCCGTTCGTCGTGCCATATGACCCGCAAAGCGTCCCGTCAGTATGGCACTCGGGCGGCAGGTCATCGATGAATAATTCCCCAATTATCGATGGCGTTTTATACTGCCTCGGAGATACAATAGTTATCGACATTCATTGCTCCCTGCTGATGCTGAGTGTCCTTTGAGCGTGCCTTCGCCGGGGCGCGCTCCGAATCCTTGTTCTCACCGTCTGCCAATTGCCAGCGCCCTTTCTCGATGAGCACCTCGGCGATCGCTTTATATATGCCGGGGAGGTGGTCGAGCGTTTCCTGGTCGATGACGAGACCGGGAGCGGGGGCGCTTTCAGGTGCCATCGCCCTGCACCCCCGTTGCTGTAATTACGAGTCTCCCACGTTCGAGAGAAATATCGACCGGGTCGCCCTCTTTGAGGCTGTTCTGCTTAACCCACGCGGCCGGTAGTGAGACATAATTCGATCCCCCTAACCGCTGGAGTTTCCTTGTAGCAACCCGCTCCATACCTATTCCTTAGAACTTGCGTATTTAAATAAATACTCATATAGGTATTTTTTGTTATTTTTGTTACTTATCTGTATAATCAATATTTGAATTAAGTATAAATATGAGTGAGGGTTATTCTATAGCATGAACGGGAGTGGGAAGAACAACCGAAGCTTAGAGAATAGACCCCTCAAAGGGGAGACGACTGGGTTCTTAACTGAAAAACGCCGAAAATTCCTTAAAACTCCGGTAGAGGAGCGCAAAGACGCGTTTGGTGAAGGTAATACCAACCAGTATAATATGAGAATCAAAGAGAGGGCCAAGCAAGCGGTGCGGGACCTCGCTCTAGTAGCATATGGGATGCCCGAGAAGGAAGTCCGAGAAATCTTTGACGTCGAAGATATGGATTTGTTGCTCCGATGGGTTGTATTGAAAATAGGGAGAGATAAAACCCCGCGTGCGGTCTACTTCCGGGCGTTATTGCAGGCAATTGAGGGAGCTCTAAATTATACTGCTGATGAACACCTTGAGCGGGTCAATATCGAAGTTTCACTCCGCCCCTACCTGAGTGAGACACTGATCGGACAGGTTGTACCCCCCGATTTTATACCTGAATAAGGTCTGTTGCCCAAAGACCCATCAAATCTTTACTCTCCTCTCGCCATCTTCGCCCGGGCCTCAAGCAAGATCGTCAACGCCTCCGGATCGTTCGGGTTCGCCACCACCGCTTCGGCGGCCTTGATAACCGTGTTCACAGTCTCCGCCGCCTCTATCGAGAGCGTCATTCCACACCGGGCGCAGAACCGGGAGCCCGGCGGCATGACGGTGTGACACTGGCTGCACTGCACCGGCTCCGGTGACTCGTTCGCCCGGTCGTTCTCCGGCAGTTCCACGCCGGCGAGCGCGGCGAAGGCGTTATCCACGTCTTCATCAACCAGATGACTATAACATGCGATCATCTGCGTGCTCTGGTTGCCCCAAAACGCTTTCTTTGCTAAGGTTTCCTGCATCCCGCCGCGGAGGGCGTGCGTTATCCTGCTGTGCCTGAACGAGTGCAGGGTGATCTTCTTCTCGATTCCAGCAGCCTTGGCGAAATTCGAGATCGCCTTCGCGAGCCCGCGGTACTGCATCGGCTCGCCGCGGCTCGTCAAGAATACAAAGTTATCGCCGGTTGGGTCGCCGGGGTATGAGCTCCGCCACTTGGCGAGGTATTCGCGGTAACTGATGATCGGCACTGTCCTGAGCCGGCCGGTCTTCTCACTGGTTCTGAGCTTCGCACCCCACTCGACGAAGGTAACATCCTTCCACTTCAGCGAAGCGACCTCGCCCGACCGGAGCCCGCCTTCGTACATCACGCTGATCAACGCCTTGTACTTGAGGCTCTTCGCCGCGTCGATCAGCTGCGAGACTTCCTCGCCCGTCAGGATGTTGTCTTCGGTCTTCGTCTGCGTGTTGTATTGTGGGTTCTTGATCTCTTTGATGACGTCTGCCGGGATCTCCACATATCCACGCTTCGCCAGCCAGAGGAAGAACCGCTTGCTAAACCGCACGTAGTCGGCGATCGTATTCTTCGCGTACGGCGTGCCGTCGTCCTTCTTCGCGTACCGCATGCGGTTGACGCCGGCGAGCAGGTCTGCTTTCTTCGTCTCCAGGAACGGCGGGAGGTAGCGCCGGCCCGCGATCAGGGTGTAGGTGGTCTTGAACTGTCGCCCGGGTGATAACTTGCTTGAACTCTCCGCCACATACTCCCGAATAAGCCCGGCGTCCTCCGGGGTTATCCGTCCATCCTCTTCCGCGGCCGTGAGGCTCTTCTCGGCGAATGCGAAGTACTCCTCCGCCGAGTGATGAAACCGCTCGTTCTCCATGAGTGATGATATGCGCCCGACCATTATAAAGACTACTATGGATTAAGAACTTCGTTTCTTTAAGCCCGCCTGAGGCTTAAATAACTGATATTCTTATTCCCTTCCTGAAACGGGGTTCGGAAAATCCTTAGACCGGCCTCTTTCCTGTACGCTGGGCTATCATGGAGTGCGTATACCGGTCTTTCTCTGAGGTCGTCCCAAAACACCTCAGCCGGGAGGGGGAAACCCAATCGCACCTAGCGGTGCTCATGCACCCGCCGTTCCGCCGGGCGCACCTCCCGATCCCTCACTCGAAGACCTCCGGTCTTCTCAAACTCCTGCCGTACCGGCAGTCGTTCCCCGCGTGGCGATACCCGGAGGGAAGCCGTGTCAGCAATTTGACACCAAAAATTGCTCAATTCCTCCCGAGGATGTGTCAAAATACTCTGAACGATATGAATCTTCAGCGCTAGACACTTCTGGGATGACTTCTCTATCTCTCCCTATTGGTTTACTTCAGAGGGTATCTAAAAACATCTACGAAGGTTCTGGCGGACGGGGGGAAGATCGGCCTTGCAGCGCGGCACCTGAGTGCATAAATAGCATCCTCTGTCGAGGGCGGTGGGATCGGTAGCTTCGTTTTAATGAAAACTGCATGCGGGTGCATGTTGCAGCCGGGCTTGCAGGTCCGGTCGGTTGCTCCGTGAAACGTCCGAGAGGGAGGCACGGTCATGATCCGGGTAGGGGTCAGGGTCCAACTGGCATGCTGGACCATGTGATTGTAATCACCGGAGACGTAGACCCGGCCCGGGATGGTTAAAGCAATATCATGTGCGTCGGGAAGCGCCGTGACGACGTCATCATCGGGGATATACTGCTTAAGACGCGCGGAGATGCCCGGATAGTAGGTGACCCGCCGGTGCCACGAGCATCGCTTTTCGATGGTTTTCTGCCGCCGGATACCCTAGTCCTCAAAAGGCATATGAAAATCTCCTCAACGTCGAGTTTCCCGTCCTAGGGCGTCCGGGAGCCGCCTATGGTACATTGGCTGGAGCCGGTCCCGGGTGACCATATTAAACAGGCAGGATACCTTTGCAGGGGAGCCCACAAACCGCCCGTTCCTGCTTCTTTCACGTATGCCACGTGTCCGTTCTTCAGAGCCCAGGTTCGCTCCAGGGAAAATTCTATACTGGTCTCAAATTTTCTTTCTGATGCAGCATCAGCCATCTTTTCCGAAGAGTTCCGGGTTCATCCCCAAAAAATGGGAATATTGTATGATAGCCCCCTTAGAGGGGAGATATTCAAAAAAAATTAAGTTGTAGCAAGATTCACTTATGAAAACATATTTATAGTATAACATGTTGATCAACAAGATCCAACTCTCTGCTATCGCAAGCCTATAACACAATTATTATATTAAAATCATTCAATTTTGAATGATCTATGTTATGAGGATCTCTAGGATAATTAGTTATATTTATATATAATAATGGTTAGTATATCCTGTGGCAATAGTTCCGGTATCCGCGGGCGGGGCAAGTCCCCTGCCCGTCCCCGGACGACCAGGAGTCCTCATGATACAGTCCGCCGACCTTCGGAGTCTTCGTCCTCCAAAGAGCACCGTTAGGGGCCTCCCCGCATACCCGGCCATCGTTGCGGTCATCCCGGCCTACAACGAGGGGCTGGTGATCGGGAGCGTTGTTCTCCAGGCGGACTGCAGAATACCCCGGGAGGAATTCCGATGACCATCCATACGACTTCATCCTCCGCTCCTGCCCGCACGGCCGGGATGGTCGTCGAACACGACGGTGACAGGGAGGGCACGATCCTCCTCGTCGACGACGAGGCAACCCGACCGCGGCCCGCCGTCCGGACTCTCGTCGCCATGCCTGCCTATAATGAGGAGGCCTACATCGCAAAGACGATCATCGGGGCCAAAAAGCATGGCGATGCCGTCCTCGTCGTTGACGACGGCTCAAAGGATGATACCGTCCCGATCGCGGAGGGCCTCGGGGCCCGTGTCGTCCGGCACGAGGTCAACCGGGGCTACGGCGGGGCGTTGCAGACGATCTTTGCCACCGCCCGAAACCTCGGCGCGGAGGAACTCGTCGTCATCGACGCCGACGGCCAGCACAACCCTGCGGAGATCCCGGAACTGCTTGCGGAGCTCCGCCGGGGGAATGACGTCGTCATCGGCTCCCGTTTTGTCAAGGGTTCGGCCGGCAAGATCCCCGCCTACCGGAAAGCCGGGATGAAGGTCCTCGATACCGCGACCACTCTGGCGGGGACCAACCTTGCGATCACCGACTCCCAGAGCGGTTTCCGGGCCTACGGGAGAAAGGCCATCGAAGCCATCCAGATCAGCGGCGAGGGGATGAGCGCGGGCTCCGAGATCCTGGTCCAGGCGAGCGACCACCGCCTGAAGGTCGCCGAGGTGCCGATCAAGGTGCGCTACGACATTGAGGATACATCAAGCCAGAACCCGGTCTCCCACGGAGTCGGGGTGCTGATGAACATTGTGCGGCTGATCAGCCTCCGCCGGCCGCTGGTGTTCTTCGGGATCCCGGGTGTGCTCTTTGCTCTCATCGGGATCGTTGCAGAGATTTACACCTTCTCCGAATACTACCGCACCGGTCAATTCCACTACATCGTCTTCACCGGCGGGTTCTCCGTGCTCATCCTCGGGCTCCTGCTCACTACTGTGGGGATAATCCTCTACTCGCTCGTGCAGATCATGCAGGGGCAGGGAGGCGGGAAAGCTGCCGCTCCTGTGACCGGGGCCCCGATCGGAAAGGGGGCCGGAAAGGCTGAGCCGGGGACTTCCCACTAGAGAGGATCTAAAGATGATTGCAATTGTGCTTGGAACCCGGCCGGAGATCATCAAGATGTCCCCGATCATCCGTGAGTGCGAGATCCGAAACCTCGACTACTTCATCCTCCACTCCGGGCAGCACTACTCCTATGATATGGACCGGGCGTTCTTCGAGGAACTCGAACTGCCCGAGCCGAAGTACAACCTCGACGTCGGCTCCGGGACCCAGGCCGGCCAGACCGCAAAGATCATGACCGGCATCGAAGATGTCCTGGTGAAGGAATCCCCGGATATCGTTCTCGTTCAGGGCGACACCAACACCGTCATGGCCGGGGCTCTTGCGGCCGCAAAACTCCATATCCGGGTCGGGCACGTCGAGGCCGGCCTCCGGAGTTTCGACCGGATGATGCCAGAGGAGATCAACCGGGTGGTCGCGGACCACGTCTCCGATTACCTCTTCGCCCCCACGGAGACGGCACGGCGGTACCTTGAGAAGGAGGGCATTGAGGAGAACAAGATCTGCGTGACCGGGAACACCATCGTCGACGCGGTCTTCCAGAACCGGGAGATCGCGAAGAAGAAGGCGGATATCCTCGACGCCCTCGGACTGGAGCCCCACGAATACTTCCTCGTCACCTCCCACCGGCAGGAGAACGTCGACAACCCCGAGAAACTCCAGAGCATCATCGCGGGGCTCGAGGCGGTCCACCGGGAGTACGGGCTCCCCGTCATCTTCCCGATGCATCCCCGGACCAGGAAGATGGTCGAGCGGTTCGGGGTCACACTCGACGGGATCTCCGTCATGAACCCCGTCGGGTTCCTCGAATTCCTGCAGCTTGAGTCCAACGCCCGCCTCGTCCTGACGGACTCCGGCGGCGTCCAGGAGGAAACCTGCATCCTCGGGGTGCCCTGCGTCACCCTCCGGGCGAACACCGAGCGTCCGGAGACGATCGAGGTGGGAGCGAACGTTCTGGCGGGGACAGGGGCCGATGAGATCCTGGCGTCTGCCGGGCAGATGCTCTCCCGGTCGGGGACCTGGGAGAACCCCTACGGGGATGGTATGGCGGGCAGGATGATTGCGACGATATGCGGCGGCATACCGTCGCGGAACAACAATTCATTGATTCGGTGAAATACACATGGAAACACAAAGAATTCTTGTTACAGGCGGTGCCGGATTCATCGGCACCAATCTCGTCAACGAACTGCGTAGCCGGGGTCATGAGGTCGTCGCACTCGACCTCCTGAACAACGACCGGGAGAATTACATCCGGGCAGATACGCGGAGTTATCGGCAGCTGGAACGGGTCTTCGACCGCTCGAAGTTCGATTACGTATATCATCTCGCTGCGGAGTACGGCCGCTGGAACGGCGAAGATTACTACGAAAATCTCTGGCAGACCAACGTGATCGGGACCAAGCATATGCTCCGTCTTCAGGAGAAACTGAAGTTCCGGATGATATTCTTTTCCAGCGCCGAGGTTTACGGGGATTATAGCGGGACAATGTCCGAGGATGTGATGGTGAACAATCCCATCAGGGATACTTATCAAATGAACGATTACGCCATCACCAAGTGGGCGGGCGAGCTCATGTGCCTGAACTCGGCAGCGATGTTCGGCACCGAGACGGTCCGTGTCCGGCCGGTGAACTGCTACGGCCCGCATGAGCACTATAATCCCTACCGCGGTTTTATCCCCAAATTCATCTATCATGCGCTCTTCAACAGACCCTATACGGTCTTCAAGGGCCACAAGAGGATCATCGACTTCGTCGAGGATTCCTGCAGGACCTGGGCGAATATCGTAGACAACTTCATTCCCGGAGAAGTCTACAACGTCGGCGGCCGCCCCGAGTGGGAGCGGGAGATCAAAGACTATTCCGACCTTATTCTTAAGGCCGTCGGCAGAGATGACTCGCTTGTCACCTATGAGGAGGCCGAGCCGTTTACGACGAAAGTGAAGACAATGGACTTCACGAAGGCCGTCCGTGACCTCAGGCACGACCCCAAGGTCTCGCCGGAGGAAGGTGTCCGACGTACGGTCGAGTGGATGAAGCGGTATTACCGGATCGAGGAGTGAGCACGATGGAGAACGAAAAATCATTTTTTGAAGGAAAGACTGTGCTGGTCACCGGCGGCGCCGGTGCAATCGGCGGGAACCTGGTCAGGAGGCTCTCTGATCTCGATGCAGAGAAGATCATCATCCTCGACAATCTCTCCTCCTCGTACGAGTGGAATATCACCCGGGGGGACAACGTCCAGTTCATCCACGGCGATATCCTGGATGAAGAGAAGTTAAAGTGGGCGTTTAAGTCGAAGCCCGACATCGTCTACCATCTCGCCGCCCACTTTGCCAACCAGAACTCGGTCGACAACCCCGAGAAAGATCTGATGGTGAATGGTATGGGGATCCTCAAGGTCCTGCAGTATGCACATCTCGTGGATGTCGAGCGGTTCATCTACGCCTCGTCCGGTTGCGGCATCTACGGCCTGGACTCCAAGATGCCGTTTGAAGAGCATGATATCTCCATCAAGCTCTACACTCCCTACCAGGTCACCAAGATGATCGGTGAGCTCTACACCAACTACTTCTACAACCTCTACGGGTTACCTATTGTCAATGCCCGGTTCTTTAACTCCTACGGACCTGGAGAGGTCCCCGGCAAGTACCGGAACGTCATCCCGAACTTCTTCTATTGGTCGATGAACGGTCTTCCCCTGCCGATCACAGGCACCGGGGAGGAGTCCCGGGATTTCACCTATGTTGGGGATCTGGTCAACGGCCTCGTAAAGATGGCCACCCATGAGAACGCGGTTGGCGAGGCGATCAACCTCGGCGCCGGCAGGGAGATCCGGATCATCGACCTCGCGAACTGGATCAACGAGTTAACGGGGAACAAGGCGGGCATTGCCTTTAAGGAACGGCGGGACTGGGATAAGAAGAACCGGCTTCTCTCCTGTATCGACAAGGCGAGCGATCTCCTCGGGTACACCCCCCAGACCGAGTTCAGGGAGGGGCTTGAGCAGACTTATCAGTGGTTTGTGGAGAACCGGGAGAATATCGAGAAAAGTGCGGAGTTCTAACCTGCCCATTCTTATTTGGTGCATCTATGAGAATACTGCTGGTTGTTGCTTACTTTATACCGGAGATCGGGAGCGCTGCCCACATCTATTTCGATCTCGCCAAGGCTTTTGCAGAGCGAGGGCATATCGTTGATGTCATAACCTCATATCCTCGAGAGTTTAATCTGAACAAGGAGGATCAGGGGAAAGAATTCCCTCTTGAGGAGGAGGTAGAGGGCGTCACGATCTACCGGTGTAAGCACCCGGCAAATCGCGATAACATCTTTGTCAGGGGACTTGAGCACTTTTATCTGCCCTATTACTACTTCAAGAAGTACCGTGAGGTCGGTAAAAAATATGATGTCTGTTTGATGTATATACCGCCACTGCCTCTATACTACCTTGCAAAGAAGATCAAGCGGTACGATGGAACCCCTTCTGTCCTTAATTTCCAGGATTTCCATCCCCAAGAACTTACTGAGGTCGGGGTACTGAAAAACCCCGTCATGATCAAGGTCTTGGAGCACATTGAGGGTGAGGCGTACAGGCACGCCGACCATATCACTGTCCTCTCACATGGCGGCATCGAATATGTGCAGCAGCGGGGTGCCGATCCAAAGAAGGTCACTCATATCTTCAACTCGGTTTCCCTCTCCGAGTTTAACGGCCTCGTTCATAGGAAGGACTTCAAGGAAAGGGAAGGTATCGAGGATAAGTTCCTGATATCCTATGCGGGAATCCTCTCTCCGTACCAGGGCATCGACAACATCCTGGACACTGCAAAGGCCCTGCGGGACCATGACGATACTATCTTCTGCATTGCTGGAGATGGTGCGGAGAAGCGGCACCTCAAGACGAGGATACACCTGGAAGAGATCAACAACGTCAGGCTGCTGTCACTTCTCCCCCGTGCCGAGTACTTCAATCTGGTTAACTCTTCTGACGTCTCATTCATCTCGCTCGACGAGAGGATGAAGGCTCCCTGCCTGCCCGGGAAGACGATCAATCTCATGGCCTGCAGCCAGCCGATCATCGCCATGGTCGCGACGGAGAGCGAGACCGCCGATGTCATACGGAAAGCAGGGTGCGGTATCGTGGTCAAACCCGGGGACGTCGCGAGCATACGGTCTGCGGTCCTCCGCCTCAAGGAGGACGCTTCTCTCCGTGAGGCGATGGGGAGCAACGGCAGGCGGTACCTGGAGAAAAACATGAGCCTGGAGGAGAACATCGCCCTGTATGAAGAGATATTTCACGGTCTTTCCGGGGACGGACTCCTTGCGGGGAGGCTGAGTTCTTCGAGGAGCGAGGATGCGCTTGGGGGCTTAGATTCACATGGCACTTAAAGTGGCGATATTAGATACAAATGCCCTGGAAAACAAGGGAAGCTATGGGAGATTGGTAGGTCTGCTGAAGGCTCTGAATGCCACTCTGCCCCGCCATGAAGTGACGGTGTATCACCGCTACTACGATGTAGCAGATAAGAAGCGCATTGAGACTTTAAAGAAATACCATCCGGATGTTGAGATAAAAAGACATCCCTGGTACAATGAAAAGGGCTCGTTGATAGCCACCACGGTGGCGTATATAGCATCTTTTTCGACATGTGCGTTAAAACAGGCTTATGGCAGAATGGGGACGGGGAAGACAACTCCATTTAGTGACTTTGATGTCATAATCGACTTGAATTTGATAGAGCCTGATAGGTTTAATGACAAGAAGTTCGATCCGGTGAATGTATTTGGACAACTATTTGCCCTGTTAAGCATATGGAATGCTTCTTTGAGCGATAGAGAGGTTGTCATCTGCTCGGCAACCATAGGTCCCTATAAAAATCCTGTATTGAGGTTTTTAGCCCGGCGCATACTGAATAATGTTAGCCTCATCTCCCTGAGGGAAGAGTTCAGTAGAGATTACCTGGAATCCATCGAGGTTAAAAAACCAAAGATCGAGGTTACCGCGGATCTGGCATTTCTCATGGAGAGCGACAACGACGTTGATTCTACCAAGATTTCGGAGGTGTTCGACGTTGTCGCAGATAGCGCTACTGTTGTCGGGATCTGTCCGGCCGCCATGATGAACTCGATGTTGCCCGAGGAGGGGTATGTTCGACTTATCTCTGAGGTTAGCGACTTTCTCATTGAAGATATTGGTGCTACGGTCTTTTATATCGCGAACACTTTTCAGGATATTGATTTAATTGATAAAATATATCGGACGTTGGAAAATCCTGAAAAAGCTCGGATAGTCCCTTTTAGCGCTTCAGCTACAGAGGTAAAATCAGTTATCGGACTTTGTGATCTCTTTATCTGCTCCAGGTTTCACGCACTTGTTGCCTCGACCTCTCTGGGGGTCCCGAGCATTGGTCTGGTCTCTTACAGTTACAATAAATTCCATGGGATTATTGGAAAAATGATGGAGCAGGAGGAATATCTCCTGGATATAAACCAGACCTTTGAGTATGGTGCGTTTTTCAACGAATTGAGACTGAAATCAGAGAAAATACTGCATGACAAAGAATCTATACGGGCGAACCTTCTGAAGAATTGCGCCTCCACGAAGAAGCAGGCTCTGGTTAATGGCTACCTGATCCGGGATCTCGTTTTGGCGAATGATAATGCCGCTGGTGATTAAATGGGGCAAACCATTCAGAAAGTTCTGGACGACCACCTCTGCTGTAATTGCGGGACGTGTGCAGGAGTGTGCCCGCAACAGGCGATCTCCGTGAAACCAGATAAGCATTCCCGGGTGTATGAGCCAGAGATACATTCAGGTGCATGCAATGGGTGCGGTATCTGTTATGATATCTGTCCTGGACATTATGTCGATTTTAAAGGCCTTAATATGGATATCTTCGGAAAAGAGGCTGAAGATGTCATATTGGGCTCTTATCTAAAGTGCTATATGGGGCACGCGGCAGAGTCCGGGGTCAGGTACAAAGCATCATCCGGAGGGGTGATCACCGGACTGCTGGTCTATGCCCTCGAAGCGGGGATAATAGATGGGGCGCTTGTAACCCGGATGAACCGGGACCGACCTTGGGAACCTGAACCCTTCATCGCAAAAACCAGGGATGAGATTGTTGAAGCCTCCACGTCGAAGTACTGTCCGGTGCCTGCAAATATCATGATCAAGGAACTGCTTAGTGCTCAGGAAGGCGAAAAGTTCGCAGTTGTAGGGTTGCCGTGCCATATCCAGGGTATCAGGAAAGCCGAGCAGATCTATAAGAAACTCAGTGCACGTGTGGTTCTTCACATCGGGTTATTCTGTTCGCACACCGATACTTTCTGGCAGACAGATTATTTGCTTAAATCGATGGATGTACAAAAAGACGATCTCAAGAGCATCCGTTATCGGGGTGATGGCTGGCCGGGGACCATGTCTGTACAACTGAGGAATGGTAAGGAGTCATCTATACCCTATCATAAGGCAATATTCCCTCACGTAGTGTGGTTCAACGCGATGAATCGTTGCCTCTACTGCTGCGATTTAACAGCTGAACTGGCTGATATCTCTGTAGGTGACCCCTGGATCCCGGAAGTGGTAGGAAAGGAAAAGATAGGGCAGTCCATTGTTATTGTTCGGACAGATGATGCCCAGGAACTTATTCTACGGGCTGTACATGATGAGCACCTGAATGTCGCCCCTCTCTCTGCAGAAAAGGTGAAAGAGTCTGTTTCGATGGGAGAGAAGAAGGCTGATGTTCAGATACGTATGGCGCTCAGGAAGATGATTGGTAAGAGTGTTCCTGACTATAATGCTGATCTCATGGCTCCCCGCCTTCACAATTATATCCGGGGTTTTGTCCCCCTGCTTAGTTCAGTTTGCTCTTCAAATGTATATTTGCGACCATTAGGCGAAAAAATAGTTGATCTTGGTTCGCGATTATCTGAACTAAAGCGGCGAGGGAGCGAGCAGTGAAAATATTGCAATAACCATTAACCGTGAAAAAACGATGTTACAGAGTCTTTATAGGCCTTATGGCCATCGTGATATAGGTTTGATACCTTCACAGTTAAATCCTGCATTCGCCTATGGTGAGATGGTTAGCATTGAGCATTAATTATGTGTGAGAGACAGAAGTATTCGAGAAACAACCAAACAATAGTGAGGCTACAACATGAAAGAACTTAACATTTCTCTTATCAAACCTAGTGACCCCAGAACCGATCCCCGTCTGATTAAGGAGTTAGACTCTATAATAAGAGCAAAATATAATGTTAACGTAATCTGCATGTGTGATAGGGATGACCCTGAAACATCCTACAAAATGAAGATTCATAATTTAAAATTAAAGGGCAGAAACAATTTCTCCTCTTTGCTCTATTGGCCTATTTGGTGGATATATGAGTTTCATTCGCTTTTACATATACAGACAGATATTTTCCATATTTTTAATTATAATTCGATTTTGCCTGCAATAATTGTCGGGAGAATAAGAAAAATCCCTGTAATTTATGAAATATTGGATACAACGTACGATGCACTAAAATGGCCAGGAACAATCCGAAATGCCATTATGTTTCTTGATAAGATGTTCATGAAATATTCTGATGCGATAATTCTCGTCGATGAGTGCCAAATCAAACAGTTTAGAGGGATTCCAAATAAAAATGTAAATATTATCTATGATTCTGCTTATGATTTTGGAAAATCAGAGATAACTAATGATAAGGCTAATAACGCCTTTATAATGTTATATATTGGCGTTTTGTATAAGATTCGTCAGTTAAATCTTGATATATTGTGCGATGTTATAAAAGATATCGATGGTGTCAAACTTATTATTGCTGGATATGGAGATCTTGTTGATGATATAAAAGAATGGGAGAAAAAATCTGATGATAAAATTGAGTACATTGGGCGAATTGCATATTCTGAGGCATTAAAAATGAGTTTGAACGCTGATTGCTTAGTTGTTTTGAGGAGTTCTGATCTGAACACTAATAAGTACATCTGTGGATCAAAGCTCTGGGAATCGATGATGTGCGGTAGGCCAATTTTAGTAAACAAAGGAACGTCTACTGCAACTAAGGTGCTTGAAGAGGATTGCGGCTTGGTGGTAGATGTTCATAATTTAAATGAACTGAAAGAGAAAATAATTTTGATGAGGGATAATCCCGCTTTATGCAGACGTTTTGGGAAAAATGGTAGGAGAGCCTATGAAGAGCGATATAGTTGGGATATTATGGAAAAAAAGTTATTGGGTCTATATAGGAGTCTAACTGAGGGCGTTGATTGATGTAATCTCAAGGGATATATTTGATTTCTGACTTTTAACTCAAGTATAAGCACATAGAACTGGTTGTGTGATTGAATGAATAGGGATTCATATCAGCCCCTGAAAAGCATCGATACCAACTTTGACAAATTGAACTTGATGAGGAACCGATCCCTAAATATTGGTATAATCACTCCTCCTATTGGTGCGGCTGGTGTGGTTCCTCTTTCAAATTTAGTAAACGTTATATCTTATATATCTGATTTCGTTTTTGTCATTACGGGTAAGGTAGATATCAGTCCATCTAGAGAAACAAACTCGAATATTTTTATCTATAGGATTCCATATACCCCAAAATCAAATATTATCCAAAAAATAACTGGTAATTTTCTCTTACAGGTACATATTTCCAATAAAATAATAAAGTTAAAGGATAATGTAGATGTTTTACTCTACTTCTTAGATTCACACGTATATATATTGCCTGCACTTATCGGGAAGTTGTTAAAAAAGAAGATTGTGTTTGTATTAGCAGCGTCGATATCAAATTCTGCATTGGCAAATGCAAATATTTTTTCGAAAATATTGAGATTCTCGGAGTCCATTAATTTCAAGTACGCTAACTGTATTGTTGTATACTCACCAAGCCTCCTCGAGAAATGGGGGCTACAAAATTATGCCCATAAAATCCGCATCGCCCACGAGCATTCCCTCGATTTCAATTCATTCTGTATTACGACTCCGCTGTCCGATCGCCCTTCCCGAATCGGTTACATTGGGCGGCTGAGCGGGGAGAAAGGCGTCCAGCATTTCGTTCAGGCCCTCCCTGCCATTCTTAGTGACCGGAAGGATCTCCGTGTGCTCATCGGCGGGGACGGGCAGTTAAAAGAGACGATCGAGACCTCCCTGAAAGAAGAGGGAGCCTCCGCCCGCGTCGATCTCCCAGGCTGGATACCCCACGATGATCTCCCCAGATATCTGAACCAGCTGCGTCTCCTTGTACTCCCCTCCTACTCGGAGGGGCTCCCGAACGTCATGCTTGAGGCCATGGCCTGTGGGACCCCGGTGCTCGCGACACCGGTCGGGGCAATACCGGATATTATAATAGACGGAAAGACCGGATTTATTATAGAGAATAACTCTCCAGAGTGCATTGCTAAGAATGTGATCCGGGCGTTGTGTTCTCCAGATCTGGAGCAGATCGCAGGGAATGGGAGGCGGTTTGTGGAGGAGCATTTTACGTTTGAAAAGACGGTGGAAGACTGGAAGAGAATCCTGCAGGACATTGAGTAGGCATGTTCAGTCTCGGTGTAGTCCAGAGACAACGCTTCCAGAAGGCCATCCTGATATTTTTATTCACCCTGCTGAGATCAAGTTCACGCCGGCCCAAGACCCCCGACGTTCCTCGCCTCTCACCTGAGAACCATCGAGTATTTCAAGTTACCCAACATTATCCTCTACGACAACCCCCGCAACATCGTTTGAAGCGGAAATACCTTCGACCGTCTCAGACTTTCGCCCTGCGTTTGTTGACCTCAGGAGCCATTTCAGATTCACGACACGGCTCTGCAGAGTCTACCGAGCAAAGACTAAGAGTGAAGTTGAACGGTCAATCCGTTACGTCAAAGACAAATTCCTGTATGGCCGGGAATTCGAGTCGATTGACGATCTGAAGTTTCATGTACGAGAACGACTGGATGCCACCAACAGAAAGATTATATGATCGGCTTTCCGGAAAAACCTTCATCTGCTCTCTTCCTATCCTCCCATAACTCTTCCAGAGGATCTACTCCTGCAAAGTCTCCTGAAATTGTTACCTTTCGTTGTACAGAATCTCTATTCCATTCCCTAGCGGTATACCGGGAACTCTGTCGATGTTATTGTCTGAGATGCTGCGATCTAGGTCTCTGCTGGTGGTACCGCGTTCTGCTCCCACCCTTTGCTTTACGGAAAACATCAGCGTTCCCAAAAGAACAAACCGATGCTCTCTGGGAGGGGAAATGCATGACGATGCATTTTCTTGGACGGGTGCACCAGCACCTGACGAAGCTGAAACTGAGACGATGGATGCTCTTCTCGAACTCACGCTCGAACGGGCGATGAGGGAGAGCCTGATCCCTCTTGAGACAGTAGGATACTTGGTCGAGCTGGAATGGAACAGCCACAGTCTCTGCGACGGTCCGAATGCGGATGAATCATGCCGTTTTCCCTCTCCCGAAACGTATCGAAGGGTTTGATTTCGTTTTTCAACTTTCGGTTAACTAAAGCGTGATCCGGGATCTTGCAACACGAAGGTGTGTGGAAAGCGCTGAAAATGTGGTGTTTCTCGGACTTCCTGGCCTGGGAGTCGCTGCCATTGAACAGAGAATTTCAGTGCCGTTCATCAATGTCTCAGCCCTGATCGAGCCCCTCAAGGAAGCGTATCATCCCGGGTAGGCTGGATAGGTACTTGAAGAAACTGCATAGGCTAGATCTCCAGATCAGCGACGAGATCGAGTATTTGTCGTTCGATGCCACAGACACATATTGGTTCTTCCAGTTGGCTTCACGGCGGTATGAAGGGAGACTGACTATCTTCACTTCGGATAAGACGTTCGCCAATTAAAGATCTTTCCAGATCAGGTCATCGTGACGGCACCCTTTGATTTGATCCCCCATCACTGTGTGATGGTAAAAATCCGGGAGGGCAAGTTATCAGATGAAAGATCAAAAACCACATAAATTGTGGACGAATCACGAAGAACGAGCAGAACTGAGGTTTCCAAATGTTTGACCAAAAGTTGACGATAGATTTTAGAGGGGGATGTCGAATGATATTTGACATAACTGGGAATGGCAGACCCACGTTGGCAACTTAAATAAGAATTTATTTATTCATATTCGATTAACTACAAAGTGAATATTTGGTGGGTATATTGAAGATAAAATATTTTATGTTTGGTGATCAAAATTCCAGCAATGGCGTAAGTAAGAAAATATTTAGCCAGGTGTCGGAGTTGAGCCGATTTGGGGTGGATATTGAACTGATACTGGTCTGTGTTGGGGATGTTCGCTATTCAGCCTATGATTTTCTAACAACGTACAGGATAGATAAGGTTCCGATGGGAGATGTTTTTGGACGGATCAAGCGTGCCCACAAGATCAGCAAGATACTTGGTGAAACAATAGATTCACTGGGTTCTGGGGATATATTATATTATAGATCTTCTAGTTCATTCCTTTTATATTATCCACATCAATATTCCAAGCGTCTCAGATCTTGTAAGATTGTGACCGAGCATCAGACAAAAGAACTGGACGAATACAGACTAAATGATATTACTCTCGAATATTGGTCAGAACGCCTTTTCGGAAAATTGTTAAAAAAACAATCCGACGCTCTCATTGGTGTCACCGATGAGATCACCCAGTATGAGATTGCCCGCGCCGGAGATCCTGAAAAACCCCATCTTACGATAGGCAATGGTTTCGCAGTCCAATCAGTCCGTGTAAGACAGGCTCCGGACTACACCGGCGATGACCTCCACCTCCTCTGCGTCGCCAACGTCAGCCGCTGGCACGGGCTCGATCGATTTCTCCGAGGCCTCGCCACCTATAGCGGAACACCGAAAGTCATACTCCACATCGCCGGGAACGGAGCAGAACTACCCCATCTCCAGCAACTGACCGAGGAACTCAGCATCACCGACGGGGTAGTCTTCCACGGCTTCACGACTGGTAAAGCCCTCGACGCCCTCTTTGATCAATGCCACATCGCGGTGGGGAGCCTTGGGATTCATAGGAAGGGATTGACGCAGACATCTGAATTGAAGGGTCGTGAGTACTGTGCCCGAGGAATTCCCTATATCATTGCATGTGCTGATCCTGACTTCCCCGCAGACTTCCCGTATATTCTCCATCTCGCCGCCGACGAGAGTCCCATCGATATCGAGCAGATCTTAGCATTCGCGAAGGAAGTCTGCGCCGATCCTGACCACCCGCAGAAGATGCGCCGCTACGCGGAGGAGCACCTTGACTGGTCGGTGAAGATGAAGCAGCTCAAGGGTTTCTTGGAAGCGCTGGTTGGGGAAAGCGGAGAAAATAGTATGAACTTCGGGTAGAAAAGAGGTCCTCCCATAACCCTCCAGATCATCATCGTACATGTAGATAGATTACTCCCCGGAACGAGTATTCATACCGCTTGTATCGGGGAATGATCTTCTTGAATGCCTCGAACCAGCTGGAGAACCGTTGAACGGTTTTGCGCTTCTTGTAGTGTTTCCGGTCAAACCAGAATGGCCTACCTTACTTCGGATGTTTCCTCGCTCTTCTATTTACTGGAATATTGCTCTTGATTCCCCGGTTCCAGTTGTACTATCGAATCTCCCGAGCATCGTAGGCTGCATCTGCCGAGATGATGGTTTGCCTCTCGGTGACCTTGGGAATCGTGAATGCTTCGAGGGTTGGCTTATACATCTGAGAATCGTGCATATTTGCGGGGAAAATAGTGCAGACAAGAGGGAGACCGGTCTGATCAACCAGAATCCTGAGTTTACTCCCCTTTGTTTTTCTTATAGCCATCAAACCTAACGGGTCCCCCTTTTTCGTGGGAATATCTTTGGTATCAGTGATACAACGGTGGTGAAAAATATTCGACAATGACATCATCATGACTTTGGGGTCCTCTCTGTTTCAACCGCCCCCTCTAGATCCCTTCTTCAATCCTGCCATCGGAGCGTCACCAGTGCTCCCTGTGCTACGGTGATATCGACGATGTGGATAAATAACAATAAATGATACTCTGCCTCGGTGTCATAGGGGAGATCTGGAAGCACATTCAGCCTGCACACCTGTTATCTCATTAAATTTCTGTTTTCCTTTGAGGACGCCCCATAATTATTTTAGGTATTGAATAAAAGTGGACAGTATGGCTTTCCGAGAAATCGACGCTGCTCTCAGGGTAATTATTGAACTTCATCTCCCCTCAGAAACCCTATATCGGGAGACCTCGAACGGACCGTCGTACCATGATCAGTAGGATTCTTTTCGTCCTGACCGGAGAGAGTGCCACCGGGGTTGACCTTCGGCCCTAGAAACGTTACCCATTGGTGTTAGCCGTTGGCATCAGGTGCTGCCACTGAAGCGAACCCCTATAGACACTGATTTACTTTACCCTTTATTCACGGTCTTTGTCAGTTCAGGTTCAACACTCTTCACAAAGTGCTTTTGAAATGTGCGTAGATTATAAATAGACCATAATAGCCCGATTGGAATACAGTTTATCTCTCGGTTCCAGTCCCTCAGTCATAGCGATCACATTTTCTTCGGTTGGATAACATGGGTAGACGCTCCGTGGAACAAACTTACTTCCCACCCCTAAAGACAAACCACGCTGTACAAACTCTTTGTAGGGTATTACGATATAACCACTATAAGAGGATATATTGTTCAGATCAGCAATTATACCTGTGGAAAAGTAAGGGAGATCCAAAGCGTCACTCTCGCTGAAATAACCTGCATCTAAATATCTCTGACTAGAGTAATCTGTACGGATAGTAGAGCCATAGGGTATATAATTATAACCGAAGTCAAGCCCCCTAATTTCATCAGAATTGAAATATTCACGGTTAATTGAAGTGTCAATTTTCAACAGCCCTGTCATGGACGAACCATATATGAATATCACCAAAACAAGTAATATGCAAATAGCATTTACAGGAATCTTTGCCTTACGGAGGTATTGAGATAAGATATATATACCAGCCCCCATTATCAAAGCCATAAATGGTCCCAGAAGCAAGTTAAATCTATTAACAGCAAGTAAATCATTAAACTGCCAGATCATATGAAGAGGGTTGGGCACATATAATACCAAGGTGGTTAATGTAAATAGCGCTAAAACGGTGAGATAATTGGACTCCTTTCTCCACAAGATAAAACCTATTGCTATTACCGCAAAGAATAGAAACACCTCTATTCCAATAGAATTGATATAATAAGACCATGTAGCCATGGGGTCGGTCGGAAGAAGATCGGTTGTACGTAACACTACAGGATCCTCCCAGAGATCCGTGTCCAATCGGGAACCAAATGTAGATCGAGCAAATGAAAATGCCACATATACCCAATAAGCAACAGACATCACGATTATGAATACAAAAGTCAAACTCTTCAGATATCTTTCATGGCCTACAAACCATTCATAGACCATCAAAAGGCAAAGCAGTGCAACTATTAGGATTATAGATACTTGATGGACGAGTATGGTAAAGAGCACTATTAGCGTTACAAGAATACAGTTTGCATAATGGTTGTTAAAGGACTTGTGAGTGAGATCTTTTAACCCGTTAGGAGATGTCATAAAATAAAGGAGCATAAGGAAGCCTACAAACGCCAGCGCTCGGGGGATCATGTAAATGCTATGTGTCAGACCTATAGAGCTCATTGAATAGAGCAAGCAGGTTAAGAGAGCAATCTGCTCATTTCTAATCGTACGTAAAAAGATGTAATACACAAAAATAACGCTAATAACTGATATAGGCCAGGTAACGGAGAATATGACGGTCTCGATGTCCAGACCAAGTACATGTGAGCATTCTGTAAGGAGAATGTGATAAAGAGGGAATTCTGCATAACCTCCAATCTCTGGAGGGATAACATGGCCCGATAAATATGTTACCGTTGCCATAAATCGGTGTGGCATGATATCCGTCCCCCCAAAATAGAAATAGTATTTCTGAGTGCTACTCCAGATAAATTCTGCCTGTGTAAGCATAATTTCAGACAATACTGTGGCTTTAGAGATTTTATTTGAAATTATTTGGAGAAAAATAATGATGTAAAGCAGGGTTATCAGAACCAGATAAATACACGATCTTCCGAAACCTCCGGCTAGTATTACGAGACTAATGGAGAATAGACACATAAACAATGTTAAAAGACGCCTTCTATTGCACGAAAAGAGGTTAATAAAGTCGTTAAAAGTAAGATCTTTTTTATACATGAATTGAAGGAAGTATGATGCTAGGAATGCAGGAGCTATCAAAAAAGCACCTTTTAGTGCTAAATCGGGACTATTAAAATGTAAAGCCATAAATATACCCATAATTAAGAGCAATAACATTAAGTATGGGAGATATGGAATAGATTGGCGAATACAATTTAATATGTGGATATTCCAATTTCTCTTATCTAATTCCATAACTCTCACAGATTGAAAAAATCTCCTTTGAACATGCTCTCAAACTAAAGAGAATGGGTTAAATCCTACCTAATTCTAACCTCCTCTCTGGTTCATGGGTCGGATGCCACGTTCGGAAAGGAGATTTGAAGAGACCGAACTGTGCGAATTATAGTTTTCGAGAGCATTATCTTGGCTCTACTGTGGGCTGTAACCTTTGAATGGAACCATCTTCCATTACAAGTGCTGCAAGACAGGTTCCCATAAAACTGAGCGCTGGCATCTTTAGACATAACTCACTTAAAATTATCGATCATCTAGGATTTATACTACTCTATTAGCGATCGCACGAAACCCAGTAGTTCGCTAATTTTAAAACACAAACCCTATGTGTTATAATGAAAAATCGGCACAAAAGCGAAAGATTTATATAAATTGCAGGTGATCCCATGCCTTTCACCCAAAGGCGGAAGATCACCTAGCAGAAAGGAGAGTGTTCTCAACCTGAAAAATGTTGCGCTCCTGTCATCGCGGCACTGAATCAGTACCTGAATATCCCAATCCCCGGCCCCCTCACGCAAACCGACCTGTTTGCGGTTCTTTTCGGGATGGCTGTGATGAATCAGTAGGTTCACTCGATCACCGGATTCTTGGAGCAGGTACCTTGTGAAACGTCCGTTCGCTACCACCTCAACAAACCTGGAGCAGAAGAGCACTGCGATCCTTGCCCCATTTCGTGCATCACGTCCTCAAACCAGGGAAAGCATTCCTGTCAGGTGTCAATGGCGGGATAAAATAGTGACGACTCAAAGTGCTCACTTCCTCTGCATAATCTCTTCGTTTCTGATCCTGCCTATCCTACATGTGAGGGATAATCCCCTGCCGTCGGCGCTCTTTGAGGCGATAACTATTGCCTTGACCGTTGTGCAGTGATGGAGAATTCGATCCAGAACCGCAACTGCGAGGACATCGCATCGAACTCATCCAGCCGCTTCTCCATCGGGAACCCGGTCAATCTCATCAGAACTCAAGGGCCCGTTCTTCCTTGCTCTTCACCTCCTGGTCTAGGAGATATGCGAGAATCTCGAGCGCCGACCACTCCTCTTTCACCGCGAGTTCCAAGGCGTTGTCCAAGAGCGATTCCATCGTTTGTCAGTTTCAGGACGTTCAGATTATGGTGAACCTGCTCGTAGAGAAGGGCGCTCACCCTCACACCTTCTCGGAAAACCGCCCATAGATCGAGAGCAATCGATGTTCTCCCTCCGGATTGACCATCCGAAAACGTATCGGTGTTTTCCTGATTCGGCAAAGAGGATGTTAGGTTGAAAATTAGCGAAGTACTGATACCGAAACAGATTAGATATACCACCCCGAGTGATTATAAGCATATTCAATGTCCCGTTTCACTACCAACATCCTCAAACTTGCCTCCGGCAGTGTCATCGCCCAGATACTGGGGGTTCTCCTCCTCCCCATTATCTCCAGATTATACTCTCCGGGAGACTACGGTGTTTTTCAACTTTTTCTCGCCATATCGAGCGTACTTGCCGTCCTTTCCTGCCTATCCTATCAGCTCGCTATCATGCTCCCAAAAAAGGACGAAGATTCAGCCAATATCACTACCCTCTGTATCATCCTTGTTTGCGTAGTCTCCGCGATAAGCTGCGGTGTCTTCATTCTTTTATCCGGATGGGTCGGGGAAGTACTCAAAACGCCTGATCTATCTCAATATATCATATTCCTACCCGTGGTGGTCTTTTTAAACGGCCTGTACCTGGTGCTGAACTACTGGCTGTCCCGGAGGGTGCGGTTTGGGGCGGTCGCTACCGCACAGGTGGCAAACTCGGTCTCAAGCAAGGCCGTCCAGATCGGGGCCGGGATCGGCTCGGCATCACCACAGGGGTTGGTTTTTGGGTTGCTCGCCGGGTATGGGGCAGGTCTTCTCGTTATGCTCAGGGGTATCAGGGAGGATCTTGCACTCTTTAAAAATGTCAGCCCTGGCAATATAAAGCGCTTGGCCGTCAGGTACAAACGATTTCCCCTCTTTACTTCTTGGTCAACCGTGGCGAATTCGGTCTCTCTCCAGGTCGCCCCCCTAATGCTTGCTTCATTTTTCAGCCCCGCTGTTGTCGGGTTCTACGGGATGGCGCACATGGTCGTCAACATGCCTATGAGCCTCATCGGCTCTGCGACCGGGCAGGTTTTCTTCCAGAAGGCGAGTGAGGAAAAGAATCGAACCGGGAGTGTGAAGACCGTTGTGCAGGAAGTCCACCAGCGGCTTGTCTCCATCGGGATATTCCCGATCCTGATCCTTATGATCATCGGCGAGGAACTCTTCGGTCTTGTCCTCGGGGCACAGTGGAGCACGGCGGGAGGATACGCCCGTATCCTTGCGCCTTGGATATTTCTTGTCTTCATTGCATCTCCCCTCTCGACAATCTTCAGCGTGCTCGAAAAGCAAACCGTTGGGCTCGTGTTTAACCTGACGGTCTTGCTCTCTCGCATTGTTGTCCTCTATGTTGGAGGAGTCTCTGGTGATCCGGTTACCACCCTCATGCTGTTTTCGCTCACTGGGGTTGCCTTCTGGGGAGGAATGAACGCATACGTTCTCAAGATCTCCGGTATATCATATTGGATGGGTCTGAGAGACTTTCTTATGCTATCTCTGGTCGCCCTTGCGGTAGCGTTTCCGTTAGTTATCGTCAAATATTTATCACCGCCGTTGTACATACTCCTCATTGTCACCGGGATCGTGACTTGCATCTACTATGCAGTCATTGTTTTCAGAGACCCTATCTTAAAGAAGGAATTTAGGGGGATCTTACAGGGAGTCAGACTATGAAAATTGAAATGTTTTTCCATAATCGCTACTATCCGTGGACTGAAGTTAAGGCTGGCAACATTACGTACTGGCTGAAAGGAACGTTCTTTTATGAGAATGAACTCCTCCAGAGTGCCGATGTCTTTCGTCTCTTCTCTTCAGTTCTCAGAGATTCCCGATTTGACCACGATGCCCTGAAATCCCTCCTCCTTGCCCTTAACGGGAATTTTACCTTTGTAATAGAGACCTCCCAATACATCTTCTGTACGGTTGACCGTGTCAGGAGTATTCCTCTTTTCTACGCCGTGAGCCGGGATGAGGTTCTCTTTTCAGATGATGCAAACCACCTCCGAGACCGCCTGAATCCCTCCTTCAACGAAGAGAACGGTGCTGAGTTTCTGGTCACCGGGTATGTTACCGGCTCTGATACCCTCTTTGACGGGATATCGCAGCTCCAGGCAGGAGAATATCTCGTCTACGATAAAACAGAGGGGTCTCTCGCCACCCACTTCTATCACCATTTCTGGCACGAGAATTACTTTTCGGAACCTGAGGAGGACCTGTTGAACCGGCTTGACAAAACCTTTGTGCGTGTCTTCCAACGGCTTGTAGAATCTACAAAAGGCTGCCAGATCGTAGTTCCCTTGAGCGGGGGGTTGGACTCTCGTGTTATCGTTGCGATGCTGAAGCGGCTCGGCGTGAAAGATGTGATCTGTTTTACCTACGGAAAGAAGGGCAGCAGGGAGACTGAGATCAGCAGGCAGGTGGCAGAGGCACTGGGGTACAAGTGGTACTTTGTGGAGTACACTAAGGAAAAATTGTATGGCAGTTATCATTCGGATTATATGCAGCGTTACCGCGAATATGGTGGGAATCTGGTATCACTGCCTCATATCCAGGATTTTCTTGCCGTTAAGGAACTAATGGATGGGGGAAAGATACCTGAGAACGCGGTTTTTGTGCCAGGACACCAAGGGATGGTTGCCGGTAGTTTGATGCATAGCGGGATTATAGCAGGTAGCCCTGTATATGACGACTGTAGTCAACTAAATAAATATACTTTTGAAGAATTCAAGGGGAATATTGCAAAATACTATTATAACCTCTGGCATTGGCCTAATCTAACTAGAATTTCTTCTGTTCTTTATGAGAAGATTCAAACGAGTGTGGGGATAATTACTATCAATAGTTTAGAGGAATATACAAATGCTCTGGAATTTTTTGAGTTTAAGGAGCGAAAATCGAAATTCATTGTAAATTCTTTACGAGTGTACGAGTTCTTCACATGTAGATGGAGGGTTCCACTTTTAGATGCAGAATTGATCGATTTCTTCTCAAATATTGGCCTCGAACAACGAATTCGACAAAGGTTATATATACGCTACGCAAGGGATAAACTCTTTGTTGATTCTTTAACCCCGCTACTCACAATTGATTGTACAACAGATTTAAACAGTAAAAAATCTCAAACTAACCCTTTTATTTTACGATCTATTAGCAATGCATTGCTCTCATATTCAAAATTAGATCTAGGGTGGGCGTCAATTTATGAGCGACCGCTATTGCAGAGAATGAACACCCATATCAGAGGGACAGACTTGAAACCTTTTATTCGGTATCCATCGATAGAGTTAATATTAACAAATTGTAACAGATCGCATTTTGTCCCATCCTGTAACGGCTGCCTAACACTTGAATTTTTGAAAAGATGCATGAGAATGTGACATTCATGGGGTTGATTCACTTGGCGTGTATGGTCCTTGATCGAGAGTATTGGGATGACCTCATTCATGTCTTTTCTTCGTTCTCTTATACCCTTTTAAATCACACACCAAGTAAACCCTTTCTTTGCTTAAATCTGTATCAAAATATTCTTCTTTAACCTCAAATCCTAGTTTAATATTCCCTCTGTAAGAAGCTTCATTGTCCAAACTAACTCTTGAAGAAACTCCTGTTATTCTTTTCATTTGAGAAAAATGATATAATGCATTTTGTCTCGTTATAGTTCCGATCCCTTTGCCTCTATATTCCTTTTTTAATCCTATGTAACCCTCATGAATAGTCTTTTCTTTAATATCTTTCTTATTGAAATAGTATAATCCAAGTCCAATGATTTTGTTTTCTGATTTTATTATATAACAAAATTTACTCCCAGTTAAATGAAGAAGCAATTTTTTCCATTTTGAGAGTTCTTTACCATTATGCAAATCTTTGTATAAACTGAATGTTTCTTCTAGGTATTCACTTTTACATGGTTCAATAGTAAAATTTTCATATTCAATCTTTTGAAATTCAGGCATGTTTGTGCTGTATAATATATTTCGTATAATAAAAATGGTCTTTTTTATCATGGGATATCCCGCTTAAATGTCTCATCTATCACTTAATCTGTGGTTTTTCATGGCCCTTTTGATGCCAAGTGCTATGCTGGAGATGACCCTCCTTCTTGTAACAAAATAATACGGCACTAAAATTGGATTATACCCTGTAGCGTGATAACTTAGACGTTGCATATTGCCGTGCATTATATTAACTTGATGGAATCCCATCCTCTGCATTTCTTTCAGAACATTCGCAAATAAGAACTGGTTTGCTCCACTGTCTCGAAATGTAGGATCTGAAGCTGCACTCCAAGCATACGCTCGCTTGTTATCCCAGATCCAGATGCGGGATGCTAAGAAATTAGCAGACTCATCTCGCGCAACCCACATGCCGCCACATCTCTTTCTCTTAATGAGGTCAAGCATGCTCACCAAAAAATTCCCTTCAATAGGAGCATTCAGGTCTTGACGGTCAAACACTTGAGTGAGTAATTTATGATGCACCGCAGCATCATCAAGTCTCTCAATATACAAGCCCGCATCGCCTGCCTTTCTTACTTCTCTTCGGACGCTCTTTGAAAATCTCTCAGAAAAATTACCTTCTAAATTGACGTAATATGCATACGCCACATGCCCCTCCCAATCACGCCACAAAAAGGGACGAATATCCGATAGATCGGGTGAGTTGACTATAGTTATTGAAAAATAACGCTCTTTCTCGATACAGTCACAGAGCGTGTTGAGAATACCGCTTTGAACCAACTCGCTCTGGCGTAATTTTGTACTGTCAGAATTGGGGAGGAGAACCCCTCCAAACGGAGTGAGGGGGCCCCTTGATACTGCATGGGAGGCGCCCCATCTCGATCTTTTCACAAACAGTGAGCATCCCCCTACAAACTCGTCATTTTTAAAACAGCCATAGATATTGAGTTTACTTGATGAAGCATCTGCAACCACCTGCAAGTAGTCACTATTGTGAAAGATGGTTCCTTGAGGTGACCGGATGGCAAAATCATCCCACAAGTTGTACTCATGTGGCTCAAGGATTCTCGCTTCGAAGTCATTTGTTGTCATTGTATCAATCTATTGGCAATTTCTTCCCCGCTCGTCATCCACGCCCCCTTTTCCCTGCAGTATCCAAGCACCTTCTCATACAACTTCACCCGCTCCCCCTCCATGTAGGTGTTATGCCAGAGGATGGTAATGACCCCGTGGCAGCGCTCGGTTGCGTCGATGAGCCGGCGGGCGACCTCCCAGGCCTTCCCGGCGTCGAGCCGCATGTAGCGATCGAGCGTGCCATCCATGATCGCGAGAGGGATCTCCAGGATGTCGATCTCGCGACCGGCCCGGCGGTCATAGGGCTTGAAGGGATGGCACATCCCGTTCCTGAACCCGGCGCAGTCAGCGTATCCAAAGGTGGTGTCGTAGCGGAACCCGGCGCGGCTGAGGTGCTCCCAGGTCTCCGGAACCCGGAATCTGAGGTAGTGGTTCCGGTAGCCGACGACCGGCCGGCCAAGGACCGCTTCCAGTCGTTGCTTCTCGGTCGTGAGGGCTTCCGGGTCGCAGTAAGCCCGGTGGCCCCCGTGGAGCCCGACCTCCCACCCGGCGTCGGCGATCCTCCCTATCTCGCCCTCGAGCTCCCTGACATCGTAGGCATAGTCCTGATCCCCCGGGGCGAGGGAAAGGAAGTAGAAACTCGACCTGGCGCCGTACTGCTCTTCGAGGGCCATGATCTCACGAAAGTTGCAGAGGGGGAGTTTCTTCGACCGGATCTGCCTCGCGTTTGCGAGGGCCTTTGCAAAGTCTCCGTTCTTCATGGAGGAGAGGGTCGCATACCCCTTAGAGAGAGTGGAGCGGTAGACCGTATCGATGTCATGAGTGAGGCAGACGGCGAACGGCTGGCCGTCGGGGTACTCGGGGCGGTAGCCCTGCTCTGCGAGGTACTGCGAGGCTCGGGGCTCAAAAGGCTCGCGGTAGCCGCTCATATAGTGAGGGAACCGGTCGTAGCCGTCCCTGAATGTCTCGTCGTACTCCTCTGCGCAGGTGAAGAGGTGCCAGATCTCTGGATCTCGCTGGAGAATGTCGTACATCTGCATGACTGTATTATAGAACTGTTTGTGTCGTCGGTTTAAGTTCATGTCTATTCTTATCACCCTGCCCCGCTCTACACATCCTGGTCCACCACGTTCCGCCCGTCGACGACCGCCGGCCGCTCGCACCCGCACAACCACTTCACCTCTGCGGACACCAGCCCCCGGTACTCCTTATGCCCGGCAAAGACCCCCCGCGTCCACACCCGGGAGCACATCCTCGAGGTCCCGCAAGAGCCCGGGCGGTGCATCCGGCGACGTAAGATCTGGGTCCATCTGGGTCCGTGTACCGCGACCTGCGCGCCTTTAAATTGCGTCATTTCGTAGAACGGCTCCTCCGGAGTGTTCCGCGCGTCGTCGGAGTCGTTGTTGAAGGTCCCGGCCGGGGAACGCGATCCGCGCGCCCGCGAGGGTTTTCCCCGCCTGCGCCGACTCCGTCAGGTGGAGCATGTGCCCGGGCATGAAGTCGTTGACGGCGCGGGTGTAGAGGGACTCCCGGCCGGCCGGGGCACGGGCGGGATGGCTGCCTGGTGGAAGATGCCGTCCGCACCCGGGAAGGAGTCGCAACTCGCACCTCCGGTGCTCGAACTCCGTTCCCATGGAACGTCGTTCCTGCCGGTGCTCCCGCTCCTGCCCTTCGGCCAGTCGTGTCTCCATCAGGAGGTCGAGATCGGTGATGCTCCCCTCGAGGAATGTCACCCAGGGTGGTCGAGGAGGTGGTCGAGGAGGTGGTCGAGGAGGTGCTCGATGTTCTCCCGTCGCCCGGTGGCGAGGTTGTCGATGATGACGACGTCGTGGTGCTGTGTCAGCGTGTCTGCAAGGTTCGAGCCGATGAAGCCGGCCCCGCCGGTGACGATGTAGCGCATGAAGAATCTATGCTGGGGGGCGGTTTAGGGTCTTCTGAATTGAACCAGGATATCCGTCTACCCGGGGTACCGGCCGGGGAGGACGCCTGCTCCTCCCCCCGCCCGGCCCCCTCACCAGCACCGCCACCACCCCGCCGACCCCGGCGCTCACCCTCGATAACCTCCTCTCCTCGCCGGCCTTCTCCGCGCGCCAGCCCTCCAGCGCCCGGATCCGGGCCTCAAACTCCTCGTCCTGCGCCTCCATTCTCTGCAGCGCCTTACAGATCCACTTCACGTCCCGGTTCGTCTCGTAAGACCGAGCTCCTGGGTGGTCTTCTCCTCGGTCATCTTAGTAACCCTCCTGGAGGACAATAGGAGGTCGAAGAGAAAAAGGCTGACCGTAAGGGTTATATTGAAGAATCCGGGGCGCGAAAAATGTCTGTCCTGCCGCTACTCATCCGGTCACCGGCGAGGATTGTCGCCGGGAGCAGCATGCCTATCCAGTGGATTGCCGCAGGGAGTCTCCTGTCCAGATGAGTGTAAAGCGTTGCGTCACCATCTCCCCGCGACCGGCCACCTAGGGAAAAGCGTTATCCTGATCGGCGGGTAACAGAAATATGGTGCGGCATGCTTACGGCTGAGAGCATCATCGGAGCGCTGGCGGAACACCGGGAACGGATCAGGAGCCTTGGCGTCCGGCGGATCGGGGTCTTTGGTTCCTTCGTCCGGGGTGAAGAGCACGAGGAGAGCGATATCGATATTCTCATCGAGTTTGAGGAGGGGGGACGTTCTTTCGACACGTATATGGATCTCAAGTTCTTCCTCGAAGATCTCTTCAGGAGAAGGGTCGACCTCGTCGACCGCGATACTATCAAGCCGGCTTTAAGACCCCACATCCTCCGGAGCGTCCGGTATGCCCCGGGAATATAACCTCTACCTCCGTGATATCCTTGAGGCAATCAAGAGGATTGAGCAATATACACAGGGAATGGACTACGAAGCGTTCATGGAGAACCATCTTGTACAGGATGGAGTGATCCGGAACCTCATGGTCATCGGTGAGGCCACGAAGCTCATCCCCGAGCCGCTCAAATGCGAGCATACCAGTATCCCCTGGAGAAAGATTGCGGGGATGCGGGACATCCTGATTCACGCCTACTTCGGGGTCCATAACGAGATCGTGTGGGATGTCGTCCGGAACAAAATCCCGGAACTGCAGGTTGCCGTCAGGCAGATGCTCGATAAGGAACCTACCCGATAGGGATCACTTTTCCCGCTTCATCCGGAGAACGATCCGGGACGAGATCCCTGATCATCTGCATAATTTCTTGTTGAGGATACTCATGACCGGCAAGCAGACGTCAGGGAGAGCATCAGGGTGCTCACTGAAAAGCTCGATCTTCTCCTCAATGAGAGGGAGAGCATGGCGATGATGAAACTCTCCGGGCGGTCGCTCTCCGCTTTTCTCTCCGAGGAGCCCGACCTCTATACCATCAGGGATGCCGGGGCTGCATAGCGATGAAAGGAAAGATTGTTCTGATACCGTTTCCTCCTCCCCATCTCACCGCAACAAACCTGCGCCCGGCACTTGTCCTCCATGAGGGTGACCGCGATGTGGTCCTCGCCTTCATCTCGTCAAAAATCCATGTGGGAGCGGGTCCGGCAGGGATTATGGTAACCACTTCACACGTAGGCTTTTCAAGAAGCGGTCTCAAAGTCGATTCAGTTATCCGGGCGAAGGTCGGCCTTTCAGACCTTCACTCACCAACGGCACCCTTGATTCTGCAAGGAGATCCGCTACAAACGATCTCTGTTTGCGTACACCGGCTTCCATCTCAGCCTCCATAAGATGATAACGGCGATCTCCTGCCATGCCGCCTCGCACGTTAAACTGTCAGACTGAAAAAGGAGGTAGTATTCCTGTAGTGCGTGCTGGTTCTTATCGTTCCAGCCGATCCCCCTGTACGCAAACCCCGCGTTGATCCACACATCCGGATCCACAACATTCCGCCCGTCGACGATCGCCGGGTGTTGGCACCCGCACAACCGCCGCACCTCTTCAGGCACCAACCCCCGGTACTCCTTGTGGCGTCCGCGCCCGCGAGAGCTCCGGCGGGACGTCCGGCGACGTCGCCGGGTCCACCCAGGGGTCGTGCATCATGCCCGCCGCGAGCGCCGCCTCATAGATCGGTTTCGTCGGCGTGTTCCACGCGTCGTCGGAGCCGTTTGACGAAGGCCCGGCCGGGGAGCGCCAACTTCGTCAGGTGCAGCATGTGCGCCAGCATGAAGTCGCTGATGGCGCGGGCGAGGGTGTAGAGCGACTCCTGGCTGGGGCACGGACGGGATGGCCGCTTGGTGGAAGATGCCGTCCGCACCCGGGAAGGAGTCACAACTCGCACCTCCGGTGCTCCAACTCTGTTCCTCGCACCTAACGGTGCTCACGCTCACTGTGTTCGCGCCTCGAAGCCTGATGTCTTCTCAAACTCCTGTCCTGCGGACAGTCGTTCCTAGGGGGAACGTCGTTCCTGACGGTGCTCCCGCTCCTGTCGGAACATCGCGACTCCAACGCCATCTTCACCTGTACGACCATCCGGACCTCGTCCAGAGAGGACGACGCGATCCATGATGCGGTCGACCTGGGCCGACGCCGTCCCCGCACCGGAGTGAAAGGAAGTCTCTTACCCCCGCTCTTTTTTTCCCGTGCCGGGAGCTTGGCAACCGGGGCGGCCCCCCTTACCTGTGGGGACGTTTTGTTTTACCGGGCAGTGGTGGATGTTCCCGAAGAGGAGGAGATCGGAGCGGGAAAAGTATCATCTGCCTGGAGCACCTACATCTGCATATCCTGGAGTGTGTGGCATGGGAGTGCAATACATCTGTGATGCAGAAGGAAGAAAGACTGGCGTTATCGTGCCAATCGACCTCTGGGACAGCCTGAATGCCGAAAAACCTGCCGACAAACGGGTTGGGGTTCCGGATCCCGAAAAATATCGGGGAATATACAGAGACTTAAACATCGATCTGAAGGCTGAAATTCGAAACCTGCGGGATGAATGGAACCGTATATGAGCCGATATCTGCTCGATACGAACATTCTCGTCACGATATTCACCCGGAACCCCAGTTCGGCAGGTCCCGGCCCGGGAAAGAATGAGTAACTCTCCTGAGTGTCCGGTATGGCCCCGTCTTCCTGGAGGAGGTCTCTTTGGAAAAACAGCAATAGGATGGCCTTCGGTCTCTCGGCAGCTCTGGTGATAGGATCCGGCTGATATCACCTAGGAGCGTACTGTAGGGTTGTCTGCCCATATCTCCGGGAAGTAAGGAGATACCCATGGCAGACTTCGTGCAGAAGACCGTGAACAAGACGGCAATCCGGGACCTCGCCGTCCCGATCGCCGACGTAACGTCGTTTAACAACCTCATCGAGACCGTCATCGACGACAACCCCTTCGGGTGTGTCGGGTATACCGGCCCCGGCGGTCAGCCTGTCGCCGCCGTCGTCCGGAACCGCGAGCACTACACCGCGAAGGTGGACTTCATCGACGAGGATACCGCGAAAAGGGTCGGGACCGTCTCCCTGCAGTCCCCCTCGATCGCCGCCTTCAACGCGAACGCCGCGGAGGCGATGGAGAACGCGGCCCTCGCTACTGCGATGGGCGGGGAGGCCGAGCGCAACAACGCCCGCGAGACCTACTACGCTCAGCTCAAGTGCCACGACCCGTCGGGTGATTCGAAGCCTTCGGCTTCTCACGCTCTGGTTCAAACGAGCCCTCGTGAGTCGAAGCCCTTCGGCCTTCTCCTGCTCCTGCCGCTCGCTGCGCTCTCGTCAGTCGCGACTCCTACGTCACCTTCACCAGGAAGACCGTCCGGGACTCGCCTTCCTCCTCCGGCCTGTCCTACGGGGCGGGAGCGCCCTCTCCGCCGTCCTCCGTGGTCTGCTGGGGGCCGGGAGGGCCACCGCCGCCCGCCGGCTCTTCTGGGAAGTCAGGGAGGAGATCCAAAGGGTCGTCCCGGTCTATGTCAACTGCTGGCACGACCACACCCCGCTCACCGTCTACCGGAGTATTTTTGCGCAGGTCTGCGGCTACGCTCCGCCGCTGGCCGGTAGATATCTCGACGATATCAAACAGAGGGTCGCCGCTCGGCAACCCGCGGGGGAAAAGCGTTATCCCGACCGACGGGTAACAGGAGTATGGTGCAGCATGCTTACGGCTGAGAGCATCCTCGGAGCGCTGGCGGAACACCGGGAGCAGATCCGGAACCTCGGCATCCGGCGGATCGGGATCTTCGGTTCCTTCGCCCGGGGGGAAGAGCATGAGGAGAGCGATATCGATATCCTCATCGAGTTTGAGGAGGGCGGGCGTTCCTTTGATGCGTATATGGACCTCAAGTTCTTCCTCGAAGATCTCTTCAGGAGGAGAGTCGACCTTGTCGATCGCGATACCGTCAAGCCGGCTCTCGCGCCGTATATCCTCCGGAGTATCCGGTATGCCCCGGGAGTATAACCTCTATCTCCGTGATATTCTCGAGGCTATCGAGAGGATTGAGCAGTATACACGAGGGATGAACTATGAAGCGTTCACGGAGAACAACCTCGTGCAAGATGGGGTGATCCGGAACCTCATGGTCATCGGCGAGGCCGCGAAGCTCATCCCCGAGCCGCTCAAAGGTGAGTATAACGGCGTCCCCTGGAGAAAGATCATGGGGATGCGGGACATCCTGATTCACGCATACTTCGGTATCCATGACGAGATCGTGTGGGACGTCGTCCGGAACAAGCTCCCGGACCTGCAGGTTGCGGTCAGGCAGATGCTTGATAAGGAACCTATTCGATAACTTCTCGCCTGTGAGGATACCCATGACCGATATCGAGACGGACAGCAGGGAGATCGAGGGGAGCAACCGACCCTCGATGAGCGGGGGGCTGTGGCGATGATGACTCTTTCTGAGCGGCCATCCTCTACCATTCTCTCCGGGGAGCCCGGCCTCTATGCCATCGGAGATGCCGGGGCCGTGTGTCGGTGAAAGAACCGCGCCCAGCATTCACCTGCCGCAAACCGATCTCTGTTTCCCACCTTCCATAGTATCGTCTCTAGAGGGGACGTTGGGCCGATCTCCCGCCCCTCTGCACGTTACAGGCAGGGAAAAAAGATATTATTCCCGCAACGCGTGACGGTTCTTGTCGCCCCTGCCGATCCCCTGATACACAAACCCCGCACCGATCCACACATCAGGGTCCACGACATTCCGCCCATCGACGATCGCCGGCCGCTCACACCCGCACAACCGCCGGACCCCAGCGGGCACCAGCCCCCGGTACTCCTTGTGCCCGGCAAAGACCACCACCGCGTCCGCGCCGGCAAGCACCCCCGCAAGGTCCCGCGAGAGCCCCGGCGGTACGTCCGGCGATGTCGCCGGGTCGACCCAGGGGTCGTGCACCCGGACGAGCGCGCCCGCGGCGAGCGCCGCATCACGGAACGGCTCCGCCGGCGTGTTCCGGGCGTCGTCGGAGTCGTTGATGAACGCCCAGCCGAGCAGCGCAATCTTCGAACCCGCGAGCGTCTTCCCGGCCTGTGCCAGCGCCGACTTCGTCAAATGCAACATATGTTCGGGCATGAAGTCGTTGATCCCGCGGGCGAGAGTGTAGAGGGACTCACGGCCGGCCGGAAAGTCGAGTTCTCCCCCGAGCACCTGCACCCCCCGCTCCAGGTGGTAGGTGTCCTTCGTCAGGCAGTGGCCGCCGACCCCGGCCCCCGGCCAGAGGATCGCCCGGGTGATCCCCTCGCCCTTGAGCGACGCCACCCCGGCCCGGACGTCGTAGACGTTGATCTCCATCGCCTCGCAGTAGAGGGCGAGCTGGTTCACGGCCGCGATCTGGAGGTCGCGGAAGGTGTTCTCGGCGGTCTTCGTCACCTCGGCCGCGGTCGCGGTCATCGGGATGACCCTCCCGGTCGTGAGGACCGGCGCGTAGAGTTCCACGGCACGTGCCGTCGAGACCCCATCGATCCCGCCGACGACCCGGTCGTGCTCCCGGATGTTCCTGAGCAGCCGCCCGACCATCACCCGCTCGGGGGCATGCGCCAGTGCAAAATCCTCCCCAGCGACGAGTCCGGACTCGCCTTCGAGGATCTCGCGGGCCATCCCGGCGGTCGTCCCGGGGGTGATCGTCGACTCGAGGACCACCAGCGTCCCCGGCGTCAGGTGCCGCCCGACGTTCCGCAGCCCCTCGATCAGGGGGGTGCGGTCGGGCAGGAGGTCCTTCTTGTCGAGAAACGGCGTCTGGATCGCGAGCGTCACCGCGTCGCTCCGCGGTGCAGGAGGGCCTCCTCTCCTCCCCTGCTTTCTCCGCCCGAGAGCCGCTCCAGCGCCCGGATCCAGGCCTCAAATTCTTCATCCTGCGCCCCCATTCTCTGCAGCGCCCGGCAGATCCACTCCACGTCCCGGTTCGTCTCGCAAGACCGAGTTCCCGGGTGGTCTTCTCCCCGGTCATCTTGGTAACCTTCCTGGAGGACAGTAGGACGGGGAAGAGAAAAAGGCTGACCGTAAGGACTATATGCAGGAATCTTGGTAGAAAAAAGCGCTTGTCCGGCCGCAGAGTATTGCCGCCGGTCCAGAAGTTACTGTACCTGTTCCGGCGGACCTGCCGGCCTCACCCCGTGAGTTCAACCTCGCCTGCCGCGAGAGGCCGACAGCAGAGCCTGCCGCTGTGGACATCCTTCATCACGGCATCGATCTTCCGGGAGACCTCCGCGCTGTAGTATGCTTCGCCGCAACGGTCGCAGATGTAGGCCGGGACATCCCGGATGACGATGATCTCATCCCCGACCCGTGCAATGAATTCGGTCTTTCCTTCCTGCAGGGTCCCTTTACAGAATGTGCATCTCTCTGGAATCATTCTTTCTTCCTCCTCGTTCGCATATCGATCCAGTGTTCGTCATCCGGCACGTAGGCGGTGATGACCCGGAGATGATCATCGCAGATCCCGAGTACTACATGATACGCGTGGTCACGTATAAAGCCGAGCATGAGCAACGAGGGGCAGGGCTCATCGTCGGAATACGCTTCGACGATCTCACCGACCCTGATCGCCGCAAGGAGATCATCGGTGGAAATGTTGCGCTCAAACATCCTGACCCGGGCATGGTGCGAGATGATGACTGAATCCCGGTCTACTAACTCGATGATCTCATCTTTGCTGCGATTCACGTCTCGCTCCTTCCTTTGAGAATCACTTCTATCTCCCGCACCTAAAAGCATTTCTAACCGGTAGCCGGTTACGGGGAATGTCTCCGTGGTGAAGATCTATTTCCGGCGCTTTTTTCGTATAATCTCCCCTATGCCATCCCCGGTAAAGTCAGACTGATATCCTCTCCCGTCCACCCTATAGTTGTCTGTCATATTCCCGGGAGCATGCAGGCCACGGAAGACGCTTCGCGTCTCCCTATCAAGCACAACCCGGAGCGTTGTGCCGTGAGGAGTGAAAAACCCATGGGCAGACTTCGTGCAGAAGACCGTGAACAAGACGGCGATCCGGGACCTCACCGTCCCGATCGCCGACGTAACGTCGTTTAACAACCTCATCGAGACCGTCATCGACGACAACCCCTTCGGGTGTGTCGGGTATACCGGCCCCGGCGGTCAGCCTGTCGCCGCCGTCGTCCGGAACCGCGAGCACTACACCGCGAAGGTGGACTTCATCGACGAGGATACCGCGAAAAGGGTCGGGACCGTCTCCCTGCAGTCCCCCTCGATCGCCGCCTTCAACGCGAACGCCGCGGAGGCGATGGAGAACGCGGCCCTCGCTACTGCGATGGGCGGGGAGGCCGAGCGCAACAACGCCCGCGAGACCTACTACGCTCAGCTCAAGTGCCACGACCCGTCGGGTGATTCGAAGCCTTCGGCTTCTCACGCTCTGGTTCAAACGAGCCCTCGCGAGTCGAAGCCCTTCGGTCTTTTCCTGCTCCTGCCGCTCGTAATCGCACCTTGCGGTGCTCATGCTCCGGCCCTTCGCACTCCACTCCCGCCAGTCGCGACTTCTACGTCACCTTCACCCACACCACCGTCCAGATCTCGTCCTACTAGGACGACGCTGTCCGGACCGCGGTGCGAGCGCCTTCGACGGACGCGGTTCCCGCACAGGCGTGAGAGGGGGACGGAGGTCTCCCACGCAACTTTTCTCAGTGCTGGGGCATAGATCGCCCCGGCAAACGACTCCTCTTCAGACAGAGATATGTAGATTGAAGCACCAGAGGATCATATACCCCAGAGGTGAGGCTTCCATGACCCAAGTAAAAGAGGAGATCATCAACGAGTTGAACGACCTCTCACCCCGGACATACGGTGAAGTGCTTGATTTCATTCGGTTCCTCAAATCCCAACGCCGGAAGGCCGCCCCCGACACCGCCCTCGCGAGCGAACCCGCGCTCCGGAAAGACTGGCTCCAGCCCGAGGAGGAAGAGGCGTGGAGCGATTTGTAAAGGGCGACGTTGTCGTTGTACCATTTCCCTTCTCAGATCTCTCAACAGTGAAACGGCGCCCGGCTCTAGTCATTGCGACACCCGGCGGGGATGACGTCATCCTCTGCCAGATCACGAGCCGCCAGATCCGGGATCGTTACTCTATTGGCATCGCCGATGTGGACTTTGTGGAGGGAACGCTCCACAAACCGAGCAATGTCCGGCCTAACCGGCTCTTCTCTGCCAGTACCAACCTGATCCTCTACCGGGCCGGCCGTCTCAACAACCGAGCCGTTACATCGGTCATCGATCGGATCATCGAGATCCTGCAGGCGGCGTAACCTCCTGCTCCGGTTTTCTACCCGGATCTGAAGCTCTTCTCATTAGTATCTAGCTGCTCCCCTGTGCCACCCCAGTTTGCAGCCTTCGCCCCTTCATTTTCAGCCCGTGCACGGCCCTCCTTTAATATCCCATCTTCTCCAGCCGCTACTGGTACATCTTCTGCAGAGGGGATCAACGTCCACCGGGCCCAGAACTCCCCACTACATCTTCAGCGTCGAGCGGGGCCGGCCATGACCCCGGAGCCGGGGTGTCCCCGTAGACCGAGGAAGAAAAAGCCGCAACCACGGCGGGCACTCCGCAGCTTTTCGCCGCCACGAGGACGTCGAGCGTGCCGGTCACGTTCGCCTCGTTCGAGGCGAGCGGGTCCTTCACCGACCGGGGCACGGAGGGATGGCCTCATGGTGGAGGATGCCGTCCGTGCCCCGGTGCTCGAACTCCGTTCGCACCTGACGGTGCTCATGCTCCGGCCCTTTGGCCCGTCGCATTCCGCTGGAGTGTCGTTCCTGCCGGTGCTCCCGCTCCGGCCTCGCACCTGGCGGTGCTCAAGCTCCGTTCCTTCGGAACATCGCACCCTTTGGCCCGTCGTGTCTTACAAATCCACTTCACGTCCCGGTTCGTCTCGTAAGACCGAGCTCCCGGGTGGTCTTTTCCCCGGCCGTCCTGGTAACCCTCCCGGAGGGCAATCTGACGAGGGGCCCAAAACGCCTGACCGTAAAGGTTATAATTAGAAATTCCGACGGAAACCGCTTGCCCTGCCGCGGCTGCCCCCGTCTTCAGGAGAGGCGGAGCTGATCGCCCACGCTCCCCGGCGAGCCGCCTCATCCTTCAAAAGACTGATACGGGGTGAGCGTCATATTACCCAGCATACAGATACGGTCGGGCGAAATGGCAGGACGTACATTAACCAGGACAGCACGGGAGATCATCGTCGCGATACTCACCCGGAACGATGCCGAATGGATCGCGATCTTCGGCTCGTATGCACGGGGAAATGCTGGCCCGGCAAGCGATATCGATATCCTGGTCCGGTTCGCCCGTAAAAAAAGCCTCTTTTCGCTTGTTCGCATCGAGGACGAACTCGCCCGGGCTCTCCGCATGAAGGTGGACCTCGTCACCGAGAACGCCGTGAGCCCCTACCTCGCCGATGCAATATACCGTGATGCCGTGGTGATCTATGACGCCGGAAGACCTCGCATATCTCCATCATATCCTTGATGCTATCATAAGCATTGAGGAGTTCTCCGAAGGCATCTCGTCGGTGGAAGACCTCAGGGGCCGGCGACTGCAACGTGCCGGGATCGAGCGTATGCTGACCATTATCGGCGAGGCGGCAAAGATGGTCTCGCCGGAGTTACGTGAAGGTCACCCTGAGATTCCCTGGAGGGAGGCGGCGAGGATGCGGATCGTCCATCATTACTTCGGTGTGGATTACGAAGCCGTATTCCTGACCGTACACGATGATCTCCCGGTTTTCAAGCAGGGGATCCGGTTAATTCTTGATGAGGCCGGGCGTGGCAAAGCCGGCGGAGAAGCAAAAGTAACCAACCGTAAGGGGTTCCCGGACGATCGCGTATAGCAAGATCGGTGCTGGTCAGAAGTTTATACCCCAAGGTACCTTCTCGACCCTCTGGAAAACACCCTCCTGAATGCGGGGCCTGCTGCTTGTGTTCTGCACAATGTCCCAAAATCCTCGTCGGGGCCCGCTCTGCCATTCCCGATAAAATCAGACTAATATCTCCCCCCGTCCACCCTATAGTTGTCTGTCATATCCCGGGAAGCATGCAGGCCACGGAAGATGCTTCGCATCTTCCTATCAGGCACAACCCGGAGCATTGTGCCGTGAAAGGAGAAACCATCGTGGCAGACCTTGTGCAGAAGACCGTGAACAAGACGGCGGTCTGGGATCTTGCGATCCCGATCGCCGACGCAGTATCGTTTGACAACTTTATTCTGTCCGTCATCGACGACAATCCCTTCGGGTGCGTCGGGTATACCGGCGCCGACGGGCAGCCTGTTCCCGCCGTCGTCCGGAACTGCGAGCACTACACCGCGAAGGTGAACTTCGTCGACGGCGAGGGCAAGAGGGTCGGGACCGTCTCCCTGCAGTTCCCGACCATCGCTGCCTTCGAGATGAACGCCGCGGAGGCCCTCGCGGCCGCGATGCTCCGGTAGGCACGAAGTTCTGCAGGAACGGAGCGGGAGCACCGCAGGTGCGAATCGCGATGGGCGCGGATGCCGAGCGGAACAACGCCCGCGAAACCTACTACGCCCAGCTCAAGTGCCACGACCCGGCGGGTGTGTCGCACCTGCCGGTGCTCCTGTTCCTGCCCTGAGGGCCAGTCGCGACTACTACGTCACCTTCACCCGGAAGATCGTCCGGATCTCGTCCTACCAGGACGACACTATCCACGATGCGGTCGAGACCTAGGCGGACGCCGTACCCGCACTGAACTGAGGGGGCTTTCGCCCCCTATATCGTTCCACCTACATGCGACGGAACTGACTGGCCCCATTCCTAATCGAAAATTTCGGCTTACTCGTCCTTCTCCGTTTCAAGAACGCGCCAATAGAGGGCATCCTGGATCCAGAAGTTCCCCTGTTGGCGTAGCCGGTCCATCTCCTCCGCAAGTGAAGAAACCTGCCTTTCACGTTTCGCCTGAATCAATAGTCCGATAATGCCGGTGACTGGAAGACTGTAGAGCCCCGCTACGCGGCGGGCCTCGGTCTCATCAAGGAGAAGCACATCGGGCCGGATCTCAAGAGCAAGGGCAATACTCTCTGCTTCGCCCCACGGCGAATTGGAAATTTGCCTGACAGGGAACTGTTCACAGTTCCCGTGGCGTGGAGTTCCTGCTCAAGCAGGCGCACCAGAGCCTTATCGGAGGGCTCGACCACACGTAGCCACCCCGACTCACGGGCTTCCCGGATCTCGATGGCCCCCGGACGGCTGCCGCCCAGTTCTACGACCTCCCGCCAGACCGCGGGAGGGATGCACACTGCCCCAGATCAAAGATCTGAAGCAATTGCATTGAAAATGCAACTTGATGAAAAGCGGCGAAGAAGGCCGATATGCCCGACCATCGAGAGGTGAATCAGCGGCGAAGAATTACTGACCGCGATCGGCATAGCCAATGTCCTGGTCGAGGTCTTCTTCGGCATAGTGCCGGGGGATCTTCCGTGCTCCGAGTAGTTCCTCCCACTCCCACCGGTTCATCCCTGCAAGAGCCGCCGCCTTCCCGGAAGAGAGGATGCCCGCTGGTAGAGCGCCACGGCAAGCTCCCGTTGCAACTCGACGGCAACGACGTCGGGAGGGAGCCGGAGCGCCTGGACGATATCCTGGGGAACTCTGATGGTAACATCGGACATAACCGGTTTCACCTGATGAATAAGAGATAGGAGGGAGAACCGATAAACGTGGCGGTGAATTCTGAGGCGCCGCAGGACTACCTTCCGGTTGGGAAGATCTCCTGCCACGAGAGCCTTAATGTTCTCGTAAGGCCGAGTTCGTTGATCTCGTGCCCCGGGGGGCGGACGGTTCGGGAGATCACCGTCTGGCGGACTTGGAACCCCCACTACATCTTCAGCGTCGAGGGGGGCAGGGATGACCCAGGAGTTGAGGATGTCTCCGTAGATCGAGGAAGAGGCGGCCACGATGGCGGGCACCCCGCAGTCCTTCGCCGCGACGAGGACGTCGAGCGAGCGTCCCGGTCACGTTCGTCTCGTTCGAGGCGAGGGGGTCCTTCACCGACCGGGGCACGGGCGGGATGGCCGCCTGGTGGGAGATCCCGTCCGCGCTGGGGAAGGAGTCGTAACTCGCACCCCTGGTGCTCCAACTCCGTTCCTCGCACCTAACGGTGCTCACGCTCACTGTGTTCGCGCCTCGAAGCCTGATGTCTTCTCAAACTCCTGTCCTGCGGACAGTCGTTCCTAGGGGGAACGTCGTTCCTGACGGTGCCCCCGCTCCTGCCATCTTGCAAAAAAATGTCCCTCCCCCGGGCCGCGTGTCGCTCAATCTCCTCGATTGCTTCCAGGATGTCGAGGAGCCGCTCGTTCCCGTCCCTCATAACAGCACTGCCTCACTGAGGACTCTCTTTCTGTATCGCTCCTTGAGCGCCGTCTCTGTCACCACATCCACCCGGCACCCGAGGACTTTCTCCAGATCTTGGATGAGTGCAATATGATCGAGGAGACTTCTGCCTGGCTCCAGCTCCACCAGGAGGTCGAGGTCGCTCTCCGGCCCCGTTTCGCCGCGGGCGACCGACCCGAAGACCTGCAGGTTCGTGATACCGTGCCGCTCGGCTATTACGAGAATCCTGGACCGCTTCTTCCTGATCAGATCCATGGTGACGGGCATGACTGATTAAGAAGCTCTATCGGGAGCCGGAGATATAAATTTGCTCCCTGGGTGACCATATCGTCAAAATGGATGGCATTCACCCACTTCCGGGCGGGGTCCGGGCAGTGCGTCTGCTTCTACATCACATGAATTTCGGTGAGAAAATGCCCGTACCTCGTCTGTTCCGGCTCGGCCTCTCGCCCTTTCACTTGCCGAGCGAAAGAAAGTATATCCCCGCTCAGCACAGATCAGGTTTCAATGTTGGCTACGGAGAACATTCCCGTCTCAAAAGAGATGTATAATGAGATTTTGGCTCTCAGGCGCCCGGACGAGACGCTTGACGATACGCTCGCGAAGCTGGTGGAAAAGTAAAAAAACAGCGGCTCACGGATGATGTCGAAGAAATTATGGCAAGGAACGAGTTCGTGAAGTTAGACCTGTGACGTTCCGCCTCATGGTGGAAAAACGTGCGCTTGAGTTCTGAATTCTCTTGATGTATTGTCCATGAAGCAGGAAGCCCCGCCCTTCAGGGCGGGTAGTTCACCCATCCCTTCTCTCCAGACTGACCCATGGCACACTCCCTCCTCCTCCGCCATGACCAGACCCTCTTTCGGAACTCGGGCGTCTTTGAGCCCACGTTCTTCCCCGAGCACCTCCATCACTGCGATGCTTGGAGCTTGCCTGGCTCCTCCGGCTGGCCCTCCAGGGTGGGAGCGTTGGAAGGGTCAGACAGACCATCACCATCCGCCGGCTTTGTGCCGGGATCAGGGGAGAGCGGGCTACCGGCAGAATGTATTTAACGACGGAGAGGGAACGATCACGTAAGGAGACGGGGCACAGACAGGCTACGGAAAAACTGAGACGTTACCGATTTTTGTTGAAGACATGTTCAACGATCTCGGAGTAACCGGAGAAAAAAAGACTATGAATACTCAAGAATTGCAGGTATTGCTGCAGTACGCCGCGTCTACATCGCCTTCGCCCATGCAGGCAAGCGTGCCGTGGATGCCCGCCACGGGCAGGCTGAATATCTCCCTGCTGAATCCGCAAGGCGCCTATTGTAAACAGATCATCATCGCGGTCCCTTACGGGAACACGCCGGACGCCCTCTTTGCGTCCATGCCTTCCATTGCCGCCAATAACGCCGATTGGTCCCTGCTGACAAAGGAAGAGGATGCGGGCGGTAGGCTGGGAGTCAGAAGCGCAACACCCTATGCGGCTTTCACGATGGTCTGCAGGGATGAGAAACTGTATAAGATCAGCGGCAATCAGACGTTTTCCATCTTCGGCGATATCAGCGGGCAATGCGGCAGTTCCACAATACAGATCCAGGAGACATCGTCGCCGGACAACCAGCAGGAGATGCAGGACAGGCTTTATCAATTCAACTGCGTCAAAGGCGAGCCGGAATTTTACGCCGACAATTTCATCACGACCGCTGCCGATCAGTATACCGTTCCCCGCAGTGAATTTCAAACAGGAGAAAAAATCCGCTTTGCCTGGGAGAGCAACGGCACCTATTTCAAACTCTACCAGAAAGACGGGAACCTTGTGTACCAGGGAACGCAAACCTCCTGTGTGCTGCAGGAAGGCGTGCAGAACGATACCGCCTTTGTGCTTGTTGCCTCCATGACGGGCGACTGGGATGGGGACCAGCCGCAGGCGGGGTACCGGTCCGTTTACATCTACCGGCACCTTACGGTGACGGTGGCAAATCCCGTGCTTCAGCCGTCGTATCTTACCGTCGGCGAATCGGCCGCGTTTAACGGGCCGGCGGCTTTTGTTCAACAAGCCTACTTTGACGAATATGCAAAGTTTAGCGGAGGCGCAAATATCTGCGGTGGCCTGAACGTCAACAGTGCGCTGTACGTGAACGGCAATCTGACTGTCATCGGAGAGACCGTGGAAAATTCTCTGAACGTACAAGGAAAGCTGACTGCAGATTCCGTCACGATACAGCGTTCATTGAATACGCGCGGGGCGAATATTCAGCTTGATCTGTTTCATCATGATATGTATACGGTATGCAAGGGGCCGAATCCCTATGCGCACTATCGGGCCGATGCGGATGGATTCCTGGTTGCTAACATCGCTTACAGTGAAAAGCCGGGCCAATCTGTGGCCAGGTGTACAATACAGGTTATAAACTTCTGTTATATAGAGATAACAAATATTCCCGGCAATGACAACAACGCCTTTAGCAGTTCGAATTCCGGGATAATTCCGGTGAAACGGAATCAAGAAGTGCTCATCTCGGGAAAAAACGATATCCCGGAAAACAATTCGGAGATCAAGGTTCTCTGGATACCCGTAGGAAGCGCCGCTCAGAAAAAGGAGCCCGACGGCTGAGCCGCATCCGTGAGGCGGCGTGTCTATGGGTTCGATACATATCAGAGTCATTGCGCTGGCAAGCTACAGCGACGCGTTCGTGCAGGCACGGCAGCAGGAAGAAGCGCGATTCAACGCCTTACGGCCAGAGTTGAATGCGGCAATCGCGGCCGTCAGAAACGTCGGCGACGGTGCCGATTTCGGCGCGATCATCGGCGGCATCCTTCCCCGAGATCTTGGCCCGCCGCTGCAGGAGCGCCCGGAGCCGGGCGCGGACCGTCGGGCGTTTCTCCACTGGTTGAAGAAAAAAAGGCAGCTTGAATGGTTTTCATGGTACGAAGATTTTACCTGCGAACTGCTGCAGGAGGCGCTTGACAGAGCACGTAAAGACGCCCCTCAAAACACGCTGTTCATCATTCTCCTGGCGGAGTCGTACTTTACCGATATTAATGACCGACCAAATGAGCATACCACCGTTTCGCCGTTTTATGAGCCTGTCATGCAAGATTTTTTAAATCCCTCATGCTTAACGTTGCTGCGGCCGCGTACGAGCATGGGAAAGCAAAGCCGGAAAATTTCAGCCTGCACCTTCCTGAACTGAAGGTTGAGGAGGACGGCAACGAGGCAGCCGCGGATGTGAACCGGAGACTGCAGGCCGGTTACGTGCCGTTGTGCTATCATGCACGAACCGGGGAGGAGAGTTTTGCCTGGTATCGCGGCCCGCTGGCGCCGTGTAAACAAAAGTCCCTGCCAAAAGCAGCACCGTTCTTCACGGCCGACGCCGCCATGATTTACGATCAGGCAAACGGGGTATTCGACCTCTCGCTCGCGGCAGCGTGGGAAGCCGGACGTACCGCGGCCCTGTCCGATCCGGACTTCGGACGGCACCTACTGTTATTGCGTGCGGCGGGCCAGCGGTTCGTGGATACGCTGCAGAACCGTTTGCGCAGTTCGTATTTCAGCGAAAAGAACGTTGAAGATTTCCACGAAGAAAATACGATGAGCGTGCAATTCGGCGCTCTGCTGGACGGACGGCTCTTTGAGGAGATCGGCAAGCCGCCGGTGCCGGGCCGGGCCGGAACGGCGCTGCAGAGGGCTGTCTGCGTGACGGACCCGGTGCAGGAGGTGAAAGGATGCATGGACGATCCGGAAGTGCAGGAGAAGATGTACGCGGCGGTGCAGAGGGAACTGGAGCCGGTGGCCCGATGGCTGGGGAAACTGCTTCTATTCTATCCGGTTCCCTTCGACTATCTGGTGGCGGATGAGAGACTGTTGCCGGTGGAGTCGCTACGCTTCTTTTATCTGGACATGAGTTGGCTGGACGCTCTGACGGACGGGGCGATGAGCATCGGGCTTGAGTCCAGCCGCCAGACCGCATTTTCCGGCATGATCAAAAAGGTGGCGCAGGACGCAGCGTTGCGCTCCCTCTGTGCGCTGCGGGGAGGGGCTTATAGTACCGCCTCATCCGGCGCCGCTCTTCCCGGGCCTATGTGCGGATTTCTGCTCCGCTCTGCAGTGGCGGCGGGGTGGCCCAATATGGTCGTGCGCCCGTACGACGGGGCGGGGAATGCTCTGCGCATTCTGCGCCTCGACCACCTATCCCCGAACGTGCTCTTTTGCGTCTTTGAGACCATTCCGCACCGCATCGAGTTCGGCGAACCGCAGGATGGGTTTGGTTTCGGCGTGCGGGAGGACGGCACGGTAACCCTTCGTCAGGCCGTCCCCGGGCATCGCGAAGGCGACAGGAGCATCGGCGCCCGGATAGGAGGTTTCCCGCTGTTATCCGGGCCCGGCTGCATGCGGGACGGACGGGTGCTGAACCTGTCGCCCGGCTCACCCGACGGACTGCTGGGCAGGATGGCGGCGGCCATGGGTAACGAGACGCTGCCCGGGGGCGTGCTGACCCCCGGCGCACTATCGATGCAGCTCGGCAAACCGCCCGAGACGATGATCTTTCACTGCCCGCAACAATGAAGAACAGATTTGCCTTCAAAAAGGAGGGATTGCATGCAAGAGACCCTTATTGTTCCCGTTGACCTTGACGCGCTCGTGGCTAACGAAGCGGTGATCAGGCGGGACAGTTTCCGCTGGTGGACGTTCAACTACAATGCGCTTTCCCAGTATAAATCAGCGGAGCCGCTGGCCTTTAACCAGTATGTCGGGGAGCAGAAGCCCGGCGTATATCTCCACTGGGTGCTTCCGCGCGCCCTGCGCACCGGCTTTGAGGAAGAGAACGCTGTCCGCTATCCGCTGGTGCCCAACCGGTGGCTGATCATCCGCTGCGGCAGCAACACCACAAAAGGATGGGTGCTGGAGAGCGACTGCCCCACATGCCCGGAAACACCGCCGGAAACGGCAGCCGGGACAAGCGCTTATCTGATCGATCCCGGCATTCTGGCCATGTGGAAGGATTGCGCCGATTCCCGGCGGAAAAACGCCAACCTCTCCTCGACCGACCCCCACGAGCCCATTACCGTCAATCTGGGTATTCCTTTCCCGCTGGAGAACTGGCGCGAACAGGCGCCTGAGGCGATGTTTTTAACCGCCCTGGCGCCTTCAAACGCCGAATTCAGCATCTATGTGGCGCATAACCGCAATATATTCTCCTTTTACGACGACCTGGCGGGGATCGACAACGACACAATCAGGTATTTTGTGGCGGGATGGTACTCCGATCCCGGCAACGATGTCGTTCGCACCGGTCCCCGGAGTTTTACCGGCAAAACTACGCAGGCGGAAGTGCTGAAGATGCTCGGTTGGTCGTTGACGGAGGGTGCGGTGCCCCAACAGATTGAAAGAAGCATCTACTCCGGCTCGGTGTTTTCGCTTGCCTGGGAGCGAACGGGCGCGGCGCCGCACGAAGACCCCCTGGAGGAGATCAGGCAGAACAAGAGACTGAATGTGGCCGTCGGGAACAATACCGTCGACGCCTTCAGCACCCTTCTGGCCAGCCAGCTCTCCGGGTATCAGGATGCCGGCCGCACCGCCGCACTGCTGCACGCACTCCAGTACAACCTGCTGCACGTCCTCGATGAGCCGAGCGGCGAAGCGATGCTGGACAAAAAGGTGCGGGACGCGTGGTTCTCCTCCAGGCCCGGCGGGTATCGCTGGGAGCTCGCCGCACGCCGTGCCGAAGGCGGCAGTGCGGACGGAAAAGAACTTGAACTTACCGGACCGGAGGAAGATTTCCTGTTCCGGCTCAATACGGATCAAAACGCCTACGAGCGGGAAGCGGCAGAGCTTCTTCAGCTGCAGTGGGACCTGCACGCAGCCTGGTGGAAGAAAGGGCACATCCGGCATATTTTCCCGAACCAGACGGGCTATCGCAGCGAAGATTTCGACGGACTGCTGGATGGGGCCGATCCCGCCTCCCTGCTGTCCCGGGTGCGCCGGCAGCTGGAGAAGGTGGATGCGCTTGCGCAGAAATTGCCCCCGGCCGCTCCCCGATGGAAACGGGGAAGAAGGGGGACAGGCGGCTTTTTTACGGGGCATTGAAGCGTTCGCGCAAAAAAGCAGTATCGACCCGGATAAACAGCTAAAGGCGGTAGCCAAAGCACGCTACTGGCAGGGAACGGATCCGGTCGTGGCCATTGCTGGAGTACAGCCCGCGAAAGAAGCGGACCCCGGCGTGAACTTGCGCGTGCGCCTGGGCAGCCAGCTAATCAGGGGACTTTGTGTAGATGGGAAGAGCGTCGAGGCCGCCCGGCTCGTTGAAACGATGCCGCCGTTACCCAACCGGGAGGCCCTGCCCGGGGCGGCAGCAGATCTTTTCGCGGAGTTTCTGCTCTTAGACCCGGAAAGCGCGCAATTCGCGGCACCGTTGTTGGGGCTGCCCGTGGAGGTGCTGAAAGAAAGGATTGCCCGGCATAATGACGGGGATTACCCGGGTGTTCTGCCGCAAAAGGGGCTGGAGCAGTGGTCCCAGCCCTGGAGCCCCATCTTTATGGAATGGAGGGTCCGGTATGTCCACGTCCCGCACGAGGCGGGAGGAAAGAAGAACCCATTCCAACACCCCCTGGTCTCGCCAGTATCGCATGTCCACGTCCCGCACGAGGCGGGAGGAAAGAAGAACTGGCTTTTCGACGGGATCGATTATATCCTGGACGACAATGCCGCCGGCGACGGCAACATTGTTCAATTCGGGGGAGTTTCCCCGCTGAGCACGCACATCAGACAGACCTTCAAAGAGCGGCTGCGGGAATTCGTAAGCAGCGGCGGGGATAGCAAAGGGTATGCGCAGCTCGACGACTGGATGCGCAGAGTGGACGGCTGGTGTTTTGTATCACAGGAGCTGACGGGCTTTCGTGCGATGCTTGCCCAGCGGGACGCCTGCACCTTTCGTACGCCCGGCACCGGCATGACGGAAGCGGCGGCGGACACGGTTCCTTTTTTATTGAACGACGTGCTCTCCGATTTTTACGGGATCTGCCAGGGCCAGATATTTTTTACCGATTTAATCTTGTATGATAAATTCGGACGGGTGCTGGAGCTGGCGCGCTCTGAAACCGGATCGGGACTGTATAAACACGAAAATTTTCCGCTCCTGCGCGACGCGGCCATGCTGCCGCCGCGCAGCCTTCAGCCGGCGGTTACGGCACCCGCACAGCTGCCGCCGCGCCTGCTTCAGCATATGCGCCTGGAGGTCCTTTTGAGCGACCAGCGAGACGACAGCATGATGTTAGGAGAGAGCCCCCGGGTCAACCCCATCTGCGGATGGATACTGGTGAATCATCTGGACCATGGACTGCTCCTGTATGCGCCGGACGGTTCCGCGATGGGAGAATTGCGTCTGCAAAAGCCGGCCCGGGGAGATAAGCGCGTGGTATGGTCGCCTCCGGTACACGGTGAAATACGGACGCTGCTGCAGATTCACCAGGTTTTTCCCCACCTCGGCGCCTTTATTGCCGGGCTGGCCGGACGGGGGGAAGCGGACTTTTCCGCGTTTTTAGAGACGGTAGACGGGGCAATGTGGACGTTAGAGCCCCTTGGGGAGCGAAGCGACCTGCATCTCTCCCTCCTCATCGGCAGGCCGCTTGCGTTGGTTCGCGCTGGATTCCGCTTTCAACTGGAGGGGCCGCCCCTCACCGACGCAGGATGGCAGGCGACTTTTGCGCCCATCGAGCCGCCGTTCTTAAAATACGGTTTTTCCCTGCGTTTAGGGGATCAAATTGCCCGAAATGACGGAACTATCGGTTATTTTGCCGGAAACGACTATACATGCTTCCACAGTGTGGCGGCCCCGCCGTTCCATACCGGTTACGTCTGCCGGATCGGGCCTCCGGGCAAGCCGCAGGGAAATTATCTCGAGCTGGCGGTAGGTGCGTCGGCTCCGGCGTATGTCACGCTGCTGGTGGACCCACGCTCACCGATTCATGCTTTTACCGGGCTGCTCCCGGTCAAGGACTTCAAAATTCCGGCACGGTTTTTTGAACCGGCACTGAAAAAGGTGGAGGCGTCCTTCCATATCGGTCCGCTGCTTACCAAAATAATGCCGACAGAAACCACCGGAGAAGAGGAGCAGGTCCTCGAAAATACTGTTGCCGTCTTACCGCCGGCCGCACAAAACGGAACCTGGTCATGGTGGGAGAAGGAATGGGCACAGGGTGGAGGGTTGCAATGGAATAGGTATGGCCTGAGGGACGCTTCGCCCGACGCGCGGATGGAAAACGCATCCGTATCCCTGCGTGAAGGGATATTGCAGCTGATCGTCGCTCTGAATGAAGAAAAAAAAGAGTAAATAGGCACCCCGGCCCGGACGTCTACGACGTCAATTCCCGTCGCCTCAAAGGAGAGGGCGAGCTGGTATCTGGAGGTCACGGAAGGCGTTCTCGGAGATCTTCGTCACCTCGGCCGCGGTCGTCGGGATCACCTCACGGGTCGTGAGGACCAATTAGCCTGGCCTGACAAAGGGAGGACTATTACTCGGGGAGACGATGTGGTAGTGACGATTCAATCAGATTGATTGAGATTCACATCGGAATATACTTGTGGGCGTTCTCTCTATCGGTAGCGTAATGAAAGTCCCGACATCGCTGCTTCCTCTCGTTGTCACTCTGCAACGCTTTGAATGACGATGAACCAATCGCGTCAAGTTACCAGAGCACGATTCCTGCCAGGAAATATCCATCCCTGTCGGTTAAGATCGGCCCGGATGCAATCCCTTTTCGTTTTTTCGGAGATCTCCGGATCGTAACCCGCGCGACTCCATAGAGATATCAGTCATAATGCGGCACGAGATTCATCAGACGTAACAATTGTTCATTTTCTATCTTCGGGAACTTATTCCGGACCAGTTCGATGACCCTTGAGCGATAAATGAACTCGACTTCAGCAGGGCTATCCAGTCCCTCGTTAATCTCCTGGGGGAACGTGAAAAGGGGGTGCTCTGTGGTCACCCTGGCAAAATGCATCGCTCGCCCTTCTCCGAGAGCAAGAACGAATCTTTTTACGGCCCCTTTTGAATAGTCGAACCCTGCATGCTGACAGATATACTCCGTAATTTCCAGGATTGAGGGGTTACTCAGGTCCTTAAAGCATTTGATGAACTGTTGAGCGAAAGCCAGGCGAGTATTGCGGTCTTGGGGATAACTCACGGAATGTTCGAGAAACTGCGATACGTCTCCCATTAATGCTCCCTCTTCGGTAGCGGCCGTTTCGCTGCTGATCAGGGAGTTGTCTTTGAAGATGATGAACGGATGGCCTGTCCGCGGGTCCGTCTCAATTCTTTCAACGACATCCCCCACAAACGATTCCATGAACGGCTTAAACGATGGATAACCCAGGTTTTTTTCAGAGAAAGACGGCTCCATCCGCAGCAACTGGTTTTTCAACTCAGAGAGGTGAATCCGTTCACCCGGAGTCCATGTTCTGTTGAAACGGATTAGCAAACTTCTGGCAGTCGAAAGCGACGGGCCTGCATTAACTCCCATCTTTGAAGCGTCACTTCCGATATCTTTGTCTTCGGCGAGACCTAATAAATCGTCCATCGATTTGAAGATCGTACAATTCTTTTTTAGAATCGATCCGACCGACACCTCAAATCCGACCACATGTACCTGCTTGCCCTTTGCCATCACGTTCCGGGTCAGAGGAACGAAATCGGTATCCCCTGATCCAAGTATAAAAATGTCCAGCGGTAGATACTGGATATCGTTCAAGATTTCGATGGTCATTTGAAGGTCCGCGGCATTTTTCCCCTGTGAATTCATGACCGGAACGTGCCTCATCTCAAAGCCGTGGTCTACAAGCATTCTGACATAATTTGTTGCATAGGGCTGAGTCCAGTCGGCATATGCTCTTTTAACGGTAATAATTCCTTTGCTTGCCGCATAATCCATCAGAGGCTCAACGTCAAAGGGCCTTTCCAGATGCGGACATGTATTTGAAGCTGAAATCGATAGATTTGCAAAATCAAGGTATATCCCTACGTTCGGTCCTTCCATTGTCACACAGAAGGTGTGGTTTCTGCCTTGCCTGATAAGGATTTCGGTTTTTGCTCGGTGCACGGTATTCGAAAAAAGTTGATATGCTTTGAATGTCTCGTGCTCCTGTAGTGTTTCAAGCCGGTCAGGCCGCACCGCGGCTCGACCTAAATTTCAGTCGCGAAATTTCCTCTTTACCCCGAGTACGCACGGATAACCCCCCGGTAAACGTCCACTGCCTTCTCAAGCTGCCCTACGCGGACACGCTCGTCCACCGCGTGCAGCGTCGGGACCTCTCCCGGCCCGTACTCCACGACGGTAAACCCTCTGTCGCGGAGGTACCTCGCGTCGCTTGCGGCCCATTGGAGGAACGGGACTGCCGGCGTACCGTAGACCCGCTCCATCTCACGGCAGACCGTCCGGACGATCCGGGCGTCCGTGGGCGTCAGGGTCGGTTCGGCGGCATCCATCTCGCGTATCGCGGCGTCCGGGGCGTGCTCGGCGATGCCCCGCCGGAGATCGTCGAGGGAGCACCCCCACGGCACCCGGACGTCAAGTTCCATCCGGCACTTCTCCGCCACAATGTTCGCCTTCTCCCCCCCTTCGATGCGTCCCGGATTGAACATCACCCTCGTCAGGATGGCGTCCCCTCCCGCGATGCCGAAGGCATCGCGGAAGACCCTGGCCGACTGCGCGATGAGCGGCCGGAGGTCTTCGCCGACCGGGAACGGGCGCGCGTGGACCTTCCGCAGGTACTCTACGAGATCGAACGCCGCCATGACGGCGCTCTTGCCGACCAGGGGGTAGAGCGAACTGTGGCCCGGCTTGCCGCGGAAGGTGAGGGCGATCCGGTAGAGACCCTTCTGGCCGACCGCCAGACCCATCTCCGGTGTCGGTTCCGCAATCAGGCAGTCCCGGGGCAGAAGCAGGTTCTCTGCGAGCAGCGACCGGATGCCGTACTCCCCGCCGGTCTCCTCGTCGCAGACGAATGCAAACTGGGCCTTCGGCTCCGCACCGCTTTCGATCAGGTCCCGGTAGGCGATGAGGAGAGCGGCGCACCCCCCTTTCATGTCGGTGGCGCCCCGCCCCCAGACGTAGCCGTCGGCAACCTCGCCGCTGTAGGGGTCATGCGTCCAGCCGTCGGGGATGGCGGGGACCACGTCGATGTGACCGCAGAGGAGGAGCCGGGGGTCGGGTTCGGTCGTGATGAGGTTGTCCCGCCCGCCCGGATGCGGGACGATGCGGGTCTTCACCCCGAGCGCGTCGAGGAACTCCGCTATGAACATAGCGAGGTCTGCCGTGTTTCCCGGCGGGTTCTCGCTCCTGATCCTGACAAGCGCCGAGGCAAGGCGGGCGACATCCATTACCGGTCTCCTTCAGGCGGAGTGACTCTGGGCAAACTCATCGAAGAGGCGGGCGAGCGACGAGGTCTTATAGAGTTGTTTGATGAATTTCGGGTCGAAGAACTCGTCGATGAACGTCTCGAGGTACTCGACCGGGATCGCCTTTTTGTCGTCGGGGTTGAGCACGATGCGGAAACTCCGGTACTGGGCGGGGTCGTCGCGGTCATAGATGCCGGACCAGAGCATCGGGAGTTCCTCGAACTTCTCGTGGTGCTCGGCTTTCAGCCAGTTGACGAAATCGGGGAAGTATGCCCGCTCGCCGACCTTCTCCTCATCCACCCGCCACCGCAGGTACTCCATGCTCATGACGTTCCGGGGCGACATGTAGTTGTAGGCGAGGATACTGAGGGTGAAATCGATGTGGGCGAGAGCATCAATGAAGTAGAAGTACAGAACCGGGTGAAACTCGGCGGTGCTCTCCAGGATCAGCGATTTGCCGTACAATTTCTGCATGGCACGGGCATATTCGTTTCCTTCCAGCATACTCTCCTATTGGGGAGGGAGGTACAAATACTATTCCTTCCCTGCAGGGTGCGACGGACCGATAGGTCCGGAGCTTGAGAAAACGCGGAGTGTTTGCGAGTGCCGGCGGACCGATAGGTCCGGAGCTTGAGAAAACGCGGAGTGTTTGCGAGTGCCGGCGGACCGATAGGTCCGGAGCTTGAGAAAACGCGGAGTGTTTGCGAGTGCCGGCGGACCGATAGGTCCGGAGCTTGAGAAAACGCGGAGTGTTTGCGAGTGCCGGCGGACCGATAGGTCCGGAGCTTGAGAAAACGCGGAGTGTTTGCGAGTGCCGGCGGACCGATAGGTCCGGAGCTTGAGAAAACGCGGAGTGTTTTGCGAGTGCCGGCGGACCGATGGGTCCGGAGCTTGAGAAACCGCGGAGCGTTTTCGCGTGCCGACGGACCAATAGGTCCGGGGCTTGAATTCGCGCCTGACGGGTCGTCACGTGAAGAACGGCTTACGCCTGCTTACGGCTTCCCGGAACGCGTCTTCCAGTTCCTTGCCGTGTTTTCCCCGGGTGTCGACAAGGTTGTCGCTCCGGAGGAGGCAGGGCTTGAGTTTCCCGTCCGAGGTCACGCGCAGGCGGTTGCAGAACCCGCAGAACTCCGTGTTGTGGAGGGGGCGGACCACCTCGACCTCGGCGCCGTCGAGGCAGTACTTCTTCCGGTGGTGCATCCTGCGGGTGATGACCTGGGTTGCCCGCTCGTTCAATTCCTGCTCGACGCTGTCCACGTCCCCGTGAAACTTGCACTCGTTGAACTCCATGAGTTCGATGACCTGCAGGATGAGGTCGCGCTTGCCCCGGACAAACGCCATGAAATCGTCGACCTCATCCTCGTTGATGCCCTCGAGAAGGACCATATTGAGTTTGACCGGCGTCAGGCCGACCTTGATCGCCGCATCGATCCCGGCGAGAACGTCCGCGAGACAGTCCTTCCCCGTGATGGCCCGGTAGCGTTCGGGGCGGAGCGTATCGAGGCTGACGTTCACCCGGGCAAGCCCGGCCTCTTTGAGTTCCGCAGCTTTTGCGGCGAGGAGCGTCCCGTTCGTCGTCAGGGATGACTCGACGCCCGGCGGCACCGAGCGGATGATCTCCGTGAGGTCACGGCGGAGCAGGGGTTCTCCGCCGGTGAACTTGATGCTCCTGATACCGAACCGCACGCCCACCCGCATCAGCTCGGCGATATCCTCGGCGCTCATCTGCTCCTCCGGGTTCACCTCACCTTCCGCGTGACAGTAGATGCACCGCAGGTTGCACCGGGAGGTCAGACTGATCCGGAGGTTGGTCACGGTCCTGTTATACGGGTCCTTCAGCACCATCGCAGGTTCCCTTGAAATTCTTTGCAATAATATAGGTCTCGGCGCTCCCTCTCCGCGACGCCTTCGTCCGATATCCCCGGACGGAATAGAAGCGTTTCTTTACTTCGGCGAGCAGTTCCCCGAAGAGTTCCCCCTGGAACGATTTTACCACCATGTTGCCGCCGGGCTTTAAGATCGTACACGCAAACGCCAGGGCTTCCTCGCCAAGCCCGATCGCCCGGGCCTGGTCGTAACTCTTCTGGCCGGAGAGTTTCGGAGAGGCGTCACAGACGATGACATTGACGATTCCCCCGGCTTCCTCGCGGATGCGTTCCTGAACGGCAGGGTCGGTAAAATCCCCGACAATGGTGGTGACGCCCTCCATCGGCGCAATCGGATTGAGGTCCACACCGACGACGTTTCCCCCGGTCAGGTCGCGGAGCACCTGCAGCCAGCTCCCCGGCGCCGCCCCGAGGTCGACGACGTTGTCGCTCGGCCTGATGATCCCGTTCTTCTGCTGGATCTCCAGCAGTTTGTAGGCCGCCCGCGCCCGATACCCTGCTTTCATCGCCTTTCTATAGACGCTGTCTTTTGTCCATTGAGAACCCATTGCGAGATAACCCTCCGTTTGAAGATGATAGACGGCACCTTATATACTATCAGCATGATCAGGAGTAATATATGTATGTGTTCGATGCAGTAAACTATGAATGTATGTAACTCCAGCCGCCTCACTCCGGCTGGAGGATAAACGTAAAACACTATAATGTAAAACGCGATTATATACGTAAACGAGAGTTTGATAAGGGGTCACAATGTTAAAGGCAACGATTGATGCAGAAATTTTTCGGGAATCCATTGACGCGATCGCCGCACTGGTGACGGAGTGCCGTCTGCACACAGCCGAGGATCAGATCCGGACGCGAGCAGTTGATACTGCCAATGTGGCCATGGTCTCCCTGGAACTCCAGAGTACGGCGTTCAACACTTTTTCGGCAACCGCCGGAGAACTGGGTCTGGACATCGCAAAGATGAAGAACATCCTCGGGATGATGGGAAAAGGCGATGCGCTGACCTTGAGCCTGCTTGATGAAGAGCGAAAACTGGAGTTGAGTTTTGGCGGCTACCGCTACTCGATCACACTCCTCGACGTCAACACCATCCGGAAGGACCCGAACCCGCCGGGGATCGACCTCCCCGGAAAAGCAGTCCTCTCGGGCGACGCGCTGAACAACGCCATCAAAGCGGCTGCCGTCATCTCCGACAAGATTGCTCTCGGGATCGACCCCGATACCATGACCTTCTACATGGAGGCGGAGGGCGACACCGACCACATCAAACTCGCGCTCGGCGAAGACGAACTCGTCGCACTCAACCCGGTGCGGGCCCGTTCGCTCTTTTCGATCGATTACCTCAAAGACATGGGCCGGGTCATGGCACGCGCGGATGAGGTGGAGGTCTACCTCGGCATCGATCACCCGGTCCGGTTTGCCTTTACTATTGCGGACGGCAACGGCCGCGTTGAGTACCTCCTTGCCCCTCGGATTGAGGCCGATTAATGGATGTTGTCCTTGATCAGAAAGAACTCACGAAATACCCATTTTTGAAAGAGTCGCAGAAGCTGGCACGCCGACACGTTGAGTCGCTCGAAGAGTTCCTTTCAAGCAGCCAGGGAGGTGTGGCGCTCGAACGGGCAAAGGAGCGCGTCAGCGCTGCGCTCATGGCGAAGAAGGAGTTCCAGGACGAGAAGACGCCGAACCTCAAACCCGAAATTGAGATTGCAAGTTACGCGCTTGCCCGGATGCTGGTCTCCTGCCTGGGCGACCGGTCCCTCATCGACCGCCTTGCGCGCTACGAAGCGGAACGCGCATCCTTCTTCCTTGCGACCGAGGACCCGGAGATACGGCGGTTCGTCGCCTGGAGCATCGGCATCGATGCCGGGACTTCGACCCTGCCGGTCACCGCGTACGTGGAGTTGGTGCCCCACTTGCGCGACCAGCGCTGGCGGCTCGTCAACAGGGACGTGCAGCAGGGAAATGTGACGCTTGAGCCGGGCGAGATCGACGAACTTATCCGGGAGCGGATCCGGGTCATCCTCGTCGATCAACTGCCGCTCCGCGTCCCTCCCGCGATCTGTGAACGTCTCGCAGCGGTTACAAAAGAGATCGCCGCGTTGCGCCAGCAGCAGGTCCTCGAAGAGTTCGGCGAGATCAAGGAGGAGGCGTTTCCGCCCTGCATCAACGCGCTCATCCAGGCAATCACTACCGGGGCGAACCTGACGCATATGGGCCGGTTCGCCATCACGTCGTTCCTCCATACCATCGGGATGGACACCACCCGGATTGCGGAGGTCTTCGCGCAGGCTCCCGATTTCGACCTGGATATGACGATGTACCAGGTGGAGCACATCTCCGGCCGGGGCGGCACCGAGTATACCCCGCCCTCCTGCGCCACCATGCGTACCTTCGGACTCTGCGCCAACCGGAATAAGGACTGCGAGCGGGTCAATCACCCCTTAAGTTACTACCGGTTCAAGAAGAACATCCGGAAAAAACGAAGTTGACCTCTTTTCCGCCCCTGTCGGACAAGGGGACCGGGAAAAACGGTATTGTGTAAGCGAGGGGTTTTTTCCGGGCAGAGATCAGGCGGCCATGTTATCGATCGCATAACCCGCGACGCTGAGCGCGGCGATAAAGATGACCAGCGCAACGATGTATGAGAGTCCCGTCATCCCCTCCATCTGTGCGGGCAGCATCACCAGCACCACGATGAAGAGTGCGAGGGACCCGATTGCAGCCAGAACCTCAAGAATCCGTAAATCCATGCAGAGAGGTTGGATACGTGCAGGTATATCTCTATCCCCGGGGCGAGCGGGGGGGCGACATGCATGACTGCCCCGAGCGCAACCCATATATGGCACCCGGAACGAAGATCGGGAGCATGACACAGGAAGACCGCGAAAGGGTGATCGACCGGCTGGAACAGGCCGTAGTGCTTCTTACCGAGCGGATGGACATCCGGCTCATCCCGGAGGTCGGAATGAACATCGTCTACGCTCTGCCCGACGCGCATGGCAGGGACGATGTCGCCGGGGTCCTCGGCCGGATCGTCAGGCTCGGCGACCGGGTCCACCCCGTCGGGGAGATCGCGTTCGGAGCAAGCGACCACGTGGCCCGGGTCGTCCTTACGACAATGCACTTTGACCCCCGGATCCGGAGCGCGGCAAACATCCGCTTCTCCGCAGCGGTCCTTCAGGAACTGGAGAACCTCTTCTTCGAGGTCTGCTCCTTTGACCGGGCAAGAGAGCCGCCGGGGGTTCAGACGATGGATTGGGGCGTCGCGTCCTGCTGCAAGGAAGGCGTTCCCGATATCATCTACGACCGGGGAGCCGTAGGGAAAGAGCCGATGATCAGGGTCCTCGCGGAGGACCCGGCCCAGGTCGCACAAAATATTCTTAAACTGTCAAATCGCATTACCTATGCACAATTATAAGGGAAGGTCCACATGGGAATAAAACCATCGTATATCAAGAACCTCGGTGAGGAGCTCATTGTCAAGCATCGCGACAGGTTCAGCGGAGATTTTGAAGAAAATAAGCATGCCGTCGCCGAAGTTGCCGTGATCGACAGCAAGGATGTCCGGAACAGGGTTGCCGGGTACATCTCACGAAAGATAAATACAAAGAAGCGGTAAACCTCACTATATGTTTGAGGGAATCCTTCCGGCAATCATTACCCCTTTTCACCGGGACTCCGGGGCGAGTCTCGATATTGAAGGATTACGGTCCAACATAGAGTCGCTGTTGCAGCATGGCGTCCACGGTATCGTCCCCTGCGGGTCGACCGGGGAGTCGGCGACGCTCACGTTTGAGGAGCACGAGCGGGTGATCGGTGAGACCGTCGAGGTTGTCGACGGGCGGGTGCCGGTGCTTGCAGGGACCGGATCGAACAACACGGCAGAGGCGGTTCACCTGACCCGGTCGGCGAAGGACGCGGGCGCGGACGGTGCGCTCGTCATCAGCCCGTACTACAACAAGCCGAACCGCTCCGGGCTCATCAAGCACTTCACGAAGCTGGCCGACCTCGACCTGCCGGTCATCCTCTACAACGTCCCCGGCCGGACGGGACAGAACCTCCAGCCCGATCTCGTGATTGAACTGGCCCGGCACCCGAACATCGTCGGGATCAAGGAGGCAAGCGGGGATATCACCCAGATCTCCCGTATCATCGAAGGGACGCGGGACGAAGACTTCATCGTGCTCTCCGGGGACGATGCGATGACCCTCCCGGTCCTCGCGCTGGGGGGCGCGGGCGTGATCTCGGTTGCAGCAAACGTTGACCCCGGCCGGATGGTGCAGATGTACGACGCCTTCCGTGCAGGCGATCTTGCCCGCGCACAGGACCTGCACTACGAACTTGCCGCGCTCATACGGGCGATGTTCATCGACACAAATCCCATACCCGTGAAAAAGGCGGTGGGACTCCTCGGGATGGCCGCGGGTTCGGTCCGGCTGCCGCTCGACGAACTCGACGAAGCGAAGACGGAACAACTGAGAAAAGTGCTGGTGAACTATGATTAAGGTTGCCGTATCCGGAGCCCTGGGGAGAATGGGCACCACCATCGGTCGGATCGTGAACGAAGCCCCCGACATGGAACTCGTCGGCGGGAGCGACGTGCGGGCAGGGACGCTTTTTGGGAGAGAAGTGGTTCCGGCCGATCGGATTGACGCGCTCCTCAACGAAAAAAAGCCGGATGTCCTCATCGACTTCACCGTTGCGGCTGCCGCGGTCGAGAACGTCAGGGCGGCAGCCCGAAATCATGTGGCGCTCATCGTCGGGACGACTGGATTCTCCCCCGAACAGAGAGAAGTTATCCGAGATGCCGTTGAGGGGAACGTCCCTGCGGTGATATCGAGCAACTTCTCAGTAGGCGTCAATATCTTCTGGAAACTCGTGCGGGAGGCGGCCAGACAACTCGGCGACTACGATATCGAGGTCACGGAAGCCCACCACCGCTACAAGAAGGACGCCCCGAGCGGCACGGCAAAGACCATTCTTGAGATCCTGGACCAGGAACTCGGGACCCGCGAGAAGGTCTACGGCCGTGTCGGCGAGACCGAACGAAAAGATGAGATCGGAGTGCACGTCGTCCGCGGCGGCGATATCGTCGGCGATCACTCCGTCCTCTTTGCAGGGAATTATGAGTGCATCGAGATCTCCCACCGGGCTTACGACCGGGCGGTCTTCGCCCAGGGTGCGGTCCGGGCCGCCCGGTGGGTTGTCGGCAGAGAACCGCGCATCTACACCATGCAGGAAGTCCTCGGACTGTGAAAGGGGAAGCAAAATTTATTTTTTGACACGCACATAAAGTATGGGTATTCGGAGGAACGAAGTTGCCAGCAGTTGTTGATATTGAGAAGTGTACCGCCTGTGAAACCTGCGTAGATGTCTGTCCGGCTTCCGCCATCAGCATGGTAGACGGCAAAGCAAAAGTGGATATCGATCTCTGTGTCGAGTGCGAGACCTGCGTCGACGAGTGTCCGTCTGAGGCAATCTCAATGGAATAAAGAAACATACTCTTTAATACCACCAACACTACAGATATTTTTGTCTATGATTAATGTAGGAGTGCTTGGTGCCACAGGAGCTGTGGGACAGCGCTTCGTTCAACTGTTAGCGGATCATCCCTGGTTCCATCTCCAGACGCTTACCGCCTCTGAACGGAGTGCAGGAAAACCGTATGGCAAGGTGGTCAACTGGCGCCTCGATGCGCCGTACCCGGACAACGTCGGCGATGTTGTTGTCACCCCCACGACCGTCGAGAGCCTGAAGGACTGCGACCTTGTCTTTTCGGCGCTGCCTGCGGAGGTAGCGACACCCCTTGAGACCGAGATTGCCGATGCGGGCATTGCCGTCTGCAGCAACGCCCGGTCGCACCGTATGGACCCCGATGTCCCGCTGGTGATCCCGGAGGTCAACCCGGACCACCTGGGCCTGATCGACGTCCAGCGGGACCGGGGACGTGACGGGTTTATCGTGACCAATCCGAACTGCTCGACAATCGTCCTTACACTGGCCCTTGCACCCCTCAGATCGTTCGAGTTCCACGACGTGCGTGCGGCGACCATGCAGGCGATCTCGGGAGCCGGCTTTTCCGGTGTCTCCGCGATGGACATCTACGACAACGTCATCCCCTACATCGGCTCTGAAGAAGAGAAGTTGGAGACCGAGACTCTGAAGATCATGGGAACGTTCGACGGTTCCGAGGTGACCCCGGCCCCGTTCAGGGTGAGTGCAAGTTGTCATCGGGTCCCTGTCATCGACGGGCATACCATTGCGGTCTGGGTCGACGTGAAGGAGCCGGTGGCGGAAGTGAAAAAAGTTTACGCAACCTTTAAGTCGCCTTTCAGCAATCTACCCTTACAGCCGGCAAAGGCAGTTGAGCTCCTCGACCAGTCCGACCGTCCGCAGCCACGGCTTGACCGTAACCGGGGGCGGGGCATGACAGTGTCTGTTGGGAGAATCCGGGAAGGATTACGGTTCGTTGCACTCGGGCACAACACCATCCGCGGAGCTGCAGGCGCATCCGTCCTCAACGCCGAGCTGATACACTCGAAGAAGTATCTTTAGACGAGGTGGGCTAATGATAAAGGATAACACAGTATTCGTGGGAAACAAACCAGTCATGAACTATGTGCTTGCGGTAGTCACCCAGTTCAACAACGGAGCGGAGGAAGTTGCAATCAAGGCCCGGGGAAAGGCTATCTCCCGTGCAGTTGATACGGCGGAGATCGCGCTCAACCGGTTCCTGGAGAACGTGAACAAGAAAGAGATCTTTACCTCGACCGAGATGATCGATACCGATACCGGTAAGACGAACGTATCGAGTATCGAGATTGTCCTCACTCATGCAAAGTGAGACACCCCGGGTTCACTCTTTTTGGGCAGTCCGGCCGGGGGCGCGACGGATAAAAGCGTGGTGAAACCGCCCTCCGGGGTGGTTTTTTCCGTCGCTTCGGCGTTCCTTGCGGTTGCGCTGGGAAGTGCCGGAACTCCTCAAAACCCGGTTTTAGAGGAGCGATTCAGCGGATAGTGTAATATCCGGTCACTCCTTGCCCCCAACCAACCATAAAGGTTTTATGACTCATACCCCTACATTGTATACACTATGAAGTGGGTGACGATCGGATTGGTGCTGACGCTGATGTCCGCTCTCGTCGCTCCTGCTGTGGCCGGGGACGATGAGCGATACAGTTACATTACGGTGCAGAATATCACCGTTCAACTGGAGAAAGAGGATGCCGTCGTCACCATGAACTATACGATAGACGACGGCGTCGGTATCCTTGTCCTCCTCCTCGGAAAGGACGATCTGAAACAGAAAGCGCTCGATGTGCTCAACTTCAACGACACTGAGGTTCAGCAGCTCGATCTTGATCACGCTGTGGTGCGCGTGGCCAATGTGTCAGAAGACTACGGAGATGGGTCATACTGGTTCCCGGGGCACCGGTTCGGGGTGGTTGTGCCTTCGCTCACCATCAAAGCGCCGCAGGATGTCCGGCACTATGAGCAGGTCAGCGAGATCTCCGACGGGTTCGGCTATTTTGCATGAGGCTATGAACGGGGCCGGATAAGGCCCCGTTCGTGCCCCGCCCTTGACGATAGGATTGTTGCCCGATTAACCCTGATGAGTGCGGCCGACTTCACCGTTTGCGAACCGCTGATCCACCTCGATCGAAATTCCCCATACAATTTTCCATGAGGTCGTCCTAAAAAGATCTCTGAACCTTCGGTACACCCCGATCGGAACACTTATATCTAAAGTTTTTACCATCTGAACCATATTCAGGCAAGGACGGTGAAACAACTTTCCATTGGGAGTCACACTTTCACGGTGCCTCCTGCTATCTTCCGCAGGAAGACAATATATCACCACTCGGGAAGGGATAGGGAGAGGGCGTCCCCCCGGCAAGGCGTTTTGGGGCAACCTCGGGAAAAGTCGGTTCCGGATTCTGACCTCATGTGTCTAACCGGTCGAAGTGTCGTACACAAGTGCTCCGGATATGGCAGAGGTTCGCGGGCCCTTCCTGGGTGGCATCTCGCGGCTCCCACCGCAGTGCTGGCACTATACCGGCCCATCAATGCCGGGTGGAGTGGTTCATGCTTCTCTCTTCAGCGTGACCAGTCCACGCTCGTCCACCCACCGGCCAAGGAGCGACTGGAGATAGACGCCGAGGAAGGCACAGAAGAGGCCCCCGATTGTGGCGAAGATGATGTACTTTACGCCATCCGGGTTCGTTACGGGGAACCCGGAGATCTCGCTGCTGATCGAGAGGATATAGATGCTTGCCCCGTAGGCGATGGCCCCTATGGCGAGCACGAAGAACGGCAGGGCGATCACCCTCCGGAGCGCCTCCCGCTCGTTCAAGAAGACGTCGATGATCTTTCCCCCCGCTGCAACAAGGCCGGCGGCTGTAAACCAGGCGATGGAACCGTAGATGAACGCGAGCACCTGGAAGAAGATGCCGGAGGCGGTATAATAACTGAGGAGGCTGACGAGCCCGAGAATGACCCCGACGATACCGAGCAGTATTGCGGCGATGTAGGCGACAAAGGTGAACCTCCCGCCGTGCAGCGACGCCTGTAACGAGTTGATCAAATACCCGAAGACCTCGTCGATCCCGAAACCCTTAAAGAGCAGATACGTGCCGATGACGCCGACAACAACGATGGTTGCGCCCTCGGGGTATCCAAGCAGGTATCCCACGGCATAGAAGAGCATGACGAGGCCGAGCGGCACGAGCACGATCTTCGAGACTTTCGGGTCGTCAAGGAGGCGCTTAAGGATATAGTAGGTCCCCTCGAGGTCCGGCATCTGGTTGACCACAACTTTCCGCACACTGCTGACCGGCACCCGGGACTGGATGATCGGCAGGACATACTCATCTTCCGCGCCGTCCGTCACCAGGATGCAGTTCGTCGTGTTCGTCGCCTGCAGGATCGCATCGAGACTGGACGCTACCCGCCGGTCTCCCTCAAGCATATTCATATGATTGCCGCAGATGACGGCGACGGCAACCTCTTCTCCTTTCTCGGTGAGATGGTCATAAATTTTGATTGTCTCGAATATCGCGTTGCTGTCGGAGTCCTCAGGGTCGGCAAGGGCAAGAGCGGTCGCTGCATGGAGGCATGCTTCTCTGCCTACGATGGGACCGTCTACCTGGGCCTTGAACCCGAGATCGTCGTCACGATCAACACAGAGGACGAGCGTCCGCTCTTTTGCCATCCACTAGAACATCTCCCCCGCTCCTATTAAATAATTTGCAGCGGGGAGTAAAAAAGTATTAAATAAGTTTTGCACGCTGCAGCAGGAGCAGGTCGTCGGTCGTGATCTTTTCACCATCACGGAACTGCTGGAAGACACGCTCCGCCTCTTTCCGGACGGCCTTCTGTTCCTTGGTGACTTTGGTCTTCTTGGTCTTCTTCCGCAGGCCCGAGATCACCTTGTCGTAGTCCCGAAGTTCTTTCTGGCAGGCAATGAACTGCCTGTGCTCCTCGTCCGCTGCCTCCTGGGCTTCAACGAACTTCTGATGGGCCGCATCCGCTTCTTCTCGGGACTTGTCGGCTTTCCGGTAGGACTCCACCATCAGGTCATGATGCTGCTGTGCGGCCTCGGCCTTCTCCGTGACCTCTTTGTGGATCTCCGAGGCCAATCTGCGAAACTCCCGGGCATCGGTGAGTTTCGTCCGCATCTCCTTGTTCTGCTCAAATTCAGCTTCCTGGTCCTTCGCCGCCGTCTTCAGCTGCTTGATCTTCTCGATCAGTTCACGCTCTTTATCGGTGCTGTAGACCTCGGTCTGCTGCTTGAATTCCAGGAGTTCGATCTGCTTCTGCAGTTCCCTGATGCCCCGGTTCCGGAGATTGCCGTGTTCTTTCTTAAAGGACTCGATCTCCTCGAAAAGCGCGTTGGCCTTGTCGTTGTACTCGTTCCTCTGGTCCTTCAGCGCCTGAACTTCCTCGTTGATTTTGTCCCGCTGCTCCTTGTGCTGCTGCGCCTCCTCAACGAATTCGCGGGTCTGCGTGTTTAACGCGTTGCGCTCACGGGCGTTTTTGCTGGCAAGGGCATTCAACTCATTACGCCGATCTTTGTGCTGTTCAGACTCCGCAAGGACTTTTTTTCTCTTCTCAATCAGATCGTTCAGCATTCTCAACCAATCCTCGACATTCGGTACCAATCCTATATTCCCGCCAGCGGGACCGCTCCCGTGCGCTGCAGGTATACCGGAGGCTCATGTAAGCGGCTACACCACAAGAAAAGACGTTTCCCGGCTCGTAATCGAGACCGTCGTTCATCTGTCTGCTCATGTGTTCAACCCCGATACCTGGCAATCGCAGAGGCCCACAGGTTCTGCGCTCTGCACAATACACCCGTGCTGGAGGGATTATACAAGAACGTCTATAATTCAAACGTCATCTCTACTATTAAGTATTTCGTAGATGGACCGGAGGGCATACCGCCGACCGGTTCCAGCCAGAAAGATATGAGAAGAGAGGATGGGATTAGAGGAAGTCAATGAGATGCCCACTCTGCGCGTCCCCCGCCACGCGCTTGCCGATGGGTGCGCTGGACCGCTGCGCTGTCGGTTCGTAGACGCGCTGGCTCCCGAGGATCTGTGCACTCTTAACGCCGGTCATGACCGCCATGACGCGAACTTTCCCCTCATAATCGCTGTTCACCCGCGCTCCCCAGATGACGTCCGCGTGGGGATCGAGTTCATAGGTCAGGGAACTTGCGATCTCCTCGGCGTCCTGGAGGGTCAGGTCGTTGCCGCCCGTGATGTGGATGAGGCTCCCGGTTGCTCCCCGGTAGTCGATATCCAGCAGGGGGTGGTTCAGGCACTCATGGACGACGCTTTCGGCCTTGTTCTGCTGCTTGCTCTCTCCGACGAGCATCACGGCGACGCCACCCTTGCTCATGATAGCACGCACGTCCGCGTAGTCGATGTTAATGAGCGATGGTTCGGTGATTGTCTCGCTGATGCCCTTGACCGTCTCCGCAATGAGCTGGTCCATGACCGAGAACGCCTGACCGAGCGGCAGGTTCGGCACGTATTTGATGAGGCGGTTGTTGTCGAGCACAATCACCGAGTCGGCGGAAGCCGAGAGAGCTTCCAGTCCCTCTTCCGCACGGAGAAGACGGGCTTTCTCGACCTGGAAGGGGTAACTGACCATGCCGACGACGATTGCTCCCTGATCTTTTGCAATCTGTGCGACAACCGGGGCTGTTCCCGTACCGGTGCCTCCACCCATGCCGGCAGTGATGAAAACCAGGTCCGCGTCGCTGAGCAGGCCCTCGAGCGTCGGTCGGGCCATCTCGGCTGCGCGTTTGCCGACATCCGGGAAACCGCCGGCTCCAAGGCCTTTGGTGAGCGATTTGCCGACAAGCACCCTCTTATCAGCCTGGATCATGTCCAGGTGCTGCTTGTCCGTGTTGATCGCGATCGTCTCTGCACCATTGACCTGCATGTGGTACAGGCGGTTAATCGTGTTGTTGCCTGCACCGCCGCATCCTACGATGACGATACGCGGCTGACCGAGGATGTCGTCTTCATCCTCGATCGCGTCTGCCTTCTGATACCTATCGCGTTCTGCATGTTTCAATGCCTCGTTGATGATCGTCTGCATCATATACCTCCTAAACTTGGAATGAAATCTGGTCGGCCTCGTGTAGAACACGGTTTCCATGCCTTTCTAGAAGTGCTCTGACGGAATAGCGCACGGCCTCCGATACCGTGGGGAATTCGCCAGCCTCCACCAACTTCTCGAGCATCTCAACCTGCTGCCGGGGCAATCTGATTGTTATCCGATCCATCATCTCAATCACTTATATCTGACATTTAGCAGCCAAGGGTCTGCCATTTGTCAGACAATCGTAATCTCCTCGTCTGACTTCATCAGATAAGCCATAATAATCACCGGATAGTATAAAAAACTTATGAAATGAATCTGAGTCCGACATAACGGTTTTATGAATAGCGACCGACAACGTACCTTCACAGGATTGCCAGAAATATGAGAGAGAACCTTCCCGAAAGGGTGGAACACGGCGGACGGGTGCGGTGGTATCGCACCCGGGAGCAGGGCGAGCTGCTTGATTTCAGCGCTAACATAAACCCCTACCCACCGGAAATTCCCTGGACGCCGGACCCTTCGGCGTTGAAAGATTACCCGGACGACCGATATGAGACACTTAAAGAGGTGATAGGGCGGACATTCGGGCGCGATGCGGCGGAGGTTGCTGTTGGCAACGGGTCCGTCGAGTTGATCCGCGCGTTCTGTTCTGCCGTGCTCGGGGCAGGGGATGCTGCCTGTATCAGGCCCCCGACGTTTGCCGAGTATGAGATGGCGGTAAGGCTTGCCGGCGCCCGATGCACCGTCGATGACGGCGCGGCTGCTGTTTGGTTCCTCTGCAATCCGAACAACCCGACAGGCACGCTTTACTCCCGCCCGGAGGTCCTGCAGCTGCTTGACGAGACCGCCGGGCAGGGAGCGCGCCTCTTCCTCGACGAAGCGTTCATCGAACTTGCCGACCCCCGCCAGAGTTTTGTCGGCGTCTCTCACGAGAACCTCTTTGTCCTGCGCTCCCTGACGAAGAGCTTCGCCGTGCCGGGCATCAGGTTCGGGTACGGGTTCGGCACGCCTGAACTCATTGAGAGGGTGGAGACGGCGCGCCTCCCCTGGACGGTGAACGCGTTCGCCGAATCCTTTGCGATCGAGGCCTTCCGGCACTATGACAGGCTTGATGAGTCGCGGGCGCGGGTCGCCCGGGAACGGGGATGGCTCTCCGACCGTCTGGACAGCCTCGGCCTTACGTATGAGCCCCCGTCTGCGAACTACATCCTCATAGAAGCCCCGATGGAGGTGTCGGTGCTGACCGGGCGGCTCCTCTCCCGCGGCATCTTGGTCAGAGACTGTCGTTCGTTCGGGCTTCCCCGTCACATCCGCGTGGCCGTACGGACCCGGGAGGAGAACATGCAACTTGTCGAGGCGCTCGAAGCATGCTTGCCCTGATCATGGCGGGGGGAGAGGGCTCCCGGCTCCAGATGGGCGAGAAACCGCTCGTCACCGTCTGTGAAAGACCGATGCTCGCCTACGTCATCGACGCCTTTTCGTCCGCCGGGCACGAGGTGGTCGTGATCGCCTCACACAAAACACCCTTTACCAAAAACTGGTGCCGGGCACAGGGGGTCACGCTCTACGAAGCCGAAGGGGTCGGCTACGTTGAGGATATCCGTGCGGCGGTGGAGGACCTCGGGGAAGAAGGAACACCTGTCTTCACCTGCGTATCCGACCTCCCCTGCCTTGCGCCAGAGATCATTGCAGGCGTCGAGGACGCCTGGCGCCGGGCGGGAACCCCGGCCTGCTCCACATGGGTGCCCCGCGCCCTCTGCGAAGAGCACGGTTGCCGCACACAATACACGGAGACAATCGACGGCATAGCGGCCTGTCCTGCCGGGATCAACATCCTGACGGCAGGCGGTCTCGACGCCCCGGAGGAGGAACTGCGCCTCCTCCTCTCGGATCGACGGCTCGTCTTCAACATCAACACGCGCGAAGAACTGGCACTGGTACAGGATTACCTCTGTCGGAAGCGGCTGCCCTGGCCTCCATGAGGCCACCCACCTTCACCGTCAATTCTCGGGAGAAACTGTATTATCGGACTATCACCGATCTCTATATATGGAATTCTGCCGGGAAATCGAACTTGAAGGTCATATTATCGATTCAGGCATTATGACCCTGGTGTTCGATAAGATCATGGATATGGGTGGGGAATTTGAGATCCTCACATTTAATGTCGGGAAGCTGAAGACGGACACCAGTTACGCGCGGCTGCGCGTGGCCGCACCCACCGACCAGCAACTCGACGCCATCCTCTCCGAGCTGCATCGGCTCGGCGCGCGCACCCCCGAGATCAGCGACGTCACCCTCATACCGGCAGAGGGCGACCGGATCCTTCCGAAAGGGTTCTACTCAACCACCAACCACCCTACTTTCGTCAAATACCGAAATGAGTGGCTGCCCGTCGAGCATATCGAGATGGATTGCCATATTGTCGTCGACGAGAAAGAAAAACGAGCGTACTGCATCCCGATCTCAAAGATCAAGGCCGGCGATGCCGTTGTTGTCAGCGAGAACGGGGTCAGGGTGATCTTTCCGGAGCGGCCGAGGAAAGCCAGCGCGTTTGAGTTCATGCACGGGACCGTCTCGTCGGAGCGGCCGAGCGAGGCGCTCATCGCAAGGATCGCCCACGAAATCCTCGAGATGAAGAAAAAAGGAGAGAAGATCGCGCTCGTCGGCGGCCCGGCCATTGTCCACACGGGAGCGGCAGGGGCCCTTGCGAGGATGATTCGCGAGGGTTACATCGACGTTCTCTTTGCGGGGAATGCGCTCGCCACCCACGATATCGAGTCGAACCTCTTCGGGACATCGCTCGGAATGGACATCAAGACGGGTAAGCTCATCACCGGCGGGCATAAGCACCATATTTACGCCATCAGCGAGATCATGCGTGCCGGGTCCATCAAGAATGCGGTCGATCAGGGGGTCGTCACCGGGGGGATTATGTATGAGTGTGTGAAGAAGGGCATTCCGTTTGTGCTTGCCGGGTCCATCCGTGACGACGGACCGCTCCCCGACGTGATCCCGAACGTCGTGGAGGCACAGGACGCCATGCGCCGCAATCTCCAGGGCGTCGGGATGGTGCTGATGGTCGCGACGCTCCTCCACTCGATCGCCGTCGGGAACTGCCTCCCGTCATACGTCAAGACCGTCTGCGTCGATATCAACCCCGCATCGGTGACAAAACTTATGGACCGGGGCACGACGCAGGCGATCGGCGTCGTGAGCGATGCAGGGACGTTCCTCCCGCTGCTCGCAAAACAGCTCGTGGAACAGAAAAAAGAGTGTTAACGGGTGAGCGGCATACAGAACGGCTCTTCCTGGTCCAGCACGAACTCCCACTCTTCTTTGCACTTGCACTCCGTCTCCGCAAGGGCGCGCAGGAGCCCGACATCGCCGGAGAGCGAGTAGTCGCCGATCCCTTTCACGATCTGGCCGTCACAGGCGCCGCAGTTGTGCGGCCCCCGGATCTGTCCCCCGCCGACAGGGTCGCAGAGGATATGCACCGGCGATCCGATCAGCACGTCAAGGACACTCCAGAGATACGGCGGCCGGTATGCGTGCTGTTTCCAGAGGCGTTCGACCTCGGTCCTGCCCTGGACGGTGCAGAGGTTCATGGAGATGCTGTCCGCAACGGAGGAGACGTCCCTGATGGAGCGCACCATGTCGTCGCGCGCCTCGCGTTCGGTCAGGAACGGCGGTTTCATCAGCAGGTAAGCCTTTGTGCCCACGCCGGCGGTGCGGGCGGCCGCTGCGGCGCGGAGGAAATCGGCGTACGTGAACCCCTTGTCGATGCTCCTCTCCCTGATGAAGTCGTTTGTGGTCTCAAGGCCCACGGCGACGGAGAGCGGTCTTGCCCAGGCGCCGGTATCGATGCCCTCCCGGAACTCCCGGAGCACCTCTGCGTCGACATACTCGGGCCTTGTCTCGGCGATCACGACCTTGCCCCGGAACGCCTCCGCAACAGTGCGCCGGGCGGCGGGGGGGACCTCGTCGGGATCGAAGAAACTTCCCGATGTAAAGACCTTCAGTACCTGGTAGTCTTCGTCCCGGAAGTTCTCTTTCACCCAGCGGACCTGGCGGATCAGCCGTTCGGCCAGTTCGTCTCGGGCAAGGTCCGGATAGCGCTCGTGCCGGTAGCCGCACATGCGGCATCGGTTCCAGGAACACCCGCCGCTCCGAAAGATTACCGTCAGCGTATCGAGGATCCGCCCCTCATGGAGGTCTTTCCCCCGCCAGGACGCCAGCGGCTTCTCGGTCAATTTGGATAGCATTATACCTCATATTCGTTGATGTACTGGTATGAAAAGGATCGCATGGCTGACACTCATCGTTGCGATGCTGCTCGTCGGTACGGCATCGGCCGCGTACGTCGCAATCAGTGCTCCACAGACGGTGTACATCGGCGACTCATTCGATGTCACCGGCACCACGCTGGTGGAGGGACTCGCCAAACCGTCGCTCAACCCGGGGTTCAGCACGGAAGTTATCCTGTACTACGCCCAGTACGCAAAGAGCGAGGTGGCCCGAAAGACAATTGTCGTTCAGGAGGACGGCACCTTCTCTGCAACATTCGATACCAGCGGTCTTCGGCCCGGGACATACTCCATTGAGATCGTCGATCCCACGAAGTCCACCTTCGGGGGTAGTTCGAAAACGCAACGGATGGTCACCCTGGTCGACCGTACCGGGAGCGTCACGATCACCTCTCCGCCCAACCAGAACTTCGACGGTAGCCTCGACGTCCGCGGCATGATTGGCGATCTCGGAGATGCGGGCGTGCGAATCGAGGTTACGCATGACGGAGCTGCTGTTTACGGCCCTGAATTCATCAGTACCGACGCAAACGGAGCATTCTCTGTGGAGGTGCCCGTCTCCGCTGCGGGTTCGTACGAGGTCACCTTCTCCGACGCGAAAGGCTACATCGACACCAGGGAGTTCATGGTGATGGGCACCCCGGCCCCCACGCCGACGCAGGCGATGATCTCGGCGAGCACCCCCGCTACGCGGTCCGCTCCGGCATACTTCGAGGTCGATACCCGGAGCGGCGCCGTGAAGATCACAACGTCGGCGGGGATCGACTGGGTGGTCGAGTACATCGATGAGGAGGGAGGTCGCCATGAAGTGAACGATAAGGGCATGCTCGAGCCCGAGACCGCAGAATTTGTTGCAGAGGGCGGCCTCGTCTATGTCAAGGTCTACCCCATGAGTTACAACGACAGCGGAACGGTGCAGGTCTCGGTCGCGAATGCCGACTCTGTCAGGGTGAGCCAGACCGCGCCCGATCTCTTCGGGGACGCGACCCCCACCCCTGCACAGGCTGCGCCGCTCCCGGTAGCCCTGGCACTTCTCGCGCTCCTTGTCGTCGTCCTCGCGCGCCGGGGATGAACAACCTTTTTGTAACCGGCGACCAATAGGTTAAGGCGGGCCGGGATAGTCTAGTCCGGGAAGGCGGTGGCCTTGAAAGCCTCTGGTGCTCGGCACCTCGGGAGTTCAAATCTCCCTCCCGGCGCTCTCGATTTTGTGCAGGTTTTTCAAATTTAAGGGACCTATGGTTCCCGTTCCTCTCCAAGGAGATCGGGTTCTCTATCGCCGCACCCCCTGAAACAGAGTTTTGACTGTTCTTGGAGGCGGCGGATGATCTGGAGCGAACCCGAAAAAAACAGTAGAGTTAAGCGATCTTCTCGCCCGCCTTCGGGCCGGGAGAACACTCGTAGACCTCGCGGATCTTCACGACGAGAAGGCCTTTTGCCGGGGCCTGCGCCATCTTCGACCGGACGGTAAACTGCATCTTCTCAAATTCCGGGCCGCTCGTCTTGACCTCGACGTCGCCCTTGATCTGGAAGCAGCCCTTCGTCTCGGCCCCCCAGATGTAGATGGAGACCTTCGGGTTCTCCCGGACATTCGCGAGCGTCTTCTTCATGAAGTTGTCCGCAATCCAGATCGTCTCGTCGTCGACGAGCTCGACAAACCCGATCGGCACCACGTTCGGCCACCCGTCCTTCGAGGCTGTGGCGACCGGAAAGATCTTCATTGTCCGGAATGCCGTCTTCATCTCTTCAGTGAGTGCAACCATCAGTTTTCACCACTATACTCTCTGAACTACACATTTATATAGCAATTTGTTAGAAAACTGTAGTTTCAGCGGCGCTGCTACAGATCCGTGACCCGGAGCACGCACCGGGCTATCGGCCCAAAAACCCCGGCAGGAGTTCCTGAATCTCACGGATCAAAGTCCACCACCACGGCGGAGTGATCACTCAGCCCCTGCCCCCGCAGGCTGTGCAGGTACCAGCACGCCGTCGGATTGAGGCGCCCGGACGCGAAGACGTGGTCGTAGCGCTTGCACTTCGGGACGTCCTCCGGCCCGCGGTCGGGGCACCAGCTGTACTCCCTCGCCCGGTAGCCGTGCAGTTTCCGGAAGACATCAGGAAGGTCGTACTCTGCAAGACCGGAAAGGATGTTCATCTCGGCGTTATACCACCACTTTCTCGGCCGCCCGAGGTACTCGTCGTTCTCGGAGATCCCAGTGTCGTTGTTCTCGTTCGGAACGATATCTTTGTAAAAGGGAACAATCGTCCCGTCGGGGAGTTCCGCTTCCGGGATGTGGAGATCGCCGCAAAAAACCCGGGGTTTCATCGACCTTGCAGCAAGGCGCCGGTAGATCCCGACCAGCGTCTCCGCCTTGACGATCTCATTCCTCCGACCGCCTATCGCCGTGGGCACATGGGCGTTGTGGACCTCGAACTCGCCCGTGGGCGCGCTGACGACGGCGGAGACCACCCGCTGCTTCCACGGGATATCGAAGTCGAGCGGATTTTGCGGCGTGAGAGGGTATCGACTCGCTATCAGGCACCCGAAATCTTTTGCCTCGCCGGCCGGCGAATACCGGTCCGAGAGCCGCGAGACGCCGTATGCAAACTGGAAAGGATCGTTCGCGCCTCGTGCGCGAAGCTCGTTCAACCGCTCGGCCATATAGGCCACCCGTGCGATCTCAACCAGAGCCAGGCTGTCGACGGAGTAGAACAACCCGTAATTCTCCAGCTCTTCCCGGAAGAGCGGCAGGGCCCGGTCCGTCACTTCCTGGAAGGCGACGATATCCGGAGAGTACTGGCAGACTGCTTCGACCTTCTTCTCCACGCCTCTTGTGCCGGAGCGGAAGAGGTCCACGTTCCATGAGATGAGCCGCATAGTGCCTGATTGCGCATTGGCGTTTCATGCTCATTAACGCATCGAGTCGAGGTCCATCCCAGTTCGGGATCACCTGCCGCCGCGCTCAGGTCCGGGCCCCTGTGCGGCACAGTACCGGTCGATAGCGTCAAGGAACCGCCTGCCGTAACGTTTCAGTTTTCCTTCGCTGACACCGTAGATCCGGAGGAGTTCTACACCGGTGCGCGGGCGGTTCTTCGCCATCTCTTTGAGGCTCCGGTCGTGGAAGACGACGAACGGCGGCACGTGTTCGAGGTCGGCAAGGGCTTTCCGGAGGTTCCGGAGACGGAGGTAGAGGGCTTCGTCGTAGTCGTTTTCGACTTCCGGCGCGGCGATGCCTTCCGGACGCGGTTCTGTAAGCGGCACCGGAAGGTTGCCTGCGAGCACCGCCCGGCTCCGGTCGTTCAGCATGAGGACCGGATACCGGCCGCCGGTCGACGTGACGAACCCGTTTCGGACCATCTCCTGGATAAAGAGCAGCCACTGGTCGCGGGTGTACCCCTTTCCGGAGCCGTAGGCAGAGAGGGCGTCGTGCCCGTTCTCGCGGATCCTCGCGCTCTTCGACCCGGTCAGCACATCGCCGATGTAGGATGCCCCGAACCGCTCCCCGACCTCGCCGATGCAGGTGATGACCGTCGATGCAGCCTCTGTCCCGTCGAAGACTTTCACCGGCGTCTCGCACCGGTCGCACCCGCCGCACCGCTCCTCCGGATAAACTTCGCCGAAATAGGCGAGCAGAAACTTCCTCCGGCACCCGGTGGTCGCGCAGTAGTCGAGCATCGCCCCCGCTTTCCGGTAGGCGACGTCTTTCTGCATCGGGTCGGTGCACTCCTTCTCGATGAGGTAGCGAATCGTGCCGTAGTCGCCCCGGCTGTAGAAGAGGATGCAGTCGCTTGCCTCTCCGTCCCTGCCCGCTCTACCGGTCTCCTGGTAGTAGGACTCGATATCCTTCGGGAGGTCGGTGTGGATGACAAACCGCACGTCGGGTTTGTCGATGCCCATGCCGAAGGCGACGGTGGCGCAGATGATGCTGGCGTCACCGTGGGAGAAGGCCTCCTGGTTCCCGGCGCGGACGGCGTCGGGAAGGCCGGCATGGTAGGGAAGCGCCGAAAAACCCATGTTCTGGAGTTTTCCGGCGAGGTCTACCGTCGCCTTCTGGGAGAAGCAGTAGATGATGCCGGCGTCGCCCCGGTGTTCGTTGAGATACGCGGCAAGCCTTTGGAAGTAGCGGGCTTTGGGCACCACCCGGTAGGTGAGGTTCTTCCGATTGAAACTCCCGACGAACCGTGCCGGGTCCTTCAGGGCAAGCTGCACCGCAATGTCGTCCTGGACGGCGGGGATGGCGGTCGCGGTCAGGGCGACGATGGGGACTGCAGGAAACCGTTCTTTGAGCACCCGGAGCCGGCGGTACTCCGGCCGGAAGTTATGCCCCCACATCGATATGCAGTGCGCCTCATCGATGGCGATGAGCCGGACGTCCGCTTTTGCAAGGAGCGAGAGGAAGAACGGTTGCACTGCCCGCTCGGGAGAGACGTAGAGGACCCGGATGCGGCCTTCGAGAATCACCCGCTCGATGATCCGCTGTTCCCCGTAGCCGAGCGAACTGTTGATCGTCGCTGCCGGGATGCCGTTTGCCCGGAGACCGTCGACCTGGTCCTTCATCAGGGCGATGAGCGGCGAGACGACGACCGTAAGCCCGCCGAAGATGAGGGCCGGGAGCTGATAGCAGAGGGATTTGCCGCCCCCGGTCGCCATGACGGCGAGGACGTCGCGCCCGGCAAGCACGGCATCGATAATCGCTTCCTGATGGGGGAGAAACGACGTGTAGCCGAAATATCTCTCAAGAACGCTGTATTTGGTGTCCATTGCGTCACGGGGTCCGATTTTACAATATGGTTTGCCGGGATAGTGTTTGTTACCTCCGGTCGAAAAGAGTTATTTTCAACCGGGCATCGCCGTTACCCGCGCGGGTTTCTACCTGCCGGACCAAAGAACATATTTGTCCGGACATACGACGGATGGGTATGAAGAACGTCGATATGGCGATTGAGGGAAACGTCCTCACCATACGCGTGGATCTCGGGAAAGAGTTCGGCGAATCGAAGAGCGGGAAGTCGATCACGATCGCCTCCACCGAGGGCAACGTTGCGGTGCCGGGGCACGAGGATATCAAGATCGGCTTAAACATCTACCGAAAAAAGTGATCGATGCCCTCACGTCCGGGCGCCGGCGCACCGGAGCGATCCGTGAACCGCCCGGATGGGACAGCGGTCGCAGAGGGGCGATTTTTTGCAGATGGTCTTACCGAGGTGCACGATCTGGGCATGGTAGTCGTTGAAGAGGTCTGCGTCCGCTTCGAGGTTCTCCGAGAAGAGGCGTTGCATCCGGTCGTACGACGCCCCTTCGGGGAGGAGGCCGTAGCGTGAGAATATTTTCCGGGTGTAGGCGTCGACGACAAAGACCGGTTTTTTGCAGGCATACAGCAGGATGGTATCCACCGTCTCCTTCCCGAGACCCCGGATCGCGAGCAGACGCTCGCGCAGGGCACCGGTCTCCACGGCCGCCATCACCGCCGGATCGGCCCGGAACTCCGCAACGTAGACCCTGGCAAACTCCCGGACCCGCTCCGCCTTCTGGTTATAATACCGTGATGGGACGATCAGGCGGGCGATATCTTCGGTGTCGGCCGCGGCGAGACGGTGTGGGTCGAGCAACCCGGCCCCCGCGAGGCCGCGGACGGCCTGCGCCGCGTTCGTCCAGGAGACGTTCTGGGTGAGGATCGCCCCGATCATCGTCTCAAAGGGCGTCTCTGCAGGCCACCAGTGCTGGTGACCGAACGCCGCGAGGAGGGCGCCGTAGGTATCGAGCAGGTCTTCGGCAAGGGATGCCGTCATCGACGGGCATCCTCCTGCCACCAGGGTTTTGCGGCGATCGGCATCCGCCAGTCGGTGCTGAAGGCCCGTGGGGTCACCCTGAGCCCGGGGGCAGCCTGCCGGCGCTTGAACTCAGCCTGCCCGATCATCCGGAAGACCTCGCGGACGCTCTCCGCGGGGAACCCGGCGGCGACGATCTCGTCTAGAGACTCAAAGCAGTCAACGTGGCGGTGCAGGATAGCGTCGAGGATGTCGTAGGGGGGGAGGACCTCCTGGTCGATCTGGCCTGGCCGGAGCTCCGCGGAGGGAGGCTTTTCAAGCACCCGCACGGGGATGACGGGGCGCTTCGCGTTCAGCCATCGGGCTATCCGGTAGACCGCCCCCTTAGGTACGTCGGCGATTACAGAGAGTCCTCCCGCCATATCCCCGTAGAGGGTGGCGTAGCCGACCGCCGCCTCCGACTTGTTTCCGGTCGAAAGCAGCATGGAGCAAAATTTGTTTGCGAGGGCCATCAGGACCGTCGCCCGGATCCTGGCCTGCAGGTTCTCTTCGGTGATGTCCCGGGGCCTGCCGGCGAAGACCCCCGCGAGGGCCCCGTCGAACGCCTCCATCATCGGCGCGATCGGGATGCACTCCACCCGGATACCAAGGTTCTCCGCAACCTCCCGCGCATCTTCGATGCTTTCGGAGGAGGTGTAGGGAGAGGGAAGGAGCACCCCGACGACGTTTTCCGGCCCGAGCGCCCGGGCAGCGATTGCTGCCACGAGCGATGAGTCGATCCCTCCGGAGAGGCCGAGGAAAGCCGATGTAAAGCCGCACTTATGAACATAGTCGCGGGTGCCGAGCACCAGCGCCCGCCAGATCTCGGACTCGGGTGCCGGGTCTTCGGGGGTGACCGTCTGCGGGACGGGGCGGGCGAGATCGACAGTCACGGTATCCTCGGCAAACGCTGCGCCGCGGGCGATGAGAGTCCCGTCGGCACTGAAGACGGAACTCCTGCCGTCAAAGATCAGGTCGTCGTTCCCGCCGACGAGGTTCGCTCTGGCGATTGCAACCCGGTGGTCCTTTGCGCTGCGGGAGAGCGCCTCTTCGCGCCGGCCCTGCATGCCCGCGGTAAACGGCGATGCGGCGAGGTTTACGATCACCTCCGCGCCGGCGCGGACCAGTTCCCCCGCCGTGGAGCAGGACCGGCCGCACCCGAACTCCTCGCCGATAGCGACTCCGACCTTCCTCCCGCCGAGGCAAAAGACCCCGGGAGACCCGGGTGCCGGCTCAAAATAACGGTCTTCGTCGAAGAGGCCCGGGGAGAGACAGGATTTTCGGAACGGCTCCTCTACCGCCCCGTCCCGGATGAGGGCGGCGGCATTGAAGAGCGGCCTGCCTCTGCCGGAGGTATTCGGCTCGGCAAAACCAACGAGCACCGGCGGTGAGCCGGCAAGATCGACGGCCAGGTCTTCGAGGACGGTGCGGCCTCGCTTGATGAATCCCCGATCGAGGAGCAGGTCGCGGCACGGGCATCCGGGCAGGGATAGTTCCGGAGTCACGATCAGGTCCGGCCGCAAGCGGGATATCTCCGCAACCCCTGTCGCCATCCGGTCGGCGTTTCCGGAAAGGTCGCCGACGACTGTATCCACCTGGAGGAGTGCGATCTTCATGGTTTCTCCCGGTTCGTCCTGATTAATAATACTGAAAATGACGGGATATGCTTTTGCATACCGTCGTTCTCCCGGGACCCCGGTCCGGTTCCGGGGGCGAAGGTATGTCCGGAGGACGACCGACCGTCCGGTCACGGTTCGCCCCGGGTGAGATGAAAGGGGCGAACATCCAGTCAATATACGCTACCCTGTCCGGCTCAATCGTCGTAAAGAACACGGACTTCTGCGTCGTCGTCGATATCGCCTGCGTACGGGAGATCGACGACGACTGCACCGTCCTCAAGGATATCGCCTATCTCGAGGTATATCCCTGCAGGAAACTCTCGCTCTTCTGTTCTGCCATCGGAACGCTTGACATACGCCCACATACTGTATCTCCATGAGTCCATTTCTTCAGGGCTCCCGGGTAGCACCGGACCCGGACAGGAACCTCAAACCCGGTGCACTTGCGAGAGCATACTCCTACTCCAGTATCAGATAATAGTCAAATAAAGAGTTTCCTGTATCAAATACCATAAAATCACTGCATATTCCAGATTTCAGGACTGTCGTGCGCAAAAGCGCAGGACAGACGGTCGGCGGAGAACGGCACCTCTCCCGAATCTCCAGGAGAGCAGTCGGATCCTGTGTTTGTCGCGGCCCCCCAACCGCCGCCGGGTTGACTGCACCGTCATCTATATCATGACAGCGGCGAGGAAGTGCATACATGCGCATCGGGCTCCTCTCCGACACACACGACAATCTCCAGATGGTGGATGCGGCCGTCGAGCACCTGAACCAGGAGCGGATAGACCTGGCGCTCCATGCCGGGGACTATGTGTCGCCGTTTGTCGTCCCGCGGCTGGCGAGGCTGAGATCGCCCATGATCGGAGTTCTCGGGAACAACGACGGCGATCATCACCTTCTTTCGGCACGGTTCGCAGAGCATGAACACCTCAGCCTGCGGGGGGCCTTTGCTGCCGTCACCGCGGGCGGCATGACGATCGGGCTGCTCCACGGTGATGACCGGGAACTTCTGCAGGCGCTCATCGGGCGAAAAGCCTTCGACGTCATTGTCCATGGCCATACCCACCAGGCGGAAGTCCGGACGCCTGGCGGGACCGTGGTCGTGAATCCCGGGGAGGCCTGCGGTTACCTGACCGGCCGACCGACCGTCGCCGTGCTGGATACGGTGACCCGGGACGTGGAACTGCTCTCCCTCTGAGGGGAAAGATGAAAAAGTGTGGTGCGGGTTATGGCGCAGCCGGTCCGTCGGGCTCTTTGCCGAGTTCTCTCCCGATATCCCAGGCCGGAGTGCCGGCATACCCGAGATCCACTCTGAGGATCGCCTCTGAAGTGTCGAGAGCGGCGGGCACATCAAAGTAGAGATAGCCTTTCAGCGACTCATATCGCTCCAGCGTCTTTCTGTCAAAAGACTCGCCAAGCGAAGTGAACGACGGGACCTCCAGGGGCTCGTACGCGGTCCCCTGGCACTCAAGGACGAACGCCTCTCGTCCGGGCGTCTCGATGGCATAGAGGTCGGAGTCACCCCTGTGCCCGAGATTTGTCGACTTGACGACGACAAGGAGGAACTTACGTCCGTCTCCCGCCTCAACTTCCGCCGTTGATTCATTGTTCGGGACCTCCTCGTATGCCGTTGCGGTCCGGGTCGACTCAACGAGCAGCGAGACCATGTTCTCCCCGGATGGGTCGTCGTAGGTGAACCGTTCCATGAGAGGCAGTCTTACCGGAGTCGGTGCGACAACGACCGGGTCGGTTTTGTCCGGAACGGCAGGCGCCTCCCGGGTCAGGACGCCGGCGCCGGTGCTCGCAGGCTGCATCTCGACAGCCTGCTGGCTGACTGTTTCAAGGCCTTTTGATGCCGTGTCAAGGTCGTTGAGCGCCGTCGGAACCGGGTCCTCGTCGGCATCCATGGGGTCAAGAAGGCTCTCGCTTGCCGTGGAGTATGCCGAAAGCGACCTGACGAACTCGTCCTTGATGGGCTGCTGCTCCAGAGGTACCTGGAGCGGCTGCACCTCGCCGAGCAGCCTGGTGGAGAACGCATGCAGGTCGTCCGCCGCGCTGGAGGCAGCGTCTGTGTCCCCTCGGTAGAGAGCGTGGGCATGCTCCATCGAGAGCCTCATCAGGCGGATGCTGTTCGCGTTGATCAATTTGATTAACCGCTCGTCGCCGGGACTGCCGGTTCCCCCGGGGTGTGCAACAGCCGGGCTGTCGTTCTCCGACCCGGCAGACGTCAGGGACTCTGTTTCGGTTCCGGAAACCTCGATTCCGGTTGAGGCGGCATCAGAGAGTTCCTCTTCATCTGAGGCGTTTTCCCCGTTTTGGGGTGGTGAAACTCCGGAGGGTTCCGTTGCGTTCTCCGCCGCCGGAAGGCTGGCAGGTGAGAACGATAAGAATTCCCCCGACTCCAGCGCCGTGAACCCCTGGCCTGAGTCGGCACCGGCTGGTACGGCGATGAGGAAAGCCGCACAGACGGCAATCCCAAAGAAAACCAGAACGTTCGCAGGGTGCTTGCTCATGGAGATTTTTCTTTAACTCATTTAATATAAATATTATTATATTTAATATTGCAAAAAAAGGCTCTCCGGCACAACCGTTTCCGAAAGAGACGGAACTCCGCTTCCGGAGGCTCGCACCAGGAACAACCGGCCGCACTTCTGCCCGAATCATCCCGTTGGGCCAGGTTTCGGGCGAAGAGGAGGAAAAACTCTTTCCGAGAGAGGTGCTGCTCCCGGTCCGAGCGATAAACTCACGGTCTTTCGATAAAATCTTAATTCCTGACTTCTTCCGTTTTCCGGGGGGAAGGTACGCCAGCCCGGGGAAACCTATATGTACTCTTACGGGTCACCGGGAATAAGAGGACGACCTATGGAGATCGTGAAGATTCCAAATATGAATAAAGCGGAGTACGACGAGCTCATCGAAGAGGGATACATCAGTCGTATCGCATTTCAGGGGAGCAAATATCCGTACATCGCCCCGTTCATGTACGTCTTTGACGGAAAATTTCTCTACTTTCTGGCGACCCGATACGGCAGGAAGAACGACCTCTTCCGGCAGCACCCCTACGTCTCCGTCGAGATTGAAAAGTATTCAAGCGACCTCTCCTGCTACACTTTCGTGACCATGCAGGGGTATCTCGTGCAACTTGAGGACGCGATTGAGAAGAAGATCATCAGGGAAAAGTTTGTGAACATGATCAAGGCGCACAACCTCTCCCCGAACATCCTTGCCGCGCTCGGCCACAAGCCCGAAGAGCCGATTGAGGTGATTGCCTCCGAAGAACGCTCGAATATCTGGAAACTCACCGGCGTAACCGATATCGTCGCCTTAAAAAACCTCTGATCCGATTCCTTCCGGACAGTACCGGGAATAGACGAAGCCCCCCCGGTGGGGCGGTTCCCTTCTCCACCCGGCGGATGATGCCGCGCCGTAAGAACCTCCCCGTGCCCCCCCGGCAACGCCTCCGGGATGAGGCCGGGAACGTTCCGCCGGGCTCTATAGCCATGAGTCCCAACGGTTTTTCGCAAAGAGGCGTATCCGGGTCATGATCCGTATCGAAGAAGAGTGGATCGATCTCGTCGCGGCGCTTGCGCGGGCGGACTCACCGGAGCGGGTATACGTCGTCGGGGCGACGGACAGCGGAAAGACGACGCTCTGCCGTTACCTCGTCGACGAGACCGCAGCGCACATGAGGACGGCATACGTCGACTGCGATATGGGGCAGTCCCGGATCGGCCCGCCGACGACCGAGGGAATGATCCTCCACTCCGGCACGCCGGCGCCGCCCGACCGGCCCTACCTCCGATTCGTCGGTTCAACGTCTCCGGGAGGCCACTTCATCCAGACGCTGACGGGAGCAAAGCGCCTTGTCGAGAAGGCCGCCGAACTCTCGGCCGGCGTCACCGTCATCGACTCGCCCGGGCTCATCTCCGGCGGGGTAGGCGCCGAATTTCAGTTCCAGATGGTTGACCTGCTCCGGCCCACCCGGATTGTCGCTCTCCAGCACGGGCGGGAACTGGAACGATTGCTTGCGAACTTCGCCCGGAACGGTGCAATGACGGTCCACCGGTTCCCCGTCTCCCCTGCGGCTGTGGCCCGGACGGCCGCCGGGCGGCGTCGTTACCGTGAGGAGCGTTTCAGAGCCTATTTTGCCGATGCCCGGTCTCAGGACGTCCTGCTCCGGGGGCTCGGGCTCCAGGGCCGGGTGCCCGATGTGAGGAACCCCCGCACTGTCGAAGGACGGCTGGTCTCCTTCAACGACCCCGACAACTTCGTTATTGCCCTCGGCATCGTCGAAGACCTCTCCCCCGGAGGAGACCGATTTGAGGTCTTTGCTCCACCTTTCGACCCGGCCGCCGTCGCATCGGTCCGGTTCGGATCAATCTTCCTGAACCTTGATGCGAATCCCGGTTCGATGGCGTCCTCTTGGCGCTGAAGCCTCCTCATGCCGGGAAGAACGAGAGGAAGAGTACGTACACCGCTGTCTGGGCGATGGTGAGCGGGATGCCGATCCGGGCAAATTCTCCAAACGTCAGCGTTTCGCCGTCCCTCTCCGCACCCTGGATGACGATGACGTTGCTTGCAGCCCCGAGGACCAGCATGTTCCCGGCGATGGTGCTGCCGGCCGCAAGCGCCATCATGCCCACCGTGGAGGTCCCGAGGTGCGCGAGAACGGGGAGAGAAAGGGCGACGAAAGGGACGTTCGAGACGAACTGGGAGACGATAACGCTTGTTGCGGCGATGACCGGGACGGCAGTGAGATCGAGCGAACTCTCCTCAATGAGCGGCTGGAAGAACCCGGACTGCCAAACGCTCGCCATAAGGACAAAGAGACCGGCGAAAAAAGCCAGTGTCGGCCAGTCGATCCTGCGGACGATCCCGAGCCGTCGCCGGCTCCCGACGAGGACGGGTATGGCCGCAACGACCGCGATCCAGGTCGGCCGGATCTCGAACCCCGGGACGAGGAGGGCCGCGGCGATCATGACCCCGATCAGGAGAACGAGCAGGATGAGCGAGAGGCGGGAGAGGGCCGCGAGGGTCGGGTCGCGGATCTCCTCTTTGCGGTGGACCAGCGGGGCGGTAGCGTTGAACTCCTCCGGAAACGCTCTGGCAAGGAAGACGTAGGCGAGCAGGAGCGAGATCGCCGTCGGAACGCCCAGGTAGAGCGGGAACGTGATGAACGGGTCCGGAACACTGCCCGAGAGTGCGATGAGCAGGTTCTGCGGGTTCCCGATGGGGCTTGCGACACTTCCTGTCGTGACGGCGAATGCAAGTGCGAGCAGCAGGGGTTTTGGAGAGATGCCGTGCCGCCGGGCGAGATAGAGCATCAGCGGGGTGCCGACGACCGCGAGCGTATCGTTCATCAAGAGCGCCGAGAGCGTGCCGCCGCCGATGAGGATGAAAAAGATCAGGCGCCGGACCGATGCCGCCCGGGAGACGAGGTGAAAGGAGAGGTGGTAGAGGTAACCGCTCTCCGTGAGCGCCTCCCCGATAACGAACATAAAGAAGAGGAAGAGCATCACGTCGAGGTTGATGGACGCGAGCGCATCCTCCGGGGTGATCGCTCCCGTCACCAGAACGGCGGCGGCACCCAGAAGCATCACCTGCCAGATGCGGAAGTTGACGTTCCCGATCCTGCGGACCGCGATCAGGAGAAAGACAATGATGAGAACGACGAGCGGAATGAGGGAGCCCATGGTATCGCCGGCGGGAGGGGTGCGGTTATCGAGAGTTCACACGCTACCAAAAAAGATGCCCGGGGACATTCGGCCTCTCAGGCCTCCTCTCCCACGGTATAGTTGATGACGCTCTCAGAGATATCGCCCGAATATTCCCCGATCCTCCGGATACTGTCTGTAATCTGCCCCATGGGGATCGCCGTCACCGCATCGAGCAGGAGCACCCGGGTATTGATCTCGCGGGTCAGCTTCTCGAGGTCGTGCACCCTCTGAAGGGTTGCGTTTGCCTTCCTGGTGTCTCCCGTATGAAACGCCTCCATACTCCAGGAGAAGATGTCCAGGGCAAGCGAGCTCGCCTTTTCTATGAGGTCGAGCGTCGCCGCCTCGACATCGCGGTCGATCAGGTTGAGAGCGTTATACGCCACCCGGGTCGCGTGGTCGGCTATCCGCTCAATGATCCTGCTGACCTGATAGTAATACGCCGCCTGGTTTATCGGGATGCCCATCCGGCGGGAGAGTGCAGCATCGATCACGATGAGGTTGTCCTGCCGCGTAATAAGCCAGTGCAGTCGGTCCACCTCCGTATCCCGCTCGATGACGCTCCGGGCAAGCGCCGCGTCCTGTCCCCGTATGGCGGTCATGGCGTCCTGCTGCATGCCCCGTGCCAGCAGATGCATCCGTTTTATAGTATTTTCGAACGGCATCTCTGCGGGGTTGAGGAGATCCTTGATCGTTATCGAGGAGTCCGTCTCGCTGACCACTTCCTGCCCGATCGCCATCTGCGTGAACTCCCGGACCAACTGCAGGACAAACGGGGGCAGCCTTCCTTTCGACTCGAGGCGGATGGCCGTGAACCCGGCGACGTATGCCCCTACAAGAAGGCGAAGCAGGTAGATGCGATCTGTGGTGGGGCCGACCTCAAAGACCCGGGTCCGGTAGGTCGGCTCCCCGTTGATCTTCGGGATGACCAGGAGCGACCCGTCGGGCTGCGCAACCAGCCCCACAGGATCGTTCTTCTGGATGTTCGCAGCCTTGATCCACTGTTTCGGCAGGGATACGATGTACGACGAACCCCCGGTGATCTGAACCTTTCTGATCTCCATGAATTGATAAGCGTTGGCGCCACGATGATATATGTATTCTGTTTTTTATATACGTCGCCCTTTTTTATTTGAGGTATATATACCTCCATGGTCTCCTTCGGGAACGCCTATCCATCCGGCATACGGACGTAATGAGCATGGTCCGGGTGATGGAGGGGCGGCCGACGGTGTCGCACTCAGAGAACTGTCACACCGGAGAAGAGGGGACCGGGTCCGGTATTGCGGATGGGAAAGACACCCACACGATCCCTTCGGACACCATGCCGCCCGACGGAAATCTCGGGTCCGCCGGGTCCGGCACTGCTCGTAACCGTTTCCGGCGGCAGCTCCGCGAGGGGACCGCGCGGGTACTCCTGTTCTGTTCTGCAGTTTTCGCCGTCGTTGCCGTCTTCTTCATCATCTTCTTCCTGGCCCGGAACGGCTATCCGATCTTTGAGCAGGCCGGAGTCTGGAACTTTCTGACCGGCGGGGTCTGGAACCCGACGGGAGCGCCTCCGCAGTATGGTATTTTTCCGCTGATCGCCGGCACGCTCCTTGTTACGCTTGGTGCGATGGCGCTTGCCATCCCGCTCGGAATTGCGGTTGCCGTCGTCCTCGCCGAACTTGCGCCGCCCCGGGTTCGTGCTGTCATGAAGCCCGCCATTGAACTCCTGGCGGGGATACCTTCAGTGGTCTACGGGTTCTTCGGTCTCATCGTCCTGACCAACTGGATTCGCATTACCTTCGATGTCCCATCCGGCGAGTCCTGGTTTGCCGCCTCCGTCCTGCTCGGCATCATGGCTCTTCCGACGATTGTCAGCGTCTCGGAGGATGCAATCAGCGCCGTGCCCCGGTCATACCGGGAGGGGTCCCTTGCACTCGGGGCAACGCGCTGGCAGACGATCACCGGGGTCGTTATCCCCGGGGCGCTCTCCGGCATCACCGCTGCAATCATCCTCGGGATGGGACGGGCCATCGGTGAGACGATGGCGGTGATCATGGTCGCCGGCAACGCAGGCATCGTTCCCGAACCGCTCTGGAACGTCCTCTCTCCGGTTCGGACGCTCACCGGGACGCTGGGCATCGAGATGGGGGAGGTTGCCGTCGGCAGCGCCCATTACCACGCGCTCTTCGGGGTCGCGGTCGTCCTTCTCGCGATCACTCTCCTGGTTAATCTCCTCGCGCGGGGCATCCTTGCGCGGATGAGCGAGCGGCACACCGCGACTGCATCGCGCGGGGTCCGGTGGAGGGGGAACGGTACGACAACGTCCTATGCTTACGTGGGTCTTGGCATCGGCGCATTCGGGGTCCTTACGGCAGCCACCGATATCCTGGTTGCCGCCGTCGTCGCGGTCGCTCTGCTCGGGGCGATGTACGCCCGGAACCGGATATCCCCGAAAATCAGCGAAAAGATCGCGTTCGGGTTCCTGTATGCTGCCGCCGGCGTCGTGCTCTTCATCCTCGGCGTCATTCTCTTCGACGTCGTCTACAACGGCATGCCGGCGCTCTCCTGGGAGTTCCTGACCGCCCCGCCGAGCAACCTCGGTCGGGCGGGCGGTGTCGGCCCGGCAATCCTTGGGACCCTCTACCTGGTCGGGGGCGCCATCCTCTTTGCCCTCCCTCTCGGCATCGGTGCCGCCGTCTACCTGAACGAGTACACCCGGAAAGGGCGGATCAGCGAGATCATCAGAACGGGCGTCGACCTTCTGAACGGCACACCGTCCATCGTCTTCGGCCTCTTCGGGTTCGCGTTCCTGGTGCTCTACCTGGACCTCGGGGTATCGCTGCTCGCCGGCCAGATCACGCTGGCGCTGATGATCCTCCCCACCATCATCCGGACGACCGAAGAAGCGTTAAAGAGTATCCCCGGCGGTGTCAGGGAGGGGAGCCTCGCCCTCGGGGCGACGCCCTGGCAGACCATCCGGCGGGTCGTGCTCCCCCCGGCGGTGCCGGGAATCCTGACCGGCACGATCCTCAGCATAGGGCGGGCCGCCGGAGAGACCGCACCGATCCTCTTCACCGCGGTCGTGTTCTCCCGGCGGCTCCTCCCCACGTCGGTGCTGGAACCGGTAATGGCGCTCCCCTATCACCTCTTCATCCTGGCAACCAGCGTCCCCGGGGCACGGGATAACCAGTACGGGACGGCGCTGGTGCTCCTCGTACTGGTGGTGGCCATTTACCTTATTGCAATCGTCATCCGAAACCACTACCAGAAATCAGTTCGCTGGTGATCTTCGATGCAGAGAGACGACAGTATCCTTACAACGGAACACCTGAATTTCTATTACGGCGACAACCAGGCCCTTTACGACATATCGATCTCGATCCCGAAAAACCGGGTCACCGCGCTGATCGGGCCGTCCGGATGCGGGAAATCGACCCTCCTGCGCTGTTTCGACCGGTTAAGCGACCTTGTCGAGAACGTCAGGATCGAGGGCCGGATCCTCTTTGGGACCAGGAATATCCGCGACCCCGATTGCGATGTCGTGGACCTCCGGAAACGGATCGGGATGGTTTTCCAGAAGCCGAACCCTTTCCCCTCGTCCATCTACGACAACATCGCATACGGGCCCCGTGTCCATGGGGTCCGCAACAGGGATACCCTGGATGGTATCGTGCAGGAGAGCCTGAAGAAGGCTGCTCTCTGGGATGAGGTGGCCGACCGGCTCAACAACTCCGCGATGGGGCTCTCGGGCGGACAGCAGCAACGGCTCTGCATCGCAAGAACGCTTGCGGTCGAGCCCGAGATCATCCTCATGGACGAGCCCTGCTCCTCGCTCGATCCTATCGCCACCTCAAAAATTGAGAGCCTCATCAATACCCTCAAGGAACACTACACGGTCGTCATCGTGACCCACAACATGCAGCAGGCGGCCCGGGTCAGCGACTTTGTGGGGTTCATGTACCTTGGGCGGCTGGTGGAGTTCGGGCCGACCACCCGGATCTTTGAGAACCCGCAGGAAGAGTTGACCAACAACTACGTAACGGGACGTTTCGGGTAGATCTCATGGGAGAAAAATTTCACGAAGAACTCAACGGCTTAAAGGACTTTGTCCTTGAACAGGGGGCGTTTGCCCACGGCATGCTCTCGGACTCGATGATCGCCCTGCAGAACCAGAACCCCGGGCTTGCCGCGCGCGTATACGAACAGAGGAGGGAACTCGCCGACCGGAGTCAGGCCATCGAAGAGACGGCGCTCCGCCTCATCGCGCTCTACCAGCCCGTGGCACGCGATCTCCGTTCTATCGTCTGCGCGCTCCGGATGAACTACGCGCTCTATCGGATCGGCCGGTACGGGAAGGATATCGCACAACTCTTGGACGGGCTCTCGACAAGCCCCCATGTGGGGGACCTGATGAGCCTGCCGCACATGGGCGACCTGGTCTCTGCCATGATCGCCGATGCCCTCGATGCCTACCGGACCGAGACTGTCGGGCCCGTCGTTGACATGTCGCGCCGGGACGATGTCGTGGACAAACTTCGGTACACCATCTTCCGGGAGGGCCTCACGCATATGATGGAGGACCCGCAGACGATCACCCGGTGTATCGACTACGTGATGATCGCACGTTACCTGGAGCGTTGTGCCGATCACGCCTGTGATATCGCCGAACAGGTCTGTTATATGGTCACGGGCGAGCGGGTGGAAGTGAAGTGATGCGACGGCTCCGCCGTCTTCTTTTTCGTGAGTGCTTGTGTGTCCCAAAACCCGCGTCCCGCCCGGTGACAGCGCCGTCTTACGGTCTCGGCCGGTGAAGTGAAGCATATCGGGCGCGCAGGAGTGAGTGGGGCGTCGAAGGTAAGGGGCTCTCCTGAGAACAGCGGAAATAATGCGGTTAGAGAGAAGAGGACACGCGAAAAGACGACGTCAAGGGGGGAAGTGTCTTGTGCGGATCCAGATCTCTCTATGGTTACTTGGCCCGGTTTATTATTTAAATATTTCTCAATAGAAGGGATTAAAAAGAGGACGGTTTTGCCCGGTTGCCCGGCGTTAACGAATCAACGTGCAGGAGCCGCCCTGGTTCTCGCTGCTCGTGGTTCCGGCCCCTCTACAACCGGGTTTTCCGGATGTGCAGTCCATTCGGTGAACGATCCCTCGTAAAGCCGGACGCTTGGGTAGAGGTAAAACCACTTCAAGAGGACGAACTCGTTCGTGGCCTCCCGACCGGTCCCGCATGAGCAGATGATGTTTCTGCTCCGGTCGATGCCGTGTTCCTCCAGGATTATATCGAGTTCGTCGTTGGATTTGAGCAGTGTCGGGTTTGTGTCGTCCATCAGGCCTCTCCAGGGCAGGCTGAGCGCGCCGGGGATATGGCCTGCCTTTCGCCAGGGTCCCTGCCCTTCATAGAACTTTGTCGGCCGTGCATCGAGCACGATCACGTCGTCATCGTCCTTGACCTGCAGGAACTCCTCGTATCCGATGGCGTAGTCGTCGCGAGGCTCGACGATGAAATCGGACGGTTCGACGGAGGGATACTCCTGCGAGAGTTCCCGATTTTCACTCTTCCACGTATCGATCCCGCCGTCAAGAATATAAACCATGTTGTGCCCGTACTTTGCCAGGGAATAGGCCATCATCGTCTGCGCAAGCCCCTCGCCCCTGCCGGAGAACACGCCTTTCCCGGTATAGACGACGACCGGTGAGTCGGTCGACAGCCCCGCTCGCCGGAACGCCTCCTGTATGCAGGCGTTCGGGCTGTATGTCGTCGGGAAGCCATGGTTGGATACCCGCAGGAACCCCTCGGTCAGGTAGACGGCACCGGGGATATGCTCCTTGATGTAGTCGTGCACGTCCGGCTGAACGTCGACGATTGTCAGGTTGCTGTCGTACAGGTGGTCGGCCAGCCAGTCCGTGTTCACCAGTTTGACCTTCCCCTCGCCGCGGGGATAAGGAACGTTCTGCCGGTCGCTTGAGGCCTGGAGACGTTCTATGCCGCCGGGGGTAAACATCTTCTCTTCCATTTCCATCACCTGATTCGCTGGTATTCCCACTGGAGGCCAGTGAGTCCGGTCTCTTTCCGGCTTTGAGATCACATATACCTTGTGCAGGATGTGGTATGGCAACTCCTGGCGCTCCTGAAAGGGAGGTCTCAAGCGCGGGGGTATCAACCACAGCAGTCGGGGAACCGGGAAGGTACATCCGGCGTTCGCTACGCGCCCGGCAGTCGGGGCGATATGCGACTGGCCGCAGGGCAGGAACTTGAGAAAACGCAAAGCGTTTTCGAACTGCGGCTGGCCGCAGGGTCAGAGCAGGGGCGCCGGAGGTACGCAAGCCTCGTAATGCCTTCAGACTGCGACCATCCGGAGCAGGCAGGCGGTTTCAACAAACCTGAAAACTGAAACCCTCCCTCACGCCCCGGAGGTCTCCGGGCTGATCTCGATGCTCTCCCCGGGCGAGAGAATCCTGACCCGGATCGCCGTCGTCCGCTCGATGGTCCGTTTGAAGTTCTCCAGGTCCTGCCGGATGGCGGGGGAGGTATCGTAGTGCATCGGGATCACCAGCCGCGCCCCGGTGTACCGGGCCGCGACCATCGCCTCCTCGGGGCCCATCGTAAAGCGCCCCCCGACGGGAAGGAGCGCCACATCTGGTCGGTAGAGGTCCCGGATGAGTTGCATATCCGAGAAGAGCGCTGTATCACCGGCGTGATAGACGCTGGTGCCGTCCATCGTGATGACGAACCCCGCGGCGGCACCGCCGTAAAAGCCCATCCCCTCGTCTTCCAGCCATGAGGAGTGAAGCGCGGGGGTCATCGTGAACCGGACGCCGTCGACGGAGATGCTGCCGCCGATGTTCATGGGTTCGGCAGGAACGCCCTTCGCTGCCAGGTACTTCGCCACCTCGTTGATGGCGACCGTCTTCTTTCTCAACTGTGCCGCAATGCCCAGATGATCGGCATGGGCGTGCGTCACAGCAACGATATCGGGCTCCACGGGGAGCGAGCCTCCCGGGATGAAGGGGTCGATGAGGACCGTCCGCGATCCGGCGAGCGAGAAGCATGCGTGGCCAAGCCAGGTCAACATCATGGAGAAAAGATCGACCTTGTCCGTTAAAAAATGTTCAGGAGAATAAGCAGGAGGGTGGACCGGGGAGGTTAAAACTCCCCTAGATCGATCGCCTCGGTGATGTCTATCGCCTCGGAAAGGCCATCGTTGGCGACACCGCGCGTCATCATTTCGGAAAGATCACGGTCTTCCATCACGTCCCGGATCCGCTCCAGATACGGGTCGAGTGTGGTGTCCTTCTGCTGCTCGATCACATGACGATACTCACGAAGTGTGGAGGGACTCACGTCAAGTTCCTCGCTGATCTCCTTCATTGTCTTCCCCGAATCAAGAAGGTCCGACACCGCCCGCTGATCGAACGGCATCTTGAAATCGAGCTCCCTGAAGAGTTTGAGGCGGACCCGGGCGCGTGCCACGGTCTTGCTTAGTTTCTCATCGCCGAGCGCCCGTGCAATCTCGGTATCGTTCTTGCCGTCATAATACGCAACCACGAGTTTTGCGAGCTGTCGGGGGGTCAGTTTGGTCTTGAAATACCCCTGATCGAGAATCTCCCGCATGATCAGGGCAATTTCACGCTCAACTGCGTCGCGATCCCGGAGAGTACCGTGAACCTTCCTCATCGGTTCAACGATTTTCTTCTTGTTCGTGATGGTCGTGAACAGCTCAAGGAGCTGCTGCTTGCGGGTGTCTTCTGCCATGTCCGTGTCTCTCTCGTCCTGTATTCCGCCGTCTGGTCCTGAGGGTCCAGTCATGGACCATCTCAAGTATATATAGTTTCTCCCCACCCGGGGGCGTAACGTTCCCTACATTACAATCGCTAACATTTAAAACTTGCTATCTAATCCGTTGAAAGAGAAAGATCATTTCGGTCGATGTAATTATTTCTTCCGGGATATTGCCGACCGTGAAAAAGAAACTCCATATTCACCCCGTTTCCGGGATGATTGTGATCTCGCGCGGAGGAGAACCATTCTTTATTAGCACCGGCGCTCAAGTGTACTGCAGAACTATGGCCGAGATGAGCGATATCTACGAGAAAGTCATGGAAGTAGCCAGAAGACGCGGTTTTGTCTGGCCGTCATCCGAAATATACGGGTCAGTTGCCGGGTTCATCGATTACGGCCCTCTCGGCGCGATGATGAAGAGGAACATCGAGAACCTCTGGCGGTCGTTCTACGTCTTTCAGGAAGGCTACTACGAGATCGAATGCCCCACCGTTGGGAGTGAAGCAACCTTCGTCGCATCCGGTCATGTTAAAGAATTTGCCGATAAGATGGTGCAGTGCCCCCACTGCGGCGAGTACCTCCGCGCTGATCACGTCGCGGCAGAGAACGGCATCGAGAATGCCGGCACGCTCCCGGCGGAGGCGCTTCAGGCGGTACTCTATGAACTGCCCTGCCCCTCATGCAAGGAGCGGCTGGGAGATGCGGGCGTCTTTGCGTTCAACCTGATGTTTCAGACCACCGTCGGTCCGGGGTCGCAACGAAAGGGTTACCTGCGCCCCGAGACCGCCCAGGGCATCTTCACCGACTTCCCCCGGCTTTTGCGTTTCTACCGGGACAAACTCCCCTTCGGCGCCGTCCAGATCGGGAAGTCCTATCGGAACGAGATCTCTCCGCGTCAGGGTATGATCCGGCTCAGGGAGTTCTCCCAGGCCGAGGCCGAGATCTTCGTCCACCCCGACGAGAAGAACCACCCCGCCTTCCACCGCTACGCGGATTATGAAGTGCCCCTCCTCACCATCGCGCGGCAATTTGCCGGCCAGGAGCCGGCCGCCACCACGATGCGCGCCGCCGTGGCCGAAAGGCTGATCGCAAACGAGTACGTCGCCTACTACGTCGCGCTCACGCACCAGCTCCTGACCGCCATCGGCGTGAACCCGGCAAAACTCCGGTTCCGCCAGCACCTTCCCGACGAACGGGCGCACTATGCGGCCGACTGCTGGGACGCCGAGGTCTACTCCGGGCGGTTCGGGTGGGTGGAGGTCGTCGGCATCGCCGACCGCACCAACTACGACCTGCGCTCGCACGCGGAGCACTCCGGCACCTCGATGACGGTCTTCATCCCCTACGACGAGCCGAAACGGGTCACGAAACGGCGGATCGTAGCCGATATGGGTGTCCTCGGCCCCCGGTACCGCGGCAAAGCGAAGGCGATTGCGGATGCCCTGGCCGCTTCGGACCCCGGGGAGGACGGCGCGCGGGTCACCGTCGACGGCGAAGAGATCTTCATCCCCGCCGACCTCTACCAGGTCCGGGAGGAGGAGGTGGAGGTCCGCGGCGAAGAGGTGATGCCCCACGTCATCGAGCCGTCATACGGGATCGACCGGATGATCTACGTTGCGCTGGAGCACAGTTACGCCGAGGAGGAGGTCGAAGGCGAGACCCGGAAGGTGCTCCGGCTCCCGCCGGCGGTGGCGCCCGTCCAGGTCGCCGTCTTCCCGCTGATGAACCGGGACGGTCTCGATACGATCGCACAGACGATCACGGAAAGGCTCGCCCGGTGCCGCGTCCTCGCGCAGTATGACGATTCCGGTGCCATCGGCAGGCGTTACCGGAGACAGGACGAGGTCGGGACGCCTTTTGCCGTCACCGTCGACTACGATACGCTCGAGGACAACACCGCCACCGTCAGGGACCGCGACAGCATGGAGCAGGTCCGGGTGCCTATCGAACGCCTGCCCGCGATCCTCTCCGCACTTATCTCCGGCGCCGCCACGTTCCATGAACTCAAGGCATGACCTATCTCTCTCACCCGCTGATCCGGTCGGAAAGCATTGAGGAACGGCGATACCAACTCTCCATTGCGCTCCGGGCGCTTGACGCGAACACGATGGTCGTCCTCCCGACCGGTCTCGGGAAGACCGCCGTCGCGCTCATCGTCGCTGCCTCCCGCCTTCATTCTCATCCGGGGAGAGTGCTCATGCTTGCGCCCACAAAGCCCCTGGTCGAGCAACACCTCCGTTTTTTCAAGCAGTTCTTGCTCTCTCCCGACGGCTCCGAGCCGGAAGAGACCTATTTTGCCATGTTCACCGGGGACACTTCCCCGGAGGAGCGGACCCGGGCCTGGGAAGCGTGCCGGGTCTGTTTCGCCACCCCGCAGGTGATCAAGAACGACTGCCTGGCAGGGCGGTACAGCCTCGCCGACGTCGTCCTGCTGGTCGTGGACGAGTGCCACCGGGCGGTGGGGAACTACGCCTACGTCTTCCTCGCCGACCATTACTGCACCACGGCGAGGGATCCCCTGTTGCTCGCGATGACCGCCTCTCCCGGCGGCGACCCGGCGAAGGTGCAGGAGGTCTGCAGCAACCTCCATATCGGGGCGGTCGAGACACGGGTCGAGACCGACGAGGACGTCCGTCCCTACATCCACGAGCGCGATATCCACTACGTCGACGTCTACCTGCCCGAAGAACTGCAGGCGGCGCTGGTCGTCCTCCGGGGGCTCGTGGAGTCGCGCCTTACCCGGCTCGAGAACCTTCACTTCCGGGTCCCGAAACCGGACCACCTCTCGATAAAGGCGCTCAACGCCCTCAATGCCCAGATCCAGCAGCGTATTCGGGCACGCGACCCTTCGGCGTTCATCGCAGCGTCCCTGCACGCCGAGTGCATGAAACTCCGCCACGCCATATCGCTTACTGAAACTCAAGGGAGCGAGGCGCTCAAACTCTACCTCGCCCGGCTCGGTTCGGAAGGGGCTTCGAGTTCCGGGAGCAAGGCGAGCAGGCGGCTCGTCGGCGACCCCGCCTACCGGCACCTCGTCGAGGTCGCCGGCGGCTGGAAGGAGGAACTCCATCCCAAGGTCGGCATCGTCCGCGAGCTGGTGCGGGCGCAACTTGCGGCGCACCCGGACAGCCGGATCATCGTCTTTGCCACCTACCGCGACACGGTCCAGACGCTTGTCGACGCCCTCTCCGCGGACGGGATTGCCTGCGAACGGTTCGTCGGCCAGGCCTCCCGGGATGCGGAACGGGGCCTCTCACAGAAGGAGCAGATCGCGAGTCTCGCCCGGTTCAGGGAGGGTGCGTTCAAGTGCCTGATCGCGACTTCGGTGGGCGAGGAGGGGCTCGACGTCCCCTCGACGGACATGGTGATCTTTTACGAAGCCGTCCCTTCGGAGATCCGGAGCATTCAGCGGAAGGGGCGGACCGGACGAAGCGGCAGCGGGACAATCGTCGTTCTGGTGACGAAAGGCACGTCGGACGAGGCGTTTCGGTACGTGAGCCAGACCCGGGAGCGGGCCATGGTGACGGGGATCCGGAGCATGAGCACGGCGCCCGCACCCGCACCGGCCGTCCCGGCTGCTACCAGACAGGTGAATATCCTGGAGTTTGCTCCCGCAGGGCCGGCGATCACCGTCGACGACCGGGAGACGGCATCGAGGGTCGCCAGCCGCCTGCACGAACTCGGGGCGTCGATAACGATCGAGCGTCTCGAATCCGGCGACTACGCCATCGGCGACCGTATCCTCGTCGAGCGCAAGACCGTGCAGGACTTCATGAACACCCTTGTCGAACGGGATCTCTTCGGGCAGATCCGGGCCATGGCCGAGGCGGTGCCGCGTCCCGTCCTGATCATCGAGGGGGAAGACGACCTGTATGCGGTGCGGAACATCCACCCGAACGCCGTCCGCGGCACGCTTGCCGCCATCACGGTCGATATGGGGGTCGCGCTGCTGCGCACGAAGGATGCCGACGACACCGCCGAGGTGCTCTACGTCCTCGCACAGCGGGAGAGGAGCGAGCGGGGAGAACACAAAGTGCATCCGAAGAAGTCCTACCGGTCGGTCCGCGAAGAGCAGGAGTACGCACTTGCTGCGTTCCCGAACATCGGTCTTAAGAGTGCGCGGTTCCTGCTCGAACACTTCGGGTCGCTCAAGGCAATCATCGATGCCGAGCCGGAAGAACTGGCATCCGTGCACGGGATCGGGGAAAAGACCGCACACGGCATATGGGACCTTGCCCGCAGGCCTTATCGCTGACCCAGTCTCTTGAGCGCCTTTGCGCCCTTCTCGACCGCTGTCATCAGGGCCAGGCACTCATCGGCTCTCTGCTCGTTTTGGATGCGCTCACAGAGGCGGATGATCGTCTGCTCGATCTCCGCGGCAACCTGATTTTGAGGTGTCGGGACAGCCGGTGCAGGCGACGGTGATTGCGTCGGCTCGGGGGAGGCCGGTGCAGAAAGAGAGGTTTCGGATGTCGTGAGCGGGCAGATGACGCACTGTGTCTTTCCCTTGTACTCGAACAGGGGATACCCGCAGACTTTACAGGATTTCGCGAGCATCTTTCCGCCCTTCAGGAGATACTCAGCCATGACTTCGTCAGCCTTATCAGCCGCCATTTCGTCGAACACCCTTAATGAACTTATATATGTCTGGATGCCATTAATAATAGAGGGGTAAATGCAATGGCAAGTCCAGACGAAACAATACGGCTCTGTATCCAGATGCTGCAGAATATCAGCGAGGATTCCACCATCCCACGCAATATCCGGCGCGTCGCAGATGAGACGAAGGCGGTTCTCCAGGACGAATCCCGGACGATTGGTCTGCGCGCCGCAACCGCAATCTCTATGATCGATGAGATCAGCAACGACCCGAACATGCCGGTCCACGCACGGACCCGCATCTGGGAACTGGTATCGCAGCTGGAAACGGTACCTCTCGACTGAGCCGCTTATTCTTGAACGATTCCGGCAACATCCGAGCAGAGTGATATTTTACGGCGCCTATCTGCACCGTATCACCTCTTGCTCGTTGCACGGCGCCCTGAGTCCTCCTTATTTCCCATGTTCAGCCGAGGACGGTGACGTGGACCGTTCTCCGACGGTTTTCCCGCACATCGAGTTCTAAGAGAACGAGCTGCTGCCAGGTGCCGCACGCGAGCCTGCCATCGATAACCGGAACGGAGAGCGACGGTCCGACAATCGCCGCCCGGACATGGGACCGCCCGTTGCCGTCGCCCCATGCCGCATCGTGCGCGTAGGCGATATCGGCTGGGGCGAGGACCGAGAGCGCCCGGGAAAGATCGGCGAGCACGCCGGGCTCATACTCGATGGTGGTGACGGCGGCGGTCGAGCCGGTGGCAAAGATGTTCACCAGCCCCTCCCGCACGCCGCTCCCGGCGACCGCCTGCTCGATATGGGGTGTGAGGTTGACGACATCTCCCTCACCGTGCGTATCTACCTGAATCGTCGTATGAAAAAACATTACGGATACCTCGTCGAAATGTCCTGTTGTCCCCTATCCGGATAAAACCCGCGGAAGGATAAATAGGATCAGGCAGCGGACCCCGTCACCGGATATCTTCTCGCATGAACCGGGCCCATGCCAGACCGAAAAAGGCTAGCAGCATCGCAAGCAGGGCGATGATGTTGCAGGTGAGGGCGCCGAGGAGGCTCGAAAGGCCCGGTGCATTATCCCCTGCAGGCTGTGATGCGGCGCCGAGAACCGTCTGGTAGTTGCCGGTCGGAGAGACGAGCGTGACGAGATCGGTGATCATCCGTTTCTGCTCCGTATACGCTCTCGACGCCCGCTCGTACTCCGCGAGTTCTTCCGGGTCTACGGGATCGTCGGACCTGTATGCAACCGCGACCGATGTCACCGAGTAGGCCGAAGAACTCTGCTGGTAGGAGTAGGTGGACATGCCCGGCGGGGTCGGGGGGTCGCCGAAGACAGCCGAGTAGGCCGGGCCGTAAGCAAAGATCGGGATGAACGAAGAGAGGACGATCATCACGATCAGGGAGTACAGGAGAGCGCTTCCGCTGTCCTTCGTGACCGTCGACATCAGGAGAGCGAGGGAAAAGAACGTGAAGACGAGGAGGAACGAAATCACCCCGAAGATCAGGATGCGGATGAACTCGTCAAAATTCGGGATGATACCGAACAGGGTCATGATCGCAAGGGAGACGACCAGAACGGCCCCCATCGCGAGTGCGCCGACGCCCCCCCGGGCTTTTCCGTTGATCATCTCGTCCCGGAATACTGGATAGGCGAGCAGGCTTTTCAAAGACTTGCTCTCTTTCTCCCGGGTCACCAGATCGACCCCCATCGCGATCCCGAGCACCACCCCGATACCGGCCATCAGCACCCCCATCTGGGAGTACGCCGAGAGGATGGAGGGTTTCAACCGTCAAGGTTGCCGGCGAGCGTCGGGTCGTCTTCGTTCTGGGCAAGCACCTGGACCGCGTTGTAATCGGAGAGGTCTCTGGAGTACTGGGTCGCCCCGGTGATCATGCCGACGGCGGCGATGACGACCAGGATCGCGAAGAGCAGGTGGAACCGCCTGCTCCGGAGATGGTCGGAGAACTCCTTGCCCCCGATGATGTGCAAAGCCGCCCGCGTCATGCGGTCTCCTCCGTGTAATACGAGAGCAGGATCTCCTCCATGTCGGGCTTCTCGATCGCGAGCCGCCGGGGAAGGACGCCTTCGGCATACAGGGTCTCTGCGACGAGATTGCTGATATCCTTTCTCGCGACGATACGGGCGGAGCAGGAGTCCTGCGAATACTCTGCGGAGAGGACCTCCGGGTTCGTGAGCCGGGGCATCGGGGTCAGGGTCTCGACGTCGATCACCACCCGGTCCTGCGTTGCGGCGCGCGACAGCATCTCCCGGTCGCCGGACGCGATGAGTCTTCCGCGTGCAAGGATGCCGACCTCCGAGAGGATATGAGAGGAGACGAGCACGGTCGTTCCCCGGTCGGCAAGACCCTTAACTATCCTGTGGTAATCGAGCACTCCCCGGGGGTCGAGGTTTGCCGTGGGTTCGTCGAGGATGACGACGGCGGGATCGTTGATGAGCGCCCGGGCGATGCCGAGGCGCTGCTTCATCCCTTTCGAGTAGCCACCGACCTTTGTCCCGACACCGTCCAGCCCGACGAGGGCGAGGAGTTCGTCGACCCGCGTTCGTCGTTCTCTCTCCTTTAACCCGTAAAACCTCGCTGCATAGTCGAGGTTCTCTTCGGCGGTGCGGTCGGCGTAGAACCCGACGTCTTCGGGCATGTAGCCGATCTTCTTCACCTCGATCGGGTGGGCGGCGACCTCGGTCCCGTCGATGGAACACGCGCTCGAGGTCGGCTGGATGAGCCCGACGAGCATCAGGATGGTGGTGTTTTGCCGACGCCGTTCGGGCTGAGGGGCCCGAAGACCTCGCCCGCGTGGACACCTCAAGGGTAGACCCTGGTCAGGCGGTCGCAGAGGATCATCGTCCGGTCCCTGCGCTTCCGGAGTGATCGCAAAAGACAGAATTCGATGCGGGAGGTGCAAACAGGGCGAACGTGAAAAAAGAGGGGAGAAGCCGGCTACGCCGCTTCCCGGTCTTCGGCGTTGAGGATCGCAAACCCGATGACGCGGTCGCCGTCGTCAAGTTTCATGATCCGGACACCGCGGGTGCCCCGTTTCTGGACCGAGATCTCCGAGACCTTCGTCCGGATCACGATGCCGGACGCGCTCATCACGATGATCTCGTCGTCGTCGGAGACCGCCATCGACCCGACGACACCGCCGCCCCGGGCATCGACGACGATGTTCCGCACGCCCATCGTGCCCCTGCCGTGCCCGCGGAACTCATCGAAATCCGTCCGCTTCCCGAAGCCCTGCTCCGTGATGGTGAGGAGGTGGTCCCCCTCGACGACGGAGATCGCCTGCAGGGCATCGCCGTTGCGGAGGTTGATCCCCCGCACCCCCATCGCGTTCCGGCGGACCGGGCGGACGGTCTCCTCGTGGAACCGGAGGCTCTGCCCGAACTTCGTCGTCAGGAGCAGTTCCTGGCCCCCGTCGGTCGCCTTCACGTCGACCAGGGCATCGCCGTCGCGGAGGTTGATGGCGTTGATCCCGGTCTGCCGCGGCCGCGAGAACTCGTCGAGCGCCATCTTCGCAACCGTTCCCCTTCTCGTCGCAAAGAAGAGGTAGCGGTCAGGACGGAACTCCCTGACCGGGATCACCGCGGTCACCCGCTCCTCCCCGTCAAGGGAGAGGAGATTGACGAGGGCCTTGCCCTTGCCCGTCCGCTGCCCCTCCGGGAGGTCGTAGACCTTCAGCCAGTAGACCCTTCCCCTGTCGGTGAAGCAGAGGAGCGTCTCAAGCATGCTCGCAACGAAGACGTTCTCGACGCCGTCATCGTCCTTGGTGGCCATGCCGATGATGCCGCGACCCCCGCGCCGCTGGTTCCGGTAGGTGTCGAGGTCGATCCGCTTGATATAGTTCGAAGAGGTGAGCGAGACCAGCACCGGTTTATCCTCGATGAGGTCGTCCTTCTCGATCGTCTCGGTCGCGTGCCCGATCTCGGTCCTCCGGGGATCGCCGTAACGGGCGCTGATATCAACGAGTTCCTTTCTGATCTCGGCGAGGATATTCGCCTCACTTCCGAGAAGATCGCTCAGCCGCTCCACTTCTTTCCCGAGGGCGTCGCGCTCGTCCAGGATCTTCTGGTGTTCGAGTGCCGCAAGCCGCCGGAGTTGCATCTTTAAGATGGCGTCCGCCTGCACCTCGTCCAGGGCAAACTTCGTTATCAGCGCCGTCTGAGCCTCCTCGGTCGTCGCGGAAGCCCGGATGGTTGCGATGACGGCGTCGATGTTGTCGAGCGCAACAAGGAGGCCGTTGAGGACATGCCGCCGTTCCTCCGCCTTCGCGAGATCGAACTCGCTCCGGCGCCTGACCACGTTCACCCGGTGCTTGAGGAACTCGTGGACGAGTTCCTTGAGGTTCAGGACGCGGGGCTGACGGTCGACGATCGCGAGGTTGATGATCCCGAAGACGGACTCAAGGGCCGTGTGCTTGTAGAGGAAGTTCAGCACCACCTGGGGTGCGGCACCCCGTTTGAGGTCGATCACGACCCGCATGCCGTCGCGGTCCGACTCATCGCGGATGTCGGCGATCCCCTCGACCCTCTTCTCGCGGACGTGGCCGGCGATATTCTCGATCAGTCGCGCCTTGTTCACCTGGAAGGGGATCTCGGTGATGATGATCTGCTGGGTCCGGCCCTCTTCCACGATCTCCGCAACGCCCCGGACCACACACTTCCCGCGCCCGGTAAGGTAGGCGTCACGGACTCCTTCGGTGCCCATGATCACCCCGCCGGTCGGGAAATCCGGACCGGGCATGATCTGCATCAGTTCCTCCGTGGATACGCCGGGTTCATCGATGACGCGGCAGGTTGCCTCACAGACCTCCCGGAGGTTGTGGGGCGGCATGTTCGTCGCCATGCCGACCGCAATCCCGCTTGAACCGTTGACGAGGAGGTTCGGAACCCGTGCCGGGAGGACATTGGGCTCCTGGAGCGACTCGTCGAAGTTCGGAACGAAATCGACGGTTTTTTTGTCGATATCGGCGAGGAGTTCCTCCGAGACCTTTGTGAGCCGCGCCTCCGTGTACCGCATGGCGGCAGCGGAGTCCCCGTCGATTGAGCCGAAGTTCCCCTGACCGTCGACCAGCGTATAGCGGTAGGAGAACGGCTGAGCCATCTTCACGAGCGTATCGTAGATGGCCGCATCGCCGTGGGGATGGTACTTACCCATCACGTCTCCGACAACACGGGCGCTCTTCTTGTAGGGCTTGTCGCTCGTGTTGCCCATCTCCCACATGGCGTAGAGGGTGCGGCGGTGAACCGGTTTCAAACCGTCTCTCGCATCGGGGATGGCGCGGCCGATGATCACGCTCATCGCGTAGTCGATGTAGCATGATTTCATCTCGTTCTCGATATTAACCGGAACGACCCGCTTAGATGTCAAGGTTGTTCACCTCCTTTGCATGCCGGCGGATGAAGTCCTTCCGGGCATCAACGTTCTCTCCCATCAGTTTCTCAAATATCTCGTTCGCGTAGGCGGCATCCTCGATCTTCACCTGTTTGAGGATCCGATTTTCCGGGTCCATCGTGGTGCTCCAGAGCTGCTCCGCGTTCATCTCACCAAGACCCTTGTAGCGCTGGATGGTGATGCTCTTCTCGCCCAGCGCGGATACGATCTCCCGCAGTTCCTCCTCGCGATAGGCGTACTGCGCCTGTTTGCCTCTGGCGATCCGGTAGAGCGGCGGCTGGGCAATGTAGACGTATCCGTTCTTGATGATCTCCATCATATAGCGGTAGAAGAACGTGAGGAGGAGCGTCCGGATGTGTGCACCGTCGACATCCGCATCGGTCATCAGGATGACATGGTGATAGCGGGCCCGCTCCACGTCGAAATTGTCCCCTACTCCGGTACCGATAGCCGATATCAGCGCCTGGATCTCGGCGTTTTTCAGGATCTTGTGCTCCGACGCCTTCTCGACGTTCAGGATCTTTCCTCGCAGGGGGAGGATCGCCTGGAACTTCCGGTCCCGGCCCTGCTTTGCGGAACCGCCTGCAGAATCTCCTTCCACGATGTAGAGTTCGCTCTTCGCCGGGTCCCGCTCCTGGCAGTCGGCGAGTTTTCCGGGAAGGCCGGCCGACTCGAGCGTACTCTTCCGCCGTGCGAGCTCACGTGCGGTCCGGGCGGCCTCCCGGGCCCGGGCAGCCGTCATTGCCTTATCCACGACCACCTTGAGAGTTCCCGGGTGCTCCTCGAAGTACTCGGTGAGCGAGGAGTAGACAAGCGAGTCGACAATGCCCCGGACGTTGCTGTTCCCGAGGCGCATCTTGGTCTGCCCCTCGAATTGCGGGTTCGCCACCCGGGTGCTGATGACGCAGGCGAGCCCTTCCCGGACATCTTCACCCTTGACCTGGGCATCGTTGTTCTTGAGGAGGTTGTTACGGTGCGCGGCGTTGTTGATCGCACGGGTGAGAGCGCTCCGGAAGCCCTCGAGGTGGGTGCCCCCTTCCCGGGTATTCACGCTGTTGACGTAGGTGTAGATCGTCTCCGTGTAGGAGTTATTGTACTGCAGGGCCACCTCAACCTCGACCATGTTCTCGGTGTCGCTCTTCTGGAAGTAGATGATATCGTCGTGGAGGCGCTCTTTTCCCTCACCGATGTGGGCGACGAACTGCCGGATGCCGTCCTCGAAACAGTAGGCGGCCGAATCGCCGGTGCGCTCGTCCCGGAGGACGATCGTAAGGCCGCTGTTTAAGTAGGCAAGTTCACGGAGCCGGTGGTCCAGCACGTCATAGTCGAACTCGACGGTCTCGAATATCGACCGGTCGGGCAGGAACGTGACCCGGGTCCCCTGGAGGCGCTCGTAGTCGAGCTGCTGCCCGGGTTGGCTGCCGTACCGCTCCTCATACCGTATCTCCATCTCGCGCTCGGTCTCCGGGCGGCTCACGAGCGGCTTCGCGACCAGGCCTTGCCGGAACTGCATCGTATAGACGCTGCTGTCCCGGAAGACCGTCGCATCGAGCCAGGTTGAAAGAGCATTGACGACCGAGACACCGACGCCGTGCAGACCGCCGGATACCTGGTAGGTATTCTTGTCGAATTTTCCGCCGGCATGGAGCACGGTGAGGACGATCTCAAGAGCGCTCTTGCCGTAATGGGGCATGATGTCAACCGGGATACCTCGCCCGTTGTCGTCGATCGTTATCGAGCCGTCCCGGTTAATGATAACCAGTATCAGGTCACAGAACCCGGCGAGAGCCTCGTCTACGGCGTTGTCCACAACTTCGTAGACCAGGTGGTGCAGCCCCCGGGTATCCGTGCTGCCGATGTACATGGCGGGGCGTTCCCGCACCGGCTTCAGACCTTCCAGTACCTTGATATGAGAAGCATCGTAGGTATCAGTCATCTATGACCTCCGCAAAACAGGCGGCGTCCAGAATCACAGCAAAACTCACAGTATATATTGGTTTTATAACCACTTATACTGTGTGGGTCTGGAAAATTTCTTCTTTTAAGCCCGCCCTGCTGTTCTCCGGCTAAGTACGACCTCTGTACGTGCGCTCCGGGAGGGGCCGAATATCACGGCCGGTCCCCCCTGATTCATCCCCGGATACGGTCTAGCGGACGAGAAGACCGTCCCTCCGTCAGTCGTACTTCCCGGTGTCGGGGTCCTTGATACCGAGTTCTCTATCGACCGCGACCGCTATCCTGTTGAGGAACCGCCGTACGTCCGCTGTATCTTCCTTATCCAGGGTTCCCGGCTGATGCCAGATCACCGCCTTTTTGAGGCGTTCGACGAGTTCCTCGATCTCGGTTCCCCGGAACTGTTCCGGCACCGTAAGGTCGCTGAGGTGGTCGGCGGCGCCGAAGAAGGCTCGCTCGGGGGGCAGACCGAAATGCCGTGAAAGCAGCATCAGGTTGACGATAAATCCTCTGCCGAATTCGCTCTTTGCGGGCATACATACCCTATATGCACCGCCGGGTAATATGAACGATCCGATTTTTTTTTGTACACCGGAGTCTCACGGCTGGAGGTAGACAAAGATCGTCGAGAGCACGATGAAAGCAAGCGTCGCGACAAAGAAGACGAGTTCTCCGGGACGGAGGGATTTTTTCCGGATGTAGAGGCCGGCGTCCGCCCCGTACCCCCGACAGAGCATGCTCGTGTAGGTGCGTTCTCCCTGTTCGTAGGACCTGATGAAGATCGTCCCGACCGTATACCCGAGCTGGCGGAGCCTGTAACGGTAGGAGAGGTTGTGATCGAAGGGATCGAAACACCGGGTCTCCATCGCGGTTCGTATCTTGCCGAAGATATCGGCGAAGACGAAGATATAGCGGACCATCATCCCGAGCGTGAGGGTAAATTCTCTGGGAAGGCCGAGCCTCCCCGCCGCCTCAATCATGTCCTGCATCCTCGTCGTCGATGAGAGCAGGATGATGAACGATATGCTGACGAGGAACTTCACAAGGAGGATCGACGCAAACCGCACCGATTCTGCGTAGACCTCAATCCCGAACGGCAGGGTCGCGATCGTGTGATAGACATCGTAATAGGGGTTTTTCACGAATACCTGAAACACGATCAGGAAGATCCCGAACGGCAGGATGAACAGAAGCCGCCGGAGATAGACCGTCGGCGGAAGGCGGGAGGCGGCCCAGAGGACGATGAAGAGTGCAAAGAGGACGGCACCAAGTTTGTAGACCTTCGTCGAGTACGGCAGGGCGACGACAGCCACGATGGCGGCGAGGGCGATGAGGAGTTTTATCCTTGCGTCCAGCCGGTGGACGACGCTCTTTCCGTAAGCGGATTTCTCGATGGAGTAAAGGTCGTCAATCATTCTCGTCTCGCGTAGGCGTCAAGAAACGATTTCTTCGCATCCTCATAGGTGTAGGCCGTATCGATGGCGACGCCGCTCTCCTGAAGCGACCGGATCAGTTTCGGTATGGGCGGCACGTCGAGCCGGGTCCGGGCAAGCAACTCAGGCCGGGCGAAGACCTCCTCGACCGTCCCAGAGGCCACGATCCTCCCCTGGTCCATCACGTAGATATAGTCCGCCATCTCCGCCACGAGGTCGAGGTGGTGGGTCGAGAAGATCACCGTCATGCCGTACTCCTCGGGCAGCCGGTTGACGAACGCCACGAGGTCGGCGACACCCCGGGGGTCGAGTCCCGCGGTCGGCTCGTCGAGGACCAGCACCTGCGGCTCCATCGCGAGGATGCCTGCGATGGCGACCCGTTTCTTTTCGCCGCCCGAGAGGTGGTGCGGCACGCGTTCGCGCAGGTCTTCGATCCCGAGGAGGCGGAGCCCCTCCTCAACACGGTGGGCGACCGTCTCCTCGTCGAGGCCGAGGTTCGTCGGGCCGAATGCGACGTCCTGCTCCACGGTGGGGGAGAATATCTGGTCGTCGGGGTTCTGGAAGACGATCCCGACGAACTTACGCACCTCGCGGAGGTTCTCCTTCGTGATAGGTTCGCCCCTGACCAGCACCTCGCCGGACGTGGGTTTGAGAATGCCGTTGAAGTGCTTGAACAGGGTGCTTTTTCCTGCTCCGTTCGGCCCGATAACGGCGATGCGTGATTTTCGCGCTGCAGTGAAGTTCACGCCCTCGAGCGCATGGACGTTGCCGCGATAGATGTGGGTGAGATCACGGGTCTCGAGCAGGTGCATGATAGCAAAAAGTGGGGTTTTTTCAGGTATTTAGTTATCGGGCCGTGCAGAGATCTTCGCAGCGGCGAGTCCCAGGACGAGAATAAGGAGCGTGCCGATCACAACCGCAAGCACTTCCCCGGCTTTATCGAAGCCAGGGATGCTGTAATCGGGCATGAGCGCCTCGTATGAGAAGTCGTTTCCGGTCAGGGAGATTGCCTGCTCCTCTGCGGCACCGGCGGCCTCTTCGTCGAGTTCGCTCCCCAGGAAGGGCTTTGCTTCGTAGATGCTGAAGAATGCGCTTTCAAGCCCGTCGGGGCTTCCGGACGCAAGGAACGGCGCGGCAACGGCGATCACGAGGGCAATTGCCACACCGATGATGAAGAACTGCTTCGTCTCCATTACGCGCTCACCACCGTGGGGTGCTCGAGGATATCCGGCCGTGCCGAGGCTATCAGGTAGAGGGCGACCGCGGTGATACCTCCCTCGATGAGACCGATGACCGCATGGTATCCTCCCATGAAGGTGAGGCCGAGGGCAAGCGGGAACGTACCGGCGACTGCGAGTTCAACCGCACAGAGGATCGCGGAGATGAAAAGCGATGCCCAGCCGGCAATGAATGCAGCGGCATACGGGTTGTTTATCACCTTCACGATGCCGTTGTAGCCGTAGTAACCGACGAATCCGCCGACGACACCCATGTTGATGATGTTGGCGCCCATGACGGTGATGCCGCCGTCGCCGAAGATGATACCCTGCACAAGGAGGACCAGCGTCAGGACGAAGACTCCGGCATACGGCGACCCGAGGACGATTGCCGCGAGAGCCGCACCGACCATGTGGCCGCTCGTTCCCCAGGGAATGGGGATATTCAACGCCTGAATGGCGAAGATACCGGCAGCGAGAACGGCGACCAGCGGTATCTTCTCCTCTCCCATCGAACGCCGTGCCCATCGGAGGGCGAGGGCGATGAAGATAAGGGCAATGACCCAGTAGACCAGGGCCTGTCCCATCGGTATAAACGCATCAGGTATATGCATCAGCACACCAAACCTATGTATTACATTTAGGTATAAAGGTATTACTAAGCGTGACGGGGATATCAGCCTGTAAGAATTTGACGCATTCCCGATGCGAAAAGTATGCCCATTGCCCTGACCAGCGCGGGTTTCAGGGCGAGCCTCCGGATCAGGGCGCCCGGCCGGTCCATGTCGCCGTGCTCGATGATCGTCTCGATTATGTCCGGGTCGTTAAAGGCCAGGAGAAGCCGGTCGATCTCTTCGGGCGTCAGTCTCTGCCGCATATGAAGCGCTTTCATACCGATATCGAGTTCTTTCCCGAAATCGTCCTTCCAGCGCCGCTCGTAGTCCCGAAGGCTTCCGTCGTCGAACGTCCCGCGCGCGATGCACGCCGCTGCGACCGCGGCGGCGTGTCTTGCCGACCGGACGCCGGTGTAGACCCCGCCCCCCGACGTGGGTTTGGCAAACCCTGCCGCATCGCCGACAACGAGCGTCCGGTGGCCGTAGGTCTGCGGCATAACCCCGAGCGGGATGACCCCGCTGACCTGGTGAAGCGAGTTTCCCCCGTAGCGGGCGATGAACCGGTCGAAATGGTCCTTTGCGTGCTCCCGTGCGCAGAGCCCGACCCGGGCCCGGGTCCCCGAGACCGGGATCACCCACCCGAAGAAATCCGGCGAGGCGTTGGGGTGCACTTCGACGTAGCGCGGGTCCATCGTATGGGGCACCTCCGCCTGCACTCCGGCGAGGTAGACCCCCGCTCGCCGGAGCCCGAGCATCCGGGCGACGGAACTCCGCGGCCCGTCGGCGGCGATCAGGAGACGGAACGCTACCTCCTCATGCCCGCGGACTCCGCGAACCTGGAGCGATGTGCCTCTGACGTCCGATACGCTGGTCTTGAGGCGGAACTCCGCTCCGGCATTTGCCGCTCTCCCGGCCATCTCCCGGTCGAGGAGGCACCGGTCCACGACGTAGGCCTTTGTTGCCCGGGCGTCGAAGAGGAGTTCCCCCCCGAGGCCGGATATCATCCGGGCGCCGCTCACCTCGTTTAAGACCGACTGCTTCGAGACGCCGCATCCGGCAAACGCGGACGCGGAGAGCAGTCCCGCGCACTGCACCGGGTAGCCGATCGTCCCGTGCTCCTCGATGCAGAGCGTCGTAAGCCCCTCCTCTGCGCAAGCCTGCGCCGCGGCACTCCCGGCGGGGCCTGCGCCCACAACAACAACATCCCAGATCAGACTACCATGCCTCGCAGACGTGAGTTTCGAAGCCTGCCGCCGATTCGAGGGGGCGGCAGGCAACCCTTTACAGAGTATAGTGGCGCCAGGGCGGCATAAATGACGCGTCGCGCCGACCCATAGATGCGTATTTGACGGATCGCACCCTAACTAATACGAAATGCCTGATATCCGGGAGTTTAAGTGGAAACAGTGCCTTATCGTGCGCGCCGACATCAAGATGAGCTGCGGCAAGAAGTGCGCACAGATCGCCCACGCCGCCGTCGGGGCCTACGAGAAGGCCGATAAGATCGCGAGAAAAGCCTGGCTTGACGAAGGACAGAAGAAGGTGGTGCTGAAGGTGCCGGCTGAGAGGCAACTCTTTGAACTCAAGACGATTGCAGAGCGCGCGGGAATTCCCGCGTCGATCATCCAGGACGCCGGGTTGACCGAGATCCCGCCGGGGACCGTGACGGCGCTCGGTCTCGGGCCCGCCCGTTCCGAAGACCTCGACCGGATCACCGGCGATCTCTCCCTGCTATGATGCCCTCGCCCTATCCCCTCGAAGAGGAACTCGGGATGCGCTACTACGCGTCCGCCACCCCCGGCATCGGCGGCCGGCTCCGTTCACGCCCGGAAGACTTCGCCGTCGAGGAACTGCCGCTCCCGATCAGCGACCCCGACGGGCCGTACCTCATCTGCCGGCTCACCAAGACGAACTGGGAACTCCAGCACGCGGTTAAGGAGATTGCAAAGCGGCTTGGCATCAGCCACCGGCGGATCGCCTGGGCGGGAACAAAGGATAAGAACGCGGTGACAACCCAGTTTCTCTCGATCTACAATGTCGCACCCGAAGACGTCGAACGAGTGCATCTCGCGGACCTCACGCTTGAGGTCGTCGGGCGGTCGCAGCACTCCCTCACTCTCGGAGGCCTCGCGGGGAACCGGTTCGATATAATCATCCGGGACTGTATACCGGATGACCTGTCGGTGCGGGTGGAAGCTGCGACGGCGGCCGTATCCGCCGGGATACCGAATTACTACGGGCTGCAGCGGTTCGGCGTCACCCGGCCGGTCACCCATATCGTAGGCGAGAGCATCCTCAAAGGAGATTATGAGGATGCCGTGGTCGCATACGTCGGCCGGGCATACCCCCGGGAATCGGAAGAGGCGCAACTGGCCCGGACGCATTTTGCCGGGACGCGGAATGCGCGGTCGGCGCTTGCAGAACTTCCTGTCTGGATGACCTACGAGCGGGCGATGGCAAATCACCTCGTCGCGAACCCCGGTGACTATGCCGGTGCGCTCCGGGCGCTCCCCCCGAAGCTCCTCTCGCTCCTCGTAAGTGCGTTTCAGTCCTACCTCTTCAACTGCGCGCTCTCATCCCGCCTCGAAGCCGGCCTCCCCCTCTCCGAACCAGAGGTCGGCGACCGCCTGCTCTTTTCGAACGGCCGCGAGGACATCGTTTCCGCGCGGAACCGGCAGGCGGCCCTTCTGCAGATCCGCCGCGGCCGGTGCCGGATCGCTCTCTTCATCCCGGGCTCGGAACCGGTGGCGCCGCGTGGGCCGATGGATGAGATCCTGCAGGAGTTGATGCGGAAGCACGGCATCGACGCCGGGGACTTTGCGCGCGCCTCCCGATTTGTCGGGGCCGCGTTCTCCGGTGTCCTCCGGCCGATAGCGCTCTTTGCCGACGTGCAGGCGGACGTATCCGGGACGGACGTCCGGCTCCGGTTTACGCTCCCTCCCGGTCACTACGCGACGACAGTCTGTCGGGAGTACATGAAAGCGGACCCGTACGTGATGGTCTAAAATTCGGGGGCCGTTCAGGCCCTGTAGAGCACGTCCCACTCGGTGACCAGGTTGCTCCCGCACATGAAGTGACGTTTCAGGGAGAGCCGGAACATCTCTTCTTCGGTCTCGATATGCATGCCGCCGACGAGCGACGGGGTATCGGCACCGCCGACAATGAACGGCAGGTGGATCAGGCGGATCTCGTCGACGAGGTGGTGGTTCAACATGGACCAGTTCAGCGTCGGCCCGCCCTCGATCATCATCCGGCGGACGCCGTAGTCGCGTTTGAGGACCTGCAGCAGTTCCGGAAGGTCGACCTTTTCCACTCCCGCCACGACAACATCGACGCCGCTTGCCCGGAGCCGGGCGACCCTCTCCGGCGGTGCGGTCGCGGCGACGGCGATGACCGTCCGGGCGTCCGGCCCGAGCACGTTTGCATCCGGCGGGATATCCGCCCGGCTGCTCGGGATGACCCGGAGCGGGCTTTTCCCCTCGACCAGCCGGACCGTCAGGAAGGAGTTGTCGATCCGGATCGTGTTTGCCCCGACCATGATGGCATCGCATTCCGCCCGGGTCCGGTGAAGGAGAATCTCGGTCTCGGGGGCCATGTACTTCATGAGGATCTTGCTTGAAGCCCCGCGCTTCAGGGTAAGTTTCCCGTCGACGGTGATCTCGGACATCATGAGGACGTGCGGCCTGTCGTGATCTACCATTGGACTTCCTTGTGATCTATCTGGCGGGAGCGTTTATGAATCTGGTGATTCTCGAACGTATACGGTTGCGCCGTTTTGTCGGCTCTGCGGCATCGGGTGGGCGGATTTGCCCCGACCGGTAAAAACGGCCCGGTCCCGGCAAGGGACCCGGACCCGATCGCATGGCCGGCAGAGCAAAGGTTAAACCCCTTACGGGCTGATAAGTTATGCGATGAATATAACCTCTCTACGGCCGAAATTCATCAAATACACGGAGCCAATAGCGTCGTTTTTTATCCACCTGGGCGTGACGCCGAATCAGGTATCGGTGCTCTCCGTCCTCTTCGGTTTTTCGTGCGCGCTCGCATTTACCCAGCGGTACTTTTTTGCGGGCAGCCTGCTGCTGGTCGTCTCGGCAATCCTCGACCTGGTTGACGGGAACGTCGCCAGGAAGAACCATACGGAGAGTAAGTTCGGGGCCGTCTTCGACTGGGTCGCCGACAAATACGTCGATGCGGCGATCATCCTCGGCGTCGGGTTTTCCGGCATCCCCATCGTCAGCCACCTCATAAACGTCCCGCCGGTCGCCGATTTCGGTGTCGTGGGGCTGGCGCTCGCCGGGTCCCTGATCAATACCTTCATCAAACCGGTCACGTATGCGGAGATCGGCTACAGCGAGAGGATCGCCGGGAAGATCGAGGACCCGCTCGAGGGGGTCGGTTTCTTCGGAAGACCCGAGACGATCCTCGTGCTGGGGCTTGGCGGCGTGACCGGGTTCATCTGGGTTGCGGTGATCCTCATTGCGGTCTGTACGAACCTCTCTGCGGTTCAGCGGATCTTCTACCTCTACCGGCGCTACTCCTGAAGGGGTGCCGGTCCTTTTGCTGAGGTTGTCCAAAAACCCTTTTGCCGGGAGGGGGCCCCCTCGAAGAACTTCATTCTTCTCAAGCTCCGGCCCATCGCACTATCCGCCGGGTGCACCTCCCGGTCCCTCACTCGCGTGACGATACCCGGGTAAAAGTCGGTTCCCCATTCTAACCTCTGTTACGGCCTAAGTGGCAGAAACCTTGTACAGAGATGTTCCAGGTGAGGTGCAACAGAGGTTTGCAGACCCTTTTGGGACGACCTCGCTCTCAATTTAGGCTTTGTTGAAGCTCTATACAGGTCATTCCCTCCCCCCGGGGCCGGACCCGGCCTGTCCCCGTGATCGGCTCCTTTCCCCGGCATGCCTCCCTGCAACGGGCCGCAATGGCCAGCAGACCTAAAGGTGCTCGAGTTCCGTTCCTCCCCCCTTCCGGTGCTCAAACACCTTCCTATCGGAACGTCGCCAGTCTAAGACCTCCGGTCTTCTCCAGCGATGTCTCATAAGGGCATCGCCTCCCCATTGGGGGAACGACTGTCCGAAGGACGCGACGGTTTGCTCGGACCGGAACGTCTCACCCCACACACGGGGGGCAGGGGCAGTGTGTGGCGATATGCGATTGGCCGAAGGGCAGGAGCATCGAAGGTACGACACCAATGGAAAGCCTTTTCACTATCCTTTTCCGGGATCTGGTTCCAGATGGTAGAAATGTTGGAGCAGTGCTCCGACCAGGGTGTACCAGGGGTCCGGGGATCTTTTGGGGACAACCTCCCGGCAACACGCCCCGAGAGATATTCATCCGGGACAGCCCTGTATCAGAAAGGACGATCCCGGGAGATAAACCCGGTCAGGATCTCTTCGGCTTTGGCCGGATGATCTTCTCGACCTCACCCCTGTAGAGCCGGTAGAGGCTGTCGGCGAGGCTGCCGAGTTCGGGGAGGAGCCTGAAGAGGGCATAGGCGAGGACCACAAGGAATATGAGTGCTCCCAGTTCGGCCATGACATTATGCGCCCAGAAAAAACTCTCGTATCCGAACTCACCGTTACCTGCAACCATGGGGAGGTATGGGAACCATTGCTCGGAGTAAGCCGTGATCACGAAGACGTTTCGTGCGATATTTAAGAGATAGATCGTCGGAAAGACCAGGAGAAACCCGGCGATCTTCTGCTTCAGTGTCGACCGCACGCCCCAGGCAACCCCGAGCATGATGGCGATGCTCTGGATTCCGGTGCAGGCGAGAATGATCTCGGTCCGGAACCCGTTGCGCTCCATCATGTTCCAGGCCTCAAAAGTCACGGGATGCCCGAATGCCGCGAGTATCATGGATGTCTGTTCGGTGACTGCCGCGATCAGCCAGTCCCCGAGTGCCGGGATGTAGCCGAAAGGGGCGTAGATCAGGAACGCTACGGCGGCTATGGTCGATAGTTGCATTACCCGGGGGTCTGCACGGAGCAGGTATTTTGCGGTGATATAGAGGAAAGGTACGGCGAGGACGGCTATCGTCGGATACATGAAGTTATTGATGGAGAAGTAGTAGGGGAGTTCGAGGAAGAGGTATCCGACGATGCTTGCCCATCCGCCGATGGCAAAGTACTTCCTGAACCGGCCGGGGATAAGGAAAATGAGAAAGCAGATGCAGGAGATCAGCACCAGGTAATCCTTCATTCATCTATCCTTCGGCGTACCCGACATTAAATCATTCGTGCGCCAGATCCGGCCGGGCCTCTCCAGTCGTGCAGTCCCGGCCGACCAAGGGTTAATTTTGATCGGCACCCAATTTATTATAATGATGTTTTGTCCTCGGTGCAAAGGCCTGATGATATCGTCCGGTGGTCAGTTGAAATGCAAAAAGTGCGGCTATATCAGAGAGATCGACGATCTCGATAATTTGAAAAAGACCGATAAACGCGTTGAAAAGGAGATCACCATCGTCGATGCAGAGGACGATGTCGCGACCCTTCCGACTGCGACCGTCAAGTGCCCTGAGTGCGGCTGCATGACGGCATACTGGTGGCTGCGCCAGCTGCGGGCGGCAGATGAGAGCGAAGTCAGGTTCTTCCGCTGCACTGCCTGCGGGAAGACCTGGCGCGAGTACGACTAAACTCGAGCTGCACATTTGCTGCCCCTCCGGGGCTTTTTTTCTTCTCAGTCAACTGCCCTGCTCTCTCGGACGGGGATTCCTTGCAGAGTATCCGAAAATGCCGATACAGGCTACACCGCAGCACTCCCGGACGGGCGGGGGGTTCGCCGGACGCAAGCGTTGCTCTGAGAGTGCATACGTCCCGTTACACCACGCTCACGCCGCAACCCGGACTCGGACGACGATCAAACCCTTCTCCGGATGGCCGCTCTGCCCCTCCCGGCACAACGCCTCCACGCGCCCCTCGACCGTCTCCCCCTGGAATAGCCGGGACTCCTGGCCCGGAACCTTCCTTCTTCGGCTCTCCTGAATCACAACGGTAACCTCGTGCGTACCCGTCGTGACTCCCGCTAAACGTCCGGAGAGCCTGCAGAGACATCCCGCCGGGGGTCGAGGAGGACTTCGTGCGGGAGCCCGACGAGCGCGACCGCCGCGAGCGCCCCGATGACGCCCCGGCCACCGTGGAGGTGGATATTGAACTGCCGGGCGGTCGTCTCCGCTTCTTCCCGGGTGAGGACCTCCTCCCTCGCGCTCCGCCCGTAGGCCAGGAGACTCCCGGGCGTCCGAAACCCCTGCCGGAGAGCGATGCCCCATTCCGGGGACGCCGCTTCATCGGCGACGAATCGCACGGCCGCATCCTCGATCCGCGGCACCTGGTCGGGCTCCACCGCGAGTTCTATGCAGCTGCAGGAGTTCCCGGCGGTCGAGCCTTCGAGCCGGGGATTGAGCATCGCCACGTGGTGGCCTATCGGCATGACGCCGTCCAGTTTTGCAAGGTGCTGGAGGAGGGCAAGGGCGAGGGCGAACGTCGCTCCCTCGCTTGCAGTATCGGTGTCGTCAATCCCGACGGCGACGTAGGCGAGCGCCCGGGTGACCACCTCGCCTTCGACCACCGGCCCCTCTCGGTGGACGGTGACGCCGCAGACGCCCTCGGCAAGGGACATCATATCGGTGAGCGAGTAGGCCGGGCCGCCGATGCACCTGATCTCCTGGCGGATGCAGCCGTCGGCGTGAAAGACGCCGACGATCCCGACTGCAGGCGCGGGGTCGAGCCCGACGGCGACGTCCCGCCGCCCGAGGAACGCCCGCTCCCGGAGCAGGGTCCCGTCCCGGCGGACCGATTGCAGGGCGCCGCCGGCGCGGGTGTGGTGGAACTCACAGAAGGCGGCGCACCCCCCGCTCATACACTCGTGATAGATCTCGACCTCGGCGCCGTCGACGGTGGTGAAGATCCGCCGGCAGGCGCTCTCCGGCATCACGCTGCTCGCCGCGTAGCGGGCCGCATGCCGTCCCCGCTGCTCCTCCGTGAGGAGGACGCACCCCTCCTCGATGAGGCGGTTCACCCAGTCCTGGACGGTGCTCCGGGGGGTGGCGGTGGCTTTTGCAATCTCGGCCACCGTAAAGGAGCCTCGTTCAAGCGTCGCCTGACGCATCAGCCTCAGATACTGTTTTCTCCGTTCAAGAACCCTGGACATGCCGCTCCCGGATGTAGAGGAGGTCGCCGATCACGGCACTGGCGGTCTCCGTGGAACCCGCGCCCTTCCCGATAAACGTGAGTTCCCCGGCGAGGTCCGCTTCCACGGTGACGGCGTTGAGTGTTCCTTCGACAACGAGCGGGTGCGTTTTTGCGATGATCCTCGGTGAGACGCGAAGCACCCCGGCACCCGGGACGATCTCGCCGATCAGCCGGATGGTGCAGTCCTGATCCTCCGCAAGGTGCAGGGCCTCAGGCGTGAGGAGGGTGATCCCCGTCCTCTCCACGTCGTCGAGCGTGGTGTGCATGTCGAGGATGGTGTTTGCGAGGATGACGAGTTTGATCGCTGCATCGATCCCTTCGACGTCGTAAGTTGGGTCCGCCTCGGCGTACCCGAGTTCCCGGGCCTCGGCAAGGGCTTGCTCGTAGGTGAGGCCTTCTGCGGCCATTCTGGTGAGGATATAGTTGCAGGTGCCGTTGAAGACGCCGTAGAGCCGGGCGATGGTGTTACCGGCAAGCCCTTCCTTTATCGCGTGGATGAGCGGGATCGCCCCGCAGACCGTCGCTTCGTACTTCAGGAAGACACCGTTTTCGTTCGCAAGCGCCCGGAGTTCGGGGTAGGCGAGGGCTATAGGGCCTTTGTTCGAGGTGACGACGTGTTTATGCCGCCGGAGGGCCGCACGGATATGGCTCAGCGCCGGTTCGGCGGTCTCCACGTTCGTCGGGGTCACCTCGACGAGGATATCGTAGTCCGCCTTCGTCACTACGTCCGTGGGGCTGACGCCGGGGTTGCCGCAGGGGCCGCCGCTCTCCTTTTGGGCGAGCACCGCGGCAAGGTCGATGCCGGCGGCATCGATGATGCCGCTTCTCGAGTCCGCAAGGCCGGTGACGGCGATGTCGAGGTCTTTTGCGAGGAGCGCCCGGGCGATCCCCCGGCCGACGGAGCCGAACCCGAGCAGGGCAATCCGCATCATACGCCCTCCAGAGGCTCGATGATGAGGAGTTTCTTCTGTTCCGCGACGCCGCGCAAGATCCTGAGTGCTCTTTTCATCTCCGCCCGGGTGGTCGAACGGATGGTGATGCGGGCCGATGAGGGGGAACTGATCGCCGGCATGACGAGGGAGAGTTCCGTCACCTCGGCAGAACCGGTCCGGTCGATCCGGTCGACCGTATCGGAGAGGTCCGTGTGCATCAGGTGTCCGATCATGATCAGGGTGCATTCGTAGAGGAGCCGCTCCTCGCCGATACGCACGACGCTGACGCCCTGCTCGCGGAACTGTTCAAGAAGGGCATCAAGACGCCCTTCGGGGAGTTCCAGTACGATCTGGACGTCCAGCACTTCCGTAGCCGCCGCCGAAGTCTCCCTCTGGTGGATAACCGCGATGATGTTCCCGCCGACGGTCGAGATCGGTTTGAGGGCCGCGACCAGCTGTCCGGGCCGGTCTTTCATCTCGAGCTTCATGGATACCTGCAAAAAAACCACCTGCTGAAGAATTGACCTGCCGGAGAGATAAGCCTTTTACCTCAAACGGACGCTCCGATGGAGAAGGTCCTGAAAAGATGGGAGCGGTGCCGTTACCGCACCGACCCGGGCGCCCCGGCGACGGTCGTGAGGGCCCGGGCAAACTCCGGGAGGATCTCGGCGGGGATGCCCATGACGAGTTCGTCGTCCTCAATACCGGAGAACCGGCGGGACCCGTCGCACCCGAGGGAGTAGTTGATCCTCCCGGTGAGGTAGGGCTGCGCGGTCGCGTCCGCACAGACCGACTGGATCCCCGACATCGTGGACTCTATCCGTCCGCCGAGTTGATAAAGCGTGGCCTGCGCGAGTTTCAGCATATCCCGGGGTTTGGCGACGATGACGACGACGTGCGGGTCGAACGGCGTCTTCTCAAGCGGCGCATAGACCGTCGCGTAGGTCTCGAGCGTCGGGACGTGCGGCACCTGCCGGATGGTCCGCATGCAGGCGGCCCAGCTCTCGAATTTGCCGAGTTTGTAGTAAAATTCCCCGGTCCGAAGGCTTTGCGTCAGTTCCTTCAGCCCGAGGGACCAGCCGCCCCCCATGCAGACGTGCCGGTCGGCGGTCGCGTAGAAGATCTCGCCGTTCAGCCGGGCCCGGCTGATCATCTGGCAGTGGCGAACCGTCTCTTCGATTGGCTTAACCCCTTCGGGGATGCCTTCCGGGCTCTTTGCGAGTTTCACCGCGACCGGGGACCCCCGGAGGTCGAGGGTTTTCTTCAGCGTCTCTGCAATCTCTGCATAGGAGATTTTCGTGCGCATCTGGTCTTCCATAGTCGTGCTCACTCCTCTATGGAGATCATCCCCGCGGTCACTCATAAACTATTGTTTCGGGTATCATTGGGATCAGAGGTTGCGCAGCTTGTTGTTCACCTTTTCAAGGAAGGGTTTGCCCGTATCGACAAAGAGAGCGGGCCGATCGGACTTTTTGACCGTGATCGTGACCTCACGCTCGAGTTCGAACGTGCTCTGCCCGTCGATGACGAGGTGCGCCGGTTTTTCTGTCTCGAGGGTCACCTCGAGTTTTCTCCCGGTGCTGATGACATGGGGACGGGACGAGAGCATGTAGGGCGCGAGGGGGATGAGGAGGAACGCCTCGATCTGGGGGTCGATGATCGGGCCGCCGGCACTCATTGCGTAGGCGGTCGACCCGGTCGGGGTCGAGACGATCAGACCGTCGGCCCTGACCCGCTCCGCGGGCGTCCCGTCGACGTAGACGGCGAACCGGAGCATCTTTGCCGGCCGGTCGGTGACGATGACCGCCTCGTTGAGGGCGTCCCCGAACGGTTTTCCGTTGACGGAGAGGCTGACCCGCATCCGGGGTTCGACCCGGAACCCGTCCGGATGGGCGGCGAAGAAGGCGCGTGCTTCGTCGGGCTCCAGGTCCGCGAGGAACCCTACCTCGCCCCGGTTGATCCCGAGGACCGGGACCTGTTCCTTCATCTGGTGGACGGTGAGAAGAACCGATCCGTCGCCGCCGACGACGACGACCAGGTCGCCGGCGATCTCCTCGAACGGGATGCCCTCCCGACCGAGATGCATCGCGGTCCCTTCTTCGAGGGCGATGTCATAGCCCTGTTCCGCAAGGTCCCGGGCAAGGTCCGCAGTGTATTGGAGTGCAGTCGCGTCGTCGATACGCGATACCAGCACGATCTTCATATGCGTTTTTACCTCAGGTACTCGATGATCTTGTTCTTCAGGACGCTGTTCGTGGCGACGAGGCTCCGTCCGGCGGAGACCTCGTCCGGGAAGGCGATCGTGTTTCCTTCGGGGTCGGAGACCGCCCCGCCGGCCTCCTCGCAGACCAGCATCCCCGCCGCCGCGTCCGTGACACGGAGCGTTCCCCGCACGTCGACGAACCCGTCGAGGCGGCCGCACCCGACGTAACAGAGTTCAAGCGCCGATGCACCGAGGAGGCGCAACCGCCGGATCTGTCGGACAATCCCGAACATGCGGGTCGGGTCGAACTTTCGGCCGTATACGCTCATGGCGCTCTCTTCAAGGAGCGATGTCTCCGAGACATGGATGGGGTGCCCGTCGAGGCAGGCGCCCCGGCCCCGGACGGCGTGGAACGTCTCGCCGGTGGCGAGGTTTCTGACGTATCCCTGTCGGATGATCCCGTCCTCTGCGTATGCGATGGAGAGGGCGTAAAACGGGATCCCGACCACGGCGTTGTGGGTGCCGTCGACAGGGTCGAGATAGATGGTGCCTTTCTCGCCGCACATCCCGGCGCACCCGAGTTCCTCGCTGATCAAGCGCCGACCGAACGGGTGGTGCGTGAAGTAGTCCACGACGATATCTTCGGCGACCTGGTCGATCTTTTTGGTGGGCGTGCCGTCCGCGCCCATCTTCACGTACTCCCCTGCTTCCGGCGTGCCGACCATGTCGGCTACTGCATCGGAAACAGCCCCCGCTACGTCATTGCACGCCTGAATGAATTCCATTGACTATCCCTCGTTTCTCCCCTCGTTCTACGGTGTATTTATGTACTGTAATTCAGATACATTAATCCACGCGTTTATCGAGTGAGACAATATGAAGGAACAGACAGAAGTTGGAAAGCTGAAAGAGGGACGCTACGTCGTCGTCGAGGATGAGCCTTGCAGGATTGTCTCCATCGCTATCTCGAAGCCCGGGAAGCACGGGGCGGCGAAGTCCCGGATAGACTGTATCGGCATTTTCGACGGCGTCAAGCGCTCGATTGTCCAGCCGGTCTCGGCAAAGACCTACGTTCCGGTCGTTGAGCGGAAGGTGGCACAGGTCATATCGATCGCCGGCACCACCCTCCAGCTCATGGATGTCAAGGACTTTGAGATGTTCGAGTTGACCGTTCCCGAAGAGCAGGCCGGCAGTCTCGAACCCGGCCAGGAGATAGCCTATATATCGTCCCTGGGCAAGAAGAAACTTGAGTGACGTGTTCTGGCTCTCTAAGACGGGCATGCATGAACTTGCCCATCTCCACTTTGCGGATGCGGATGCGTCGTATGAGGACGCCCGTTATGTCATTTTTGGCGTGCCCTACGACGGCACGACGTCGTTTAAGCCGGGGACCCGGTTCGGCCCCCGGGCGATACGGGAGTTGTCGTTCAACTTTGAGTCCTACGAACCTTCGACGGGGATAGACTTTTGCGAGGTGCCGGTTGCGGACCTCGGCGACCTTGAGGTTTCCCGGATGCCGGAGGAGGTCGTCGGGCAGGCAGCCGATGTTGCCGGGGATATCGTCCGCGACGGGAAGGTGCCGGTGATGCTCGGCGGCGAGCACACCGCCACAGTCGGGGCGGTCAGGGCCGTCCGTCCGGAGGTCTACGTCGTCTGCGACGCGCACCTGGACCTGCGGGACGAGCTTGACGGGACGCCCTACAGTCACGGGTGCGTCACTCGACGCGTCCTTGATGCGGTCGAAGATGTCGTCATCATCGGCGGCCGGAGCGGCGACCGTGAGCAGTTTGCGGTTGCGGAGGAGAAAACGCGGCTTTATTCCGCCGACACGGTGCGCGATCTGGGGATCGGCGCCGTCCTCCGGGAAGTCCGGGAGCACGTAGGGGAGAGGAGGATGTACCTCTCAATCGACGCCGATGCAATCGACTGCTGCCTCACGCCCGGCCTCGGGACACCCGAGCCGTTCGGGATGACGCCGCTCGATATCCGGGAGGTCGTGCGGACCCTCGCGCCGCACGCGGCGGCGTTCGATTACATGGAGGTCGCCCCGTTCGACGCCGGGCAGACGGCGGCGGTGGCGGCGCAGGCGGTGCGGGAGTTCATCGCAAGGCATTGGATTGCCGGACGGTGAATATCCCGGCTCTTTTTTTCCGGCGCTCCGTTTTTTTTACCGGCAGCTCACGCGAAGCCGTGGAATGAAGTAACTTTGCGCCCATCTATCGAAGGCCATCCCCAAATGCCTCTGCCGGAGTGGGACACCCTTCGAAACTCTTCGAGTTTTTCAAGTGCCCGCCCTGTGGCCGGGCACTCTTCGAAGACCTTCGTTCTTCTTTGCATTTATGTCCCTACATACGTCTCCGGCACCTGGACCTTTACGTGGTAGGCATCGAGGCACCGGGCGTTGATGACGAAGTAGTAGTCGTGGTTGCCCTCGTAGAAGGTGTGCACCCACTGCTCCTTCCGGAGGTCGGGTTTGTCCTTCATCGCGAGGAAATCGGGGAGGTTGAGGGTGAAGATCCGGACGAACCTGTTCGGGTCCTCGGCGTCCATGACCTGACAGTTGAAAAGCGGGATCTCATCGTTCGAGGTCGTGATATCCGAGTAGTCGAGCCGCCACATGGGGAATGGAATCCGGACGATCCCGGTGGTCCCCGACCACTGGCCGTCTATCGTCGCGTAGGTCACCCACCGGGTGACGCCGGGTGCAGTTCGGTTCGCCGGCGGGGTTGTGGTCATGTTCAGGGTGGGCTCTTCGGTCGGGATCTGATAGGTCCGCGGGTCGACGAACCCGATCTCCTGCGGCTTTCCGTCCCAGGTGGGGACCGGGGTGGGTGTCGGCGCCGCGACCCCGGCCTGGCTCTCCGCCACCTGCTCGATAGCGATGGGATCGAGACAGACCCCCCGCCCCCGCTCAATCATCTCCCGGACCGCCGGCGACCGCACCAGGAGGAGGCTTGTCCCCCGGCCGTCCACCGAGTACTCAGGCAGCCAGGCGTCCATAAACGTCACGTCCACACACTCAGCAAAGATATCGTCGCAGTAACTGCAGGCCTTCGGCGTGAACCACCGGTTTGTCCAGGCCTCGGCGATCCCCTCGCTCCAGGAGATCCTCCGTTCCCCGCTCTCTTTCGTCGTGAACGCATAGTGATAGTCCGTCGCCGGGCGGTCCGGGCTCTTTCCCCGGTAGCGCACCCCCGTCACCTCCCCCCTCACCCCGGCAAGGGCGGCGATGTAGTCGGTGAAGTACCAGCTCTTCAGCTGCCCGCAGACGAGGCCGACGGTGACGACAACCCGCTCCCGGAGTTTTCTGTTCCTCAACTGGGCAAGCCGGAGTGCCTTGATGAAACAGGGCAGCCCGGTGACGGCGTAGCGCCCCGGTGTTTCGAGGATCTGCCGGACGACCCCCGACATCTCCACCGGGTAGTAGGCCGAGCCGGCGCCGGTGCGTACGTCCTCCGGGGTAGAAAAGACCCGGAAGGCGAAAAGTTTGTCGGGATTGCCGGCGGGGGCGACGCAGATGACATGGTCGACGACGTCTTCGGCAAGCAGCGCTTCGAGGAGCCAGGTCGCCATCCCGCCCGAGGCACCGGCCAGCCGGTGCTTCTCCGAGTAGCCGACATAGGAGGCAAGGTAGTAGCCGGTCTCGGGACGGTGCCGGACCCCCGGGACCGCCCCGTAGAGCCGCTCCCCGATCGTGTCCTCGTCCTCCCCGGTATCAGAGAACGGACAGACTTTTGCGCAGAGGCCACACCCCGTGGTGCAGGGCGAGACCTCTGCCGGGTTGTACTCCCCGTAGCGGTTCCACCCCATCGCAAGGACGCCCTCCGGGCAGAGGGCGGCGCAGAGGCCGCAGCCGATGCAGAGGCCGGGTTCGACGACGGCCGCCATGACGGATGGTTTCATGTGAACGTCCCCGGGTAGGTCGGTCCTTACAAATATACCCTATCACAGATTTCGGCGCGACCCTACCAGGCCGATGTGATCTCCCCGTCCAACCAGCCTGCGAGTAATAAAATAAGGTGTCATCTGGTAAATGTCGGATAACCCGGCCGTTAAAAGGCTTTTCTTTGACAGACTGCACTCGGGGATCAGAATTCTCCTTCCCGTCCCGGACGGTACAATAGATTTTACGAACTTCCCCGCCAGTAATTCCAGACCGCTCCGGTCCAGCAATGCAAGATATTCCTTTGGAGAGTAGAAATTAATATGTCCGTCTCCGTGAGACTCCCCCTGATTTAACGGAGGTTTTGCGCCAAACCAATCTCCTCCCGTTTCCATCGGCGTCTTGATCAGTGCAAGTTTGGTTCGTTTCGCGACCGATATAAGAAATTCTTCCGGGTTTTGGACGTGTTCAATAATATCAAAAAGAGTTATCAGGTCAAACACGTCGGGCGCCCCGTTGTACAACCGGAAATCCGTTTTTATGAACTCAATATAGGGAAATAAGTGCTTTCCGATAGAAATAAATTCCGGAGATATCTCAAAAACTTTTGTTGCAGGGTAAGACCCCTGTGTACAAAATATCTGATAACGCATCGCATTTGCCCCGAAGCCAAAACAACCTCCTATATCTGCATAATTTCGGCATCTGCCCAAAATTTTGAGGACAATGTCTCCATATCTATCCCACAGAAGTGTACTTTTATACTGGGCTCTTGTCGTATAGCCCGGCCTTGCTATCACTTTTAACGGATAGGACTCGTAAAATTTTTCCGGATCAAATTTTTCGGACATAGCACCTCTTCCCCCTCACGGCAATCCGTAAGCCCGGGTAGATGAGGTACAAATATTTAAAATCCGGTTCTGCTGAAACACTCTTCAGGTCTCTTCCCGAACACTGCAAGGTTGTTTCTCAGGGTAAAAGCCGTTCCTGTATTCTGTCCTCATTTACGAGTCGAAATATGATGCATAAGTGTCCCGGCTGCTCCTCACCCGGGTTCACAGACCCTTTTTATGATGACTTCGTGCCCAAACTCCTTCGAGCCGAAAAAGGACAGATCCCCGGGGTGGAAGTACGGTCTTCCGTGGTGCATGGCGCCGCCCCGACGGTGGTTGTCATGACGGATGGTTTCCGAAGATCTTCCTGAGTGCCGGCGGCAGGTAGGACTCGAAGAGCCCGCGTTCAAACCCATCGAGACCGAACGTCCAGACCGTCGCCGGGTAGACCAGGGTAATTGCCCCGCCGGCGACGGCAAGCGTGGCCAGGGCCGGAAGCGGGAGGGCGGCACCCAGGGCTGCCGCTGAAAACCCGACGAGAGCGGTCGCAATGATCCCCGGGAGCATCGACCGGGTGAAGGTGCGGGCGCCGATGCCGAGCACCCTCGCCGCGTACCAGGGGGTGAAGACGGCGTTCTTCAGGGTGAGGACGATCGCCCCAGCGGCCGCAACTCCGTAGTAGCCGAGGCCCGTCAGGAGCGGGAGAGCGACCGCGAGGCCGAAGTTCCCGATGCCCATAAGGAACGTCACCAGTCCCGGGACCCGGACCCGGTTGTAGGCGACGCTGATCGAGAAAAGAGGCAGCACCGCGAGGTTGACCGCGAGGTGCACCATCAGGAGGACCATCAGCGGGGCGAGGAACACGTACTCGCCGCCGACCCAGGCGGCAAGGAGGTCCGGTGCAAACCCGCAGATGAGACCGATCGGGAGGGCCAGGGCAAGCCCCATCAGTTTGACGGCGCTCTTCGCGATCCGGATCAGGGTCCCGGTCTGCTCCCGGGCATAACAGGAGAGGATTGTCGGGGTCAGGACGCCGGAGAGCACCACGGCGACCGCCCGCAGAAGGATGACCCACTGGAGAGCGATCGCGTACTCCCCGGCTAATGCCGCCCCGAAGAGCAGGTTCACGATGATGAGATCGATCTGGAGAAAGAGGAGAGAGCCGAGATCGTTGACGATCACCCATCCTCCCATCCCGCAGAGGTCTTTCACCCGCATGCGGTCGAAGGAGCAGACCGACACCCGGAGGTACGGGCAGACCCGGCGGGCGAGGACGATCGAGACCCCCGATGCCGCGACCGCCCCGACGAGATACGCCCCGCCGACGAGGGGGAGACCCGGGCCAAAGAAGGTGAAAAGGAGAACGATCAGCCCGGTCTGGACGAGAAGGTTCGTGAGGCTGACCAGGTTCTGGAGGTCGAGGCGGTTATAGGCAAAGAGCTGGACCGTGAAGTTTCCGCTCCAGGCCCGGACCAGAAAGGCGGCAGAGACTCCGAGGAAGAGGAGAAACACGCCGGTCTCCTCTCCGGCCGGGACATGGAAGATCGACGGGGCAAACCAGGCAACCACAAGGACGACCGGGATCACCAGGAGGATGATCACGGTGAGCCCGAAGAGAGCAGTGTTAAACGTCTTATTCGCAGTCGCATAGTCCTCCCGCTGAAGGTCGACGGTGAGGAACCGGGAGACGGTGGTGTTCAGGGATTGGACGACGATCGCCACGTAGCCCGTGACCGACGTTGCGAGCGGGATGAGCCCGTAAGCCGCGACTCCGAGCGTGGAGACGAAGTACGGCACCAGGAGGATACCGATGGCGACGTTCGCCAGGAAGTAGGCGATGTTTGCAGCGAGGTTGCGGGGGAGCTGGGCGGCACGACGTTGATTGGTCCCATTCTCTCCCTGCACGGCCTATCCTCCCGACGAGTGAGACTATGTGGAATCGCTCGATCTGTGGGAGATACCGTTATCATTCTTTAAACACTTGCCGTCCCTGAAGCCCGCCGTAATTCGCGCAGCCGGCATCCATCGCTGGCCGGATACTCGCCTCTCCTATCCCCGTACCTCAAATCCCGCAAAAATCGGAGTCACCCGGGTGAACGGCAGAGGACCTGTGCATCGTCGAGTCCTCGGCGAAGGGCCGGGCCGGGCCGGGGAGAAGAGAAGAGGAGCCGTTTGTGCCGGCACCGGTCCGTAAGGTTGAGCGTTATGCGTACCGCAGGAATGCAGCCGTCCGGGCGTGCATAACCCCTCGCCACTCCGGGTACCGCATCATCCGTTAAATATCTGCAATATGGTTGGTTTTATCCCCAAAAGGACTTATTAAAACGTTCAGAAGACGATAAGGAGGCTGGAGAATCAGCACCACTATGAGCAACATTTATTAGTGATTACACTGATATAATCTATTACTATGGTGGGGGTAGACCAGGCTCAGATCGATAAAATACTCGCCGGCGCATCATCCGATGACCCGGAGGCCCGTCTCGACACCCTTGAGAAGGAGCTGGATTTTGTCAAGACCTCAATCAAGCGGCTGCTCATCGACCTTCGCGAACGGATGAATGAACTGGACAACCCGTTCACCACTGCCGCCGCGTCTTACGCAGGAAACCGATTTGAGCCGCCGGACGCCGCCCCGGACGCCGGTGATGCAGACGCCGATGAGGTGCCCGACGAAGTTCCGGCCGGGCTCGATGAGGATGCAGGACCGGAGAGCCTCAGTCTTCTCGCCGACAGTCTGAAGGGGATTTCCCTCCCGGCCGACCCCGGCGCGGCTCCTCTTTCCCCAGGCGGCCCGGCCCCTCTTCTCGGGGAAAAGCCCGCAGGGAAACTCAAACTCCAGAAAGTTCACCGGCTTTTTGCGTGGGTGCACCAGGGATGCTGCAAGTACGGGCGTGAACACATGACGATCATGATCGACGCTTACCGGTCGATGGGCTACATCACCGATGAAGTCGCCGATCAGATCCGGGAGATCATGCGGATGGCTCCCGATACCAGGAGAGACGTCTCGGAGATCGGCCCGAACGAGTTTGTCTCGGAACTTTACGTCTTAAACCGGATCCTCGATCCCAACGACTCGACACTCGACCGGGATATGATTGAGGTGCTGATGCTCACTCACGGCCGCCCGGGAGAGCAGGACGCCGGGACATCCTCGCGAGAACGGGATACGAGCGACACCTGGATCGAGCTCCTGGATAGGATATGATGGATGTCGAGTGAAGCAATTGGCACAGCGATGTTTCTCATCGCGGCCGTCATATCGGCCGGCGTCCTCATCAATGCAATTATCCCCGTAGTCTATACGATCTCGGGCACGATCGCGTCGTCATCTCACACCGTGGACGAGCGGTTGAGCACGGATGTGCGGATCGTCACGACGTATGCCAGCGCCAAGAATGAGACTGCCGAGATCTGGATAAAGAATGTCGGCACCAACCGGATCGTCAGTAGTGAAATTCAACTGGTCGACGTCTTCCTTGGCGGTCGGGGGGACTTTGTCAGGCTTACTCCAACGACGTCGAGCGAGCCGGATTGGAATGAGTGGACCTACGCGATCCTGGAGGTGACCCCGAACAACCACTGGGACCCCGGCGAGACCCTCCACATAAGTGCAAAGACTGAGAAGATCCCCGATAAAGAGGGGGTTGTCTACTTCCAGTTCGTCCTCCCCACAGGACTCTCACGGTCAACCACCTTCACCGCGAGTGACTAGCCATGAGTGCGGGACCTCTCATCGCATCCGGGATCGGCATCCTCCTCCTGATCGTCACGGCTTACGTCCTGGTCGGCGGCACCCTCGCCACCACGGAGGTGGTCGTCGAGGCCCAGAGCAACCTCGCCACCCACCAGGAGGCCCGGATGCGGACGGCGATCACGATCCTGAACACGACGATCCTGAACACGACGCCCGCAGACAAAACCCTCTACGTTGAGGTGAAGAACACGGGTAGCGAACCGATCATCGACCTCTCCTCCGTCGACGTCTACCTCATGAGCGAGGGAGTCCCGGTCTACGTCCCCTACGGCAACAGGAACACGGTGGAGATCGTCCCGGACGCTGTCCACCCCGGAACGTTCGATCCCGGCGAGACCCTCAACCTCTCCATCGCATACACGGAGGACGCCAACCCTACATGGGTTCAGGTCGTCACCCCGAACGGCGTCTCCAGTTCAGCATACATAACCCCGGGAGCATGAAATATGGCCATAAGTGATGACGCAAACAGCAGCATCCTCGAGATGCCCGACAAAACGATCCTCTCGACCGGAAATTCCGAACTCGACAAGAAGATCGCCGACGGCCTCCCGCTTACATCGCTCACGCTCATCGAAGGAGAGAACGACACCGGAAAGAGCGTACTCACCCAGCAGATCATCTGGGGGGCTTTAAAGCAGGGGTTCAACGTCGACCTCTTTTCGACCGAGAACACGAGCAAAAGTTTCCTCTCCCAGATGGAGTCGATGAGCCTCGACATCTCCGATTACTTCGCCTGGGGCTACCTCCGGGTCTTTCCCATGCACGTCGTCGGGTTCGAGTGGACGAAAGAGAAGATGCAGGGAACGCTCGAGCGGATGATCCACTACATGGAGCAGAGCAAAGCGCAGGTGATCGTCATCGACTCGCTCACGCTCTTCACCGAGTACGCAAAGCAGGACACGGTCCTCACGTTCTTCACGAACTGCAAGAACCTCGTCGACCACGGCAAGACCATCCTGATCACCCTGCACACCTACGCCTTCGTCGAGGACTCTCTTGTCCGCATCCGTTCGATCTGCGATGCCCACCTCTTCATGAAGAAGGCGCTCGTCGGTGGCAAGTACGTGATGATGCTCGAGGTCGTCAAGGTCCGCGGCGCACGAAAGACCACGGGGAACATTATCAGTTTCGAAGTTCACCCCGGGTACGGCATCAAGGTCATCCCGGTCACGGTCGCGAAGGTGTGAAGGATGAGTTCGGCGCTGGAAGCAACAGTGACCCTCCCCTTCGAACCCGAGTTCATCGACGAAGGGAACGACTGCTACAACAACGTGGAGTCCTGCGCCCTCTACCGGATGCTCCCGGCAAACGCCCGGGACTACGTCAAAGCGAGCCCCCACCTCCTCGAGTACCTCCACATCCTGCCGGTCAACACCGTCGGGATTCCGCTCTTCCTCTCGGAGCTGAAGCGGGACTTAAAATCGATGGAGAACCCGAACATCATCTACCCGGTGAACGAGACGACGTTCGTCCATATCTTCCCGGACCCGGACGATGTCCGGAACTGGTACATCCCTATCGAGCCCTCGTTCCTCCACTCCGTAAAAGAGGTTCTCCCGCTGATCGAGGACCGGTTGATCGACATGATCGACGCCCTCGACGAGGAGCCGGTGACCGAGAAGGCACGTATCGAGGTGCTTAAAAACTTCATCCGGCAGATCGTCTACGTCCAGAGCCCCGGCGAGGTGATCGATCCGTCCCTGCTCGCCGGTGCGACACCGAAAGACATCACAAGCCGGGTCAAACTCTTCCTCACCTCCGATATCGGTGCGGTACCAAAGTCGCCGCAGACACCCTGCCGCCCCGTACTCGCCGACGGGCGTATCGTCCTCTCGCAGCAGGAATACAAGGCGCTTGAGTATTTGCTGATCCGCGATAAGATCGAGATGGGGACCCTCAAACCGTTTCTCTCCGATTCATACATCGAGGATATCACCTGCGACGGCGTCGGGCCGATCTTTATCGAACACAAGATCTTCAAGGGTTTAAAATCGGTCGTCGGGTTCCGGGACTCAAAGGAACTCGATGCCTTCGTCGTCAAACTCGCCGAACGGATCAAGCGGCCGCTGACCTACCGGAGCCCGATCGTAGATGCAACCCTCCCCGACGGCTCACGTATCAACATCGTCTACGGGACCGAGATCAGCAAGCACGGGAGCAACTTCACCATCCGTAAGGTGAACGAGGTCCCCCTGAGCATCCTGCAGGTCATCGAGAGCGGAGCATGCAACTACATGATGGCCGGCTACCTCTGGATCTGCCTCGAGTACGGCATGTCGATGTTCGTCTCCGGCGAGACCGCGAGCGGCAAGACGACGACCTTAAACGCCCTCACGACGTTCCTTCCGCCGGAGAACAAGATCGTCACCATCGAGGATACCCCGGAGTTGACGGTCCCCCACAGGAACTGGACCCGTGAAGTCGCGAAGGCCAAAGGGAAGGGGGAGGGTGAAGGAGCCGAGGTCACGATGTTCGATCTTCTTAAATCCGCCCTTCGCCAGCGTCCGAACCAGATCCTGGTCGGTGAGATCCGTGGTGTAGAAGGGTCCGTCGCGTTCTCCGCAATGCAGACCGGCCACCCCGTGATGAGCACCTTCCACGCTGCCTCCGTTGAGAAACTGATCCAGCGTCTCTGCGGTGACCCGATCAACATCCCGAAGACCTACGTCGACAACCTGAACCTGGTCATCATCCAGAGCGCCGTGAAACTCCCTCATGGCGGGACCGTCCGGCGGATGCTCAGCATCAACGAACTCGTGGGCTACGACCCCGAGACCGAGGGCTTCTCCTTCATGGCGGCGTTTGTCTGGGACCCGGCGACCGACACCTTCACCTTCAGTGGGAAAGGGAGCAGTTACCTCCTTGAGAACAAGATTGCAACGATGCTCGGCATTCCGGAGAACCGGCGGGCTGATATCTACAATGAAGTCGAAAAGCGGGCGAATATCCTTGAACGGCTTCATAAAGCCGGGTATACCCAGTTCTGGGACCTCTTCCACATGACCACGAAGATCAAGAAGCAGGGCCTGCTCGATATCGAGGTGTAAAAGCGTTGTTTGAGGGTGTGACCGACCGGATCCGGGACGCAAATCAGGGCAAGATGCCGTTTGAGGAGCAGGCGGAGTTTTTCTCCGGCCTCCGGTCCTATATCCTTGAGAACAAGAAGATGGGGCAGGACCTGCTCCTCATGTACACCTACATGGCCGCGATCACTACGTCCGCCGTGACCCGGCCCGAGATCTTCCAGCATACCGCGAAAAGGTTCGAGTACGTCCCGTCGCGCTACATAGCAAAGGTGCAGCGCCTGGTCGGCGGGTGGGGCTACAGTTATGCCGAGGGGCTCCGTGCGGTTGCCGAGCGGTGCAGGAACAAGACCCTTCAGAGCATGCTCAACCGCTATGCAAACTCCATCGACTCGGGCGTCCCCGACGACGATTTCATCGGGACGGAACTCTCGAGTATCCGGAGCATCTACCGGAACACATTCGAGCAGGGGATCGAACTCCTGAGGAAGTGGAGCGACGCCTACATCGCGATGCTCCTCTCCGCCTCGATCATCGCCATCATCCTCATGATATCGGTGGCCATCTACGCGCCCGACGGGATCGAGCCGACGCTGAATGTCTCCTACCTGATCACCCTCGCGATCTCGGTCTTCGGCATCGGGATCATGTACCGGGCCGTCCCCGACGACCCCCGGACGCACGGGCTTATGGAGATCTGCTCGAAGGAGCAGGGCATCATTCGGAGGCTGGAACGTCTGATCGTCCCGATTGTCGTGGCAATTGTGCTCGCGCTCGTCCTTCTCGGCACCAACGCCGGTATCATCTTCCTGCTTGCCGGCCTGCTCCTGATGCCGCTCGGGATCATCGGCTACATCGACGACGCCAATGTCGTCAACCGCGACACCGACTTCGCCACGTTCATCCGGGGCCTCGGGTCGGTGATGGGTGGCAAAGGCATCACCACCGGCGATGCGCTCCAGGAGGTGGATAGAAAATCGCTTCCCCACCTGGAACCGTTCATCAACTCGGTCTCGTCGAAGTTGAACCTCGGGCTCGATGAAGCCAAGAGCTGGAAGAAGTTCATCGGTGAGACCGGCAGTTACCTGATCTACAAGTACATGAACATCTTCCGCGACGCGGTGGCCCTCGGGGGGTCTCCCGACAAGATCGGAAAGATCGTCGGGTCGTCGATGCTTGAGCAGGTGCTGCTCCGGAGCAAGCGCGACATGATGGTGAAAGGGTTCGTCGTCCTGCTCATCCCGATGCACGGGGCGATGATCGGGATCTTTGTTTTCCTCTTCGAAATCCTCCTCACCATGTCCCGCGCGGTAACCGGTGTGATGGAACAATTCTCCGAGACCTCCGCCGCACTTACGGGAAGTTCCTCGCTCGGCGGTTCTGCGATGACTTCCCTAAACATCTTCGTAAATTTCCCCGAAGACACGATGCGGACCTATGTGGTGACGATCCTCTTAATGCTGACCGTTGCAAACATGTTTGCAGGAAGGATTGTCATGGGCGGCGACCGCTACCTCTACTACTTCTTCGCAAGCCTGCTCTGTGTGGTCACCGGGATCATTTACATCGTCGCACCGATCGTTGTTGCCATATTCTTTACCATTCCGACATTTACGGAGGTATAAGCGTTGAGAGAGAACATACGTCGTCCACTGCTCTTCCTGATAACCGTCGGTACAGGTTCTCTGATCATCATTGCCGATGCCCCGGTTGAGGTCATCATTGCGGGCACCGTGGTTGCAGGATTTCTGGCCCTCCTCGTTACCGGGGCGCTTGACCTTGAAGACTTAAAACCCTCAAGACTGCGTTCCGGGAGCGAGGGGAGACAAAGGAACAGCCCAAAAGCAACGGATACACAAAAACCGGCTTCGACGGCAGAGAAGCCGTCCCGAATTCGGAGTCTCGCATCCGCCGAGATCAACCTGCCCGGCATGTTCGGGACCCTCGCAGCCGCAATCCGGGAGACGATCGCACACGCCCGTACTCCCGAGGCTGCAAAGAAGAAACATCTTGAGAAGATCGATGCCGTGCTCGATCAGACCGTTGACGGTGCGGTCCCCGATCTGTCCATAGCCCCGGTCCCGCCGAAGGCCGGCGGCAAGGACGGGGTCGATCCTCTTGCCTCGCTCGCGGCCCTGGACCTCGATTCCCTGGAGGACCTTGACCTTGACGGCGAGGCGTCCGGCCCCGGGACGGCGTATGAGTCCGACCAGATCTCTCTCCTCTCCGGGGAAGATGCAGACGCGGTGGCGGCGATCCTCAAGACGCACGAGAGCGACCTTGACGACCTTGACCTTACGTCCGGGATCGAACTCCCCGCCGACCCTGCTATGGCCCTTCCGTCCATAACCGCCGGCGGTCCGGAACTGCCCGGGGACGACGGCATGCCGGACCTCGGCGCATTGAGCGAGGAACTCTCCACGCTCGACGACCTCGACCCGGGTGAGATCGAGACCGGGGATGAGGAGGAAGAACCTGAAGCAGCAGAGCCCGTCCCGGTAGAGGTGGTCGTTCCGGAGGAAGAGGAGCCGAAGGAAGATTTCGATATGGTCTCCTTTGCGTCGGGCGGTATGGTCGACGACGACCTGATCGCTGCGCTGAAGTCCGACGTCAAGAAAAAGAAGTTTGTTGAGGATATCAGTCTGGTCCGCGAACTGAAAGGGGAGAAATACCACGCGGAAGACCTTGCCGCGGAGCTTGAGGATGTCCTCGTGGCGATGAAGGCACGATGATCCCCCGACGAGGAGAGAAGGTGTGTTGACAATGATGAAGTCTGTTCCGGTAAAAATCGAGCAGGAAGGGAAGTGGGTCCCGACGATGATGGGCATCGGAGAGGACCGTTTTCGCATCGATGCCCCTCTGAACGTTGAGGTCCTCTATAAGTCCGTGGTCGATCTCGAAGAGAAGAAGAACCAGGTGATGGTCACTGCCGGTGTGGACGGCGCGTCGGTCTACCGTATCGCGTCGGTGGAGAAGGTCCTCTCCGTCTTAAAGAAGTTCGTCATCACGCAGGCGAGCGCTTACCGGCTGAATGCGTTCTTCATGTCGCCGGCAATTCGCGGGGGAGTGCTCATCCAGGACGCCCGGTGGGAGAAAGGAGCAATCGCCGTCATGAAGACCGGCATCTGGTTTGTCAGCCAGGAGACCCAGGTCTGCATCCCCCTCGACGAGGTGACCGGCATTGAACTCACGTCCCGGGAGATCCAGGAGAAGGACCTCAACGTCGTCAAGATCGATCACCTCATCGAGAACGAGGTCGTGACGAGTTTCGTCCTCTGCCCGATGACGACGCTCCAGGTCCTCTACAACTTCCTTAAAGAGGCAACGCGTGACTCCGAGGTCAACGAGGAGCTCGACCCCCTGACCGGGCAGGTGGCCATGCTGGTCTACAGCGGGATGGATTCGAGCGCCATCGAGAACATGCTCAAACTCTCGCACAAAGACCTGGACGCCATCTATGAACACCTCCTCAGCATAGGGCTTGCCGAAGTACTCTACATCCGAAAGGAGATACAGTTGACTGCCAAAGGCGTCAGATTCATTTCAGATACTGTTAAATCCCCAATGAATAAATAACCTTATTTTTTCAAAATAAGAAAACATATATAATGCATTTTCCAAATAAACAGTGAGTGATGTTCGATGGGGAAAATCCTGATCGTCGATGATACAATGTTTATGAGAACGCTGCTGAAGAACATCCTCTTCTCAGGCGGTCACGACATCGTCGGTGAGGCGGCGGATGGGGCAGAGGCCCTTGCTAAATACCAGGAATTGAAACCCGACCTCGTCACGATGGACGTTGTCATGCCGAAGGTTAACGGGATCGAGGCGCTCAAGGCCATCAAGGCCGCCGACCCCGCAGCCAGGGTCATTATGTGCACGGCAGTCGGACAGGAGCAGATGGTCAAACTCGCCGTTAAGAGCGGGGCGAGAGGCTACATCGTCAAGCCGTTTCAGGCTCCAAAAGTCCTCGAAGAGGTCCAGAACGTTCTCAGTGCGTAACCATGATACGGGTTCTGATCGTCGACGACTCGCTCTTTATTCGGACAATTCTCCGTGATCTGCTCAAAGGCAGCCCGGATATCGAGATCGTCGGGACGGCGGTCAACGGCATCGACGCCCTCGACAAGGTAGCGAAACTGCAGCCCGACGTCATCACCCTCGACATTGAGATGCCCCGGATGAACGGCCTTGAGACGCTCGAGGCGCTTCGGGGGACGAACCCGAAGCCGAAGGTGATCGTCTTAAGTACGCTGACGTCCCGGCAGGCCGACATGACCTATCGGGCGCTCCGGCTTGGTGCGGACGATTTCATGCTCAAACCGCGGGATATCGCAAACGTCCGGGGCATCGAGAGAGAACTTGTCCAGAAGATCCGGAACCTTGTTTTGCTCCCCACGGTCGTAAAACCCGTCTCAGCAGAGAAGAAAGAGGCTGATACGGTGGTGCTGGTCGGCTCCTCGGCGGGAGGCCCCCCGATGCTCGACGTCCTCCTCGCCGCCCTCCCGCCGGACCTGCCTGCAGCGGTCGTCGTCACCCAGCATATGCCCGAAGGGTTCACCGCATCGCTCGCCGAGCGCCTGAACCGGATCTCGTCCCTGCCGGTGAAAGAGACCGGGAACGGGGACACCCTGCGGACGGGAGTAATCCTGATCTCAAAGGCAGGTTACCACACCGTAGTCTCGAAGGTCATTTCGGGCTCTGGGAGAAACCACGGACGGGTCGTCCACTCGACCGCCCCACCGCTCCATGCAGTCCGGCCGGCCGTCGATGTGACCTTCACCACTGCGTCGCACGTGTTTGGTCCGCGCACCATATCCGTGATCCTTTCGGGGATGGGAAGCGACGGCGGCGAGGGGACCCTTGCCGTGAAGAACGCCGGCGGCACCACGATGGTCTGCGCCGAAGAGGACTGTCTCGTATACGGGATGGCGCGGTCCGCCCTTTCCCGGGAGTGTGTCGACCGGGTGGTCCCGCTTGGGAACCTTGCGCGCGAAATAACGAGAACCGTCAGTCGGCTCGAGGTCGATCATGTTTGATGAAGAAGGATACCGGAAACTGTTTGTTGAAGAGTCACGGGAGAACCACGAAAACATCGTGAACAATCTCCTTGCCCTGGAGAGCGGGGAAGACCAGCAGACTGCGATCGACGAGATTTTCCGGTCTGCACATACCCTCAAGGGGATGTCTGCATCGATGGGCTTTGATGCAATGGAGCACCTCTGCCACTCGATGGAAGACGTCTTCTCGCTCATCAGGAGCGGCCAGCAGGAAGTGACCTCAAATCTCACCGACCTGCTGCTCACCTGCACCGACGCCATTGAGGGAATGCTGGATACCGTCGAAGCGGGGGGTATCCCGTCGGACGAACAATCGCAAAGCCTGGTGCAGGAACTCCGGGCATTTACCGAAGAAGTGTCCAGGGATGGACAGGAACCCCTGCAGGAGCCGGTCTCTACCGGGCCGGCAGGAGCGGCCGACAACCGTCCGGCCTACACGCTGGCGGTGACTATCGACCCGGGGAGCAGCATGAAGGACGTCCGGGCCATGCTGCTCCTGCAAAACCTGGAGGATGTCGGGACGATCCTCTCGACGACGCCCTCGCGTGACCTCATCGAGGACGGGAAGTTCGACGGATCGTTCGAGGTTCTCATCGAGAGCGAGGCGGGAGAGGATGCGCTCAGAACCGTCGCCTCCGGCCCCGAGATCTCTCTCCTCTCCCTTTCCCGCTCATCGCCGCCGGCGGTGGCATCCGTTCCTCCGGCGAAAACCGGGGAGACCGCCGGAGCGCCCGGGCCGGATGCGAAACCACATGTGGAACCGCAGGTGCAGCGGGCGGCGAAGAGCGAGAAGAGCCGGGAGATCAAGAACATCCGTGTCGACATCCACCGGCTCGACCGGATGATGAACCTGGTTGAGGACCTGGTGATCAACCGCGGACGGCTGGAGTTGATCGCGAAGAAGCACGGCATCAAGGAGTTCGATGAAGCCCTGAGCATGGTCGGCCGTTCGGTCTCCGATCTCCAGAACCTCATGATGGGGATCCGGATGATGCCGCTCGAGCGCATCTTCAGCCGCCTCCCCCGTGTCGTCCGGGACGTCGCAAACTACGACGGAAAGGAGGTCGAGTTCCTCATCGAGGGCGGCGAGACCGAACTGGACCGGAGCATGATGGACGGTCTCTCCGACCCGCTCCTGCACCTTATCCGGAACGGCGTGAACCACGGCATCGAGACCCCGGATGTCCGTGAAGCCTCCGGGAAACCGCGAAAAGGACTGCTTCGTCTGGCGGCGCGGAGGGATAAGGACAACGTCATCATCGACATCGAGGACGACGGCGCCGGCATCGATCCTGAGAAGATCCGAAAGAAGGCTGTTGAAAAAGGCATAGTGACGCCCGAGGCGGCGACGGCGGCAACGAAAGACGAACTCGTCAATCTGCTCTTCGAACCCGGGTTCAGCACGGCCGAGACGATCACCGACATCAGCGGCCGGGGTGTCGGGCTGGACGTGGTTAAGAAGACGATTGAATCGCTCAAAGGGACGATCAAGGTTGAATCCCAGATTGGACGGGGAACGAGGTTCGAGCTGGTGCTGCCTCCGACGATGGCGATCATCGACGTCATGATGGTGCACATCAACGGCATGCGGTGTGCCATCCCGATCAGCAACGTCGTCGAGGTGGCGCAGGCGCGGCCGGAGGCGGTCCACCGGATCGGGAACAGCGAGGCGGTCCTGCTCCGGGACCAGACCCTCCCCATGTACCGCCTGGAGGATATGTTTGGTCAGGCACAGAAGAGCGATACCCTGGTTGTATTGCAAAATAACGGCAGGAAGTGCTGTATTGCCGTTGATACCGTTGACGGTCAGCAGGAGGTGGTGGTTAAACCGCTCTCCAGTATTGCGGGCACCTGCCGCGGCATCAGCGGGATCACCATTCCCGGAGACGGTGATGTCGTGCCGGTCCTCGACGTAAACACAATGATTTAGGAGACGCCTATTATGGAGTTGAATTCGATTCAGTTAGACGCGCTCTCGGAGTTTGGAAACATCGGTGCAGCGCACGCCGCGACATCCTTATCCCAGATGCTGATGAGCCCGATTGAGATGAAGGTGCCGGAAGTACAGGTCGTCGACATCGCCCGGATGCACAGCATCATCGGCAACGAGATATCGGCGATGGTCGTCTTCCAGATCCAGGGGGAGGTTGCGGACGGCGGGTATATCGTCGTCAGCATGCCCCGGGAGACGGTCATCCAGTTGACGAACCAGATGCTCGGCACCAACGATACCGGGCGCGAGATCAATGAGATGGACCAGAGCGCCGCAATCGAGATCGGGAATATCATGATCTCGGCGTTTCTCGATGCGACCGCGGAACTTCTGGGCATCGTCATGCTGCCGTCGCCCCCGGCGCTGGCCATCGATATGGCGCATGCGGCCTTTGAGTCCATCGTCGCGCAGATGGCGGGCGACGTGAACGACGTCCTGATCTTTAATACCGAACTGGTGAGCGAGGCGCCGCCCGTCTACGGGTGCATCTACCTGCTCCCGAACACCGAACTCATGCAGCAGGTGTCTCTCATGCTGGAACGCCTGATGAAACCTATCCCGTAATCCGCTCCGGGATACCATGGAGAACAATTTTTTCGGCGAAGCGAAGGCCGTAATCCTGGGTCTGGGTGAATTCCGGGTCGGGACATGCCCGATGGGGACAATCGGGCTTGGTTCCTGCATCGCGCTCATCCTGCACGACCCGCGACGGTCCCTCGGGGGGCTTGCCCACATCATGCTTCCTGAAAGCCACGGAAGCACCGACCGTCCCGGCAAGTTCGCGGATACCGCCGTCTCTGCCGTACTTGAGGAGATGGAGAGGCTCGGGAGCACGAAGTTTTCAGTTACCGCAATCGTCGTCGGTGGTGCAAGCATGTTTGAGTATTCGGCGAATTCTCTGAATATCGGCGAGCGGAACGCCGCTGCAGTGAAGGACCTGCTCCGTGAACAGGGCATCAGGATAGGACATGAGGAGACCGGCGGGAAGGTCGGGCGATCCGTGTACTTCTGGCCGGAGGGGAAGGGGCGCCTCATCATCAAGAGGGCGGATGGGACATGCGTCGAATTGTGATACTCTTTATTGTCCTTGCTTCTCTCCCCGTCGCCGTTTCCTCGGCTCTTTACATCGAGGCCCCCGACTACGACTCGGGCATCGCGTCCGCCGGGGTGACGGATGCGACCAACGGCAGGTATGGAGACGTTATCTTTGCGACGGATGCCGGCATCTCCGTGTATACGGCAAACGGAACCTGGTATTCGGTCAATGCGCGGCACCCGGGAGAGACGCCCTACGGCATGCTGGCGCCCCTCGGCACGATGGTGACCGCGGTCGCTCTCGACCACGAGGGCCATCTCTGGATAGGGTATCCGAACGGGCTTCAGATCGGAGACGGGGAGGAGTATCGGACCATTGATGACCAGCAGTTCCTCAAGAACCGCAACATCAATTGTATGGCGCGGTGGGGGGACGAGATGTGGGTTGCCACCGGGCAGGCGGGCCTCCACCGTTACCACGACGGTGTCTGGACATGGTACCAGCCACTTGGAGCCGAGGGTCTCGCGTGCTATACGGTCACGAGCATGGTGGTCGACGCCGCAAGCGACGTGCTCGTCATCGGGTCCGAACGCGACGGCATCCAGGTGGTCAGGAAAGGGACCGGCGATGCCCGGTTCGAGCAGGTCGTCCATGAGGGCGAGCGGATGCGGGGGATCTCCGGGGTCCGGACCGACCCGTTCGGGGGCGTATACCTCTTCAACCGCACGACGGTCTTTCACTACACCCCCGCCGGAGAGGTTACCCCGGTCCTCGACGTCGAGGACCTGAGCGCGTTCCCGGTCAGTATCCACGACCTCGCGGCAACGCCCGGGGGGCTGCTGCTCATAGCGTCGGATAAGGGGATCTACGGGTGGAACTCATCGGGCGTTGCCATGCATATCACGTCGGGGGACGGCCTCCGCTCGAACTTCGTCAAAAAACTCTTTATCGACGCCGACGGACGGTGCTGGTTTGTCGTTTCCGGAAATGTGGGTTACGTCCCGCCGATGACGGAGGCCGACGTGCTCGCTCTCTCCGCCGTTCCGACGCAGACGCCGGAGGCCCATGAGGGCACGGTCGAGACCTCCACTGGGGCCCCGCCGCCCTCAGGAGAGCCTGCCGGGATGCTTGAGGGGGCGTGGGCGTCTCTTATGGAATGGCTCGGGGCGGCAGGGTCCCGGGTGGCGAGCGGAGATTGAAGGCACGGGATTGGGGTCCGGCTATCCCAGTGAATATACCACGGTATGGGGCTCTTTCCTCCTTTACCGATTACGTCGGAAGAGGACGGGCGAAACTGCTCTCCAACGGTCCGTCCATCCAGACCTGCCCGCAGTCTGTTGCTCCCAAACTCCCTCTGGCGCCGTCTGCCTCACCGGAAAAAGAGAAGATCTCCCGGTGCCGCCCTCACGACTTTGAGATCTCCGCGTAGTAGTAATCCCCGGCCGCGACCTGTTCCCGGTCCAGGAACGATCCCGGTTTGTTGATCCGCGGTCTCCCGCTCTTGTCCCGCCGGAAGGTGATCCCGAGCGCTTTCAAGAACCGGTTCATGCCCGGCGCCATATCGAACGGTCCGACGGCCTTGCCGTGCAGACCCGGCTCTCCCTCGAAGACCAGGATCCGGTCGCTGATCATGTCGATCACGTAGATGTCGTGGTCGATCACGAGCGTGCTCGCGTCCCGCCCTTCGGCGTGCTTGCGGATCATCCGGGAGATCTTCACCCGCTGCTCCACGTCGAGGTGAGCGCTCGGCTCGTCCAGGATGTAGAGGTCGGCGTCGCGCGAGAGGCAGATCGCGATTGCAACGCGCTGGAGTTCACCGCCGGAGAGCGTGTTCACCGGCGCCTGCAGGGACTGCGCAAGGGAGAGCGGCTCCAGGATCTCGTGCTGGTAGTATGAGGTGTCGAACCGGGTCGTCGTCTGCCGGAGGAGTTCCTCGACGGTCGCCTCCGTGTCGCCTTTGAGGTACTGCGGCTTATAGGAGATTCGCACCCGGGTGTCCATCGACCCGGTGTCGGGCTCGAGCACCCCGGCGAGGAGCTGGGCGAACGTGCTCTTCCCGATACCGTTCGCTCCGAGGACCCCGAGGACTTCGCCGCTCCGGATCTCCCCGCCGTCGACGGTGAGCGAGAACTCTGTAAAACGCTTCGTCATCTTCGGGAATGTGAGCAGCACTTCCCGGTTCGTCTCCGTGGCGTGGGCCCGGGTATCGAACGTCACTGGATAGGCCCTGAACCGGACGTTCTCTTCCGGAAGGAACCCTTCCAGGTACTGGTTGATCCCCACCCGGACGCCTTTCGGATGGGTGATGACACCGAAGACTGCCGGCTCTCCGTAGGCGATATGCACGGTATCGGCGAGCATGTCGAGGATGGCGAGGTCGTGCTCCACGATCACGACCGGCCGGTCCTGGGCGAGTTCGCGGATCAGAGTTGCTGCAGCCATCCGCTGGTAAACGTCGAGATATGGCGTGATCTCATCGAGGAAGTAGAAATCGGCGTCGCGCGCAAGGCAGGCGACGATCGCCACCCGTTGCAGTTCGCCGCCGGAGAGGGTCGTGATCGGTCGGTCGAGGACCGCCCTGAGCGAGAGCCGGTCGATGTAATAGTCGAGTTTCCCGCGCTCGTCGGTCGTCGCGAGGAGGTCACGCACCGACCCGGAGAAGACCTTCGGGATCTGGTCGATGTACTGCGGTTTTACGGCGACCTTCACGTCCTTCTGCGAGAGAAGCTGGAGGTAGTCGAAGAGTTCGGTCCCCTGGTAGAGGTCGAGGACATCCTTCCAGGAGACCGGCGCATCGGTCCGTCCGAGGTTCGGGACGAGCGTGCCCGAGAGGATCTTCACCGACGTGCTCTTGCCGATACCGTTCGGCCCGAGGATACCGGTGACCTTCCCTTCGACGGGGATCGGAAGACCGTAAAGGACAAAGCCGTTCTGACCGTAGCGGTGGATCGGCTGGTCGAGTTGTTCGGGGAGGTTGACAATAGCAAGGGCCTCGAACGGGCACTTCTTTACGCAGATGCCGCACCCGACACAGAGTTCCTCGGATATGACGGCTTTCTGGTCCTCGCCGATGACGACGGTCTCGTCGCCGGTCCGGACACGCGGACAGTAGATGATGCACTCGGTGCCGCACTTAACGGGGTGACACCGATCACGGTGTACTACAGCAATGCGCATGAGAAATCACAGGACAGTGGTGGTTAAGAGGAGCGTCCAGGTCATGAACCAGAGGGCAAACGTCATGAAACTCTGGTAGAACCAGTCCTTGCCGGTCAGTTCCATGTAGTCGACCCGGATGAGCATGAAGACGTGCTTCTGGAAGACGACGCCCGCCGCGAGGAACAGCAGGCCGATGACGGCATGTGGCTGGAGCCCGGTCACCGGGTCGGGGGTGCCAGAGAGGTAGAACGAGAGGCCTCCGGTCAGGATACCCATGAAACAGGCTACCAGCGTCCGCTTTATCCGACTTCTGTGCTCGACCTGTTTCTCGGCACGTGTCCGCGGCCGCGCTTTTTCACCCTCTGCTGCTACTGCATTCTCGCTCATCGTGACACCAGTGTTGCGCCATTCCCGAAAGGGGGTCGCCACAGGACGGCAGCCCGGCGAAGAGCAGGCCTCCGGTCACTCCCCGGACTGGCGAAATTCCTAACATTATAGGGTGTTCTCCGGTTATAAAGGTAAGTACCTCCGGAACCTGCGAAACCGCCGGTCCGGCGGATCGGGGTTATTTCGTGATTGTTCTTCATGCACCGGATTCCCCGGGGCGTACAGGGGGGCCGCGTACCCGGCCACACCCGTTATCACGCGATCTTGTACCGCAGGAGCGCCGCAGCGCCACCGAGGGCCGCGAGCCGCTCTCCCGGCTCGAATTCGGTGCTCATCACCACGACCGTTGCGTTGACGCGCTCGGCCTCCCTGATGACGTCCGTAGCCTCTCTGTCGCGGAGCAGGGTGTCGGAGACCAGCACCGTCTCTGCCGCACCGTAGGCGGCCGCCTTGCGGACCTCGTCGATGCCGTAGGCGACGGCGCCGGTTGTGGCGATCCGGAGCAGGACCTCGTCCATCAGCCTGACCTCCCGTGCAAGGTGGAGGTCGCCGATCAGCCGGTCAAGGACCCCCTGCCCGATGATTTCCTGCACGGCGCCCCGCCCGATGCGCCGTGTCTCGATGACGAGCATCCGTTCCGCAAGACCGGGCGCACTGGCCCTCACGTACTCCGCAAACTCGTCCTTCACGAACCCCGGGCCCGCGACGACCAGGGGCCCGGTCACCGCGGCGAGCACGTCGAGCGTCTTCTCGAAGAGCGCCTGACGGGTGCCGGTGTCCGCGCCCTTGCTGCTCCCGGCCGCGACGGTGGTCACCCACTCCGGGCCGAACTGGCGCAGGCGGTAGACCTGTGCCTCCCCCTCCTCGACACTCACGACGTGGACCACGTCGTACGCTGAGGCCCTGACGGCCCGCCGTATCCGCTCGCAGTCGACGGGTCGCCAGTATTTGACGACCGAGATCTCGGACCCCGCCTCAACGTTGAGGGTGTGGTGCGAGGAGACGTCCACCCCGCTCTCGATGACGCCGCCGATGCGGAGGCGGTTCGTGTGCTGGTGAAATTCCACCTTCTCGACCCGGATTCCGAGCCGGACCGGCCGCTTCTCCGCCTTCTCCGGGCGGAGTTTATCGGTTGCCGCCTCCACGCTCCGGAAGGTCGTCGCAAAGACGAGGTCCCCCGGACCGACCAGGTGAGAGAGGTGCCAGAGGTCGTCGAGCGTCTCTGCAAAGAGGCGTATCTCACCGAACGACTTATGTATCTCGCGAACTTCAGCCTTCATGATTCAACGATATCGGAGCCCCCCGGCGGAACGAATGCGGCCACCGCTTCGGTATTCAGGGCGGTCTTGAATCCTTTCCACTCGTCTTCCGGGAGTCTCTCCCTGAGCGTCCGGACAACCTTCTTTGCGGTGTCGTTCGGCTCGAACTGCCCGGGACGGAGTTCCACCCACACCTTCGCCCGTCCCCTGACGGCCCCCGGCGGACCGCCGATGACCGCGACCGCAGGCGCCGTCTGGAGTCCGATCGCCACCCCGAGGGGGACGTTCCGGAAGTACTGCCGCTCTCCCCGGACAATGAAGGCGCCTCTCGCCACATACTCTCCGGACTCGGCGGTCTTGCTCACCTGATCGGGGCGGGCGGCGTAGACGTCCGCCGTGAAATGCCCGGCCTTCCAGGCGTTGGAATAGGATGCGGCGAACTGAGCGGCCTCGTCCAGGTTTTCGGTCCGGCCTTTCACGATGACGACGCTTCCGCCGTGGACATCGGCATGGACGAAGAGGTCCCCGCCCTCCATGTATTTCTTGACGAGTTCCTCGTTCTGAGAGGCGTCCCGGCCGCCGAGGACAAGGACGCCGTCGGTGGTGGCGAACCAGCGGAACCGGTGGTACCACCGCTTCTTCTGGAGGGCAAGGTTCTGCTTCCGCCCGGGTTTTTCGGGGACCGTTCGTTCCATGGCCGCGAGCGCACCCGTCTTCTTCTTCTTGAACTTCTTTATCTGGTCGTAATAACGGCCGATGTTCTGCTCGATCGTCTCGTGAACATAAACCTTCACCCGCTCTCCCGATAGATCGAGTTCCACCGCCGCCTCGGCGGGGTGGACAGCACGAACCGTCTTTGCCGCCGGGCTCTCACGGTGGGATTTGAGGACCTGCTCGATCTCCTGCCACGAGCGGTTTTTGCTTACGGTATCGAGCGTCGTTATGATCTCGGTAACGGGCATATAGTTCTCGTAGAGCGCCGCCACGACCCGTTCGTAGCGCTCGATCTTCTTCTCGAACCCCTTGATCGCCTCCGCCTGGCGCCGGCGGATCACCTCCTCCTGGGAGAGGCGGGGTTTCTCGGCCGCAACTTCTTCTCTCTCGACCGCCGTCTTCGGGTAGAACGCATCCAGGGCCTCGCTGAAGGTCGCAAACCGCTCGCGGACCTCCTCACCGGCAAGCACTACCGGCCAGCACCCGGACGCCGTGATCACCGGTTCCCGGCGCCTCTCGACGTCGGCCATCAGGCGGTCGAGAGCCGCCCGAACCGTTTCTGCATCCACCTCCGTAGCGTGAGCGCTCTTATCGACGCCCGCCGTCCGGCAGACCTCTTCGGCATACGCGCCGCCGAGCATGCACCCGACGGCAAGCGTCCGGACGATGTCGCGGTCGGACCCGGCAAGCATCTTCTGGAATTCTTCGGGCGGGAGCGCCGAACAGTCGGACCCCTCGAAGGCGTAGACGGCCCCCGGGACCACCTCCCGGTTTTTAAACCGGTGGTGCCAGAGGGGCTTGATGATTGTATACCCCTCGTCGCAGAGGACTGCGTTTCCCTCATCGAAGAGTTCGAAGATGAGGTGGTAGGTCGTGTCCCGCTTTCCGACATCGATGCTGATCGTGCGTTCGAGCCCGAGCTGGCGGATGCCGAGCACCTTCCCGCCTTCGAGGTGCTTTCGGAGCAGCATTGCAAAACTCGGCGGGTTCTTCGGGGGCGGGGGAAACTCCGCGGTGAAGTAGGTGCGCCGCCCCGTCTCCGCGAGCAACTGGTACTTCGCCCGGTCTTCCCCGTTCAGCCTGATTCCGAGGGTCTTCGCGTCGAACTGGTAGATCTTGCCGACCCAGAGCGGAAGACGTTCGGTCGCCTCCGCCACCAGCGCCCGGAGATCGACCCCGCTCATTCCCTGTAGTGTTGCCATTAGTTCCAGATACCATTCGGTTCGGTACCTAAAGAAGGGTACGGCCGGCGGGCGTAACCGGAAGGGCCCTCAGGCGTGCCGGATGGCAATATCGGAGAGGACGTTTGCGACGTCTTCACACTTATCGGTCGCTATCTCGAGGTTCTCGTAGATGTCCTTGAGTTTGATGATGGTGACCGCATCGTTCGTCTTGAAGAGGTCCATGATGGCATGGGCGAGGACGCCGTCCGCAACGTTCTCCAGGCGGTTCACCTCGATGCACCGATCTTCGATCAGGCCCGGGTCCTTGATCGACCTGATGCCGTTGACGGCCTTCTCGATCTCGATGACGCTCAACCGGATCAACTTTGCAAGCTGGACCATAGAGTCGTCGGTCTCGGTGATGCCGTAGTTGTGCATCTGCTGTACGGTGCCGTCGATATAGTCGAGGATGTCGTCCAGTGCCGCCGCGAGACGGGAGATCTCTTCCGGTTCGAGCGGTGTGATGAACGTCACGTTCAACTGCTCGAAGATCTCGTGCGAGATGTCGTCTCCCTCGTGCTCGAGCTGCTTCATGCGGGAACACTGCTCTTTCACGTCTTCATAGTTCTCGACGAACTCCACGAGATGATCGGCTGCAATGACGACCGTCCGGGCCATTCTGTCGAAGAGATCGAAAAAGACCTTATCCTGAGGGACTACCCACTCCTTGATGCCCACAATTGATCGCTATACGTTTCTTCCGGCGGGGTATATAGCGATCGGTTCGTCATCCTGGAGGAGCGGCGAGATAAGATGAAATCAGGGTAATCCGGGGCTCAATGAATGCCCCGGGTCAAGTTCCCGTCCTTATTCCGAGACCTTTACGAGGTTGTTGCGGATGACCTCGAGGTCGGCATCCTTTGCCGCGATCTCGTACAACATCGTTCCGTATCCGGGGCAGGGCTTCGTAAACGGCAGCAGAACCCTTTTCTTCTTGTTCTGGATGCCGACGAGCATGGGTTTTTTTAAGAGCACCCGGATGTCCTTGAAGATAAAGCCCGGGGTCATCTCGTAATACTCTTTGCAGTGCTTTCGCACATAGTCGTTCACCTGATCAGGCGTTACATCCATAAGGAGCACCTGTCCACCGAGGTTATTTACGCAGCGCGATGCCATTCCATTTAATGTTCGCATTCGAACGAATATACTTTGTGCTGACGTCCGGTCCTCCCGGTCGTTCCCGGGCCCTGGTATCGGCAGCACCCCGGCCGCCCTCCGATCATCGGTTTCCTTAATGTCTGCAGCAACCAATTATTCTTCACGTGATCCGCGAACCGGCCGTAAAAAAAGTCCTCTACTGGTGCGACCAGTGTAACGTACCCCTTATCGGGCGCACCTGCTCCTGCGGAGCGCGCGTCCGGGAGATAGCGCTCCTGCAGCCGTACGACGTCCGTCCCGCTCTCGCGGCGGACATGGCCCTCATCCGGAGCCTCCTCGCCGAAAAGTTCGGCGATATTCCCCTGCCGCACGTCGTGCTCCTGAACAAGACCGGCGGCGCCGACCGGGCCGACCTCGTGATCGTGCACGGCGACCGGTTCGGCTGGCTCTCGTTCGACCCGGTCGCCCGGAAGTTCGCCCTCGACATCGCCCCCGAAGCGCTCCCGCAGGTCCTGCCGTATGCAACAAGGGGCATCGTCGACCTTGAGGCCGAACCCGCCGTGAGCGCCCATAAGGGACGCATCGGCGGAAAGCGGTTCCCCTTGAAAAATCCCCTGCCCGACGGGACGGTCATCGTCTCCTACAAAAACCGGTTCGGCACCGGCATCGTCAAGGACGGGCAGATCAAGGTGAAAGAACTCGTCTCCATCGTCCCCCGCGACCGTCCCGACCCGGACTGGAACGCTGTGATCGAGAAGAACCGCTACCACTTAAAGAACCTTGAGCGAAACGCGGTTCGTACCATCAAGAAGCACATGAACGACCGGCCGTGCGTGAACGTCTCGTTTTCCGGCGGCAAAGACAGCACCGCCGCCCTCTACCTTGCACGAAAGGCCGGGGTGGAGAAGGCGTTCTTCATCGATACCGGGCTGGAACTCCCCGAGACCGTGGCGTTCGTGGCGTCGCAGGGCGTCGAGATCGTCCGGAAGGGCGGCGACTTCTTCCAGGCGGTCGAGAAGGCGGGGCCGCCGGGGAAGGACCGCCGCTGGTGCTGCAAACTCCTGAAACTCCACCCCCTGAAGATCTACCTTGCCGGGACCGGCCCCTGCGTCACCATCCAGGGGAACCGCTGGTACGAGTCCTGGAACCGGGCCGACCTCGACGAGACGAGCCAGAACCCCGCAAACCCCCTGCAGTTGAACGTCTCGCCGATCAGGAACTGGCGGGCGCTCGAGGTCTTCCTCTACCTCTGGTGGCGCGAGGCCCCCATAAACCCTCTCTATGAGAAGGGCCTCGAACGGATCGGCTGTTACCTCTGCCCGTCGGCGCTTGAGAGCGAGTATGAGGGTCTCCGGAAGATGCACCCGGAACTGACGGGGCGCTGGGACGAATTCCTTATATCCTGGGCGGAGAAGAACGGCCTGCCGGACGCCTACTACCGTTGGGGGCTCTGGCGGTGGCGGGCGCTGCCCCCGAAGATGCGCGAGATCTGCAGGGAGCGGGGCATCGGCGTGAACGAGGACTTCACCCTCTGTGAGGCTCCGGTCACAAAGGAAGCGGCCCAGGCGGCATGTATGAAGACAATCGAAACCCAGGGTCCGGCACTGCCGGCAGAAAAAGAATTCGCCCCGGAGGATATCCGGAAGGATTTCCCGATCCTCGGCGACATCGTCTATTTGGACAACGCAGCGACGAGTTTTTCGCCGGAACCGGTGGTGCAGGCGCTCGTCGAGTTCGAGCACCGCTACCGGGCCAACGTCGGACGGGGCGTCCACCGCCTGACCCGGATCGCGACGCAACGCTACTGGCATGCCCACGAGAAGGTGGCCCGGTTCATCGGCGGAGAGGTCGGGGTCACGGTCTTTACGAAGAACGCCACGGACGCGATCAACATGGTTGCGCGTGGCCTCTCCTGGAAGTCGGGCGACCGCGTGGTGACCACCATCCTCGAGCACCACTCGAACCTCCTTCCCTGGAGAGCGCTTGCAACGCAGGGCGTCGCGCTCGATGTGATCGGCATCGACGCCGACTACGCGCTCGACCTCGCCGCGCTCGAAGAGACCCTCGCCCGGGGCGGCGTCCGGCTCGTTGCCGTCACCCATGCTTCAAATGTCCTTGGCGTAACGACACCCGTTCCCGAGGTCGCCCGGATCTGCCGGAAGTACGGCGCGCTCCTCCTCGTGGACGGAGCACAGTCCCTGCCGCACATGCCGGTGGACGTCTCCCGTCTCGGCTGCGACTTCCTCTGCTTCTCGGGGCACAAACTCTTCGGGCCGACGGGGACCGGCGTCCTCTGGATGCGGGACCTGCTCATCGATCCGCCGGTCCTCGGCGGGGGCATGGTCGCGAACGTCACGGCGGACGGGTATGTGCCGGCGGAGGGCTACCAGCGCTACGAGGCCGGGACGCCGAACGTCGGCGGGGGGATCGCGCTCGGTGTCGCGATAGATTACCTCTCGGCGATCGGGATGGAGCGGGTCCGGCGGCACGAGGAGCGCCTGACCGCCCGGTTGATCGACGGCCTCTCCCGGATCGACGGGGTCACGGTCTACGCCGCAAAGAAGCCCGGAGCCCGTATCGGGGTCGTCTCGTTCACCATCGACGGCGTCGATCCGCAGGAAGCCGCACAGACGCTCGACGAGGAGGCGGATATCCTGGTGCGGTCGGGGCACCATTGCTGCCAGCCGCTCATGGAGTTCCTCCATCTCCCGGAAGGGACGGTGCGGGCGAGTGTCGCGGCCTTTACGACGGAGCAGGAGATCGACCTCCTCGTTGCGGCCGTCGACGAGATCAGCCGGGGTCGATGAAAGGGTTCCGGTCGTGGGGTCGGTAGAGTCATCCCTTCAATCCCACTTCGCCCCGGCCTTCACCCTCCTCAAACTTCGGATTCTCAGTGGTAGAAGACCATCAGGACTGGACATGCCGGGGCGTTCCCTCAACAACAGGGGGACACAGCGGAGTCAACCCTTTACGGACCTTTTTCGTCCTCCGGGGGAACGTCCCCGGCTCTACGCATCGATCCCCGTAAGCCTCTCTGCGTGCGTGTAGACCGCCATCTCCGGGGTTCCGGCGGACCCGACGATGCAGAGGCCGGTCTCTCCAGCGATCTTCACGGCAAGCGCGGTCGGAAACCCGGTGGAGGCCAGCACCGGGATGTCGGCGACCAGACATTTCCGGACCATCTCGGAGGTGACCGGGCCGGTGCCGACGGCAATCGTCCGGGAGAAGTCCAGACCGCTACAAAGTCCCCGGCCGATCACCCGGTCGAGGGCGTTGTGCCGGTCGAGGTCTCTTGAACAGGCGAAGATGCGGCCGCCGTCCGCGAGCGCCACCGCGTCGAGCGTCCCGGGCACAGGAAGAGCGGCGACGGCGGCCTCGATCTCCGGGACGGTGACCGCAAGATCGGACTTGATCGCGGGCAGTTTCCGGGTGTCGATGTAAGAGACGGCCCCCCCGCACCCGGAGAGGATGGTCTTCTTCACGGTACCCCTCCGGAAGGGGTTCTTCGTGAGGACACTTATCCGGTTCTCCTCGATCCTGACCGACTCGATCTCATCGGTGCTCCTGATGATCTCTTCGGTGTAGAGGTAGCCGGTGATGAAATCTTCAAGATCGACCGGGCTCAGGATCACGGTCGTCAGGTGTCGGCCGTTGACGAAGACCGCCACCGGCGCCTCTTCGGCGACATCCAGGGTGATCCGCCCGCCGCCGATAGAGATACAGGAAACTTTCTCAAACATGGTCTTCACTTTTTGTATCATTCCATCTACCCGGATCATTCCGGGAACGGGATCGATCTTCTCAAGAACATGCACGGAAGAAGACTATACTCTGCCGGCGTTCAAGCACCACAGGTATGTCTGGCCTTCTCAGGCGCACTGCCGGACAAACTCTTCAGGCATTGATGTGCGCCGTGCAGTCTCTTCGACCGAGAGCCCCCTGCCCCCAGGGTTGCTCTATGAGTTCGTGCACATACCTCACGGAGCCCATCCCTTTGAGCCTTTCAAGAAAAGCATCCAGATCGTCCTCCTCGAAATAGAGTTCGGCGTTATGGGACCCCTCGACGATAGAGCCTTCCTCGACACCAATGAGGTCCGAAAAGTGCGACCGAGAATGTATCGCAAAACCGCCCTCAAACGATACGTTCTCGTCGAAATCGTAGCCGACCTTCTGGTCCAGAACCTCTTCATAGAAAGTCCTGGAAACCGCTATGTCACGAACAACAATAAGCGGACATACAAACTTCATCGTACTCTACTCCATACCCGGCAGTCAGTCAGCGTCTCGGAGAGTGAACAGGCGCTCCGCAACTCTCCGGACCACCGGCTGTTCATGATAGTCTCGTAGGAAGTTGCGGTAGTTCAGCCTTTCCGTCGTGCGGCCGAAGCCCGGGCCGGAAGCGTTGAATAAGAGCGGGGGCATTTCCCGGCCGTCCGGGCGCGAAAGAGAACTTTGGGCGTTCTCTTCCGCATCGCCGGGCGGTGCCAGATTCGTTTGCGCCCCGGCACGGGCGCAAACGTGGGTTTATTATGGAACTCAAGTGTCTATTCAGTGGTCGTTACACGTCCCGGACTTCCGGCTACTTGAAGATGTCGAAGATCTGGTCGCTGCCGGTCGCGGAGAGGCGCTGGCGTTCCGCCTGTTCCTCGACGAGCGCGAGGACCGGGAGCTCCATGTTCACACCGGGGGTGTGGCCGAACATCTTCTCCATGTCCGTCTGCAGGGCGTGCATGTAGAGCGAGTTCGCGATCTCCATCGGGCAATTCTCTTCGCACTGGCCGCAGTTTACGCAGGAGTCCGCCACGTGGGCGTAGCGGATCAGGTGGAACATGAACGGCACGGGGAGCACGCCCGGCGCCACCAGATAGGGTTTCTTCGTGCTGCACTCGACGCAGTAGCAGATCGGGCAGCTCTCGATGCAGGCGTAGCACTTGGTGCACCGGGACGAGTCCTCCATGATCTTCTGGAGGCGCTCCTTCCCCTCACCGAGGCTCTCGAAGTAGCGGGCGCGCCACTTGTCGCCGAGTTTCAGCATCGCGCTCTCGACCTTGCCGCGGATCTCGATGCCCTTCGGGTTCGCGGGCTCGGTAGCGACGGCCCCGGCTTTCACGGCGTCGTCGAGGAGGTTCGCGCCCTTCTCGGAGCAGACCTCGACGAAGGTGGCCTTGCCTGCCTTCTCGCCGATGACGCCCCAGTTGCCGCAGGCGAGGTCCGCCTGACGCGGGATCTTCATCTTGCACCGGCGGCAGTTGCCGCGGCGGCCGAACCCCTCATCTTCGAGTTCGTCCATCGAGATGCCCTTGTGCTGACCGTCTGCTGTCTGGATGATGAACTGGCCTTTGTCGATCTCCTCTTTGACGACCGAGTCGGGGTCGACCCCGTACTTCTCGCGGATCATCTTCCGGGCGAGGACCGGGCTCACGGTCCCGCCGCAGTTGACGCCGATCATCAGGACGTTGTCCAGGTTCACCTGGTTGCGCTTCGCAAGCTCGTAGAAGCCCATCGCGTCGCAGCCCTTCACCGGGACGGCGATCCGCATGTCTTCGGCTCCGTCGAGGTACTTCTTGACCAGTTTCGGAAGCAGGAGCGTCCCGCAGTGGAGGGAGCCCGCCGTCTGTCCAATCTCGGCCGGGTCGGTGATGAGCGTCGGGACCGCGTCGTAGAGGTCCGCACCCTTCTTCACCGCCAGGACGGCGTCGACGATCTTGTTCTCCAGGGCATACTTGAGAAGCCCGGTCACCGCGCCGCCGCACTCCGCGGCCTTGGCAATATCCGGATTCGTCGTCCAGGCGTATACCATATCTCCTTTGGCTACCATCTCACTGCACCCCCGTGATCTTCTCGACCTTCACAGCACAGTGCTTCAACTCCGGCATCTTGGAGAGCGGGTCGAGAGCGGTGTTCGTCAGCATGTTCGCAGCCGCATTCCCGAAGTGCATCGTCATCATCAGCACGCCGGGTCCGACTTCGTCGGTCACTCTTGCGGTGGTCTCCACCTCGCCGCGCCTGCTGCTGAGTTTGATCTTCTCCCCGTTCCGGATGTTCAGCCGTGTCGCATCCTCGTTGTTGATCTGCACGTAGCCTTCCGGCACCTCGTGGTCGAGGATCTTCGCGCGGCCGGTCTGCGTCCGGGTGTGGTAGTGGAAGAGCAGGCGCCCGGTCATCAGGGTGAACGGATACTCGGCGTCGGCGACCTCCGCGGGCGGCCGGTACTCGATACCGAAGAAGTGTCCGAGACCGTCGGCCGACGAGAACCTCTCGCGGTGCAGGATGGGGGTTCCCGGGTGCTCCAGGGTCGGGCAGGGCCAGTGTACGGACTCCGGCTTCTCCATCCTCGCGTAACTGATGCCGGCCATCGACGGAGTGACCCGCCGCATGTCGTCCCAGATCTCTTCGGGCGAGTTGAAGTCAAAGCCGTGGAGCCCGAGCTGGTGGGCGAGATCGACGAAGATCTGCCAGTCGGGTCTCGCATCGCCCGGCGGTTCCACCGCCGTGCGGATACGGTTGACGCGCCGCTCGGCGTTGGTGAACGTCCCGTCCTTCTCGGCGAAGGATACGCCGGGCAGGATAACGTCGGCGTACTGCGCCGTCTCGGTCATGAAGAGGTCCTGCACGACGAGGAAGTCCAGCTTCTCAAGCGACCGCATCACGTGATTCGAGTCGGGGTAGGAGACGACCGGGTTCAGCGCGAAGATGTACATCGCGCGAATCGGGTCGCCGCACTGGGTGATCTGTTCCGTCAGGGTCACGCCGTATTCTTTTGCGAGCCCGGTGACGCCCCAGAGTTCCTCCATCCGCTTCCGGACGGCGTCGTCTTCGCACTTCTGGTAGCCGGAGAAGACGTTCGGGTAGGCACCCATGTCGCAGGCGCCCTGGACGTTGTTCTGGCCCCGGAGCGGGTTGACGCCGGTCCCGGGTCTACCCACGTTGCCGGTGAGCATCGCGAGGTTCCCGAGCGACCGGACGTTGTCCGTGCCGGTCGAGAGTTCCGTGATGCCGAGGCAGTAGATGATCACCGCGTTATTCGCACTTGCATAGATCCGCGCGATCTCCTTGACCTTCTCGGTGGGGACGCCGGTGATCGACTCGACGTCGGCGTAGTTCTCCACGGCCTTCTTCAGGTCCTCATACCCGGTCGTCCGCTTCTCGATGAACTCCGTGTCCTGGAGGTTCTGCTGGATGATCCAGTACATGATCGAGTTGATCAGGGCAATGTTCGTCGAGGGGTTGTACCGGACGTAATAGTCGGCGAGACGTGCCGTGGGGGTGTAGCGCGGGTCGCAGACGATGATCGTCTTGCCCGCCTTCTTTGCCTGGACTATCCGGCGGCCGGCGAGCGGGTGGGCCTCGATGGTATTTGCGCCGATCATGAAGATGACGTCGGAATTGAGGACGTCCTCAAAGGGGTTCGTCGCGGCACCGGAGCCGAACGAGAGCGAGAGCCCCGCAACGGAGGGTCCGTGGCAGATACGCGCGCAGTTATCGATGTTGTTGGTCTTGAAGGCCACCCGCGCGAGCTTCTGCAGGATGTAGCACTCCTCGTTCGGGGTCCGGCACGAGACCTGGAAACCGAGGGACTTCGGCCCGTACTTGTCGCTGATCTCCTTGAACTTGGAGGCGACGAGACCGAGCGCCTCATCCCAGGACGCCTCCTCGAACTTACCGTTCTTCTTGATGAGCGGTTTCGTCAGCCGGTCGGGGCTCTGCACGAACTCCCAGCAGGTCATTCCCTTGGGACAGAGTTTTCCTTCGTTAATCGGGCTCCTCTTCAGGGGTTCCACCCCTACGAGTCTGCCGTCGTTCACCACGAGGTTGAGCCCGCACCCGACACCGCAGTACGGGCAGGTCGTGGGAACGTAGCGCAGTTTTTCATTGGTTTCAGCCATTCACATTCTCCAGATTGTTGCATTCAACGTCGATTTTTTTGGGCATGCCCGGAAAGGATGGACATGCAAACATTAGTTTTACTCTACTCAGCGGTATATAAATTTAAACTTACTCATTTAATATTTCGGGATATCCGACGGTATATAATTGATATGCCGGAAACCGCAATCGGCGCATATGCCTATCTGGTGAAGAATATCGTTTTGTCGTTGATTTTAACGGTTTTTATTTCCCCGCTCTGGAATCCTGTCGTCAGAAGTTAACTAGATGTGGTTAATTGAGCCATAATATTTAAAAATATCTTTAACCATATACTCCTCCGTGCAACCGAGACTGAACCACACCTGGGACGACATCAAGGCGAGACTCGAGTCAAAAGGCTCCTCGCCGGAGTTGATAGAGCACTTTCGGCGATGCGTCGACTTTCATACCTACCCGGCCCCCGGGCTCCTCGTCGGCGTCTTCATGGTGGACTACGCCCTGGAACTTCTGGCCCCTCCCGCTCATGAGAAGATCTACGCCGTCTGTGAGACCGCGAAGTGCCTGCCCGACCCCCTGCAGGTGATCGCCCACTGTACGACCGGCAACCACCGGCTCCGGGTGATCCCGATCGGAAAGTTCGCCCTCACCGTGAACGGACCGGCCGAAGCCCCGTACGTGAACGGGATCCGGGTTTTTGTCGACGGCGAGAAGATCGAGGAGTATCCGACGTTCACCCTCTGGTACACGAAGGACCCGCTCTTCGATCCGAGAACCCGCGGCGTCGCACTGATCGACGAGATCATCGACGCAGGACGCGCGTTCCTCTCGTATGAACGGGTGCGGGTGAAAGTGCCCCAGAAGTGGCCCTGGAGGTCTGCCATCTGTTCCATATGCGGCGAGCTGGTCCCCGACAACCTGCTCGTCGACGGGGTCTGTGCCGACTGCCGGTCTCAGTCCTACTACGAGAAGACGGCGTATTGACGTGCTCGCCCTCCGGAGAAGGCGTAAATCACATCGACGCGAAAAGGCACCGCATGGAGTTCATCCTTATCGGGTTCGTGCACTCTGGCATTCTCTCCCGGAGCGATATGTCGGTCCAGGGCGTCGATGCCGAGATCGGGGTCTTTCCCGACGCGGGGCGCCCCTCTCCGGCATTGAGAAGAATTCGCACCCGATCTTCGTCTGCTGGATGCACGAGACGGGCCGGGGAGTCCTGAAGGCGGCGGCCCTCCGATCTCCGGCCCGGCCAAATCCTCTTTCGGTCTCGATTGTCCGGCTGCCCGGCCTCCCGGAGGAGGGGCAGTTTATGCTTACGAACTGGACCTGGTCAATGGAGCGCCGGTCTCGGCATCAAGCCCTATCAGGCCGGATGGGACTATGTCTTCTCCGCAGCGGGCCGCGATAGAACGGAGAAGATGCGGAAGATGAGCCACGGTGGCTGCGGTGTTCGGGAAATACCCGCTATGTCGTTGCCGGTCCCGGAAAAGAGGCGACGTTCTGCCTCAGTGCCGTGCCGGAGAGCGTCGATGCAATCCCTGCCTGCAGGGTCCGCTCTCCGGCGCGTTTCGATGAAAGTTGATTGTTATACATCGAGGAGTTAAGAGTATGCCACGCCGGTACCTGAATCTTACCCCGCTTCCTGATGCGCTCGCGGCTATGCGGCGGGCGTTTCCCGCCCCGAACCACGCTGAGACCGTGCCGTTGCACCTGGCGGTCGACCGGGTGACGGCCGAACCCGTTTATGCGACGTATTCCGTCCCTGGTGCCGATATAGCAAAGTTCGACGGCTACGCAGTGAAGAGCAGGGATACCCGGGGAGCACAGGACCAGCGGCCGCTGCCCCTTACGGAATGCGTCCGGGTCAACACCGGCGACGTGATCCCGCCTTCGTTTGATGCCGTCGTCATGATCGAGGATACCTGGGACGAGGGCGGCATACCCCGGGTTCGGAAGTCCGCCGCGCCCGGCCAGAACGTCCGGCATGCAGGCGAGGATATCCGGGCCGGCGAACTGGTCCTGCCGAAAGGCCATCGGGTCCGGCCGTTCGATATCGGCGCGCTCGCGACCTACGGCATATCCCGGGTGTGCGTGAGGTCGGTCCGGGTCGGTATCGTCCCGACGGGGAGCGACCTCGTCCCTCTGGGTGCAGCACCCGCGCCCGGCCAGACGATCGAGACGAACACCCTCATGGCGGAGGCCTACCTCACCCGGATGGGAGCGACCTGCCGCCGTTACGGGATCGTTCCCGACGACCCGGACCGAATCCGGGAGGCGGTGGAAGAGGCGATCGGCGAAAACGACCTCGTCATCCTCTCGGCGGGTTCTTCGGCCGGCACCCGGGACTTCTCCCGGGACGTCGTCGAGGCGCTCGGGGAGATCGTCTTTCACGGCATCGCGGTCCGGCCGGGGAAACCGGTGCTGCTTGCGAACGTCGACGGCAAACCGGTCCTGGGAATGCCCGGATACCCCGTCGCCGCACAGACCGTTCTCCGGGAGGTTGCCGGGGCCCTGCTTGCATGGTGGGGGCTCTCGCCGCTCCCGGGTACGGACCTGGACGTCCGGCTGTCGCGGCGACTGGCGTCGGACCTCGGGTTCGACGAGTTCGTCCCGGTCTCGGTCGGACAGGTCTCCGGCACCTTCTGGGCGACCCCGCATCCCCGGGGCGGCGGCATCCAGATGGCGGTGGTCCGGGCAAACGGCTACCTCCACATCCCTGCCGAGCGCGAGGGGATCGAGGCGGGCGAGGAGGTGCGCGTCCGGCTTACCGTTCCGCCGGCCACGGTCGCCCGGACGCTCGTCTGCGTCGGCCAGCGCGATCCCGCCCTCGTCGAACTCGGCAACATTCTCTCGGATGACGGCTACCTGCTCCACTGCTGCAACGCCTCAACGGTTGGAGCGGTGCTGGCCCTGCGGGCGGACACCTGCCATGCCGCTTCGGTCGTTCTTCCGGAGACCGATGCGGCATGGAACGATCAGGTGCTCCGGTACCTGCCGGGCGCGGACCTCCTCCGGGTGCAGGTGGCCCGGGAGGAACTGGGGATCGCTTCAGCCGGGCCCCTTGATGCCGACGATAGCCTTACGTCGCTGCGGTTCGTCAACCGCCCGAAGGGAACGGCGGCGCGAACGCTCTTTGATGAATGGCTGGACCGCCGGGGCGTCGATGCCGGGAGTGTCGCGGGATACGAACACGAGGTGCGGACGCACGGTGCGGTTGTTGCGGCCATCGGCAACGGAACCGCCGACGCAGGCGTTTGCCCGGCCCGCCTGGCGCGGGAAGCGGGGCTCCGGTTCACCCCGCTCGGCTACGAGTCGTGCGATCTGGTGGTCGGGAGGGAGCATGTCGCGGACGACGGTGTTGCCGCCCTCATCCGGGCCGTCCGGTCGCCGGCGTTCCGGACGTATCTCCGCTCGACGGGCCGGGACCGCACCGACGCCGACCAGCCCTGCCGGTGAGAAAAGGGTATCTTCTTGTCGGCGAGAGTATTTCTCATGCAGGTCAGCGAACAGACACAAAACCAGATTCTGGCGGTGCTCCGGCGGATGGCCGAGGCTATGGGGAGAAAAGATCTCGACGGCGTCATGGCGCTTACCGATCTCGATTTTCGGGGTTTCGGGACCGGCGGGACGGTGATCGGCAGGGAGGCCTACCGGCGGCGCCTTGAGCGTGACTTTGCGCGGTCGGAGACGCTCTCTCTGGAGTTCTTTGACGTTCACATCGGTGCCGAGGGGACGGTCGCCTGGGTCCTGGCCGATGCGGTCTATCGTATCGTCGCCGCCGGTGTCGAAGAGACCCAGAAAAGGCGGCTGACGGCGGTGCTCCGGGGGACCGGTCACGCCTGGATCTTTGTCCAGCAGCACTGCTCCCTCCCGGCAGAGGGGCAGGAGGCCGGGCGGCCGTATTCGGCATAGCACTTTTTTTTCATCTGAAGTTACGGTGAAGCTGACGCTCACGCCTCCGCCGTAAAGAAGAGGATCGCCCTGCCGTTGCCGTCGATGACCGCGAGGGTATCCCCGACGATCCGGTAGCCCGCCGCCGACCGGAGGAGGGTCAGGTAGGCGGCCTCCTGTTCCATGACCCCGGCGGGCTCGTTGCAGGCGGCTTTCGTGGCAATGATCCGTTCTACGGTGATCCCGGTCTCGTTGAGTTGATACGGCGCCGAGTAGGCGTTGCACCCGGCGGACCCCGAGAGCGTGCCGTCGTCGTCGAAGACCAGGGTGACGCTGGTGCCGGGGACCGGCGACGCGACGGCGCTGCCGCCGCCGATGCTGTAGTGATCGAGCCGCCACTCCGTCTCAAGCAGCGGCGCGCTCGCGGGCTGCCCGTCCCGCGAGAAGACGAGCAGGTCTTTACCCGACGGCCCGGAGAGCACCAGCAGGTCGCCTTCGACCCGGTAGGAGGCCGCCGCAACGAGGAGTTCCCGGTATCGGCTCTCCTGCTGCGTGAGGTCCAGTTCTGCGGCGGGGTGGGCCACCGTGACGTCGGTCGGTATCACCGAGATCGTTGAGCCGGCGATCCGGTAGGAAGCGGAGTAGAGGTTGCACCCGGCGGACCCCGAGAGCGTGCCGCTGTCGCCGAAGATGATGAACGGTTCCGCCCCGGAGAGGGGCGCGACGATGGACCCGTTATCCGCACGGAATGCGGTGAGGCTCCATGCCGTCCCCGCAAGCGGTTCGGCGACCCGGCCGGGATCGTCGGGCGGCGTCTCCATAGCGCCGGGGAATCCGACCGAGATGAGACATGCCGCCACGATGATCAAGAGAGCGGCCCATGTGAGTATGTCGTGCCCGCCTCCGCCTATCTGTGCCACGGGTAGGCGTAGGAAGCGAGAGGAGAAAAGATAACTCATTTGCATCGAGATTGGTTCAACCCCTTTCTCCCGAATGGTTAGAAGGATGCGGCGTCGATCCGCCGCGGCGGCCCCGGGCGGGGTTCTATGGGAGGGGCGTCCGCCTCAGGAGGTCGAAACTGGAAAAGAGGGGAATCGGCCTTCCGGGAGAGGACCGAACCCGCGCTTCCCGTCAGGCATCGTTCGGCTGCGTCGAGATGAAGATGAGCAGGCCGGTGCCTGCCTCATCCGTGAGGAGGAGGCGGTTTCCCTCTACCCGGTAGGATGAGACGCCTGTGAGGAGGGTCAGGTACTTGCTCTCCTGCTCCATGACGCCCTCAGGATCGTTACAGTACATCTTCGTGCTGATGGGCGGCGAGACCGTAAGACTCGTGCCGTTGAGGCGGTAGTCGGCCCCGTAACTGTTGCATCCGGCGTTGCCGGTGAGGTTCCCGTCGGCGCTGAAGGCCGCCGTGACCGTGGTCCCGACGATCACCGAGGAGACCGATTCACCGTCAAGGCTGTAGGACTCGAGCGTCCACTCCGTTCCGGTCAGGGATGCCTGCGGTACCTCCGGTGCCTGCACGAAGAAGAGCAGGTCGGCGCCCGCCGCGTCCGTGAGGGTCAGCCGGTCGCCCTCAACCCGGTAGGAGGAGACGTTTTCAAGATGGCCCAGGTACTTCCCCTCCTGCTCCATGACGCCGGGCGTCGTGCAGTACATCAGGGTGCTGTAGATCGAGGAGACCGAGAGGTTCGCGCCGTCGAGGCTGTAATTTCCGCCGTAGTGGTTGCACCCGGCGCTGCCGGTGACGGCCCCGTCGGCCGCGAACTTCGCGGTGACCGTGGTGTTGGCGATCACCGAGGAGACCGCATCTCCCCCGGTGCTGTAGGCGTCGAGCACCCAGTCCGTCCCGACGAGCGGGAGGTCCGGCGTCCGGGCGGCCCGCTCGAAGACCAGGAGGTCGGCGCCCTCGCTGTCCGTGAGGACCAGTCGGTCGCTCTCCATCCACGAGGAGACGGTCTCAACGAGGGGGACTCTCTCGCCGTCCGCCGTCACCCGCTCCACCCGGTAAGAGGCAACTTCCGCAAGAAGCGCAAGGTAGCGGTCCTCCTGGTCCATGATGCCCGGCGGTTCGCTACAGTACATCTCGGTTCTTACGGCCGGTTCGATAGTGAGGCTCGCGCCGTCCGTCGTGTAGTTCGCGCCGTAGCGGTTGCACCCGGCCGATCCGCCGACCCTGCCGTCGGTGCCGAAAGCCGCCGTGACGTTTGTGCCGGCAAGGACCGGGGCCATGGTGCCGTCCTCACCGGCGAGGCTTACGAGCGTCCATGACGTCCCGGCGAGCGCCGCGGGTGCGGGCCCCTTCACGAAGACGAGCGTCGTCGCTCCGGCAGAGTCGACAATCTCCAGCCGGTCGTCCTCGATCCGGCATTCCGCCGCCGAGCCGAGGAGGTCCATGAACCGTGCCTCCTGCTCCATGATGCCCTCCGGCTTCTCGCAGAGTTTCAGCGTCTGGACAAGCGAGGAGACCGAGAGGGCCGTACCGTCAAGGCTGTAGTTTCCGCCGTAACTGTTGCACCCGGCCGATCCGCCGACCCTGCCGTCAGTGCCGAAAGCCGCCGTGACCTCCGTTCCCGGCAGGACCGGGACGAGCGTACCGTTCTCGGCGAGGTACGAGTCGAGGGCCCAGGAGGTCCCGGTGAGCCCGGCAACTCCCCCGGGCGTTGACGTGCCCGAGATGCATCCCGCGGTGACGATTGCCGCCACGACGATGGCGACGAGGGATGCCCCCGCAAGGATGGTGTTTCTGTTCCTTCTGTTCGGTGCCATACAACAGCATATGAGCGGGAATGAAAGATAAATGAATGGTAAACTACGAAAAAAATCGAACCTATACGTGTCCGGTTCACTGAACCGGGCGATTATACCGATAATCGAGGGCTCCCGGACGGGACCGCCGCCCGGGAGGCTCGATGGTTCCATATGTGCAGGGTATTTATCCGGGGTGGAGACCATACCGGAATAGGGGAAGAATACAATGGTAGACTTGATCCTCTTACGGCACGGCGAAAGCCTCTGGAACAGGGAGAACCGGTTCACCGGCTGGACCGACGTGGACCTCTCGCCCCACGGGATACAGGAGGCTCACCGGGCGGCGGAACTCCTCGGGGACGGCGGGTATACGTTCCGTGTCGCCTACACCTCCGTCCTGAAACGGGCCATCCGGACGCTCTGGATCGTTATGGACGACCTCGACCTCATGTACGTCCCGGTTTATCGGTCGTGGCGGCTGAACGAGAAGAGTTACGGCGCCCTGCAGGGCCTGAATAAGCAGGAGACCGCGGCAAAGTACGGTGCGGAGCAGGTGCACCTCTGGCGCCGGGCATACGACGTGCAGCCGCCGCCGCTCGCGTGGGACGACCCGAGGCACCCGCGGTTCGACCCCCGCTACGCCGACCTGGACCCGACGAGTCTCCCTGCGACCGAATCCTTGCATGACACGCTTCTGCGGGTGCTTCCCTGCTGGGAGAGCCACATCGTCGGGAGCCTTGCGGCAGGAAAACCCGTCATGGTCGCCGCTCACGGAAACAGCCTTCGTGCCCTGGTCAAACATCTGGACGGAGTCCCGGACGATGAGATTGCTGGCCTGAACATCCCTACCGGCTACCCGCTCGTCTACGAACTGGACGATGGTCTGAATGCGGTCAGGCACTATTACCTGGGCGACCCGGAGGAGGTTGCGGCGGCCGCGCGGGGCGTGGCCCGGCAGGCAGGGACAAAGTAGCCGGAAGCGGGGTCTTCCGGCGACAGGGGAAGATCATATATACTGTCCTGTTGAGGGGCATCCTCTCCGAGAGGAGGGAAGAACGATGAAGAAGGTTGCCATCAACGGGTTCGGGCGGATCGGGCGTCAGGTCCTCCGCAATTACCTGACCGACCCCCCGGGAAACATCGAGATTGTCGCGATCAACGACCTGATCACGACGGATCAATTCGTGTACCTGACGAAGTACGACTCGGTCTACGGACGGGCGCCCTTCCCGATCGAGCCCGGCGCGGACCATATCCGGTTCGGGTCGAAGGAGATACGGGTGCTGCACGAGAAGGAGCCTGCGCGCCTCCCGTGGAAGGACCTCGGCGTTGAGATCGTGCTCGAGTGCACGGGGCGCTTCACCAAGCGGGAGGGCGCCGCAAAGCACCTGGATGCCGGGGCGTCGCGGGTCGTCATCAGCGCGCCGTCGTCCGACGCGGATGTAACGGTCGTGCTCGGCGTCAACGAGGAGTCCTACGATCCTGCAAAGCATATCGTCATCTCGAACGCCTCCTGCACGACCAACGCGCTTGCGCCGGCGGCAAAGGTGCTCAACGATGCATTCGGCGTCGAACACCTGATGGCGATAACGGTCCACGCCTACACTGCTTCTCAGGCGCTTATCGACCGGGCCGCAAAGAAACCGCGTCGGGGACGGGCCGCGGCCGTCTCGCTGATCCCGACGTCGACCGGCGCCGCCGCCGCCACGATCCGCACCATCCCGGAGCTCATCGGGAAGATGGACGCGGTAGCGATCCGGGCCCCGGTTCCCGACGGCTCGGTCATCGATATCGTTGCGGAACTGAAGCGGGACGTAACCCGGGATGAGGTGAACGCGGCGATGAAGAAAGCCGCCGAGGGGCGGATGAAGGGGTTCCTCGCGTATACTGAGGACCCGATCGTATCGGCCGACATCGTCGGCGATCCGCACTCCGGGATCGTCGACGGCGAGATCACGAACGTCGTCGGCGGAAGGATGGCCCGGGTCCTGGTCTGGTACGACAACGAGTCCGCATATGCGAAACGGATGGTCGATATCGCCTCCTACATCGCCTCCCGGGAGTGAGGGGGTATGCGTCTGTGGTAAAAGTGGTCTTCTTCGGTCTCGACGAGCACGAGCAGGAGATGATCCAGGGGGCTTTTGCCGGTAAGCGCGGCTACGCCGCCGTCCTCTACCCTGAACCGCTCACGGAGGAGAACGCGTCGCTTGCCCGCGACGCCGACGGCATCGGGGTCTTCGTCTCGTCGCACGTCACCCGTGAGGTCCTGACCCTGCTGCCGGACCTCAAGGTGATCGCCGTCATGTCCACCGGGTTCGACCATATCGACATCGCCGCATGCCGGGAGAGGAACATCGCCGTTTGCAACGTGCCGCACTACGGCGATACGACCGTGGCGGAGTTTGCGTTCGGGCTCATCCTGGCTCTTGCCCGGAGATTCAGGCCGATGTTTGCGCGAGTGGAGCGGGGCGACTTCACCAGGACCGAACTTACGGGGATGGACCTCGCAGGAAAGACCCTCGGCCTGATCGGCACCGGGCATATCGGGTCGCACCTCGCGCGCCTCGCCCACGGGGCGGATATGGAGGTGATCGCCTACGACCTGCGGCCGAACCCGGATCTTACGAAAGAATACGAAGTCCGCTATCTGGATCTCGACGACCTGCTACGGGAAGCGGACGTCATCAGTCTGCACGTCCCCTACACGAAGGCCACCCACCACCTGATCGACGCCGCCCGGCTGCGGCTGGTCAAGAACTCCGCGCTCCTCATCAACACCTCCCGGGGCGGCGTGGTGGACACGGGGGCGGTCGCCGACGCTCTCCGCGAGGGCCGCCTCGGCGGGGTCGCGCTCGATACCTTCGAGGGGGAGCAGGTCTGGATCGAGGAGGAGTTCCAGGGGCCGGACGAGGCGTCGGCAGACGAACTCCGGGACGCGCTCGCGAGTTTCGCCATTCTGCACTCGGACCGGGCGATCCTCTCGCCGCACAACGCTTTCAACACGCGGGGTGCGGTCGAGCGGATCATCGCTACAAGCGTCGAGAATATAGAGGCGTTCTTTTCCGGGAACCCGCAGAACGTCGTCGGCGGGACCTACCGGGTGCCGGCGGCACCGGCTGGGGGTGCCCCCTGAACGCCCGCGGCCATCCAGGCGCTACGGGAAATAGACGGATAACGGATGCCCTTCGAGCCGGCTCGGTGCACCGGGACCCGGGAGAGCCCCCGCGCACGGCTCGCCGGAAACAGGCGCACGAACAGAGATGGCGGCGGCCTCTCTCGTCCCGTTCCTCTTTTAGGCACTGACGGCCCTCGTCTGCCGGGAGCGGACGGCCGCATAATTCTCTGTCCTCCTTTATCGCTTTGAGGTGTCTTTCCCGATCTTGGCATTGCCAGAAAATACCTCAAAACTGTCATACTTCCTGCAGCAGGGTCGGCACGGCCGTGCCGACTCGAACCTTAACTGGATTGGATTGAGTGAGACTCCTATACCTCTATTCCCCCCGGAGAAAATGATCAAACATATATAGTATCCCATGGCTATACGTTATTCTCCATACCTTGAACTTTCAGTAAAATTTGCCCTTTGAGGGGAGTGATATTGCAATTTGAGGCGGGACATATTCGACGGTGGAATTGAGTATGAAAATGAATCAATATGATCTGCAGTCGGGAGCCCCTTGTTACCGGTGTCATGCAGGGGATGACGAAGTTCGCCACCTGCAGTCGCTCGGACTGGCCGGATGTTCCAATATCGTCGTGGGGCAGATCATCGCGCGTGTCGCGGGGGCATCGTGATGATCAAACTACGTAGAATCTTCCTGTTCTTTCTCGCCGCCTCGCTGCTGGCGACCACAGCAAGTGCGTCTGCAAACCCGCTCGCCGCCTGTGGGGGTGTGACGGAACGCGATGTTGCGGTAGCCATCCCGGGCGAAGGGATCGTCGTCCCCCTGTCGGAGACCGCCGGCATCCGGTTCGCCGACGGCGGCGTCGAGGCGCAATGGGGTCGCCTCTTCGTGCGGACGTACCCGACCGTCACCTTTCCCGACGACGACTCTTTTGAACGCGAAGCAACGTTCACCGCCGCTCCCGACCTCGCAGAAAACACCGTCACGTACACCGGTGATGAAAGCCGGATGACGTATGAGGTCTATGAGTCCCTCCTGAAGGAGACTATCGTCCTAGACCGCCCCGGGAACGTCTCGTACCGGTACGAGATCGGGCTGACCGACTGGATGACTGAGGAGCGGATCTGCGATGGAGACGGAACCGACAGCGAGAACGAAACTTGCACTGAAAACGGAACATGCAGCGAGAACGAAACTTGCACTGAAAACGGAACCGAGATCAGGACCTACCGGCACACAGAACCGGCGGAGGACTCCACGTGGGAGATCGCCCGGGACAACTACGGCAACCTGGTCATCTCCATCAACGGGGCGGAGACCGTCGTTCTTCCACGGCCGTACTGTACCGATGCAGACGGGATCAGGTACGATCTCGAGTATACCCTGAATACGGATGAAAAGACCATCACCATCACCGGCATCCCTGAATCCGCGAGGTATCCGCTGACGATCGACCCTACGGAGAGGGTGATCAATGGAGGGTTCGAGACCGGTGATTTGACTGGATGGAATACGTTAACCTCTGCGGAGGGATATGTTGAGATTACATCCGGGACCGTCGCGGGATGTTACGGGAGACTTCCGAGGGCGCATTCCGGCACCTATGGCCTCAAGGTTGCTGTCGACACGCTCAGCCACACCTCTTCGTATGCAATCGCCAGACAAAACGTCGATTTTCAAGGCGCCGAAAACGTGACGTTCTGGAGGCGATTCGACGGGCACGCACCGTCCGGTACTGCCTGGGAGCTTGAAACTTCGATAGGGAGTAATCAGATCTATTCCATCTCCTCTGCTCAATACCCCGGAGCTTGCCAGAATCACCCTTACGCACAAATAACAGAGGCCGTCCCCGATCCGACAGCGACGTATACGTTTGAGATCCGGGCGGATGCCAGCAAGACGAGCGGTCCGGGTAGTGTCGCCTCCTACTGGGACGACATCTCCGTTCTGGGGGCCACTCCCCCAATTGCAGACTTTACCGCCTCCCCTACGAGCGGCGCCGCTCCTCTTACCGTTCAGTTCACCGACATGTCGACCGGCAGCCCGACCTCCTGGGCGTGGGACTTCGGCGATACCGGCACCAGTACCGACCAGCACCCGACACACATCTACAGCAGCGCCGGCACCTACACGGTAACGCTGAACGTCAGCAATGCCTACGGATGCAATATCAGCGCCCAGCCCCTCATCACCGTCACCTCGGACCAGACCGTGATGAATCCGACCCCCTCCTTTGCATCGCCGAACACCCTGATCCTGCGCGAAGGGAAGAATTTCGTCTCGACGCCCTACTATCTCACATCCGGACACAATACGGCGGGTACGGTCTTCCCGGACTTCGGTACCGCGGTCAGGGGATACAGGTTCGAAAACGGCCAGACGGTAATCCTGACGGCGCAGGATGAAATCCGGCCGCTTGAAGGATACATAATCTACTCGGACGGGTATCACGAGATCACCCTCCAGTTCGAAGACCCCCAGATACGTCCGACAGTTACAAAAGACCTCGACGAAGGCTGGAACTTCGTCGGCTTCTATGGTTTGAGCCAGGAATGTGCACGGGACACGCTCATTTCCCTTGGGAACGCGTGGTCGGAGGCAAAGGGCTGGGATGCCGGGTTGCAGGAATACGAAACCGCCTTTGTCAGAGATTCGACCGGGGATACCAGCGACCAGCGCCTGATGTTCCCGGGGAAGGCTTACCTGGTGTACATGACGGAAGAGAGAACCCTGTTCCGCTCGTACTACCGGACGTATTCCTTCTGCGCCGAATGGGTGGGCGACTATCACGGCATGCAAAACCCCCTTCCCAGCGCCGAGGAAGAGGCCCAAGGCTTCTACGACACGCTCGACGGGTCGAGTTTGTGGACCGGCCAGTTTATCAACGGCAACGCCGCCGCGATGGAACGGCACTGGAAAGACCCGGCCTTCGGCGGGGTTGATTCGGACTACATCGACAACACGCACTTGGCCTACTTCACGGGACACGGATGGGAGGGCGGGTTCGTCTTCGGGACTGCCGCCGACGATTATGACCTGAACTACAGCGAGGCGCGCTGGGGCAACACGAAGACCGACTGGATTGTCCTCGGATCGTGCAACACCCTGAATGCATCGACGTGCAGGGAGTACTGGGGGCCTGCCTTCGAGGGGCTCCATTCCATATGCAGCTTCGACACAATCGGGGGCAATCATCCAGATATGGGATGGTATTTCGCCCAACAACTGATGCGCGGAAAAACCATCTGGCAGGCATGGTCTGCGGCCACGGATCAGTACGTGGTCCCGAATGACGGCACTCTACGGTCAGCGATTCTTGCCGCGGACATCGACGGAGATTTGAGCACGCCTGATTGCCTCAACGACCATATTTACGGGTATGGGTCGTCGATTAATCCGCCCGGTGATCCGCTGGATTTCCAGTACAAAATAGATCCATGTGAATGGGAGGTGTAGATATGGTAGGGAAACAGATTGCAATCGGATTTACCGTCCTCCTGCTGCTCGTTGCCGGGACGGCACTATTACCAGTGGGGTACCCGCAAGAGGAGGATGAAGACGTACATGAGGGACTGGAGATCGCTGGACCGTATGGTGTACAGAAGGTTCCCGAGATCACCTCTGCTATCGCCCTTCCCAAATACTCCGGGCAGGCAATGGTCTACAGGACAGTCAATTCCACCATAACGAAGGACGACGCCCTGAAGATGGCGGAGAAGTTCGGGATGACCGGATCACTTGAGGAGGATACACTATCGTATTATACCAACGACGATCCCTATACGTTTGATATTGAGAAGGAAGGCGGGTATATGACCTACACATGGGCTGACCGCCACTCCGGGGTGGACCCCCGGGACCGTCCCGAAAACCTCCCGACCGACGAGGAGTGCCGGAAGATCGCCGAGTCATTCCTCACTTCCCACGGGCTCATGCCCGAAGGAGCAGTCTTTTCAAGTATATCGCACGGCGAGGGTTTCTTCTTAAATAGCACGGATGATACGTCCGTTCAAACATACAAAGACACCAGAGTCCTCTTCACCGGCACCCTGAGCGGCTATCCCACGGCTGGAAGCGGGATCTACGTCACGGTCGGCGGGGGCGGGGATGTCCTTAAGGTCGGCAAACGCTGGCGCGACGCCGAGCCTTACAAAGAGTTCCCGATCCTCTCTCCTGAAGAGGCGATCGAGGAGCTCAAACAGACCGGGGTCGTCACCACGGTAGGTTCGCCGAAGAAGGCGGTCGTCGACGAGGCCAAGCTCTGCTACTATGCCAGTCCTCCACGGGACGAGCAGCCTTACCTCAAGCCGGCCTACTACGTCCACGGAACCGTGGAAGGGGAGGACGAGACCGGGACCTTCTTCCAGTACATCCCGGCGGTCCCGGAACTAGGAAAGGGGTTATACTGATCCAACCCCCTTTCGTGCCTTTAAAATGTCTATGCCCTACTTGATCGGACGTACGATCCTCCCACACCTAGACGAAGTCGGCGTTTACTCGGCAAAACTCAGGGTCACGAACGCTGACGGGGGCGATGAGGAGATAAAGACCGGCCTATCACGGTGGTGGAGTGCCCGGCCACAATCTTTACCCAGGCAGATTCAATTACTTTCGGAATAGGCATTAAGCAGTTATCGCCGCCACCAGAGGTGATTTAGGTATGCCTTATATTCCGGGGAGAATCGTCGGGTGTCAGTTGCTTGTATCGGACATCGTGCGGGACCTCCGCCCGTTGCTTAACGGCCAAAGGAGGCTGTTGCTCACGATGAGGGCAGACAAATACCGGAGGATTTTCCCCTGGTGTGCTACAGTCCTCGTTTTGTTGGAAGACCATATGCAAAAATTAGTATATATCTTGGATGTACGTCGTTGACTAATAATATACGCTATCCTTATTTTAGTGTCAATTAAAAAGGAAATTGATTATGACAGAAAAAGAAAAAATGCTTTCAGGCAAATTGTATACCGCAGGGGACAAAGAACTGGCACAGATTAATAAAAATGCAAGACGCCTGATTCGCCTGTTTAATCAAACGAATGAAGATGAGTTTGACAAGCGTATCGCCTATTTAAAAGAGTTATTTGGTTCAACCGGCGAAAATATCTGTATTGAACCAACTTTTCATTGCGACTACGGCTGTCATATTTTTGTGGGAAAAAACTTCTATGCTAATTACGACTGCATCATTATTGATGTATGTCCTGTGACCATCGGCGATCAGGTTTTCTTTGGTCCTCGTGTCTGCGTTTATACTGCTGCGCACCCCATTGACGCAAAAGTACGGTCAACCGGTCTTGAATACGGAAAGCCTGTTACCATTGGCGATGACGTATGGGTCGGCGGAAATACTGTAATTAATCCCGGCATTACTATAGGCAGCAATGCGGTGATCGGTTCTGGCGCTGTGGTGACAAAAGACATTCCAGGCGGTGTTATTGCAGCTGGAAATCCTTGCAAAGTGCTACGATCTATCACGGAAGAGGATCGTAAATACTGGCACCTAAAGCAAGAAGAATATATGAAAAGCTGATGTAAGAATTTAACATGAGTAAAAAAATTTTAGTACTTACAGGCAGTCCCAGAAAAGGGGGCAACAGCGACTTAATGGCGGATGCGTTTATCAAAGGAGCGCAGGCCGCCGGACATGCAGTAACAAAGTATGAAACCGGTTTAAAGAAAATCAATGGCTGTAAAGCATGTAACGAGTGTTACTCCAAAGGAGACGCCTGCGTATTCAGAGACGACTTCAATACGCTGGCTCCGCTTATGGAACAAAGCGATGTCCTCGTTCTTGCAACACCTATGTATTGGTTTACCTTTCCGGCGCAACTTAAAGCGGCTTTAGATAAAATGTATGCGTTGCTGATCGGCGGGAGACAGAGCAATATCAAAGAAAGCATTTTACTTGCTTGTGCCGAGACTACAGAAGAGGCTGATTTTGATGGTTTGGTCAGGACCTATGGGCTTATCGCATCCTATCAGAAATGGACTGACCTTGCTCATCTGTTAGTTCCATCCGTTGTAGAGAAAGGTGATATTTTACACACGGATGCACTAAGAAGGGCAGAAGAACTCGGATTATCATTAATATAAATACATCTTTTTATTCAACCGGATCAGTTCAAATGGCCCCTGAACGAAGGCTGCAAGCCCCATTTATATCAGTGGTAGACGTTGTAGTGTTTGGTGTAAACTGTTTTTCTATATTGGATAGTAAAGTTAGAGGTCGTCCCCAAAACCCTTTGACGGGAGGGCCGTACCGGCAGTCGTTCCCCGCGAGACGATATCAGGGCAAACCCTTTTCCACATTCTGCCCTCATTTACGGTTTAAATGGTTAAGATATTGCACACAAGTGTGCCACGTGGGGCGTAGCAGAGGTTCGCAGATCCTTTTGGGACAACGTCTTACACTAACTCTGCGATTTCATGTGAGAGAATTAGGTGCAGTCCTTGTTTTACTGTAAGACCATAGCAAGATACACTCAGATCCGGTTTATGTTGGATGGCACGGGTGACCTGGTAAGGGAACTCTGGCCGAAAAAATAAGGGATCTCCCGTAGGGATTCTCATGAGAGCACTATGTTACGTTAATGTTACAGAACCCCTAAACGGTGTAACAATTCTGTAACCGCCCATGCTTTCTACGTATCAGATCCGTAACAGGTTTGCTCCGCCTGTAACAAAACTGTAACATTTATATCTGACCTCGCAGAACCTTTTTTCATGTCGAAAGTCGTCCGGATCGACGAGGGGGCGCTGGAGGTTGCCCTGCAGTACGGGAAGAACCTCTCCCTCGGGATCATGAAGATGGAAGAGTTGCTCGAGAAGCAGGAGAAGGCAAAGCGCGACTACACCGCCATCGAAGAGATGGTCCGAAGGACCGTCCGGGAGGAACTTGAGGTGCTGACTTCGAGGTACTAGATCGGCGGACGGACTTCCCGGACAACCGGGGCCGGGCCCCCTCTGGGGGCGGAAGACGGTATTCGGCAGAGTTGTCTCTCCTCCGGGTAACTGCTTCCCGGCCTATCGATCCCGGTTCGTCGGGAGCCGTAGGACCCTGATGAGGACCGCCAGCCCCACAGGAGCAAAGACGGCCGCTCTCGCCCAGAGAGACTACACACCCGGTCCCGCGGCTCCCTTCCCCAACGGTGATACCGGTGGCCCCGTCTCGGGGCATGGCTCTGGGGAAGCCCTCCTGCCCGGAGTCACAGCCGATCACCCCCGCCCCGAAAGCTCCGCAAGCCCGCGGAGCCACTCGAACGGAGCCCGTTCAAACTCCTCCGGCGTCATCCGCCACTCCCAGTTCCCTTCCGGGACCGATGGGTAGTTCATCCGCGCCGCGGCGCCGAGCCCGAGGACGTCCTGCATGGGGACGATGCATGCCCGGGCGACCGAGGTCATCGCGAGGCGGACGAGTTCCCGGTGGACCTCCTCCGCCGCCACTTCCCGGCCGATGTAGGCATAAAACCGCTTCCTATCCTCCTCCGACGCCTCCTCCTCAAACCACCCCCGGGCCGTGTTGTTGTCGTGCGTCCCCGTGTAGCAGATGAGGTTCGGAACATAGTTATGGGGGATATGGGCGCTCCCCGGGAGGCCCTCGCCGAACGCAAAGAGGAGAACCTTCATCCCCGGGAACCCGAACCGGTCGAGGAGCCCCTGCACGGCCGGGGTGTTCGCCCCCAGGTCCTCGGCGACGATTGAGAAGCAGGGAGTCCGCCGGGCGAGCGCCTCGAAGAAGTCGGCCCCCGGCCCCTCAACCCAGGTGCCGTGCTCGGCCGTCGTATCGGTCGCGGGAACCGTATAGTAATCGGCGAACGCCCGGAAGTGGTCGATCCGGAAGAGGTCATAGAGTTCTCCGGAACGGGCGATCCGGCTCATCCACCAGGCGTAGCCTTGCTCCCTGAGCGCGGACCAGTCGTAGACCGGGTTCCCCCAGAGTTGTCCGGTCCTGCTGAAGACATCGGGAGGCACCCCCGCCGCCACGGTGGGGCGGAGGTCTTCGTCCAGCTGGAATATCCCGGGATTCGCCCAGACGTCGACGCTGTCGTAGGCAACGTAGATCGGGATGTCACCGATGACCTGGATGCCCCGCGCAGTGCAGTACCGGCGGAGGGCCGACCACTGCCGGTCGGCGAGGTACTGGAGGAACTTCTCCTTCCGGACGCCGTCCGCGAGTCGCCTGCGCATATCGTCGAGGGCCTCCGGCTGCCGGGTCCGGACCTCCTCCGGCCACTGGCTCCACTCCTGTCCGCGGAAGTGGTCTTTGAGCGCAACAAAGAGCGTGTGCTCGTCGAGCCACCACCCTGCCCGGTCGCAGAACCCCTCATACCTCCTGTCTGGCCCCGTGTGGAGGAACCGCTCGTAAGCGATCGAGAATATCCGTTCACGGTACCAGGCGACCGCTTCGTAGGCGGCCCGCCCCTCGGGGAAGTCGGGCATCGGCTCCAGGTCGTTCCGTCCGAGGAAACCGTCCCGGACAAGCATCTCCGGGCTGATGAGGAGCGTGTTTACGGTGAATGTAGACGGGCTGCTGTAGGGGGAGTTGCCGGACGCCGGGCATGTCGGGTTGAGCGGCAGGATCTGCCAGTAGTGCTGCCGGGCTTTCGCCAGCACCTCGACGAACCGGTATGCCGACGGACCGAAATCCCCGATGCCGTATGTCGACGGCAGGGACGTGACGTGCAGGAGTATACCGCTTCCCCGCGTGTGGATCATCACTTAACTCCGCGAACCGGCTACGGGACCGGCGACCTCCCCTCCGCCGCCAGTTTCTCAAGGTAGGCCTCGCGCCGCGCCACGTACGCGCCCGCCTCCTCCCCGAAGGGCACGTACTCCGCGACGGCCCGGCCCTTTTTTGCAAGCCAGTGTTTTGTCTCGTCGGAAAGCCCCATCAGGAACCCGAACTCGACCGTTCTGGGCGTGTCCTGCACGAGCCACGCGATCAGGTCGGGGTCGTGGGTGCCGACCGAGAACGGCACGTCCCGGTCGAGAAGCCCAGTTGCAAGTGCGCAAAAGCGCCGCCGGATCTCTTCGGGGTCATTCGTATCCCCCGGATAGGCTCCCTTCACCAGACGGGGCCGGAGACCGTGGCGGACGGTGCGCTCGAGGTCGCCGGGGGTACGGTCGAGAGCGGCCTGGAGGGTGAGCGTCACCGGCAGCCCCTCCCGGGAACAGACGACGGCGGCCTCCACCGTCATCGCCACAAGGCCCCGCCCCTCCATGTCCACCTCGAACCCGACACCGCGTTCCCGGGCCTCACAGGCGAGCCGGAGCAGAGAATCGTAGACGGCACTCCGGTCGATGAGCACACCGAGCGCGGTCAGCTTCACGGCGACGGATGCGTTCAGAGCCTGCTCGTCGATCGCGGCTACGGCGGCAGAAGAGCGCTCTAGGTTCTCCCGGGCCTGCTGCTCGCTCCGGGAATACTCACCGAGAGCCGCGAAGATGCACCGGATGCCCCGGGCGTTCTGTTCCCGACACCGCCGGACCGCCGCGTCGAGGTCGGGCAGCGTCCAGCGACTATTCCTGCCGGTTGTGGTCACCGCTTTCGCCTCACCGTGCCGCCGCCGTTTCCTCCGCCCTCGGGGTGAAAAGGTCGCGGAGGGGGTCCTTGATGCAGGCTTCGAAGATATCCCGGACATGGGTGTGGGCGATCTCCAGCCAGTCGGCCACCCCGTCCGGGGGAACGCTCCCCTCCCCTGTCAGGTAGTAGTCGATGGTTAAGAGGTATGCGTTATGTTCCGTCGACCCGGGCACGGCGTCGGTGAATTCCACCCGGCAGTTGTCGCGGTTGTCGTGGAACGTGAACTCGCACCCGGTGATGAACCCTGCCGGGACCCGCGGGAGGTCCGCCGGGAGGGTGGGGTAGAAGGCAAAGTAGTCCGAGAGCGTCACCTCCGCCTCGGGGATCTCGATGAAGTTGACGTAGCGTAGGTTCATGGTGCCGATAGCGTCGGTACTGATGACCTCACGGAACCGGTCGAACGCCCCGATGATCCGCTCCGAGAACGCTTCCCAGTGGACGTACGGCTTCTGGCAGCTCACCGAGAGGAGGCGGGGCCCGACCTGGACCGCACATCCCTCGTCCTCGGCGAGGAAGATCGACCGCTCGCCGATCAGGAGTTCCTCGCGGAGCCCCTCCGGCCCGAGAAGCATGACCACCTCGCGCACGTAGCGCTGGTCCCGCTTCGGGTAAGCGTCCCGTAAGTGGCTGTAGAGTATGCCGGGGTAGGTCTGGTCCCAGGTGCTGTCCCCCGGGAACCGGAACTCGCATATCGCTTCGGCGGCGGGCGGGTTAACATACTTTCGTACCTCTGCCATGATCTCTCCCTCACGGAAGTGCTGAATGGGAGAAGACCACATAAAAGTGACTGCTCCCCGGCAAGAGACCGGGCACCCTGCACGGTACCGTATCTTCCGGGGTCGCCGTTCCGGTGCGGCGAATGAGCCGCCCGCATTGGGCCCCTCCTCCATCGGGACGACCGGCGTGCGCTCATCTCTTCGTCGGCGCCGCCCCCGCCGCCTCGCAGATGCCGGGCGAGAGCCGAACGGCGGGAGGAGGGACCGGGCCGAAAAATACCGGCTCCATGTGGCGTCACCCTCAATATTGCGTTGATGACAGTCTGTTTGTAGCAGAAGATAGAGTTTGTCCCTAAATACCTTTGCCGAAAGGCTGTTTCCCTATTCCTGCCTCTGTTAAGGGTCAAAGTGCTCCGATCAAATACAGCAAAGGTTTACAGACCCCTTTGGGACGATCTCAACAATTGCGAGTACAGGAGTATATTGTCCTCACCCCTCATCCAATATCTGCTGATGGGAATTCAAACTGCCGGGTGGGAAAAGACAGATTCACTACATCCGGGTCGGGATTCAGGGCTGCATACATTGATTTCGGAATCCTGAGAGTAACGGTTTTTTCGTCTGCTTTATGCTGCCTGCCCTTATAGTGACCGTTTCCATCTATTACAAATGCTGAGTTGAATTCCTTTTTTGAGACAGAAATATCGATAAGTTCTGGATCGGTACTGGAATTCTTTTCTTTAAGCCATGATTCGGGAATGTCAACGAAGTCATCCTAAAAGTTTCCAGCGGCTGACAATTCCTATAGTTCAGAGTGTTTTGTCGCCTCCCCGAGAAAAATTGAGTGATTTCTGGCGTCAAACCTCTGACACGGCTCCTCTCTGGGTATCGCCACGCGGGGGAGGGATCGGGAGGTGCACCCGGCGAAACGGCGGGTGCATGAGAAGAACGAAGTTCTTCGAAAGGCATCCCCCTCCCGGCTGAGGTGTTTCGGGATCACCTCACTATGAGCAGAGAAAAAAATCGAATCCTGGATTTTTGTTTCATTTCTGCTTCCTCCGTTTCTTTCCATTGCATGAAGGCATGATCCGGACCTTCATCATTCCAGAAGTTGCAGTATCATGCTGCAGGTAGGGTTCAACAGAGTTTTGTCGCTTGGTGGGCCCGTCCTTCTACTTTGTCCCGGGACTACCCGGGGTTGTCCACGAGCGGAGGCTTTCATTTACTTTTATTTATGTTTATCGGCGTCTCTACCCGCCTCTATGTCTTTGGGTCCTTCGGCGCAACTGCATCGAGGAGATCCGGTATGGCGGTGGTGTCATCCCGATACCCGTCAGATTGCAGAGGGATGTACTGCGGTATATCGCCGGGATTGAGGTGTTCAAGAAAGATCACTTCGATATGAACGCCATGAACACTTGCCGCCACGGTTCGCTGCATAGGTACATACCTCCGGAAGGACGAACCGGGCCGCGATATCTCGTGCTCGTTGTCACCTCTTTTGCGACGGACGGGAAGTTGCGAGAACTCTGTACAGACTTTAAATCCGTTAATTATTGGATTTACACGGGATTTCGGGGTGCGCCCCCTTCAGCACTCGACGCCCCGCTTCCTGAGTTCCTCCGACTTCTTCTTCGAGCATGCCTCGCACCGGAACTCGGGCGCCGGGTCGTCCGATTTGTCGTAGTTCTTCGCCCTGACCAGGCGGTAGCCCCGGGCGACCGTTCCGCAGTCCACGCACCGGACCTCCTCTTTGACCTCCCACTGAGCGGCGAGCGTCTCGGAGGTGAAGATGAACCGGTCGACCCAGAAGAAGATGAGGCCGCCGATGAGGTTTGCGACGATGGTGGCGGCGAGCGCTCCGAGACCCGCGAGCCAGTAGAGCACGACGGCGAGGATCGGCGTCGAAAGCTGCCACCGGATGAGGTAAAGGCCGTAGCGCTTAAAATTTACATTCACCTATAAAATTCAGCGCGGCCCCACTTAAAACCGGGGTCCGTAACCTTGCCGGCATCGTCAGGAGAGCACCAGTATCCGGCGGGTCAGGCTCCTGTGCACCCGCTGCTCGTGCTCCTGCAGGACGGTGAAACGGCGGGCGGCGATTGCCGCGATGTCGCGATGCGTGACGACGACCGCGCGTCTCCCGGGCCGGAGGATGCGCCGGATCTCGGCAAGCGAACCATCGTAGAGCCGGTCCATGCTCTCTGCACGGATCCGGACCGACTGGCCGTAGGGGAGGTCCGTCACGACCGCATCGAGGGCATGGTTGCAGATCGGGACCGCCGTGGCGTCGGCGATCATCACGTCCGACCCCGGGAGGTTCTGCCGGTAGCCGGCAACCATTGCGGGGTCGAAGTCGCTCCCGAAGACCCGGGCGCCGACCTCCCGTGCCTCAAGGAGGATGCCGCCGGTACCGCAGAACGGGTCGAAGACCACCTCGCCGGGCAGGACCAGGGAGATGTTCACGAGTGCGCGGGCCATCCGGGGCATCATCACGCCGGGATGGAAGAACGGCCGGCGCATGGGGTTCCGGGCCTCGAAAGCCCCCCGGTCGATCTTCAAAATGACGCGGCCGAAGTAGCAGCGGTCCCCCGATACGACGGCACGGTACTCTTCGACGGGCTCACGGAGCGAGACCGGACCGGCGATCAGGCTCCCGATCAGCCGTTCCAGTTCAAGGTGCGCAGCGTCCATCCCGCTCCCCTGGACCGTCTTCACCCGGCCCGCAAACGGTTTATCGGTCCGGATGGCGAGATGGCGGAGGAGGGCTGCGAACGCCTCCCGCGTGGGCTCGCACTCTCCGAGGTACTCCATCACCACATGCGTCAGGGCAAGGCGTCCGGTGGCCTCCGGGTCCGGACACTCGGCGACCGCGACCTGGGGGACCCGCCGCTCGAGCACGGTCCCCACGCACTCCAGTTCCGCGACCGGGAGGTCGGGGTGCTCGCCGGAGAGTTCGAAGAGCAGCTTCATTCCCATGGTATTGGGGTGCGAGGGGGATAAAGCGGGAGGATGGGGGGGCGAAGTTCTTCGAGGACTGGATACTTGGGGATTGTGAACCTTGCATCCCTGGTCGGTTGGACTTGAAACCTGGTGGACTATCGGCTTCCCGGAAACATCAGGTGGTGCGAGGAAAAAGCCCCGTGAAGTGGACCGTGGGGGCTATCGCATCTGGGGGGGTGGGGGCAAAGACTACATTTTGTACTGTTCCAGCAAACACATCTTACCGCCGTCCCTATCTTGGGCTCATAAGACAGTTTTCAAGGGAGATCGTCAAGCCGCTTGCAGGGACGAGAATCTAAATACAGTGAAAATTCACTGGTGTATTATTAAAAAATCAAGAGGAGGAATATCCATGTTGAAAAATCCCCAAGCGGGAGTTTGTGTCCATACTATTAAGAGGCGGCGAATTAGAAACACAATGAAAATGGAGGAAATTTATGTTTACAATCTATGTTTACGTTCTTGATACTTTAGCCGACTGGGAACTGGGGTATGTTATTTCGGAGCTGAATTCTGGTCGATTTTTCAAAAAGGGCGAGCAACGTGTATCGCTCAAAACGGTTAGTTATTCTAAAGAGCCAATCAATACAATGGGCGGGATGACAATAGTGCCCAATTGCTTAATTGATGATATTGTTGTGAGTGAAACAAGCATGTTGCTATTACCGGGCGCAGATACATGGAACGACCCAAAGCATGGCGCTATCATCGAAAAAGCAAGCGAATTTCTCTCTTTAGGCGCTACGGTGTGTGCAATCTGTGGGGCTACCGCTGCGCTTGCCAACTTTGGGCTATTGGATAAGCGTCCGCATACCAGTAATGGACCGGGATTTCTTGAAATGGTTTCTCCTGGTTATAAAGGGCAAAGTTTCTATATAGATAAGCCATCTGTAGCGGATAACAACCTTATTACTGCAAGTTCCACCGGAGCTTTGTTGTGGGCGAAACAAATTATTGAGCATTTAGGTGTTTTTCAATCAAACACACTGGAGTCTTGGTATGAATATTTTAGTACCGGTGAGCCTAAACATTTCTTTGCCCTCATGCAAACTTTGCCGTCTAGCAATGAAAACTGATCCACCTTTGTCATAAACAGAACGGGAACATAGACCATATGGGATGTCTAACAAACAATCTTGAAATTTACCCGCCGCGCAAAACGAAAAAAGAAAAAATCGTTGTTCGGTGGGTAGTTAGTTGTGTCCGAATACTGTTTTCTCGTCCCCGATGAGATGCGTGCTCTCATCGGGTGGTACCGGCAGAATAGAGGACATCTGAATCCATTCGAACTCACCATATTACTCCACACAAAATTTGAGATGATCCATCCGTTCGTCGATGGAAACGGACAGGTTGGACGAGCGTTGATGAATCTAATCCTGGAACGATCCGGTTATCCAACGCTCTACCTGGGTTTAGAACACCGGTCGGCCTACCTGAACGCGCTCGTGAAGGTGGATGAGGGGGACTATGCGCCAATCATCGAGACACTGTATACTATTTACAAGGAGCAGCACGGGCGTATCACAAAAGGGGTCAGGCAAAAACTTTCCGATGGAAACAGTGGCATTCAGGAGGAAAACGCCAGGATCATCCGGCAGTTCGGTGAACTGAAGAAAAAGGTTTGATACCCGATCGAGTAATCACCCGGAGTGCAGGAGCGACGACCCGGGTTCAGATCCCGACCGGAGCTCACAGCACAACGGGCTCAAAAAAGCAAACCGTTGAAGTAAGGGAACCCCTCACTTCACCGTCTCTTTCATCTTGTCGACGACATCCTGAAAGAATCCCTTGCCCTTCTTCGCGCCCTTCGCGGAGGGTTTGTTCCCTTCGATCTCAAGCAGACGGCGGTAGAGTTCGCGCTCCTCGTCTGAGAGGCGCGTGGGCACGACGATGTGAACCCGCACCAGCATATCGCCGGGTTTCGTCTGCCACCGCACCCCTTCGCCGGATATCCTCAGCCCGGTGTTGTCCTGCACCCCGGCCGGGATAGCGAGGGCGACGGTACGCCCGTCGATCGTCTGCACCTCCACCTCGGAGCCCAGGGCCGCCTGGGCGGGGGTGATGTCGACAGTCGTCTCCAGGTCGTCGCCGCGCCGGGTAAACTTCCGGTGTTGCGCGACGCTGATCTCGATGTAGAGGTCCCCCGGCGGCGCACCGTAATCGCCGGCGTCGCCGTAGCCCTCCATCCGGAGGCGCATACCGGTGTCCACGCCCGGCGGGATATGGACCTTCACGGTCTGCCTGGCCCGCCGGTGCCCGCTGCCGCCGCAGACCTTGCACCGGGACTCGGGTATCTTCCCCCGTCCGCCGCAGGCGGTGCAGGGCGTCATCCGGACAAAACTCCCGAAGATGGACTGGCTCATCTGCCGCATCTGGCCGCTGCCGCCGCAGGTCGGGCAGGTGACGAACTTCTTCGTCTCGCTCCCCGAACCGTCGCACGCAGGACAGGGCTCGATATGGTCGAGGCTAATCTCTTTCTCGGTCCCGAACACCGCCTCTTCAAGCGTCACCCGCATCTTCATCATGAGGTCGGCCCCGGGGCGCGGACCGGAACTCTGCCTGCCCCCGAAGCCTCCGCCGAAGAACGAATCAAAGATATCCCCGAATCCGGAGAAATCCGCGCTGAACCCACCGGAGAACCCTCCTCCGCCGGAGTACGAACCCCGGGACGCACTACTGTAGGCGTCGTGTCCCATCCGGTCGTACTGGGCGCGTTTCTGGGGGTCGGAGAGGACGCTGTAAGCTTCGTTGATGCCCTTGAACCTCTCTTCGGCCCCCGGCTCCTTGCAGACGTCGGGGTGATATTTCCGTGCCAGGTCCCGGTAGGCTTTCCTGATCTCCTTATCGTCGGCGTCACGCGAGACGCCGAGGATATCATAGTAGCTGTCCGGACCCATCGCCCTCACTCTTTGTCTTTGACTTCGTAATCGGCATCAACGACGGTATCATCCTTTTTCTTTTCCGCCCCTTCCGCCGCTTTCTGCTGCTGGGCGGCCTGCTGCTGTGCCTGCTGGTATATCTTCGTCGTGACCGCATATACCGCTTCGGTCAGGGCGTCCATCTTCTGCTTGACGGCGTCGAGATCGTCCCCTTCAAGTGCCTTCTTGAGGTCGGCGATCGCACCCTCGATCTTCTCCCGCTCTGCAGCATCGATCATATCCTTCGCGTCTTTCAGGGCCCGTTCGGCGGTGAAGATGGCGGTATCGGCGCTGTTCCGGAGGTCAATCTCCTCATGCTTCTTCCGGTCCTCCTCCTCGAACTTCTTCGCGTCGTCCATCATCCGCTGGATCTCGGTCTCCGAGGGGCGGGAATCCTGCGGCTTGATGGTGATCGACTGCTCGTTCCCGGTGCCGAGGTCTTTCGCCGAGACATGGACGATGCCGTTTGCGTCGATATCGAACGCGACCTCGATCTGCGGGATGCCGCGGGGAGCCGGCGGGATCCCGGTGAGCTGGAACCGGCCCAGGGTGAAGTTGTCTTTCGCAAGCGCCCGCTCACCCTGCACCACGTGGATCTCGACCGATGTCTGGCCGTCGGCGGCGGTCGAGAAGATCTGGCTCTTCCTTGTGGGGATGGTGGTGTTGCGCTCGATCAGTTTCGTCGCGATACCGCCGAGCGTCTCAATGCCGAGCGAGAGCGGCGTCACGTCGAGGAGCAGGACATCCTTCGTCTCGCCCGTCAGCACGCCGCCCTGGATGGCGGCGCCGAGGGCGACGCACTCGTCGGGGTTGATGCCTTTGTCGGGCTCCTTCTTAAGGATCTTCTTTATGGTCTCCTGGACGAGCGGCACCCGGGTCGACCCGCCGACGAGGAGTATGTGGTCGATGTCGTCGGCGCTCAGTTTGGCGTCGGCGAGCGCCTGTTTCACCGGGCCGAGGGTCGACTCGACGAGGTCGGCGATGAGTTGCTCGAACTTTGCACGGGAAAGATCGAAGTCCAGGAACTTGGGCCCGCTCTCCGTCGTGGTGATGTAGGGAAGGTTGATGTTGGTCTTCTGGACTGTGGAGAGTTCGATCTTCGCGTTCTCGGCCGCGTCCCGCAGCCGCTGCATGGCGACCGGGTCCTTTCGGAGGTCGATGCCTTCCTTCTTCCGGAACTCCTCGGCAAGGTAGTCGACGACAAGTTTGTCGAAGTCGTCGCCGCCGAGGCGGTTGTTGCCGGCGGTCGCCTTGACCTCGAAGACGCCGTCGCCGAGCTGGAGGATCGAGACATCGAACGTACCGCCGCCGAGGTCGTAGACGAGCACCGTGGCTTCGCCTTCCTTATCGATGCCGTAGGCGAGGGCGCTCGCGGTCGGCTCGTTGATGATCCGGAGGACCTCGAGGCCGGCGATGGTTCCCGCGTCCTTCGTCGCCTGCCGCTGCGCGTCGTTGAAGTAGGCGGGCACCGTGATGACGGCCTTTGCGATCTTCTCGCCCAGGTACTCTTCCGCGTCCAGTTTCAATTTCTGGAGGATCATCGCGGAGATCTCCTGCGGCGTGTAATTCTTTCCCTCGATGGTTACCTTCTCGCTCGTGCCCATCTTGCGCTTGATCGACTGGATGGTGCGGTTCGGGTTCGTGATCGCCTGCCGTTTCGCGACGTTGCCGACCAGCCGCTCGCCTTCCTTGGTGAACGCTACGACGGACGGGGTGGTCCTGCCGCCCTCGGCGTTGGCGATGACCGTCGCCCGCCCGCCTTCCATGATTGCCATGCATGAGTTGGTTGTTCCAAGATCGATACCGAGAATCTTTTCCGAAACCATGTGTTTATTCCTCCTTTCCTTTAGATACGACAACCTTTGCGCATCTGATGACCTTGTCCTGCATACAGTATCCGCGAACGGCCTCGTCGATCACGGTGCCTTCCTTTGCATCTGAAGGAACGTAGGCTATCGCCTCGTGCCGTTCAGGGTCGAAAGGAAGGCTGCGGCATTCGATGGGTCTGATGTCGTGCCGCTCAAGGATGGTCAGGAAGAGCTTCTTAATCTGCTCCATCCCTTCCTTGAGACCTGTGCCCTCGACCTTCTCCGCCCGCTCGAAGTTGTCCACGACATCGAGCAACTCCACCGCGAAATCTTCGATGGCAAACGCCGTACGGGCGTCGAGCTCCCGGGCCATTCGCTTCCGGTAGTTGTCGAAATCGGCCGCAAGACGCAGATAACGGCTATTAAGGTCGTCATATGCTTTTTGCAGCTCTTCAAGCGCCGGAGATGCTGCATCCGCCGTTTCAGCGAGATCCTGTTGCTTCTCGTTTGGTTCGGATGTATCCTCCTTCATACGCCTAACCTGCTTTTAAAATGATGGGTTTCTCGTGTTTGATTATTTATTGTAATGTAGTTCTATATATTATTAACTGATGTCGCAGGTATCCGCCCATTTTAATGGGTCGAATCACCCATCCGGAACCCTCCCACGAGTATTCTTCCGACGCTGCGCGGATCGACGGGTGAGGCATCGGGATCTCCGCAATCCGGACGCCAACGTATCCCGGTGGGAAAAACATGGCCAATCGAGCAGGCGGCGCCAAATATATATCCCTTTATCCCGCTCACATGTAACCATGAAGTGGGCACTGCTGTCTGTCTGGGATAAAACCGGCATCGTCGATCTTGCAAAGGTGCTCGTCGAGCATGATTATCGTCTCCTGAGTTCCGGCGGCACCGGGGCGGCGCTCGCGCAGGCGGGGGTTCCGTTTACCGAAGTCTCCGCCTACACCGGTTCGCCGGAGATGATGCACGGGCGGGTAAAGACCCTCCACCCGAAGATCCACGGGGGCATCCTCGGGCGCCGGGGTATCGACGACGCCGTTATGCAGGAGCACGGCATCGAACCCATCGACCTTGTGGTGGTGAACCTCTACCCCTTCGAGACGATGAGCGGCAGGGGACTCTCGCTTGATGAGACGATCGAGTACATCGATATCGGCGGTCCCGCGATGGTGCGGGCGGCGGCAAAGAACCATAAGTACGTCGCGGTCGTGGTGGACAGCGCCGACTACGGGATGGCGGCGGACGCCGTCAGGAGAGGCGGTTTCTCGGCTGAACAGCGACAGGCTCTTGCTGCAAAGGCGTTCGCCCGGACGGCGGCATACGACGGCGCAATCGCGAACTACCTGACCGGTATCGACCGGCCGTTCCCGGAAACCCTCACCCTCCAGTTCCGGAACGGGCGGACGCTCCGGTACGGCGAGAACCCTCACCAGGCGGCGGCGGTCTACGGAGATGCCGGCATCGCCGCGGAGCAGCCGCTCCAGGGAAAGGCGATGTCCTACAACAACTACCTCGACGTCCATGCCGCGGTCGGCCTGCTCCGGGAGTTCGACGACTGCGCCGCAGTCATCGTCAAGCACAACAACCCCTGCGGCGTGGCGACGGGCGGGGAACTCCTTCCGACCTACATCGCCGCCCGTGAGGTCGACCCGGTCTCGGCCTACGGCTCCATCGTCGCCCTGAACCGTGAGGTGACGGCGGATGTCGCCCGGGAGCTCATCGGGACGTTCGTCGAGGTCGTGATCGCCACGTCGTACGCCCCGGAAGCGCTTACGATCATGAAGGCCAAGGAGAACATGCGGGTGCTCCGGCTCCCGGAGCCGGTCGTGCAGGACGAGATCCGGAGCATCGACGGCGGCGTTCTGGTCCAGAGGACGGAGCCCTACCGCGAGAACTGGCGGGTCGTGACCGAGCGGGAGCCGGACGCCCACGAGATGCGGGCGATGGAACTCGCCATGAAGGTCTGCAAGCACACGAAGAGCAACGCCATCATCTTCGCGAACGAAACGGCAGTACTCGGGATCGGCGCCGGGCAGATGAACCGGGTCGAGTCCGCCGAGATCGCGGTCAAGAAGGCCCGGAGTTCTCTTGCCGGCTCGGCGGTCGCCTCGGACGCCTTCCTGCCGTTTCCCGACACCCTCGAGGTCGCGGCGGCGGCGGGCGCGACGGCGCTCGTTCAGCCGGGAGGCTCCATCCGCGATAAGGAGGTCATCGACGCGGCAAACCGGGCGAACGTTGCGATGGTTTTCACCGGGGTGCGGCACTTCCGGCACTGAGGCCCGCCCCGGGCCCCTTTTTTTTATGCGCAGTCCCGTTTGAATCGATCATACCTGCCTTCACCCCCGCAAGATAAATAAGGGTGTATATGAAATATGAAATAATGTCGCGCGACGAAACGGATTCATACAGTTACAAGGGTTGGCTGGTATCGGATAGCTTCTTTAAACGTGCATTTGCGGTATTTGGATACAATCTCGTTGCGGGTATTATAATCTGGTTTTGTTTATTCGTTCTCTTCATGTTATTTGCAGTGATTGCTGCGTTCATATTTGGAATGGCCGCTTTGTAACGGGTACAGAGGCAGCAACCTCTTTATTTTTCCGAGAATCCGCCGATCCTCTTGCATGTAGAGCACCCCAACATGAACCTGAACGCCCGTTGCGAGAGAATTACCGTTATAACATATCTGCAATAATTTATTATACGGTAATTCCTGCCCGAAGCAGGATAACCGACCTCCGGGGGAGTCGTCGAAGCAGGAGGCCGCGCACCGATGAGCACAGGGTAGTTCACGTCCCCGCTCCCCCCTCGTTGACGGAGTCTTGGGTGCCTTAGGGCCGCGGTACCTCCGTCTCTGCCGGAGTATGTGGACATCCTTGCCTGTTTTTCACAACAATCTCGGATGAACACCTGAATTTAAACAATACGTTTATATCCGGTTTTCTCACACTTACTCGTAGGTGATATACCTATGGACTATGGTAATGTAATCTCAAGGTCGTTTGAGTACGCCAAAGATGTCTGGTTGGAAAGTGGCTGCGATGGATTGCACTGATCATCCTGTCGATCATTCAGGCGTTCACGCTCTTCCTGGTCCCGCTCTTCAGCGGCTACATAGTGCGGGTCCTCTCCGGGAAGACACCGGCCCCCGAGATCGATCAGTGGGGCAAGCTCTTCGTCGACGGATGGAAACTGAACATCATCGTGCTAATCTACGCACTCCCGGCGATCATCGTCTTCCTGGTACTCGGCGGAGTCGGTCTCCTCGGCATCCTGGCAAACGAAGCAGCCGGCGGCGATGCGGCAGCGCTGGGTGCCGCTGTGCTGAGTCTCCTCGGAGGCTTCCTTCTCGCAGGGCTCGTTGCGATTATTGTTGGGTTCGTCGCCCTGTTTGCCGTACTGCGCTTCGCCCACACGGACAGATTCGGTGAGGCGTTCAACTTCGGTGCGATCTTTTCGCACATCGGCAAACTCGGCTGGGGAACCTGGATCATCGCGGTCATCGTTCTCCTTGTCCTTGCGTTCATCTACGACCTCGTTGTCGGTCTCATCATCCTGATCCCCTTCCTCGGCTGGATCATCGCTCTCTTCCTCAACGTTGCGTTCGTCGTCTTCTACACCCGTTACCTTGCCCAGGTCTATGAGGAAGTGCCTCCCCCCGCGTAAAACCGGGATAACCCTTCTTTTTCTTTCAAACGGAACCATTTTCTACCCCGGTCGTTCTTCCCCCGTACGGGCTTTTCTCCTCTGCGAACAAAACAGCGCGTTTATCCCCGTAAACGGTAGATCCTTACCGGAACATACAGTGATATCCATGGACTCCTTACGAATGCTCAGCGATGCCTTCGACTACACGAAGGAAGCCCTCTGGGGCAGGTGGGTCCGCTGGCTCCTCCTGATCGTCAGTACGATCCTCTTCCCGTTCATCTGCGGCTACACCGTCCGGGTCATGAGCGGCGCAAAGCCCGCCCCCGAGCTCAAAGGCTGGATCGGGCTTTTCGTCGACGGCATCAAACTGCTCGTCATCACGGTCATCTACGCCATCCCGATCTGGGTCATTGCGCTCGTAGGCTTTGTCGCGTACTTCATCCCGGTTTCGGCGACGACGACTCCCGGGCCCGGCTCCGGATCGGGCCTCGGCCCTGAGGCGGGCATCTTTGTAGCCATCGCCCTCTTCGTCGTCTTCATCGTCCTTGCCGTCGTCGTCGGCATCCTTTCGACCTTTGCGATGGTCCGGTTCGCCCGGACGGGGAGGGTGGGCGAAGCATTCCGGTTCGGCGCCCTCCTCTCCCACATCGGCAGGGTCGGGTGGCTCGACGTCTTCATCGCCCTTCTCATACTGGGCATCGTGGTCGCGGTGGCACAGTTCATCCTTCTCCTGATACCGGTTCTCGGTGTGCCGCTCCTGTTTATTCTCATGCCGGCGTTCATCATCTTCACCTACCGCTACATCGCCCTCGTCTACGAGAGCGCCCCGGCGTCGGCGTAGAGTCCTTTCCTCTTTTTGCCGCCCCGGCTGCCCAACCTTTAAGTACTGTCGCCTCCAACCCTCTGGTGGTGAAACCCACTATGAGTGATTGCTTTATTTGGTGAATCGATCCGCTTTTTTGACACAACGCTCCGGGACGGCGAACAGACACCGGGTGTCTCTCTCACGCCGGCCGAGAAGCTTGAGATTGCAACGCACCTCGCCGATATCGGCGTCCACGTCATCGAGGCAGGTTCTGCGGCCGCGTCCGCAGGAGAACGCGAGTCCATTCGCTCAATCGCCGACGCCGGGCTTGCCGCCGAGGCTTGCACCTACGTCCGGGCTCTCCCCGGCGATATCGACCTCGCCGCCGACGCCGGCGCCGACTCCGTCCACCTCGTCGTCCCGGTAAGCGACCTCCATATCAGCAAAAAACTCCGCAAAACCCGCGAGCAGGTCTGTGATATGGCCTGGAGCGCCGTCGAGTATGCGAAGAGCCGGGGGCTCATCGTCGAGCTCTCCGGGGAGGACGCGTCCCGCGCCGACCAGGCGTTCCTTGCCGAAGTCTTCAGGGAAGGAGTCGAGCGGGGCGCAGACCGGCTCTGCTTCTGCGACACCGTCGGCATCCTCACGCCCGAGCGTGCGGCCGCGGTCGTCCCGCCGCTCCTCTTCGCTCCGCTCTCCATCCACTGTCACGACGACCTCGGCTTTGGGCTTGCAACCACCGTCGCCGCCCTTCGTGCCGGGGCGTCCTGTGCTCACGTCACCGTCAACGGCATCGGGGAGCGGGCGGGAAACACCGCCCTCGAAGAACTGGTGATGGCGCTCGAGGTGCTCTACGGGGTCGATACCGGGATCGCGACCGAGAAACTCTACCCCCTCTCGACCCGCGTCGCCCGGCTGACCGGGGTGCCGCTTGCGACCAACAAGCCCATCGTCGGCGAGATGGCCTTCACCCACGAGAGCGGCATCCATGCCCACGGGGTGATGCGGGACGCAAGCACCTACGAACCGCTCCAGCCCGAACGAGTAGGAAGGCGTCGTCGCATCGTCCTCGGGAAACACTCCGGGTCGGCGGCGGTCGAGGCCGCTCTTCACGACATGGGGTATACCCCCGACAACGCGCAGCTTGCGGAGATCCTCGCCCGGATCAAGCAGGTCGGGGATGCCGGGGTGCGGATAACCGACGCCGAAGTCATGACGATTGCCGAGACCGTGATGGCAATCGAGTTTACGCCCTGCATTGAACTTCGCCAGTTCACCACCGTCTCCGGAAGTAACGCAATGCCGACCGCCTCGGTGACGCTGCTCGTCAACGGCGAAGAGGTGACCGGTGCCGCGGTCGGGACCGGGCCGGTGGACGCGGCGATCCGCGCGCTTCAGCGATCGGTCGCCGACGTCGGCAGCGTAAGACTTGATGAATACCGCGTGGATGCCATAACCGGCGGCACGGATGCCGTCGTTGATGTATCGGTGAAACTCAGCAAAGACGGTAAGACCGTCACCTCGCGGGGCGCGAGAACCGACATCATCACGGCGAGCGTCGAAGCAGTTATCGCCGGGATGAACAGATTACTCAGGGAAGAGCAATGAAGACCGGAGCCAAGACTCTGATTGAAGCGCTGCAGCGCGAAGGGGTGGACACCATCTTTGGCTACCCCGGCGGCGTGGTTTTGCCGATCTACGATGAACTCTACGATTCGTCGATCCGGCACATACTGGTAAGGCATGAGCAGGCAGCGGCGCACGCGGCCGACGGCTACGCGCGTGCAAGCGGCCGCGTAGGGGTATGCCTTGCCACCTCCGGTCCCGGCGCGTGCAATCTTGTCACCGGTATCGCGACGGCGTATATGGACTCTATCCCCGTCGTGGCACTCACCGGCCAGGTGCCGACCGGCCTTCTCGGAAACGACGCATTTCAGGAGTCGGACATCACCGGGATCACGATGCCGGTGACGAAGCACAGTTACCTGGTGAAGGACGCCGCCGATCTCGACCGTGTAGTCCAGGAGGCGTTCTATATCGCGCGAACGGGCCGTCCCGGCCCGGTGCTGGTCGATCTCCCTAAAAACGTCAGCACGGGCGAAGTGAAGAGCGCGAAGACCGCCCCCGCTCCGGTCTCCCTCCGGGGCTACCGGCCCACCTACCAGGGGCACGTCCGTCAGATCGATAAAGCGCTCGATCTCATCGCGAGAGCCGAGCGGCCGCTCGTCTACGCCGGCGGCGGGGTGATCCTCTCGGGGGCGTCGGCCGAACTCCTCGAGTTCGTGGAGGCCGCTGCTATCCCGGTGACGACGACCCTGATGGGGCTCGGCGCCGTTCCCGGCGACCACCCGCTCAACCTCGGGATGCTCGGGATGCACGGCACCCAGTCCGCGAACTATGCCGTCACGGAGTGCGACCTCCTGGTCGCCGTCGGCGTCCGGTTCGACGACCGGGTGACGGGCAAGATCGAGACCTTCGCGCCGAACGCCGCGGTCATTCACATCGACATCGACCCGGCGGAGATCGGGAAGAACAAGAAGGTCGACGTCCCGATCGTGGGCGACGTGAAAACGGTGCTCCAGGCCTTGATCCGGCGGATGCAGAAGCACGGCGATACGGCGAACTGGGTCGCCCGGATCAACGCCTGGAAGGCGCAGTACCCGCTCCAATATCGCGACGATGACCATCTCCGCCCGCAGTACGTCGTCCGGGAACTCTCCGACGTCCTGAACGGGGAGGGGATCATCACGAGCGAGGTCGGCCAGAACCAGATGTGGACCGCCCTCTACTACTGCTTCAGAAAACCCCGGACCTGGATCACGTCCGGCGGCCTCGGGACGATGGGCTACGGGTTCCCGGCAGCCATCGGCGCCCACTTCGCCCGGCCGGATGTGCCGGTCGTCGACGTCGCCGGCGACGGGAGTTTCCAGATGAACATCCAGGAACTCGGGACGGTGGCGCACTACGACATCCCCGTCAAGGTCGTGATCTTAAACAACATGTACCTCGGCATGGTCCGGCAGTGGCAGGAACTCTTCTACGACCGCCGCTACTCTTACACCGAGCTCCCGCCGGTGGACTTCGTGAAGATCGCAAACGCCTACGGGGTCGAAGGGATCCGGGTCGAGGAAAAAGACGGCGTCCGGGAGGCTCTGGAGGCTGCGCTCGCCGTCGACGGGCCGTTCGTCCTGGACTTCAGGATCGAGCGGGAGGAGAACGTCTTCCCCATGGTCCCGGCGGGGGCCGCCATCAACGAGATGATCGGGGTGCGTCAGGGATGAAGCCGCATACGTTGAGCGTCCTCGTCGAGAACCGGGCGGGCGTCCTCAGCCGTGTCGCCGGGATGTTCTCGCGCCGGGGGTTCAACATCGAGAGCCTCGCCGTCGGGACCTGCGAGGAGCCGGATATGAGCCGGATCACGATCGTGGTGAACGGCGACGATGCCGTGATCGAGCAGGTCATGAAGCAGACCAACAAACTCATCGACGTCATCAAGGTCTCGGACCTGACGGAGCGGGAGAGCGTGGAACGGGAGCTCGCCCTCATCAAGGTGACCGCCGAGCCGGGCACCACCCGCGCCGAGATCCTGCAGATCGCCGATATCTTCCGGGCGCAGGTGGTGGACGTCGGGACAAGGACGCTGGTGCTCCAGGTGACCGGGGATACGGAGAAGATCGACGCACTGGAGAAACTCCTGCACCAGTACGGCATCAAGGAACTCGTCCGCACCGGTAAGATCGCTCTCCTCCGCGGCGCTAAGACCGTCAAAAGTTCCAAATAACTCCCTTTTTGTGCTGGATGCTCATAGGTCCCGTCGGGACGGCCTCCCGGTCTTATACGATTGTGTTATATGTTAACATGTCACACACTAACCTAATATGTTCTTTGGATTACCCTTCCATACGGCCCTCATCGTGGGCAGTGTGACCCTCGTTGTCGTCATACTGCTCGCCCTCTGGGGGCTCAGGTTCAGGGAGGCCGCTTGAATGGCGGACCTCCTCACGCTCGGCATGATCGTGCTCTATTTCGTCGTGCTCGTCCTTATCGGAGGCTGGACTTCGCGGAAGATCCACAACACCGAAGACTACATCCTCGCCGGCAGGTCGCTCGGGTTCTGGGTCTTCACGCTCCTGATCGTCTGCTCCATCTGTAGCGGCATGAGTCTCCTCGGCGTCAGCGGGTTCGGTTATACTTCGGGCTGGCCGGGGATATGGGAGCAGATCTTCGTCCCGCTCGCGGCTTCGTTCTGCATCATCTTCTTCGGGGTGAAACTTCACACCATCGGGAAGGAGCGGGGGTATATGACCATCCAGGACTATCTCGCGGACCGGTTCGAGAGCCCGCGGGCGCTCCGGGGTCTCTCCGCCGTCTCAGGCATCGTCGTCTCGCTGATCTACCTCGTCGGGCAGTACGCCGCGATCAGCATCGTGCTCGTCTGGCTCTTCGGTATCCCGCACTGGCAGGCGCTGCTCATCTCCGGGATCATCGTCACCGCCTGCACGGTCGTCGGAGGGCTCTACGCCGTGTCATGGACGGGCCTCTTTCAGGGCGGCATCCTGATCCTCGGCGTACTCCTGATGGCCCCGCCCGTCATTGCCAGCGCCGGCGGGCTCGCCCACATCAATACCGTGCTCGCCGGGGTCGACCCGAACTTTATCGAGCCCTGGTTCCCGAGTCCGGCATACGCTTCGTACGCCTATACGACGCCCGAGTTCCTCGTCTCGTTCGCCGTCCTCCTGATGGTCGGCCTCGCCTGTGCGCCGCACGTCATCAACAATGTTCTGGCCGCAAAAGAGGACCGTTACTTCAAGTGGGCGCCGCTCATCGCGTTCGGCATCTACGCGGTCGTTATGTTCCTCGTAAAATTCGTCGGGTTCGCCGTGCGGTCGCTCGTCGAGGAGGGGAAACTCGTGCTCCCCCCTGCCGTAAACGCCCAGGACTATGCCTTCATAGCGGGCGTCGAGTATGCCCTGCCGAATGTGGCGTTCTGGGCGCTCTTTGCGGTGATCGTCCTTGCGGCGGTGATGTCCACGACCGACCGGCTCATGCTCACCGTCGGCACCTCGTTCGCATGGGATATCTACAAGAACATCCTCCGGCCCTCGGCGTCCGATAAAGAGGTGCTCCTCGTCTCGAAGGTCGTGATTGTCCTTGCGGCCGCCGGCACGCTCCTGCTTGCCATCAACCCGCCGCCGATGCTTGCGTGGCTGATCTGGATGGGTATCGGGGTCATGCTCGCGACGTTTGCGGTCCCGCTGCTCGCCGGGCTCTACTGGCGCGGCGCCACGGGAGAGGGGGCGGTCGCGAGCATGGCGACCGGGCTTGTCGCGTCCGCTGCCTTCGGTTACTGGCACCAGTTCGTGGCGCCGCTCCCGGTGCACTTCAGCCTCTACGCGCTCGTGTGCTCGCTTCTGGTCATGGTCGTCGTGAGCCTTCTCTCCACCAGGAACTCCGAGACCGCACTCGACAACACCCGAACCGGCTGGTATATCCAGTCGCCCGTTCGCTCTCCGCGGGTGGAGAGTCCGGGTGAGACCTTGTTCGTCGAGCAGGAATCTCACCGTCAGCAGTGACGGCGAAACGCTCCCGGCCCCCCGGGGCAATCGTTTTTTTCATCTTCGTGCGGTCCCGAATCTCCGGGTTCCCTACAAAGTCTATATCTCTATAATCAAATGCTTATACACACATGGACGACTGCAACGGACACCACCGGGACGATGGGCGTCTCCGATCTTGCCGGAAGACTCGGCATCTCTCAGCCTGCCGTTTCGCAGCACTTAAAAACACTGAAGAGCGAAGGGTTCGTGACGTCCCGGCGGGAGGGGTTTCACGTCTACTTTTCGTTCAACCGCGATCGGCTGGCACAGTCCCCGCCCCACATGATGCCGGGAGCAGAGGGACGGGGCCGATACCGGCACCCGGACCTCGCGGTTGCGGACATGGAAGCCCGGCGGCGATGGAAAGACACACTCCCGCCGGAACCGAGGGCGTGACAGGTCCATGAAAGACAGCAACCAATACCGGGAGGCGTTCAACGCCACGATCAGGGAGACCCTCTCCCAGGCAGTCCGGATCATAGCAGCAGTTCCGGCCCTCGCCATCCCTGGCGCCGCCATCCTGCGCCGCCAGCAGAAAGCGGTAGCGGTGCGGAAGCGCTACGAGCGGGAAGGCCTCCTTGTCCCGCCGGTGATGATCGTGAGCATCACCTCGCGCTGCAACCTCACGTGCGCGGGCTGCTACATGCACGGGCGGGGCGGCGAGAACCTGAAAGTCGAGATGACCCCGGAGGTCCTCGCATCGGTCGTGAGCGAGGCCGCAGGGCTCGGGGTCTCCGTCATCGTCCTCGCCGGCGGCGAGCCTTTTATCCGGCAGGAAGAGATCATCAATGTGGCAAAGGCCCACCCTCAGGTGCTCTTCCCGGTCTTCACGAACGGCCTTCTGATCGACGATATGGTTGCCGGGGCGATCGCGGTGTGTCCGAACGTGGTGCCGATCATCAGTTTCGAGGGCTTCCGTGAGCATACCGACCGGCGGCGGGGCGGCGGGATCTATGATCGGCTCCTCTCGGTCTGCACCCGCTTAAAAGATCGCAACGTCTTCTTCGGCTGCTCCGTGACCGCAACACGGGAGAACTTCGAGGAGGTCACGGGTGTTGCATTCGCCCGGGAGATGATCCGGGCCGGTGCCCGGGCCTTCACGTTCGTCGAGTACGTGCCGATGACGCCCGGCACGGAGGACCTCGTCCTGACCGACGAACAGAAGAAGACCCTGCAGACCGTCCTTTCGGACTACAACAGGAAGTTCCCGGCGCTCTTCCTCGGCTTTCCCGGGGATGAGGATACCTACGGCGGGTGTCTTGCCGCGGGCCGGGGGTTCGTGCACGTCAGCCCGTCCGGCGACCTCGAACCCTGCCCCGCGGCCCCCTACTCGGACGCGAACCTTACGGTCGTGCCGCTCAAAGACGCCCTGCAGTCCCGGCTGCTCAACCGGCTCCGCGAGACGCCGGAGGTACTCACGGAGTCGAGCGGCGGATGCGCCCTCCGGGCGAACCGTGCTTGGGTCGAGGACCTCATGGGCAGGGAGGGGTCTCCTGCCGGATTTTTGGGGATACGCGTGGTGCAGGACGTTCCGAAAGAGGGGATGACTGCCGTAGCGATGGAGCACGGCGATGAACCGGAGAGGTGAAGAACGTGCCGCAAGATCCGCAACGCCGTCGGGTGGTCGGCGCTCTGCCTCGCCGCTGACACCGGCCGTTGCCTCGAAGATGCTCGCGGGTTGTCCGATGGGCCTTGATCCCCGCGGCATGGTCCGGGAGAGGAGGACGGGTGCGACAAGAGGCTGCATCGGGGATTGCGGGTCAATTCGTCATCTTATCCGTTTGAGATGTACCTACCGCGACATGCGCCCGCGGGATAACGAAGGAAAGAGCAGAACTCTGATCTGCTCCACATTGCATAAGAAATATGGAAGAGAAAGTAGTTATATTTTTTCAATTTATAAATATAATTGTATATCGGTTGGTTGGAGGGTTCGCAATGTGAATGAACAGTTTATATAAAGCTTGGAATGTGCTGATCGGATTCAGCAGATTAGGTAGTAAGTAGCTCGGTGGCGAATCAAATTTTCTGCAGAGGCATAATGCCCCCCGTCAAGAGTTGTCCATTGTTATATAGGAAATGAGCTTGTTTTTTAGCACCCCATCCATCGCGAATCTCTGCATCGTACGTGTTTTTCGCTACTTTTACCCATTTGCCGTGATACGTCCCAAACTGACCAGACTCCGTGAATGTACCATCTGCATTGAACTGAAAAGTGAGTTCGTCTGGAGAGGATGCGTACCATTTTCCTACGATCGATTCATCTTGTGCTTTTACAGAAGTTGGAGTAGAACTTATTTGGGAGCATCCTGCTGTAAAAATTATAACAAGTGCACAGATAGAAACATAGGTAAAAAAATGGAAATTTCTCATATATATCATCCATCTGGTTCGAAGTCATGAGTCATAAACTTGTTGGTTCTGACCTTGGGCCTTTCTATTGTGCCCTCTATTCCTTTATTGTCTTAACGTCCGCGAATAGATTCCTATAAATTTTCAGTCTCCTCATCCACATCTGGGGTTCCGGGATACTTCTTCGCACAGTGAAGCCTGGATTCCTGGAATATATAACGGGTTAAATAACCTGCCGTATTACCATCCTTTAAATCCTAATCGCCCTTCAAATCAAGGTGATAGATCTATTCATCGTTATGTGTTAGCACGAGGTCACCCCACAATTATATTGGGCCTTGAATAAAACCCGGAGAGCATGGCATTCCGGGAAATCGATGACGAATTCTGGGCAATCATTGAGCCGCATCTCCCTCCTCAGAAACCTCATGTCGGGCGACCCCGAACCGACCATCGGGCGATGTTCAACGGGATTCTCGATGTCCTGACTATCGGTTATACCTGGAGTGACGTCCCTCGACAATACGGCACGAAATCGACGGTACATCGGTTTCACCTCTATCTTGCCGAACAAAGCATTTATCAGGACATGTTCCTCGACCTTCTCCGATCGGGCTATGAGATCCGAAAGACACGGAAAATCAGAGATTTTCCTGACAGGAAACTGCAGAGCAGTTTCCGTGTCGATCTCACCCACTGTTCCACCGATACCAAGGATATCCCGGCCAAAAAAGGGGATCGATCGGTTATGATGGCTATAAGAAAGTAAAAGGGAACAAGCTAAGTGCTCTGGTCGATCGGAACGGTCTTCCTCTTGCCTGCACCGTCTTCCCGGCAAATATCCATGATTCCCAACTCTATGAACCAACTGTTGAAGCGTTTACGATTCTGGAGATGCAGGTGCATCCCACGATCATCTCCGCAGATGCAGCCTACGATGCCCAGAAGATCCGTCAATACAACCAGAGACGAAGGATCAGGAGGAATATCCCGACCAACCCGAGATCCCGGGCACACTCGAAGCGGGGAAGGCCACGCCGGTTCGATCCGATACTGTATAAAGAAAGATGGGCTATTGAACGGTTCTACAGCTGGATTGAGGCGTTCAAGAAGATTGTTCCACGTTACGAGCGGTATGAGCACTCATTCCTCGGGTTGATCCACCGGGCATGTGCCAGCATGATCTGGAGGGTCATGGGATGACCTCGCAACCAGAGGGAAACAGGAAATGGGTGTTCCAGCCAACGGAGAAAAAAACTCCGGAAGTTCTCGGATACCAAAATCCAAAGACATTCACACCTCAAACTTGATGCGAACCCATTTCTTGACAGGGAGTATTTCTTGGAAGGGGTGAGGATGGCAACACCCTCTCCCTATTCGGCCGGGGCAATAAGGAGTTGAAACGGAGAACCAAGATAGTTGGGGTGTTCCCAAATGAAGAGGCACTACTCAGATTGGTCGGATCCATTCTGATGGATGTAAACGAGGAGTGGGTCACCGGCAGAAGGTATTTGACCGTGGAGAGGGAATGATCAGACAAGGAGACAGGGCTCAGACAAATTACAGAAAATATGAAACGTTGCCCAGCGGAGTTCGATAGCATGATTAAAAAGTTTGACCTCAATATAGAAAAAATACTGGAAGATTGGGAGATTTATCATGCCTTAAGAGAAATAATTGCCAATGCTATCGATGAGGAGTTACTGACAAAATCTGAAGAGATTGAGATCTTTAAAGATGATGGGAACTCATGGCATATTCGAGATTATGGAAGAGGGATTAACTCTGAGCATCTAACTCAAAAAGAAAATGACGAAAAAATTAAAAGCGCTCACACCATTGGAAAATTTGGCATCGGCTTGAAGGATGCTCTTGCAACCTTTGATAGAAAAGGTGTAAAGGTCTCAATAAAATCGCGTCACATCAACATGACATTAGAGAGAACCAATAAACATGGTTTCGCTGATATTGTCACTTTGCATGCGAATATAACTCCTTCGTCAGATAAGGGCTTCAAAGGAACAGAGTTTATATTAAAAAATTGTCCGGATATAGAGATTGAAAAAGCAAAAAATCTGTTTTTACGCTTCTCTGGTGAGAAAATATTAGAGGAAACACCAATTGGACAGGTTCTCGAAAAGGAGTCTGAGACTGCATGGATATATATCAACGGGGTACAGGTTGCGCAGGAAGATAATTTCCTCTTCTCCTACAACATTACTGAGTTAAATCAAACCATTAAAAAGGCGCTAAATAGAGAGCGAACAAACGTAGGACGAACAGCATACACGGATCGGGTTAAAAGCATCCTTAAAAAGTGTCAGAGTGAAACGGTTGCACGTAAACTGGTAGATGATCTGAGTAGATATGATACCGGAGGGCAGCATGACGAACTAACCTGGACTGATATAGCTGTTCATGCATGCAAGCTCTGCAACGAACGTTCTAGAGTCGTCTTCTTCACGTCTGAAGAGGTGATTTCTTCACCAAATCTGGTAGATCGAGTTCAACGAGACCAGTATGAGGTAGTTGTACTTCCTCAAAACATCAAAAAGAAGATCAGTGGTAATACAGATCTTTCTGGCAACCCGATCAGGGATATTGAACAATTCACCAGAGACTGGAATGAAAGTTTTAAATTTTCTTTTGTAACCGAAGACCAGTTAAAGCCCGGTGAGTTGCGGGTTTATAAACAAACAGATAAAATCCTGTCTCTTATCGGAGGGAAACCGGGAGATGTAAAAGATATATTGATATCTAAGACTATGCGCCTCGATAAAGAGACCTACTATGAGGTTGGTGGATTGTGGGAGCCCCAAGAAGGAAGGATTGTAATAAGATATGATAACCTGAAAGATCTCGGAAGTTATGCCGGGATTTTACTTCACGAGGTTGCTCACGCAAGAAGCGGGGCGACCGATTGTACAAGAAAATTTGAGAATGAACTTACTGACCTCCTTGGAATAGTTGTCCAGCAAACAATCGGCTAACCCATTCAGCACGCACCTTACTGTATGCTATCTTAGAAAACATATTCCGGGTAGCATTGATTCCCTGTTGAGGCGGATGGGAGCGGCTCCACGCCCTGAGATGATGGGCATATCAGAGTTCTCCAGGGGCCCTCGGACCCCTACTCTGGAGAGGATTCCTGGGGATGCCTCCCCGCCTCCAGGCCAGGAGGCTCTTACCTAATCCTAGGGACCGATATCAACCTCTTCAGAGCGGTTATTGGTCAAAGGCCTTCTCGAATCACCCTCAATGCGAACCCATATCTTGACAGGGAATATTTCTTGGAAAGGACGGAACGCATAAAACAACCAACACCCAGAGACGAGACCAGAGTAACCTTTGTTACGTTGCCGCCCCAAACAGGATAGCGGAATGCGCGAGCCGTATGCGCTGAAAGGCGCACGTACGGTTCCTCCTGCATTCCCGCCGACTCATAACGAGTCACATTCAAACAGGCTGCACTTCAGTCAAAATCCACAACAGAATGAATTTCGTTGGCGGATACAATCATGCTCGTTATGTGTAACGCATAACGATGAATAAATCTATCGCCTTGATTTTGAAGAATGATCCTAATTTAGAGTGATAGCAATGCAGCGAATTATTTAACTCGTTATGTATTCCGGGAATCCAAGGTTCTTGGAAGGGGAAAAAGGTGGCGACACCCTTTCCCTATTCGACATGTTGACAAAGGGGTTCAATTCATCCCCACGGCTCAAGCCGGGGGCTTTCTTGCACCCCCTTGAACCCCGGATCTGTAAGAGCCATCGATCGTTTTTAGATCCAGAGCCAAATCAAAAACAGGCGTCTGGTTACGAATGCCGCATCTCACTTTCCTGCATCACCCGGACCGCATGAGACGGCGGTCGCCGCGTAACCCCCTCTTCCCACAAGGTATATCCGCCCGTCCGCTTCAGATCCGTATATAATACACGAGCAGGTAAAACCATGCAGATCGCTGTCATTTCCGGGAGTCCCAAGGGAGAGCAGAGCGTCACCCTCCAGTACGTCCAGTTTCTCGAGCAGGCATTTCCAGATTATACCTTCACCGTCGTGCATGCAGGAAAGGAGATCCGGACGATTGAGCGGCAGGAAGAGGTGTGGGACGGGCTGCTCGCCACGGTAACGGAGTCCGACGGCGTGCTCTGGGCAACTCCGGTCTACGTCATGCTGGTCCCGGCCCAGTTGAAGCGATTCGTCGAACTGATCGACGAGCGGAACGCGACGGAGGTGTTCTCCGGGAAGTATACCGCCAGCCTCACCACCTCCATCCGCTTCTTCGATCACACCGCCCATGCCTACCTGCACGGGGTCTGCGACGACCTCGGCATGCGTTATGTCGGTTTCTGTTCGGCCCACATGCAGGATCTCGAGAAGGAGGCGTTCCAGGAGCAGCTCATCCTCTTCTTCTCCGATTTCCTGGAGGCGATCGAAGAGCGGCGGCCGATCCAGAGGGAGTTTCCGCCGCTGCCCGCGATCACTTCCTCCTACACCCCAAAGGCCCCGCCGATCACGGTGGATACGCACGGCAGACGGGTGGTCATCCTGCACGACGCAGAACCCGGTTCCGACCTGGAGGCGATGGTTGGCGAGCTCGCGGCGTGTTATGGGGGTTCGGCCCGGGTCGCCCACATCCGGGACGCCATGATGAAGGGTGCCTGCCAGGGGTGCTGCCGGTGTGCCTTCGAGAACACCTGTATCTACGACGACGGATTTCTGGCATTCTGGGAGAAGTACGTCATTGCCGCGGATATTCTGGTCCTGGCCGGGACCGTTCGGGACCGTTTCTTCTCGGCTGCCTGGAAGCAGTTCATCGATCGAAGTTTCTTCAGCGGCCATGTACCGGCATTTGCAGGAAAACAGGTCGCATACCTGGTGGAAGGCCCGCTCGGCCATCTCGCGACCCTCCGTGAGGTCCTCACGAGCCTGGTGATGACGGAAAAAGCCAACCTTGCAGGGATTGTGACCAACGAGCCGGACCCGGGCGAGATCGATGCTGCCCTGCACGCCCTGGCCGAACGCTCCGTGAGGCTCTCGGACCGGGGATATATCGCGCCGGTCACCTTTCTGGCCGTCGCCGGCCATAAGATCTTCCGGGATGAAATCTGGGGGGGAATGCGGGCGATCTTCAAGGCGGACGACCGGTATTACCGGCAGCATGGGCTCTACGACTTCCCCACCCGGGATTACCTGCAGAGGATCGGCACCCGGGTGACCGCTCTTGCGATGAGCATCCCCTCCGTCAGGCGGGAGGTGGTGAAGAACATGCCCGCCTACATGATCGAACCCCTGCAGAAGTCAATAGAAAAGAGTCCGGTCCTCGCAAAGAGAAGAGCAAAACGGTAGTGTACCGGGAGCCGCAAAACCGTTCCGGAGCGAACCCAACTCCACGCTTCCTGCTCATAAGTTCCTGGAGGAATGTTTTATATACGAGCGATGCCCCTCCCGGCACGCGTATCGTCGGAGGATACACGAACAGGAGAGGAGGACTGCCGCATGAAGATTGAACCCTTTACCATCGCCGTGCTGCAGGCCGTCCTCGACGACCTCGCCCGGCGGCTCGCCCGGACCCGTTGGCCCGACGACGGCGCCGGCTGGGCATACGGCACCAACCTTGGGTACATGAAAGATCTGGTCGACTACTGGGAGCACTCCTACAATTGGCGCAGACCTGAGGCGTACCTGAACAGATTCGCCCAGTTCAGGGCGGAGATCGACGGGATAGGTGTTCACTTCATCCACGAGCGCGGCAGAGGCCCGGACCCGACGCCGGTCCTCCTGCTCCACGGCTGGCCCGACTCCTTCTACCGCTACCACAGGGTCGTTCCGATGCTGACCGATCCGGCCCGGTTCGGAGGCGACCCCGGCACATCGTGCGACGTGATCGTCCCGTCCATCCCGGGGCAGGGGTTCTCGGACAGGAAGGCCATGACCACCGGCGATACCGCCGATCTCTTCGCCCGGCTGATGACGGAAGGGCTCGGGTACCGGAAATTTATCGCGGCCGGCGGCGATGCCGGAACCCTGATCGCCCAGTCCCTGGCAGAGCGCCGCGCAGACGCCCTGATTGGCGTCCACCTGACCGACGTCGGCTACCCGGACCAGACGACGGACACATCGACCCTCACGGAGCCCGAGATTGCGTTTGCAGCCTACATCCAGCAGTGGTGGATGAACGAAGGCGCCTTTAACATCGTCCAGTCGACAAAACCGCAGAGCCTCGCCTACGGACTGGCCGATTCGCCTGCGGGCCTCGCAGCCTGGATCATGAGTTTTATCACCACGGGCACGACCGGTGAGGAGATCGAGAGACGCTTCAGCCGCGACGAGTTGCTCACAAATATCATGATATACTGGGTTACGCAGACGATCGGCTCGTCCGTCCGCAGGTACTATCTTGACGCGCACGCCGCTTCCACTCCCTGGCGGCGCACACCGGTTCCGGCAGCCGTCGCTCACTGCCCCCTGGACGCCCCGCTGCCCCGCGAATGGGCCGAACGCAGGGTGAACCTCCAGCACTTCACCGAACTCCCCCGCGGCGGGCACTTCGCAGCCTGGGAGGAGCCCGAGCTCTATGCAAAAGATTTACAGGTGTTTATAAGAGAATTTAACAATTTTTAAGCGTCTTATGTGCCGGTCGAGACCGACGCCCCCGTGGATCCGTTGCGGGAGAACAGGCGCACCCACCGTTTCCGGCCTGGTTTCTCCCGATTTCCCCTCGATACGCGGCAACCGTGGGGAACGGATGGTCAACCATATATGGCTTTGACATTAAACAGTAAGAACGTGAAATCGGCGGTACTGGGTGGCGGTCTCACCGGGATTACGCTGGCCCGCCTGCTCCGCGAACAGGGCGACGACGTGACCGTTCTTGAAGAACGTGAGAGGATCGGAGGGCTCTGCCGCTCGAGGACGGAGGCGGGGTTCACGTTCGATGTCGGGGGCTCGCACATCATCTTCTCCCGCGATACCGAAGTCCTCTCCTTCATGCTCTCGGTCCTCGGTGAGAACGCCGACCGACGAAAACGGAATACGAAAATTTTCTATAAGGGGCGTTACGTCAAATACCCCTTCGAGAACGGTCTTTACCAGTTGCCCGACGAAGACCGCTTTTTCTGCATCGACGAGTTCGTGAAAAACCTCATCGCCGTCGAGAAGGGCGAGGTTGCGCCGCCGACGAACTTTGCCGAGTGGATCACCTACACTTTCGGCCGGGGCATCGCCGAATGCTACATGATCCCCTACAACGAGAAGATCTGGAACTTCCCGGCCGACCGGATGTCGCACCACTGGGTGGAGGGGCGCATCCCCCGCCCGCCGGTCGAGGACATCATCCGGTCGGCCATCGGGATCGAGACCGAGGGCTATACTCACCAGGCGGTCTTCTCCTACCCGGTGGAGGGCGGGATCGAGGCGCTGGTCCGGGCGATTGCGGAGCCGGTCCTCCCTGCCGTCCGGACCGGGTTTTCCGTCGCTTCCGTCCGCGAGGAGAACGGCGAGTTCATTGTCGGCGACGGGAAGGAGACCGTCCGTGCCGACCGCCTGATATCGACCATCCCCCTCCAGAACCTGCTCCCCTGTCTTTCGGACGTCCCGGCCGGGGTGCAGACGGCGTGCGACGCCCTCCGGTACAACTCGCTCTGTTCGGTCTTCATCGGGCTCGCGGGGGAGGTCCCCGATATCTCGTGGCTCTACGTCCCCGACCCGGCGACGGGCCTCTTCAACCGGGTATCGTTCCCCTCAAACTACAGCACAACGGTCGCCCCGCCGGGTCATTCCTCGATCCTTGCCGAGATCACCTATAACGACGGGGACGCGGTCTCCCGGATGTCGGACGCCGACGTGATCGAGCATACCGTCGCATCGCTCGTCGCCGCCGGGCTCCTCCTCTCCCGGGAGCGGATCGTCTACACTGGCGTCTCACGGCAGAAGTTTGCCTACGTCGTCTACGATACCGATTATCTGGAGAACATCAAGATCATCCGGGAGTTCTGCAGGGAGCGGGGCATCGACCTCGTCGGCCGGTTCTCACAGTTTGAGTACCTCAACATGGACGGCTGCATCCGGAGCGCGCTTGACTTCGTGAGGGCGAACGGATGAAGGTCAATATATTCGTCGAGGATTTTCGTTTTCTTCGGTATATCGGGTGCGCAACAGCGGCACGGACGTTGTATAACCACCTCGCCCGGCTCCCCGGCATGGAGGTCTCCCGCAACCTGTATCACGGCGACTTCGACCTGACGCATTACCACACCTTCGGGCCCTGGGCGCTGTATCACCTGAAGTTCACCGACGGCGTGAAGGTCCTGACCGCCCACTCGACCCCCCGGATAAACGAGGGGAATGTCGCCTTTTCGAAGCGGATAAACACCGTATACCCCAAAATTTACCGGCAATTCGACCACATCATCACGATCTCGGAACCCTGCCGCCGGGAGATCGAGCAGCTCGTTCCCGACGTCCCGAAAACCCTCATCCCGAACGGTATCGACCGGGCATACTTCAAGCGGGATAAGAAGAAGCGCAAATCATTCCGCAACGAGTACGGAATCGACCACGATCAGAAAGTGGTCCTCTCCGTCGGCCAGCAGACTCCCCGGAAAGGCATCTACGACTTCCTGGACCTGGCCAGCCGGCATCCCGAGATGACCTGGGTCTGGGTGGGGGGGTTCCCGTACGGGACGTTCTCGAAGGACTATGCGAAGATCCAGATGCTCAAGTCCCATTCCCACGAGAACGTCATCTTCACCGGGGTCATCGACGACATCTCCCGGGCATACAGCGGGGCGGACGTCTTCTTCATGCCTTCGCACGCGGAGACCTTCGGCCTCGTGATCGTCGAGGCTCTTTCGGCGGGTCTCCCGGTTATCGCACGGGATATCTTCGAATTCCGGGAAATCTTCGGGGATTCGGTCCTCTTCTTTTGTGACATCGACGAGGCGCGTGACCTCGTGAACGACGATGCAGCCCTGCGGCGCTGCGCCGCACGGGCCCGCGCCTCGACGGAGAAGTACGACATCACGCTTATAGCAAAACGGCATCAACAACTGTATCGGGAGTTGATCGAGGGATGATCTCCGTCGTCGTTCCGACCTACAACGAAGAGCAGAACATCGAGCGCTGTCTTGAGTCTCTCGCCGACCAGACGGTGCCGAGGGAGACTTACGAGGTCATCGTCGTCGACGGGAACTCAAAGGACCGGACCCGGGAACTGGCGGAACCTCTTGCGGACAGGGTCTTTGTCCAGACGAGCAGGAGGGTCGGCGGGGCGCGGAACGACGGGGCGATGGCGGCCACCGGCGATATCGTCGCGACGACCGACGCCGACTGCATCCTCCCCCGGGACTGGGTGGAGCGGATCGAGAGAAACTTTGCGGAACGGGAGATCGTGCAACTCTACGGTACGGTCTACCCGATCGAGGACGGTTTCCGGAACCGGCTCTCGCTTGCCGGTGCAAACATCTTCTCGCGCATCGGCTACTACACCCGGACGATCTACTTCACGCTCGGGTGCAACACGGCTTTCGACCGCGAGACGTTCATCCGGGCGGGGATGTATCGCTGCATCGATGCCGGGGACGACCTGGAGATAGCGCAACGGATGCGAAAGATCGGCAGGGTCCATCTCGATCCCCGCCTGAAGGTCGGGTTCTCGATGCGGCGCTACCAGCAGTTCGGAACGCTCAAATCGATTGGGGAGTGGCTGTATATCGTTCTTCGCGGCGGCAATGCCGGCGGCGTCACCTACTCGAAGCGGGAGTACAAATAGCCTCATGAAGAAGACCGCATCCGTCCCGGAAGCCTACGCCGAAGCAGTGCACCGGTCCGACACCTGCGGGTTTGCGCGCCTGCTCGGCATGGAGGTCACGGAGATCGCCGGGGGCTGCGTCAGGGTGGCCATGCCGACCGCAGGAAGGGAGAACGGCCATGGTATGACTCACGGCGGCGCAATCTTTGCCCTTGCGGACCACGCTTTCGGCATCGCCGGAAACCTTGACGGGGTGGACCAGACGGGGATCTCCGCCCATATCCGCTATTTTTCTCCGCCTGCGGGAGAGACCCTGGAGGCGGTCGCCCGCAGGGTCTCGGAGACGGAGAGGACGTCCGTCTACACCGTCGACGTCTACTCGGGCGGGCGGCTGGTCGCCTCGCTCGAAGGGGTCGGGTTCAAGACCGGGGTTCCGGCGAGGGGGGAGTGAAGGGGGGTTTGGTGCTGATTTAGAGGCGCCTGCCCTGCATCACCAATCATTAGCGTATTTCTCTAAATAGTAGGTATGAGAGCAAGCCCGATGCAGTAGACCGTGGGAACTGCGCACCTCGGTGCTCAAGCTCGCTCCGCTCGCACCTCTGGTGCCCCTGCCTTCTGGCCAGTCGCGTAACGAACCACGGATTTTGTGGGGATATCGCCACGCACTGCCCCCGCCCCGAGGGGCGGGGGAGGAGCGCGAAGCACGGGCGGGGTGGGGGTTGCATGTTAGCCCTACGGGGTAGAGACAGGGGAGGGAGTCTCCCCCCTCCCCGTCGGCCTCACCCCCAATGGCGATAGCCACTGGAAAGCCGTGTACGGGGTTTGTGGAGTGCCATGTCCCATAGGAGCAGAGGTTAGGAAATCTCGCTCCCTCTAGCCGCAGCCAGACAAATGCCTTTCCCCGAATAAACCCCCTTCCGTCCCTCTACCACACCGTCCTGCAGTGCCCGCCGCCGTGCTTCGCGAAGTACTGCTGGTGGTACTCCTCTGCCCGCCAGAACGTCCCCGCGGGCTCGATCGCGGTGACGATGGGGCGCCCGAACCTGCCCGAACGGTCCATCTCCTCCTTCGATGTCCGCGCCTCTTTCTCCTGCTCCGGGGTGTGGTAGAAGATCACCGACCGGTACTGCATCCCGATGTCGGGCCCCTGCCGGTTCGGCGTGGTCGGGTCGTGAGCGTTCCAGAAGACGTCGAGGAGATCGCGGTACGAGACCTTTTCGGGGTCGTAGGTCACCTGTACGACCTCCGCATGTCCGGTCCGCCCGGTGCAGACCTCGGAGTAGGTCGGGTCCTCGGTGGTGCCCCCCATGAACCCCACCGCCGTATCCACGACGCCGGGGACGTGCCGGAACGTCTCCTCGACGCCCCAGAAACACCCTGCGCCGAACGTAGCCTTCTCCGTTGACATGGCAATCAGGGCCCGGTTAGGCGGGTTCTGGGAAAAACGTATCGGTGTCCTCGATCCGGGCATACCCTTATCTCCGGTCGGCACCATGTATGCACATGTTCTCTGAATCAGATGCCGTAGAGATGGTCGCCAGGCTAATGGCGCTCTCTGCACGCACCGCTCCGAAGGCCCGTGGCGTCGACGTCATCAAGACGCAGATCGTTGCCGGAGAGGAGCGGAACGTGCTCGCGGGAGCGATGCGGGAGTTCGGGGAGCGGCACAACGTTGCGTTCTTCATCAGGGATGCCGCGAACGTCGCCGCAAGCGACGCATGCCTTCTCGTCGGTTCGTTGTTCGCCGACGCCACGGGCCTCGACTGCGGCGCGTGCGGCTACTCGACCTGTGCGGAGATGCTCGATGCACAACGGCAGTCGACGGTCACCCCGTTTATGGGGCCGAACTGCGCCGTCAGGATGACGGATCTCGGGATCGCGGTCGGTTCCGCGGCGAAGACCGCAAGCATCCACAACGTCGACAACCGGGTCATGTACTCGGTCGGTGTCGGCGCGCTCGCGCTCGGGTGGCTGGAGGGGTGCGGCGTCGCCTACGGCATCCCGCTCCGGGCATCTGGTAAGGATATCTTCTTTGACCGGCCCCGCTAACCGGGTATTATCATGCCCATCATGAAGATCCGCGGAGGGGATCTGGACCTCGTCGAGTACGAGTTCACCTCCTTCTCCCCGGGCGAACACATCCGGATGTGCGGCCTCCGGCGGGACTATCCGCTCGCGCCGGTTGCCGGCACCGTCGTCGCCCGCGCGCCCGCACGGATTCATCTCACCGTGCTCGACATGAACCGGTTCTCCCCGGACCACCCCGGGGGCGGCGGCATCGGGTTTGCCATCGGGGTCTACTGCACCGCCGAGGTCGAGTGCACGGAGTCGGGGCTTGAGATCGACTACTCCCGCGAACCGCTTCTCCGGCACTTCGTCGAGGCCTTCCGGCAGGTCGTCGGCTACACGGGAGGATTCCGGGTCCGTGCCCGCGACCACCACTATGAGCACGTGGGGCTCGGGTCCACGAGCACGATCCTGACCGCAGTTGCAAACGCTCTCAACACCGCCGTGGGATCGCCCCTGACCCGCGACCAGCTCCGCCTGCTCCTCGGCAACAACTACGTCGAGGAGACCGCGGCCGGGAACGTTGCGTTCGGGTTCGAGACCGGCGTCGGCGCTGCCGCCAGCACCTACGGCGGGATGGCGGTGATGGGGGACGACCTGACGCTCGTCTACCGGCACGCCTTCGCGGCAGGGAGACGGGTCTACATCGTCATCCCGCCCTCCGATGTCTCGTCGGCGGGCGAAAAGGAGTTTGGTCTCCTGATGAACAAGGCCCGGACCCTTGACTACCGCGACCGCACGCTGAAGTCCTACCTCATCCTGATGGACCTCATCCCTGCGCTGGAGCAGGACGACCTTGCAAAGATCGGCGACGTGATCTGGGAGATCGAGTTCCGGGGCTCAAAGCGCGCCGAGGTGGAGCACCACGGGTTTGAGATCTACCGCTATATGGCGGCGCTCCGGGACGCCGGCCTCGAGTTCGTCGGCATGAGTTCGGTCGGCCCCTCCATCGCGGTCATCACCGACCGGCCGGAGGGGGAGGTGGCGGCGATCCTCGCATCGGCGGGGCTCCGGGTCGAGATCGCGACGACGGTCGACAACGAGGGGCTGAAGATCCGGGTGGAAGAGAAGGCCCGACATTCCCCACTGGTCTAACACCGGGAGAGGCTTCTGTCCGATCGCGCCGCCTTTTTTAAGCAACCGGTTCAATCCCGATCAGACACAGTTCTTCCGGTAATCGTACTCTCCGCTCGCGATCCGCTCCATAACGGTCTCGCCTACGGCGCCAAGAAGGCTCCCGGAAAAATACCCCGACGAGACGCTCGTGCCCCCGGTCGAAGAGAGCAGGTACACCCTCCCCTGCGAGACGCCGAAGATCCTGGCGACCGGCCCCTGCGTGATCCTGACCATCTGCACCTTGTCGTAGTTCATCACGACGGTCTCGCGGTCGACTGCGCCGTTCACGAACGTGAAAAGGTCCTTCCCGGCGTCAAACTCCGTGATCCGGTAGGAGACATGCGCGGCATAGAATATCGCGAAGACCGCGAGGGCCGTAACCAGGGGCAGCACGTACGGCAGGACCGCGCCAGCGGCCCCCGGGAGGGCTGCAGCCCCGCGGTAAACGTAGAGCGACGGGTAGGTCATCGCCACGGCGAGCGCGAGAGACGCCGTCGCGGCCCGGATCAGGAGCACGCTCTTTGCGCTTTCGGGCTGCTTCTCCGGACTGCGCTCGTAGACGAACTCCGGCACCACCTCCCGGAGAAGTTTTTGGACCGTTGCGTCGTCTTTCAGGAGACAGAGAACGGGACGAAGGTTCTCTCCGCTCCCGGACGCCAGCCCAACGACTTCCGCCTCAATGCACGACCTGTGCATGAGCCTTGCCGCGAAAGTGCTTTTGATGCGGACGGCGTTGATCCTCGATACATTGAAGGATGTCCGGTAGGTCCTGACCAGGCCGTGCTGCAGGTATACCGTATCGCCTCTGCGGTAGATCCTGTAGTTGTAGTAATGGAAGATCAGCGATACCGACGGCCCTATCTGGATCAGAACGAACATCATCAGAGAGACAAGCGCTTTGCCGTCCGTCCCGAGTCCGGGCCCGACGGAGAGATACTGTTCAAACAGGGAGTAGGCCAGGAATACAGAAGCAACGACGGTCTGGTGGGTTGGAACGCTGAAGAGACCGTGGATGATCACGTCCGCCGGAGAGAACGAGACGAGGGAACCGGCGATCTCATCCTCGCCCGGGGAGGCCTCGCGGTCGTAGATGCGTTGCGACACCACGGAGCGTATCCTCTCCGCCGTATCCTGCCGAAACGTCAGGACCGCCTCCGGGACCGTGGCGCTGCTCCCCGAGTTGATGTTGATCTGCAGTTTCGAGGTCCCGAAGAGCCTGTTCAGGATGCCCCGGTTCACGTTGACCGATGCAATCTTCGAGTAAGGGAGAGTCTTTTTCATCTTAAAGAGGGTGTCCCGCTCCACCACGACGTCCGTTTCGTTAAACTGAACGGTCGTCAGTCTCCATTGCCGGTAGTTGAATAGCAACAGCGCGGCGAGAGCGGCTACAAGTATGGCCGCGACCGCGGTCCTGTCGAGCTGCGTAGCGAGGACCAGCGCCAGAAGCACCATCGCGGAGAGCGACGAGAGCGACTTCTCCACGATGACGCTTTGGTGGTATCGGATCTTTTCGCCGGACATGCTCATTTCAATCGTTTGCAAGCCCCGGTGGGGCGGCCGGGGCCGTTTTCCTCCTCTCAAGGAGCATTCTCCCGATCAGGCCGTTCAGCAGTTCGGCTACCTTCTCCGCCTCGTCAATCTCCAGGTAGTTGATGGTCGCCTCTCCCCCTGCAGTGGTTACGGTGACGTCCGCGAGGCCGAGCATGCTGTTGATCGGCCCCCTGGAGACTTCCACCTGGTGCACCCTCTCGATCGGCACCAGTATGTGGCGGATCACGATGACGCCATACCGCACATCCACCCGATCTCTGGTGATCCGGTATCGGTATCGGGCGTAGTAAACCGGCGGAACCGCCGCCATGTAGACCAGGACAACCACAAGAACCGCCGCAAAGGCGTGCAGAACGAGATCGTAGTACTGACCGAGGAACCCCTGGGCGTAGGTCCTCGCAAGGAGATAAACCGCCAGATATATCGCGTAGGATATGGCATGATCGATGTACATCGAGAGCATGCACTTCCGGTTCAGCCGCCTGTAGCCGTCTCCTCCTCCATCCCCCCCATCAACCTGCCCATCCGGCGGGCTCAAACTCATGGTTAATGGTTTATGCTGCGCTCATATCAAGTTATTTCCAGAGACTGCCTGCGATCTCCGCTCATGATCTTTTGCGGTTGCAGGGGGAGAAAAAAAGGTGCTGACCGATTAAAAGTCAGTCATGATGCGGAACTGGTCGATCTCTTCGGTGTTGAGTTCGTTCAGGAACTCCTCCGCCGCGTGCTGGATGTTCTTGCTCCCGGTAATGGCCCGGCCTACGACCAGGATGTCGGCGCCCGCCTTGAGTGCGTCCTTCACGACACCCTGCCGGATGCCGCCTGCCGTCGCGACCAGCAGCCTTTTTCCGCCCGCCTTCTTGATCGCCGGGATGTCTCCCCAGGCGTACTCCGTGTTCTCGATATCGATACCGCGGTGAAGCTCCACAACGTCCGGTTTCACCTTGAGGTGCTCGACAACGGCACGGGGGTCTTCGACGTTGAGCATATCGACCACCGTGTAGATGCCGGTCTTCCGCGTGTCCTCGATTGCCTTCTCGATCGTGGAGAGAGGCGCAAGACCGGATATCACGACGGCATCGGCACCGGCGTCGGCGGCCATCCGGGCCTCGAGGTTCCCGGTATCGAGGGTTTTTAAGTCGGCGACGATGAACGCGCTCGGGCGGACCTCGCGGATCTCGGAGATGATCGAGAGGCCGAACTTCTTGATCAGGGGTGTTCCGGCCTCGATGATCAGGTGATCGTTCTGGGGCAGCTCTTCAAGAACCTTCGTCATGTGGTTCTTGTCCACAAGGTCCATCGCGACCTGCAGGTACGGCGGGTCCCAGAGGCGCTGCACCTTGAATCCCATGACCGCATGGGCCGCCCGGTCCTTCTCGTGCAGGAGCGTATCGATGTCGGGGAACCGGTCGAGAGCCCGGCGGAGCGCGAGTTTCATCGCACCGTAATTGAACCGGTAGATCTTGTTGGCGTCCTCTGCAGAGGGATCGAGGAAGACGCTTGCCATGATGACGGTGTCTTCAATGTCGACCCCTTCAAAGACGCCTTCTTCGACCGAGTCGGCGACGGCCTTCGCTACCGCTGCCTGGACGGGCCCGAATATCTGGTTCACCTGGTATTCCTTCTTTAGGGTAACCTTAGGGATGACGAGCGTCGAGGGCTTCGTCGGCAGGTTCGGCCTGATGACCGCGAGGAGCGGCGTGTGCCCCTTCGAGAGTTGCGAGAGAGCGTTTGCAAATGCCTGGCCTACCGCTCCCTCTTTGTTCCCCATCATTAGATCTATGTGCGCAAGTTCCGCGCCGTCTCCAACCAATGCTTCACCGATGAGATACATGTGCATGCCCTCAGATAGTGCAGAAATATTGGCGGGACAGGTATTAAAGACCTTGCGGGTATCTCTGTGCGGAGAGAAAATTGAGGCGGTCGGGCAAGACCGTATCCGGGATGCATCCCTCACGCGTCGAGCCGCGTGCGGTTGCGACCGGGACGGAAACAACCAAAGATACCCGGGGGTATCCGGCAAAAAAATCATAAGAACGTGGGGTCGGTGAGATTTGAACTCACGATCGACGGGTCTCTCCGACATGCATCAGTGCTCCAACGGGTCATCATCCCTCTGTCAGGAGACCCATTGTTCATCACGTGCAAAGACCGCTGGAGCCCGTCGCCATTCCGGACTAGGCCACGACCCCTTATCCTCTATACTTTTGATGCCGTCTGCTATAAGTGTTGTGTTCAAAGAACCCGAAATCATAATTGCTCCTGCTTACCTATTCAAATAGAATGGCTGAGGGCAGTTACGCGTGTGGGAACTCGCAAAAACCTCTGCTCGGCATCACCATTGGTGAAATGCTGAACCGAATCGCCGCGGCGCACCCGGACAGCGACGCGCTCATCTCCGTCCACCAGAACATCCGGTGGACGTATGCGGAGTTTCTTGAGCACGTCGACACCCTGGCGCGCGCCCTCATGGCGCTCGACGTCGAGCGGGGCGACCGGGTCGCCATATGGGCGATGAACTACGCGGAGTGGGTGCTTGTCCAGTTTGCCACCGCAAAGATCGGCGCCGTCATGGTGAACATCAACCCGGCCTACCGGACCTACGAGTTCGAGTACGCCATGAAGCAGTCCGAAGTCCAGACGCTCATCATCCAGGGGCGGTTCAAGACCTCCGACTACGTCGGCATGTTCTACGAGTCCTGTCCCGAGGCGTTCGAGGCGAAGCCGGGCCGAATACAGAGCGACAGGTTCCCGTTCTTGAAGAACGTCGTCTTCCTCGGTGAGATCCCCTACAACGGCATGTACACCTGGGATGAACTTCTCGCGAAAGCCGACCTCATCAGCCCCGACGAACTCCGGGAACGCGAGGCGTCGCTCGACTTCGACGATGCGGTCAATATCCAGTACACCAGCGGGACAACCGGGTTTCCGAAAGGGGTTGTCCTGACCCACCATAGCGTCCTGAACAACGGCTACATTATTGGCGAGGGGATGAAGTTCACCCATGAGGACCGGCTCTGCATCCCGGTGCCGTTCTACCACTGTTTCGGCATGGTCCTCTCGAACATGGCCTCCGTCACGCACGGCACCGCGATGATCCTGCCGTCGCCGGCCTTCAACGCCGAGGCAGTCCTTCGTGCTGTACAGGACGAGCGGTGCACGGCGCTCCACGGCGTGCCGACGATGTTCATCGCCGAACTCTCCCATCCGGACTTCGCGAAGTACCGGCTCGATACACTCCGCACTGGGATCATGGCCGGGTCGCCCTGCCCGATCGAGGTGATGCGGGAGGTCAACCAGAAGATGCACATGTCCGATATTGTGATCGTCTACGGGCAGACGGAGACCTCCCCCGGCGTCACGATGACCACGACCGTGGACCCCCTGGAACGGCGTGTCTCGACGGTGGGGAGGCCCTTCCCCCACACCGAGATCAAGATCCTCGACCCGCACACGAAGAAGATCGTCCCCCGGGGGGAGACCGGCGAGATCTGCGCCCGGGGCTACTGCGTGATGCGGTGTTACTACAACAACCCGAACGCCACCCATGCAACGATCGACGCGAGTCACTGGAACCATACCGGCGACCTCGGAGTGATGGACGAGGAGGACTACGTCAAGATCGTCGGGCGCCTGAAGGACATGGTGATCCGCGGCGGGGAGAACATCTACCCGCGCGAGATCGAGGAGTTCCTCCACACGCACCCGAAGATCGCCGACGCCTACGTGATCGGCATCCCGGACAGGAAGTACGGCGAGGAACTGATGGCCTGGATCAAGACGGAGAACGGTTCGACCCTCACCGAGGAGGAGGTAAAGGAGTACTGCCGCGGCCGGATCGCGCATTTCAAGATCCCGCGCTACATCAAGTTCGTCGACGACTTCCCGATGACGGTTGCGGGCAAGATCATGAAGTTCAAGATGCGCGAGGCGGCAATCAAGGAGCTCGGCCTTGAGAGCGAGTCGACGATAGAGACTGCGTAATCTTTTTTTAAAAAGGGAGTGCTTCAGGAGGCCTCTTTCGCCCGCCCCACAAGCGCCCGGGCCGCGGCGGCGGCTTCCCGGACGATCTTCTCCTCTCCCGGCACCGTCCGCTCGTGCATCAGGACCCGTCCCTGGCAGAGGACGGTCCTGACCGCGCCGCCGTTGCAGGCGTAGACGAGGTTCGATTCAGGGTTGAAGAGCGGGGTGTTGCAGACCGCACGGGCGTCGAGGAGGACGATATCGGCCGGAGCGCCCACGGTCAGGGTTCCGGGGCCGGTTCCGAGCGCCCGGGCGCCCGCCGCGGTCGCCATCGCGATTGCCTCGCCGGCGGGAAGGAGCGTCGGCGAGTTCCAGGCGAACTTCTGGAGGAGGGCGGCAACCTTCATCTCCTCAATGAGGTCGAGGTTGTTGTTCGAGGAGCAGCCGTCGGTTCCGAGGCAGACGTTCGCCCCGTACCGCTTCAGCCAGTGGTAGGGCATGGCCCGGTTGACGGCGAGCTTCATGTTGCTTACGGGGTTGTGGGAGGCGTGGACGCCCCGTTCCCCGAGGAGCCGGCACTCGGCCTCGTCGAGCCAGCAGCAGTGCGCGACGACGGTCCGGGGGGTGAGACAGCCGCACTCATCGAGGAGGAACGCCGGGCGTTTGCCGAACTGCGCGACACAGTCGACGACCTCCTTCTCGGTCTCGGAGAGGTGGACGTGGATGCCGATCCCCTGCTCTTTTGCAAACCCGGCGCACCAGGAGAGGCCCTCGGGCGAGACGGTGTAGACGGAGTGGGGGCCGACGGCCGCCCGGATGCGCGGGTTTGCGAGCGATTTTGTGTAGGCGACGAGGGTTTTTGTCGCTCTTATCTCGGCCTCCCGTTTCTCTTCGTTCCCGAGGTCGATGAACCCGTAGGCGAGCGTCGCCCGCATACCCATCTCGGCGGCCGCCTCCGCCGTCCTGTCCATGAAAAAGTACATGTCGTTGAACGCGACGGTGCCGCTTTTGATCATCTCAAGGCACGCGAGTTTCGTCCCCCGGTAAACGTCGTCGCCGGTGAGGTGGGCTTCGAGCGGCCAGATCTTCTGCGCGAGCCAGTCCTGCAGCAGCATGTCGTCGGCATACCCGCGTAGCAGGGTCATCGCGGCGTGGGTGTGGGTATTTACGAGGCCCGGGACGGCGATCCGGTCGGAACCGTCGATGACGATATCGGCGTCGACCGCTCCCCGGGCGTCCTTTCCAAGCCCCGTAATCGTGCCGGTCTCGTCGATTGCGATGTCAACTGTCGATCCGTTGATGGCGGCGCCGGTGATCAACACCGATCCCCGGGCGGTAAAGATATCGTCTGACTCAGTCATGCAAATTGCTCCACGATATTTTCAAGTATCTTCTCGGTCCTCCGGCAGTTCGCCCGGGAGGTTGCAAGGATGTGTTCGTAGGTCAGGACCTCTTCCCCGAGGCCGTTTGCATAGTTGTCTACGGTGCAGACGGCGGCAAACCGCATCCCGAGTTCCAGGGCGAGCGTCGCCTCGCTTGCGACCGTCATCCCGACGATATCCGCTACGCGGGAGAGCGCCCGGACCTCGGCGACGGTCTCGATCCGCGGTCCCGGGGTCTGGGCGTAGACGCCGCCCGTCCGGGCCTCCGGCACGAGTTCGCCGAGGGTGCGGATGAGGTCCGCGTCGAGTTCGGGGCGGACGTGGTTGATGGTGCACTCGTGGATGGACGGGATGTCGGTGAGGCTGACGTAGTCGGTGGGGATGACGATCGAGCCCGGCGGGATCTCCGGCTGCAGGGAGCCGGAGGAACCGAAGGCGATGATCTTATCCACCCCGAGGACGGCGAGCGCGGCGAGACACGCCCGGTAGTTGATGCGGTGCGGGGGGAGGTTGTGCTGGTGGCGCAGGAGGAGCGCGAAGGCCCCGGTGTGCACCTCCGCCTTCCCGTAGGGCGTGGAGACGGTCGTTTTCTCGAGTGGGGGGAGGTCGGCGAAGAGAAGACTCGTGCCCCCGATGATCCCGAGCACTAGACCCACCTCTCCAGGCGTGCTCTTCTGGCCGATATAGCAGTATGCGCTCGTCTGTATGACATTCCGTTTATCGGGTCAACGTCTTAGCGGAAAACCTCATCTATATGATGCTTGAGGTGCGGTTCAACAAAGATTTACGTCTCCAGCGACAACCGGAATGGTCATGGGCAGATTTCTGGTCGTCGACGAGAAGACCATTCGCGACGGGAAGTGCACGGATGTTTATTTCCAGCGGGTTTCTGAGATCATGGAGAAGGACGGCGTCAACCCGCACGTTACGATGGAGGTGACGGCCGCGGCGCTCCCCGATCCCTGGGGGGTCTTCTGCGGTCTTGCCGACGTCGTCGAACTGCTGGAGGGCGTCCCGGTGGACGTTGACGCGATGCCGGAGGGGTCGATCTTCTCCCCGACCGAGCCGGTGCTCAGAATATCGGGGCGCTACCGCGACTTCGGGATCTACGAGACCGCTATCCTCGGGTTCCTCTGCCATGCATCGGGAGTGGCGTCCTCTGCGGCCCACGTGAAACTCGCCGCGCGGGACCGTCCGGTTTACGCTTTCGGCTCGCGCCGCCAGCACCCGGCTATTGCGGAGATGATCGAGCGGGCGGCCTGGATCGGCGGGGTGGACGGGGCGAGCAACACCTGTGCGCCGGCGGGGATTCCGCTCGCAGGGACGATGCCGCATGCGTTCGTGATGTGCTATCCGAGCGAGGAAGAGGCCTGGCGGGCGTTTGCGCGGGGAGCGGCTCCGGAGGTGCCGCGGATCATGCTCACCGACACCCTGTGCGACGAGAAGGTCGAGGCGGTCAGGGCGGCGGAGTGCGGGGCGACGGCCGTCCGGCTTGACACGCCGCGGTCGCGGCGGGGGAATATGCGGGCGATTGTCGAGGAGGTGCGCTGGGAACTGGACGTCCACGGCTACCCGGACGTGAAGATCTTCCTCTCGGGCGGCCTCTCGCGTGCGGACGTCGCCGCCTACCGCGACGTCGCCGACGCCTTCGGGGTCGGCGGGGCGATCGCGAACGCCCCGGTGATCGATTTCGCGATGGACATCGTCGAGGTCGAGGGGCGGCCGTACGCGAAGCGGGGGAAGCGGAGCGGCGCAAAACAGGTCTACGAGACTCCCGACGGCCGGCGCGTCACGCTCCCCCTCGCCGCTCCGGCGCCGGAGGACGGGGTCCCGCTCCTCGTCCCCTGCATCAGGGACGGCGCCGTTCTTGCGCGCTCAGAGATGGAGGATGCGCGGGAACGGGTGCTCTCCCGGCTTTCCGGCCTTGCGGCGGAAGGATAGGGGGCGGTATGCCCCAATCCTTATTATGTGATCGCGATCAACATTGTAGGGTAATAGGGGCCGATAGATCAGGGGTAGATCGCTACCTTGGCATGGTAGAGGCCGCGGGTTCAATTCCCGCTCGGTCCATACTGTTTTGCGAAAGAACTGTTATCGACGGTTTAATTGCTAGAATAACATCAATAATGACCGTATCGATGAATCAGCTGATGTTTCCGACGCGGTTTTTTAGGTAATCATGGACTTCCAGAGCGATGGTGATGTGGAGCACGTCTTCCTGGATAGTTGTTTCGGAGTCTTTTCGCCATGTTTTCATCTCTGTTCCGTTCATTCGGAGCATACATGCACTTGCAACGGTATACACTCCTCTGGAACATTATGATAAGAAGGTTTTTAGAGAGATTACAACATGATTTTGAAGGAAGCGCTCTTCTGATATGTCCCTTCAAGAGATTAGTATTCTAATTTCAGTCAACTATAGAGATGATCCCGAAACACCTCAGCCGGGAGGGGGCATCCCCCTCCCGACCCCTCCCCCGCGTGGCGATACCAGAGAGGAGCCGTATCAGAGGTTTGACGCCAGAGAACACTCAATTTTTCGCGGGGAGGCGACAGAATGCTCTGAACTATAGGAATCGTCAGCCGCTGGAAACTTTTAGGATGACTTCATACGAAATCTTCAATTTGTAGACTATCGTCTACGATATCCCTTTGCATTGCTTCGACAAATTTAGATTTGAGATTAAATGAACGAAGAACAAGTATTTGGAATTATAATAAAAGAGATTCGGAGTGAAAGATCTCTTTCTCAGGAGATTTTGGCAAAAAAATCAAATTTAGATCGAACTTACATTAGTCAAATTGAAACAGGAAAAAAAAGCCCGACACTTTCAACCGTTTTTAAAATCGCACACGCTCTTGATGTTCTCCCATCAGAATTGCTATTGAGGGTCGAGGAACGGCTTGGTATTGCCTGTACAATCACAGGGGGTGATTCATGTGCAGATTAAGAAACATGTCACCCTCATTGATTCTGGTGGTTTTTCTGAAACTCCCGAATTTTCAAAAATAATGGATGATATCACTTCATCTATCAAAAAAGTCGTCCATCCGCCAGAATCTGATAAATTTACAATTTATCCGGAATCTGGGAAAAAACGAGGAAAGGGAAATGGTGTAAAGCCGATTAAATTGAATTTTATTTCACATCTTGTTCAAAGAGGTTGGGAGGATGTGCAGAATGAAAAAGGGAAATCCTCCGATAAGAAATCGAAAAGAAGAAATCCGGGTTCTCACGACGCAATTTATAGAATTGGAGATAAATGTTTTGCTGTCGAGTGGGAAACAGGAAATATTTCGTCATCTCATCGAGCGATCAATAAAATGGTATTAGGTATTCTGAAAGGGGAACTGGTCGGAGGTGCTTTAATTCTTCCAACTAGGGAATTATATAGGTATTTGACAGATCGTATTGGAAATTATGAGGAGTTAGAGCCTTACTTTGACCTCTGGCGAGTAACTCCTTGCAGGGATGGTTATTTAGGTATTTTCGCGGTTCAACACGATGATACGAGTTATGATGTTCCAAGAATCCCTAAAGGAACGGATGGCAGAGCATTACAATAAATTTTTATTCCTTCCCTTTCCATTCATCTGGAATTCTAGACCATTTTTCCCTTCCATTCGGGACCAGAATTGGTTTGCCCATTTCTCTCATTTTTAGTTGTCCATTAAAGTATGCTTCAATTCGCTGCTTTGCTATTTGTATATATGAAGTTTCTTTATCAGCCCCAATTACCTTTCTTCCATGTTTAATACCTGCAATCAGTGAAGATCCAACACCGCAGTATGGATCAAGAACCCAGTCGTTTTCGTTTGTTAATGCCAGTACGCATCTTTCTACCAATTCTATGGGATATTGACAAGGATGAATGGTTTTTTCGGGATGAGCCGCCTTTACGTTTGGAAATTCCCAAATTTCGTTATCCCACTCTGATTTAAGAAAACTCCATATGTCAGAAGGGTTCTTTCCCTTGGGATTACAGGAAGGCTTCCCTTTGTTTGGTCCTTTGTAATGCCTTTTACCTGGGTATTTATTTGGAACTCGAACTGGGTCGAGATTAAATTTGTAATCATCTGTTTTTGTAAACCACAATATCGTTTCGTATCTTCCACTAAACCTTCTTGTTTCATTAAGACCATGACTATAATGCCAAATTATGCGATTTCGTAATTTTAGCCCATGTTTCTTGAAGATTGAGTAATATTGAATATCCAAAGGAAAACATTCTCTATCCTTTACGTAATTCCCAACCTGCCAGCAAATACTCCCCTGATCATGAAGAATTCGTACAAGTTCATCGATCACTGTTTCTTGCGTTTCTAAGTATTGCTCTAAACTCTGCGATTTCTCGTATTCTTTCCCTAAGTTATATGGAGGCGAGGTTATTATGAGGGATACCAAGTTTGAGGGGAGAGTTCCGAGAAAACTCAACGAATCCCCCTCATGAAGTACTATCTCGCTTTCGTCTTTATAATTGCTAAGTATCTCTGGAAGCGGGATCAATGTATGCTGTTCTCCGGTCATAGTCACTATCCAATTTTTATCTGTAATTTTAGATTCCAGTTCAAAGAAGGTTACGATTTTTAATAGATTGCTCTACGAGAATAACAGTTCGGAGGGATGTTGGGATTGGGCGGTGTAACTCACCTACCACCTCCCCTGAGTGACGATCTGCACATGGAGTTATATGCTTTTTCTATCTGGTAAATATGGCTACTGGGAGGTAATGAGGAAAATGACTGCTGTCAGGATAATCTTTGTGGCGTCGACAATGTCATTGTTGACGCTGGCAGGGAAGTTCAGGGGGAGAAGCGGCATCAACGTGACGATGGTGACCTTGGCCACGTGGTGGGCGTGACACTCGCCCGGAGAGACCAGTAGTGGGAAAGAGGGGGGAATGCCACCAGAACGGCGGGACAAAGAACCACGTTTTTCAAACCTGTGGAAGAGAGAATCCCTTTCAGAAAACTCACACCAAGCGTGGTAAGGCATGACACCGCGGCCTTCGGTAAATGAGAACGATGTTACAGAAAACTGTCAGTATGAGTAGCTGAAAGGAAGAAATTTAACGCAAGTTTAAATATCGTCGATCGGGTGTTCATTCCGGAACTACGCCGGTGAGGGCGCATTCCAATAATTCTTCTTTGGTAGGAACCTCCTCACCTTTCTCCTGGAGATCCTCAACGTAGATCCCAACTGTCTCCGGTGTCATTGTTATCGCCTCGTCGACGGTATCCCGCCTTCTAGCAGATATCCAAGAAAACGGTGCTCCTTTGTCCAGAGGGGACACCCGATCCTGCGCCTGCTAACGCTGTGCTTTGTCCCTGTCACGATCACCTGACGTTCAAATTCGGGGTCGGCGAGACCATACCACTGCTGGTGCACTAACAGTGTGATCATGAGAACAACGTCATAATTCGGACTAATGAGTTGCCGCAAAATATATATGGTCCTCCTAATATGGACGACTATGAAGATCATACTGACCAATGTATTTGTAGACGATCAAGACAAGGCTCTGAAATTCTACACTGAAGTGTTGGGCTTTGTGAAAAAGAATGATGCTTCTGCCGGAGAGTACAGGTGGCTTACCGTCGTTTCCCCTGACGATCAAAACGGGACCGAGCTTTTGCTTGAGCTGAACAGCAACCCGGTAGCACAGGCATACCAGAAAGGAATATTTGAACAGGGTATCTCTGCCACGTCCTTTGGTGTTGAAGACGTTCATGCGGAATATGAAAAACTAAAAGCACAGGGTGTGAAGTTCACGATGGAGCCGACAAAAGTTATTGGCCAGGTGACCATAGCAGTCTTCGACGACACCTGCGGAAATCTTATTCAAATTCAAACGATGCAAAAATAAGTTATTTCATTGGAGACAGTCATCTCCAGAACTGGCGGAACTCCCCTATTTGCACCAGGTCACCCGTGTGAGGTGTTGTAAACCCGACTCTCGTTTTTGCTCTGATATCCGGTCCCACCTATCTGAATCCCACGGAACCGGTTAAGTCGTCCCCGGATCAACCATAATCTATGGATATCTTCGACTCGGTCTACCGGGGCACACCTCCCTGGGACATCGGCCGGCCCCAGAAGGCGTTCATCGAGCTCGCCCGGGCGGGAGAGATTACCGGCTCCGTCCTGGATGTAGGGTGCGGAACGGGGGAGCATGCCCTCTTTTTTGCAGGGGAAGGGTATGAGGTGATCGGAATCGACACCGCCGCTCTCGCGATCCAAAAGGCAGAGGAGAAGGCTGCTAAAAGAGGGCTTCAGGCGCACTTTCGTGTCCGGAACGCGCTGGACCTCGCCGGGCTCGGCAGGACGTTCGATACCGTCATCGATTCCGGATTCTTCCATACCCTCTCCGACGAAGACCGGCCGGTCTTCGTGAAGAACCTTGCAACCGTTCTCGCGCCCGGCGGGAACTACTTCATGCTCTGCTTCAGCGATCAGGAGCCCGGCGAATACCCTCTTCCGAGGAGGATCGCACAAAGTGAGATCCGGGACTCCTTCCGGGACGGGTGGTCCGTCAACTACATCCGACCGGCGGTCTTCGAAAGTTCCATCCGGGACGAAGGACACCAGGCCTGGCTCGCGTCGATATCAAAACTTCACCCGTGAGAACAAGCATTTGAGACGACAGCCGGGGCCGTGACGGTCGTGGCTGGAGGAGGTAACGCTCAGGATTGAATTCAAGAAAATGGGCCGAGGATTCCCGCGACTTGAGTCGTAGGAGGAATCGGCCCTTCGCATATCACGATACACTTTCACCCCGCACGGCTGTTCTTTATGCCGGAGGAAGTCCAACAGAGAGGTGTATGCAATCGGTGACGAAGTTGCGGTTGTTTGCGTCTCCAGGTGAACGGCAGATGCTGTTCGCCACGATGGAGCGGTACAATGCAGCCTGCAACGCCGCCTCGCCGGTTGCCTTTTCTGAGCGACAGTTCTCTGACCGGGGGCTCCAAGCCCGGTTGTATCGTCATATCCGAGAGTCCTTCGGGCTCTCTGCACAGATGACCATTCTCGCTCTCCGCAAGGTTGCCGGGAGTTACCGGAGCACCAGAGAAGCGATCAAGGAGCAGAACAAGGTGCTCGCTGCCCTCGGCAAACCCCTGAAGGTCCTGACCGAGCTCTCGTTCCAGGAGCACGGGGCCATCTGCTACGATTGGCCGGGTGCTCTCCCTCGGCCGAAACCGGGTGAGCGTCTGGACACTGGACGGCCGGCTCAAACTCCGGTATACCCGACCTCAGTATTTCCCGGCGGTCGCGACCGTCAAGCAGACGGATCTCGTCTACCGGGACGGCGCCTTCTGGCTCTACGCGACCGTGGAGACCCCGGACGTCGAGCCGCCGACCCCCCCGAGTATCTCGGGGTCGATCTCGGGGTGGTGAACATCGCCACCACGAGCGACGGAGCAACCTTCTCCAGCGACGCCACCGAGAAGGTGCGGCAGCGATACGGAAGGCTCCGGGGTTTCCTCCAGAAGACCGGAACCAAGTCGGCCAAGCGGAGATTGCAAAAGATCTCCGGCAGAGAACACCGGTTTAAGACCGATACCAACCACGTCATCAGCAAGAAAATCGTTTGCGCGGCACAAGGCACAAAGCGGGGGATTGCTCTCGAAGACCTCACTGGCATTCTCCTGCGGACCCACGGTTACGAAGCCTCAGCGCGAGCGACGCCACAAGTGGGCGTTCCATCAACTCCGATCCTTCATCGAGTACAAGGCTCGCAGGGCAGGAGTCCCGGTGAAGATGATCGACGGGGCGTACGAGCCAGCAGTGCAGTGGCTGCGGGTTCGTCCACCCCGACAACCGCCCGACCCAGGCGGCGTTCCGCTGCCGGGAGTGCGGGCATACCGAGAACGCCGATCTGAATGCAGCCAAGAATATCGCTGCCAGGGCCGTCGTCAACCAGCCTATTGCGGTCCGCTCCCCCGACATCGGGGGAGAGGTGGAATCGCGAAGCCTGTAAAGAGCGTGCTCCCATCTATAGGAGCATGCCCCCGACTGAAGTCGGGGGTAGTTGACTTGGGAACCGAGCTGCATGTCGGGTCCAACCATCATTTCCGGGACATCCCGATACATAACGAATGTGTTATATAACAGATTTGTTATACAACATATTTGTTAGGTGTCGTGAATGTTGCCTGTAGGAAGTCCTGCAACGGGGGACGACTTCATCGACCGCGAGCGTGAAACTGCGTTCATCCTGGATACGATCGAGAAAGACCACGTCATGCTCGTCGCCCCCCGGCGGTTCGGAAAGACTTCGATCATGCGGAACGTCGAGAGGCGGCTGGAGAGCAGACACCGGCCGTGCGTCTTTCTCGAGGTCGAGAGCGTAAACTCGCCGGGGGAGTTCATCACCGATCTCATTACCGCGCTCGTCGAGTGCGAGGGAGCAAGCCGCAAAACCAGGTTCTTCTCCGCTCTCGGGAGGGCGTTTGCCCTGGTGCAGGAGAGCATCGACGAGATAGAGACCCCGGCCTTTCGGGCAAAACTCCGGAGCCGTCTGAGAGCGGAGTTCTCGGATGACTGGCACGAGAAAGCGAAGAAGATCGACGAGATCTTCGGGGAGATCAACGGACCGGTCTGCATCATCCTCGACGAGTTCCCGGTTGCGATACAGAATATGGAGGAAGAGGACGCACGGAAATTCCTGCACTGGTTCCGGCGGCTGCGGCAGGTCTCGCCCGGGGTGCGGTTCATCATCGGAGGCTCGGTCAGCATCGACCACGTGGTCTACCCCGTCGGCGGAACCCCGGTCATAAACGACTTCCGGAGGGTCAACATCGGCGGGTTCGAAGAAAACGTCGCGCTATCAGTCGTCGAACGTGTCTTTCAGGAAGAGGGCTGGGCGTATTCTCCGGCGACCGGAAGAGCCGTTCTCGACTGCGTGGGTGAACCCTGCATCCCCTACTTCCTCATGATCGTCCTCTCCGGCCTGAAAGAAGAGGCGGACGTCTCCGGAGGGACGCCCTCTCCGGCGCTGGTCGACCGGGTCTACAACAAAAGGGTCCTCGGCAGCGAAGGGCGCCACTACTTTGAGCACTATTCACGCCGTCTTCAGATCACCTACTCCGGGCAGGAAGCAAAAGCCGCCCGCGCCATCTTAAGCAGGGTGAGTGCCGCGGGATCTCTGTCTGCGGGCATCGCCTACGAGATCTTCAGGCAGAGCACCGGATCGGGGAGTGAAGACGCATTTCGGGCACTGCTGGCGCAGTTGAATCATGACTTTTATGTCGCCTCGGACACTCCCAGCGAGTTGAGGTTTTACTCGAAGATGCTCCGGGACTGGTGGAGGATATACCATGCCGAGATCAGGTAGTGCAGCCGTTTACCGGTACTTTCCCCGGGCGTTGGACGGAGAAACGCTCCGGTACCTCCTTGTCGGCAGGGAGAACCTCCTCGCAGACCTGCTGGAAGAACTGGATCAGGCGTCCCGGAGCGGAACGCCGCGGTTCTTCCTCCTCATCGGCTCCCACGGCATCGGGAAATCTCACCTGATGAGCCTATTGTACCGCAGGGTAAGCAGTGAACTCTCCGAACGGATCATCCCTGTTCTATTTGCAGAAGAGGAGTATTCGGTATTCAGAGCGTCCGATTTCCTGTTGAGGGTGCTGGAAGAGATGGGGATCGACACCGCGGGTGTCGTTGCACTCAAAGAAGACCCGCTGATCCGCGACGCTGCGGTCGATATGCTCGCTGCATCCTCCGGGGATAGAGAGATCGCGATATTCGTTGACAACATCCACGAACTCTTCGGCCAGATGGATAGGCGCGAGATCCGGGCGCTGCGGTCGATATTCCAGCGGACCGAGATCTTTTCGGTGGTGGCGTCGGCACCGTCGGTCTTTCCCGGGGTGTCGGACCACGACGAGCCCTTCTACAACTTTTTCCGGATCCTTCACCTCCGGGAACTCGAACCCGATGAGGCGAAGGGACTCATGAAGAGGGTCGCACAGCTCGACGGCAACACCGCCTTCGTCGAAAACTTCGGGGATTACGAACCCGGGATCGAGGGGCTGCTGCCTCTCCTCGGCGGCAACCCGCGGTTGATCGTCCAGTTGTACGAGACCGCTTCGAGGGTCGGGACCGGCGATGCGGGGTCTCTTTTCTTCAGGATGATGGATGAGCATACTCCCTGCTACCGTGAGGTCTTCCGGAGACTCCCCGGACAGCGGCGGGTCATCTTCGATACGGTCCTCAGCGCGGACACCCCCCTTACGCCGAAAGACATCGCAGGACGCGCCCGGCTGAACCTGACGACGGTGAACGCACAGCTCCGGAGGCTGGAGGCGGACGGCTACGTCGTCTCTCATCCAATGGGGAGGCGGACCATGTATGAAGTCCGGGATCGCCTCTTCTGGCTGTGGCGGGCGATGCGCAGATCGGCCGGCCGCCAGCGCGTCGTTGCCTTTATCGAATTTCTGGAAGCCTGGCATGAGCGACCGGCGGACGTCATGGAAGGCGGAGCCCTGCAGGACCCGTCGGCCTCGTATATCGACGGGAAGCCAAACGACGCGCTGACGGCGATTGAGACGGCGGCGGGGCAACCGGACGGCCCGGACCAGGCAGCACGGTTCATGCAGTTCTCACTCAATCTCGCACGAGAGGAACTCCGGAAGGGGAACACGGCAAATGGTCTGCACCTGATAGACCTGGCGTATACGCACGCGGACCGCCTGGACCCGGATACGGTGAAAAAGACGACAGTCGGTTTCCTGAAGAAGCTCATCGAAGAGAAGCAGATCCCTCTGATCAAAAGCGCCGTTCACGAGATCATCGCGTCCGGGGGCGCCGAATTTGAACGGTTCTTGAAGCCGGTCACGGACGCCGTAGAGATTGTCGAGGCGAACGACACGAGATTGTATTACACGAAGCTGCAGCGGGAAGAGAGAGCGGTCGTTGCCGGGATCGTTTTGACGATCACGGGGTCGGAGGAACTGCTGCCGGGACTCTAACCTTTCGACTGTTTCGAATCTTCGCCTCCAGAGTATTCGGGTCCAGTGTTATCCCCGGTGCCTCCTGGATCGGAAACTCTGACCGGTTTGTCGACGGGTTGTTCACTGCCCCGGCTCTTCCGAAGACCAACGGGTAAGATAATGTCCCTCTCGAACGGCATCCCGGGCAGCATGAGGATGCCGTTACCCACGTCGACGGATTGGATTTCCAGGAGGCCCAACAGGAGGCTTCGGGTGCCGGCTCGCGGCCTGTCTTCTCGGTCACGGACGTGAGTTATTCCCCTGGGGCTCCGATTTCGCTCTATCGGGCGCCGAACGCCCAACAAAAATATATTTTTAACCGTCGCCGGAATATAATGATTGGTTACCGATTGCAACTCCTGACATCCAGATGAGGATTTATCATGACCGCACGACCGCCATGCTCAGGAACCAATCTTCTTTTGGTTCTCACGCTCGCCTGTATCGTCACGCTGGGGACCTGCTTTGCGGGATGCACCGCTAACGCCGATCCCGGTCCCGTCCGGATCGGTGTCCTGCTGCCTGCGAACGGATCGCTTGCCATGCATTCGCTGGACGGGATTGACTGGGTGGTGGATTCGATGAACCGACAGGGCGGCGTCGGCGGCCGCATGATCGAACTTGTGTACCGGGACACGAGCGTCGGCAACATCTCCGGGCATGCAGAAGAACTGGCCGGGCGTGACGACGTCGATGTCGTCATCGGCCCCGCGACGAGCGCGGAACTCACGCAGATCGCCCCCATCGTCACAGGAAAGGGCAAGCTCCTCATCTCCCCGAGCGTCACTTCGGGAATCGTCACGGCCGAGTATAAAGAGAACGGTCTCGTCTGGAGGACATGTCCCACCGACGGACGGCAGCTGGAGGCAATCTTCCGGATCCTTCGGGAGGACGGCGTCGAGAACGTCTCCCTCGTCACCGCGAACACAACCTACGGGGAGACGTTTGCACGGCTTGCCCCGGCAGCGGCCACGATGAACGGTATCCGGATCGCCGGAGCGGTATCCGTCGACGCGCCGGACAACTTCACGGAGATAGCCGCACGGATCGTCGAAGAAGAGCCCGGGATGGTCGTCGCCGTCGTGTACCCCGAAGAGGCGGTCGAGCTTTCCGATGCCCTCGCTGCAGCGGGTTCCTCCGCGGGCCTCTTCCTGACCGATGCCGGTCGGTCGCCGTATGTCCTGGAGAACCAGGGCGAACGCGCGGAGGGCATCCGGGGCACGTCGCTCTCCCCCGACCCCTCGACCGGCTACTCAATCGCCTATGAGGAGGTCTTCGGCGAGGCGCCCCCGCCGTTTGCCGCACAGACCTACGACGCCCTCCTTCTCGCCGTCTATACCGCGGCGCGGCAGGAGGCCGCTCCGGCCGAACCGCTCGACGCCTCCCTTCGGTGGGTCGTCTCCGGCGACGGCACCGTCAAAGGCTGGGACCCCCAGGAGGCGGGTGAAGCCGTGGCGATGATCCGTGCCGGGGAGCACCCGGCCGTCACCGGCGCCTCGGGCCCGCTCCGGTTCTCCGGGCAGTCCTCCGCAGGCCCGCTCGCCGGGTACTACACCTGCTGGGCGGTCGAAGGCGGGACGTTCTGCGAGAGCACCCCGGTCCCTTCGGCGGATGTAACTCCCGCCCTCCCCGGCCTCTCCTACGACCCGGCCGCCGGTACGGAAGACCGCCCGGTGGTCTGGATGGTCTACCCGCAGGTGAAGGGCGACCGGTCGTTCGCGGACTCTGCGTACCGGGGTCTCTTCCGGGCGCAGGAGTCGTGCTCGTTCACGAAGAGAGAGTGCTCGTACGACGATCTCGATCTCCTCAACGGCGTATTCTCGGCGCGGAACTTCACCGAGAAGCCCGACCTCGTGATCACCGAAGGGTTCGAGTTCACCGACGCCTCCCGGGCGTGGGCGGAGGCGAACCCCGACATCCGGTTCTTCACCCTAGAACAGGCGGACTATGGTCTCCCGAACGCATGCGACGTTGTAATGGTCCCTTACGGGGCGTCCTACCTCGCGGGCGTGATGGCGGCGAACATCACCGAAACGGGCAGGATCGGCGCGATTGCCGGGGCGCCGGTCTCCGTCATCGACCCGTTCTCCAGGGGATTCACCGAGGGGGCGGAGGCGTACGACCCATCCGTGAACGTCACGGTGCGTTATGTCGACGAGAGTTTTGAGGGGTTCGGCATGCCCGAGCGTGCGGGTGAACTCGCCCGGGAGCTCCGTAGCGAAGGCGTCGACGTCATCCTGATGATCGCCGGTTCGTCGAACACCGGGATCGTGGATGCCGCGCGGGAGACCGGGAACGTCTACCTCATCGGCGAGGACACCGACCAGTCTTACCTCGCCCCAAACCTCGTCGTCGCGTCGGTGGTGAAGGAGATCGATACGATCGTCTACCATGCGGTGGAGAACGAGATCATGGAGCGGTTCACCCCGGGACAGGAGGTCTGGACGCTTGAGAACGGCGGCACGGGGCTTTTCATCTCGCCGCGGTTCGATGAGTATGAGTGGGTCGTCGCCGACTGGCAGGACCGCGCAATCGCCGCGGAGAAGAATTACCTGAAGACGACGGAGCTGTAAATTCCTTCGGCGCTTCACTTTTTTCTGCAACCGGCGTGCTGGTCCGGATGGGCTCTGGTGAAGGCAGGAAGGTCGTATCGACAGGACGTCTACCTTCTGTCCTTGCACCCCTATCGCGCTCAACCGTTGGTAGAGTACCGGGACTTTAAATCAGGCGGGGAAGAGCAACCTTTTTCGCTGTCGTGAACAGGGCGATGAAACCGGGTTCTCTCCAGCGGGAAGAGTGATGTTACATTTTCGCTTCGGAACGTGCGGAACCGTATGTTCCCGGAGGAGACGCTGTTCTCCGTCGTCCTGGACTTCTTTACGATATGGATGCGGGGGGCGGCGGTCACCACGTCAGGAAGCGTGAAGGGGATCTTCTCGCAGGTCCGCCGGAATTTTGAGAGTATGAATCCATCGTTCCGGAAAAGATAACTCTCCGCGCGACGAGAACGTATCATGGAACGCACCACATCCGGGCCGGGCCGGTGCACTGCGGGAGCGCCGGACAGGGCGGCAAGAACGGACCGGCTGGCTCTCCTTGAGGAGATCGCCGTGTTCACCCGCAAATATGGGGATATCCTTGCCCGGTATCACCACTATACGATGGACGACCTCAAGCAGATCGAAGGGGAGTGCTGGAGGCTGCACGATGAAGCATGCAGCAGGGGAGCCTGCGGGAGTGCCGGGGAACTCGTCGAACTGGAGTACCTCATCGGTCGGGCGAAGGAGATGATAGCGAAGAGAATGGAGGAGGAGCGATCGCCGGGGTGATCCGGACCTCTGCCCGTCCAGTCGAGCAGGAGAAGAAACCCCGGTCCATCGATGACATGGACCGCATCGAGGCGGACGATGAGTTCGTAGAGTTGGATGCTGATGTTTTAAGTGTCGATTGACCGCAATGCCTGTGATGATAGCCAGAGCTCCTGGTGAATCGTCACGGAAAGATGGCGCGAGGAAAACTGCAAAAATGCTCTCGTCGGTTGGAACGGTCCCCTGCCTGCCGTTGTACAGGGCCCCCTGATTTGCAGACCCTGAGGCGTTATCCTGCACGGCAGAGACCGATAAATTTCCAGCATTCCCTGGAATGGCGCCTTTTTAAACAGAAACGTTTTTCAGTAATCCGCACGGCCCTTCGTCTATGGACTCTCATGCAGTTACCGCTCTTCTGGTTGCAGCCGCCCTTCTTCTCATCTTTGCGGCAGGATGCACCACCACGTCCGAGAAAAAGACAGAGGTCGATGCGACCGCCCTCTCTTCAGCCGACGAGACGTATACCCGGGGACTGGCCGAGTATGCAGACGCCAACTACCGGACCGCCGAAGAACGCTTCACGGAGGCGTATGCCCTCTATGCCGGTACCGGCGATCAGGATAAAGTAAGAGCGGCCAGAGACGCGATGTTCCGGGCGAACAGAACACACAACGAGTACCCGTTCGACACCGCGGCCGCACGGGCATCGCTTCAGGAGAAGATCCCCGGCATCACCGATGAGAACATAACCGACTGGATGGAGAACCATGCCCAGAAGATCGTCTCGGAGAATGAGACGCTCTACTTCTACGACCTTGCAGAGAACTACCTCTACGCAAACTTCGACGAGATGCGAAAGCAGATTGAAGGGAGCTTGGACTTTGACTTTATCGCCCGGTATGCCTGGGCGGAGAACCGGTCGGGGACCGGGCCGTACGTGAACCCGGTGCATTATGCGGGAACCGAACGACTTGAGATCCTGCACGAGATGCTCCCGGCGACGGGGACCCTGAAGATCTGGTATCCGCTCCCGGTCGAGACGGAGTCGCAGCGAAACGTCACCGTCGCCAATCTGTCGTACCCCGAATACATCGTCGCCGGCCCGTTCACCACGGGCGGCATCGGCTACGTCTACTACGAGATCCCGGTCGAAGAGATTGCGGAAGATCTGACCATCGCGGCAGATATCGAGTTCATCTCCTACGAGCAGATCTTTGACGTCGACCCGGCACTGGTCGGGGAGTACGACACGAACGATCCCGAGTACCTGCTCTACACCGCCTCCGAGCGCAACATCGAGATCACGGATGCGATCCGGGAAAAGGCGCTCGAAATCGTCGGAAACGAGACAAACCCGCACCTCCAGGCACAGATGGATCTACCGCCACATCATCGAGACCTACCCCTACAGCCACGTCCCGCACGGCTCGATCGATGCCCGGGAGCCCAAGGTCGCCGAGTCCACCTACATGTTTGAGACCGATCATGGCGACTGCGGCACCCAGAGCATGCTCTTTTCCGCGTTCTGCAGGTCGCTCGGGATCCCCGCCCGTGCCATCGGGGGCTACCAGATGCTTCAATCCGAGACTCCCGGCTCCCACTTCTGGTCGGAGTACTATCTGCCAGGCTACGGCTGGGTCCCCAACGACCTCACCATTGCCGAGGCGGCTGACTATGTCGTCATCCCCGACGAGAAGCGGTCGGCGTTCAAGGAGTATTACGCTACGAATCTCGATCCCACGCGCCTTGTGGTCCAGAAGAACGTCGATGCCCCGATGGACCCGGCCCTGCCGGAAGATGCCGTTATCTTCAGGGTTGTCCGGCAGGGCCCGGCGATCGTCTCCGATACGGCAGACTACGATATCGATCTCTTCAGCCAGGAGCGCTTCAGTATCAGTCTTGCAACCGTCGACTGATGCCGCCCCCATTCGCTTTTTTTAAAGGCTCAAGCCCCGTCCTTCAGGGCGGGGTTGTTGACAGCCCTTACCACTGCCCTCGACCCATTCACCTCATGCACAATTTCCCGGATACAACGGAAGAGAGCAGACGACGGTGGGAGATCAATGCCGATTACTGGGATGAGAGGATGGGCGATACGTCCAATTTCTTCCACTGCAACATCGTACGCCCCCATACGGAGCAGCTGCTCGATCTCCGGGAAGGCGATCTGGTGCTGGATATCGCCTGCGGGACCGGCAACTTTTCACAGCGGCTTGCGGAAAGAGGCGCCGTGGTCGTCGCATTCGACGACAGCGAAACCATGATCGCCCATGCAAAACGGCGCCGCTTTGCATACCGCGATAAGATATCGTTTCATGTCTGCGATGCCACGGACTATGCGCAGTTGCGGTCCTTAAAGCAGGAAAGACCGTTCGATAAAGCGGTTTCAAACATGGCGGTTATGGATATCGCCGATATCGAACCGCTGTTTCGGGCGGTCGGCGAGATGCTGAAACACGGTGGAATATTCGTCTTCTCGACGCATCATCCCTGCTTTACGAGGCCGCAGGATAACTACCGGACCCCCTGTGTCCATGAGGGGGAAGCAATCAAAGGGCAGCCGGTTCCGGGGTATTATTACCACAGGCCGCTGCAGGATATCTTCCGGATCTGTTTTGATGCAGGGTTCGTGATCGACGGTTTCTTTGAGGAGCGGGACGATGACGAAGAGTATCCGGTCATCATGATCGTGAGGCTGAGAAAACGGTGAGCAGTCGTATTGTCTGCCCGTCCGGGCAGGCAACGGGGTGTGTCGGAACGGATGGATTGAGGGGGTGCAACCGTCCCGCCCCCTCTCACGCCTTACCAGACCTCCCGGCCCCCGGCGAAATGGGCCGTGAACACCCTGCCCGGATCGCCCGTCTCCTCCACGTTGGGTATCTTCACACCCGCGAGACTCCCGAACCCTGCGGGAACGTAGAGGGTGAAGTCCAGGGGAATCGCCCCGTTTGAGACGGCCTCGAAGTATGCACCGACGGCGCGGGGATCGGAGACCGCCTGATCGAGACTTCCGGTGTATGCACCGTTATTCCGGGTCTTATCGGCGTACCTGAACGCCGTCCCGTAGAGGGAACCGGGACCGACCCGGTCCGGGGACTCTCCGCCGTATACGATACCGGACAGCAGGTGCCGGGTCGCGAGGTGCCAGCCGGGCCACATACCCCTGCCCCATTTCATTCCCGGCACAAAGGGGTCCGCACTCACCGTTTCGGACTTCGACATCTCATAGGCATGCGTCGCGATCCACATCAGCATGTACTCGCGGGCGAAATCGTGCCCCTGCGGGTTCCAATTTTTATCGGTATACTTCAGGGAGAAGTTTGCCGTCTGGTAGAAGTTCCCTTTGAGCATACCGTAGTCCCCGGTCATCTGGAGGTCCAGCGCATGCGACAGGATGCTGAACCCCGGTGTCCAGAAACCCTTTTGCCCATTCTCGTCGTAATCGATGATACCGTCGCGGTTCTCGTCGAACCTCTCCATGAACTGCTCGAGAATCGAGGAGCCGGTCAGACGGTCGTGTGCTTCTGCATAACCGAGGAGCGTCTTCTGCATATCCCACAGCATGCAGCTCGGGTTGTAGTACATCGTCCTTGTCATGAGTTCGACGAACGCTGCACCCTCAACCCTCCCCGGATGCCCGGCGAGAGATGCGAGCGGCGCCCCGACGGTGCTGTCCCACCCGGTGACGTAGTACTGCTGCCGCCCCACTCCCCGCTCTTCGGCATAACGGTAGAGGTTGTACCTGAAGAGAGGAGAGTCGAGCCCGTCCGAGGTTACGATATTCTTCCCCTCGACCTTTGCCACCGGAACATGACGGACGAACTCCGTGGTCCAACCGTTCTCCTCTTTGAGTCGCAGCCCTTCGGCCATGGGAACGGTCTTGAAGCAGTACCGCGAGCAGAGATGGTCCAGCGCAACACAGTCGAGAGACGACCAGATGTATCCTTCGGGAATTCTGACGGCAATGCCCTCGGGGTTGTGGTTGAGGTTGATCATATTGATTGAATCGGAGACGTGCACCATGAACACCTGCTGGCCCTGCACGGCTCTGATGACGTCGGCCTGTGTCCCCGGCATCCCTGCGGTCTTCGTTGCGGCGTAGGTTCCGTTCTCGTCTTTGGCCGGAAGGTTGGTAGCCGTATCTATCTCGACGACCCAGGGCATATGCGGCAGTTTCGCCTTGAAACTCGGCGTTGCAGAGGAGGGCAACGCGTACTTCCACGAGGTCTGCCCGGGGCATGCGCCCGTGGGGCACTGCGTTGGATAAAGGCCGATACCCAGATTCTTCATCCCGTTGGTGATGAGGTCCTGGGCATGGATCTTCAATTTCGGGACGTTGACCAGGACGCAGCCGGGATAGTCTCCAAGATCGCCGGCGTCACGGGGGTCGCCGCCCACGATCACCTTGTGCAGGGTGATCTCGGAGAAGTTCGCCCCTCCGGGGACGACGACCGTCCTCCCCCGGGACGGGTCGTCGCCCAGCTTGTTCAGGTCGTAGACCATCAGCCGGTCCCCCGCTCTGCCCGGCGGGAGGTACCTGCCGGCCACGCTCTCCTCGTACCCCCTCATGGGGTCGTCGGTGTGGGAAGGGGGGTGGCGCTCCGCGAGGTAGCGGCGAACGAAGTAGAAGCCCCAGCCGCCGTAGAAGTCTCCGCTTCGCCCCTCGAAGATCGCCTCCGAGGTGATGGTCCGCCCGGCCTGCCGGCTAAAGACGCTCTCAAGAAGGAGTGAGGACGTAGAGGCTTCCCCGAGCGCCATCCGGTGGTAGTCGATCCCGAGGTTGTCGTGGAACCATCGCATCAGAGCGGCTATCACCGACCAGTCGGTGCAGACGGGAGCGCCCAGGTCTTCGCCGTGCGTCCCGGGTTCGATGACCTGCGGTCCGACCAGGTTGGGCTTGAAGAAGAGTTTCTTTCCTGATCGCACCTGCGACTGAACCTCGGCGGCAAAACCGGTCTCCCGGTCGAGACTGCCCAGGGCGTAACCGATATGCGTGTAGATGTAGTCGATCTTCTCTGCAATCTCCGTCCAGGCCGCGCTGTCGTCCTCGTTGATGACCTTCTGGAGCAGTCCGGGAATTCCGGCATAGGCCCTTGATGCGTCCATCCTGGCGCCGCAGACGGGAGAACCCTCCGAATCGATCTTCTTCCTCCCGATAGCCGAATTTACGGGGGTTCCTTTCAGGGAACGTTCGGGTGTGGTCAGGGTCCTGTCAGTCCTCATGTTCTGGATCAGGGCAGTCAAATCGTTCCAGGTAACGCCGGAATCTCCTGCGAATTCGGAGATCACGCCCCATCTGGGGTATCGGACCCGCTTTGATATGCCTCGATAGTTCGGTACCGTGTGTGCGGACATATACCTTCTGCTTCTTCTCCATTCTTCCGGCGTTCACAGAGGGATGTGAAACAGCACCCGGGCCTATGTTGCCGCGGGAAACGGCTGCCGGAAAACAGGGGAAAGGAGGTGCCCTGATCCCGAACTAACTGATCTTGAGGAGGATCGAGACCAGCACGAACAGGAGGAGGCCGTTGATCACGACGATTCCCGCGATGATCAGTCCTGGAGCGAGGCCGGGCACGAGCATGGTTATGCCGAAGGCGATCGAGACGATGTTCAACACCGTCTGGGTAACCAGCAGCCGCTTGAGGAGGGGAGGGAGAGCAACGGGTTTTGCCGGAGGGTGCCTGAGGTCGTGCAGCATCGGGAGAAAACGCTTCGCGAGGGGGGCCGCTCCGCCGATGAAGTTCAGGAGTCCGAGGAGGATCCGGATCACGCCGGTCAGGAGCCCCGGGACGATGCACGAGATGGTTCCCATTGCGGCAAACACGATCCCCATTGCCATCAGCAGCCAGGAGCGCCTGTACTGGCCCATCGGGGTTTCTCCAAGGGCCAGCATCTGGATGGCCATGATGACGAGCAGAAGACCCAGTTGACCGTCCGGGGAGAACGGGATCATCCCCAGGTTTACCGGGAAGAGCAGCAGCCCGAGGAGGACCAGGAGAACGCCGACCAGGATGACAATCGCGGCCGAGAGGGGGAGGGATGCCTCCTTAAACAGCCCGGGGCCGCCGGTTGCATGAGGGCTGTCTGGGGTCATTCTAATCCCACCGGCGTTTTCGTCTCGGCCGGAGGATACAGCCGGATCGTTTTCTGAATACACCACGAGAGGTAGAAGATACTGATGCCGTAGATGATGAGGAGGACCGCCGTCTCGCGGTCGGTCGTGATGCCGGGGAGGAGCGTGACGAGGCCGAGGATTATCGACATCACGTACACGAGGAGACAGGCAAACGTCAGCTGCTGCAGTATCCCGGGAACCTTCATCCACGTTCTGGCTTTCTCTGCGGAGAAGAACAACTGCAGGAGGAGAGCGATCCCGCCGACAAAGAGCATGACCCCGACGAGGATACGAGCCGGTTCGGCCAGCAGGCCGGGAACGAAACAGGCAAGCATCCCGATGACCGCCGTGCAGATCCCGATCGCGATGACCGGCCACGAACGGCGGAGATCGCCGAACGGGGTCTTTCCCATCGTGACGATCTGAAACGAGACGAGCACGAGAAAGAGTCCGTAGGTGCTGTCCGGGGAGTACGGCAGAGTTCCCATATGAATCCAGAAGAGGAGCAGGCCGAAGAGGAGCATGAAGACCCCGAAGACGAGCAGGATGACGACTTCGAGGGAGAGGTCGGCCTCCCTTCCCGGTTTTGAAGGGGTTCTCTCGTTCTGTTGGCTGTCAAATACCAAATTCATGCCCTCCGGGATATCCGGCAATAGATACCTAAATAAAGTCGTTCAGGTAAATATTTTGTTTAGACTCCAGGACCTATTTATAGTTATGTTTTAGGCTTCCGTCACGGCAGCCGGCTCTTCCCATCGCTCAATTTGGATCAACTCTCCGCAATGTTCCGTACCTGTTTTTCCGGATATCCGTTGATCTCATCGACGCGATTGCCGCGCCGGGAGGTTTTTTGAAAACCCGAGATCCTGGTAGCACAATTGCAAAAAATATAAATTCATTAGGGTGATACGGAGCAGATAGGAGGTATCTATGTTCCGACCGAAGGATGATTTCACATACTTGATGCCGGTCCACTTCGGGGGCGGCAAATTCGACCCGGAGGCCCTAGTCACACAGAGAGCCACGGCTCTGGCCATCAGTTACGAGACCGAGAGAGACCTTCTTGAAAACTATATTCCGGAAGGGTTCGAACTCCTGGCCCCCGAAGTGCAGGTTGCCTTCAACAAGTTCACCGAGATCAACTGGATGCACGGCGGCCAGTACAACCTGATCAACGTGGCGGCACCGGTCCGTTTCCACGGAAAGAAGGATGAACTCGACGGTGCATACACACTGGTGGTCTGGGAGAACAGGACCGCACCCATCCTCGGAGGACGGGAGCAGACCGGCATCCCGAAGATCTATGCGGATATCGAAGACCTGCACATCGTAAGGCCCCACTATGCCACGACCGTCAGCTATGAGGGAAACACCTTCCTCACCATGGATTTCGTTGCCGCTGGGCCGATAACCGGGCGGGATCTGGATGCGCTGAAGTCGCAGTTCGCGTCCGTGAGCACCCTCGGGTGGAGATATATCCCGAAAGTCGGTGCACCGGGTGCGGAGTTAAGTCAGTTCGTCCTCTATCCTCAGGGTATTGAGGTGGAGACAGTTCAGGCTGGAACGGGCAGCCTCAAATGGATTGAGCAGACCCCGATGCAGAACCCGGCCCAGTACCACATCATCAACAGTCTCGCTTCTCTTCCCGTGAAAAAGATAACTCAGGCGGCGTTGATTGAAGGAAGCGCCGTCCTTCATGCTATGGGTGCCAGAGTCATCGAATGAACAGGAGATCAATATGGTTGATTCAGAGTATTATACGGACAAAGTCTGCATTGTAACCGGTGCAAACTCCGGGATCGGGTATGCCGTGAGCGAAGAACTCTTAAAGCGGGGAGCAATCGTCTACATGGCGGGACGGAGTCGTGAGAAGGTTGCAAAAGCCGCCGGCCAGCTCTCCGCATACGGGGACCGGGTACGTCCGCTCATCATGGACGTGACGAAACTGGAGCAGGTGCAGAAGGGGATCGAAGGCGCGGCGGCAGAGGCCGGCAGGCTGGATATTCTCTTCAACAACGCAGGCGTCGGGGGCACCATACCGTTTGAGCAGGCCACCCTCGACGACTGGAAGACGATCATTGAGACGAACATCTGGAGCGTCATCTATGGGGTCCATACCGCCGTACCGATCATGCTCAACCAGGGGTTCGGCCATATCGTGAACACCAGTTCGATAGCGGGCATCGTTCCGCCTCCGTTCCAGGCGCTCTACTCCCTCACGAAGTACGGCGTCACCGGCCTTACCGAGTGCCTGAAGTACGAGTACGCGGAGAAAGGGCTCCACTTCTCGACCATTTGCCCGGCGAACATCGCGACGGCGATCTTCAACAAGAGTATCGACGGACAGGCTCACGGCGATCTGAGAATCCCCGACGATGCGTATCCCGTCGATAAAGCGGCGGCGCTCATCCTGGACCGGGTCGCGGAGCATAAAGGGATCATCGTCGTGCCCGAAGACCCGTATACCGAGCTCTGGAAGAAGTACATTCTCGGAGATCGGGAAGCGGAAGAACAGTTGCTGCAGATGGCTCACGATCGCAGGGCAGCGTTCGAGACGAGCGGAACATACTTCTGACCTCCTGCAATATCTCCGATTTTTACCGTAACCGCGTCTTCTCCGCCGACCCTGGGGCAGGGTGCCCTGCCGTCTGTCTACGGCTGCAGGTTGGTGTAGAGGGTGACGATACCCTTGAGCGTCGTGTAGCCTTTCCCGGTGATGACGTAGTCCCCCCGTTCGTGCCGCTGCAGGATCAGCCCGGCGTCCTGGAGTTTCTTGAGGTGAAAGAGCAGGTTCCCTCCTCTCAGATCAGTCAGGGCCGAAAGAGCCGAGAACGACTGTGCCCCGGCGGCGAGCGCCTGTACGATCCGGAAACGATGCCGATTTGCAAGCGGTTCCAGGATGCCCTGAACTACGGCCTCTTCCGAGAGGTCCGCGATGGACATAGAAGCCTCCCGACTGCTCCGGTAGATCCCGAGGGAACGCATCAACTCTATCTGTTTCTCAAAGAGGCGGTTCGTCTCGGTAAAACAGGTGGAGCAGGTGTCGAACTTTCCTCCCTTGCGCATCGCTGCGAGCCGGTCCCGGTAGGACTGGATGACCGCTTCGCTCACCTCTCCGTCCCTGATATGCTCTGCAGAGGCCTTGAGAAACTCGTAGAACGCGGCATAACACCGTTCACGCATCGGGCATTTCCGGATCATCCGCTCCTGGAGCCTCTGGTCGGCGTCGGAGAGATGCTGCTCGATGAAGACCCCTGCATACTCCTTGCGGAGCCCATCGAGGACCGAATCGACCTGCTGCTTGTTTGCCTGCTCGATGAAACGCCGGAGTTCGCTCCTGAGACCTGCAATCTCGGATTGAACCTCTTTGATATCCTGGTTGTAGTCTTCTGCTCCGTCGGTCATTGGATCGCCTCAGCCAGTTATGGAAGTGTAGCACAGGGATGTTGTATAGTTTAATGACGGATATCTATATTATTCTAACTATCCAACGAGAAGATCGGCGAGACTCATACCCGGACGGTGTTCCACCGGAGAGCCTGTACCGGAACAGGCAACCGACGCCGGACGACCGCCCGGTATGTCGCCGAAGTATTGGAGTGAAAACAATGAGCGTTAAAGAAGAGATCCGTACCCAGATCATAGGGGCCCTTGCCGGCGCGAAGTTCCCAATCAAGACGCCCGAGGCCCTCCTTGCCGCGTTCCCGATGGGAGCGGCAACTAAATGCAAGGCTGGCGACGTGGAGATGACCGCCGGTGAAGCGGGAGCCCTCTTAAAGCCGGACGACTTCCCCTTCACAAGCGCGGGGCAGGTGGCCGATACCATCCTCTCCCGGGCGGGGCTGTAACTCCCTCTGCTCCGTGGCTGCCGTCCCGGATCGGACGATGCCGGGAATTGGGGTCATCGCGGATACGGGCCGTCACCGACCCACGGCCCGAACCGCCTACCCCTTCCGTCTTCGTCCCACCGAGTCCATGACCGGTCCGGGCTTTCCGTCCACCGTCGTCTCCGACCGGATGCGGACGGTGTCGGGGGACTCCCACGCGACCGTGATCGTCTCTTTCGCCTCTTGTCCCCCCTCGCGGCCCTGCCAGTGCAGTTCCAGAGTGTCGGCATCCTTCCACCCGCCGGCGTGGTCGTGCACGGTCCCGTCGGAGCCCGATCCGATCATGTGGATCGTCTCCTCTTCAGGTTCATAACGCCAGAGATCCGTCTCCGTGTAAGGCTTTCCATCGAGCGTGAATCGAAGGTCGCTCCGGATGCCCTCACCGCCGGCAGCCTCCCGAACCGCGGCCGTGCCCCGGCCCTTCATGACGCTGCCGTCGGGCATGGAGAGGTTCACCTCGATATCCCACTCCCCCACGAATCGATCCCTGAGCCGGCCCATCTCCGTCAGTTGCTGCATGCCGTAATCCCTCCAGCAGGCCCTGATGGGCACCGCGATCCCAAGTATGTTTCCGATCGCCTCCCCGGCGCGGACTCCTGCCGCACGGGCCTCCTCCCCCGCACAAAAACCGGCCCGTTGTACAACCAATATAGTCCATGACGGTCTATACTCCTCCATAGAGCCGCGACGGGTGCCGCAGGAGAGGATCATGAGGTCTGTGGAAATAAACGGCAACATCTTTTACAACGGCGATTGCATCGTCGGGGCAAGGGAGCATATCCCGAACGATACGGTCGACCTGATCATCACCGACCCCCCCTACGGCATCAACGGCGACCGGCTGCACCGGCACTACAACCGGGACGAGGGTTTCGTCGTCGGGGGGTATGTCGAGGTCCCGGCGGTCGAATACGGGGAGATCCTCTGGAACTGGATACAGGAAGCCGAACGCATCCTCAGGCCGGGGGGCTCGATCTACATCGTCTCGGGCTACACAAATCTCTATCAGGTCCTCCATGCCCTGCGCGAGACCGGGCTCCGGGAGGTCAACCACATCATCTGGAAGTACAACTTCGGGATCTACACCAGCCGGAAATACGTCTCCTCCCACTACCACATCCTCTTCTACGAGAAACCCGGCGGCGAACGGACGTTCAACCTGGAGTCGCGGTACGGGACCGGGGAGAAGTCCCCACGGAACGGGTCGCTGAACTACCGGGACCGGGGAGAAGTCCCCACGGAACGGGTCGCTGAACTACCGGGACCGTGAAGACGTCTGGACCATCAATCGCGAGTACAAACCCGGAAAGGCAAAGAACAAGAACGAGTTGCCTATGGAGTTGCTCGTCAAGATGCTGCAGTACAGCAGCAACGAGGGGGACCTCATCTGCGACCTGTTCCTTGGCGGTTTCTCGACGGCGAGGGCGGCCATCGGCCTGAACCGCCGGGCAACGGGGTTTGAGATCTCCCGGCCGGTCTTCGACCTGAAGGTAAAGGAACTCTGGGACGTCGAACGCGGTTGCCTGCTCTCATCGCTCCGGGCTCCCCGGACCGGCGTGCCGGGGAACCGGGGCAAACCCTGGACTGCCGACGATGCAGCGGCGCTGACGGACCGGTTCACCCGGCTGATCGAGTCCGGGATGACAAAACGGGGCGCCGTGGAGGTGCTGGAGGAAGAACTTGGTCGGGGCCGGTGGGGCATCGAGAGGATGCTTAAAAAAAGGGAGTCGGGAAGGCCGGGCGGCGGGGGTGAAGGGCCGCCCCGCTCACAGGTTGTGCGCCGGGACGAACCGGGGGCCGGCATAGGGCACGACGGCGGGCCGCGGGAGGTCGACCCCGAGCGCCTCACGGAGGACCTCCTCGACGGTCTCCACCGGGACGAAGGCGAGGTCGCGCCGGGCATCTTCGGGCACGTCCTGGAGGTCCTGCTCGTTCTCCTGCGGCAGGATGACTTTCCTGATACCCGCCCGGTGTGCGGCGAGGACCTTCTCCTTGATCCCGCCCACCGGAAGGACGGCGCCGGAGAGCGTCACCTCCCCGGTCATGGCGGTCGTCGGGTCAACCGCTCTCCCGGTGATGAGGGAGGCGAGGGCCGTAAAGATGGTCACGCCCGCCGAGGGGCCGTCCTTTGGGGTTGCCCCCGCCGGCACGTGGATGTGGATGTCGCTTCCGGCGAAGTCGAACCCTGCTGCACCGGCCGCAAACCGCGACCGGACAAGGCTGAGCGAGATCTGTGCGGACTCTTTCATCACGTCGCCGAGCTGGCCCGTCAGCGTGAGCCTCCCTTTGCCGGGCATGAACGTACCCTCGATGAAGAGGATGTCCCCGCCGACCGGCGTCCATGCGAGCCCGGTGACGACGCCGGGCGGGTTCTCCTTCCGGGCAACGTCCTGCCGGACCGTCTCCCTCCCGAGGATCGCAGGGAGCAGATCCGCCGTCACCACGAACGGGAGATCGGCGGTCCCCGATACGATCTTCTCCGAGACGAACCGTGCGGTCCGGGCGAGTTGCTTCTTGAGCGCCCGGACTCCGGCCTCGCGGGTGTAGTTCTCGATGATCGCCGTCAGGGCTTCGTCCTCAAACCTGAGTTGATCCGCGGTGAGGCCGTGCTCTTCGAGGGTGTTCGGGACAAGGTGGTCCTTTGCGATGGCGAACTTCTCGTTCTTCGTGTAGCCCGAGATCTCGATGAGTTCCATCCGGTCGAGGAGCGGCGCCGGGATGGTTGCGAGGGAGTTCGCCGTCGCTATGAAGAGCACGTCGGAGAGGTCGTAGGGGACTTCCAGGTAGTGGTCCGAGAACGTGCTGTTCTGTTCGGGGTCGAGGACCTCGAGGAGGGCGCTTGCCGGGTCCCCCGAGTTCGAGTAGGCGAGCTTGTCGATCTCGTCGAGGATGAAGACGGGGTTCTTCGTCCCGGCCCGCTTCATGCCCTGGATGATCCGCCCGGGAAGCGACCCGACGTAGGTCCGCCGGTGCCCCCGGATCTCCGCCTCGTCCTTGATCCCGCCGAGGCTGATCCGGACGTACTTCCGGCCGAGGGCGTCGGCGATGCTCTTTCCGAGGCTCGTCTTCCCGGTGCCGGGCGGGCCTGCAAGGAGGAGGATCGAGCCCTGTTTCTCCTCTTTGAGTTTCATGACCGCCAGGTGCTGGATGATCCTCTCCTTGACTTTCTCAAGACCGTTGTGGTTGCTGTCGAGCACGCGCCGGGCCTCCTCAATATCGATCGCCTTCTTCTCCTCGACCGTCCAGGGCAGGTCGAGCAGGAGGTCAAGGTAATTCCGGATCCCCTGGCTCTCGTGGTGCTGGCTGCCGCCCGTTTCAAGTTTCTTCAGTTCGACGAGCGCTTTCTTCCGCACCTCTTCGGGCATCGTCGAGCGCTCGATCCGCTCCCGGTATCCGTCGTTGCCGGAAGCGCCGTCGTCTCCGTTGAGTTCTTCCTGGATAACCCTGAGCTGCTCCCGGAGCATCGCTTCCCGATTCGCCCTGTTGACCTTCTCGGACGTCTTTCTGGCCACATCGATCCGGACCTCGATGCCTTCCTTCACCCGGGCCAGGAGGTCGAGGAACTTCGTGTAGCGTCCCCGGACAGAGGCCGTTTCGAGGAGTTCCTGCTTATCGGCAAGGTCCACCGGGAGGAACGGCATGACGAACCCCATGATCTGGTCGATGGAGTCCATCTTCTCGATGGGCCGGGTGAATTGTTCGGAGCCCTGGAAGTGGTCGCTGATCTCGCGGAGAACCGCACGGCTGTCCGCGAGGAGTCTGGTCTGTGTCTCCTCGTCGAGGTCCGGTATATCCAGAACAGGCTCGCAGACGGCGGAGAAGAGCCCGTCCGCCGCAGAGAGGCGAACGGCCTTTACCCTCATGACGGCCTCTCCAAAGATCAGGTAGCCGTCATCCGCAGGCTGCACGTGCGCTATCTCAAGCAGGCTCCCCGTCGGGTAGAGCGTCTCGGGCGAGACCGCTTTTGGGTCCGTGCCGCTCCGGATGGAGAGCCCGACCGCGTATACGGGTTCGGTTCCGTTCGCCGCGGTGAGCAGCGCCTTTCCGGTGGCCGCGTCGACCTTGAACTTTGTCCGGCTCTTTGGATAGACCACGGCCTCAAAGAGCGGTATGACCATGGTCTCTCTGGCAGTGATATCTGGTAGTGGCGAGTGCATGGTTCTCTCAATCATTTAGTTTTTATTATCCTAACTATCCCGGGCCAAAAATTATCTGACCTTTCCAAGGATCTCAATCAGGCGGTCGACATCATCATCGTCGAGCGATTGTATCATCCTCTCGATCATCCGGTTCAAAGTGTTCTGTTCGGCTTTTGCTATCATCCGCCCCTTTCGGGTCAGACGGATGTACGCGATTCTCCCGTCGGCTGAAGACCGTTCCCTGTACACGCACTCCATCCGCACGAATTTATTGATCATCTCCGTGACGGTGGGCTTTGAGGTCCCGGTGATCTCGGCAAGTCTGCTGAACGTTACGTCTGTGTGCTCGTCGATTGCTCTCAAGTAGGCGACCTGCTTCACCGTTATATCCACAAGACCGCATTCTGTAAAGATCTGACTGGAACACTCTTTTTTGATGGCGATCAGGCAGTTAAACACTTCGAACAGGTGCTCTCTTCTCGCCGCCATAACCGACACTTATTGTTAGTTTTGTTATACCTAATTAAAAATGTTGCGGTCCGGTGCCTGCTTGAAGAAAGATCGGTCTTATTCCTGTGAACGCCACCTGAACCGGGCCAGCGTCTTCGGGCCCCAGAGATACGTCACAACCACGGCAATCGCTGCCGTGATCGCACCCGAGACGACCGGGTCGTAATGCGAGCCGTAGTTCGGGAACGAGAACTCGCTGACGTTCGTCATGGTGTGGAAGAGGGTCGCCGCAAAGACGCTTCTCCCGGAATTGTTGTAGATCCAGACGATGATGATCCGCAGCGCGAGCGTGAAGAGAGCCTGCCCCGCCGCCCAGACTGGAGTGTTGAGCAGGAGCCACGGGAGGAGATGCCATGCCGCCCAGACCGACCCGAGGACCAGGGCGGTCGCAAGAGCGCTCCACCGCTCCTGCAGGGGATCGGCGGCGTACCCCATCCAGCCTGCCTCTTCACCTGCGGCAGCGATGAAGAAGAGGGGAACGAAGACCGGGATTATGAGATACAGTACGTACGGATCGGCAGGGAGCGGCCGGTCCAGAAAGAGCATGACGCCGTAGGAGAGGAACATGACCCCCGGCATCAGGAGGATGATGGTGAGGAGGTAGATCGTTCTGATCTTCCGGAAGTCGCCGACTCTCGCGAGCAGCCGTGTGACACCGCCGGGCCCCTCCTCCCGCCGGACCAGAATCGAGGCCGCAATAAACGGGCAGACGAACATGAGCGAACTTGCGGGGAGGTTGAACGGCCCCGGAAGGGGTGTTCGGGCAAACAGCAGGAACGGGACGGAGAGGACAAAAGTCAGGAGAAAGAACGCCGGGGGCGATCTTGTAACGGATGGACCGCCGTTCATGCCCGCCCGACCTCCGGCACGGGGGCGTAGCGGCCCGAGGCTGCCGTCGTCGTCCTGCCCTCAGTCATGACCCTCTCTCCCTGCACTTTCGCGGGGTTGCTGCAGCGAAGCCACGTTATTGTGCAGAAACTCCGCGATCCCCTGCTTAACTGTTCCGTACTGCCCGAGGAGCATATGGCCGCCGCCGGGCAGGGTCTGGAGGCGAGCACCCGGGATTCTCTCCGCCAGGGCACGGGCATTCTCGTGGAGAGCCAGCGGATCGTCCACGGCGCTGACCACCAGCGTGGGCACCCTGATCCTGCCGAACGGATATTCGTTGCCCTTATCGGCGTTGAGCAGTCCGGGGGTCGAGACATAGATCTCAAAGAATTTCCGTCGACCCGGGCGCTGACGGGGAGGAGGCTCGCGAACAGCGACCTGACTTCGGCCTTTTCCCCCGGGGTGAGTCTTTTTCCCCCGGGAACACCGGCCCATGCCCCCTGCACGACCTGCCGAAAACAGGTAATCGTTGCCCAGTAGATGAAGTCGTTCCGGAAGAAGACGGTGAATATAGGCTTCGGCATGACCGGGCCCTTTCCCGGTGCGACGGGCTCGACAAGGATGAGAGACGAGACACGCTCCGGGTGGCGCAGGGCAAACTGGATCGACGAGACGGACCCTGCCGAGTAGCCGACGACGGCTGCCTGCTTGATGGCGAGAGAGTCCAGCAGAGAGGCAAAGGCATCCGCCTGGATGGCTACGCTTGCCTCCGGCGGCATGGGCGAGCCGAGGTAGCCGAACCTTGAGACCGCGATGACCTGGAACTCCGGGCCGATGGACCGGTCGGCGAGCATCAACCCCTGGTCGAACCCGCCCGCATTGCCGTGGACGACCAGCACCGGGTACCCGGACCCTGCCCGGGCATATTCGATCGGTCCGCAGTCCGTCCGGACCACCCGGCTCCCCAGGCTCTCGATACGCTCCCGGACGGCACGCATAACGCTACGGTAGCGTAGCGTGATCGCCGCTCCCGCAATGGCGATACCGGACAGGATGAGAACGATCAGGAAGTCAGCCATAAGAATACACCCTCCTCCGGTCACGTCGGATACCGCCCAGTCGTGGCCGTAAGGCATACCGGCCACCACGAGGTACGGGCAACGGATATATCGGTTTTAAGCATGAGTTTTTCGGTGTATCCCGATCCCGCCCGCCTATCCCTTCACAGAAGCCTCACGGCGGTCTCAGCCTGATACCGGTCTCCGGCCCCGCCTTTTTACCGCCCGCATCGCTCTCCTCCTGAATCGTAAGTACCGGGGGACGAATCACATCATGGTACTCTGGCAACCGCACTCCATGGAAGCAAAGGGTTATCGCCTCAGGGAATAATTGCGTTCTCTGGAGAAGAGCCTGAAGAGAATGATCTCATCAGAAGAGCCCCGCAATGGAAAAATAATGGATTACATAATCCTGCTCGCTTTGATAGTCTTGATTACGGCGGGTTACCATTATTTTTTCTGTGGAGATACGATATTCTGCGCCGATATATCCCGCGATGCCGACGTTCAGGTCGACCTCGTAAAAGACACACAATACCAGGTATGGGTTCTCGATGCGCTTGGGCCGGAAAGTGTAGAGGTAACAATCAGAAACGGTTCGCAGACCATTTTCAAAGATACATTTCAACTCATGCATCCGGAAGGGGAGTATATTCCCTATCACCCCGGCTTTTCGGTGGAAGCAACGGGAAGGTACAATATTACCGTCCGTCCGTTGGATCCGGGGACTATCCGGATAAAAGTCCAGAAGGATGTCGGTATTAGCCCCTCTCGCATATCGCGCGATATTTCACGGGGTATCTACTCCGTGAGATCGTTGTGCAATACGGGAGAATAGAAGGTACCGTCAACTACCCCCCACTGAAGTGGGGGACATGCTCCTATAGATGGGAGCACGCTCTTTACAGGCTTCGCGATTCCACCTCTCATATGTATTTCTTTATAATTACGGCAGAGATCCGGCATCTGGCGTGATTCCTTCCAGGAAAGATTCCGGATCTTCCGTTCAAGCATGCAGAAGAGGCGTTACCTCCGGACGGCTCCGGCGGGTGCTGTTCTACTCCCATAATGTCGCCGGAAGCTTCCCCTGGACCGCGGCAGGCCTGAGTTCCGGCCTCACGCCCGATGTGCCCGGTCCGGGGAGAACGGCCCGTACGGGAGTCGCGGTGCTCCCTTCTCCGGGAGTATGCACCCGGGACGAGAGGCCGCAGGGAAGTACCGGACAACAAGAATCCTTCGGGTATCACTGCTCCACGAGAACGACCGGCTTAATCAGGTCTCTGGGCTTCTCTTTCATCAGGAGAAGGGCCTCCTCCAGTTTATCGAAACCCTTGAAGACGTGCGTCGCCATGAGTGCGGGGTCCATGCGCCCGTGCATCACCACCTCGGCCAGCCTCTCCATTCTCACCCGCCCGCCGGGGCAGAGTCCGGTCGCGATATCTTTGCTCGCCATACCAAAACCCCACCCGGCACGGGGAATGGGTAGGATATCCTGTTCCCCGACCCCCTTTCCGAAGTAGTTGATGTTCGAGATCACGGACCCGGCTTTCGCCATCTTCACCGCGTCCATGAGAATATCAGGACTGCCGCCGGCGACGATCACGGCGTCAACGCCCGCTCCGCCGGTCCGATCAAGGATCTGGTCTGCGGTATCCCCATCCTTATAACTGATGATATCCGTAGCCCCGTATTCCTTCGCTACGGTAACGGCGGCAGGCCGGGTGCCGACGGCAAATATCCTTCCGGCCCCCCGTAGTTTTGCACCGGCGATAGCGGAGAGGCCGACCGGTCCGATTCCTATGACCGCCACGGTAGCCCCGATCTCGATTCGCGCGTTTTCGGCGCCCATGAAACCGGTGCTGAGCATATCCGGAAGCATAACCCCTGCTTCCGGGGACATGCCCTCCGGCAGATGCGCGAGGTTGTTATCCGCCAGGTTCACGTGGAAAAATTCAGCGAACACCCCGTCCTTGAAATTTGAAAACTTCCAGCCCCCGAGAGGCCCGCCGGTCTGCGAAGGGAACCCGCGCTGGGCGGCTTCCGAGTCCCAGTCCGGAGTAATGGCCGGTACAATGACCCGGTCGCCGGGTTTGAAATCTCTGACTTCGTTTCCCACTTCGTCCACAATCCCGAGCGCTTCGTGCCCCAGGATGAGATTATGCCGGTCTCCGATTGCTCCTTCCCAGACGGTGTGGATATCGGAGGTACAGGGCGCCAGCACCAGTGGTTTAACGATAGCGTCCCTTGGACCGCAGGCGGGTCTGTCTTTCTCGATCCATCCGATCTCTCCGATCCGCAACATTGCCAGGCCTTTCATGCTCCTATCACTCTCGATCCGGGGCTTATCACCGTGCTACTATAAAAAAGGGTCCGGTGGTGAACCCGGACCTCCGCCGTTCTCCGTCTTCATCAGTGGGATGACAGAGGCGCCCCATGCGGCTGGTTTCTGGAGGACGCACCGGGGCCCGGCCGATGAGACGGTATCGTATCGGATAGCAACGAACGGGGCTCAATTTCAGAAACAGGAGTTCACAGGGTCGAAAATGAAAAACCGAAAGCGCCCCGGCCGGGATTTGAACCCGGGTCAAAAGCTCCGCAGGCTTCTAGGATATCCACTACCCTACCGGGACACAGGAAGGAGTGCCTTTCCCTACTATCTGGGTTGTTCTGGTTAAAAAGGATTGCTCACCGGGAAGGACGAAACACTGTAAAGAAGGGGAGCAGGAGGCGGCAGGTACCGGGATTTACAGCGATAGAGGCCGGGTTCCTGAAGGGGCGGCACCTGGGACCTAAACCCCTCCTGCGCGCACCAGGATATGCACCGTCACCTCATTTCCGGAGAACTGGATCAGGTAGTCTCCAGACCGACCGATATAGACCTCTTTATGGGTATCGGTACTGAAAAGTTTCCCGAATCCGTTCTCGGCCACAATCTCGCCGGACTCCCGGTCCCTGACCGTCACGGTAAACCACGAATCTTCGCTTGGATAACGCTGCTTGAAGACGCCTTCCTTTTTGCTGCCGTAGTCGCTTGTACCGTATTTCTCCCGCTCGACCATCTTCGGCTCCACCGTAAAGTCAATGAGGAGCGGAGGCGCGGTCAGGTCAAAAGAGAAGGCATCCGTCGAATGAGTGAGATTGAACGGTGTCGTCTGGTTGTAGAGGGTCACATAAGGGTCCGACGTCGGCGTGACCGCCGGTGACTTGCTGAGCGTGGGGCTGGCCATACCGCCTGTTGCGGTGGGGTAAGGGGTTGCCGGGACCAGATACCCCGGATTGTTCTCCGGTGTCTCCTCTGTCTCCGGCGAAAGGGAGCCGGACCCGCCGAAGTCTCCGCCGGACGGCAATTCCTCACACCCGGCGGATGCGAGGACCAGGACTATCACCGCAGATATAATGAACGATTTATACACGCTGTTCATCGTAGTGGGGTTATGCAAGGGGATATTTATGCTTTTATTCTCAAATCGTTGAAGAAATATTTTATCCTTAGAATATGTGTGTGTTGCATTTTATAGCCCAAAGCGGGACAGTTAGGTAATATATCTATTCGGCATTTGAAACGGCCGTCCGTAAAAAGAGAATAACGTTCCTTTCGAGGCCGGCCATCCGCAACGGTGTAGTGAGAGTGAGAGAGACCCCGTCACGGTGTCGGGGTCCTGTACGGCGTATACCTGACGTCCGTCACCCACAATTTCCCGGATGACAGGGAAAAGATTTACATGCCTTCAGCGAACGCGAGGCCCGTATGTATGATGACGGGAGGGACCTCGATGCCAGCATTCCCGCACCAGCACACTCGGGTGCGTCCGCCCTCGATGCAATCGTTGCGTCCGTCAAAAACAGCAGATACCTGCTGGTTCTCATCGGCCTCGCGACCGTCGGTTTTCTCCTCCGGTTCTACGACCTCGGCGGGAACTCCCTCTGGCTCGACGAGGCCTCGACCCTGGGATTTGCCCGGCAATCGCTCATCGGCATCTGGGAGAGCACAGCCGGCGGCGAGTTCAATCCGCCGTTTTTCTACTGGCTGGAGCACGGAATGCTCCTCTTCGGGGAGAGCGAGTTCGTGCTCCGTCTCCTCCCCGCGCTCCTCGGCGTTCTGACGATCCCGGTTGTCTACCTCATCGGAAAGGAGTTCCGGGACAGAAACGTCGGGCTCATCGCCGCCGCCTTCCTCACGTTCTCGCCCTTCCACCTCTTCTACTCCCAGGAGGCACGGGCATACGCCCCGATGCTCTTCTTCTTCTCCCTCGCGCTGTTCATCTACATCCGCGCGGGCCGGTCGGACGAGACCCGCTCCTGGGTCCTCTTCGGGGTCTTCTCCGCGGTCGCTTTCTGGATGCACTTCTACGCCATCGTACCGGTCGCCGTCCTCATCCTCCACGCCCTCGTCACCCGCGCCGGCGCTATCCGGAGCAACATCCGAAACGCAGGGCACCCGCTCCTCTCAATCATCGTCTTCGCCGCCGCAAGCCTCCCTCTGCTCGTCGTCACGGTCAATCTCTTCCTTGTCAGGACCTCGGCCGCCCCGACGTTCGGCGTGCAGGGGTTCGATGTCGTCTATCAGACATTTCTCCAGATATCGGGGTTCAGTGACCTCATCCTGATACCTTTCCTCCTCCTCTTCCTGCTCGGCGTCGCGTACACCTGGCGTGAGGACCAGAACGGCGCGCTCCTCCTCATCTTCATGATGGTCCTCCCGCTGGCGGCAAGCCTCGTTCTCTCTTCGAGGATGCCGATGGTCCCGCGTTACCTCATCTATCTCCTCCCGGTCTACTTCGTCGGGATCGCGTCGGCGTACCCCGCGCTCTACGCCCTCGTCCGGGACCGACGTGCGGTCTACCTCGTCGTGATAGCGGCAGCGGCCATCAGCCTCCCATTTCTCTCGACCTACTACACGACGCCCCAGAAGGACGACTGGCGGAGTTTCTCCGCAGAACTCGGCAAGATGACGGAGGAGGGCGATCTGGTCGTCGTGCTGCCGCCCTATATTGTGCAACCGCTCGACTACTACTACAGCAACGCGACCGACCGGACCCTCGAAGTCGGGGCAACGACCGGGGCGGACCTCGCGGCTATCCGTGACCGGCACCCCGGAAAACAGGTGTTCTATATCGTGACTCCCGATATCTTCGCCGCAGACCCAACCGGGGACGCGGTGGACTGGCTCAAAGAGAACACGGAGTTTGCCGGACAGCATACGGAGATCTACCTCTTCACATCGGCCTAGACGGAGGACTCGATGGCCGAAACCTACGACCTCTCGGTGATCATCCCGACCTTCAATGAGGAGGAGAATATCGCCGCGATCATCGAAGCGATTGACGAAGTGTTCTCGAAAAACGGCATCCGCGGCGAGGTCCTGGTGGTGGACGACTCTTCAACGGACCGCACGATCGGAATCGTGCAGGATATCGCCGGCCGGAGCGGGAACGTACGGCTGATCGTCCGGAGAGAGGACCACGGACTCTCCCGGTCGGTCGTCGAAGGGTTCGGGAAGGCGCGTTCGGGGGTCCTGCAGGTCATCGACGCCGACTTCTCACATCCGCCGGAACTCATCCCCCGCTTCTACGAGGCGATACGCAACGGTGCGGATATCGCCATCGGGAGCCGGTACATGAAGGGCGGGGAGATCGCAGAGTGGCCGCTTGCGCGGAGGGTCATATCGTTCGGGGCCACAGCACTCGGTCGTCTCCTCTTTCCGGAGGTCACCGACCCCGTGAGCGGGTTCTTTGCCGTGCGGCGCGAGGTCGTCTTCGGCGCCCCCCTTTCGCCCCGGGGCTACAAGATCCTGATGGAAGTCCTCGGCAAGGGCCGTTGGCGCTCGTTCGTCGAGGTCCCGTTCGTCTTCAAGGACCGCGAGGAGGGAGAGAGCAAACTGCGGGCCGACACGATGACGGATTACCTCCGGCAATGCGCCGGCATCGTCCTCTTCTCGGTCGCGCGCCGGGCCGGGCCGGCCTGGACGGAATGGACAAGAATCCTCCGGTTCGGTCTCGTCGGGCTCTCCGGGATCTTCGTCAACATGGGACTCCTTTACGTCCTGACCGGGGTTGCCGGTCTCTATTACCTCATCTCTGCAGCAATCGCAATCGAACTCTCCATCGTGAACAACTTCATCTGGGACGACCTCTGGACGTTCGGGGCTGCCGGAGACCTCAGGCTCGAGCGGAAGATCCAGAGGTTCGGGTCGTTCCAGGCGGTCTCGATGGGCGGACTCGTCATCAATATGAGTGTCCTCTATCTCCTCGCGGATTTTTTCGGGATCTACTATCTTATCGCAAACCTTGTGGGGATCTTTCTCGCGTTTGCCTGGAACTATGGGGTAAACCGGCACTATACATGGAAAACGGCATAGAGACACCGGGGTTCTCGATCCCTGATGATTTAAAGGAGAGTCTGTCCGTCCTGTGCTCCAGATAACCGTCCTCCGGAGGAAAACGTTACACCAGTTCGTTTCTCCGCAAGAACTCCCGGATCTCGCGCGATTCAACCCAGCCCTCATCGAGTTGCCTGACGATCCCGTTGATCCGCTCCACCTGCTCGCGGATCTTTTCCGGCGCTGCTCCGTCGCCGATCAGGTCGGCCATGCCGAGGATCACCTGCAGGGGCAGACGAATGTGGTCCGCGAGGACGGCAAACTGCTCGATGTTCTGCTCGATCTGCTCGAACGCCTGCTTTCGCATATCCTCATAGCATTTCCGCTCCGAAACGTCCCGGCCGACGGTCTGCACGCCGACCACTGCATCGTCCTCGATGATCGGCGATTCGTTCATCTCGACGACCGCGACCGTTCCGTCCTTCCGGCGGAGCTCAACGAGAAGCCCCTCGACGGACTCGCCCCGGGCAACCCGTTTCCGGGCCTCCTGCCAGTCCGGGCGGGTCTTTTTAAGGACGTAGTCGCTGCACTGCTCGCCGATCATCTCATCGGGCGTGTAGCCGAGAATCCGCGTTACGGCTGGAGAGATGTAGGTGATCCCGCGGTCGGTGTAGCAGGTGTAGATCATATCAAAACTCCGCTGGGCGATCTTACGAAACCGCTCCTCGCTCTCCGCGAGAGCGGTCTGCATCTCCCGGCGCTCGGTGATGTCGTCCACCATCGCGATAACGAGCCCCTGTTTTCCGGAGTCGTGGAGCGGGGATGTAGTCAGGCGCCCCCAGATGATCCTGCCGTCCTTCGTCACGTAACGTTTCTCCCGGGAGGTCTCCTTCCTGTCGGACGGGTAGACCAGGTCCTGGAACCGTACGGATTTCAGTTCACCCTCGCCGTAGCCGAACATACAGAGAAACGCCGGATTTACCTCCGTGATTCTCCCCGTCGGGTCGATGAGAGCGATCCCGGTCCCCGCCTGCTCAAAGATCCCCCGGAACCGTTCCTCGCTCTTCTGGAGGGCGAGTTCAACCTTCTTCTGCTCGGTGATGTCCTGCCCCGTGACGACCAGTCGCCCCTCCTGCGGGCGGAAGATGTGCAGGTCATACCATCTCCCGGTCCTGGGCTCCTGCAGCCGCCGCTGCGCCGGAATACCGGTCTCCGAGACCTCCCCGTAGAGGGCGCGGGCGCCCTCCGCGATCGCCGGGAAGATGGTGAAGAGCCGCCGCCCGATCAGTTCCTCCCGGCCGCGGCCGAAGACTTCGGCCGCCTTCTCGTTCAACTCGACAAGACGGTAGTCGACGGGACTCCCGTCGTCATCACGGACAACCTCATAGAGGGTGTAACTTTCGAGCATCTGTTCAAAGAGGAGGCGGTATCTCTCCTCGCTTCTTCCGAGGGCCTCGTCCGCCTGTATCTGATCGATGATACGGCCGAGCCTCCCGGCGACGGCGTCGAGCAGGTGGCGTCCGTTGGCGAGGAGCGGTATCTCGTCCTCCCGGGGCTGTCCGTGACGATGGCATACCTCCACCCTTCCGGCAACCCGGCCGTGGATGGTAAGCGGGCTCTCCTGTCGCCAGGGCGTCTCGGTAAACCCGGCCGACCGGTATTCCCGGCCGTCGACTACTACCCGGGCGACGACATCCTCCGGGTTGGGCCATCCGGCGGGAAGGATGGCGGCAACCTCCGTGAGGACCTCGTCAATCGATATCCCGGGCCGTTCTGCGATGCCGCTGATGGCATAGAGTGTCGTGAGTTCCCGTATCCGACGGTCCTGGTCGGTTTTCTGATCCCGGAGCGTCTCCTCCTGCGCTCTCTGCCGGTCCGTGGCATCGTCTGCGATGGCAGACCGATCGGGGCCTTCCGATTTGTCCGGGGGCGTTGTAGGCGGAGACATCGTTTCAGTCCTGCTTCGGGAAAGTGGGCAGGGTAACCGGTATGCTGGCCGGTACTCAGGTATGCCGTGGACGGGTAGTCTTTCCGATCACTTGGGGTGATGTCTTCATAAGTGTTCTGCTCGGTGAATGGGCGGCCTTCTGCCCCGGTATTGTTTCCGGAAGCGTCACGGGGAAAGCAGGCAGAGGTGTGCGCCCAAACTACCTATATGGACATAGCCAAAGCCTCATATACGTAGGAAGACGCTCGCCCTGCCGGACAATCACAGAGCAACCGGAGGCGGGACATCGCCGTCTTCGGGGTCCCGGACAACACCCGCCTCCGCCGGAGGCGACTTCGAAGGAGGCTCAGGCGTTCCTGCCCTCTCTGGCCTTCAGGAGGGTGAACCGAAACGCCGCCCCCTCTTCCGGGCGCCCGGGGACACGGTCCTCGGCCCAGATCCTCCCGCCGTAGCGTGCGGTAAGCAGCCGGCAGATCGAGAGGCCGAGGCCCTGGCTTCCTCTTCTGCCGCCTTCCCGCTCGAACCGGAAAAAGATCGTCTCCTTCATGTCGTCCGGGACTCCGGGTCCGCTATCGGCGATGGTGACGACAACGGTCTCTTCGTCCCGGTCCTCAACCGTCACCGTGACCTCGACACCCGGCCCGCCGTGCTTTACGGTGTTGCCGAGCAGGTTCGTGAAGACTTCGGGCAGGAGGTCGTCGCCGAGGACCTGCACCGACAGTCCGGTGTAATGAATGCAGAGGTCGGGATAGTGGGCGATCTCGTCCCGGACAATCTTATCGAGGTCGCAGGGCGCAAGCCCGGCCTGGTTCTCGTGGATCTTGCGGATGGTGGCGACGTTTGCGGTGATCTCGATGCTTTTTTTGATCCCGCCTTTCAATTTCCGGGCGTGCCGGGCCGGTTCTCCATCGAGTTCATCGATAAGCAGGTCGGCGTAGATGCTGGCGATGTTGTCGGCGTTCCGGATATCGTGGGTGAGGATATCGAGGTAGAGGTTTGCCTCCTGGTTCGCCGTCTCAAGCCTCTGATAAAGCATTCCCCGGGAGGATGCCGGCCCCGATCTCCCGGCTGACCGCTTCGAGGAGCCCGCGCTCTTCGGACGAGAACGTTTCCCGGTCCAGGCTCCCGATAAGGAGCGCTCCGACGGCATCGGACTCGACGATAAGCGGGATACAGGCAAGTGCAGCAAGGCCGAGTTCCCGGAGGAGACGGGAGGTTGAGGTGCTCCGGTGCCGATCATGCTCAAGGTAGTGCGGAAGACCGGCGGCGAGACTCCCGGCACATGACTCCGCAAAGATGCTTTCCGCTCGCTTCAGGCAGGCATCCGGCATGTTCTGCTGGTACTGGAGCGCTGCCTCTCCGCGGTTGACGGCATCAAGATGGTAGATCGCACCGCAATCATAGCCGAGGAGGTCGATCGTCTGGCTGAGCGCCGTCTCCATCAACTCCGCGGGCGTTCGGGCCGACGCCGAGGTGCCGATGATCCTGTTCAGCAGCAGGAGATGGCGGTTTCGTGCCTCCAGCCGCTCCTTCACCTGCTTCTGGTGGGTGACGTCCCGCATAACGACCTGGACCGCGGGCCTGCCCTCAAAGAGCATCCGTGTGCCCCTTCCTTCGACGGGAACCGTCCTCCCGTCAAGCCGGACAACCAGCAGTTCGACGAGCGGCGTAACCTCTCCCCGGAGGTTGCGCAGACCGAACGACCGGACAGCATCCCGGGCTTCCGGATGGACGACATCAAGGACTGCCTTCCCGATAATCTCCCCGGCGTGTGACGCGCCGAGAAGCCGCATGCAGGCGGGGTTGATGTAGGCGATCCTCCCGCCGCGGTGGATCAGGATCGCTTCGGCGGAAAGTTCGACAAGCGAGCGGTATTTCTCCTCGCTCTCCCGGAGTTTCATTTCCATCTGCTTCAAGAGGGTGACGTCCTGGATCCCGGCGAGAAATCCACGGCAGGTGCCGCCGGCATCGATGATCGGGGCGGTTGTTATCAGCGTATGGACGCGGGCACCGGCTCTCTGGATCAGATCGACCTCATAGACTTCATGGGAACTCTTATCCGGGTTTTGCAGGTACTCTCCCAGACACCCGGCACCTCTTTCATCGACGAAGAGAGTGGCCGGCAGCCCGACCAGTTCGGCGACCGGGCAACCGGTGATATCGGCCAATCTCTGGTTGGCAAAGACCAGAGCGCCCTCTCTATCAATCAGCCCGATGCCTTCGTTCAGGTTCTCGATAAGAAACCGATACCACCCTTCGTTCTGCCGCAGAATATCATCAATCCCTCTCCACCCGGAGGTTCCGAGGAGTGGCGCTTCCCGGGGAGCGGCGGGTTCGGACAGCAGGCGGATGACCCGCACGCCCCGAAACAGTCCCTCATCGACAACCCTGCACGACCAGCGGACCCTGTTTTCCCCGCCGTCGGGCGATCGCAACGTACACAGGACATCGGCAGCCGGTGAACGGCCGGAGAGCGACTCCATGATCGCCGCCCTGCACGGCTCTTCAGCGATCCGGGGCACCAGGTTCCGGCGGATGAACTCATCCGCCTCGGCTCCGGAAAATTCTTTCCGATCGATGCCGAGGATGTGCCGGAGATACCCGTTGACACAGGCTACCCGGTTGTCGGGGCCGACGACGAGCAGCCCCTCGTCGAGCACGTCGAGGATGGCGGCGAGCGCGGGGAGATCGCCATCCGCGCGTGTGAACCTGTGTATCAGCCGGGACCACCTTCCTTTATCCTTGGAGGAATTCCATTTTCACAGGGAATACTCTATTCCCACACATCTCAAGCGAATCCGGACCATATTAGGGATATTCTGAAGTTTCTATAATCCCTGTTGGTGATTTTATACGAGCACGGACAGTATGCTCTTTCCCGGAATATATAAATCTGTCCATTTCCCCCGCCATACGGGGCTGTTCAGCAGGTCCCGCCGACCTTCCTTATGAGAACGGCCAGGTACGGCCGCCTCCGGCTTCTCCACGGGTAACCGATAGGTTTACGTCTCCTGCAGCCTGCCTCCCGCCGTGAGTGGATACGGGTGACACGGGTGAGGGAGATGTACAGGCAGCGTTACGTGCAGGGCGAGACCGACAACGTGGATTACCGGAAGCGGCGGAGGGACTGAGATGGACCACGACCACGAAATGCACCGTGCGGACGCCCACCATCACGCCATCGAGGACTTCCGGCGGCGGTTTATCGTCTCGACCCTGCTCACCGTCCCGATCCTCCTGCTCTCAGCGCCGGTCCAGGCGCTCCTCGGGGTCACCATCGTGTTCCCGGGCTCGGACTATCTCCTCTTTGCTCTTGCGACCCTGGTGTACTTCTACGGCGGCTGGCCGTTTCTTACCGGCATCGTTCGCGAACTCCGGGCGCGGACGCCCGGCATGATGACGCTCATCGCCGTCGCGATCACCGTCGCCTATGTCTACAGTTCGGCGGTCGTTTTCGGTATCGTCGGCACAGAGGGCTTTTTCTGGGAACTCGCCACCCTGATCGATATCATGCTTCTCGGGCACTGGGTGGAGATGCGTTCGGTCCTCGGGGCGTCCCGGGCGCTCGAAGAACTGGTCAGGGTCATGCCATCGGAGGCGCACCGGATCCGGGACGGCGGGACCGAGGACGTGCCCGTGGACCGGCTTATGCCGGGCGACCGGGTCCTCGTCCGTCCCGGGGAGAAGGTGCCCGTGGACGGCGTGGTGATTGAAGGAGCAACGAGCGTCAACGAGGCGATGCTCACCGGTGAGTCAAGGCCGGTCGGGAAGCGTCCCGGCAGTGAAGTCATCGGCGGGGCGATCAACGGTGAGGGCTCGGTCGTCGTCGAGGTCCGGAGGATGGGTGCGGAGACCTACCTTGCCCGGGTGATCGACCTCGTACGAAAGACGCAGGAAAGCCGGTCCCGGGCCCAGGACCTCGCCGATCGGGCGGCGTTCTTCCTGGTGGCAATTGCGCTCGCGGTCGGTGCGGTGACGTTCACGGTATGGCTCGCCCTCGGAGAAGGTACAGGGTTTGCGGTGGAGCGGGCCGCGACCGTGATGGTCATCGCCTGTCCCCACGCGCTCGGCCTCGCCGTCCCGCTCGTGATCGCGGTCTCAACGGCCCTTGCCGCCCAATCGGGGTTCCTGATCCGGGACCGAAACGCATTCGAACGTGCGCATGACCTCCAGGCAGTTCTTTTCGACAAGACCGGGACCCTGACGGAGGGGAGGTTCGGGGTCACGGATGTTCTCACCTTCGACGGCGCGGCAGAGGACGACGTACTCGGTGCGGCGGCATCGGTGGAGACGCACTCCGAACACCCGATCGCCCGGGGAGTGGTCCGGAGCGCGGAGAAACAGGAGCTTTCAACGCTTCCGGTGGAGGGCTTCCGGGCTATCCCGGGAGTCGGGGTCGAGGGAACGGTCGGTGGTCGCATTGTTCAAGTAGTCGGCCCCGGCTACCTTGCAGAGCAGGGCATAGCAGTCGATAACGGACGGATCGAACCGCTCCAGCAGCAGGGCAAGACCGTCGTCTTCCTGCTCGAAGACAACCGGCTCGTCGGGGCGCTCGCGCTCGCCGATACCATCCGGCCGGAGTCGGCGGAGGCGGTCCGTCGGCTCAAAGAGATGGGCATCCGGTGCATGATGCTCTCCGGCGACAACCACGACGTCGTGGCATGGGTGGCGGGGGAACTGGGCATCGACGAGTTCTTCGCCGGGGTTCTCCCCCACGAGAAGGCCGAGAAGGTCCGGGAGGTGCAGGAGCGCTACCGGGTGGCGATGGTGGGCGATGGGGTCAACGACGCACCCGCACTCGTGCAGGCCGACCTCGGGATTGCAATCGGGGCGGGGACCGATGTAGCCGTGGAGAGCGCCGATATCGTCCTCGTGAGGAACGATCCCCGGGATGCAGTGACGATCGTCGAACTTGCGCGGAAGACCTACCGAAAGATGGTCGAGAACCTCCTCTGGGCGACCGGCTACAACGCCGTCGCCATTCCGCTTGCCGCCGGCGTGCTCTCCGGCGCCGGTATCGTTCTCACTCCCGCGGCCGGGGCGGTGCTGATGAGCGCAAGCACCGTGATCGTCGCAATCAACGCCCGACTGCTCCGGGTATAGGGAAAGAGAGCGGCACCATACCAGCGCATCGGAGGGGTCGTATCCTCCTTTATCCTCGCTTATCTACCCGGCTCACCTGCATGCAACCGTATCCTCTTATGGTTCCCGCAGGTCTACCTGTATGCGATGGGACGTTACAACGGCGGCGACGTCGTTCTGGCCTCCGTACGCATCGGCGGTACCGGCGAAGGGAAGGTGCGCCCGGTGGTGGTCGTGACTGCAGAAGAGAGCGGAAACCTCGTCATCTGCCCGGTATCGAGCAGCCCGTCCACCGACGGGATCTCGATCCCCCTCTCGCTCGATGATTTCGCCCGGGGCGGGCTCGACCTCTTCACCGAGAGTTACGCCCTGACCGCATACCCCGCCGTCATCCGGCCGGCGGATGTCGTCGGGAAGAAAGGCACCCTGCTTCCCGGGACGCTTGCCGCCATTCGTGAGGCCATGCCGACGATGCACCGCCCCCTCCATCAGGGGAAGCGGTTTCGTTATTAGAGTTCGTATCGCTTCAGGAACTCCCGGATTTGCCGGGACTCCATCCACTCGCGGTCGAGCTCGAGGACCCGCGCGTTGATCCTCCTGACCTGCTCCCGGAGTTTTTCCGCGGACTCTTCGTCGTCGAGCAGGTCCGCAACCCCCATGATCACCTGGAGTGGGTGGCGGACGTGGTCGGCAAGAATAGCGAACTGCGCGATGTTGCGCTCGGTCATATCGAACGCCTGCTGCCGGAGCCGCTCGTAGAGGATTCGCTCGGAGATGTCCCTGCCGATGGCCTGAAACCCCACGATCTTCTTCTGCTCGATGATCGGCGACACGTTCAGTTCCAGTATGGCAGTCTCTCCGTTCTTTCGCCTGCCCCATACCTGGAGCCCTTCGACCAGCTCACCCCGGAGCACCTTCCGGCGCCCCTCCTCCCAGACCGGACGGCTTGAAGGGAGGAGGTAATCCTCCCATTCCGTCCCGATCATCTCCCCGGGCGAGTAGCCGAGGATGCGCTTCATCGCTGGCGAGATATAGTTCATCCCGTCGTCGAGGTACGACGTAACGATGAGATCGAAACTCCGCTGGGCAATGCCGCGGAACTGCTCCTCGCTCTCCTGGAGCGCCGTCTCTGTCCGCAGCCGTTCGATGATACGACCGAGCCGCTCCGCGACGGCGTCAAGCAACATCCGCTCTTCCGGCAGGAACGGTCCTTCAGCCGCCTCCGGTCTCTCGTGGAGGTACCGGACCTCAACCTCACCGACCCGCGTACCGTGAACGATGATCGGGCTCTCCTGTTTCCAGGGCGTCGCATCCGGGTCGCCCCGCCGGAACTCCCGCCCGTCGACCCGGATCAGCACTGCCGTATCGTCCGGGTACTGCCAGCCCGAGGGGAGGGTGTCGGCAACCGCCTGCAGGAGCCGGACAAGCGTCATTCCCGGCACCTCAACAAGGTGTGCGACGGTGTACAGACACTGGAGTTCGTCCATCCGTTTCTTCAATTTCTCCGTCTTCTCCCGGAGCGCCTCTTCCACCCGGTTCCGTTCGGTCACATCAAAGGCCGTCCCGGCAAGGCCGAAAATGTTCCCCTCTGCATTCCGGAGCGGCTTCAGCGTCAGGTCCCGAACACGAGATCCGTCTGCGACGGAGAACGGCACCGCCGCTCGAACGGTCTCTCCCGCTTCAAGGACCCGACGTTTGAGCGCGGTAAGAAGAGCGGCGTTGCCGGGAAAGGCTTCCTCGTCCCGCATACCGATGATGGATGCATCCGTGGCACCCAGTTGCTGGTTGTACGACCAGGTGTAGCGGAGGTTTTCATCCTGCACAAAGACGACCATCGGCGACCCGTCAAGCGCGGTCTTGAAGTGGTACGCGTCACGTTCTGCGGTGACGTCCCGGACCCTGAGGAGCCGGTGACCGATGGAGGCCGGGACCGGAAGGTCCGAGATCGAGAGCCAGCGCCAGGTGCCGCCGGGTGTCCGGACACGGCAAAAGATAGGGGGCATGTCCGCGTCGGTCTCCAGGGCCTCCCGGAGCAGGCGTGCGGAGGCCTCATCCTCGACGGCCGGCAGAAGGTGACGGGTAAAAAACGAGCGTACGTCCGTCTCGAGAACATTTTCTTGCTGGATATCAAATATTCGAAGGAGAGCCGGGTTGTACCAGAGAACCTTTCGGTCGTTGCCTACCGCGAGAAGACCGTCGCCGAAAGCGTTGAGCACCTCGGTATCGTAGGATATCCCATTGTGATGCGAGTCCGTCATGTCCCACCGGCGCCAAAGTGCAGTCGCCGTAGTGGTTGTGCTCCAGGGGAGCAAAAAAGGTTGTCATCCGGTTTGCCGATGATTCAGTGGGGATTTTACAGCATTCCTGCCCCCGGTGGTTCGAACCCGGCCATCGGTCCGGGCGGAAGAACCGGTTCCGGTGACCGGAGTTGATAAGACCTTCCGCTATTGAACTCTGTATATGGCGGTGCGAATGCACGTGACGGTCAGTGGAAAGGTACAGGGCGTCGGGTTCCGATGGGCTGTGGAGGACGAGGCCCGGGATCTGGGGGTCACCGGCTGGGTAAGGAACCTCCCCGACGGCCGTGTGGAGGCTGTCTTTGAGGGGGACCGGGAGTCGGTTGAGCGGATGGTCGAGTTCTGCCGCCGGGGTCCGGCCGCGGCACGGGTCGATGACCTGCAGGCAACCCGGGAGGAGCACTCCGGGGAGTTCGACGGCTTCTCCATCCGGCAAGGAAAATAGGAAGAGTCCTGCCCCACAGGCATAAATACCGGCAGGCCTCCAATGAAGGCCCATGTTGAAGGATATTGAACCGGTCGAGATCCTCTCCGTGATCCGGGAGCGCCGAAGCGTCAAGAACTACACCGACCGCGATCTCCCGGACGAGGCCATCCGGGCGATCATCGCTGCGGGTGTCCAGGCCCCGACTGCTCTTGGTCTTCAGCCCTGGCAGTTTGTGGTCGTGAGGGACCGGGGCCTGATGCGGAGGATGTCGGACTACTGCAAACCGCTCCTCGCGGGGAGGATCGGCGAGGAGGCACGCCCCGGGACGGAGGAGTTCCTTGCGGCGCTCACGACTCCGGAGTTCAACATTTTCTACAACGCCCCGGTGCTGGTCCTGGTACTCGGGGACCGGGGGGTCGCCTCAAGTATCCTTGACTGTGCACTCTGTGCAGAGAATATGATGCTTGCCGCCTGGGCGCTCGGCATCGGCAGTTGCTGGATCGGCTCTGCAGCTCTCATCCAGGAGAACCCGGAGTTCCTTGCGGCGTTGGAGGTCCCGGACGACCACCAAATTGTGGCGCCGCTGATCTTCGGCTACCCTGCTCCTCTGCAGCCGAAACGGGAACGACGGGAGCCCCGGATAACGTGGATCCCCTGACGCCCGCGATTGGCGTCATAACGGCGTCCGTGCGGGACCCGCCGCAAAGGACAAATAGCACGATATCCACCTCCCTCCCATGCTCGGAACGGTTGCGATTGAGATAAATGCGGACAAAACGAGTGTCGAGGTGCACCCGAAGAACGTCAAAAGGATACCGCAGATCGGCGAGGTCTACGATCTCGTCGAGATCGAGACGGACCGGGGGACGACCGTCTGCCATTATTACGCGGCAAAGGAAGCCCGGAACGGTGTCGTTATGGTTGGAGGGGCCGGCGGCGAGTTCGATACCCCTGCACGCGGCCTCTATCCGCGGCTGGCGCAGGACCTCCGAAACGACAGGATCAGCACGGTCCGGGTGCATTGCCGGAGTCCGACCAGCCTCGTGGAGTCGGTCGTCGATACTGTCCTCGGTATGAATTTTCTCAAGAGTCAGGGCATCTCAGCCATCGGGCTCGTCGGGTACTCGTTCGGGGGAGCGGTGGCGATCCAGGCGGCGGGCGACCCGGCGGTTCGGGCGGTCGTCGCCGTCGCCGTCGCCGTCGCCGTCGCCGCGACCGGGCCGGTCGCCGGACCGCCCGGTGATGCGGCGCTCCTCCTCCTTCACGGGGATGCCGATACGGTCGTCTCCCCCCGGTCCTCGGAGGAGATCTACCGGCGTGCCCGTGAACCTAAACGGCTGGTCATCTACGAAGGAGCGGGCCATACCCTCGATGAAGAGGTGGAGGGTCTGGATGTCGAGGTGAAGGCGTGGCTCCTCAAGCACCTGCCGGGGACGCTCGTCTGACCGTCCGTTACCCTGCCGGGGACGGGCTCTCCCGGGCCCTTCCTTCAAGATAGCGCCGTGCGGCGCAGGGGTCGTCGCTGGCAAACCCATCGACGCCGAGCCGGACCGCCTCTCCAAAGGAGTCTTCCGTGTTCAGCGTCCAGGGGACGACAAGCAGCCCGGCGTTGTGCGCCCGATCAATCACCTCGCGCACGACCAGGTTCCACCTCGGGAGGATGAGGTCTGCCTTCACCGAGCGGGCGAGTTCTATCGAGTCGCCGCCCTCTCCCAAGTAGATGAGGCCCGCCTGTACGCCGGGGAGGAGTTTCTTTGCCATCGCAACGCTCCCGGGATGAGACGAGACCAGAATGAGCCGTTCCGGTATCCGGTCCAGGATCGCCGAGACGATAATCTCCTCGGTCCCGGGCTCCTTGATCTCCACGATGAGCCCTGAATCGTTGCGGATGAGGTCGAGGACCTCCTGGAGCGTCGGGATGGTCTCGCCTTCGCCTGCATCCAGTTCCTTTAAATCTTCGATGGTGTAGCCTTTGACCGGTCCGACCCCGTCCGTCGTCCGATTAACGGTTGCGTCGTGGATTGCAACCGGGATGCCGTCCCGGGTAAGGCGCAGGTCGACCTCGACGAGATCGGCACACGCCATCCCTCTTTGCAGGGCACGCAGGGTGTTCTCCGGCGCGAGTGCCCTCGCGCCACGGTGTCCGACGATGAGCATGTCATGCCAGTACACACGGGATCAGATATAACTTGGCGGGGTCCGGCAGGTTCCGGAGAGGGTACCCGCCGCTAAAAGAAGGATTATTTCTGCTGGACCCTCTGGAACTCGGATTTTATGTCTGCAGGGTCTTTGTACTGCCGGTCTCCAAACTGGTTCAATGCATCGAGGACGGCAGGGGGTGCCTGACTCTCCTTTGCCCGGGAGATGAGGTCGTTTTTCGAGGCGGGGAAGTTGATCCCGGAGGTGCTGTCCTCGACGATCTGCGGGTCAAGTTCCCGTATGGCCCCGGCGACTTTTGACATCCCGCTCATGGCTGATTCTTTTATGCCTTTCATACGTTCTCACCACCGTATCCCGCGCTCCCTTCCGGGAGGCGACCCCCGATGGTCAGGGTGTGATAAATACCTATCGACTGTACGTCGGCGGGGAGCGGCTGGCCGGTATCGGTCGCTCTCCCGGGCAATAATCGCCACCGTACGGGACTTTCGAAAGGACCCACGGCAGAAATAGTGGTTTACTGCCTCTAGAAACGTCATCATCCCCGGTTTCCGGGAAAACGGCTCTCCGGCGGCGTAAATCAAAAGGTTCATTTTACTTATCTAACTAACCCTTTTCCCTATGAGAACACGTGGTATTCTTACGCTGCTCGTCTGTATCGTTGCGGTGCTGACAATCGCCGGTGCAGGGTGTACCGGCACGACCGACCGGACCGGTGGAGCGGGATTGAAAGACTCCTACATCGTCGGTATCGACGAGGCATACTTCCCCTATAGTTATATCGACAAGGACGGCAATCCCCAGGGGTTCGATGTCGATTCCATGAAGTGGATCGCCGAAAAGCACGGCATCAATGTGACGTTCGCGGACGTTGACTGGGACGCCATCATCCCCACCCTCCAGGCGGGGAAGATCGATATGGTCTACGCGGGGATGTCGATAACCCAAAAGAGACTGGAAGCGGTCAACTTCAGCAATCCCTACTGGACGGTCAACCAGGACGTCGCGGTTCGTGAAGACTCGAACGTGACGATCGACGACATTCTTGCCGGAAAAGTGGTCATCGGGGTGCAGCGGGGATGCACTGCCGAAACCTGGGTCGAGGATAACCTGGTCCGGAACGGTACGATGCCGAAAGAAAACCTGAAGCGTTACCCCGACACGCCGGCCGCCGTCAGCGACCTTGCGATAGGTAGGATCGATGCGGTCATGTACGACGACGTCTCGTTAAAGGACATCATCAGGGAAAAGTCGGCGAAGATCATCGGGTCCGTTGAGACAAAGGAGGATCTCGGCGTCGCCGTCCGGAAGGAGGACACCGCACTCCTCGAGTTCATGAACGAGGCGCTTGCAGAACTGCAGGCCGATCCCTACTGGGAAGAACTCAAAGCGAAGCACAACCTGAACTGATCGGGGACGTTTTGTCCCCCTTTTCACGATCTTCAACCAGTTCGGAGGTTCTTTTTCTGTACCCACGCAAACCCGCAAGCGGAGACCGCGTGAGGTTCACCCTGTTGCACTACCGTGCGCCCGTCCTCTGTGCCCTCGCGACGGCAGTCCTCATCGGGGGAAGCGCCCCGTTCACCAAACTCCTCATCGACGGGGCCGGCCCGCTCGCCCTCGCCGCGCTGGTCTCGCTCGGGAGTGGTTCCGGCGCCCTGCTCTTCTCCCTCGTCGGAGCGGCGACGGGCGCCCGGCGGAGCCACATGGAGGCGCCTCTTGAGAGAGGCGATATCCCCTGGCTCATCGGTGTGACGGTCTGTGGTGGTCTTCTCGCGCCGGTCACCCTGATCTTCAGCCTCCCCGGGACGCCGGCGGCGACGGCGGCGCTCCTCCTGAACTTCGAAGCCGTGGCTACGACGCTTATCGCTGCGGCGATCTTCCAGGAATCGGTGAGCAGCCGTGTCTGGGTTGCACTCGGGTGCATCACCGTGTCATGCGTCATCCTCACCCATGACCCGACGGGTGGTTTTGGCCTCTCCCTTTCGGCGCTCGGCATCCTGCTCACCTGCCTCTTCTGGGCCGTCGACAACAACCTGGGGCAGCGACTCTCGGTAAAAGATCCCCTCCGGGTCATCTCGGTGAAAGGGATCGGGGCCGGCGTCGTCACGCTCCTCCTCGCGCTCGCTGCCGGAGAGCACCTCCCGGACCCGGCCACGGCTGCTGCCGCAATGGTGGTCGGGTTTCTCAGCTACGGCGGCCTGACGAGCATCCTCTTCCTCCTCGCCCTCCGGGGTATCGGCGCTGCCCGGGCGGGTTCGCTCCTTGCCGTCTCGCCGTTCTTCGGCGTCCTCTTCTCGTTCGCACTCTTTGCCGAGAGTCCGGCGGGCGTGTTCTACGTCGCACTGCCCGTCATGGCCCTCGGTGCCTGGCTGCTCATCACCGAGGAGCATTCGCACCCCCACCGGCACCCGGCGACGGTCCATGAGCACCGCCACCGGCACGACGACCTCCACCACGACCACACCCACGCGGCCGGCGACCCGCCGCTCTCGGCGAGCGGCGAGCACTCGCATAGGCACGTCCATGCCGAACTCGCCCACGATCACCCGCATCAGCCCGATATCCACCACCGGCACACGCACCGGCGGTAGGACGGGGGCGGGCCTTTGAAAAGCCCGGGACATGGGAAATTCGTGCAGAATTCGTTCAAAAAAAGTTACATCTGTGCGGCGGTCGTGGCCCGGATCATCCCGGGGACGGCCACCCGCTTTTCGAGGATATGGACCGCCACGGTCGTGATCGTCACCAGGACGAGATAGACGATGCCGACGGCCGCAAAAGTCTCCGTATAGAGGAAATATTCCGTAGCTACCAGTTTTCCCGCTCCGGAGAGTTCGATCACCGTGAGCATGTAGGCAAGCGACGAGTACTTGATCAGGTAGATGAACTCGTTCGAGAGGCCCGGTATCGCCCGGCGAAGCGCCTGCGGCAGGACGACGCTCGTGATCGCCTGAGCCCGGGTCATCCCGAGCGCCTGAGCGGCGACCATCTGGCCGTCCTTGATCGACATGAGCGCACCCCGGACGTACTCGGCGTTGTACGCCCCGTTGCAGAGGATAAAACCGATCACCGATGCGGTGAACGCGGTGAAGGTTATTCCTATCGTCGGGAGGCCGAAGTAGAGGATGAAGAGGAGGAGAAGGAGCGGCGTACCCTTGACGAGAAATACATACATCCTGCAGAGCCAGGAGATGACGCGGCCGCCGTACTGCCTTCCCGCCGCAACGCCGATCCCGAGCGCGAGGCCGAACGGGGCGGAGCACGCGATCAACTGCAGGGTTACAACCAGCCCCTGCATCAGCGCCGGGAAGAGGATCTCGAAGATGAAGACTGCCTGGTCCATGCGTCTCTTCAGTCTCCCCGGAAAGTGTCGAGTCGGCCGATGAAGTCCTTCATCCGGGTGTACCGCGGGTCGTGCAGGAGCAGGTCCGGCGACCCCTGCTCGACCACCACGCCGTTCTCCATAAAAAGAACCTCATTTGCCACAGAGCAGGCGAACCCCATCTCGTGGGTGACGACGAGCATCGTCATCCCCTCACGGGCCAGCCGTTTCATGACCTCCAGCACCTCCCGGGTCAATTCGGGATCGAGCGCGGACGTCGGTTCGTCGAAGAGGATGACGTCCGGGTCCATGGCAAGCGCCCGGGCGATGGAGACACGCTGGGCCTGACCGCCGGAGAGCTCCGCCGGGTAGTGGTCGGCCCATTCTTCCATCCCCACCTGCCGGAGTTCGGTGAGCGCCTTCTCGCGGGCCTCCGCTTTCCCCATGCCTTTGACCTTGAGCAGCGCCAGTTCGACGTTTTTGAGCGCGGTGAGGTGGTCGAAGAGGAAGAAGTTCTGGAAGACCATCCCGATCTTCTGCCGGAAGTAGTTGATCCGGGCCCCCGAGTTCGTGACCTCCTCTCCGTCGAGCCAGACCCTCCCGCGGTCGGGTATCGTCAGCTGGTTGATGCACCGCAGAAGCGTACTCTTTCCCGTCCCCGAGGGGCCGATGAAGACCTTCGTCTCGCCTCTCCGGACATTGAACGAGACCCCCCGCAATACCTCCTTATCCCCAAAGGACTTGTGAACGTCCTCGACCTTCAGCACATACTCGTTGTTCATGTTCTACACCGTCCCGGCTCCGAATCCCGGGATTTCCACCCGCTTCTCCAGCCCGTGCAGCAGTTTGAGGCCCCCGTAATTCAGGATGATATAAATCCCCGCCGCAGCGAGGTAGATCGGCATCGTTATGTACGTCAGTGTGACGATCCTCGTCGTGATGGTGAGCAGTTCCACAACCCCGATGGCGTAGCAGATCGCCGAGTCGGTCAGCATGTTGGGGTATTCATTGGACCATCCCGGGAGAGCGATGCGCATCGCCTGGGGGAGAACGACGGATCGGATGGCGGTACGCCTGCTCATCCCGAGCGACCGCGCCGCGACCATCTGTCCTTCCCCGACGGATTGGATTGCACCCCGGAAGATCTGGGACTGGTATGCCGCCCCCCGGAGGCCCAGCACGACAACGCCGACGACGAACGCCGGGAGATGACCGAGCCCGAGCCCGGGGAAGATGCCGAACCAGAAGAGAAAGAGCAGGACGAGGATGGGAAGGCCCCGGAAGAACCAGACGTAGACCCCGATGACGGAGCGCACCGGGCGGGAGCCGTAGACCTGGCCGAGCGCCATAGGGAGCCCGAGAGCGAACCCGAGGGCAAGGGCGCTCAGAACAAGACCGAGCGTGGCGCCGATGCCCGAAAGAAGATATGGGAACCAGTCGATGAGGATTGACAGAACGTCCATTGGCTATCCCTAAGTTTGGTACGACGCCGCGTTCAACCGAAAGAACAGCGCCGAGTAACTACGAAAGAGTCTGACGGAAAGTGAAATAAACGTTCGCAAATGCACTCCCGGCCGCGAACGTAAACCCGGGTCCGGATTCCAGCAACACTTAAGTATGCGGGATGGGGAGAGAGGGGTATGCCACCTGCACCGGATATCAGAATACCTCTCGATGTGCCCGCCGAGGAGCGGGAGCGCTACCGGGAGAACTACCGGAAGATGACGCACGGCACCGGGAGGCTGATGCTTTTTGCCGGGGACCAGAAGATCGAGCACCTCAACAGCGATTTCTTTGGTGAGGGCATCCATCCCGACGACGCCGATCCCGAACACCTCTTCCGGATCGCGAGCCGGGCGAGGATCGGGGTGCTTGCGACGCAACTCGGGTTGATTGCCCGGTACGGCACGGATTATCGGGACGTGCCCTATCTCGTCAAACTCAACTCCAAGACCAACCTTGTCGCGACCTCCCAGCGCGACCCGTATAGTTCGGAACTCCACCGCGTCCAGCAGGTTGTCGACTTCAGGAACCGGACAGGGCTTCTCGTCCTCGGCGTCGGCTACACGGTCTACCTCGGGAGCGAGTACGAACCGGTGATGCTCTCGGAGGCTGCCCGGATCGTCAACCACGCGCACCAGAACGGCCTCGTCACCGTGCTCTGGATGTACCCCCGGGGCAAAGCGGTCAAGGACGAGCGCGACCCGCATCTCGTCGCGGGAGCGGCGGGCGTCGCGGCGACCCTCGGGAGCGATTTTGCAAAGGTGAACCCGCCGAAAGCGGGCGGGTCTCTCGATGCCGCGCTGCTCCGGGAGGCGGTGGCGGCCGCCGGCCGGACCGGCGTCGTCTGTGCGGGGGGGTCGCACGTCGGCACCGAGGAGTTCCTGCAGCACCTCCACGACCAGATCCATATCGGCGGCACGGTCGGGAACGCGACCGGCAGGAACATACACCAGCGGCCGCTTGAAGAGGCGGTCCGGTTCTGCAACGCGATATCGGCGATCACCCTCGACGACGCGGATGTGGACGAGGCGGTGAGGATCTGCGAAGGGAGAGGGTGACGGGATGACGACGGTCGGCATTCTCACGGGAGGAGGGGATTGCCCGGGTCTGAACGCGGTGATCCGGGCGGTCGTGCGGACGGGGGCAAAGCACGGGTTCGACACGATCGGAGTCCGGGACGGATGGCTCGGCCTCGTGGTAGGGAACGTCGAGCCGCTCACCGATTACTCGGTGACCGGGATCCTCCCGAAAGGCGGGACGATCCTCGGGACGTCGCGGACGAACCCGTTCAAGAATGAGGCGGACGTTCAGCGGCTGCGCGACAACATCAGAAAGTTCGGGATCGACGCGATTGTTGCAATCGGCGGCGAGGATACCCTCGGGGTCGCAAACAGACTCTCGCAGATGGGCGTCCCGGTGGTGGGGATCCCGAAGACCATCGACAACGACGTCGCCGCGACCGACTACACCTTCGGGTTCGACACCGCCGTCTCTATCGTCACTGAGGCGATCGACCGCCTCCACACCACGGCGGAGTCGCACCACCGGGTCATGGTGGTGGAGGTGATGGGCCGAAATGCCGGATGGATCGCGACCGTGGCCGGGATCGCGGGCGGAGCCGACGCGATTCTCATCCCGGAGATCCCGTTCGACCTCGACGAGGTCGCCAGCCACCTCCGGGCGCGCTACGAGCGGGGAAAGAAGTTCAGCATCGTCGTGGTCGCCGAAGGCGCCCAGCCGAAGGGGATGGCGGAGGCGATCACGCAGTCCGCCCGGACGGACGAGTTCGGCCACGCGGCGCTCGGCGGCGTCGGGAACTACCTGCGCGACGAGCTCGAAGAGCGGCTCGGGATGGAGGTGCGGGTGACGGTGCTCGGGCACGTCCAGCGCGGCGGGTCGCCGACGGCGCACGACCGGGTGCTCGCGACCCGGTTCGGGGTGGCGGCGGCAAACCTCGTCAGGGAGAAGGACTTCGGGAAGATGGTCGCGCTCCGGGGAGACGATATCGTCGCGGTCCCGCTCGAAGAGGCGGTGGCGCACCTCAAGACGGTGGACATGGACCTCTATGCGATAGCAAGCATCTTTTACGGGGGGTGAAAAAAGACCCCCTCTAATCCTCAGGGTATCTCAAATTCCTGCCCCGCTCTTCCCCAAACCTCGCCCGAACAGCCGCACCGGCAACCCCGCCGGCGGTCCCGAAGAGGATGAAGAGGTAGACCAGGGCGATCGCGACCATCCCCTCGAACGTGTCGGCGAACCCGAAATCGTGCAACGCGGTCCAGAGCAGCGGGATGAAGAAGAGGAGGCCGGCCCCGAAGAGTGCCGTGACAAAACCGGCTTTTAGACCATCTTTTGGCCTGCCCCCGGAGACATACCCCGCGGTGAATCCGCCGGCAAGCGGAGCGGCCACCACGACCAGCAGACCGAGGAGACCGGATACGAGGGCCAAACCGACGATGACGACCGTACCGACGGCGATCCCGTGCCACCCGCCCCGCTCCCCGGCGGCACCGTCTCTCCGGAGAGCGCTACGCACCGCACTTCCCGCCGCTCCGCCGATGGCGTTGTAGGGGAGGAGGAGCCCCGTGAAGATCAGGGGGTAGAACGCAAAGGTTGACAAGAACGAGGGGTCTCTCGCCGCCAGGCTCATGAGGGTCGCTGCGATCAGCGCCACGAGCACCCCGCAGACGGCGCCGGCAACGGCCCCGTCCCTGGCCCTTCCCCGGGTGAAGAGACCGGCGACAAAACCCCCGAAAAAGAGGAACGCCACCGTCATCACCGGGTCCGGAAGGAGACCCGACCGGCCGAGAAGAAAGACACCGCCGCCTGCCAGCGCTCCCGGAATCACCCCGGAGAAGCGGCCGGCGCTCAGCGATACCATAGGAGACTCTCACCGCGCCACTCGATAGCCTTTCTGATTTGTCCCTCTGCCCCCCGGAGCAGAGATATTATACGCGAGGCGGGGATGGAACTCCCCCGGGTTCCATCCACCGACTCGCCGTTCCTTGAGCCTGCACCATAAGCACCACGGACTACCGCCGGCGTGCCATCGCCTTTACCCGGGATATCATGCGGAAACCGGTGAAGACCCGGTGAAGACCCGGTGAAGACCCGGTGAAGACCCGGTGAAGAC